>Ga0208032_1000041_pt1 | contig 132003 bp, 124 predicted proteins | sample MalvirAntarct_66_FD_184254 | JGI IMG/M metagenome (GOLD analysis project Ga0208032, IMG submission 184254) | Marine viral communities from the Global Malaspina Expedition - Malaspina viral metaG Antarct_66 (SPAdes) (version 2) | ecosystem: Environmental > Aquatic > Marine > Oceanic | place... | reverse complement strand
CTCTTGTCGGTTGGTTATGTGTTGGCCTGGCACCCATTGCTCCACCATGGAAAACAAGGGGCCAATTGTTACACCCAACCGGCCAAGATAATTGTCGCTAACCGGTCATCCTAATTGTCGCCGAACACTCCCGCCACAAGAATCGGAGGGCGTAGGGCGAAGCCTGCTTGAGCAGGCGTTCGCACGAGAGAATATGCAGCGGGCATGGAAGCGCGTGAAGGCCAACAAGGGATCTGCGGGTGTCGATGGACTGGACATTGTCCAGACCGCCGAATACCTGAGATGGACGTGGCCAGAGCTCAGGCAGCAACTGCTGGAGGGCTCCTATCAACCGAACCCCGTTCATCGGGCAGGCATCCCGAAACCGGACGGCAGTGAACGGGAACTGGGTATCCCCACCGTCACCGACCGTCTGATCCAACAGGCACTGCTGCAAGTGCTGCAACCTCGGTTTGATCCCACCTTCAGCGAGCACAACTACGGCTTTCGTCCGGGCCGTCGGGCCCACGACGCCGTGTTGGCTGCACAGCATTACGCCCGGCAGGGCCGCCATATCGTGGTGGACGTCGATCTGTCGAAGTTCTTCGACCGGGTCAACCACGACATCCTGATCGACCGTCTGAAGAAACGCACAAACGACCCCGGCGTCATCCGGCTGGTTCGGGCGTATCTGAACGCAGGCACCATGGATGGCGGCGTGGTCATGGATCGGCACGAGGGCACGCCGCAAGGCGGACCGTTGTCGCCGTTACTGGCCAACGTTCTGCTGGACGAGGTGGATAAAGAGCTGGAACGCCGGGGGCACTGCTTCGCTCGTTACGCCGACGACTGCAACGTCTACGTTCGCAGTCATAAAGCGGGAGAGCGGGTAATGCGATTGCTCCGTCGTTGTTACGACAAGCTGCACCTTAAGATCAATGAATCCAAAAGTGCGGTAACCAGCGTGTTCGGTCGCAAGTTCCTTGGCTATGTATGCCTTATGGCAAACCAGAGACGGAGACGTCCGGCGCGCGGTATCAACGAAAGCGTTACAGTCGTTCAAACTCAGGATCAGGCAACTGACCCGGGGATCAGGTGGTCGCAGTGTTACACAAGTGGTGGAGAAGCTCCGCAGCTACCTGCTCGGCTGGAAAGGGTACTTCAGGCTGGCGCAAACGCCACGCATCTGGCGATCACTGGATGAGTGGATACGTCGCCGACTGAGAATGCTCCATCTCCGGCACTGGCGACGGGGCACGACGATCTACCGGGAACTGGTCCGCTTGGGCGCGAGTTCCTGGGTTGCTGAATCCGTGGCGGCCCTGAGCCGTCGCTGGTGGCACAACAGTCGCTCTGCCATTCATACTGTGCTGACGATTGCCTACTTCGATCGATTGGGAGTGCCGAGACTCTCGTGAAACCTCAACTTCTCGAACCGCCCGGTGCGGACCCGCATGCCGGGTGGTGGGGGAGGGGTGGAGCCTTATGGCTCCCCCCTATCCCGATTGGGCGGTACATCTATCGGCCGGCTAACGTGACTTTGTCACTGAAGCTCAGGCTCTGGAGGGATAGCTTAAGCTGGAAATTAGTCGATTAAACATAACGGAGTTTCAAGCATGATCAAGTCATTCAAGACCATGGCGATTGGCGCGATAATGACGTTAAAGTCATTCGGAGTCCAGGCAGACGTTCACAAAAGCGGTGTTGAGGAAGTGTTGGTCATTCTTTCGAGAATATGAACGTTCGCTTCGCGACCTGCGCCGACCTTGAGCCGCAACTCTTGCCCTGTCTGTTTCTTTAGAATGTTCTTAAGATGATGAATTCTCAGCTTGCAAACCGTCTGCTTGCGTGCCCCGGTTTCAACAGCAAAAAGCATCATTAGCTCAAAGCAGTAATTTCCATATTTGCTCAGCTTATCAGCGATGATCTTTTGGTCCTTTGAGTCGAGAGGTCGCAACTTCTCACCGTCGTTAAGGTGTTCTGGGGCAGCGATCTGATCTCTTCTGGGTACGCCGATAGAAAGGTCAGTTGTTTGAACCTCTTTGATCCTCGCGAGACCTTGCGGGTTAATGTACGGAATCCCAGCTACTCGTTTCTCTTAAGGAGGGTTGGGTAATTTCGAACTCTCAACAAGCCCTCCGATGATCAGGGCTCTATAAAAAGCGACAACGACTCCCATTCGGGTGCTTGCGACGTTTAAAGATAAAGATTGTGGCGTCTGTCTGAGTTGGCGCATCAGATAACGGCGATAAACATAGGTAACTCGGTTATGGGGCTCATTAGGAAAGGTGTATTCGTTTATTTCGTTTCCTCTCGAGTTGCTGTCCTCTAGCCATCGAAGAAATCCCAGGAGGTGAACGGCATGAGTTTCAAGAGTATCAACCGACACTTGGTCGAATTTGGCCATTTCGGCCATTTTATTCATGAGATACAGATTAGCGATGTCCCAGGGTTCGCCGTTTCCTCTGAAGAGAATCGGAAAGTTACGGATAATCCCATCGTCTCGTATGCCTGAGAGCGAATATGGGTCTTGGAATCGGTAGGACGAGAAGGTTGCGCGGTTTTTATCCTCAAAAACTACTTTTCGTGGGATAAAGATGCGGATTTTTGAGAGGTAAGCGGTGGAGTTGAGTTCTTCTCTGGAGAAATTTCCCGGCTTTCCCATAGCTGGATGCCCATACAGTTTTCACAATATGGTGCGTGTACCTTAGCGTGTCAACTGTGTGCGTGTACCGTAGGCTGATAGGCATCGGTATTCACGCCAAGGGCAATCGGCGACACACGGTAGCCGGGTTTATCGAGCTCCCTTCGAAGCTGTTCCGCAGCATTGGGTTTGGCGATCAGCCGGGTTTCGAAGTCCAGCCCCGGCGACATGTCCCAGTACGCATGGGTAGGCCGGGCAAAGCAATATATGCACGCATGCTCGCAGCCCCGGTACGGGTTTATGGACTGGTCGAATGGCACATCGGGCGACTGGTTGCGACTGATGATCGTACGCACCTGTTCATCCACCACTTCGGTTGCCAGTGAGTCCGGGCAGGTATCGTCAGCGGGGTCCTGATACCAGCCATCATCGTATTGGCGGTCCGTCACTATGGGCTGGAAACGATTCTGTGGATTGAGCGGCGTCGCGCGAGTCTTCATGGCAAACTCTCGATACTGTTTATATATACAGTACTATCGATAGCTCGCGATTTCCAGTTTTCACGCTCAGAGAGTGGAAGAACTCAGACGTCATCCATCATGCCAATCTGCCTCGCCAGCCTCATGGCTTCGTTCTCCTCCATGGCGCGTAGGGATTCAGCGAGTTCTTTCGCTTCCGGAATTTCGGCCTTGCCGGCCAGGCTGTCATACAGGTCGATCAGTTGGTCATGGAAGTCGAACACCTCTCGGACAATGCTGTCGAAGTCGAGACTGGCGTAATGATCATCGCAGGTGCGGTGGGTTTTGATGGCCTTGTGTTCGTCGTTCAGGTAGTCGTAGAGTCTTGTTTTCAGGGCTCGTGAATCGGCCTGTTTCTCGAACTCTGCCGTGATGCGCTCCAGTTCGGCCTCATGGTCCGACAGATACGTCAGCAGTGCCCGGGCTCGCTCCTCCTTGTTCTTTGTTGAGCACTCCGACAAACATCGGGACAGGTGGGCGTGGAGCTCGCGAGCCCACTCAATCAGGTCTTCAAAGCTTTTAATGTCCATTTGCCAGGCTCCTTATCCACATGGGTAATCGGAGAGCGGATGTGAATCGTCACTGCTCATTGCTACTCATCACTACATCATCAGTACGAGAAGTCTAGCCGACATTGCTAAACTTGTCCGGTGACCCCCACGGCCTGATGAGATACCCTCTGGACGGTAAACCATCTGTGTACTCGCGAAATGGAAACGCCCATGGCAGAGCAACCCCCACTGGGAATCATCGAAGGCTTCTATGGCCCGTTGTGGAGCTGGGAAGAGCGTCGGCAGCTGGTTGCGGCACTGGCTCCCCATGGTTACCGCAACTATTGGTACGCGCCCAAGGCGGACGCTTTTCTCCGGCGCCGGTGGAACGAGCCGCATCCACAAGCGGAGGCCGATGAGCTGGCCGATTTCGCCCGGTTTTGTGGCAGTCATGGAGTCCGGTTCGGCATTGGCCTGAGCCCGTTCGAGGTGTTCAATAATTTCGATGGCTCGGCGAAAACCGCGCTGTCGCAAAAACTGGCAGCGTTTGATCAATTGGGTATCACCGATCTGGCGATCCTGTTTGATGACATGAAAAGCGATACGCCGGAACTGGCGGCCCGACAGGCGGACATCATCCATTGGGTGGCAGACCGCAGTACAGCGGACCAACTGACGGTCTGCCCCAGCTACTACTCCGACGATCCGGTGCTGGACAGGGTGTTTGGTTGCCGTCCCGAGCACTACCTGGAAGATCTCGGCAAGGCACTGGACCCGTCCGTGCAGGTGTTCTGGACTGGCGAGGAGGTGTGTTCACGGGAAATATCGCCGGGCCACCTGCAGCGTGTTGCAGAAGCGCTGGGGCGCAAGCCGGTGCTGTGGGATAACTACCCGGTGAACGACGGTGACCGTATGTCCCGCCATCTACACCTGCGGGCATTCACCGGCAGGCCGGCGGCCAACGGCCCGTATCTCTCGGGCCATGCCATTAATCCCGCGTTACAGCCAATGCTCACTGCGATTCCGGCTATCACCCTGGCCCGTAGCTACGAACAGGGGCCCGGCTACCAGTACGGCAAGGCCTTCCAACTGGCCGCCGAGGAAGTGTTGGGCAAAGAGTTGGCGCAGCAGGTACAGGCCGATCTGCTCCTGTTGCAGGATGCCGGCTTGCACAGGCTCAGTACCGAACGCCATCAGGCGCTGACGGAATGTTATGGCCGCTTTGATCACGCGGCCGCCAGCGAGATCCTGCATTGGCTGGCCGGCCGCTATCAGGTTACCGATGAAATGGTGCAGACCCAGTAACCGGTGGCAGTTGCCTAATCTAGATAATACTCAACCGTAGTCACTACCCTAACGGTTTTTATCGGCTGCTGGCCCTCGCTGACGCCGGGGGCCTGGTCGCGAGCCAGAATCTGGAACACGCCCTGATTGGCGCGGCGCAGGTTCCCCAATTCAGTTTTTGCATCCCTGGCAAACTGTGCGGCGGCCTCGCGGGCGGCGGCGGTGGCCTCGGCAATCATCTTGGGTTTGATGTCGTTCAACCGGTTAAACAGGTAAGTCGGCCCGCCCGGGCCATAATCGGATGACAGAATGACGCCGGAATCCACCAGTTCACTGACAGACTGCGCGGCCTGGCGAATGCGATCGATGTCGTCGCTGCGAACCATCAGGGTCTGGTTGATGATGAACTTCTGGCCGTTGCTTTCCTGGTAGGGATTGGCGCGGGTGTCCGTAACGTCCAGACGTTGCAGTTCCACCGCATCGGTATCGATGGCCTGCAGCTTGAGAAACGCCATGATGGCTTCGCGGCTGCTGTGGGCCTTCTCGCGAGCTTCGTCCAGGCTGTTGCCGGTGGCGACGAAACGCAGGGGCCACAGTGCAAGGTCCGCCTGTACCTCCCGTTCCGCAACGCCCTTGACGGTGACGAACCGGTCTCCGGTACGCAGCCCGGTCAGGCCATCGGCGATGAGCGATGCGGAAACAATGGCGGCAATCGCCAGGATCAGGGCAGACAGAATTTTCATCACGGCGTCCTTGTGTGTGGATCTGGCGGATACCATCTGTGTGGATCTGGCGGATACCATCGCCGCAAATACCGGGGGCGTCAAGCGCCCCCGGAGGGGAGGTCTGCTAAGAGGAGGCGGTTGCCACCTCGGCCTTGCCTGTCTTGATCATGGCATAGCCAAACCCGATCACCAGCGAACCGATGGCAATGGCGGCCACATAGGGCAGTACCGTGCTTACCGCATTGGGAATGGCGAGCACGAACAGACCGCCGTGGGGTGCCATGAGTTTGACGGTGAACAGCATGGACAGGGCTCCGGTGATGGCGCCTCCCACCATGCACACCGGGATCACGCGTAGTGGGTCTTTGGCCATGAAGGGGATCGCACCTTCAGAGATAAAGCACAGCCCCAGCACAAAGGAGGCCCGCCCGGCCTGCCGTTCGGCCTCTGCAAACTTGGCGCGAGCAATAAAGCTCGCCACACCCATACCGATGGCCGGCACCATGCCCGCGGCCATGATCGCCGCCATGGGGGCCGAACCACCGCTGCCTTCTGAGAGTAAACCGACACCGAAGGTATAGGCGGCCTTGTTCACCGGCCCGCCCAGGTCAAAGCACATCATGGCCCCGAGAATGCCGCCCAGCAGGATGGCGTTGGTGGTGCCCATGCCTTCCAGGAAACTGGTCAGCCCATCCATCAGGGCGGCAGCGGGTTCGCCGACCACGTAGATCATGCCAAGGCCGGTGACCAGACTGGCCAGCAGCGGAATGATCAGGATGGGTTTGAGGGATTCGACACTCTCTGGCATCGGCAGTTTCTGGCTGATGAAGCGCGCCACATAACCGGCCAGGAAGCCGGCGATGATGCCACCAAGAAAACCGGCGCCAAGGGTACTGGCCAGATAGCCACCGATCATGCCCGGAGCCAGGCCTGGCCGGTCGGCAATGGACCAGGCGATATAGCCGGCCAACAGAGGAATCATCAACTGGAAGGCGGTGCCGCCGCCGATCTGCATCAGCGCGGCTGCCAGGGTGCCTTCCTCTTCGAATGCGTCAATGCCGAACACAAACGACAGGGCGATCAGCAGGCCGCCGGCCACCACCATGGGCAGCATGAAAGATACGCCCGTCAGCAAATGCTTGTAGGGGCCGCGTTTCTCGCCACCACCTCCTGAGGTCGCTTTTTTCTGGCCTTCCTCGACAGAGGCATTGGTGATGGCGTCATCAATGGTGGGCCCCGGTTTTTTCAGGGCGCTGCCGGTGGACGTGCGCCAAAGCCGCTTGCCGGCAAAACGGCTGGGGTCGACTTCGATATCACAGGCCAGGATCACCAGATCCGCCGCCTCGATTTCCTCGGCGGTCAGCGGATCCTGGGCACCCACGGAGCCCTGGGTTTCCACGCGGATCTGATGGCCAGCAGCGGTCGCGGCGGCGGTCAGGGCTTCTGCCGCCATAAAAGTGTGGGCAACACCGGTGGGGCAGGCGGTGACGGCGACAATGCGTTTGCCTGCGCTACCTGAGGTGGCAGGCTCGGGCTGTGAAGCCTCTGTTGGTTGATAGGGCTCGGCCTGCTTTTCGGCCTGGTCCAGAATCGACGCGGGATCGGGCAGGGCGGCCGTTACCGGGACCTGATAGAGGCGTTTGCTGGCGTAGGCGTTCAGGTCCGTTGGTGTTCCTGTTGCGGCAACGACCAGGTCCGCCGAGGCGATGACATCCTCGGGCAGGGACGACAGTGGTTGCTGCGGGCTGCGAATGTCTGTTCTGGCTTCCCAGCCCTTTTGCTGCGCGGCCCGTTCCAGGGCCCGGGCCGCCAGGAAGCTGGTGGCCACGCCCTGAGGGCAGGCGGTTACAATGATCAGTTTCATGATGGCATCTCCCCATTGTTGTTGTGCCCGGGCCAGGGGGTAAAGAGAGTGACGCGGGTTTGCTGAATCAGTTGGGTGAAGTCGTCGGCCATTGGATCGCCAACGCCAATGTGGCGAACGCACTCGGCCGACAGCGCGGTGGCGGTCGACAGCACCTGTTCCGGGTGGTGACGTTCGAGCAGGCCGTGAATCATTCCGGCCAGCAAAGTGTCTCCGGCGCAGACGGTGCTTGTGGCGGTCACGGGCGGTGGCGACGCTTGCCAGTTGCCCTTCGGCGACAGCCAGAGCACGCCTTTTTCGCCCATGGAAATCACCACATTGGCGATGCCGGTGGCCTGAAGTGAGCGACCTGCCTCGGCGATGGCGTCCAGGCTCTCCAGAGGGTGCCCGGCCCATTCGGCCAGCTCTTCCGTATTGGGCTTGATGCCGTCTGGCAGCACCTTAAGCCCGGCTGTGAGGCCTGCGCCGCTGGTATCCAGCCACACCGGGATGTCTGCTTCGCGAGCCAGGGTGACCAGTTCCGCCAGTGCCTCGGGCTGAAAGCCGCCGGGCAGGCTGCCAGCAATGGCAACGGCATCGAACCGGCCCTTCAAGTCACCAATACGGTCCTTCAATCGCGTGAGGGCATCCTCGGGTACGTCGAATCCTGGCCCGTTCAGATCGGTCACACGACCATCGCACTCGGCAATTTTCACGTTGATGCGATTCTGCCCGGGGATGCGGACAAAGTGGTCTGCCAGGATGTCAGACGAGAACAGGCGATCGAAGGGCGCGGCGTTGATCTCTCCCAGCAGTCCGGACACGGTCACGGTATGGCCGAGACGTGACAGCACACGGCCCAGGTTAATGCCTTTGCCGGCAGCTTCCAGGCGTGTGGACCGAGAGCGGTTCACGTTACCCAGCCGGATTGAGTCGGTTTCGGCATTGAGGTCCAGCGCCGGGTTCAGGGTGATGGTGAGTACGCGGGCCATTACAGTGTCTCCAGGGCGTCGCGCACTTCGGCTGCGGTGGCCTTGCCCAGCGCCAGTTTCGCCTGTTCACGGGCGTGTTCCCGGCTCAGCCCTCGGATACAGGCTTTGACCAGTGGCACTCGACGGCTGGTCACCGACAGCTCGTCCACATCCAGGCCCAGCAGTACCGGAATAGCCTGTGGGTCGGAGGCCAGCTCGCCACAGATACCTACCCAGCGTTGGTGAGCATGGGCGGCTTCGACGGTCATGCGGATCAGTTGTAGTACCGAGGGGTGCAACCCGTCGGACTCGGCCGAAAGCTGGCCGTGGCCACGGTCGATGGCCAGGGTGTACTGGGTGAGGTCATTGGTGCCTACCGAGAAGAAATCCACTTCCGGTGCCAGGGTGTGGGCCAGCAGGGCACAGGAAGGTACTTCAATCATCACGCCCACCTGCAGGCCCTGGCAGGGAATCTCGGCTCGGACCCGTTCGACGATGGCCTTGGCCGCGCGAAACTCTTCCAGGTCTTTGACCATGGGAAACATGATTCGCAGTGGGCGGTTGTCGGCAGCCGTCAGCAGCGCGCGCACCTGGGTTTCGAGAATCTCCGGTCGCGTCAGTGACAGGCGAATACCGCGCAGCCCAAGGAAGGGGTTGTCCTCATGGGGAAGGGGCCAGTAATCCAGTGGCTTGTCGCCACCCACATCGAGGGTGCGTGCGACCAGTGGCAGGCCGTTGAGGGCGTCGAAGGCATGGCGATACTCCTTCACCTGGGTGTCCAGGTCAGGCGCGTCCGGGTGTTCCATGAAAATGAACTCGGTGCGCAGCAGACCAATGCCATCGGCGCCCCGGTCGACGGCATCCGGGGTGTGGGCCGTGTTGCCAAGGTTGGCGCATACGTCGATGGTGTGGCCGTCGGTGGTGGTGGCTGGCTCGTTCCGGCACTCGTAGGCGTCCGCCTGCAGGCGGGTGAGTTGGTCCAGGCGCCGGTCAATGCGGTCGCGGCGCTCGGCGCCGGGGTTGGGCACGAGGCAGCCGCGTTCGCCGTCGACCACCAGGTCCGTTCCGTTGCTGATGGTCAGGATTCGATCACCAGCCCCGACCACGGCAGGAAGCCCCAGCGCCCGAGCCAGGATGGCGCTGTGGGATGTGGCGCCACCACGGGCTGTGATCAGGCCGCGAACGCGCTGGGTGTCCAGCCTTGCCACATCGGAAGGGCCCAGGTCGTCCGCCACCAGTACATAGGGTTCGTCCGGCGGTGTCGGCATGGCCACCCCGCAGAGGTTGGCCAGCACGCGCCGGCCAACATCCCGCAAATCTGCCGCCCGTTCGGCCAGCAGCCGGTCCGCCAGTGCTTCCTGGGCCCGGGCTGCGGTATCGATAGCGTGCCACCAGCCGGCTTCGGCGGACGCGCCTTCGTTAATGGCTTCCAGGGCGGCCTGGTAGAGATCGTCATCCTGTAGCATTTCCACATGCACCGACAGAATCGGTGCTGCCTCACCGCCTTCGGCCTGGCGAATCAGCGTGCGCAGTTGTCCGTCGGCCTCGTCGATGGCCTGGCCCAGTCGGCTGGTCTGTTCACCGGCATCGCTGGCGGTGGCGGGGTAGTCCAATGTTGGCTGGCGCATGACGAAGGCGGGTGCCAGAGCCAGGCCCGGTGAGGCGGCGACCGCTTTCAGGGGTTCGTCATCGGTCAGAGGTTCGGGTTCCGGCTCGGCAGGCGCCGGCTGGCTCTGTTGTTGTCGAAGCGGGGAGACGGTTTCTCCGAGCCCGTCATTGATGGCCTGGCAAACGGCTCCTACCGCCTGTTCCGCATCGTCGCCGGTTGCGGATATGATCAGGGTTTGCCCCCTGCGGGCACCGAGGCCGATGATCCGGGTGAGACTGGTCGCCGATACCGAATTGCCATCGCCGTCTTCCAGGCGGATGCGAATGTCTGCCTTGTGCTGACGGGCTTCCTGTACCAGTTGTTTGGCGGGCCGGGCGTGTAGGCCATGGGTATTCAGCAGGCGCACCCGGTCGCTGACCGCATTGGCCTGCTCACCGGAAAGCCGGGAAAGTACAGCATCCACGGACTGGCTTTCCAGAGGGATGTTCTGGGCCAGGAAATTATCGATACGTTCCAGCAATTCGCGGCAGTCGTCGCCAGGGCCCGCCAGGCAGAAAACGCCAGCGAGGTCGTCGCGGGGTTCTTTGGGGGTTGCCAGTGCCAGCGCAGGTCGGATACTGCCAACGCTGTGGTGAACCAGCCAAAACCCCTGGCCCAGACCGACGGGTGGCTGGCTGACAATTTCCTTCATAAAGCTGGCGTCGACACAGCCCAGCCCCTGCAGCCTGGCCGCAGCGCTGATGGCCAGTTCGCTGGTGGCCCGGGTGTTAACGCCCAGGCACAGGGTCTGAGCGTCGCATTTTGGCACCACTGGCTCCTTCGACAATAGGGATACCAGCGCCTCGGTGTCATCGGCTTCGGCCAGTTTCTGCGACAGGCCGGGTTTGTCCAGTACGCGGGTCAGGTGGCGCAGGATATCCAGATGCTCATCCGACTGGGCCGCAATGGCGACCAACACATGCACAGTGGCGTTGTCATGCCAGGTAACGCCGCCGGGAAACTGCAGCACGCGGATGCCGGTGCTGGTGACCGCCTCGCGGCTTTCCGGTGTGCCGTGGGGGATGGCAATGCCGTTGCCAAGGACGGTGGAGGACTGTTGCTCCCTGGCCAGCATGCCCGCGTGGTAGTCGGGAGTGGTCCGGCCTGCATCCTGCAGTTCCTGGCTGGCCTGGTTCAGGGCATCCCGCCAGTCGGTTGCAGTGCAGCCCAGGCGGATATCATTGGCTGTTAGCGTCAGCATGTGGGGAGCCTCGCCTTGTTGTTGTGAATGCCAGTAAAATCTGGGTTGCTGAATCGTGTCAGCAAACATAGAATGAATCATGAAACAGATATGATCAGAAATCAAGCAGTCTGTGCCCAGGAGGACTCGGCCCCATGACCCTTGCAGAACTTGCCCGCCTGGCGGGGGTGTCCCGCACCACCGCCAGCTACGTGATCAATGGCCAGGGGCCGGCCCGCCGGATTAAGCCGGCGACTATCGAAAAGGTGATGGCGGTTGCGCGGGACAACCACTTCCAGATAGACCCGCAAGCCGCGTCGCTGCGTGGTGGGGCCAGCCGCACCCTGGGGTTTATCCTGCCGGACCTGGAGAACGCCAGTTACGCCCGCCTGGCCAAATTGCTGGAGCAGGGTGCCCGTGCCCGGGGCTATCAATTGCTGATTGCCGGCTCCGGGGATGACCCGGATACCGAGCGCGAGCTGGCACGTTCTCTCAAGGCAAGGCGATGCGATGCCCTGATCGTTGCGAGTGCCCTGCCACCGAATGACCCCTTCTACCAAGAGTTGCAGGAGGAAGACCTGCCGGTGATCGCGGTGGACCGATCGCAATCACCGGGTGTGATCAGTTGCGTGGTCAGCGACAATCGCAAGGGCGCAGCCACACTGGCCCGTTCAGTGCTGGAGCCGGGCACCGGGTCGGTGGTCTGGCTTGATGCGGTGCCGGCGCTGGCGATGACACGGGAGCGCCGCGAGGGCTTTGAGGAGGTGGCTCGGAGTCGCAGTGGACAATGGGCGGTCTACAGTGGCGAACACTATGACCGAGCCTCCGGCGCCCGACTGATGCAGCAGGTGCTGGCGGATCAGGGGCTTCCGGATGCGTTGATTACTGCCTCGTACACCCTCTTGCAAGGGGTGCTCGACGTGCTGCTGGAGCAGCCGGGAGGCTTGCCGCAGTCCCTCAGAATGGCTACCTTCGGAGATGACCGGCTGCTGGATTTCCTGCCGGTCAAGGTTCACTCGTTACCCCAAAAACACGAAGCCATTGCCGAGGCAACGCTGGACCGGGCGCTGGCTGCCATCGCAGGTCACGGCGAGCCGGAAACTGTTATTATCAACCGCTCGCTGAAGCGGCGACGCTGAGGCAATGGCCGGGAGGTTTCCATGGCACAGGTTGAACTGAACGGAAAAACTGTGGAATGCGTTCGTGGCGACATCACCCGCCAGGATGATCTGGAAGCAGTCGTTAATGCCGCCAATGCCCAATTGATGTCCGGGGGCGGTGTCGCAGGCGCGCTCCATGCGGCGGCAGGGCCAGGGCTGGCTGAAGAGTGCCGGCCCATGGCGTCGATCCGCCCGGGTGAGGCGGTGATTTCAGGGGCGCATAACCTGCCAAACCAGTACGTCGTCCACTGCCTGGGGCCCGTTTACGGTGTGGATGAACCTTCCGGTCACTGGCTGGCGGAATGCTATCGCAATGCCCTTGAGTTGGCAGACAGTAAAGCAATTGAATCCATAGCGTTTCCCGCCATTTCGGCAGGGGCTTTCGGTTACCCGGTGGAAGGGGCTGCAGACGTTGCCATGGCGACGGTCAGGCAGGTATTGCCGCGTCTGGGAAGGGTTAGGTATGTGCGCTTCGTGCTTTTCAGCGCAGCGGACGAGGCGGTTTTTTCCCGCGCCATGGGGGCGGCTTTCGCCAAGGCTGGTGAGGCTTAGTCGCAGGTTGTTTCTGGCACCTTCCGGAATGCATCCATCATCGATTCGTGTCCCCGTGCTTCGTCCCGGTACTCCGGGGGCAGCGGTAGCAGGAAGTAGAGATAGTCGCCCTTGTTTTGGTTACCGGTGAGCGGTAGTTCGTCGCCGTCGGGCTGTGCTTCCATAAAAACCGGGCTTATAACCGCTACAGACAGATCGGGGTTTCGCTGCAAAAGGGCCTCTACCGTGCCCAGGCGCTCCTCGCTGTGAAAGGTGCCCGTCAGGTGAATGACCTGGTGCTCGGGGTGGCGTTCCCTTGCGGCCAGTATCCGGCTTGCCATGGTGTTGTCCCGCAGCAACTGGGCGTGATAAGTGTTCTGCAGTCGCTCATTGTCGGCGGTGCCATGCCGGCCGCCCATGGTGCCAAAGAATTTTTCCCGGTAGGCCGCGCTGCCTGCGAAGGGCGCGTCTGGGATGTGGCGCTTCCGAGCTGCGTTCAGGTCCGCCAGATACTCGGGCCCCTCGCGCCCCACGCAGCGAGCGATATCGCCCGGTGCGTTTGCGGCGATGACCGGCAGGCCCTGGCGCCGGGCAAATTCCACCAGCGGTCTGTAGGCGTATTGGTAGATAGGCCAGGCGCCGGCATCCTCGACCAGTTCCATTTCGCCAATGTCGCCGGCCAGGTAGCGGTCCAGCACCGGCTGCCGGTCCACCTCGAACTGTTCCATGGATAACACCTGTTCAGGGCGATGCTGGTACAGATGAGCCTGCAGGCGGGATTGGAGCAGGTGAGCGCCCTGGTGGCCGTGATATTCGCCAATCATGACCACATCCTGTTCCGCAAGCCGCTCGGCCAGTTGCGGTATGGAAACCGCCGTGCCGGATACGGCCTCGACCACGGGGGCATGATAGTGGGTTTGTGGTGGCGCCGGTTCCGGTGTTGGTGCCAGCAGGGAGCAGCCCGTCATCAGCGGGATGACAGCAAGTGACAATGTGATCGGCGCATGGGACATGAAAAACCGGCCAGTCTTGCAGCCGCTCGGGGCCGCGTTGGAGAACTTGATAGACATCTATACGATGCTGCGGATTGCGTAGCCAGTCAATTGTTCATGAACGAGCGTGCTATAAGGCACTGCTCCGGTTTTATTCCATACGTTCTGCGCTATGCTACCGACATTCCCCATCTTGCCAGAAGGACGATCATGATCCCCTTTCGTTTTGTTGACCGCGTGAAGTTCATCGTTGAGCGCCAACTCGTAAAAGGTGCGGGCTTTCAGTTGTTAGTGGTGGGTGTCTTTATAGGCATCATTTCGCTTGTTGGCGGGCTGCTGGTGATCCCCCTCGGAACGCCTTTTGAAGATGTCGGCGACGCCATCTGGTGGGCTTTTTTGCGGCTGACGGACCCGGGCTATCTCGGAGACGATGTGGGTAACTGGCAGCGGTTTGTGTCCACCATTCTCACCGTCAGCGGTTATGTGGTTTTCATGGGCACGCTGGTGGCGATCCTGACGCGCTGGTTGATCGCCAAGATGACCGACCTGGAGCGGGGGCTAACCCCGGTTACGCTGAGAAATCACATCGTAGTTCTGGGCTGGACCAGCCAGACCTTGCCGCTGCTGGGCGAGTTGCTGGGGTCATCAGGGCGCATGCGCCGTTTCCTGGAAAAGCGTGAAACCAACCGCTTGCGCCTGGTGGTGCTGTCCGAGCATGCCTCGGCGGCCCAGGTGCATGAGTTGCGCGACGAGCCCGGTATCGGGCGCAAGTCTCGCCAGATCATCCTCCGTGCCGGTGCCGCCATTCAGCCGGATGCCTTGCAGAGGGTAGCCTGCCTGGATGCCGCGGCAGTCATAGTGCCCAGCGCCTCCCATCAGGCGGGCAGCCTGGTGACATCGGACGTGGAGACCGTGAAGGCGTTGCTGTCCATTGCTGCTCAGGCACGACACCTGGGGGCATCACTGCCCTTTGTCATTGCCGAGATACAGGATGTGCGCAAGCTCCCGGTGATTGAGCGTGCCTATCCCGGAGAGGTGGAGGTGGTTGCCGGCGATGCCACCATAAGCCGGCTAATGGTGCAGAACATCCTCCATCCGGGGTTGTCGGAAATTTACAACGAACTTCTGACCGCCGGTGAGGGTTGTGAAATCTACATCCGGGGTGGCGATGCCCTGGCGGGACTGTCCCTCGGAGAATTGGCCTCTCTGCGGCCCCAGGCAATTGTGCTGGGTATTCTGAAGCGGTCGGGCAAGGCCTGGATGGTGAGGATGCCGGCGTCGTCAGACACGGTGATTGAGGCCGGGGACCGGGTTGTCATGATGGCCAGGGACTACACCGAAACCGAGTCGGATTCGAAGGTGCCGCCGCTGCCGGTTATCACTCGAGGTGAACCCGCAAGCCGGGCTGTCTCGCTTTCAGGCGGGGTTCACCGGATTCTTGTGCTGGGATGGAATCGCCGGGTGCCAAGCCTGATCGATGAATTTTCCAGCTACAGCCAACGGCGGTTCGAGGTGGATCTCGTTTCGGTAGTGCCTGCCAAGGAGCGGGAACAGGAAATTGACCGTTACCTGGGGGGGCAGCGGGACGTGATCTGCCGCCATATCGAAGCGGATTACATGGTGGAAGGCGAGTTGAGGCGGGTTGGGCCGCTCAACTATGACTCCATTATGTTGTTGAGCAGTGATCGTCTGGCGTCCGGCGAGGAAGCTGACGCCCGTGCCATGGTGGGTTACCTGCAACTGGAAGACCTGTTGAGTGAGGGTGATAGGCGCCCCCAACTGATCATGGAACTGAGCGACCCGGACAATCGAAATCTGTTAATGGGCCACCAGAGTGAAATGCTGATCAGCCCAATGATCATCAGTCACGTGCTTGCTCAGGTCGCCCTGCGGCGGGAGCTGAGGGTGGTGCTGGATGAGCTGTTTACGGTGGGCGGTGCTGAGGTGCAGTTCCGGGATCCCCAGGACTATCCTTTGCCTGCCAGCGCGGATTTTCAGGTACTGGAGAAAACGGTCGCTGCGGAAGGAGAAGTGGCGCTGGGCATATGGCGCGCGCAGCCCGACTCGTTGGGGCGGCATCTGGCGCTGAGCCCGCCACGGGACGAGTATCTTGACCTGAATAGCGCTGATCGGCTCGTTGTTCTTTGCAATGCGTGAGGGAAGATGTCTTCATTCATACAAAAAATGCCGAATATAGATAATATAAATTTCAATTATAAAATCAAAGCCACTAAAGTAACCCTCAATGTCAGCGGTCTGGTTATTTTTTGAACGGACGCTGGCTCGCTGAAGTCGCTTTTATGCTTCATAAAAGAGCACCTCAAACCTTAGAAACAGGACTGAGACCATGCCATACGCAAAAGACGTTGACGCCATCGCTTCCCTGCTGAAGCAAAACCCGACCTGGAACGCCATCAAGCCCGAGCACGCGGCCCGCATGCGCGCCCAGAACAAATTCAAGACTGGTCTGGACATCGCCAAGTTCACCGCGAAAATCATGCGCGAAGACATGGCGAACTACGACAAGGACACGGCTCAGTACACCCAGTCCCTGGGTTGCTGGCATGGCTTCATCGGTCAGCAGAAGCTGCTGTCCATCAAGAAGCACTTCGGTACCACCAAGCGTCGTTACCTGTACCTGTCTGGCTGGATGGTTGCGGCCCTGCGCTCCGAGTTTGGCCCGCTGCCTGACCAGTCCATGCACGAGAAGACCGCTGTATCTGGTCTGATCGAAGAACTGTACACCTTCCTGCGTCAGGCGGATGCCTGGGAACTGAACCACCTGTTCCGCGCCCTGGAAGAAGCTCAGAACGCTGGCGACAACGCCAAGGCTGACGAGCTGATCAAGCAGATCGACAATCATGAAACTCACGTTGTGCCGATCATCGCCGACATCGACGCTGGTTTCGGTAACGCCGAAGCAACGTACCTGCTGGCCAAGCAGATGATCGAAGCAGGCGCTTGCTGTATCCAGATCGAGAACCAGGTGTCCGACGAGAAGCAGTGTGGCCACCAGGACGGCAAAGTGACCGTTCCTCATGCCGACTTCCTGTCCAAGATCAACGCTGTACGTCTGGCTTTCCTTGAATTGGGTGTGGACGACGGTGTGATCGTTGCCCGTACTGACTCCCTGGGCGCTGGCCTGACCCAGAAGATCGCTGTGACTGAAGAGCCGGGCGACCTGGGCGACCAGTACAACAGCTTCATCGACGGTGAAGTAATCGAGAAGGCTGAAGACATCAACAACGGCGACGTTGTGATCAAGCAGAAAGGTCAGCTGGTTCGTCCCAAGCGTCTGGCATCTGGCCTGTTCCAGTTCAAGCCTGGCACTGGCGAAGACCGTGTGGTTCTGGACTGTATCACCAGCCTGCAGAACGGTGCTGACCTGCTGTGGATCGAAACCGAGAAGCCCCACGTTGGCCAGATCGCTGCCATGGTTAACCGCATCAAGGAAGTGGTTCCCGATGCCAAGCTGGTTTACAACAACAGCCCGTCCTTCAACTGGACCCTGAACTTCCGTCAGCAGGTATTCGACGCGTGGAAAGAAGAAGGCAAGGACGTATCTGCCTACGAGCGCGCCGACCTGATGAATGCCAAGTACGACGAAACCGACCTTGGCAAGCTGGCCGACGAGTGGACTGCCAACTTCCAGCGTGACGGGTCACGTGAAGCCGGCATCTTCCACCACCTGATCACTCTGCCGACTTACCACACGGCTGCTCTGTCTACCGACAACCTGGCCAAGGGCTACTTCGGTGACGAGGGCATGCTGGCCTACGTTGCAGGCGTTCAGCGTAAGGAAATCCGTCAGGGTATCGCGACTGTGAAGCACCAGGACATGGCCGGTTCCAACATCGGTGATGACCACAAAGAGTTCTTCGCGGGTGACGCAGCTCTGAAGGCTGGCGGTAAAGACAACACCATGAACCAGTTCTAAATAACGGTTCGGGTGTTGTTCCCGGGCTTGCCCGGGACCTGCCACAAAAAAAGCCCTGCCGGGATTCCGGCAGGGCTTTTGTCGTTTAAGGGGGTAAGGGCCATGGGGATAGGGAGCGGAACTCCTTAGTGGCGTTCACTTAGCTTCTTGCGGGTTTCCAGGCGACCTTCCCGACGGATTTCGGCGTTGTTGAAGCGGCGTTTCTCGTCGTCGGTTTCCGGCTCTACCGCAGGCACGTCCACGGGATTGTCGTTCTCGTCCAGCGCCACGAAAGTGAAAAATGCGGAAAGGATATGTCGGGATTCTCCGGTGTAGCTGTTTTCCGCTTCCACCCGAGCTCCGATTTCCATGGATGACCCCCAGCTGCGGTTCAGGGCAAGGCTGAACAGCAGGGTATCGTTGCCCTTGGCGGGCGCTCGGAAGTGAATGGAGTCCACCGCTGCCGTGACGCAGACATGGCCGGAGTGTCGTTCCGCCACCACCAGGGCCAGACGGTCGCACTTGGCCATAATCATGCCCCCGAACACCGTCTGATGTGCGTTCATGTCATTGGGAAAAACCTTGTAGACATGTTTGTCGATGGCAGAGGCCGCAACCGGCCTGGTGGGTCTGGATGGCATCGTGTGTGCTCCCTGTGATGAACGTATCGCTACTATACCGATCAGGGCATCTGTTTAAAGCGTTCGATGCGCTCGCCCGTTTCCGGGTGGCTCGACAGCATGTCGCGAAGGCTGTCCCACCGGCTAGTGCCTTCCTCGGCCTCTGAGGAACGGTCCTCGCCATGAGCAGCCATCAGGCGCTCCATGATGGTAACGAAGTGGGTCGGGTCCAGGTCGTGGTCCGTCATTGCTTTCAGGGCATAGGCGTCGGCCTCCCGTTCCATGTCACGGGAGTAGGACAGGCTCATCATGACCGCCGGAACCACTACGGTTGCGTCGGAAAACGCAGACAGGTCACCGGTCATCATCACGATCAGCCAGAAAGTCAGTGACGATTGCACCATGCCTTTCATGCCATGGTTATGGGCGACATGGCCGATTTCATGGGCGAGGATAGCGGTCAGTTCGTTATCATCTTCGGCGAGGTTCACCAGATCGTCCGTGAAGATCATCGTGCCGTCCGGCAATGCCATGGCGTTGGCGCCGATGGCGGGAGACGAGCGGAAAATCACTCTCAGGTCTTTGCCCGCCACTGGCGTCAGGAAAGGCTCGAAGTGGGCCTGCAACGCCTGTTGGCGTTCCTCCGACAGCTCAGAAGGTTCAAGCCAGGTGCTGTCCAGCGTGGTGAGTGTGGAGTCGCCAACCTGCTCCGCTATACTGTTCGGGAGTGCATTGGCCACGGCCTGGGCCGCCCAGGGCACGCCCCAGACAAACGCAGCGCCGGTGGTCGCAATCGTGACGACGACCGCAACCAGAATCAGCCCCAGGTGATTCTCCAGCGCGTGCAGCAGCCGATTGCCACGCCCCCGCCGGGATTGCCGGCTAAGCTGATCCACCGCGGCGTTGTCTTCGGTTTCAAAGACCCCATCGTCAGGCAGGTGGAGGTAGCGGGGGGTGTTGCCAATCCGTGGCGATATGGTCACATCGTCGTGCGCGAGGCGCAGTCGGGTGTCTCCCGCATCAACGATGATCACGCCAGCGGCGGAGCGCAATACTGCGCCCCGCCGGCTGGAGTCATTACCTGAATAGAACTGACCTTCGATCGTGACTTCAGATGGCGGCGAAGTCGACATCGAAGGCATCTCCCAGTTCCTGTCCCAACGCGCTGGTGCGGTTCTGTTCGGCCGCAACGAAGTGGTTCAGGTCACCGCTGACCATCATGGCCGTGCAGGAAGCCCGATACCTTGCCATGCGCACCTTGGCCCAGGGGGTGAAAAGGCCAAGGGTGAGGACGACGAAGAAACTGTTGGACAGGTAAATCCACACCATTTGCAGCGGTTGCAGGCGGGATTCAAAGCCGTGATGGTCGAGGTGGACGGCATTGAGGAAGAGGTTTGAAATGCCCGCCATGAAATAGCCGAACAGTGTCAGGTAGCCAGCACCGGCAATGATCGACCCGACGGTAAAGCCGACATAGCGCATGGCGAGGAACGCCGCAACACCGAAGGCAATGGCGATCAGCAGGCCTTTTCCGAAGAAACGGTAGTAGGATCCGGTATCGGCTTTGAGCGCGAACTCGGTGGTGCCGTATCGGCTGCCGTTAGCGATGAATTCGTGGGTTTTCTTCATCACCAGTGGGGTAAGCAGCAACAGGGTCAGCATGTTCAGCAATGGCCACACAAACGCCACCATGAAAGCCTGGCCATAGCGGCCCTGAAAGTCGAAGCGGATGTTGCGGTAGGCACTGTTGACGGCATTGAACCGCAGCGAGCGCACCATGATCCAGGGTACGAGGGGGATAAATGCGATGGCAAAGACCACGGCAGCTTCAACATACATCTCGGAAAGCACCACGTAGACAACCAGGACAGCCAGGGCAATCAATCGACCTTTGAGGATAGTGATCGGGCTGGCCAGGTACTGGAAACTGGCTCCATCGAGTTTGGTGTTGCCGTAGAAGTATTGATTGTTACGCACCGTGGCCCAGGCCGAATAAATGCCAAGGGTGACAATGGTCAGCAGGATGTTGACGATCCAGATTCCGAAATACTCGCGGCCGTTGCCGGTGAACTCCAGCGGTGTCTCCCGTTGTGGACCGGTCGGGGTGGCCGTTGCTGGCTCGTCGTCTGACGACGCTGGCGGTTGGGCGCCGGCGGTTTCCAATTTGGGGTTTACTGCAGCGGCGGGCTGTTTCGCAATTTGCACTTCGGCACCAGCTTTTGTCAGTCGCTCCTGGTAAACCAGGGCGTCCGCGTGACTGAGACCGGACTTGAGTGTCTTGGTGGCACCGCTGAAAAGGCTTGCAGTACGTTCGTCGGAGATCCGAAACAGGGCTTGTACATTTTCCCTGACTTCTGCGTCGTCGAATCCTTCGAGAATCCGCCCGGCAAACGTTATCTGATAGAGTTCGTTGTGGAGTTCCTTGGTCATGACGTCCCTTGTACCTGTTGTTCCCTGATGGGGTGTTCATGTCACCCGTTGTAATCGAAAGATGGTGCTGCGCTCGTAAAAGACCGCTACGGGAAGAAAGTTACCAGAAATTCATGCGGCATGCGCGATATCAGGCACAAATAATCCATGTTAAACCGACGATAAACCGTCGGATGTAAAATTAAGGGGTAGGCGTGACCACAGAGCAGGGAATTGTCTTCGCAGTGTTGGGGGCCACGCTGGCTCTGTTCATCTGGAACCGGCTGCGGTTCGATGTGGTGGCGATGCTGGCGTTGTTGGCGATTGCCATTGCCGGGCTGGTGCCCACTGACGAACTGTTTGCCGGCTTTGGTCACCCTGCCGTGGTGACCGTTGCGGCGGTTCTGGTGATCAGTCAGGGCCTGGTGAATGGCGGTGTGGTGGATAACATAGCCCGGTTCCTGGGGAAGGTAGGGCATCGCCCCACCGTACAGGTGCTTACCCTGACGGCGGTCGTTGCGCTCTGTTCCGGTTTTATCAACAACGTGGGTGCGTTGGCGCTGTTGATGCCGGTAGCGGTGTGGATGTCCAGGGAGGCAGGGCGCTCGCCCTCATTGCTGCTGATGCCACTGGCGTTTGGTTCGCTGCTTGGAGGCACCATGACCCTGATCGGGACGCCTCCGAATATTATCATTGCCAGCTATCGGGAAGGCAGCGAAGCGTTCGGTCTGTTCGATTTTGCGCCGGTGGGCGCTGCGATCACCTTTGCCGGTGTCGCTTTCATCGCCCTGGTGGGGTGGCGATTGACGCCCAGAAGGGGCGACGAAAGTGGGGATGACGACAAGCTTTTCAGCGTTGGCGACTACCTGACCGAACTGAAGATCCCCGAAGGTTCTCCCCATGCCGGCGCGACACTCCACAACCTGCTGGCGGAAAGCGGGGAAGACCGGGACGTGGTGGTGCTGGCGCTGATTCGCGACGACAAACGCCAGCTTGCGCCATCAACCTACAAGGTACTGCAAGAGAACGACCTGCTTCTGGTGGAATCGGACACCGAGAGCCTGCAGGCGTTCCTTGACAACACCGGCCTGGAACTCGGTAGCCAGGATGACTCCGAATCCGAAGAGGACGAAACGGCACGGAAAAGCCGTAAAAAGGAACTGAATGAAGGTGAGGTGCAGCTGACCGAAGCGGTGATCACCCCTGAATCTTCCCTGGTGGGGCAGACGGCCAATCGCCTCAATTTGCGCGAGCGCAACGGCCTCAATATTGTTGCCGTTGCCCGGCAGGGGCATCGGCTGAAGCGCCGGCTGGGGGATATTCGCTTCAATGCCGGTGATATTCTGCTGGTGCAGGGCTTCGAAGACACACTGACCGGTACGCTGTCCAACCTCGGTTGTCTGCCGCTGGCCGAACGCGGGTTGCGCCTGGGCTCTTCCCGCAAGACCCTGCTGGCATCCGGCATCTTTATCATCAGTATCGTTGCCATTGTCAGCGGTTGGCTGTCAGCCCCGGTGGCGTTGGTGTCCGGCGCTGTGGCCATGGTTTTGACCAAGCTGATTGACGCCCCCGGTGCCTACCGGGCCATCGACTGGTCTGTGATTGTGCTGCTGGCGGCGATGATCCCGGTGGGACAGGCGCTGGAAACCACGGGTGGCGCAGAGTTGATCGCCGGCCAGATGCTGGCAATTGGTGACGGACTGGCCCCGTCGGCCGTGCTGGTCATGGTTCTGGTGGGAACCATGCTGTTATCGAACGTGGTCAATAACGCGGCGGCGGCCATTCTGGTGGCGCCTATTGCACTGAGCCTGTCCGCTGAACTTGGCATGGCTTCCGATGCGGTGCTGATGGCGGTTGCAGTTGGCGCCTCCTGCGCCTTCCTGACGCCCATCGGTCACCAGTCGAATGCGCTGGTGATGGAGCCCGGAGGCTATCAGTTTGGCGACTACTGGCGTTTGGGCTTGCCGCTGTCGATCCTGGTCACCGCTGTTGCCGTACCGATGATCCTGCTGGTTTGGGGGTGATGAAGGGGGATGAAGGGTGATGAAGGGTGATGAGCGCGAGCATCGAGAGCGTTCCCTGTACCAGGCTCTCTGTTATGCTGAAGGCGAGAAACGGGTAATCGACGGAGCCGACATGACGCAGAGCGAACAGGCGCAGAAAACAGAACTGCTGGCCGAGTTGGAGGCGACCCGCCAACGGACCTTTGAACTGGTGGACTCCCTCAGTGATGAGCAGCTTGAGGTGCCCTACCACCCGGGCGTGAACCCGCCACTTTGGGAAATGGGGCACGCGAGCTTTTTCTACGAAGTGTTCGTTTTTAACCTTCTGGATGGAACCCCGAGCTACGATCCGTCCATGGATGACCTGTGGGATTCGTTTCACATTGATCATGGAGACCGTTGGAGTCGCAAACTCTTCCCCGGCCGTGAGCAAACCCTTCAGTATTTCAACACCATCTACGATCGTGTTGCGTCGCGCATCGCACAGCAACCACTGACCGACGAGGCCCTGTACCTCTATCGCTACGCCATTTATCACCAGCACATGCACATTGAGTCGATGACGTGGTGTCGGCAGACGGTTGCCCTGCCTGCTCCCCCCGGCATTGTTGGCGCCTTGCCAGAACGTGTGGAGCCTCTGCCCGGCGATGCACTTATCCCCGGCGGTCGCTACCAGGTTGGAATGCCGGGCGAGTCTGACTGCTACGCCACCACCGACTTTGCCTTTGATGGGGAAAAGCCGCGTTTCGAAACCACGGTGGAGCCGTTTGCAATTTCCCGCCACCTTGTTTCCAACCGCGATTTCCTGGCGTTCGTTGAGGATGATGGCTACCGGCGACCTGAACTCTGGTCTTTCGGAGGACGCAAGTGGTTGAGTACCGAGACCGATACTGCCCTGGTGCATGGCAGCTCCCAGCCAATGTTGCGGGAGCCCAGGCATCCACTTTACTGGCGCTGGCACGAGGGCGAATGGCAGGAGCGTGTGTTTGACCGCTGGCAGGCCCTGAATCTGGATGCGCCTGTCGTCCACGTCAGCTATTGGGAGGCCGAGGCCTATTGCCAGTGGGCCGGCCGCCGCTTGCCAACAGAAGTGGAGTGGGAGGCTGCGGCACTGGGTAACCGGATTGGCGAGGATTTTCGTCGTTTTCCCTGGGGGAATGAACGGCCAACACCCGACCATGCGGATCTCGACGCCACCCACATGGCGCAACAGCCGGTGTGGGATTATCCGGCGGGTGATAGCCGCTCCGGCTGTCGCCAGATGATCGGCAGTGTCTGGGAATGGACCAGCAGTCAGTTTCTTCCCTATGACGGATTCAGGGTCGATATGTACCCCTTTATGTCTACCTTGCAGTTCGGTGATCACAAGGTGACCCGGGGTGGTGGGTGTGCGACATCTTCATGCCTGATCCGGGGCACTTACCGACAAGCCTATCTGCCCCTTCGCAACGACGTGTACACCGGGTTTCGCACCTGTGCGCTGTCGGATTCGGCTTCTGGTACACGCTGAGGATCTTGATATGAATGTCTATGAAACCGACGAACTACTCGGGCAGTACCTGGGGTTCCATTTTGGTGAAAGCCATTTCGGAGTGGGAAATTATCCCGCCCGCTGCGCCGGTATCTGCCAGGAGTTGATGGCAGGCCGGGATAAACGACGAGCGCTTGATCTTGGGTGCGCGGTGGGCCGAACCGCCTTTGAGCTTGGCCGGGTCTTTGACCATGTGGTGGGAGTGGACCTTTCCCGCCGGTTTATCGATGCGGCGACTACCCTGCAGAAGACCGGAGAGATCGATTACTTCCGCCGCGACGAAGGGGAGCTTGGCGAACGCATAACAGTGAGCCTGAATGCCCTGGGGCTCGACCGGGCGACTGAAAAAGTATCGTTTGCCACCGGCGACGCCAGCAACCTGGGGCCGGAACATGTGGATTATGACCTGGTCTTCGCGGGCAACCTGATTGACCGTCTTCAGGATCCGGGCGCCTTCCTGGAAAGCATCCATAGACGCCTGGCTCTGGGCGGCACCCTGGTGATCAGCTCGCCCTATACCTTGATGGATGAATTCACCCCGATTGCCAACTGGATTGGCGGATACGAACGCAATGGCCAACCCTATACGGTCTATCAGGGTATGAAAGAGATACTCTCGCACCATTTTGAAGAGATACAGCCGCCCAGGGATGTGCCGTTTGTCATCCGGGAAACCCGCCGTAAATTTCAGCACACCATTGCGGAGCTCAGTGCCTGGCGTCGAACCCGGTGATCAGTCCCGGCGGGTAAAAAATGCTGTCTGGGTAGGGTGCCCAACGTCGGGTACGTAGTCTCCAATGCCTCCAAATCGCACGTCATAGCCGTTGCGCTCGGCCACACCACGGGCCCAGCGCTGGAACTTGGGCCTGTCCCATTCGAATTTGTGGTCTTCCTCGCGGAATTCACCCGGCGCCAGGTCGAACAGGGGGTTGTACTCGCGATTTGGCGTGGTCATGAATAGATACCCTGGCCGGTACTCCCCGAACACCGCGCGTTCCACCCTCGACAGCTGCTCTGGCCGGACATGTTCAATGGTTTCCACCATGGCGGCCGCATCGTAGCCGGTCAGGGCAGGATTGCTCTCGGCGTAGGAACCGCGGACCAGCCGGATCCTCGGAGTTTCTTCGCACAGGTATTCAGCGAGCACAGCACGGGCCTGCTGAAGAGACACGCCGGAATCCTCAAGGCCGGTTATGCTCTCGAACTGTGGGTCGGCAAGCATGCGGTAGAGCAGGGAGCCGGAACCGCAACCCAGGTCGAGTACACGCCTTGCCCCGGTCGACTTCAGGGTACGCAATACGAAATCCAGACGCTCCTCGTGGAGGGAGGTCATCTGGGTCATCATGCTGTTATCCGGAGCCTTGAGTTCGTGCATCAGGCTTTTGCGTTCTCCGTTGGTGATGGTGCCTGGCCGTCGCGATGCAACACCTGGCTTGCCAGGGCGACGCCGGTTTCGCTCATGGTCAGGTAAGCCTCGTCCGCACCCGCTTCGCGAATTCGCTCTGCTTCGTCGGCGTACAGGGTATGCGCCACAATATAGCCGGTGAAGCCCTTTTTCCGAAGGTTTCTGGCGGCGATCAGTTTGCCTTCGATGTCACCCATGGCAAGGATGACGGCTTCAACCGCGGGCATGTGCAGCCCCTGCCAGAAAGAGATGTCCTCCGCGTCACCAAAGACCACGTTGCGTCCTTCCTTCTGGTGTTTTTCCACCTTTGCCGGGTCGGAGTCAAGCGCCTTGATCAGTGGCTCCTCACGAGCAAGCTGGTCATAGGCGGCTGAGCCGGTACGGCCCATACCCATCACCAGTAATCTGGTGTTGCCCAGGGAGATCGGTTGTTCGTCGGGGTGGCGCCGCTGGCTCTCAAAGGGAGCCAGACGGGCACTGAAGCGCTCATAGACCGTGTGGGAAAGCCGGTTCACGGGGGCAGACACCACGAAGGACAGTGCCACGGTGATGGCCAGGGGGACCAGCCACTCCGGCAGGGCGACACTGGCCACGATAAGGCCAAATTCACTATAGTTGGTCAGTGACAGGGCGCTCAGGAAACTGCTGCGAGAGCGCAGGCGGAAGGCCAGCAACAGGAAGAAAAACAGCACCCCTTTCAGGGGCACTACCAGCAGCGCTACGGCTGCAAACAGCAATGCCTCACCATCCGGCAGGCCGCCGATGCCAATCTGCAGGAAAAAGCCCACCAGGAACATTTCCTTTACGCTCCATAGCGACTTGGCCAGTTCCTGGGCACGTGGGTGGTTGGCCAGCATGGCGCCAAGCACCAGGGCGCCAAGCTCCGAGCTCAGCCCCACTGCTTCAAAACCGAGCCCGCCAAGAACCAGAGCCAGCAGGAGCCCGAGCAGAACCAGCAACTCATCGTGACCACTGGCATCCAGCAGTTTGAACAGCAGCGGTCTGAGCAGGGGCAGGCCAAAGATGATCAGCGCCCACTGGGAGGGCGTCTGGCCGGCGGCCAGACTCATCACCACGAGGGCAATCAGATCCTGCATGATCAGGATTCCGATGGCGACACGCCCATGGAAGGCTCTCAGTTCACGCTTTGTTTCCAGCACCTTGGCGGCCAGCACGGTACTGGAAAAGGAGAGTGCGATGGCGAGCAGAAATGCAGTCTGCCACGTGAGTTCCATCAGCAGGTAGAGGCCGGGGGTAAACACCGCACAGGTGATGCCAAAGTGAAGCAGGCTGCCGCCGATGACTTCAGGGCTGATGATGGAACGTAGCTTCAGCTTCAGGCCAACGGTAAACAGCAGCAACAGGACGCCCAGGTGGGCGATGTGTTCAAGAACATCGGTAGCTTCAATGGCCAGGTCAGTGGCGGCGGAGAGACCGCTCAGCACAAACCCTGCTGCCAGGTATCCCACCAGGGGCGGCAGGCCAATGGCTTTGACCGTCAGGCCGAGGACAAAGGCAAAGGATATCCATAGTGCTTCGGGCATGGGTCACTTCACGGTTTAGAAACAAGGCTCTGGCAAGGCTACCGTGTTTCCGTCGGGCCGTGTAGTCAAAACTGACTTGTCGTGCCAGTTATCACGCGTTGGCGATCACTTTCCCTGGCCGGTGGCGGTTGCGACGAACTCGCGGAACAAGCGTGCGGATTCTTCTGGCACCTCGACCATGGGGGCGTGGCCGACGCCTTCCAGAAGCACTTTACGGGCATCTGGGATTCGCTCGACGAACACATCAGCGTTGCGATAATTGATCACCCGGTCTTCCATACCCCAGACCACCAGAACCGGTGCCTGGATGCGGGTGATGGCATTGCGGAAGTCATCCTTGTAACCGGTATCCCGGATGGCATCGAAAATCACTTCGTTGACGTCGCGGTTGGCAATGGCCTTCTCTTCCATGACGTCGTAAATGGGCCAGGGCACGAAGGGTTTCTTCTCCAGCGCAAAATCAACCAGGCGTTCAAAGTCGCCCTCCTGGGAGGGGATCAGCGGATTGTCACCGCCCATGACCAGGCTGACCAACTCGCTGTCGTACTCAAAAATTCCCGCCGGATCAAAGAGGGTGGCGGTGCGGATCTGGTCCGGGTAGGTCGCTGCATAGAGAGCGGTGATGGCGCCCCCCATGGAGTTGCCCATCATGTGCGCTCTCTGGACGCCCAGAGCATCGAGAATCCTCGACAGGTGCCTGACCTGATCCTCAAATCGATATCCCAGGTCCAGCTCCTTGCTGCTGTCACCATGGCCGGGCAGGTCGATGGCATAGACGTTGAACTCATCCGTCAACTGCCGCGCCAGTCGGGTCCAGTTGTCCTTGTTGGCGCCAAAGCCATGGAGGAGCACGATGGTGTCGCCGTCCACCGGCTCTGCATTGCTCAGGTAGGCAATGGTCATCTCACCAACGGTGATACTGGATTCCTCCAGCCCGGCACTGGAGCGTTCCCAGCCAATGGCGTTGTCATACAGAGCCTGGCGGGAACAGGCACTGATCATCAAGGTGATGATCAGTATTGAGAGGGTCGACAGGACAGATCGTTGAGCCATCAGAGCGTTCCTTGCGAAGAGTGGGCAGATTCGGGCCTGCGCTATCAGGTGTTTTCCCTGGCGATGGCGCGATAGGCAATGTCCTTGCGATAGAAGGCACCGTCCCATGAAATGCGCGCAGCTACCTCGTAGGCGCGCTTCTGTGCCTCTGTGACGGTATTGCCCAGGGCCGTGGCGCACAGCACTCGTCCACCGTTGGTAGCCACCTGTTCCCCGTTCAAACGGGTACCGGCGTGGAAGACCTTCTCGCCCTCGGTTTCCGATTCTGGCAGCCCGGATATGACGTCGCCCTTATTGTAGCTGCCAGGATAGCCGCCCGCAGCCAGCACGATGCCCACGGAAGCGCGCTTGTCCCAGTCTGAACGGCACTGGTCAAGCTTGCCGTCAATGGCAGCCCCGCAGAGTTCCACCAGATCCGATTTCATCCGCAGCATGATGGGCTGGGTTTCCGGATCCCCAAAGCGGCAGTTGAATTCAATGACCTTGGGGGTACCTTCGCCATCGATCATCAGGCCGGCGTACAGGAAACCTTTGTAGGGGTGGCCTTCCGCGGCCATGCCGCGCACGGTGGGATAGATTACTTCGTCCATGATTCGCTTATGGACATCCTGAGTGACCACAGGTGCCGGGGAGTAGGCCCCCATGCCACCGGTATTCGGACCGGTGTCACCGTCGCCCACACGCTTGTGGTCCTGGGAGGTCGCCATGGGTAATACGTGCTCGCCATCTACCATGACGATAAAGCTGGCTTCTTCGCCATCCAGGAATTCCTCAACCACGACGCGGTTGCCTGCATCACCAAAGGCGTTACCGGCCAGCATGTCGCGGATGGCGTCTTCCGCCTCCTTCAGCTTCATGGCAACAATCACGCCTTTGCCCGCAGCCAGGCCATCGGCTTTCACCACGATGGGTGCGCCCTGCTTGCGTACATAATCCAGTGCCTGGTCCACGTCGGTGAAATTGGCGTAGGCGGCGGTGGGAATGTTCTGGCGATCCAGAAAGTCCTTGGTGAAGGCCTTGGAGCCTTCCAGCTGTGCGGCACCGGCACTGGGGCCGAACACCCGCAAACCACGCTCTTCGAACAGGTCTACAATGCCATCAACCAGCGGCGCCTCGGGGCCGACAATGGTCAGTCCCACGTTATTGGCCGCGGCAAAGTCCGCCAGGCCGTTGAGATCCATCACGTCAATGTTGATGTTTTCCAAGCCTGGCTCGCGGGCGGTGCCGGCGTTGCCGGGGGCAACAAACACCCGGTCAGCGTCCGGTGATTGAGCGGCTTTCCAGGCCAGTGCGTGTTCGCGTCCGCCGGAGCCTATAACAAGAATATTCATGATCGGTTCCTGTGTGTCGGATTAGTGCCGGAAGTGGCGCATGCCGGTAAACACCATGGCAATGCCGTGCTGGTTGGCTGCGTCGATCACTTCCTGGTCACGCATGGAGCCACCGGGCTGGATCACGGCGGTAATGCCGGCTTCTGCGGCGGCGTCGATACCATCCCGGAAGGGGAAGAACGCATCGGACGCCATCACCGAGCCTTTTACCTCAAGGCCTTCATCGGCGGCTTTGATGCCGGCAATCCTGGCGCTGTAGACGCGGCTCATCTGGCCGGCTCCCACGCCGATGGTGCGGCCCGCCTTGGCGTAGACAATGGCGTTGGACTTGACGTACTTGGCCACTTCCCAGGCGAAAAGCAGGTCGTTCAGCTCCTGTTCGGATGGTTCACGCTCGCTGACCACCTTGACGTCTTCCATCGCTACCATGCCCAGGTCACGATCCTGAACCAGCAGGCCACCGGTGACGCGTTTGTAGTCCATGGATTTGGCGCGTTCGCCATCGAACTCACCACAGGCAAGCAGGCGTACGTTCTTCTTGGCGGCGACCAGCTCCACTGCTTCTCGTGCGATGGTCGGGGCAATGATCACTTCCACGAACTGACGGTCGATGATGGCCTTGGCAGTTTCCGCATCGAGTTCGCGGTTAAAGGCAATGATGCCGCCAAACGCAGAGGTGGGGTCGGTGGCAAAGGCCAGGTCATAGGCCTGGAGGATGTCGGCGCCGATGGCCACACCGCAGGGGTTGGCGTGCTTGACGATCACGCAGGCGGGATCGGCAAAGGGCTTGACGCATTCCAGCGCGGCATCGGTGTCGGCGACGTTGTTGTAGGACAGTTCCTTACCCTGAAGCTGTTTGGCGGTGGCTATGCAGGCTTCCCTGGGGTTGCGCTCGGTGTAGAAGGCAGCCCGCTGGTGGGGATTCTCTCCGTAGCGCATGTCCTGAACTTTCAGGAACTGGGTGTTGAAGGTGCGAGGGAAGTCGGCATTATCGTTGTCGGCAGTACGACCGCCGAGATAATTGGCGATAGCACCGTCATAGCCAGCGGTGTGCTCGAAGGCCTTCACGGCCAGGTCAAAGCGTGTGGTGTAGCTCAGCTCGCCGTCGTTGGCTTCCAACTCTTTCAGAACACGGCTGTAATCAGAGGCGTTCACCACAATGGCCACGTCGTTGTGATTCTTGGCTGCCGCGCGAACCATGGTAGGGCCGCCAATGTCGATGTTCTCAATGGCGGTGGCGAGGTCGCAGTCCGGTTTGGCGATGGCATCCTCAAATGGGTAGAGGTTTACAATCACCATGTCGATGGGATTGATGTTGTGCTCTGCCATCACCGCGTCGTCGGTGCTGCGACGCCCGAGGATACCGCCGTGGATTTTCGGGTGCAGGGTTTTGACCCGGCCATCCATCATTTCCGGAAAGCCGGTGTAGTCACTGACTTCGGTGACCGGTACCTGGTTTTCCTGCAGGAGGCGAAAGGTGCCACCGGTAGAAAGCAGTTCGATGCCGCGATCGGTCAGTGCACGGCCGAATTCAACGATACCGGTTTTATCAGACACGCTGATCAGCGCGCGACGGACGGGGGTATTAGCCTGATTTGCCATGAGTCACTTATTTCTGCTGGGTATGAACGAATGAAGGCCTCGCGAATGGTGTCCGGGAGGCCCTCGTTTCAATCGGGTAGCTGGATTATAGCAGACCGTACTGTTTGAGCTTCTTGCGCAGGGTGCCGCGGTTCAGGCCAAGCATGGTCGATGCCTTGGTCTGGTTGTTGCGGGTGTACTTCATCACCTGTTCGAGCAGCGGGGCCTCTACTTCTGACAACACCAGTTGGTAGACCTCAGTCACCGGGGCGCCATCAAGTTGGGCAAAATAGTTTTTAAGGGCAACTTCCACGCTGTCGCGCAGGGTAACCGTGTTGCCGCTGCTGTTCACCGTTTGCAACTGATGAATGTCATCGTTGGCGGGTGCTGTCAGGTTGTCTTTAGCCAAAGTCTCAGCGGTCATGCTGCGAATACCTCTCCATTTCGTAAGCCTGCAAAGTACTGTTGAATGCTGTCTTTCTGCGCCATCGCATCGTCAATGGCGTTGAAGCGTTTTCTGAACTGTTTGTCTTCGTCGTGGGACTGGAGGTACCAGCCCACGTGTTTCCTGGCAATGCGCACGCCCATGGTCTCGCCGTAAAAGCGGTGCAGGGCGTCCAGGTGTTCGCTCAATACCTGTTCCACCTCATCCACTGGCGGCTCCGCAAGGTACCTGCCGGTTTCCAGGAAATGCAGGATTTCCCGGAAAATCCAGGGCCGCCCCTGTGCTCCACGGCCGATCAGCAGCCCGTCAGCGCCGGTGAAGTTCAGTACATGTTGTGCCTGTTCCGGCGAGTTTATGTCGCCGTTGGCAAATACTGGAATGCTCACTCGGGACTTCACGTCGGCGATCGTGTCGTACTCGGCCTCGCCCTTATAGGCATCGGCGCGGGTACGACCATGAATGGCCAGGGCCTGGATGCCAGCGTCTTCTGCCATGCGGGCAATCAGTGGCGCATTCCGATGTTCCCTGTCCCAGCCCGTGCGCATCTTCAATGTCACCGGGATGTCCACGGCGGCCACGACCGCTTCCAGGATATCCCGCACCAGCGCCTCATCTTTCATCAGTGCTGAGCCGGCGGCCTTATTACACACCTTCTTGGCCGGGCACCCCATGTTGATGTCAATGATCTGGGCGCCGAACTCGGCATTCAGCCTGGCGGCGGTGGCCAGCATTTCAGGGTCGCCGCCGGCGATCTGTACAGAGCGGGGCTCGGGTTCACCCTCATGGTTCATGCGCGTTTGTGACTTCCGCGTATGCCACAGTTTGCTGTCCGCAATGACCATCTCGGATACGGCCAGCCCAGCGCCCATTCGCCGGCAGAGCAGGCGAAAAGGACGGTCTGTTACACCGGCCATAGGTGCAACAATCAACGGATTGGGCAGGGTATACGGCCCGATTTTTGCCGTTGGCAGCATGATCTGAATCCGTGTAACAGCGGGTTAAGCGAACGTCGGAAGTGAACGGCTGCTCAATAAGTAACCGATCTTGATCCGAAGGGCGGTAATGATACCGCTGGCAGAGATCCTATTGAAGGGGCGAAGCCATGAAAAAATTGATTATTTTTCGTCCTTTCTGGTTGACTTTCAGTCTATTCGGTGGCCGCCCCGGTTTTCTGTCGAGTGAGGACTTGCTTACTCCTGGTAGGCGCGGAAGGCGATATTGTAGTTCACGGCGTCCTTTCCCGGATCGCGGATGTTGATAACGATCCTGACCGGGGTATCGGTCGGCATCGCCTCAAGATCACGGCCGTCTCCCGCCAGGTACTCGTCCGGTGTGAACACACTCTGGGCGACCACATCACCATTCAGGTTGGAGAATGTCAGGGCGATGGCGGGGAATGGCTGTTCAAAAGCGGCCCGGTTGATGATGACGGCATCAACCACCAGTTGGCTGCGGTTTTCCGGGTTGGTCCGGACCACCAGTTTGCGGCTCTGGATGGCATCCACATTGATCAGCGGTTTCAGTTCGCACCCGGCGATCTCGCAGCCCTGCTCATAGAAGGGGCGCAATTCCGGTATGGAAGACAGACGGTCGAACTGGAACCAGGTGACTTGCGCCACCAGGACGCCGATCAGTGCGAGGATGATCAGCGTCCATAGGGTCGTCCTCACGCGCCCCCGGCCATTGCCTGCCACGGAGACCGGCTCCCTGCGCAGGTTGCTGTAGGGGGAGCCGGCGATAAGAGGTTCGTTGTCGGTTACCGGCCCGGCATCATAGTCGAAGGACGACGATTGGGGTTCATCGACGTAGAAGCCATCGGCGTTGTCCACCGGTTCCAGGCTCAGGTCTTCGGGTTCCCGTGGTGTTGCTTCGGGCTCACCCCAGACCTGTTCATCAAATGGCTCGTTCTCGAGTGGTTCTGATTCCGGTTGCTCGAATTTCGCAGGTTCTTCTTCTGGCGGCTCGGGTTCAACAGGGGCAGGCTTGGTCTTGCGCCTGGTGTCGTCTTCTTCGGACAACATCGCCTCGGCCCAGCTTTCATCGATTTTTTCGTGGGTTACGTCGTCGTTGTCGGTCTCGAACGTGCCACCGCTGCGCTCGTCGACAGTGCGAAAGCTGTCGCTCAACTCGTCGTCGGAGAAGGTCAGCCGGGTACCAGCGTATGGGCCCTCGGCAGCATCTTCCTCAGGGTTGTCCGCAAAAATCAGGTCATCATCCGAGGTGAACCCTGGATTTGCCGGAGCATCCTGCTGTTCCGGTGCGGACGGGCCGCTCTTTGGGCTGGATATGCCTGAAGCGCCCTCGTTTATCCGGTGTTCGACGGCATTGAACACCGCCATGCAGTTGCCGCAACGCACTTTTCCGCTGGCTACGCTCAGCTGTGCGTCGGTGACCCGGAACCGGGTTTCACATTTTGGGCATCGTGTCTGCAGGCTGCTCTGGGTCATGCTTCTTTCCTGTAGGCGGCATCGCTACGAGTCACGGAGTTTAGTTGGTTCGGCAGAATTCGTCACCTGTCGTTGCGCCGTCCTGTGAGCCGTATCCACTCCTCGCGTTGTTCCGGCTCGTCCATGATGAACCAGGGCTCGTAGGCTTCCATGACCTCCCGGGCCTGGTTGGACAGTATGCCGGACAACACAATATCACCGCCCGGTTTTACCTTTGCTGCCAACCTGGGTGCCAGGCCAATCAATGGCTGGGCCAGTATGTTGGCCAGCATGATGTCCGCCATGGTATCGGGTTCATCCCCGGGCAGGAACAGGTCCAGCCGGTCTTCTTCGACCTTGTTGCGGCGAGCATTTTCCCGGCTGGCTTCCAGTGCCTGGGGGTCTGTGTCGACTCCGATAACGTGGTCAGCGCCCAGTAATAGGGCTGCAAGACCCAGTATGCCGGAGCCGCAACCATAGTCGATCACTTGCCGTGAGGTCACGTCCTGACCATCAAGCCATTCCAGGCATAGAGCCGTGGTGGGGTGGGTTCCGGTGCCAAAGGCCAGGCCGGGATCCAGCAGCAGGTTGGCGGCGTGGGGATCTGGAGCGTCGTGCCAGCTGGGCACGATCCATAGCCGGTCACCGAAGCGCAGCGGCTTGAAGTCATCCATCCATTCGCGTTCCCAGTCCTTGTCTTCCACCAGGGTAACGTCGATGTCGGGTAATGACTGTTGTGTCTGCTGGTGCCAGGCATCCTTAACGGCGGCGCAGAGCTCTTCAATATCGCGATCGGACCCGAACAGGCCGGTGACACTGGTCTGGTGCCAGAGCGGCGTTGTACCCGGGTCGGGCTCGTACAGGGGCTGGTCTGCGGCATCTTCCATGGAGACGGCTTCGGCGCCCATCTCCATGAGCAGATCCTCAAGCTGGTCCGCGTTATCCGGATCAGCTGGGATCTGTAGTTGTATCCAGGGCATGTGGGTGTCCTGTTTGGTAGACGAATCGACTGATCGGGTCAGTCCCGAATCAGTTTTTCCAGATAATGGATGGTGAAGTCTACCTGTTTAAAGCCGCCATCGCGTACCAGTTTTCTGTGCAGCGCCTGGTTCGTCTTGATGCCCTCGACCACCAGTTCATCCAGCGCATTCTTCATGCGGCGGCGGGCAATTTCCCGATCGTCTCCCCAGGTGATCAGCTTGGCGACCATGGAGTCGTAGAATGGAGGTACGGTGTAGCCGCTGTACAGGTGAGAGTCTACCCGTACACCGTTACCGCCAGGCGCATGGAAGTGCTTGACCTTGCCCGGGCTGGGTACAAAGGTTTGCGGGTCTTCGGCGTTGATACGGCATTCCAGCGCGTGGCCGGAAATCTTGATCTCGTCCTGGGTGTATTGCAGGGGCAGGCCACTGGCAATGCGCAGCTGCTCGCGAACGATATCGACACCGGTCACCATCTCTGACACCGGATGCTCCACCTGCACCCGCGTGTTCATCTCGATAAAGTAGAAGGCGCCGTCCTGGTACAGGAACTCGAACGTACCTGCACCCACGTAGCCAATCTCCTTGCAGGCGTCGACACAGGCTTTCAGGGTCTTCTCACGCGCTTCCGGATCGATATTCGGCGCCGGGGCTTCTTCGATGACTTTCTGGTGCCTGCGTTGCATGGAGCAGTCACGGTCGCCAAGGTGGATGACGTTGCCGTGGGTGTCCGCCAGTACCTGCACTTCGACGTGGCGGGGGCGTTCCAGATATTTTTCGAGATAAACCGTAGCATCCCCGAAAGAGTTCTTGGCTTCCGACTGTGTGACCTGCACGCTCTTCAGCAGGGCCGCTTCGGAATGCACCACCTGCATGCCGCGGCCACCACCGCCAGAGGCGGCTTTGATAATGACCGGATAGCCAATTCTACGGGCAACTTCCAGGGTGCGATTGTCGTCGTCCGTCAACGGGCCATCGGAGCCGGGCACGGTAGGGACGCCCGCTGCAATCATTGAGTTGATGGCGGAGACTTTGTTGCCCATCAGGCGAATGGTATCGGCTCTGGGGCCGATAAAGCGGAAGCCGCTTTTCTCAACCTGTTCAGCGAAATCCGCGTTCTCGGCGAGGAAGCCGTAACCGGGATGGATGCCGACGGAATCCGTCACTTCAGCCGCACTGATAATAGTCGGGATGTTCAGGTAACTGTCCGCAGCACTGTTGGGGCCGATACAGACCGACTCGTCCGCCAGGCGAACATGCATGAGGTCTCGGTCGATCTGGGAGTGGACAGCCACGGTTTTGATGCCCAGCTCCTTGCAGGCGCGCAGGATGCGCAGGGCAATTTCGCCGCGATTTGCGATCAGGACTTTTTCTAACATAGCCATGAGAGTATCACCGGGTTCAGGAAATGATGATCATCGGCTGGTCGAACTCGACCGGCTGACCGTTCTCCACCAGGATCTCGGCGATGGTGCCGCTCTTGTCTGCCTCGATCTGGTTCATCATCTTCATGGCTTCGACGATGCACACCACGTCGCCGGCTTTCACTGATTGCCCGACTTCCACAAACGCTTTCGCGGTGGGTGAGGGCGAGCGGTAGAAGGTGCCGACCATTGGCGACTTCACCGCATGGCCGGAAGGCTCTGCCGGCTTTGCGGGCTCGTCGGCGGCTGGCGCGGACGGCTGCGGTGAGGCGGGCTGGGGTGCTGGTGACGGATACTGTGCCATATACTGTGGCGCAGCCAGTTGTTCACGACGCCGGGAGATGCGAACAGAATCATCACCCTCGTGAATCTCCAGCTCCTCGACGTCGGATTCCTCCAGCAGTTCGATAAGTTTCTTGATCTTGCGAATGTCCATAGTCAGTCCGATCCCGTTTTAATCAGTTCTATCGATGAATTCGTTGCAGGGCGGCTTCGAGTGCAAGGTCGTACCCCAGGCTGCCCAGCCCGCAGATAACGCCATCGGCGATATCAGAAAAGTATGAGTGATGACGGAATGCTTCCCGCGCATGCACGTTGGAAAGATGGACCTCAATAAACGGTATGCCCGAGGCCAACATGGCGTCCCGCAGTGCAACACTGGTGTGGGTGAACGCCGCCGGGTTGAAGATGATGAAATCAACCCCTTCTGATCTGGCTTCATGTATCCGCTCAATCAGTTCATATTCCGCGTTTGACTGTAAATGTAGCAGGTGATGGCCATCTTCGGCGGCTTTCCGGTGCAAACGGTCGTCAATGTCCGCCAACGACTCGTGGCCGTACACCTCCGGCTCGCGGGTTCCCAGCATGTTCAGGTTGGGGCCATGAAGTACGAGTATGGTCGACATGATTTCGTCTGCCTTGCTGACTTTTTTACAGGATCGTCGAATTTAGCGACATTTTCCCACAATGGTGCGTTCTTGAAGTCTTCAGATCAACACTTTTTGACAATCGGGTGTGTGTCGAAAAGTATCTTATCTCTGTGTCGAAAAGAATCTTACCCACGCACAAGCAATCTTTGTCGTTTGCACGGTCATTGTCGTGAAGGGGGATCAGGAGTTCTATAAGACGTTGGTTTCATAGAACGGCCCCGAGAGCGGGGCGGGGCCGTTGCTGGGGAGAGCCCGCCAGTGGCGTTTGGGCTCAGTCGCCGGCGGCGGTCACGCAGTTGCGGCCCTGGGCCTTGGACCGGTAAAGAGCCTTGTCCGCCCGTTCGCAGAGAGCCTGGGAGGTATCACCCTTCCAGGCGGCAACGCCGCAACTGAAGGTGACATTAAACTCCCGGTCGCCAGCCGGTTGCAGCAGCTCCGAGAAACGCTCGCGGATTTCGTTCAGCACATTGCGGGCATCGCTCTCGCGGGTGTCCGGCAGAATAATGGCAAATTCCTCGCCACCGTATCGGCCAATGTGGTCGGTCTTGCGCAAGCGCTGTTTCAGGAACATGGACAAACTTCGCAGCACGCGGTCGCCAATGGGATGGCCAAACGTGTCATTCACCTTCTTGAAGTAGTCGATGTCGATCATTGCAAAGCACAGTTGCTGGTCTTTCTGCCGCGCCCGCACGATCTCCTGATCGAGCAGGTGCAGGGTATGAGTGTGATTGAACAGGCCGGTGAGGCTGTCGCGGATCATCAGCGCCAGCAGTGACCGGGCGCGGCGGCCCCGATTGTGTATGGTGGAGATCAGGTGTTTCGGGTCAATCGGCTTGGTCAGGAAGTCATCGCCCCCCAGGCTCATGGCATGCAGCTGTTTGGAAACGTCTTCTTCGGCGGATAGGTAGATGATAGGCACGCTATGAAAACGGTCCTGCTGGCGGATTACCCGCGCGATTTCCATGCCGGTGCAGCCAGGCATGTACATGTCCAGAATGATGATCTCCGGCGAGAACGACTCCAGCGCATGAATGATTTCCATCGGATCGGTGATGATGTGGGCATTCATGCCCGCTTTTTTCAGAACCGTTTCCATGAATTTTGCCTGAGCGCGGGAGTCATCCAGCACCAGCACTTTGTAGGGCTCAACGGTATTGCCGTGGGTGTAGGTCTCGATCTTCTCGATCAGCTGGCCGGGGTCAACCGCCGGGTAGAAGAATTCCTCGCCACCGCAGCGGGACGCCCGCAGACGGGTTTGGATGGTGCCATCTTCGTCGCTCATGAAGATGATGGGGATAGGTGTGTCGTGTCGCTCCTGAAGCCGCTCGATGGTGGCAATGCCGCTCAGCGGCTCGCCGCCGTAGTTAACGTCCATCAGGATGGTTTCGGGTTTGTGAAGTGCGCAGGCTTCGATCAGCTTGTCGGCGGTGTTGAACGCTGACGCACGGAAGCCGAAGAACTCAAGCTGGCGGATCAGGCGGCTGGCCATTTCCTCGCTTGCCAGAGCAATATAGACGGGCGTGCGTCGATACTGTTGGGGAGCCTCGCTGGCTTCCTGGTCGGTCCGTCTCAACGTGCATTGGGACAGCTGCTCTATGGCGTCCTGGAGCTTGCGATCCAGGCTTTCGGGAAGCGCGGTGCCTTCCGGCCACTCACCGATCAGGTCAAAAACCTGGCGCCCGGAATCGGCATGGCTTTCCATGTCGAAGCGCTTTGCGTAGCGAACCAGCTTGTCGGCTGCCCTGGCAAAATCGCCCCTGAAGGCGGCAGACTGGCCGGTGTCTTCGTGGATCTTTTGCCATGTATCCAGGACGACGCGCGCCTGGGTGGTGACACGGCGAGCGAAGTGCTGCCTGAGTTTGTCTTTCTGGCTATCGTCGTTCATTGTGCTCCGGCCTGTGTTTTTCTCGTTCTGAGCCGCCCGTTTCCGGTACAAGCGGATATTTTCAACATTAGTCTTTTTGCAGAGTCTATAGTGTTTAATGTTGTCGGCGTAGGTGACGCTGTGTAAATGTTTGTCAACTCTGCGGGGCAGGTCACACCAGATAGCCGACAATCGTTGTTTCAGACTAGGGGCTGCCAGTGATGGCACGGACGCAAAACGACCGACAGATCTCTCGCCAGCAAGGTGTTATTACCTTGCGCAGTCTGCTGTTGCTGTTTACCGGTGGCATGTTGCTGCTAGTGCTGGTGGCGGCGGCCAGCGTCAGTTTTGACCGGTTCCGGGACTACATGTCGGGTCAGCTCCAGGGTCATGCCCGGGATGGTGCCACGGCCATTGGCCTGTCCCTGTCCAATGCCATTGACGGTCGCGATCCAGTGGCCTCGTCTTCATTGATCGATGCGGTTTTCGACAGTGGTCGTTATCTCTCGGTGGTCTACGTCAATAATCAGGGTGAGGAGGTGGCCGGGCGGGAAACCTCCCTGCGTGAGGTGGATGTGCCGGGCTGGTTTGTGGCGCTGGCGGATCTGCCACTGCCGGTGGGTGAAGCGGAAGTGGTGCGCGGCTGGAGTCGACTGGGTAAGGTGCGGGTCGTAAGCCACCCTGGCCGGGCCTACGAAGACCTGTGGGTGGTGACGGTTAGAATCGTGGCCGGCTCTGCCCTGATTGGTGGCCTTGGGTTGATCGGCCTGTTTTGGATGATGACACGCCTGATGCGTCCGCTCAGGGCTGTTGAGAAACAGGCCAGGGCCTTGGGTAAACGGGACTTCAGGCGTCGGGTCGACATTACCTCCACGCGGGAATTGAACCAGGTCACCCACGCTATGAACCAGATGGCGGATGACCTCGGGCGACTTTTTGAAGGGCAGGCCAAACTGATCCAGCACCTGCGCAAGGTGAACAACGAAGACAGCCTGACCGGTCTTGCGAGCCGGCAGGCGTTCGAGCAACGCTTGAAGGTTGAAGTGGAATCGGAAGAGCGGTCCGCCCCCGGGGTGCTGTTCCTGATCCAGTTGGAAGAGTTCGCCCAGTATAACCAGAGTTATGGCCGCGACGAGGCCGACCGCTTGCTGGTTCGCATTGCGGGGGCGCTGAATACGTTTGTCCATGCGCACAGCGATTCGTTCGCCGGCCGCATGACGGGTGCCGGGTTTGCTGTCTTCCTGCCTGGTGTTTCACGTGCCGATGGGGTGATCTGGTGTCGCCAACTGGTCGAAGAGCTGGATGGCATCTATTCCGACCTCTCCGCTCCCATGGATGTGTCTGTTCATGCAGGCATTGCCCAGGCTGCTGAAACCCGCAAAGCGGGCGAGCTTATGTCAGCGGCCGACGAAGCGCTTCGGCAGGCACAGATGGAGGAGGGATCTGCCTGTCATGCCGCTGATCGCGACCGGCCTGAGCACCATGACAGTGAAAAGTGGCGGATCATGATTGGCGAAGCGATCACCCAGGGACAGATGTCGCTGTGGATGCAGCCCATGATCAGCAATGGCGATAACGGGGTGCTGTTCCATCAGGTCTTTTCCCGGATGAGAACGGAGGAAGGCTGGATCAAGGCTGGTATTTTCGTGCCCATGGCGGAACGCTTTGGCATGATCCCCGACATTGATCGCTGGGTCCTTGAGCGTTCCCTGGCGCTTCTGCATACGGAACCAGACACTCGCCTGGCGTTAAGCCTGGGCATGGTTTCGGTGGCCAGTGAGGCATTCCGCAAAGAACTTCTGGAGCAGCTGTCCGCTGCCGGCAAGGAGCGCCGGCGATTGCAGATTGGTATTTCCGAGCAGGCTGTTCACCACCACCGGACGGCGGTAGGACTCCTGGTGCGTGGGTTGAACCGGCTCAAGGTGCCGGTGATTGTCGACCGCTTCGGTGTAGGCGGGGTGCCCTTCAGCTACCTGAGGAATCTGAGGTTCCAGGCACTGCGTATTGATAACAGCTTCGTTCATGATATCGACAGCCATGACGACAACCGCTTCTACCTCGAATCCGTGACGACCATCGCCCACAGCCGCGGCGTGCGGGTCTACGTCACAGGTGTTGAAACAGCCGGTGAATATGCGGCACTGCAGGGTGTCGGTATCGATGGCGCAATGGGGTACCATTTGGGCCGGCCATTTGAGGTGGGACATTAGTGTGTGATCGCGGTTACAGTGCCGAAAAACGCCGCAAATTGCATAAACGTTGCCGTTGCTTCATGGTATTCGCAGTGCGCGAACGGATAGCGTCCGGGATAAAACGACAAACAGGGGAACTGAAAACCGATGCCAGGAAAAATCAGACAGTATTTCAGTGATCGCAAAGACGACGTTCAGGACTACACCGGCGGAGGGGTTGTCGGCAAATTTATACTGGCCGTTGTGGTTGTGTACCTGCTTGTTGCCCTGGTGCTAGGCATGATCTGGAGCAGCGAGCCAGACGTTTTCTCGGTACGCGAACACACACGCGCCGTGGCCAATGAGATGCAGCGTGAACCGGTGGCCGGTTTTGCAACAACGGCAACCATGATCCGGGTGGCGGAGACTCTTCTCGATAAGCCTGGCGGTTACGTTTCGAACGACATATTCCCCCCGGGGCTTTGGCTCGACAACATGCCTAACTGGGAATACGGGGTGCTCGTTCAGCTTCGCGACCTGTCCCGTGCCATGCGCAAGGACATCAGTCGTTCCCAGAGTCAGTCCGCTGAGGACCCTGACCTGACAATTGCTGAGCCTCAGTTCCACTTCGACAGCGGTAGCTGGGCCATTCCCTCCACCGAGGCGGAGTATCGTCGTGGCATCCAGGCCCTGTATAGCTACCTGGACCGCTTATCACGCCCCGATCAACCCAACGCCCAGTTTTTCGCCAGGGCTGACAACCTGGCCAACTGGCTGGCGGACCTGGAAACCCGCCTGGGCAGTCTATCCCGAACGCTTGGTGAGAGTGTTGGCAAAGCGTCAGTGTCCGACGCCGTGTCTAACGTCAATCCCGGCGACCCGCTTTCGGAAGATGTCATGGGCGAGGAGGTCAAGACCTCCTGGACGAAGATAGACGACGTGTTCTATGAGGCGCGCGGCAGTGCCTGGGCTCTGTTGCATATCTTCCGCGCCATTGAAGTGGACTTCCGCAAGGTGCTTAACGACAAGAACGCCCTGGCCAGCGCCAAACAGATCATTATCGAACTGGAAGGTGCGCAGGGTGAAATGTGGAGCCCCGTGATTCTGAACGGCAGCGGCTTCGGTGTGCTGGCCAATCACTCATTGACCATGGCGGCGTACCTGTCCCGCGCCAGTGCTGCGATCAGCGACATGCGTGACCTGCTGACCCGAGGCTGATGCCGGTACAGCATCGCCGCATAAAAAAACCGGGCCACGCAGCCCGGTTTTTTTGTCATCGACTGAAAGCGTCGTCGATCAGCCTTTGTAGGCCTTCACGGACGCTTCGATGGCCTTCTTGGCTTCGGCGGCGTTGGCCCAGCCCTGAACCTTAACCCACTTGCCCGGCTCCAGCGTCTTGTAGTTCTCGAAGAAGTGCTGGATCTGGTCGCGGAGCAGTTGCGGAAGATCTTCCACATCTTTCACGTCGGTGTAGCTCTTGGTGAGCTTGTCGTGGGGTACGGCAACCAGTTTGGCGTCGCCACCGGCTTCGTCTTCCATGTTCAGCACGCCAACCGGGCGGCAGCGAATCACGGAACCGGCCTGAACCGGATACGGGGTCACCACCAGCACGTCAATCGGGTCACCGTCGTCAGCCAGGGTGTGGGGAATGAAGCCGTAGTTGGCCGGGTAGAACATTGGCGTAGCCATGAAGCGGTCTACCAGCAGGGCGCCCATGTCCTTATCCAGCTCATACTTCACCGGGGAGCTGTTGGACGGGATTTCGATGGCCACGTAGATGTCTTCCGGCGGGTTCTTGCCAGCAGGGATATGGTCGAAGTTCATGGTCGATCCTTTCTGAAGTGCGTTTAACTGCGTTTAAAAAGTGGGCGCAATTATACGGGACAATGGTGTGGATCGAAACTAAACGTTGGTATCGCCTTACCGCTACAACCGCATCTGCTTGGCGATCAGTTCCTTCATGATCTCATCGGTACCGCCGCCAATCGACAGGATCTTGCCATCCCGGTAAAGCCGCTCTACGACGGATTCACGCATGTACCCCATGCCGCCGTGAATCTGAACGGCCTCGCGGGTGACTTTCTCGCACACCTCCACCGCAAAGTTCTTCGCCATGGCAACCTGCTTAATCGGGTTCTTGCCCGCCTGCATCAGCGCGGCACAGCGATAGGTATACTCCCGCGCCACGTCCACTTGGGTGGCCATGTCGACCAGCTTGTGACGGGTGACCTGGAATTTGTTCACCGGCCGGCCAAAAGCCTCCCGTTGGCCGGCCCAGGCTATCGAGGCTTCAAGGGCGATTTCGGCTGTCATGTAGGCCATGATGGATAAGCTGAGGCGTTCAAACAGAAAATTGCTCATGATCGCGATAAAGCCCGCATTCTCGGCACCGATCAGGCGGTTGGCAGGCACCCGGCAGTCCTCGAAAAACAGCTCCGCCGTATCGCTGGCCCACCAGCCCATTTTCTTGAGCTTCTTGCCGGTGGAAAAGCCGGGCATATCGCGGTCAATCAACAACAGACTGATGCCACCATGGCCCTCGCCACCGGTGCGTACCGCAACGGTGTAATGATCAGCACGCATGCCGCTGGTGATAAAGGTTTTGCTGCCGTTGACGATGTAGTCATCGCCGTCCCTGACGGCCCGGGTTTTGATGTTGGCAACGTCGGACCCGCCGCCGGGCTCGGTAACTGCCAGCGCGGCAATCTTTTCGCCTCGCAGCACCGGGGGCACAATCGCTTCTTTTACGTCCTGCTGCGCCCACTTCGCCACCGGAGGCAGGCCGATATCCAGCGACCCCAGCCCAGCCACCAGGCCGCCGGAGGTGGATCGCATCAGCTCTTCGGAGACGGCGACTTTCATGAAAATATCGCCTTCACCAATGCCGCCAAGACTTTCCGGAAAACCGACCCCAAGCAGCCCGGCCTCCCCAGCGGTCTTATAAAGCTCCCTGGGGAACTCGCCAGCTTCCTCCCAGTCGTCTATATAGGGCAATACATGAGTGGCAACGAACTTGCGGGCACTCTGGCGAACCTGTTCGTGGGTATCGTTGAAATAATCAGACACGGAAAGCCTCCCTCAATAGGAAATCATGAGAGCAGTCTCACGCAAAAAAAGGAACCAAGCAAGCGCTTGGTTCTCAGAGGGCCCGAAAAGAGCCCAGACCGTGGAGAGACAGGGACATCAGGGGACGTCAAAAACAAGGATGTTTTTGTCGAGCGTACACGGACGTATTAACAGCGTGCCCCTGATGTCCCTGTCTCTTCACGGTCTCCTCCGTAGTCAGCCGTCCTGGCGGGAAATGCTTTTTACTCCGTCTTCAGTACCCAGTAACAACAAATCCGCAGGCCGCCGAGCAAATAGGCCATTGGTTACGATGCCCACAATGTTGTTCAACTGCTCTTCCACCTGAAGCGGGCGGGAAATATCCAGATTGTGGATGTCCAGGATGATATTGCCGTTGTCGGTGGTGAAACCCTCGCGATAAACCGGGTCGCCGCCGAGCTTGACGATTTCGCGGCCAACGTGGCTGCGAGCCATGGGTACCACCTCCACCGGAAGCGGAAACGCGCCCAGAATATCCACCTTCTTGGACCCATCGGCAATGCAGATAAACGTCTTGGCCACCGCCGCTACGATCTTCTCACGGGTCAGGGCGCCGCCGCCCCCCTTGATCAGCTCCAGGCGTTCATTGGTCTCATCGGCACCGTCGATATAAAACTCAAGGGGGCCGGCACTGTTGAGGTCGTAAACCGGAATACCATGGCTCTTCAGACGCTCAGCCGTGGCGTCGGAACTGGCGACGGCGCCATCGAAATCGGTGCGGATATCCGCCAGCAGATCGATGAAACAGTTGGCCGTACTGCCGGTACCCACGCCGATAACGCTCTCCTGATCCAGGTGCGGCCTGATATGGTCCAGTGCGGCCTTGGCGACGGCTTTCTTCAGTTCGTCCTGATTCATCGATCGACTCCGGTTTTGCAGGAAAGTGTGGTTAAAGCCGCCATTATAGCCCTTCTGTGGGGCGAGCTTATAGACGGAACCCCGGCAAAGTTTCTACACTGTCCGTTTTCCCAACGACAATCCAACTCCGGACGGACCCATGCCGCAACGCTACATAAAGAAAATCCTCGATGCCCGTGTTTACGACGTGGCCATCGAGACTCCGCTGACCGAGGCCCGTAGCCTCTCAAAGCGCTTTGGCAACAACATTCTGCTCAAGCGCGAAGACCTTCAGCCGGTGTTTTCTTTCAAGATTCGTGGCGCCTACAACCGGATTGCGCAGCTCTCTGAAGAGCAGAAAGCCAAGGGCGTGATTTGTGCCTCTGCTGGCAACCATGCCCAGGGCGTGGCCCTGGCTTCCAAGAACCTGGGTATCAAGGCGGTCATCGTCATGCCTCAGACCACGCCAGAGATCAAAGTGCGGTCTGTGCGTGATCACGGCGCCAAAGTGGTTCTCAAGGGCGACGCTTTTGATGAGGCCGCAGCCCATGCTCAGGAGCTGATTGCGAAGCACGGCTACACCTACATCCCGCCCTATGACGACCCGGACGTCATCGCCGGGCAGGGCACTGTGGCCATGGAAATCATGTGGCAGTTCAGCAAACCCATCCATGCCATCTTTATCTGCGTTGGCGGCGGCGGACTGATTGCTGGCATGGCTGCCTACATCAAATACCTGCGCCCGGAAATCAAGGTGATTGGCGTTGAACCCGAGGATTCCAACTGCCTGCAGGCGGCCATGAAGGCTGGCAAGCGGGTGGTACTGGACGAAGTGGGCATCTTCGCGGATGGCGTGGCCGTCAAGCAGATCGGCAAATACCCCTGGGAGATCTGCAAGGATCACGTAGACGAGGTGATCACCGTCTCCACCGACGAAATCTGCGCCGCCATCAAGGATGTCTTCGAAGACACCCGCTCCATCGCCGAACCGGCTGGTGCGCTCGGCGTGGCTGGTATCAAGAAGTACATCGAGCGCGAACAGATCGAGAATGAAAACCTGGTGGCCACCCTCAGTGGGGCCAACATGAACTTCGATCGTTTGCGCTATATCTCGGAGCGCACGGAAATCGGTGAAAAGCGCGAGGCCATCCTGGCGGTGACCATCCCGGAAAAACCAGGGGCCTTCAAGACGTTCATCAACGCCCTGCACAAGCGTAGCATCACCGAGTTCAATTACCGCTACGCCGATGCCACCAATGCGACCATCTTCGTGGGCATCCAGATTGCGGCGGGCGGCCATGGCCGTGAAGATCTTATCCAGGACCTGCGGGAAACCGGGTACTCAGTGATTGACCTGACCGAGAGCGATCTGGCGAAGCAGCACATTCGCCATATGGTGGGTGGTCATGCGCCAACCATCACCAACGAGAAGGTTTTCCAGTTCGAGTTCCCGGAGCGCCCGGGCGCCTTGCTGAAGTTCCTGATGTCCTTGGGCACGCGCTGGAACATCTCCATGTTCCATTACCGCAACCACGGTGCGGCCTACAGTCGTGTTCTGCTGGGCGCCCAGGTGGAAGACGACGAAGTGAAAGACTTCGAGAAGATGCTCGACAAGGTTGGCTTCCGCTACGAAAACATGACTGACAATGAGGCTTATCAGCTGTTTTTGGGAGCCGGGAACAACAAGTCTTCTTAATTTTCTGCGAGAACCGGGGAGGAAGCCCCCTCCCGAAACACGCTCAAGCACATCCATGTGGCGCTTGAGCTCCGCCATCCATGGCTCCGCACAGTTTCGGGAGGGGGCTTCCTCCCCAGTTCGGCAAACTTTGGAGCGGCTTACAAAAATTTAATCTGTGAAAAATTGTAAAACGCAGGATAGGTGTTAGTCTTTCGTCTAATTCTTGAAAACAAGAATAGTCAACTGATTTAGATCGATTTTACTATTTAAAATACCGGAGAATCCCCTCATGGGCCGCAAGCCTGACATTATCCGGACGGTCGTGCTGATTTTCGCCGTTGGCCTTGTTATTACTGGCTTCACATCACTTCAGGCCTCTGACGATGAGCCTACGGCCTCCGATAGCGAAGCCTTTACAGTGTCCGCCGTTCGAGACTAAACCTTACCGAAAGCTCTTCGATCTCATTCGGTAACGCTCTCTGTCAGTCACCACACTGTGCAGAGGGATATCCCAGGGTTCCAGCGGTAACTCCGATACTTTTTGACAGTCATGGGCCAGCCCGATCAGCTTTGGGGCCAGTCGTGGCCGGATTCGCGTGAACGCAAAGGTGCGATCATAGAAGCCGCCACCCATGCCCAGGCGGCCACCGAAACCATCAAATCCCACCAGCGGAAACAGCACTGCGTCCAGCGCCCATGGTGGCCGCTCCAGCCCCTTGTGGAAGGGTGGTTCCGGAATGCCAAAGCGGTTGGCTGTCAGCTCGGTGCCATCGGTAAAAGGGCTAAAAACCAGCCTGCCGCGGTGCACCGGATGCAGCACCGGCAAATAGAAGTGAATGCCTCGCCTGCGGGCAACATGAACGTACACCTGGGGATCAATTTCACCGTCGTTGGGCAGGTATACGGCAACGTGGCGGGCCCTGAAAAGGTCAGGATGTTTCAACAGGTTCAGCGCAAGCTGGTCAGCGGCAATCTTTTGTTCTTCCACAGACAGCGAGCGGCGCTTCTTCCGAAGGGCCTTGCGAAGATTGCTTCGGGATTGCGAGTCAGGGTGCTCTTCAAAGGGCTGGGGTGAGACAACGTTGGTCAACATAGAGCTTTTTCTACCATCGGGCTGCCCCCGTTGTACAGAAAAATGTCGCCTGTCACCGGTCTCTGGTTGTGTCGATGTGGCGAGCCGATAGGCTATCATTGGCCCTTCAAACTTTTCGTTCAACAGCAGGTCGACCCATGAACCATGATGCATTAACGAGTGTCCTCGAATCAGACGGCGAAGAACGATACGACTATTTCCTGAGCCAGGTCGGGGAGGAGCGTGAAATCTGGATTCTGGTGAATGCGGATAATCGCTTCCTCAAGATCGTGTCTGAAGATGGCGATGTGGAGTACCTGCCGGTATGGCCCAGTGAGGCATTCGCGGTGGAATATGGTAAGGGTTCCGACGATCTCACGCCTAAGCGTATTCCGTTGCCGGATTTTTTCAGGAAATGGGTGCCGGGTTTGACGAAAGATGGTCTGGACGTTGGGGTGTTGCCCGGTATGGATGAAACCCTGTGGATAACCGAGCCAGAAGAGCTGAAACGCGACCTGCAGGATGAATTGTCGAGTTTCTGAGGATCTTGGTTGAAAGTAAAGCTTCCCGGGCTGCCGTTATCGGATGTGGCCCTTGAACCCAAAGTTCAAGGTCGGTGGCCGCTGTGACATATTAGGCTTTCCCCGTATGGGGACGTGCTCACAATGCCCTGAAGTAGCCACCTGGGTAGTGCGCATCGGCTCGAGGACGAATCCGACCAGCGAACAGCCCAGGAAGTTAGATTCATTATACGGGCATTGCCGGGGCTGATTGCAACACCTGAATCGGATTCCTGCGCAAAGACTAGTTACCGGTGCCTTCGCCCAAAGCGGTATCGAGCTTTTCGTCCATGTCGTTGAGAATCGAACTGGCGGTGTCCGACATGGTGTCCCGCTCTAGCATGTCATTGGTGATGTTGAGAGCTGCCATCACGGCGATACGTTCGGTACCGAATACCTTGCCGCTGGCACGTATTTCCCGCATTTTGGTGTCCAGGTGCCTGGCGGAGCGGAGAAGGGCTTCCTGCTCTTCCTGCGGGCAGGCGACCAGGTATTCCTTGTCGAGAATCTTGACTTCGACGGTTGTCGGCTGCTGTGGCATCAGTGGTGCTCCAGGGCCCGGAGGCGGCCTATCATGGCTTCGATCTTGTTTTTGGCAAGATCATTCTTGTGCATGAGCTGCGCCCGCTCACGGTTCCAGTCGTCCTGCAGCTCGCGCAGCATCGCGTTGTCACGTTCCAGTTTGCGACAGTGTTCGATCAATCTGTCGAGTTTGTCCGCCAGTGCCTGTAGTTCGGACTGTTCCATGAGTCGTCCAACGCCTGTATCAAAGAAGTGAACTAACTATAAGTGTGGACTGCAAGTTGGTCAATTTACAGGGATGTCATGGCCTGCGTTGCGTGACGTCCGTCACTCTGGGGCCACGTGTCCCAGCCCCTGTTTTCGGCTGCCCCGCCAGGCCTGGAGTGCTGGAATCAGTCCCACGAGCAACGCTGCCAGAGGGACGCTGGCGATGATCGACCATTCCGTTGCATTCAGCGGCCGCAAGCCTACCTGAACGCCCCATGTATCCAGTAGCCAGGGGCTAAGAGCCGCGATGCCGGCCGCTCCGGCCAGGATCGCGAGCCCGCAGGCCGCAATGGCCAGCAGAATGCATTCGATCACGTGCAATGCCGCGATGAGGGCGGGCGAAGCCCCGGTAGCCCTGAGAATCGCCACTTCCTGCCGCCGCTGCGCTTGCAGAGTCAGCAACACGGCCACGAGCCCGACCAGGCTGGTGACCACGACAAAGCCGGTGATGCCCAGCAAGGCTTTTTCGAACTGACCCATGATTCTCCAGAGTTCGCTGAGCGCCACCCCCGGGAGAATCGCCGACAACGGTTCGAGCTGCGATTCGTTGATCTGGCGCTGAACCTGAAAAGTCAGCACTTTCCGGTCGATGCCCACGAATGCGGCGGTAATCGCGTCCGGTGTGAGGTCCCTCTGCCTGGCCTGTTCGGGCGTGACGGTTCGCCCGGGGATGGCAACACCGGATTCCCAGCCAATATGGATGGCTTCGAGGCCCTCCAGGCTGACGTAAACTGCCTGGTCCACCGGTGTGCCAGTGGGAGCGAGGATGCCAGTGACCGTAAACGGAGTGTCCTTGTGGTTGGAGAAGCTGGTCTTGCCGCCGCCATGGGACAGGACAACCCTGTCGCCAGTCTGGTGAGCGTGCTTGCGGGCTACTTCGGCCCCCAACACCACGTCGAAGACATCGGCGAACCATTCTCCCTCGGCCAATGCGGGTTTCTGGTCCCGACCGTAGCGGAAATGTTCCGGGAACTGCTCGCTGGTGCCGACAACCCGGTGCCCGCGATAACTGTCGCCCAGGGATATGGGCACCAGCCAGCCGATGCGCTCATCCTCCTGCAGTTTCTCGTAGGTACTCCAGCGGATGTTATTGGTGGCGTCACCGATGTGAAAGACCGTGTACAGCAGCAGGTTCAGCTGACCGCTGCGAGCGCCCACGATCAGGTCGGTGCCGGAGATGGTGCTGGTAAAGGACTGCTTCACTTCGGTGCGAAGGTACTGAACGCCCAGAAGCAGGGTGATGCTGAGCGTCAGGGTCAGGGTTACCAGCGCCAGTACCCTGCGCCGATACCAGAGGCTTGCCATGGCCAGAGACAGTGCCAGCCGCAGGTTCATGGGGTCACCTCCAGGGCCAGTTGGTGGTTAAAGCGTTGGGCCAGGCTCTTGTCGTGACTGACAAAGACAACGGATGAGTGTTTTTCTGCCGCCAGCCCCAGCAACAACTCGATAAAGCGGTCCCGGTTGTCGCTGTCCAGGGCCGAGGTGGGCTCGTCGGCGAGGATCAGTTCCGGGGCGCCGGTCAGTGCCCGGGCGGCGGCTACTCGCTGTTGTTGCCCGACGCTGAGGGTGGTAACACGCCGGTGCCAATGGCTCTGGGGGATGCCCAGGGCAGTCAGCAGGGATTTCGCTTCTGCCTCCGGCGAAGACAAGGCCCGCGCTCGGCGTTTCCGTGAAAGCTTGCAGGGCAGTGTGACGTTGTCCAGCGTGCTCAGGTAGGGCACCAGGTTGAACTGCTGGAAGATAACGCCCATGTGGTCGGCCCTGAATCGGTCGCGTTGGCCGCTGGTCAGGCCTGCCAGGTCTGTGCCCAGTAATTCCAGGCGACCGGTGTCCGGCACGATCAGGCCTCCCATCAGGCTCAGGAGTGTGCTCTTGCCGCTACCGCTGGGGCCTCGCAGGAAAAGGTGTTCACCGCTGTTCAGTGTTACGTCAGGATAGCGGATGCCCGGCTGGGTCCGGTCCCAGCGAAAAGTGAGTTCGCTGATGCGGAGGGTTTGCCGTGGGGTTACGGAACTCTCTGAGGTTACGGAACTATCTTTGTGCAAGTCTGTCTTGCCGGTCATGTCAGGCATTGGTCATCCGGTGTATGATCCCTGAATCGTTACAGGAGACGTCAGTTTTATGTCAGAACCTCTGGAATCCCGCTCGCGGCAACGCTCTCTGTTCGCCACCCTGTGTATGGTGGCGCTGGTCGCGGCCTTCAGTCTTTCAACCGCCGTTAGCGCAAAAGACGCCTCGCAAGAGATCGACTGGCTGGAATTGATGCCAGAGGAGGATCTCAACCTACTCGAGAATATGCCAGAAGTCTCCCACGAGGGTGACGGCCCTGCCACATTGCCGGACGAGATTATGACAGGCCGCGTGGTGCCTGAAATGGATGGCCGGTCGGGCCGGATTCCGGGTTTCGTCGTGCCGCTGAAAACCACACAGGATATGCGCATTCTGGAGTTTTTCCTGGTGCCATACTATGGCGCCTGCATACACGTGCCGCCACCTCCTCCAAACCAGATCATCCATGTGAAGTACAAGAAGGGCTTCAAGCTGGAAGCACTCTACGATCCGGTGTGGATTGAGGGCACCCTGAAGATCGAGAAGACCGAGAACGACATTGCTTCGTCCTCCTACTCCATCGTGGCGGAGAACGTCTCACCCTACGAGGAGTAATGTCTCTGCAGGGCGTTTATAGGTCAGTTGTTGACAGTAAATGCCCGGTTTGAGGGTGTCAGCCGGGCACTACCCTGGCCAGAGGGGCTGACCCATTCGACGGTGAGTTCCTTCATGCCCTCGAACCTCTCCATCAGTGCCGATGTGAACGCCTGGTCGGCGTCGAGGTGGTTGCATTCCAGTTGCTGGGATACGTCGTATTCCCGATGAGTGGTTTCCCCATGATGTTCTTCGTCGTGATGATCGTGCTCGTCGTGGCCGTGATCGTGATGAGTATCCCCGCTATGGTTTTCTTCTCCCCCGCCGAGTTCCACGGCTGTGGCTGTCACGCGGCAGTCGGCCGCTGCGGTGTCGACCAGCGGCGTGGTTTCCAGCCAGCGGTTGATGTCCGCCAACCGGCCTTTTTCTGCCTCCGTGCGGGCGCCATGCTCGAACCCGGCGAGGTTGTAGGCCGGGGAATTGAGCATCAGGTCAATACGGTTTTCTTCCACCGCCATCTGCAATCGGGCATGGCCGTGCTCGTGGGCGCCGGGATTGTCGGCGGCCAGCGCCATCGGTGCCAGGCTGCAGGCGGCGACCATACATCCAAGTGTATGCAGCGAGCGTGGACGGTTGGGGGGTAAGCGTTTAGCGGACATGGCAGGCGGCTCTCCTTGAAATTGATATGTTATAACATAATTTACTCTTTCCCGGTCCGGAATCAAGAGGGCAAGTGTCTTAAATGCGCCTGAATGCTAGGATAGGGCCTTCACTCATTCATACAGGACCGTCCCGTTTCATGTCCGAAACCGACACCTCCAACGCCCGCGCCGTCGCCTTTGAGCGCTGGGCGAATATGTTCACCGCTCACAAGGCTTTCAGTCATCCATCAGAGCTCCATGGCGTGCTTTGTGGCCGGCTCGCTGCCGGCGCTCGTATCAATGAAGAAGAATGGCTGGCCATGGTGTGTGAGCACATGGGCCTGCCCCAGGCTGCGACCGACGAATCGGACGAACTGCGGGAATTTATGGCCTCGGCCTATAGCCAGACGCTTGAGCTGTTGAAGGCTACCGATATGAGTTTTCAGCCCTTGCTGCCGGACGATGATTACGCCATCGAACAGCGACTGGAAGCGCTCACCTCCTGGGTGCGGGGTTTCCTGGAGGGCATGGCGCTGTCCGCTGGTCAGGCACTGGGTGAGGCGCCGGACGAGATTCGCGAACTCATTGAAGATCTGGTGGCGATCAGTCAGGTGGCCGACGATGACGAGCCGGACGATGAAAGCGAGCAACAATTGATGGAAATCGTCGAATATGTACGGCTGGGGGCGCTAGCGGTGTTCACTGAGTTCAATCCGCCGGAAAAGCCGTCACCCAATACCCCGACTTTGCACTGAACAACGCTGATACCCGTGGGAGACTTCATGGCTTCACTGATACCCGTCAAGGAATTCAACGATCGCCGGCACCGGCTGATGGAAAGAATGGCGCCGGATAGCATTGCCATACTGCCAGCCGCCCCTGAACGGGTGCGCAACCGGGATGTCCTGCATCCGTTTCGCCAGGACAGTGACTTCCATTACCTGACGGGGTTTGGTGAGCCGGAAGCGGTCCTGGTTCTGATTCCCGGCCGGGAGCATGGAGAGTCCGTACTTTTCTGTAAGGAACGAAACCCGGAAAAGGAGCTTTGGGATGGCTTCCTGGCAGGCCCCGAGGGTGCCATCGAGACCTTCGGCCTGGACGATGCCTTTCCCATTGCCGATATTGACGACATCCTGCCCGGCATGATCGAAGGCCGCAGCCGGGTGTATTACCCACTGGGCAAAGATCATAATTTTGATGCCAAGGTGATGGACTGGGTCAAGCTGATTCGCAGCAAGGTGCGTTCGGGGGCCCATCCGCCCGGCGAGTTCGTAGCCTTGGAACACTTGCTCCACGACCTGCGCCTGTACAAGAGCGCGGCGGAAATCAAGGTGATGGCAAGGGCCGGCGAGATCAGTTGTGAGGCCCACAAGCGGGCGATGAAGAGGGCCGGCAAAGGGGTCTTTGAATACGCCCTGGAAGCCGAGCTGATCCACACGTTTATGGAAAACGGTGCCCGCTCCACGGCCTATCCGTCGATTGTGGGGGGCGGCCAGAACGCCTGCATCCTCCACTACATTGAAAACAGCGCCCCGTTGAACGATGGCGACCTGGTGCTGATTGATGCGGGCTGTGAACTGGAATGCTATGCCTCCGATATTACCCGTACCTTCCCGGTCAGCGGAAGGTTCAGCGATGAGCAGCGGGCCCTGTATGAAGTGGTGCTGGCGGCCCAGTACGCGGCCATTGAGGAAGTTCGTCCCGGGAATCACTGGGACCATCCCCACCAGGCCGCACTGAAAGTACTTACCCAGGGCTTGATCGATCTTGGCCTGCTCAAGGATACGACGGTAGAGCAGGCCATCGAGGAACAGGCATTCAAGCCGTTCTTCATGCACCGTACCGGCCATTGGCTTGGCCTGGATGTGCATGATGTCGGGGACTACAAGGTGGGCGATGCGTGGCGCGAACTGGAGCCGGGCATGGCACTGACCGTGGAGCCTGGGCTATATGTGGCGCCGGACAACACCAGCGTGGATGCGAAATGGCGTGGTATCGGCATTCGCATCGAGGATGACGTGGTGGTGACGAAGGAGGGCTGTCGGGTACTCACCGAGGCGGTCCCCAAGACCATTCCCGAGATTGAAGCGCTGATGGCCGACTGACCGTGAACCAGCACGATACCGATATCATCATCGCCGGTGGTGGGCTGGCAGGAGCCACCCTGGCATTGGCGCTGGCGAAAACCTTGCCGCAATTGCGGGTGACCGTGGTAGAGGCGTTTCCGTTGTCTCCGGACGCCCTGCCTGACAGTTACCAGCCCAGCTACGATGCCCGCTCCACAGCGCTGGCCTGGGGCTCAAGGTTGATCTTTGAAGAACTGGGCCTGTGGCAACGGCTTTCCGAGCATGCCACGCCCATTCGCCATATTCATGTATCGGATCGTGGGCATTTCGGGGCCACGCGCCTGAACGCCGCCGAGCACCAACAGGAGGCTCTGGGCTATGTCGCGGACAACCGCTGGATGGGGCTGTGCCTGATGCGGGAACTGCTGCAGACGCATGTGGTCTGGGAAGCACCGGCGGAAGTGACAGCCATGCAGCCGCTATCGGAGGGTGTTCGCGTTACCCTGGGCACCGACACGGGAAATCGGGAACTGACTGCGCAGTGCCTGGTAGTGGCTGACGGCGGCCGTTCCGGCCTGCGTGAAACACTGGGCTTCCGGGTCAATGAACAGGCGTACGATCAGCATGCCCTGATCGCCAATGTCTCCACCTCCCATAGTCATGAGTTTACCGCGTTTGAACGTTTCACCGATGCTGGCCCCATGGCGTTGTTGCCTCACGGCTCGCCAGCGCGCGCCGGCACAAACGCCGCCCTGGTATGGACGTTGAGTAGTGAAGCTCTTGATGAACTGCTGTCATTGGGCGATAACGATAAGTGCCAGCGACTGCAGCATCGTTTTGGCTGGCGCCTGGGGCGTTTTACCCGCATCGGGGAATGCAGCCACTACCCGCTGACCCTGAAAACCGTGGATGAGGCGGTTCGGCCTGGTGTGGTGTTGGTAGGCAATGCGGCGCACACCCTTCATCCGGTTGCCGGTCAGGGCTTCAACCTGGCCTTGAGAGGCCTGATGGCTCTGGTGGAACAGTTCCGTGTGGCCGTCGAGCAGCAGCAACCCCTCGGCAGCCTGGGCGTGCTTAACGCTTATCAGGCTCGTCATCGCCGGGACTGGCAACAAACCGTACGGTTTTCCGACTCACTGATCCAGCTTTTCGGTAATCATCTACCCCTGGTGGCCACCGCCCGCGACGCCGGCCTGATGGGGCTGGATCTGCTACCCGGCGCCAAGCGCTGGTTTGCCCGCCAGGCTATGGGCCTGGGTGGGCGCCGGGCCGAGCTTCGTACTCCTGACAACGTTTTCTCGGAACGCAATGACCATGAGTGAGCAACCGCAATTCGATATCCTGGTGGTTGGCGGCGGCATGGTGGGCTCGGCCCTGGCGCTGGATTTGTCTCGGCAGGGCTGGAATGTCGGGCTGGTGGAAGGTGCCGACCGAAAGGCCTTGATGCAGGGCCTCGAAGAAGCGCTATCTGTGGAAGATTTCGACCCCCGCGTGAGCGCCATTTCGGTCGCCAGCCAGCGGCTGCTGGAACAGTTGGGGGTATGGCCGGACATAACCGCTGGTCGCCACTGTTCCTACCAGACAATGACGGTGTGGGACGGCGATGGCACCGGCCGCATCCAGTTCGAGGCGGCAGAGCTCCGCGCCCCGGCGCTGGGTACGATCATTGAGAACCGTCGAATTGTGCAGGCACTGTTTGATGCCCTGGCTGACAGCGCTGTGACCCTGATTGACGGGGTCAGGGTGAGTGGCTGGTGGCAGGACGGGCACACGCGAGGCATCCGCCTGGAAGACGGCCAGACCTTCGGCGCCAGGCTTGTAGTGGCGGCGGACGGTGCCCACTCCCGATTGCGCCAGTGGGTGGGGCTACCGACCCGCGAGTGGGATTACGGCCAGCAGGCCATCGTATGCACCGTTCGAACGGCCCAGAGCCACCGCTATACGGCCTGGCAACGGTTCTCGCCCACAGGACCTCTGGCTTTCCTGCCATTGTTGTCAGAGTCCGGCGATGAGCATTTTTGTTCTATTGTATGGTCACAGGATACCGAAGAGGCTCGGCGTTTGATGGGGCTGGATGACCACGCCTTCAAAGCGGAGCTGGAACGGGCGATAGAGCGTGAACTGGGCGCAGTGGATCGGGTCTCGCGTCGCTACGCGTTTCCTTTGCGTCAACGCCATGCCAAGGAATACATCGCCCCTGGCTTTGCGCTGGTGGGCGATGCCGCCCATACCATTCATCCCCTGGCCGGTCAGGGGGCGAACCTGGGTTATGGGGATGTTCGTGCGTTGCTGGATGAACTTGCCAGTGCCCGGAGCAAAGGCATTGATCCAGACAACGAGCTTGTTCTGGCTCGCTACCAGCGCCGTCGCAAGGGTGAGAACCTCGCGATGATGGCGGCCATGGAAGGTTTCAAGCAACTGTTTGGCCGTGATGAGTTGACCCTGCGTTGGCTCCGCAACACCGGCATGCGCTGGCTGAACCAGCTTGGGCCGATCAAGAATCGTATTGCCGCCGAGGCCATGGGGCTGGATGCCTGAGTATGGTTTGCAGGGCGCACCATAAACATCGTTGAACCAAAAGGAATTCGTTATGGCTGCCAGCAGTCTCCTCGTATTGATTGATGACATCGCCACGGTTCTGGACGATGTGGCGTTGATGACCAAGGCGGCCACCAAGAAAACCGCCGGCGTGCTGGGGGATGACCTCGCGCTCAATGCCCAGCAGGTAACCGGTGTGAAACCCGCGAGGGAGCTGCCGGTGGTCTGGGCGGTGGCGAAGGGCTCGATGCTCAACAAGGCCATCCTGGTTCCGGGGGCTCTCGCCATCAGCTTCTTCGTGCCCTGGTTGGTGATTCCCCTGCTGATGCTGGGTGGCGCCTTTCTCTGCTTTGAGGGGTTTGAAAAAATCGCTCACCGGTTCCTTCACAAGCAGGAAGATGAACACCACAAGGAAGAACTCCGCAACGCCCTGAAAAATCCCGACGCCGATCTGAAAGCGGTTGAGCAAGACAAGATCAAAGGGGCGATCCGCACGGACTTTATCCTGTCGGCTGAAATTATAGCGATCACCCTGGGAACGGTCAGTAGTCAGGGCATTGGAATGCAGTTCATGGTGCTGACGGTCGTCGCCATAATGATCACTATCGGTGTCTATGGCCTGGTGGCCGGCATTGTGAAACTGGACGATGGCGGTTTGTACCTCAGCCAGAAAGAAAGCCCATTCGCCAAGCGGGTTGGGGAAGGCATCCTCTGGTTTGCTCCCTGGATGATGAAAGCCTTATCAGTGCTGGGCACCATTGCCATGTTCCTGGTGGGTGGCGGCATTCTCACCCATGGACTGCCACCGGTGTATGAGGCCATTCATCACTTTGTCGAAGGTTTTGGTGGTGTCGCCCAGGCCGTTATTCCGGTACTTGCGGACGGCCTTTTCGGCGTTGTAGCGGGGGCTTTACTGGTAGCGGTGATCACGCCACTGACAAAACTGTGGAAGGCGCGTTCTGCCTGAGCTAAACGCAGGCGTCGAACAGGCGGCTGACCAGCACAGGCACGGCGGTCTCCACCCGGAGGATACGGTTGCCAAGGTGCACCGCTTCGCAGCCCGCCTCGGTCAGCTTGTCGACTTCATACGGTATGAACCCGCCTTCCGGGCCAACGCACAGGGTGGCGGGTTCGTTGATGTGTGCCGGGCAGGGCGTGCTGGTGCCGGGGTGGGCCACCAGAGCACGGGTATTTCTCAGCAGGGCCGGCAATTCATCTTCCACGAACGGCTTGAACAGCTTGCGGACGTGGAGCCGGGGCAGGTGGGTGTCCCGCGCCTGCTCCAGGCCGAGTACCATGTTTTCCCGCAGATTGTCGTCCGACAGCCACGGCGTTTGCCAGAAGCTTTTCTCCACCTTGTAGGCATTGATCAGCCAGATATCCTTGACGCCAAGGGTTGCGCAGGTCTGCAGTACACGGCGGAACATCTTTGGCCGTGGCATGGCCAGGATCAGCGTCAAGGGCAGTGGGGCTGGCGGTGGTGTGGTTAATTCCACCTGGAGTACGGCCTCGGTATCGTTAAGCCTGACCACGCGACCCGTGCCAATATCGCCGTCCACCAGGCCAACAGGTACCAGGTCGCCTTCCGCAACCTTCAGCACTGAATGCAGGTGTGCCAGCCGGCGGCCCGTGAGCACGGCTGTGTCCGTTGCCACGAAATCATCCTGAAACAGTAGCGCCAGGTTCATTCGTTGGAGGCGTCCGTTGCATCAGGGGCTTCCACCTCGCGCCTGGCGAGCCGACCAAACAGAATGCCGAGTTCAAACAACAGCCACATGGGCACCGCCAGCAGGGTCTGGGAGATGATGTCCGGTGGGGTCAGCAACATGCCGATTACGAAGCAGCCCACCACGATGTACGGGCGCTTCGCAGCGAGGTCTTCGGGCGTGGTGGCGCCAGTGAGAATCAGCAGTATGGTGGCGATGGGAATTTCGAAGGCAACCCCGAAAGCGAAGAACATCTTCAGTACGAAATTGAGGTAGCTGCTGATATCCGGCAACTCAACAATGCCTTCCGGGCCGATGGCGGTGAAGAATCCGAACACCAGCGGGAACACCACGTAATAGGCAAAGGCCGCCCCCAGATAAAACAGGACGACCGACGTAAACAGTAAGGGGAACGCCAGTTTCTTCTCATGGGCATACAGGCCCGGCGCAATAAAACTCCAGAGCTGGTAGAGGATCACCGGAATGGCCACGAACACAGCTAGCACCAGGGCCAGTTTCAATGGCGCGAAGAACGGCGAGGTGATGTCCGTTGCGATCATGGTCTGGCCGACTGGCAGCAGGTCCCGCAAGGGTTGCGATATCAGCAGGTAGAGTTCATTGGCAAACGGGTAGATGGCGGCAAAACAGATGATCACCGCCAACACCATTTTCAGCAGGCGGTTGCGCAGCTCCAGCAAATGCTCGATCAGTGGCATTTCCGGCTGTGCATCTTCGGGACGTTGGGCGTTTTTGCCGTCGGGCTGGGTGGTCATGAACGGTTATCCGGCGTGCTTTCCTGTTGTTTCGGGGTGCCATCGGCCGAATGGTCGTGCGTGCTGTCATCCTCTTGTGGCGGATCATCAGGGGCCAGAGAGGCATGTCCGGAACCGTTGGCTGAGGTAGGGTCTTCCTCAGGGTCCATTACGGGCTCTTCGGGTTCGGCAATCCGACGGGTCGCAGGTGCGGGCCGGTGTTTGGGCTTATCGTCGTCGGACAGAACCATGTGTTCGTATTTCTTGGCCTCGTCCAGGGCGCCGCGCACCGACTTCTGGACATCTTCCAGGCCGACGTCGCCGGCTTTGCGCAGTTCTTCGCGAAGCTCTTCCGCCTTGAGCTGACGGTCGAGTTCCGAGGAGAACTGGCTCACCATGCGGCGGGCACCACCAATCCAGCGCCCGGCTGCCCGGGCCGCTGTAGGCAGCCGTTCGGGGCCGAGAACCAGTAACGCAATGACGCCGCAGATCAGCAGCTCGACAAAGCCGATATCAAACATTCAGCCCGTCTCAGCTGTGGGACTTGTCCCGTGGCTTTTCTTCGGCGCGGGCTTCATGAGCTTTCGCGTCGGCATCGTCTGCAATGGCGTCCGGGTCATCGTCCTTCTTGTCGTCTTCGTTCATGGATTTTTTGAACCCACGAATGGCACCGCCGAGATCCCCGCCGATGTTGCGGAGCTTTTTGGTTCCGAACAACAGGATAACAATGCCAAGTACGATTAGGAGTTGCCAGATACTGATGCCCATGCCGGGACCCTCGTCTTAAGGTTTCTGTTACGGTTGATTGTACGCCACTTCGGGGGGCTTCCGGAAACCCTCCTCAGGGTTGCCCGGATCACTGTTCCCGGGAGGCTTTTTCTTCAAGGCCAGACAGGTCAAATCGGCTGGCGAGCTCGTCGATGACGTCCTTGGGGCCAAGGCCAAGCCGGGACAGCATCACCATGCTGTGAAACCAGAGGTCGGCGGTTTCATAAACCACGTCCCGGGTTTCACCGGAGTGCTCCGCGTCCTTGGCGGCCAACAACGTCTCGGTGCACTCTTCCCCTACCTTTTCCAGGATCTTGTTGAGCCCCTTCTGGTGCAGGCTGGCGACATAGGAGGTTTCCGGATCGGCCTCCTTGCGGGCTTCCAGCACCTGGGCCAATTGCTCAAGAATGTCACTCATGGTTGCTACCTCCCTGTTTGTCACCGTAAATAGCGCCGGGATCCCGCAGAACCGGATCCACGCTCGTCCATTGCCCGCCTTCCAGTTTGCGATAGAAGCAGCTTCGTCGCCCGGTGTGGCAGGCGATACCGCCTTTCTGCTCAACCTTCAGAAGAATCACGTCTTCATCGCAGTCCAGCCGGATTTCCGAGATCACCTGTTGGTGCCCGGAGGTTTCCCCTTTGCGCCACAATTTGCCGCGGGAACGGGACCAATATACGGCCTGGCCTTCTTCAGCGGTCAACCGGAGCGACTCTGCGTTCATCCAGGCCATCATCAGGATGTCGCCGGTAGCGGCGTCCTGGGCAATGGCAGGTACCAGCCCATCCGCATTCCAGCGGATTTCCTCTAACCAGTCAGGCGTCCCGACTCTAGCGTTTGAATCTTGCATTTAGATGACTTCCGTCAGTTTTTCCGTTCATGGCCTACAACCAGCCAGGCCGCCACGGCTAGTAGAGCCCAACCATGAACGGGCATGGTCTGCGCGAGGGTGGCAAGGTCGTGGTCGAGGCTCAGCCAGGCCACCCCCGCCAAGGCTGCAGCGGCCAGCCCCCGTCGCCAGCGCCGGTCGGCCCGGGCCCGGTTTTCACGAATAAGTTCCAGTGTAGCGCGACTGGGGTGGTCGTTGGAGCCCGTGTTGCGTAACTGCACCAGCGCGTCGTGTACCAGCTGTGGCATTTCCGGCGACTGCTCCAGCCAGGCGGGCAAATGGGACTGCAGGGATTTGATCAGGCCGGACGGGCCGATGCGTTTGCGCATCCAGGCTTCCAGGAAGGGTTGAGCAGTGCTCCAGAGGTCCAGATCCGGATAAAGCTGACGCCCCAGGCCTTCCACATTCAGTAGGGTTTTCTGCAGCAGTACCAGTTGCGGTTGCACTTCCATGTTGAAGCGCCGCGCCGTCTGGAACAGCCGTAGCAGGAAGTGGCCAAAGGAGATGTCTTTCAGCGGCTTCTCGAAAATCGGCTCGCAAACGGTGCGGATAGCGGCCTCGAATTCGTTGACCCGGGTGTCCGGTGGCACCCAGCCGGACTGGATATGCAACTCGGCGACCTGGCGGTAATCGCGGCGGAAAAACGCCAGCAAATTGCGGGCAAGATAGCTTTGGTCATCCGGTGCAAGAGTGCCAACGATGCCGAAATCGATGGCGATGTATTTGGGGTCGGCCGGGTTGCTGACATCCACGAAAATATTGCCGGGGTGCATGTCGGCGTGGAAGAAACTGTCCCGAAAAACCTGGGTGAAGAAGATCTCCACCCCTTTCTCTGCCAGTACCTTCAGATTGACGCCGGCTTCACGAAGCGCCGGAACGTCGGCAATGGGGATGCCGTGAATGCGCTCCATGACCAGAACGGACTTGCGTGTGTAGTCCCAGTCGATGGAGGGGATATAAATCAGCGATGAGTTCTCGAAATTACGGCGCAGCTGACTGGCGTTGGCGGCTTCGCGTTGCTGGTCGAGTTCGTCATGGATGGTGGAATCGTAGTCCGCCACCACTTCCACCGGGTGTAGCCGACGGCCTTCGGACCAGTAGCGTTCCAGCAGACCGGCCATCATGTACATCAATGCCAGGTCCTGGCGGATGACTCGTTCAATGTCGGGGCGGATGACCTTGACCACGACTTCCCGGCCGTCGAGAAGCGTGGCGGCATGCACCTGGGCGACGGAGGCAGAGGCCATGGGCTCGCGGGAAAACTCCGCAAACAGCTCCGACACCGGCGCACCGAGGGATTTTTCGATAATGCCCTGGGCGACGTCGCCGGGAAAAGGCGGTACCCGGTCCTGCAGGTTTTTGAGGGAAAGCGCCATGTCGTCGGGTAGCAAGTCCCGTCGCGTCGACAGGATCTGGCCGAATTTGACGAATACCGGCCCCAGCTCTTCAAACGCGAGGCGTAGGCGGTCCCCCCGGTCCAGCTTGGGTTTCGGAAACAGGTGCCAGGGGGCCAACAGGAAAAACACTTTCAGGGGGACAGGCAGTTCCGCCAGCGGTAGAAAGGTGTCCAGCCGGTAGCGGCAGAAGACCCAGGCAATGCGGAACAGGCGTTGCAGGCGCGTCACGGCGTCTCCGTTTGGTCTTGTTGTCTGGGATGCTCCAGCCGCGTGACCCTGGCTTCCAGGCGTTCGGTCTGCAGGTTCAGCCGGTCGATATCGGTAAACGTGGCTTCCAGCTCCCGGCGCCCGGGCAGGCTTCGGCTTTCTTCATGAATATATTCTTCAACATTGGCGTTCAGGGACGCAAACGCCTGTCGGCTCCAGCGAACAGCCCCGCGAACGCGCTGGCCGATAAAATGCGCCGGCACATCACCAATATACCCGGCCATGGCAGCTTCCCAGTCGGGGTCGAGTTGGTCGATGGCGCGCTGGAACTGGTGCGCCAGGGCGGTATCGCCTGTCACGTGAATGCGGCCTTCGCTGAAAACTCCGTCATCGCCGGTGGCCAGGGCGGCGAACGCCATGGGGCGACCGGACAGGATCAAGGCAGGAGCTTCCGAAGGCTGGCTGGCAACCTGAATGCGATCTCCCGCCTGTTGCAGCGTCAGCGTGAGGCCGAGCCCGTCCAGCGAAAACTGTACCGGCCCCGTGAGCGCTGACATCAGCGTCTGCTTGCCAGCGGGGTCCAGCGCCAGCGCTCGGTTGAGCGCGCTCTCAATGATAGAGGTGGCGGCAGACAGCAGGGTTGGGCCGGGAAACATCAGGGCTTGATTCCCACATGCAGGGCGACCACGCCACCGGTCATGTTGTAGTACTTGCAATTCACCAGGCCGGCCTCTTCCATCATCGCCTTGAGCGTATCCTGATCCGGATGCATGCGGATGGACTCGGCCAGGTATTGATAGCTGTTGGAATCGCCGGCAATCAACTGGCCCATCAGCGGCAGCGCGTTGAATGAATACACGTCATAGGCTTTGCTGAGCAGCGGATTCTTGGGTTTGGAAAACTCCAGTACCATTACCTTGCCACCAGGTTTCAGCACCCGGGTCATGTCCCGCAGGGCCTGGTCCTTGTCGGTAACGTTGCGCAGGCCAAAGGCAATGCTCACAGCGTTGAAGCTGTTGTCCGGGAAGGGGAGGTGTTCGGCATCCGCCTGCACGTATTCGATGTTGCCGGCGTAGCCTCGGTCCATCAGCCGGCCCCGGCCAACCTGAAGCATGGACGCATTGATGTCGGCCAGCACAACCTTGCCGGTTGGGCCGACCAGGTCCGAGAACTTCATGGTCAGATCACCGGTACCCCCGGCAATATCCAACACCTGGTGCCCCTTGCGGACGCCGGAAAGCTCAATGGTAAAACGCTTCCAGAGGCGGTGGATTCCCATGGACATGAGGTCGTTCATCAGGTCGTACTTGCCGGCCACGGAATGGAACACGTCAGCGACCTGACCCGCTTTCTGGCTTTTCGGCACGTTGCGAAAGCCAAAATGGGTAACGTCGTCTTTCGGTGTTTCCGCCTGCGGCTGGTCGGTAGACGGTTGTTGCTCGCTCATGGGCATGTCCTGTCAGAATCTGAACCCCGTATTCTAACGCTTGCGGGGGTGGCTACAAGTTTAATGCCGCCTTACACTATAAATCGCGCCCGAAATCCTGGAGATATCCGTTTCATGTCAACAATTGATGTACGCCGCACTCATTCCCTCGACAAAGAGCACGCCCGCCAGGCGGCGGAAACCCTGGCTGAGGATCTGTCAAAGCAGTTTGATGTGAACTATCAGTGGGAAGGGGATCATCTCAAGTTCAAACGCAGCGGCGTGAAAGGCCAGTTGGAAATCACCGATAGCAATCTCCATGTTCACCTGGAACTGGGCATGATGCTGCGGCCGTTCAAATCGCGTATTGAGCAGGAAATCCACTCCCAGCTTGATCAGATTCTGAAGGCCTGAGTTCCCCCTATTTCGTTAAAGGTCACTCGGTAGCTCAAACGGTTTCGGGTGGCCGTCCAGGATGTTCTTCATGACCCGCTTCTCTCGCGTGACCAGCCGGTCAATCAGCAGATCTACATCGTCCATTTTACGGAACGCGGAATAGCCCCGGTGCAGGAAACTGTGCAGATCGCTGAGGCCCGCCATCTCGGCCGGTGCCCGGCTCATTGAAAGCAGCCAGCCAAGGGTGCGGTTGCGGACATAGCGGTCGAGCTGGTGCCCCACCTCAGCCACCAGGGTAATCTGCCGTTCCCGTTGTCCCAGTTCCTGGCTGCTGCGAAAGATCTGGCAGTAGGCGTCGCTGGAAAGTTCGCTGGGAGAAAGGCCGCTCGAATGGCAGAGTTCGGCCAGCTCCAGGTCCAGCCGTTGGGTAATCAGGTTCAACTCCACCAGCCCGGCGAAGGTGTCCAGCAGGTTGTCCGGGAGCCACTTCACCATCTTCGGGAATACGCGGTCGATGTTGTCGTCGCGTTGGGTCATGCCGGCGGGGGCGTAGAGGTCCGTCAGCAGGAATTCCAGGCCGGTGTGGTAGCCGGGGTGTTGGTAGAGGTCCGCGTGGGTGGCCTTCAGGCGCTCCGCCTGCCAGTCCGCTATCCGGAAGGTGTGTTCCAGCAGGGAGTGGGTGGCTTTGTACTGGCGGAAGTCGTGGTAGTCCAGCAGCAATTGCTGCAACCGTCGCGCGCTGTCGGAATGGGTTGGGGTAGCGACTAGGCGCTCACGATACATGGGGGTGTGGCTCCACTGGACCTGCAATAGAAGCGCGCCAGTTTAGCGGAGCCGGAGCTTGAGTGCAGCTGTGCTAACCCTGGGCCGTTGCCGGCAGACTCTCAAATCCCGGCACCCATTCCTTGCTGTCGAGGGTGATAAAGTGGCTGGGTGCCTCGGTTTCGACAATCCGCATGGTGGTTGGGCTTTGGCGTGCACTGGCCAGCATGGCCTGTCGATCCAGGATTCGGTCCACAGCCGGTACCAGGAAGGTGCCGTAACGAACCTTGCTGTACACGCTGGTGTCTGTCCTCTCCATCCAGGCCATCAGGTTCTCTATGTTGCGAACAATGGTCAGGTGGTCCTTGGTGGCGGAAAACAGCTTGCCCAGCAGCTGCTTCTTGCGTGGGTTCATTTTGCCGAAGAAGGTTTGACCATAGGCGGATGAGGGAGCGCTGTTTATCAGGCGAATCAGCCAGGGCCACATGCCGTGGCTCACCGGCTCCAGTACCGCCGTTACCAGGGCAGAAAGGCGCCCCTGGGGCAGAACGGGTGCTTCCAGCACCAATTCCACATTTTCATACAGTTCCGGCCATTGGTTGATGGCCTCAAGGATGACGGCGCCGCCACGTGAATGGCCATGCACGCGGATGTTGTCGGTACTTGGCAGGTTCGCCAGAGCCTGGTTGAGAATGCAGGCATCGTACTCGATAGTGCCGTCCAGGTGTTTGATAGGCACTTCCCAATCCGGGGTCTCGGGCGTCACACCGTTTACGGGAATATGATAGTTGCTGCAGGTCAGCAGGATCAGTTCGGTTGTCGGTGCTTCGTAGGCCTGGGTGAAGTAGCAGTGATTTTCCAGGAAGCCGTGGAGGCCAATGACGGTCTGTTCGGCCTTGCCGCTGTGGTTGCGGACCGACACGGCTCCAGTACCGACTCGGTATACCCGCCCTGAGAACATTTCAGAGTAGGCATTTTCAATCGGTTTTATCAGTTTTCGTACATGGCTCGCTTTCATGACTGCTCTCCTTCAGCGCCTGATGCCTGCCTTTTATGGGTCTTTATGGGCGCTGGTACATTCAGTTGTACCGACTTCTGCCACCGCAGGTATTGGCACTGATTACTGTTTTTACGCTCAGTCAGGGCCAATAGACGTTTGGCGAACAGGGCGTAAAGGCACGTGTAGTGCCTAATAACCATTTCATCAAGCCTTATTCCCAGTATAGGGGTGTAAGGTTGCTTCCGTGTAACTTTTTGTAATTGCGTGACGTTGGCAGCCTTATGGAGCCTTCAGTGCTTGTCTGGCACAATGCGGCGTCAACTTTCCATTTCTTGCAGCATTTATCCGGGGACAGACAGGTTTGAGTCAAAAGGAATCGCATCTGCTGTTGCCTATGGACTCGGCCTGGCTGGCTCTTGAGCGGCCCGAAAACCCGATGACGATTACCGTTATGTTGCGGGTGGAAGGGCTCACGGAAGCCCGGCTGCAGGAATTCCTGCGTATTTACTGGCTCGCCTGGGAACGTTTCCGCTATATGCCGGTTCACCGCGCGCCCGGTTGGTGGTGGGAGGAAGACCCGGTGTTTTCGCTTCACCACCATTTGGAGGTGGTGAATGGCGACTTTGATCGGGCAACCTTGCAGGACTGGGTATCAGCAAGGTTGAACCAACCGTTGCCCACGTACCGTCCGCTCTGGAAATTCTGGTTGCTTCCCGATGCCGAGGGTGGCGCTGCGCTCCTTCTGCGTATGCACCACTGCTACGCGGACGGGCTCTCTCTGCAGGGCATATTTGACCGCTTGTGCCCGCCGTCGCCGCAACAGGCGCCGGTGCTTTACGGCGCGGCGGAACAGGCGGACATGGGGCGTTGGGGAAGAGCCGCCAATGCCTGGCTGCGTGAGCTGACGGCCAGCGAGTGGCCGCGGGAAGAGGCGGGTGCGGAGGACGATATTCCCCGCAACGGTGGCACCGCCGGTCGCAATGCCCTGGAGCGGGCGACCTGGAAAAGTGTCAAGCTGGTCAATGAGCTCAGCCAGTTCCTGGTAGAGCCGGAAGATACGGACTCCTCCCTTAAGCGGTCGCTATTGGGACGTCGCCAGTGCCGCTGGTCGCAGCCCGTGGCGCTTGAACGTTTTCGCCGGATTGCCACGCTTACCAGCGTTACCATCAACGATGTGTTACTCAGTTGCGTGGCGTCTGCAGTCCGCAATCGGCTTGTCGCGGACGATACCGATATGGATGAGGCAGTGCTTCACGCGGCGGTGCCAGTGGATATCCGCAACCGCCTGCCGGAAGGGGTAAAGCCGGAGCCCGGGACTCTGGGTAACTATTTCGGGACGGTGTTCGTGCCGTTGCCGGTGGACGGTGAAAGTTCCCTGGAGCGGCTGTTCCGCATCAAGCATGAAACCCGCAAGCTCAAGAAAAGTTGGCAGCCCGGCCTGTCCTGGGCGCTGACAGGCAGCGCACCGCTGATTCCCGAAGCCTGGCGTCAACCTGTGGCGGATCTGTTCTACCGCAAGGCCAGTGCGGTGGTGTCGAACGTGCCTGGTACCCGTGATGAACGGTATCTGGCCGGTTGCCGCATTCTGGAGCAGATGTTCTGGGTACCCCAGGCCGGGGATATCGGGCTCGGCGTCAGCATTGTCAGTTACGCCGGCCAGGTCCAGTTCGGTGTGGTGGCCGATGAGGCGGTCATGGCCGATCCCGAGTGCTTCCTGGATGACTGCCTGCAAGAGTTGGAATGCTTTCCCCTCTGACGGGTAGTAGTCCCAAAGTTCTGTTTTCATAGCCTCCTAAAAGATCAGAAAACCTGCCCCCTTGGCGCATTTTCCACCCCCGCTGCTTCGCCGACCATTGAATTCAGGCGAAAGAATGCGCCTGAGACACGGGTAACTACCCGCTGCTCAACACCCAGATTCAATAAAAACCGGGGGAGTTTATGAACAACAACAATTTCCGAAAGTCAGGGCTGGCCATCGCGATGGCCGGTGCGATGTCGGTCAGTGCCGGCGCAAACGCGGCAATCGAAGTGTACAACGAAGACGGAACCAGCTTTTCCGTGGACGGCTATTTCAACGCCTTCTACGTTAACCGTGACGACAAGCTGAACGACACTCGCAATTCCGACGTGAAAATGGGGTTCCTGCCCAATACGATCGGTTTCAACTTCAGTAAGGAAATGGGCGACCTGACTCTGGGTGGCCGGTCTTCGTTCTGGTCCACCATCAACGACAGCCTGCAGTCACCGACGGATACCGCTATCGATGTGCGTCAGCTGTACGCCACGGTAGACGGTTCTTTCGGTCAGGTGCTGATTGGTAAGGACTTTGGTCTTTACGCCCGCTCTAACATCTTCCTGGACGAAATCCTGATGGGCTTCGGTTCTCCGGGTGCGGCGGCAACCGGCGTTTCTTTTGGCAATATCCGCACTGGGTACCCTTACCCCAATCCATCCGCCCAGATTACCTATCGGACCCCGGATATGGGCGGCTTGAAGGTGGCCGCTGGTATTTTTGAGCCTGCCAATACCACGCCGGGTGCGGAGTCGGAACAGTCCGCGCCGCGTTTTGAGGCAGAGGTTACCTACAGTGCGGATTTGAATGGCCTGGCGTTGACAGGCTGGGTAAATGGTCGCCATCAGAGCTCCGAGAATGCAACCACCGAAGTGGACAGCCAAGGCCTTGGTTACGGTCTTAAAGCGTCCGTTGCAGGGCTATCGCTGACGGCCTCCGGCTTCACCTCTGAGGGCGACGTTCCTGTATTGCTGACCGATGCGGCCCTGACTTCGGAAGAGGACGCCGACGGCTACCTGCTCCAGGGATCCTACATCCTTGGCGCCAATCGGCTGGTGCTGTCCTACGGCGAAACGGACTCTGACCAGGGGGATTTTGAAACAGAGAACACCTCGGTCGCGGTCTTCCATAGTGTAAACAGCAACTTCAAGCTGGTTGCCGAATACAACATGTTTGAGCAGACCACGAAGTCCTCCGGCGCGGATGCAGCAGAGTTCGACACCCTGGCGCTGGGTGCTGTGATCACGTTCTGAGTGTTTGAAGAGTGCCCCAGCACCGGCAAGGATTCCCGGCGCCGGGGCCTCGCCCTAAGACTAAAGTGCCGGTTTGCTTTCCCGCAAACCGGCAGCGCCAGCAGGCATTGATTCAGGAGGGTTTTTAATCAATGGCTTACGATCATTTTGGCGCGCCAATTAAAAGCACTGAAGTCGCATTGGCTCCGTTTTCGGATTCCGTAGAATCGAGTGAAAGCCACTCGGTTTCGGAGCGCGTATCCATGAAACCCGTTACCACGCTGCCTGCCGTTCGGGTAGCCAGCTCCCATGTTCGTGACCCGATGCTGGCCGCCACCAATCTTGCCAGCGAGCTCAACCATGAGCATCTGGGTTGTGTCCTGTTTTTCTGTTCCGCTGAATACGATCTCGGCCGTCTGGGCATTGCCCTTGAACACGTGTTTGATGGCGTGCGGGTCAGTGGTTGTACATCTGCAGGGGAAATAACACCGGATGGTTACGGCCGGGGGTGTATTACCGCTATTGGTTTCGACCGGCGTTACTTTTCCATTGAATGCGCCCTGATCAGTGAGCTTGAGCATTTCACCCTTCACGACGCCCAGGGGGTCATTGATGGCTTGCTGTCCACCTGCCGTGATGCCGGACTGGCCTCAGTCAAGGGCAACACCTTTGCCATCACTTTGCTGGATGGGCTGTCGAGCCGGGAAGAGCTTGTGCTGGCAACACTGAATGCCGCGCTCGGCACTATCCCACAGTTTGGCGGTTCCGCTGGCGACGACGAGCGCCTGGCCAACACCCACGTGTTTTTCGAAGGCCGGTTTCACACCGGGGCCGCCACGGTGATGCTGGTCAATACGCCGTTGGACTTCCGTGTGTTTTCCACGCACCACATGCAGGCCCGCGTAGAAAAACTGGTGGTTACTCACGCAGATGCTAAGAGCCGGACCGTCTATGAGTTGAACGCGGAACCGGCAGCGGAAGCCTACGCCCGCGCAGTGGGCGTAGCGGTGGAAGAGCTTGACCGCAAGGTGTTCGCGCTGCGACCGATGGGAGTGCGGATCGGGGGGCACTATTTCGTGCGCTCGGTGCAACGGGTGAACGCCGACGGGAGCCTGACGTTCTACTGCGCGGTGGAAACCGGCATTGTCATGACCGCCATGGAGCCTGGCTCGCTGCTTGAGAGTGTGCGCACGCAAATTGAAGCCTCCGAGCGGGTCGTGGGGCCGCCACTGGTGACCATAGGCTGCGACTGCTTTCTTCGTCGTCTGGAAGCAGAGTTCACCGGCGTGGTGGATGAAGTGTCTGATTTCCTTCGTCATCACAAGGTCATTGGCTTCAATACCTATGGTGAGCAGTTCGACGGTATGCATATCAATCAGACGTTTACGGGGGTGGTGATTGGTCAGCCCGATGCCGGTTACGGTCAAAACTGAGGCTGATCCCGACGATCGCAGGGATCAGCGGATTGCCGAGTTGGAGGCGGAGAACGAACGCCTCCGAAAGATAAGGGACGCTCTTATTGTTCGGGTGGAATCCGGCTCGGCCCACAAACCCGAACCCTATGCGGCCTTTGAACATTCTGTGGTTCTGGCGGAACAGGTGCGGGAGCGTACGGAAGCGCTCAACCAGACCATGGATGAGCTCAAGCACAGCAACAAGGCCCTGAACCGGGCCCGTGAAGAGGCTGAAACCACACGCCAGCGCCTGGCGGACGCCATTGAAAGCATTGCTGACGGTTTTGTGCTTTTTGACCATCAGCACCGCCTTATCCAGTGCAACAGCCGGTTCCGCAGTTACTGGGCCTATTCTCACCTGGACGTTCCTCCCCCTGGCACATCAATCGCAGATGTAAAAGCTATGGCGATTAATTCCGGGCTGGTGGTCGAGGAGCATGTGAATGAGTCCTCCGAAGGGGCGGTATTCCTGCTGTCCAATGGCCGTTGGGTACAGATGACGGAAAGGAGTACTCGCGAGGGCGGGCTGGTTGTTCTTTACTCTGACATCACCGACGTCAAGAACAGTGAAATGGCGCGTCGAATCAAGGCGCTTGAAGAGAGCGAGCGCTGGATTCGCGTGGTGACGGACCATGTGCCCGCACTGATCGCCTACGTGGGCGCGAACATGACCGTGCAGTTCTGCAACAAGGTTTATGAAGCCTGGTATGGCCGCAATGGTGAGTCTCCACTTGGTAAACACCTGGAGAACATTCACCAGCCTGAGCTTTACCAGCGGCTCATGCCTCATATGCAGGCTGTGCTCAGAGGTAATAGCGTTAACTTCGAATTCGAGGAAACCAACGACACCGGAGAGACCCGCTACATGCTTCGCGCCTACGTGCCCAACGTCGACGAGCACGGGGAGGTTATCGGATTCTTCGTGCTGATCCGGGACATTACCGACCGGCGCAAGACAGCGCTGGCGCTGGAGCAGGCGTACGATAATCTGGAACGGCGGGTGAAAGAACGTACCGCAGCTCTTACCGGCCTCAACAGTCAGTTGCGACAGGAAATCAGTGAGAGGGCGGCGGTGGAAGCCCGACTGCGTGACGCCAAGATGGACGCCGAGCGTGCCAACTTGTCGAAAACCAAATTTCTGGCGGCAGTCAGCCATGATCTGCTGCAGCCACTGAATGCTGCACGCCTGTTCACCAGTGCTCTGTTGGAGCACTCCTTCGGGCCAAAAGCAGAGGGACTGGTGCGCTCAGTAAGCACCTCCCTGGACGATGTGGAAAACCTGCTGGGCACCCTGGTGGATATCTCCAAGCTGGATGCTGGCGTGATCAAGCCGGACATCATGGCCTTCGACTTGCGGGACCTGCTCAACAACATCGCCCGTGAGTTTCGCCAGATGGCGCTGGCGGAGGGGCTGACGCTCGATTTCGTGCCATCGTCGGCAATCGTGGAGTCCGACTCCCAGCTACTGGCGCGGATTCTGCGCAACTTCCTCACCAATGCTATTCGCTATACCGGCACCGGGCGCATCCTGCTGGGGTGCCGCCGGCGTCAGGACCACGTGTTGCTGCAGGTGTGGGACACCGGCCCCGGTATTCCGGAGGACAAGCTGACCGAGATTTTCCAGGAGTTCAAACGCATTCGCCCCGTCGGCTCGCAGCCGGACAAGGGCCTTGGGCTGGGGTTGGCGATCGTCGACAAGATTTCCCGCATGCTGGGCCACGAGGTGACGGTATCCTCGATAGAGGGCAAAGGCTCGGTGTTCAGTGTAAAAGTGCCGGTCGGGCGGTTGTTGCCCAAACAGCCGACAACGGATGACGACCGCGCGGTGTCGAACCACGGTGGCCTGGGTGGCGCCAGGATCTGGGTGATCGACAACGACCATGCCATCTGCCAGGGCATGCAGACGTTGCTGGAAGGCTGGGACTGCCAGGTGGTTTCAGCGGTTTCCCTTGGAGATCTTGAGCGACAGCTGGACCCGGCCAAGAGTCCCGTGGACCTTATCCTGGCGGATTATCACCTGGACAACGACGAAAACGGGGTAGATGTGGTAGCCGAGATCAATGGCCGCCGCCATTGCCCGGCGCCGGTGGTCATGATTACCGCCAATTACTCCAACGAGTTGAAGCAGCACATCCGCGAGTTGGGCCACGTGTTGATGAACAAGCCTGTGAAGCCGTTGAAGTTGCGCAGTGCGCTGAATCACCTTTTGAGAGGGTGATCTCCTACCGCTTCAGATACTGACTGAAATCCACGTCGCTGGCTGACAGAATCGCCTGTACCCGGTTATGAACACCCAGCTTACGAAGAATCGCTGAGACGTGGGCTTTTACCGTGGTCTCTGCAATGTTCAGGTTGTACGCAATCTGCTTGTTGGATTCCCCCTTGGACATACGCTCCAGTACCAACAACTGGCGGCGGGTCAGGGAGTTCAGCAGCTCTGGTGATATCGGATTGTCCTCATGACGGCTGCGGCGATGGGTGCTTTCCTTGCCGGTCCGGATAATGTCGGAAGGCAGATAAACATTGCCGTTGAGGATCTGCTGAATGGCGTCCGTCATCTGGGCGCGGGGAGAAGATTTGGTAATGAAACCGCAGGCGCCGTAGGTAATGGCCTGCAACACCACCTGCTTGTCTTCCTCCGCCGATACAATGACCACGGGAATGGTCGGTGCTTCATTCCGCAGGGTGATCAGGCCGTTCAAGCCATGCATTCCCGGCATGTTCAGATCCAGCAGGATGAGATCCAGATCATCGTTTTCGCGGGTAATGTCCAGGGCGCTATCGAGGTCGGCAGTTTCAATGATCGTACTGCCGTCAAAACCGGTCGATATCACGCTGCTGATGGCCTCACGAAACAGCGGGTGGTCGTCGGCGATCAATATTTTGTAGGTTGGCTCCATCACTGGTTCCACCGGTTTGTTGTCGTTATCAGGGACGGTTTTCGGGACATCATAGCGCTTTTCGGGAGAGAGTGTGGCATCGGGCTCATTCAGCATGGCGGCCTCCTGGGACAGGGGATCTCCCAAGTGGGGTGTGATCCTCTGGTTATTATTGTGATGATTGCATTACACGCTATCCTCGTCTTGGGTTGAATGCGACCATCGCACCAAAAAACAGGCACCAAAGTACTATTCTTGCCGGCTGGCGGGCTTCGTATCGTGGAGGGATGAGCCAACAAACCATAACAATGCCTGATCCCGTATTTCCCGTTGCCGCTGTCCGCGCTGCCTGGATGGCTATGGCCATCGTGTGGTTGGTTTTTGCGCAACCCGGGTCAGCTATTGCCAGCGATAACCAACCCTTGCCTGTGTTGTCCGTCAGTGTGTTGCAGTTCGGCACTGCTCACTGGGAGTTGGACCATATACTTCACCGGAGGCTGGACCGGAAGAACGGCTACCGGTTGGACCTCACCCTGGTGGCCAACCTGCCAGCGTCCCGCCTGGCGGTAACCAGTGGCTCCGTCAACGGGGCTGTAGCCGACCTGCTTTGGGCTCAGACCCGTTTTGAGGACGGGGCGCCTTACCTGTACGTACCGTTTTCATCCCAGATTGGCGATATCGTGGTGGCTGAAGACTCCGATATACGCGCCGTGGCCGATCTGGCCGGCACGCGTATCGGCGTTGCCGGCGGGCCGGACAGCAAGGGCTGGATACTGTTGCAAAAGGTTGCCGAGCAGCAAGGGATCAAGCTTGCCGAATCTGCCGAAGTGCAGTTTGCCGCTCCACCGCTGCTGAGCCAGGCCCTGAGGCGGAGCCAAGTGGATGTCATCATTACCTACTGGCATTTTGCGGCACGCCTGACAGGTGAGGGTGGCTGGCGCTCGGCGTTCAGAATGTCGGACCTTCTGGCCGCTATCAAACTGGACCGAAATTTGCCGGTTCTGGGGTATGTTTTCCCGGCTGATTGGGCGGACGACCATCGCGGATTGATGGACCGATTTGCCAGATCTTTGCAGCAGGCCAAGAAAGAGCTCTCGGATAGCGAAAGGTTCTGGCAACGCTTGCGGCCACTGATGGGTGAGCCTGACGACGCTGTGTTTCAATCGCTGCGGAAAGGATTTGTGGCAGGCGTACCATTACCGCTAACGGACCAGCGCATTGCGGGCCTGTATCGTCTGCTGGCGCTCACTGGTGCCAATCCTGACAATCGTATGCCCACCGACCTGTTCCACCGGGGCCAGCCGTGAGAGCCTTCTCTGGCCGCCCTCCGGCCTGGAGTTACTGGGTGGTGTTGCCGTCTCTTGTCTTTTTCTGGGCGGCGGTTGCCTGGGTGATCAAGTCCCCCTTGCTGCCGTCTCCCCTCGACGTTTTAGATTCCCTGATGCAGGAATCCGAATCCGGAGCCCTATGGCACCACCTTGGTGCCACACTAGCGCGTGTGGTGGTGGCCTTTGCATTGGCCATGCTGCTGGGTACCGGGATTGGCATTGTGATGGGGCGCTCCCAAACCACCAATGCGCTGTTCGATCCTTTGTTGGTCCTGCTTCTCAATCTGCCCGCGCTGGTAACCATCATCCTGATGTATGTCTGGTTTGGCCTGGTGGAAGTGGCCGCGGTGATGGCGGTGGTGATCAACAAGGTCCCCAATGTGGCGGTGACTGTTCGGGAAGGCGCGCGGAGCCTGGATTACCGGCTCGAGGACATGGCTACCGTCTACGAGTTCACCCGCTGGCAACGGTTTCGTGAGGTCTGGGTACCACAACTGTTTCCCTATCTGATGGCGGCTACGCGTGGTGGCTTGGCTCTAATCTGGAAAATCGTGCTGGTGGTCGAACTGTTGGGGCGTTCCAGTGGTATCGGATTCCAGTTACACATGGCCTTTCAGGTGTTCGATGTGGCTGCCATCCTCGCTTACAGCCTGGCCTTTATAGCCGTTGTACAACTCATCGAGCTGGCCATCCTGCAGCCCCTTGAACGCCGGTCCAGCCGCTGGCGTCAGCCGGAGGTGGCCCATGCTTGAACTACGAATAGCCGGCCGCAGTTTTGGCAAACCCGTGTTGGGCGAGGTTTTCGCCACCATTGAGCGGGGCGATCATATCTGCCTGTTAGGGCCATCCGGTATTGGCAAAACCACCCTGTTGAACGCTATCGCCGGGCTCGACAAGGCACTCCCGTCGGATGCCATTGTTGGCTGTGACACGCTGCGGATTGGCTACCTGTTCCAGGAGCATCGATTGCTGCCCTGGCGAACCCTGAACGCCAACCTCAAGCTTGTAGGGGCGAGTGATGAGGAGGCTGAAATCGTTCTGGGCCAGGTGGGCCTTGCCGGATACGGTCACTACCTGCCGGACCAGCTTTCCATCGGCATGGCTCGACGAGCCGCACTCGCACGTTGCCTGGCGGTTGAACCGGACCTGTTGCTATTGGATGAACCCTTCGCATCTCTTGATCCGGTAATGGCGGGTGAACTGAAAACACTGATTGCCGGAATCCTGGGCGCCAACGCCAGCATGGCCATGATTTGCGTAACCCATGATGGGCGCGATGCCGAGACTCTGGCGAACCGGCTATGGTATCTGGATGGTAGTCCGGCGCAGCTGCAATGGGACGATGCCATTGGCGAGCCCAGTTTGATCAGCGATCTTCTTGGGAAGTTGCGAGACTCGGAGGGCGTGGACCTGGTTTAGTGAAAAAACGTGACACTCGAATTGTTGCCTTCGTGAAACATCGGCTAACATGGCCAGCTTGTCTTTTACCGTCAACAAGGAGTGCTGACGATGGGCTTTATGGACCTGGTCCCGGTATGGGACCTGAAGGCCTACCACCTTCCCCGCATTGAATCCCCCTTTATCGCGACCAATAGGGCTAGGCGTCTTATCCAGGACGATGGCAGTGTCCGCGCTCGCATGGAATCGGCGTTCGGGCCCCAAACCCGCAGCGGCCATCATCTGACCGAAACCGTCTGCCGGGCAGTCAGCGATAATAGGCTGATGCTTGTCTATACCGGGTCCGGACGGCCCCTTTCTCCCGTCGTGAGCTGGCTGCCAGACGACAGCCTGCCCGCGGGAGGACGCTGGCGGTTACGCAGTGGCGGAATGAACTTACCTTATGCCATTCAAAAAGGCGTAGCAGAGCTGAATGCCTGCGACATTACTCCTGAACAGCTGCGCCAGTATCACCCCCAGGGTATAGGCGGGTTGGGTGTAGGGTTGTTCTCGGCGAATTATCGTCAATGGCGGAGATCTGAGCGTGAGTCGCAAGACGGGGCGGAAGATCATCGATTGAGCCTGCCGCTGGGAGCCTCTGCTTCAGTGGCATCGCTGAGTGCTGCGGCAGCACTGGCAGCCGAGAAAACAGATTCCTCCAAGGCTGCTCCTCCCAAAGTACATCTGGAAGTCGGGATATTTACCGACGGCACCATGAACAACGCTGCCAATGCCCGCTCGTTTGCCGAGCAACTGGAGCGGGATTGTCTGATTCCCTATGAAAACGATGAGATCAGTCGGGAGGAGTGTGAGTGGCGAATTCGCCTGATGATGGGGGATAGTTACGCCAATGGCCTTAGCAACGTCGCGAAGCTACGAGATCTGTACAAGGAAGGTGAGTTGGAGTCTGAAGGGGGCACAACCTATCTGCGCCAGGTTTATGCTCCTGGCGCGGGCACCAAGACTGGAGATAGCGATAAATGGTATGGCGCTGCCACTGGTATGGGGGAGGCGGGAGTCATTCAGCAGGTAAATCATGCTTTCTCACGACTGGCGTTGTTGATTAAAGAAGATCTGCAGGGCCAGACCATTGAGAGACTGACCGTTGATCTGTTTGGTTTTAGCCGCGGAGCGGCGGCGGCACGCCACGCTGCCCATGAAATCAATCAGGGAGAAAGCGGCTTACTGGCGAGGATACTGGCGGAGAGGGGTGTTCTCTGGCCAGAATTGGTACAAATACGTTTCGTGGGATTGTTTGATTCCGTGGCGGCCATTGTTAACCCATTATCCGGTGACCTCTTAGCTCACAACGACCGAAACCATCCGGTGAGGCTATATCTGGATCCTGGCAAGGTAGGTCAGGTGGTACACCTGACCGCCGCCCACGAACACCGAAAGAACTTTGCCCTGAACAGTCTGAGAAATCGGGATGGCAGCCTCCCAGCCAACTTCCGGGAGGTCACGCTGCCGGGCGTTCACTCTGATATTGGCGGTGGCTATGATGAAAGCCAGAGGGAGGATGTGCTACTAAGCCCGAGGCTACAGATTCCTCAAAACCGGCTGCGCTGGCCGGAGAAGACTTCACAATGGGACAGCCTTGAGGCCCGGAGGCAAAAGGTGGCGGTTCAAGGCTGGGTTGGCGCCTATAGTCTCCCGGTTCGACAGTCGGATCAGTTGCAGGCGCTGCCTCGGGACCTGGGCTCTGAAGGCCCCGCACGTCTGGAAATTATAACCCGGCGCTATGATCACCCCGCACCGGATGGCCGGGTAGAATTGGTGTTACGTATGCTGCGACAGGTGCGTGGAGAGTATTCGCGGGTGGCTTTAAGGTTGATGCACCGTTTGGCGGTCGAAAAGGATGTGCCTCTAATTGAAGTCGATCCCACTGACGACACCGTTTCGGTGCCAGGTGATTTGGCGCCTGTCCTTGAACAATTTGTAGAGCAGGTTACTCAGGGCAACGACGAACCCTCGCTTGACTCTGAATACTTGGATTTATTACTTCAGCGCTATATTCATCATTCGGCAAATTACAACAGCATTGAGGCCCAGATAGCGGGATGGCCGGCGAAACTGGAGGTGTTGTTCCCCCATGCGCCCGCGTCTTCCGGGGAACGCCTTGTATATTCCCAGAAGGAGGGAGAATGATAATTCGCAAGGTATTGGCAATCGGTATCGCAGCCATAGCCCTACTGGTCGGTGGCTGCGCTACCTCGACTGAGGAAGACACCCCCTGGGGCATAAAAGTGGTAGCCCCCAAGCATTATGATATTTGGGGCGTGGGCTTGTTCCTTGAGAAGACTGGGGAACGAAATTGGCGGCAGCCAGTAGGCCACGTAGGTTGCTGCTGGAAAGGGCCGCGTGGCCCCGCTGGATCGAGCACCGGGGTTGAGCCCTTTCCTGAATTGATCCTCATTCACTGGTTCTCCTTTGCTGAACAGAAGTACTACGCCAAATTGATCAAGGTGCCGCCGGACTTACAAGATCGTATGCGGGAGCCCGCGAGCTACAAAACCCAGGTGGATGTGCGGTCGGGGCCTCGTCATACGATGGCCATAGGCTTAGCTCCTGGAGGCACCGTAGTGGTCTGGATCATGAACCAGATCGGCAACGAGATCGAAGTGATGCGTATGCAGGCTTCAGAGGGCTACGGTGATCCTTCCGACTTCACGGAACGCACGAAAGGCTATCTAAAACGGCACGGCGACTACCTCCAAGAACACGGCATACCAACGGAAGGTTGGTAAGCCGGTATCCTGCCTGCCGAACGCCTCTCGGTCAGGCGGGCTTTGTCCCCAGTATCTTCGTCCTCTGAGGACGAAACCCCGCCGTTGCCAAAAGTGCCAGCACGACCGTTACACCGGCGGTAATGCCGAAGGCGGTGGGATTCCACTCCAGATACAACGAGAACCGGATCGCTTCCACCGCGTGGGTGAACGGATTGAACTGGCAAAACCAGTACAGCCAGGGGCTGGCTTCGTTCATTTTCCACAGTGGGTAAAGCGCCGAGGACATGAAGAACATCGGAAAAATGACAAAGTTCATCACCCCCGCAAAGTTTTCCAGCTGCTTGATCCAGGTGGCAATTAGCAGGCCCAGTGCTCCCAGCATCAGGCTGGTTAGTATCAAGGCGGGCAAGACGGCCAGATAGCCCCACAATGGTGGCTCCACATCCACCAGCAGGGCCAGAAGCAGAAAAACATACACCTGCCCGACCGACACTACGCCCATCGCCAGCAACTTGGTTACCAGCAGGAAGGGGCGGGGCAACGGGCTCATCAATAGAACCCGCATGCTGCCCAGTTCCCGGTCATACACCATGGACAGAGCCCCCTGCATGCTGTTGAACAGGATGATCATCCCGCACAGTCCGGGGGCGATGTAGGTCTCGTAGGTGATGTAGGTCTGGTAGGGCGGAATAATGGAGATGCCCAGCACCGCCCGGAAGCCGGCGGCAAACACCACCAGCCACAGAAGCGGCCGAACCAGGGCGCTGGCGAAGCGAGTGCGTTGTTGCCAGAAGCGCAACCACTCCCGCGTCTGGATGCCGACAAAACAGTGCCAGTAATGGGCCGCTTTCATGATTATCCTGCCCCCGTCAGCGAGTGAAACGTTTCCGCCAGGTTCCGGGTGCCCTCGGCTTCGCAAATGTCCTGGCCGGAGCCATCGGCCAGCAGTTTCCCCTGGTGCAGGATCAACACCCGGTCATCCTGTTGCACCTCCTCGATCATGTGCGTCGCCCACAGCACGGTCAGGCCGGCCTCGTCGCACAGAATGCGAACATGTTCGTTGAGCGCTCTGCGACTTGCCACATCCAGGCCGACAGTGGGCTCATCAAGCAGCAACAGAGAGGGCTCATGAAGCAAGGCCCGGGCAATTTCCACACGCCGACGGTGGCCGCCATTGAGCTTGCGCACGGGTTCGTTGGCGCGCTCCAGCAGTTCAAAACGAGCCAGCTCGCGATCACCCCTCGTTCGGGCTTCTTTGCGAGATAAGCCGTGCAGCGCGGCGTGATACTGCAGGTTCTGGCGCACGGTCAAATCAAGATCCAGAGCGTTCTGCTGGAACACCACACCAATCTGGCGCATGGCCTCGGATGGCTGTTTTTTCAACGATTGACCGGCCAGCAGTAGTTCGCCTTGTTGGAGCGCCAGAAGCCGGGTTAACAAACCAAACAGTGTGGATTTGCCGGCGCCATTGGGGCCCAGAAGAGCGTGGAAACGGCCAGAGGTCAGCGCGAAGCTGACCTCTTTGAGCACGGGCTTGTCGCCGTAGCGAAAGCTGATATGGCTGGCTTCAATGGTCATGCTGGTGTTATGAGGACGGATCAATGACCACACCCCAGGGGTAGCGGCCGACCTTGATGGATTTGATCACCTTCAGGTCTTCGACATCGATCACCGAAACGTCTCCTGAAACGCCGTTGGTGGTATAGAGATGTTTCTCATCCTTATCGAGATCCAGTTGCCATACCCGACTGCCCACCAGTAGATAATCCAACACTTCATAAGTCTGGGCATCGACGACTGCAACATGATTTGATGGGCCGAGCGCTACGAAGGCGTATTTGCCATCGGAGGTCAGCTCGATACCGACGGGCTGAACGCGGTCCTGATTCACGCCAGGAACCTTGAACGACATCTCATGGATCTGCTCCAGATTGTCCACATCGATGATGTGCACGGTGCCGCCGATTTCCGCCGAAGCCCAGGCAATCTTGCTGTCTTTGCTGAATTCCACGTGGCGGGGGCGTTGTCCGACAACGATGTTCTTTTCAATCTCAAAAGTCTCGGTGTTGATCCAGTGCAGCATGCTGGTGGTTTCACTGGTGTTTACCGCCCACTTGCCGTCCGGGCTGACGGCCATGCCTTCCGGCTCGATGCCGACGTCAATCTGGGCCAGGACATCTTTGGTTTCCACATCCACCACGGTCACGATGGCGTCGTCCTCGTTGGCGATGTACAGATGCTTGTTGTTTGGATGGAGCGAGAACTGTTCCGGATCTTCACCGGAGGGCAGGGTGTCGACAATCTTACGGGTCGCCAGATCCAGCACCTGAACGGTGTCGTCGTCACTGGCGCAGATATAGAGCTTGGTGTGGTCCTTGGACAACAGGATGCCCCGTGGCCGCTGGCCCACATCAATGGTCTCAACAACTTCCTGAGTCTCGGTGTCGATGATGGAAAGGGTGTTGTCTTTTTCGTTGGACACGTAGGCAAGGCTGGCTATCGCCGGTGTCGACAGGCCGACGATGGCGGCCAGGGCGGCGTGCTTGAGCAGAGACTGCATGATGTAACTCCTTCTTGTTTTAGAAAGCTTCCGCAAGAGCGGTCAGCCGTTAATGCGACATTTGCTCTCGGGTTCGTCGAAACCGAGCGTGTCCATGTTCGTGTTGGGATGCAGAAACCCTTCGAACGGTGCTCTGGCAACCAGTCCCCGTGGATGAACCAGGGGAATTGGCTGTCGAAGTTGGCCGTTCCAATCGCGATAAGTCAGCTTGCGGCCCTTGAAGGCGGCAAGCTGGAATTTGTCGCTGAAAAGAAAACTTCGGATTGCGTTGGGGCTTGCGTCACCCAAGTCAGTGACGGCTGTACCGATGGAGCGAATGGCTGCCCAAGTGGCATAGTCCTCGCCGTTCATGTCGCGGCCAGCCAGATCACGGAAGCGGCTATGCAGTTGAGCGGCGCCCCAGCTTTCCACTACCCGGTGCCAGGTGACTGGTGACATCCCCTGTGTTCCAACAACCGGGCGCGGCAGCCAGGTATTGAACGGCACGTACTCGCCGAAATCGCCTCGAACATCCGCCACCACGACGGCATCGTAATCGCTGGCCTGGGTAAACAACGGCAGTTCCCTGGAGGCGGTGCGGCGAAGGTCGGCGTCAAAGGTCCATGGTTTGTCTTCAATAACTTCCAAACCGAAGCGCTTGGCAGATCTGCGAAAGGCATTGGCCCAGCCTTTGTCGTCGTCAGTGGGCCCGGTAATCAAGAAAATCTCGTTCCAGCGCCGTTGGTTCAGCCACTGTGCCAGTGCGTCCGTCAGCATGGCGTAGCTGGGCATGGTATGGAGCAGGTTGGCGTTGCATTCGATGGTTCGAAGCTCGTCCGCTTTTGAACCGGCATTGAACAGAAGTGTGTCTGCGTCCGTCTTTGCGATCATTCTCTTCAATGTCTGTGCCGGAGTATTCACCACGAACAGTTCGATACCGGACGCGCGCAGTTGGTCGAAAGCGGCCATCGCTTCAGTTTCCGACTCGGCAACCCTGCTTTCCAGGGTGTAGGTTTGCCCGAGAAACTTCCCGGTGGTGCTGTTGTCCTGCATGCCCAGTTCTGCGCCTTTCAGGCCGGCGTCTTCTGGTTCGGGAAGGACATTGGACAAGACCGGGCCCTGGTCCGGATGCCATTGCACATACCCTACACGTACCTCAAGAGAATCTGCTTTCAGCGGGGCGGTGCTGAGGATGGCTGCCAGTATTGCGGTTGCAGTCCTGAACAAAAGAGACATGAAGTTCTCCGGTTTATTGTTGTGCTTCCAGCTTAGAGAAGGGAAAAAGTCCCGGAAATATTCAGAAAGTAGGAAAGTGCCGGTACTAAAGAACTATTCCGGTCAGAAATAGGGCGTTTAGCATGATTGGTATAGGTGCCAAAGCCTTTGACTGGACCAAAATAATGACGGCTTACCGGAAAATTTCCCTGACCATGCTGGCGGTATTTGTTGTCGTGTATCTGCTGGGTGCTGCGTTGTACATTGGGCAGGCGCAGCACGATGTTCAGCGTGAGCTCACCGGCGTGTCAGGTCTGGCGAAAAGTCTGGGTGATCCTCAAGGTCTGCCGGCTAATGTGGTTGCGAATATGCGGCACATAAAGCCAGTGGCCGACAAGGCAGACGACAATGGGCATGTGCCTTCCTGGTTTTCGTCCATGGTGTCGGGACAGGTGTCTTTTCCCTCGGTCAATGGCTGGCGGATTGATCCCGCTGATGAGGTCGAGGAAATCTGGGAAGGGTTCCTGCTGGTTTCCTTTTCCTACGCAGTGGGTATGGTTTTGTGCTTCATGGCACTCTACGGAATGGTCAGGCAGGGGCTTCGGCCCCTGGTTTCATTGGCAAGCGCTCTGGAGGCTGTGGCCGGGGGGGAGCTGACTTCCAGGCTGCCAAGGCAGAGTATCCGAGAACTGGATACTCTGGCCGGTCGGTTCAATGCAATGGCCACCGCGCTGGAAAAGGAACAGAAAACCGTCAGCCACCTGCTGAACGAACTGCTGCAGTTACAGGACCGGGAGCGATCACATATTGCCCGTGTCTTGCACGATGATCTTGGCCAGTATCTCACCGGTATTCGTGCGCAGGCGCGAAGCTGGGTGTACGACCCCGAATTGAACGAACGACAGAAGCAACAGGCAAAAGATCTAGCGGGACACTGTGAAACCGTGCAACAGCATTTCCGCCATTTGTTGCAGGATCTGCACCCATTGGTGATGGAGCAACTTGGCCTGGACAGCGCCATTCGACACCTGGCGGAACAGTGGCAGCAGTTGAGCGGGCTGGACTGTCGGCTTGATATGGATACGCAACTGCCGCAACTCACCGATGAGCAGCAGACACATCTCTATCGTTTCCTTCAGGAGGCGCTGAACAACATATCCCGACACGCCAGAGCCCGCTGCGCAATACTGGCGGTTGCTCAACATTCCGATGGACTGCGGATTGACATTCGGGACGACGGAGCCGGTGCAGAGAACTTTCCCGCGAAGGCGGGCCTGGGCATTCGCTCCATGCGTGAGCGGGCGCGATGCCTCGGCGGAAAGGTGCAATTTTCCAGCAAGGTGGGTGAAGGCACACGAATACGCCTTGCGGTGCCTTTGTCTGAATCCATTACAGCGCCAGGAGGTGCCGTGTGAAACTGATGATCGTTGATGACCATCAGGTTGTGCGTCAGGGGATTGCCAACCTGCTGAGGTCGATGATACCCGCCGTCGCCATTGTCGAAGTGGAAACAGGACAGGATGCGGTTGCCCGTTACGCGGACCACCAGCCGAATGTCGTGCTGCTGGATATGGGGTTGCCGGATATCTCTGGCCTGGAAGTGGGGCGCCGACTTCGTCAGCGCTGGCGCAGCGCCGCCATTCTGTTCTTTACCATGCACGATGAACTACCAATGGTGCGCCAGGCCCTGGATGTTGGTGGGCTGGGGTTTGTATCCAAGAGTTGCGCCCCCGAAGAATTGGCGGAAGCGGTCAAACGGGTAGCGGCGGGCCAACCCTACATCGAGCACCCGATTGCGACCCGGCTGGCTATGAATCAGGAAAGACCGGTGGATCACCGTCTGCGCGATATCACACAGCGGGAGATGGAAGTTTTGCTGATGTATGCCCGGGGGGAGAGTGTTCCGGGGATTGCCGGGCGCCTGTGTGTTAGCAATAAAACGGTTTCCAACCATCTGGCGGTATTGAAAAGCAAACTGCAGGTGGCCTCGTCAGTGGAGTTGATTCACCTGGCTGTGGATGCCGGTCTGATTCGGTACGGTCAATTGGGAGAAGGCCAGCGGGTGTGAGCCCGCTCTCACCATTACCAATCGAAAGGGCAGGCCGTGCAGCCTTCCATGTAGGTGCCCTCGAACGTCGCGTAATGTATCCGGGTTCCGGTGAGATTGGCGTCAGACAGGTTGGCCAGGCCGAGCTTGGCCTCCTGAAGGTTGGCTCCCTGAAGATTGGCACCTTTCAGGTCGGCTTTTGGCAGCCAGGAGATTTCAAAACTACTGAAGGCGAGATTGGTGTTCTGCAATGAAGCGCCTGAGAACCTCGAGAAATCGAAATTGGCCCCCGTTAGATTCGAGCCGCTAAAGTCAGCCCCCTGGGCAAAAAGGTATTGCCCCTGCATGCCCTGAAGATCTGCATTTTTCAGCGATGCTCCCCGCATGCTTGCTCGGTAGGCCTGCAAACGGTAGCCAACGACGTTGTCCAGACTTGCTCCATCCAGATTGGCACCTCTGAGGCTTGTATGGCTCAGGTTGGCTCCTGACAGGTTGGCGCCTTTGAAATCAGCGGAACGTAAGTCCATGTTGGACAGATCGGCGCCCTGAAGATCCGCTCCAGGACACTGGGCCTGCCGCTCAAGAACGCAGCCATTGATCGTGGGGGCCTGGTTTTGGCCCGCCAAGTAATCATCGGCAATTGCCTGTGAGCACAACGTAATCATGGACACCGTAATAGCGAGTTTCATGGTGGTCACTCCCGAACAGATGCTGAAAAAAGGGGCCTGGCGTGAAGCCAGACCCAGGTCGGAGGTTGGTTAGCGGGAAGCCTGTGCCCAGGAGGGCATCTTGAACACCCAGAATGACCCGCCTTGAGAAATGGGCTTGGTCAGCTCAGCCATGTCGCCGCCCCACAGTGGCACTGCACCGCCGTAGCCAGAGGCAACGCCGATATACTGCTCACCGTCCATCTCCCAGGTGATCGGAGACGAAATGATTCCGGAGCCGGTCTGGAACTTCCAGAGTTCTTCGCCGGTTTCGGCATCAAAGGCCTTGAGGAACCCGTCTCCCGTGCCTGTGAATACCAGGCCGCCCTTGGTGGTTAGAACACCTGCCCACAGGGGCATGTTTTCCTTATGCTCCCATTCAATGTCGCCGGTGATGGGGTTCATGGCACGGAGGATACCCACATGGTCGTCATACATGCGCTTGATGCGGAACCCCTGACCCAGGTAGGCCGCGCCTTCTTTGTAAGTGACCTCCTCGGTCCAGTAATCCTCTTTCCAGTGGTTGGCTGGCACGTAGAACAGACCGGTATCCTGGCTGTAGGCCATAGGGTTCCAGTTTTTGCCACCGAGGAAGGGCGGGGAAACTTCGATGGATTTGCCGCGGGTTTCGCCTTCAGCTACGGGTGGCGGGCGCTGGCCTTCGGCTTCGATTGGACGACCGTCCTCGCCAATCCCTTCAGCCCAGGTAATATTGTCTACGAACGGGAAACCTTTTTTGAAATCGCCGTTGGTACGGTCAACAACGTAGAAGAACCCATTGCGATCGGCGTGCGCTGTCGCTTTTACGGTCTCCCCGTCCTCATCGTATTCAAAAAGCACCAGTTCGTTGTTGCCCGAGAAGTCCCAGGCATCGTTGGGTGTGTGCTGGTAGAACCATTTCACTTCGCCAGTGGACGGGTCTACGCCGACCTGCCCGGACGTGTACAGGTTGTCGTAGTCGGCGGGGTCGCCACCGGGTGATGTGCGCTTCCAGGTGTTCCATGGGGCAGGGTTGCCGGCGCCGATGATGATGGTATTGGTGTCGGCATCGAAGCTCGCGCTCTGCCAGGGGGCACCGCCACCGTGGCTCCAGGCCTCGACCTTTCCAGTTTCGGTGTTGGGATCGTCAGGCCAGCTCGGTGCACGAGGATCGCCGGTCGGTGTGCTTTTCTCGCCATTCAGGCGACCATAATGCCCCTCCACGAATGGGCGCATCCAGATTTCTTCGCCGGTATCAGGGTCACGCGCAAACAGTTTGCCCACAACGCCGAACTCATCCCCGGACGACCCGTGAATCAGCAGTACCTTGCCGGACTTCTGGTCTTTCACCAGGGTTGGAGCCCCGGTCATGGTGTAGCCTGCTTCGTGGTCGGCGAACTTTTCCCGCCAGGCTACCTTGCCAGTGTCCTTGTTTAGGGCAACGATGCCGGCGTCAAGGGTGCCAAAGAAGACCTTGTCACCGAAGATGGCTGCGCCCCGGTTCACAACGTCGCAGCACGGGCGGATGCCCTCGGGCAGGCGGTGATTGTATTCCCAGAGTTTGTCTCCGGTTTTGGCGTCCAGGGCGTAGATTCTGGAATAGGAACCGGTGATATAGATAACGCCGTCGTGAATCAGCGCCTGCGATTCCTGCCCCCGCTGCTTCTCGTCGCCGAATGAGAAAGACCAGGCCGGAACCAGGCGCTCAACGTTCTCGCGATTAACAGTGGTCATCGGGCTGTAACGTTGTGCCTTGGGGCCGATGCCGTAGCCAAGTACGTTTTCCGTGGTTTGTGCATCGTTGGCGATGTCGTCCCACGTCACGTCTTTGGCGTGCACCTGAAGTGACAGAGCGGCTGATGAACCCAGCATCAGTGCCAGGCTGATCCCGCGTATAAGCGGATGCTTTTCTTTGGTGGTTTTCATACATGTTCCCCTTGGTTTTTGTTGTGACTAACGCCCTGCTTCGACGTCGACGCACTGAGTATTAGCTGCGTAGCCAACGCCAGGCGACGGAAATTCCCATGCTGGATCCGGGAAAAAACCAGAAAAACCCGGGAAAATATCCCGATATGCGCGCTTGTAGCTGAGAAACGGGCAGTTTTTAGACACTGCCTTTCCATCTCATGCTTTGGCCTTCGCTCTCTGCGTCTACTACCAAGGAACTACACCAAAACCTCCAAAGTGGCATTCGGATTGAGCGGTGCGATTCCTAGACTGGGAGCAAGCACATTGGCGCCTGACAAAACCAACAGCCAATGGATGAGGAATCAAATAGCAGAGGTAGCAACAATGACCACGTCCTTTTCACTTCACACGCTGCTGGCAGCCGCTCTTTTGGGAGCTGCTGGTCTGGTAATGGCTCACGGCAACGTGACTCCACAGGAGGTGGACACTGGTGACCTGCCTGAACTCGGTGACGAAGTGCGATCGCAGAACCCGTTTCGGGAAGGCAATGAGTATGGCAAGCACAATGCCCAGGCCGTGACCGTGGGAGAGAGTGCGTACGCCGGCAACTGCGCAGGCTGCCACGGTATCCGCGCTATGTCCGGCGGCCTGACGCCCGACTTGCGTGAGCTGACCGAGTGGGATGACGAGTATTACGTTACCCGAGTGCTCAACGGCACTGACAGGGGCATGCCCGCCTGGAAGAAGACACTGGACCAGAACGCCATATGGGCCATTCGGACTTATGTGGAGTCTCTGCCGAAGCCGGAATGATCGCCTCACGGATGTTCACACAAAGCCTGTACTCAGGCCGGCCCTGTGCCGGCCTGACGTCGTTGGGGAGAAAACAATGAAAACACTGTCCCGTATTATCGTACTGATGCTGTTTTTCCAGGTGGTCCCGGCGCAGGAAGTGGACGACGGCGATCCGTTGCTGAACAGGCCTGCGGACCGAACCTACGACATCATTCTCGAATCCGGTTATCTGAAAGTCGGTGTTTATGAAAACTTCCCGCCGTACTCCTACGAGGTGAACGGAGAACCCCGTGGCATTGACGTGGAAGTGGGCAAGCAGATTGCCGAGGCCATGGGCGTTGAATTCCGGGTGCACTGGATTGTGCCTGATGAAAACCTGGGGGATGACCTCAGAAACAATGTCTGGAAAGGGCACTACCTCGCCAAGCGCCGGCTGGCAGACGTGATGATGCGGGTGCCTTATGACAAGCAATATGCCTACATGCAGGATTCCACCGGGGAATACATCAACGAACAGGTGGTGCTGTTCGGCCCCTACCAGCAGGAAACCTGGCAAATTGCCTTCAACCCCGAAAAGATCGAAGGCGTCGACACCGTCGCCAAGTTCCAGTATCACCCGATCGGCGTAGAGATCGACACCCTTCCGGACTTCTATCTGAGCTCCGGCTTGCAGGGTCGCATGCGTGAGCAGGTCAGGCATTACCCTAATGTTCGCGAGTCTTTCAACGCGATGCGCGATGGCACGGTAAGTGCCGTTATGGGCATGCGCGCCGAGATCGATCATGAGCTTGGGCGCCCTGGAAATACCGAATTTCAGCTGGCAGGGAACGGCTTCCCGGGTATCGGCAAGCAGGTCTGGGACGTGGGCATGGCCATCAAGCATACCCATCGCCAGCTCGGTTATGCGATCGAAGCCATTATCGGTGACCTGGTGAAATCCGGCGACATGCAAGCACTGTTTGCGGAGCTCGGGCTGCGATATAGCGTTCCCCAATATTATCGGGAATTTCTCAGCGAGGAAGCGTTGACTAAGGCCGAAGGTCAGCGTTGATGAAAACCCGTTTCACTCAGAGCGACACATCAAGATCGCGACGCCCTCGCGGGCTTTGTTTTTGGAGGTAGTAATACCAAGTGATGAGAAAACCAGTGCCGGGGGGTAATTGTTGGTTTTCGTCCCAAAGCGAAGAATCACTTCAGAGGCGGGAAAAGTTCCCGGTTCATCCTGAAACAAAAACGATCGCACCGAAAACAAGAGACTTGGAGAGCGCAACCATGACATCGAACAAGTTCGGGATTCGCATTGCGGCCAGTGCCCTGGCGCTGGCGGTATCGTATGGGGCCCAAGCGGTCACCGACGAAGACATCATGAACGATCATAAAACGCCGGGCGATATTGTCAGTTACGGCATGGGTACCCAGGGTCAGCGCTTCAGTATCCTGGAAGACCTTAACACCAGCAACATTCAATACCTCCAGCCAGCCTGGGCGTTCTCGTTTGGCAGCGAGAAAATGCGCGGCCAGGAGTCGCAGCCATTGATCAAGGATGGCGTGATGTATGTGACCGCCTCCTATTCCCGTGTTTACGCTATTGATGCCAGAACCGGCGAGGAGATCTGGCAGTACGACGCGCGTTTGCCCGACGGCATCATGCCCTGTTGTGACGTTGTTAACCGCGGCGTTGCCCTGTACGACGACAAGGTTATTTTCGGCACTCTCGATGCCAAACTCGTCGCTTTGAACAAAGACACCGGCAAGCCCATGTGGATCAAGAAGGTTGCCGACTACCAGGCGGGTTATGCCATTACTGCCGCACCTATCGTCGTCAAAGGCAAAGTGATTACCGGCGTTTCCGGTGGTGAGTTCGGTATTGTCGGCAAGGTGGAAGCCTACGACGCCAATACCGGTGAGCTGGTGTGGATGCGTCCGACCGTTGAAGGCCATATGGGCTATGTCTACAAAGACGGCAAGGCGGTTGAAAGCGGCATTTCCGGCGGCAAAGCCGGAAAGACCTGGCCGGGTGATATGTGGAAGAACGGCGGTGCTGCGACCTGGTTGGGTGGCACCTATGATCAGGACACCGACTCCCTGTTCTTCGGAACCGGTAACCCGGCACCCTGGAACTCACACCTGCGCCCCGGCGATAACCTGTTTTCATCCTCGCGGGTGGCAATCGATCCGGACGATGGCAGTATCAAATGGCACTTCCAGACCACGCCTCATGATGGTTGGGACTACGATGGTGTCAACGAGCTGATTTCGTTCGATTACAAAGAAAAGGGCAAAACCGTGAAAGCGGCAGCAACGGCTGACCGTAACGGCTTCTTCTATGTTCTGAACCGTGAGAACGGCGACTTCATTCGCGGCTTCCCGTTTGTGGACAAGATCACTTGGGCTGAAGGCCTTGATCCGAAGACCGGTCGTCCGATTTTTAAAGATGGTGGTCGCCCGGGTGACCCTTCTGCGATGGAAGGAAGCAAGGGTGAAGTGGTTGTTGCCCAGCCAGCGTTCCTTGGTGGTAAGAACTGGATGCCAATGGCCTATAGCCAGGATACCGGCCTGTTCTACGTACCGTCCAATGAATGGTCCATGGATATCTGGAACGAGCCAGTTTCCTACAAGAAAGGCGCGGCTTTCCTGGGTGCGGGCTTTACCATCAAGCCAGCTAATGACGATTACATCGGCGTGCTCCGTGCCATAGACCCAAAGACCGGCAAGGAAGTCTGGCGTTATGAAAACACCGCTCCGCTGTGGGGTGGTGTGATGACAACCGCTGGCAACCTTGTCTTCACTGGTACGCCCGAAGGCTATCTGAAGGCTTTTGACGCCAAGACCGGCGAAGAGCTGTATAAGTTCAACACCGGTTCCGGCGTTGTGGGTACGCCTGTCACCTGGACCATGGACGGCGAGCAGTATGTCTCTGTGGCCTCTGGCTGGGGTGGGGCGGTTCCGCTCTGGGGCGGTGAAGTGGCCAAGGTGGTAAAGGACTTCAACCAGGGCGGTATGGTCTGGACGTTCAAGCTGCCGAAGGATCGTGTTGCGAGCAACTGATCCCTGGAGTTTACCGACTCGGTATCGGGTCTAGAAGGGGCTGCCGAAAGGCAGCCCTTTTTTGATGGTACATCCTTTCATTTTTAATCAAATGATTATATGATGCCTTAATCAGATGATTAAACAGGGGTGACTTGTGGTGCTGGTAATCATTCTTGCGGTGCTGATACTGGCCGGCTGCTCGCCGGCTTCTGAACCACTGGATACCTCGTCTTCGCCACGGCTAGTGGACGTGGCAAATGTTGAGCCGGCTGAATCGATGTCCTGGATGACCTTGCAGGGCCGGGTGGAATCAAGCCGAAGAACCACGCTGAGCTTTGAAGTAACTGGCCAGGTGGAGTATCTGGCCCTGGATGTTGGCGATGCCTTTCAGCGTGGCGATACCCTCGCAAGGTTGAATGGCGAGCGCTACCAACTGACGTATGAACGCAGTCAGGCGGCAGAGGTGGAGGCCAGGACAGGCCTTGCTGACGTTCAGCGCGAGCTACGGCGGCTGACAAGGCTGCGCCAGGGCGGGCATACCAGTGAAGCTACCCTGGAAAACGCAGAGGCAGCCGTGGCTGGCGCCAGGGCCAGGGTGGACTCCGCCGTCGCGTCCCGGAAACTGGCAGCGCGGGATTTGGAACAGACAAGCCTGCAGGCACCGTTCGATGGCACTGTGGCACGCAGGCGCGCTGAACCCGGGCAACGAGTGGCGGCCAACGAGGTCATCTTCAACCTTGTTTCAAGTGGCGACGGTTTTGACGTGTTGACCCGGGTGCCGGAGAACGTCATCGGGCAGGTTCAGGAAGAAAGCCTCCAGTCAGTGTCAGTGCCCGCACTGGACGGCGCACAGACGACTGCGCGGGTAACACACATTGGCAGTCACGCCGCTGACGGGAATGATTACCCGGTTATCCTCCGTATGACTGGGTCCATGGCGGGGCTTCGCTCTGGTATGACCGCTGAAGTTTCGTTCAAGATAGCGGCCGATAGCATGACCACGTCGGTTGACTCATTTCGTGTGCCACTGACTTCCCTGTTATACCCAGTCCTGGGTGAGCCCCGGGTTCTGCGGCTTGATGACGCTAACCAACTGGTCTCCGTGCCGGTGAAAGTACTCTCGGTAGCAGACGGCGAGGTGGTGGTCACCGGGGGCCTGCAAGTGGGGCAGAAAGTTGTCGCGCGCGGTGTCGAGTTTGTCTCGATAGGTGACCGCGTCAGCATTTTGGGCCAGGGCCCACAACAGTTCCATTGAGGTGGTCATGAACCTCTCCCAGCTCGCGTTCCGTTTCCGTCCGGTTGTCCTGTTGGCCACCGTGGCCGCGATGTTCTTTGGCGCGTTCAGCTACCTCTCGCTTCCCACCAGGGAAGATCCCAGTATTACCGTCCGCGAGGCGGTGGTCAGTACCCGTTTTGCTGGCTTACCCGCCGAGCAGGTCGAGGAATGGATCACCAAGCCGCTGGAAACCCGGATTCGACAGGTTGCCGAGGTGGAGCATATCCGGTCCACCTCGATGCGGGGGCAGTCACTGATTCATGTTGAGATTCAGGATCGCTACTTCGATCTGGCTCAGATCTGGGATGACGTGCGCCAGAAGGTGGAGAGTGCCCGCAGTCAATTACCGGAGGGGACTGAGGCGCCAGTCGTCAATGACGATTTCGGTAATGTGGCCGTGGTCACTGCTGCGCTGACCTCAGATCAGTTCAGCCAGGCTGAACAACTGCAGATTGCCGAACATGTGCGCGCCCGTCTGTATGGTGTGGAGGGAACCCGTAAGGTGGAGTTGCATGGTGTGCAGCCGGAACGCATCTACATCGATGTCAGTGAATCCCGCCTTGCCAATCTTGGGCTGACGCCGGTTCAGTTGGCCTCACAGCTTAGTGATCGAAACGTTATCTCACCGGCGGGCGTTATGGAATCCGGAGAGCAGCGGCTGGCACTGCAGGTGTCGGGTGCGTTTCCGGACTTGGAAGCCCTGCGGGCATCGGACATTCGGTTGCCCGATGGTGGCTCCCTTCGCCTGGCGGACCTTGGAGCGGTCAATCGGGGATACCTGGATCCTCCCGCTAACACCGCTTACCACAATGGCAAGCGTGCAATTGTATTTGCCATCTCCATGGCTGATGGCTATAGCGTCCTTGATTACGGCGAAGCCGTAAGGGCTCGCCTGGACAACATCGGGGCCAGCCTGCCGGCGGGCTATAATCTGGACATCATGACGTTCCAGGCGGACCAGGTGGCCAATGCGGTCTATGGCGTCAGCCTCAGTGTGATACAGACCCTGGCTATTGTTCTGGCGGTTGTGGTTCTGTTTCTGGGCATTCGCACCGGCCTGATAGTCGGCTCAACGGTACCGGCAGTCATGCTCGTAACCCTGGCATTGATGGGGCTCTTCGACATGACGTTGCAGCGCATGAGCCTCGCAACCCTCGTCATTGCCCTGGGGCTGTTGGTGGACAACGCGATCGTCGTTGCGGAGGACTTCAAAGTCCGCCTGGCAGAGGGTAAGTCTCGTGACTTGGCGCTGAAACAGACTGGGGGTGAACTGGCCATGCCCCTTCTGTCGTCCACGCTGACCACCATTCTGGTCTTCCTGCCACTGATGTTGGCGGAACATGTCTCGGGCGAATATACCCGGTCGATATCAATAGTGATTGCCCTGTCGTTGCTGACGTCCTGGCTGCTGTCGATGACAGTGGTGCCGATATGGTGTCATCGCTTCATGCAACGCCCCGCTGATGATTCCGATCGCAGTGCACCTCAGCAACAAACCGGGCCGGCGGCATTATCCGAGCGCCTGTTCCGGGCTATGTCCAGTGGGTATGAGGTGGTGCTCAGACGCTGCCTGCGGCATCGGCCGTTATTCCTGATAGCGGTGGTGGCTTTGCTGTTGCTGGGTATTGGATTGATGCAGGTGGTGCCCAAGAAGTTCTTTCCCGATTCAGACCGGCATCAGGTATTGGTCTACCTGGATCTGCCATCTGACAGTGCGCCCTCTGCAACGGACCAGCAGGTTCAGGCGGTCAGCCGGTCGCTCACCGAATCTCTGGGTGACAAACTGACGGGTGTGGCGGCCTACGCCGGATTTGGTGGTCCCAGGTTCGTGTTGTCACTCACCCCCATCGATCCGGCGCCGAATAGAGGCTTCCTGGTGTTGAACGTGGCAAAGAGGGACCAGATGGCATCGGTGATGACAGCGGCGCGGCAACTGCTGGCTAAGGAGTTTCCGCAACTGTCCTCCCAGGTCACCCGGATGTTCCTCGGGCCTTCAGATTCCAACCTGCTGGAGATTCTGGTCAAGGGGCCAGACCGAGAGGTGCTCTACGATACTGCGGCAAAGGTGGAGGCAGAACTCCGCGCTATGCCGGGGGGCAGGGACGTGCGTCAGAGCTGGGAAGCACGCATACCGTCATTGCGTATCGAGGTTAACCAGGCACAGGCGGATCGCGCCGGTGTCACCTCTGCCGATATTGCCAGCTCGCTGAAAGGAGCCATTGATGGTTATCAACTGAGCCAGTTACGCCAGGGCGACACCCTGGTGCCCATTGTGTTGCGTTACCCGCCTGAAGTGAGGTCCCGATTGGAGCGCCTGAAATCGCTGGTGATCTACCCGCTGAACGACCCTGGTGAGGGTGTTCCCCTGAACCAGGTGGCGACAATCGGGCTGGACGATGGCTACTACCGGATCGACCGGCACAATCTGGTTCGTGCCATTACCATCGAAGGACGAAACGATGCTTTGACTGCCGAGGACATGGTGCCTCGCATTACCCCAACACTGAGATCCCTGGAGGCCTCTTTGCCGCCGGGCCATTGGGTTGAGTTTGACGGCGTGGTGGTGCAGTCCGCCGAAGGGCAGGCCTCGATGCAAGCCAGCCTGCCATTGTGCCTGGGATTGATCCTGATCCTGCTGGTAGCCCAGTTCAATTCCTACAAGCGCCCGCTGTTGATCGTGGTCACCATTCCCCTGGTGATACTGGGCGTATCAATGGGCCTATTGGCATTGCGGGCGGATTTCGGGTTCATGGTACTTTTGGGGATCTACAGCCTGGCCGGCATTATCATCAATAATGCCATCGTGCTGATCGAACGAATCGACCGGGAACGTCGTGACGAGGGGCATTCGCTGCAGGAGGCCGTTGTCCGCGCCTCCGTTCGACGGCTCAGGCCCATTGTCATGTCGGCTGCCACGACCATCCTCGGACTGTTGCCGCTGATTGTGGGTAAAGATCCGCTATTCTATGCCATGGCCAGCGCCATGGCCTTTGGTTTGGGCCTGGGAACCCTGATGAGCCTGGGCGTGGTGCCGGTGCTGTACACCTACTTTTTTGCCCGCGAATCAGGGAAGATGCCTCATGCAACCGAGACAACATAGTGCATTTGGAGAGAAAGCAGTGGCAAACGAGCCGGGCAAAGCCGAAGACGAAACCGCCCAAAAACTGATCCTGGCGGGCATGGAGTTGTTTGGTCAATATGGTTTCAAAGGCACCACGACCCGCATGATTGCCGAAGCCGCCGATTCCAATATCGGCTCCATTGCCTATTACTTCGATAATAAGACTGGCTTGTACCACGCCATTGCCCGGCATATTGCCCGGCGCATGAGAGAAGTTTTCGGTTTTACTGGCGAGCAATCGGCTGCAAGCGCCAGTGATTGCGATCAGGCCCTGGCCCAACTCGAACTCATCGTGAAACGCATGGTTCGCCAGTTCGCCCAGGCCCCGGAGGCTCGCCGCTGGCTCATGTTGGTGATGCGCGAACAGGCCAGTCCCACTGAGGCGTTTGATATCCTCTACGAGGAAACCTTCGAACGTGTCCATGTGCACTTGACCCGCCTGATTGCGGTCGTGATGGACCGGTCACCCGACGAGCGCCGGGTCATCATCGAGGCCCATACCGTCATGGGTCAGATTGTCTTTTTCCTTGTAGGCCGCTTCCCATTACTACGCAGGCTTGGGATAGAGGGCGAATTCCCTCCTGACGTCGTGGACACTGCCGAACAGGTGGTAATTTCCCACCTCCATGCCCTGGCGTTTACTACCAAGGGATGAGTTTTTCACCTCCATCGAATCATTCAACTATCCAGTGCCGGGGTCTACATTGAATAGGTAAACGCGCAAGGCCGCGTTGTCCTGCGACAAACACAACAAGAGGTCGAGACCATGATCTACGCACAACCTGGTAAGGAAGGCTCCGTCGTCTCCTTCAAACCCCGTTACGAGAACTACATCGGCGGCGAGTGGGTCGCCCCGGTCAAGGGTCAGTACTTTGAAAACATCACGCCGGTGACCGGCGATGTCATCTGTGAGATCCCCCGCTCCTCGGCCGAAGATATTGACCTGGCTCTGGATGCCGCCCACAAGGCCGCGCCAGCGTGGGGAAAAACTTCGACCACTGAGCGTTCCAATATCCTGCTGAGAATTGCTGACCGTATCGAGCAGAATGTTGAAATGCTGTCGGTCGCCGAAACCTGGGATAACGGCAAAGCCGTTCGCGAGACGTTGAACGCCGACATTCCTTTGGCGGTTGACCACTTCCGTTACTTTGCCGGTTGTATCCGCGCCCAGGAAGACACGTCCAGCGCCATCGACAACAACACTGTGGCCTATCATTACCATGAGCCACTGGGAGTGGTTGGCCAGATCATTCCCTGGAACTTCCCACTGCTGATGGCTGTGTGGAAACTGGCGCCTTGTCTGGCAGCCGGCAACTGTACGGTGATGAAGCCAGCCGAGCAGACGCCAGCCAGCATCCTGATCCTGATGGACCTGATTGGTGACCTGTTACCCCCGGGCGTGGTTAACATCGTCAACGGCTACGGCATTGAAGCGGGCCAGGCCCTGGCCACCAGTAAGCGTATTGCCAAGATTGCCTTCACCGGCTCCACACCGGTGGGCTCTCACATTCTCAAATGCGCGGCCGAGAACATCATCCCCTCTACTGTAGAGTTGGGCGGCAAGTCTCCGAACATCTACTTCTCAGACGTAATGCAGGCTGAGCCGGAGTTTATCGACAAGTGTGTGGAAGGCTTGGTGCTGGCGTTCTTCAACCAGGGTGAGGTCTGTACCTGTCCGTCCCGTGCGCTGGTACAGGAAGACATGTACGAGGAGTTCATGGCCAAGGTTGTTGAACGCACGAAGTCCATCAAGCGTGGCAACCCGCTCGATACCGATGTGCAGGTCGGCGCTCAGGCCAGCAAGGAGCAGTTCGACAAGATCATGTCTTACCTCGACATCGGCAAGCAGGAAGGCGCGGAAGTGCTGACCGGCGGTGGCCGTGAGGAAATGGACGATGCCTATAACAATGGCTTCTACGTTCAGCCCACGCTGTTCAAAGGCAAGAACAACATGCGTGTGTTCCAGGAGGAAATCTTTGGTCCGGTGGTGGGTGTAACCACCTTCAAGGACGAGGAAGAAGCCCTGGCCATCGCCAACGACACTGAGTTCGGTCTGGGTGCCGGCCTCTGGACCCGCGACATCAACCGTGCCTATCGCATGGGCCGCGCCATCCAGGCAGGCCGCGTATGGACCAACTGTTATCACCAGTACCCAGCGCACGCTGCCTTCGGTGGTTACAAGAAGTCCGGTGTTGGCCGCGAGAACCACAAGATGGCGCTGGATCATTACCAGCAGACCAAGAACCTGCTGGTCAGCTACGACATCAACCCGCTGGGCTTCTTCTAAGTCCGCCAATGACTGTTGTGCCCGGGCCCTCCCACACAGGCCCGGTGGCGAGTCAGCACATGGATGTGCACATTCCTTCCCGGTGTCTGACCGGGGCGCATCTCTACCGGGTTGTAGTTGACTGGTGGGGATGGATGGGTCTTCCTGCCAGTTTTAGGTCCTTCCCAGGGCCTTTTTTTGTGTCTGAGCCGGTGCTCACCGGAATGGGTCGAAAGGATGAGTTTCGCGGCCTGGATCGAGCGGAAATCAGTGCCAAAGTACCATATTGGCCTTTTCGGGGACTGGGTAGGATTGAGAGTGAGTTACCGGGCAACCGGTTAACGGATCCTCAATGCCACAACAATCATCACAAGAGGTAAGCGTTATGTGGACCAAACCAGCCTATGAAGACCTGCGGATCGGCTTCGAAGTCACCATGTACTTCGCCAACCGCTGAGAAGTAATGGCCAGCCTCGTGCGCTGGCCATTTTGCTTCTGGAGTTTCTGTCATGCAGATTCGTATCCTCGGTTCCGCCGCCGGCGGAGGGTTTCCCCAGTGGAACTGCAATTGCGCCAACTGTGATGGATTCCGCAAAGGGACCCTGAACGCCAGCGCACGTACCCAGTCCTCCATTGCCATCAGCGAAGACGGCGTGCACTGGATTCTCTGCAACGCCTCTCCTGACATTCGTGCTCAACTGGCAAGCTTTGATGCCATGCAGCCGGCGCGTGCGCTTCGGGATACCGGAATTAACGCGGTGTTGCTGTGCGACAGCCAGGTGGATCACACCACCGGTTTGCTGATGTTGCGCGAGGGGTTGCCCCTGGACGTGTGGTGTACCGCCCAGGTGCATGAAGATCTGAGCAGCGGCTTTCCACTGTTTCGCATGCTCACCCACTGGAGCGGTGGCCCCCAGTGGCATGAAGTACCCTGTACCGATCAACAGTCTTTTTCCATTCCCTGCGCCCCGGCGTTGCGGTTGACGGCCATTCCGTTACTCAGTAATGCGCCGCCGTATTCGCCGCGCAGGAATAATCCCCACCCGGGAGACAACATTGGGCTTTTCATAGAAGACACCCGCAGTGGTGAAACCGTCATGTACGCCCCGGGGCTCGGGCAGCCCGATGAGCAGATTCTGCAGTGGATGCGCAAAGCCGACACGCTGCTGGTGGATGGTACCGTTTGGCACGACGATGAAATGTTGCGCTGCGAGGTGGGTACCCGTACCGGTCAGGAAATGGGGCATCTTGCCCAGAGCGGCCCCGGGGGCATGATCGATGTGCTGGATACCATGCCAGCACGCCGGAAAATCCTTATCCATATCAATAACACCAACCCCATTCTCAACGAAGACTCCCCGGAACGGGCCGTGCTGGCCAGGCACGGCATTGAGGTGTCGTTTGACGGCATGCATCTGGATATGGAGGTGCCCTCGTGAACGCACTCGCTACACCTGTCATGAATCGCGGGGATTTCGAGCAGGCCCTGCGGGCAAAGGGCCAGTACTACCACATCCACCATCCGTACCATAAAGCCATGTATGGCGGTGATTGTACTCCCGAGCAGATTCGTGGCTGGGTCGCTAACCGGTACTACTATCAGATCAACATTCCCCGCAAGGACGCAGCGATCATGGCCAACTGCCCGGATGCCTCAGTGCGCCGGTTGTGGCTCCAAAGAGTACTGGATCATGATGGGCACAGTGACGACGAAGGCGGTATCGAGGCCTGGCTGAGTCTGGCGGAAGCCGTAGGGCTAACCCGGGACGAGGTCCTCGACCAGCGCCACGTGCTGCCGGGTGTGCGGTTTGCGGTAGACGCGTACCTGAACTTTGCCCGACGGGCGACCTGGCAGGAAGCGGCCTGTTCCTCCCTGACGGAGCTGTTTGCACCCGAGATTCACCAGTCCCGGCTCGATAGCTGGCCCCTGCATTATCCCTGGATCCAGACCGATGGTTATGCCTATTTTCGCAAGCGGCTGTCGGAAGCGCGACGTGACGTGGAGCATGGTTTGACGATTACCCTGGATCACTTTACCTCCGCGGCACAGCAGGCCCGTGCCCTGGAAATCCTTCAATTCAAACTGGATATCTTATGGTCTATGTTGGATGCCCTGACTATGGCTTATCAGCACCGCACGCCGCCGTACCACACCGTAACCAACCAGCCAGTCTGGCACCGGGGGGTGTAGTGGCCACGCCCATGGAGCGCACACCGCGACTTCGCCCGGGTTTCCGCTTCCAGTGGGAGCCGGCCCAGAACGCCCATGTGCTGTTGTATCCCGAAGGTATGGTGCGGTTGAACGACAGCGCCGGGGCGGTGCTGAAGGAAGTGGATGGCCAGCGCACGGTGGCCGATATTGTCGCTATCCTGGAACAGCAGTTCCCCGATGCGGGATCCCTGGCAAACGATGTCAGTGATTTCCTCAAGGACGCCGAACAGCAGCATTGGATACTGTTTCCATGAGTCAGCACGACACCATGCCGACGGGCGATCGCCCTGGTATTGGTCCGCCCCTATGGCTGCTGGCGGAATTGACCTACCGCTGTCCACTGCAGTGCCCTTACTGTTCCAATCCACTGGATTTCGCGCAGACCCAGCAGGAATTAAGCACCGAAGAGTGGGTCAGGGTGCTGCGCCAGGGCCGTGAGATGGGAGCAGCCCAACTGGGCTTTTCCGGCGGCGAACCGCTGGTGCGTCAGGACCTTCCGGAGCTGATTGCAGAAGCCAGGCAGCTGGGCTATTACACCAATTTGATAACCTCCGGCCTGGGGCTCACCGAGGCCAAGGTGAACGCCTTCCGCGACGCCGGGCTGGACCATATCCAGGTCAGTTTCCAGGCCTCAGACCCGGAACTGAACAACGCCGTGGCCGGCTCACGCAAGGCTTTCGAGCAGAAGCTGGCGATGGCCCGTGCGGTAAAAGAAGCGGGTTACCCCATGGTGCTCAACTTTGTGATCCATCGGCACAATATCCACCAGATGAACGATATCATCAGTTTGTGTGAGCGATTGGGTGCGGATTACGTGGAGTTGGCCACCTGCCAATACTACGGCTGGGCGTTCGAAAACCGTGAGGGGTTGATGCCCTCCAAGGCACAGCTGGAAAAGGCTGAGGCCGAAGTAAACATCTATCGCAAACGTCTGGCAGATGACGGCTCGGCGATGAGGTTGATCTTTGTCACCCCGGACTATTACGAGGAGCGGCCAAAGGCCTGCATGAACGGGTGGGGCAGCCTGTTCCTCACCGTGGCGCCGGACGGCACCGCCTTGCCCTGCCACAGCGCCCGCCTGTTACCCATTGAGTTTCCCAATGTACGGGATTCCTCGCTACACTCCATCTGGTATGACAGCCCGGGTTTCAACCATTACCGGGGTGACAGCTGGATGCCGGAGCCGTGCCGGTCCTGCGACGAAAAAGGAAAGGATTTCGGCGGCTGCCGATGCCAGGCCTACCTGCTGACCGGTAATGCCGACAACGCCGACCCGGTTTGCAGTAAATCACCCCATCATGACCGCATCCTCGCCGCCCGCCAAGCGGCGGACCATGCCACCGCCGGGTTGGAGGAGCTGACCTATCGCAACGCCAACAACTCCCGGTTGTTCTTCAGGGGCTGATGCGCCCCGTGAGCCAGATGCAACGACAAAGCTGACGTCAGAACAGGCCTCGTCGGCGCTTTTACAGCGTACAGAGCTAGCGGCATCTGCGACCGGTGAATTCTGGCTGGAGTCCGACCCGGTCAGTGGTGGCAATGTGATAATGACCTTGGAGGCGGGTGTCGGGATTCCTTTGCTCTCTCGCAGCTTCAGCGCTCGCAGCCAGGTTAACGGTTATGGAGGTGGTGCGCTGTGTGCCGGGCCCGAAAGCGTATTCGCCGTCGAGGCGTCCGGGCAGCAGGTTTATCACATTGATACGGCCACAGGGGCGTGCTCTCCACTCACTGACGACGATGCCTGCTATGGCGGACTCTCCTGGGACGCGGCGCATCACCGGGTGTTGGCAGTGCGTGAGGCGAACGGCCGCCAGCAACTGATGGGTATTGCCCTAACGGACAGTGAATCAGCGAACTGCATACTCCACGAGTCGGAAGACTTTTACAGCGCCCCGGCGGTATCGGCCGACGGGCGGCACCTGGCCTGGGTGAGCTGGTCACTACCGGACATGCCCTGGGTTGCCTCCGTACTCTGGACAGCATCGATTCAGCGGGACGGCTCACTGACCCAAGCGCGACGCTGGCCCTCGCCTTCAAAAGGCAGTGTGCAGCAGCCGATATTTGATGGCGACGACGTGATTGTGTTGTCGGATCATGAGGGGTGGTGGCAACCGTGGCGACTGGCGTCCAGTGGGCAATGGCACTTGCTGGATGGCACGCGGGAGGATCATGCCAGCGCCCCCTGGCAACTGGGCGAGCGTCACCACCAATGCCTTCCCGACGGTGGCTGGGTACGTGTGCGGTACCAGGCTGGAGTCGGGCAGTTGTGGTTGTGTTCAGGGAATGAAGAAACAGGCGTGCGGATCGCAAGGGAGTACGTCGACTTTCGATGCCTGGTTGTGCAAGGCCAGAGGGTGCTGTGTATTGCCCGCTCGTCCACCCGGCTCGACACAGTGTTGTCGGTCGATTGGGCAACCGGACATGCCGAGCCGCTGTCTGGTGGCGAAGAGCCCTTTCCTGAAATGACGCTGTCTCAGCCGGAACTCTTTAGCGTTCCGACATCGGTCGGTGGTGGCGATCCCATCAGCGGTTTTTTCTACCCGCCAGTGCCATCCGCGTCTGATGGTAAGTCGGTACCAATCATCCTGATTGCCCATGGCGGCCCGACCTCCACGGCGTATCCGGTGCTCAACCTACAGACTCAGTTCTGGTGTCACCAGGGCTTTGCTGTGGCTGAGGTGAATTACCGCGGCAGTTCGGGCTTCGGCCGGGCCTTTCGCATGGCGTTGGCGGGCAGCTGGGGACAAGTAGACGTGGCGGATATGGAACGTGCTGCTCGCTGGCTGGTCGCCAACAAAGCCGTTGATCCCGCCAGGCTTTTCATCCAGGGCCGCAGTTCGGGCGGGTATACCGCATTGCTGGCCATGGTCCAAACTGACGTGTTTGCGGCGGGCGCCAGCCAGTTCGGTGTCAGTGATCCCCGGCGGCTGCGAGCGATGACGCATCGATTTGAATCCGGTTATCTGGATTGGTTGTTGGGATCTCCCGACGACTGTCCCGACAATTGGCAGCAGAGGTCGCCACTGGATCAGGCAGATCGCCTCTGGCGACCGATGATCTTTTTCCAGGGTGCGCAGGATCGGGTGGTGGTCCCGCAGCAGACCACTGCCATCGTCAATGCGCTGCGTCGCAATGGTGGCTCTCCGGAGGTGTATGTGTACCCTGACGAGGGTCATGGATTTCGCAAACAGAACAACGTTGCCGATATGCTGGAACGATTGCTTCGGTTTTATCGCAGGCAGTCGACCGATCAGTAATGTGACGCCTGTCCGCTTTCCTGTTTCGCTGTAAGACAGTCTTACATACAGTTTTCAGTCCCCCCGACAATACTCTTCCATCAGACAAGAAACCGGCCAATTCGGCCTGATGTGGGGATAAAACAATGAAAATAGGGACTGATGGATTTCCGGGAAAGGCAGTCGTTCTGCTGGGCGCTCTGGCGGTATTGACCGGCTGCGGTGGCGGTGGGAGCAGCAGCGAATCCAGCCCGTCGGATTTTGACGCACCGGTAGAGCCGGTCAACATCGGCGGCGATGGCGATATTTTTGACCCGGAGCGCCTGCTCGACGTGGACATCACCATGTCTGCCAGCAACTGGCGAACATTGAAAGCCGAGGCGCGAACGTTGGCTGACACCTCCCGCGAATGCCTGCCCGAGTTCGAGTACAGCGAGTTGCCTGCCATCGTCACCATCGACGGCGATACCATGGGCAACGTGAACGTGCGGAAAAAAGGCTTTATCGGGTCCCTCAGCCCGGACCTGCCTTCCCTGAAACTGGATTTTAACGACCTGCAGGAAGGGCGTACTTACCAGAACGTGTCCCGTATGACCCTGAACAACAATCGTCAGGATCCCTCCAATGTTCGTCAATGCCTGGCTTACGACCGGTTCCGGGATATCGGTATCGCAGCGCCGTTATGCAACTACGCCCAGGTGACCGTCAATGGCGAGGACCTGGGGGTTTTTGCCCATGTTGAACCTATCCGGAAGCCCTTTTTGCGGCGCACGTTTGGCGATGACTCGGGCAATCTGTATGAGGCGCAGCAGGCCGATTTCGGCAACTATCTGATCCGCCGGTTCGAGACCAAGACCAACGAAGACGCCAACAACCGCTCTGATCTGCAAGCCGTTGCGGACGCCATGGCGCTGGATGATGAGGCGATGATGGACGTGTTGCCCCAATTGCTGGATGTGGATGAGTTCATCCGTTTCTGGGCCATGGAAACCTTGCTGGGAGCGTGGGATTCGGCGAGCGGCAACGCCAATAACTTTTACCTCTACCATTCTCCGGACGATGGGCTGTTCCACTTCATCCCCTGGGGTGCCGATACCGCCTTTCGTGGAACCCATCCCCTGAAGCCTGGCTCCGCGCCTCTGTACCGTAACTTCCGTCTGGCGGAGCGGCTTTATGGGATGCCGGAATACCGCCAGCAATACCTGGACGCGCTGGAAGACCTGTTGGCCAACCACTGGGACGAAGAAGCGATGCAGCTGGAGATCGAGCGGGTGATGGCGTTGACTGGGACCACGGAGGCCGACGTTGAAAGTGTTGAAAGCTTCCTGCTTGGCACCGGCATGCCCGGAGACGACGGGTATGAGCGATCGCAACGGGAGGTGTTGCTCAGCGCCATCGCCGGAAACGAGCCGGAAGAGGCGGTGACCTTGCTGGAGGATACCCAGCCGGACTGCTCCGAGCCAGCCACCACCAATCTGACCGCCAGTGTTTCAGCGGTATCCGGCACAGACTCCGGAGTATTCAGTTTCACCTTGCCGGATGGTCGACAGGTCAGCGCGAGCCTGACGTTCGCTGCCTTTGAAGTAGACAGCCTGGTGTACTCCGTTGACACCGAGCTGGCTCCCGCCGTGCACAGTTTGCTGCTGATTGGTGTCGACGCCGCCCAGGGCTTCAAGCCTTATGTGTTGCAGGTATTTATCGAAGACACCGATTACATACCCGGAACCCATAAGCTCCATGGCTTTGCCACCAATGCGTTGCTCTTTGAAGTGGATGAATCCGTACCTGGCGACGTGGTGTCACTGGCGCTGGGGGCGACCGGCACCATCACCCTCAACAGCGTAGGCAGCGGCGCAAACGCCGGCGATGTGGATATGGACATCGACATGACCATGGAATACCTGCCGGGTACTGAATAATGGCCAGTTGTTTCAGCCTGAACGCATTTGAATCCCACTCACTGGCGGATCAGAGCTCGTCAGCGTTGATGGATCGGGTGGATACCAAGTATCTGATCGACGCTGCCGAACTGAACCAGTGTCTGGCAGAGCTGACGGCAGAGTACACGGTGCTGGAGATGAACGGGTGTCGGGGAATGGCATACGACACGCTCTATTTCGATACGCCCGGCCGGCAGCTCTACCTCGATCACCACAATGGCAAACTGAACCGCGTAAAGGTCCGCACTCGCCACTACCGGGCCACCGGTGAGCGTTTTCTGGAGGTCAAGGTCAAGACCAACAAACTGCGCACCTCCAAACAGAGAATGGTATTGACCGGGGCGGAGCCAGACGCACGAACCCTGCACCACTTCCTTCAAGAGCAACTGGGCCTGCCGGCGACACGGATGCTGCCGGCTCTTTTTGTTCACTACCATCGCATCACGCTGCTCAGCAGAACCGGTCACGAGCGGGTTACCGTGGATACGGATATCTGCTTCGAGCATAGCGGGGAACACCAGCGGATCGGGTTGCCGGGCGTTGTGTTGGTGGAGGTCAAATCGTTGCGCCATCAGCGGCGTTCACCCGTTCTGGACATCCTGAAAAGGATGGGCCACAGGCCCGTCAGCTTCAGCAAATACTGCATCGGCACGGCGCTGCTGTGCCGGGGCCGGATCAAGGCCAACCGCTTCAAGCCAGTGTTGTCGAAGCTTGATGCGCTCAGGGCCCCGAGAGAATACCGCTACTTCAAGGAGTCATCATGGAATCTGCAGTTGATGTCCATTTCTTTATCCGCCTGATCATTAACCTGATCTCGGTTTTCATCCTGATCCGTTGTTACTACGCATTTTCCCACCATCGTGAAAACGCCGCCTCGTTCATCCTGTTTGGCGTGGGTGTGTTCCTGGTCACGGCGTTACTGAATTCGGTGACCGTGTCCATGGGTTTCGCCTTTGGGTTGTTCGCGGTGTTCTCGATGTTGCGATACCGCACCGAAGCATTGGGTATCAAGGAAATGACCTATCTGTTTCTGGTGATCGCCATGGCGCTGTTGGCGGCCGTCGGGAACGTGGAGCATTGGGTGTTGGCGTGCCTGAATGGCCTGGTGATCGCCATCGCCTTGTTGCTGGAAACCCGGATGATGTTGCCATTGTGCGGCGAGAAGGACATCGAGTACGAAAAAATTGACCTGATTCACACCGACCGTCAGGACGAACTGATTGCCGACCTGCGATCTCGGACTGGCCTGGATGTGAATCGGGTGGATGTGGTTTCCGTAAGCTTTCTGCGGGATACAGCGCAGCTAAGGATGCATTACCGCATGGAGCAGGGATCATGATGGGCGATCTGCGCTGGGCAATGCTGGTGATGTGGCTGACGGCCTGCTTTTCCCTGCAGGTGCGTGCAGACACCACTGATTTTGAGGCCGACATCGGCGGCTACGTGGTGGGCGGTGTGGACCATTATGGCGCTTTCCATGACGAAGATGGCGTTGACTCGACCACGAACACGGTACTGCGGAAATTCAGGCTCGGACTTGAACTTGCCTATGGCAAACACTGGTCCTTCGAGCTTGATGGTGACTATCAGTACGACGGTGATGAGCAGGTACTGGAATTCGATGACGTCTGGTTGCGATACGATGGCTTTGGCTGGGGTGGCGTCCAGGTGGGTCGGATGAAAGAGCCTTTTGGTTTTGAACGTACCAGTGGCTATTCCAGCCTGATGACCAACGAACGCTCCCTGGCGACCAGCGCCTTTGCGCCGGGGCGCTCCGAAGGCGTGATGGTAAACCGGGCCGGTAAAAAGGCCACCTGGGCACTGGGCGTATTTCGGGAAAGTGGCGATTCCCAGGCTCCCAGGGCGGTAACGGGCCGCGTGACCTTTGCCCCGCTTCACACTGAACATCAGACAATCCATCTGGGCCTGGCCGGATCCTGGCGTGACATGCGCGGCGAACGGTTCCAGATACGCGATCATGGGGAGGTCTACAGCGCCGACAATGTGATCCGAAGCCCGCGTTTTGACGCGGATGACCTGGCACTGTTGGGTGGCGAGTTTGCCTGGAGTCGCGATTCAGTCACCGTCACATCGGAGGCGATGACCCAGCGTGTCAGGCAGGTTGGGGGCGACGAATGGCAATTCACTGGCGGTTATGCCCAGCTGGGCTACCTGCTCACGGGCGAACACCGGGGGTATAGCCGAGGCGAGTTTGACCGCATTGACCCGCTCAGCCATCTGGGTGCCGTCGAACTGGTGGCGCGCTGGAGCGGGGTGGATCTCAGGCAGCGGGATGTGGGCGCCGAAGCCTCCATAGCGATGCTGGGGATCAACTATTATTGGCGTAAATCGGTTCTGCTGAGGGTGAATTACCTGATTCCGACCATCAGCGGCAATGCTTTGATGGCAAACCCCGATGGGGATGCGGTCACCGTGCGTGCCCAGCTCAGGTTCTGACGCGATCGGCCTCCAGGGGCAGCGCCAGTGTCACCCGCGTCCATTGCCCCAGCGCACTGCTAATCGACAGTGTCCCACCGTGGTGGCGCAGGATGGTCTGGCAAATGCTAAGGCCCAGCCCGAGGTTTTCCGGTGTGTCACTGGTCGAATAGAAAGGATCCGTCAGGCGACGTATCTCCTCCTCGGGAATGCCGCAGCCATTATCGGCCAGTGTGATATCAAGGGTCCGGGCATCGCGAGTCGTCGACACATGAATGATGGCGGGCTGACGATCCAGTTGGCTCTGAAGCGCCGAGGCAGCATTGAGAAACAGATTCACGAACACCTGAGTCAGCGCCGAAGGGTAGCAAGGTACTGTTAGGGTTTCCGGTACGTCGATCTCCAGGTCAATGCCGCGCAGTTTGTGTTTGGTGAAGCGCGTGGCGGCATTGATAAGCCCCGTGAGGTTTGCCAGTTCTTTGGCGTGCTCCGGATGAGGGACAGAGAAATCGATAAGGTCCGAGACGATGTCGGCAATGCGTTTCTGATGCGCCGCGGCATCGTCGATCGCTTCGCCCAGTTCGGGGTCTTCGTTGATATCCTTTGCGTACTGCAGCGCCTGCACGGAGCAGTTGACCGGATTCATGATTTCATGGAGCAGGCCCTTGGCCATGTGACTGAGGGCCTGATGCTTCTGTTGCTGGATCAGGTTTTCCTCAGTCACCTGAAGCGTTCGCAGAGTGCGGCTCAACATCCGGTTTCTGTCGCGCAACAGGAACTGCAGCGCCAGGATGTTTCGCACGAAGCGACGAAAAAAAACGGCTAACAACGGTGAAATGACCAGGCACATCAGAACCAGCCAGTTCAACAACACTTCCTGTAGCTTGGTTGCCACATCCGCTGCGGGTACCGCGGCCCAGGTAGCGGCGTAGAGAAACGCCAGATTGATGGCGATCATGATCAGGGTATGCCGTGGCGACAGTGTCACGATGCCGAGGAAGCTGATGAAGAAGTAGAGCCCGATCGTCGGTGTGAGATCTCCACCGGTTTTGATAAAGGCAAGATAGCTGAACAGGGCCATGTTCAGGAAAACCAGATACATGATCAGTGGCGTGCGAAAACGCACGGCCTTGAATCGGTGGGCCACAATGAGACAGGAGAGAATCGTGGTGTAGACAAACAGTCCGCTCGGAACGTTGGCAGGGCCAAGCTGTGTGGCCAGCGTCATCATGTGCGCAAGGGTTCCGATCAGTGTGATTAGCAGCGAGACGTCCGCAAAGACCGGCAGGAAACGGAACCGGGATTGGGCGCTGTAGAAACGCTCGAACTGTCGTTGCTTGCGCGGAGTAAGTTGCTGAACCTGTTTCAGGCCGTCGAGTATTTTCATGAGTCGAGATTGTTCCTGAAGCGTTTCATGAACAGCATCAGATCCGGTTGCCGTTCAAAGCCCATCTTGATGAATATTCGGTCCTTGTAGGAGTGCACTGTTTTATAGGAAACCCCGAGTCGATCCGCAATGGTCTTGAACGCGACCCGATCCGCCATGAGGCGTGCCACTTCCCGTTCACGGGCAGATAGCGCGTGAAACGCCTCCAGATCTGGTGATGTTGTGGTAGCGGGTGCCTGGCACGAGTCCGCGTCCACATACACTTGCCCGTTGCGAATGTAGTGCAGGGATCGAATGAGTTCCTGTACTGACTGAGTCTTGGCCACAACCGTTTTGATGCCTGACTCCAGATAGATCGCCAGGCGGGCTGGAGAGACCGGTCGCTCGACCAGCAGTAGCACAGACAGCGCGGGGTGATTGGAAAGGGCCACTTCGGCGATGGTCAGGCCATCGTTGTCCTGCAGGGCTTCCTCAATGATCAGCACGGTAGGCCTGACGGTCGGCAACTGCTCCAATGTATCGACACCGGTTGCGGACTCGCCCACCAGATCAATGTTCTCTTCGAGAAGCAGCTGATAGAGGATGGCGTCCCGGTACAGGCGCTTGTCGATGGTGACGTACAGCCGGATATCATCTTTTGTCACGGCTGCCGGCTCCCGCCCGAGGGCGCGCGCAGAGGCAACGACAGCTCAAGGGTGAAGCGTTGTTGGCCTCCCTGAAGGAGAACTTGGCCGCCCTGTTGTTGGGCCATGATGTAGAGCGCAAGCAAGGCGCCCTGTTGCTTCAGTAATTGGCTGGAAACACGCGCCATTGGCGAAAGGACATGACTGTATAGGTGGAGGTTCTTTCCGGCTTCCAGCCGAAGGGTCGTGACGTCCTCATCCTGCTCACTTATGAGGTGGTCACGGCTCATTCCGGACGCGCTCAACAGCACATCCAGCGCTGACTGAATGGCGTCGGGCAGGGTACCGTTGCTGGGAACGGCGTCGGTTAACGGTATCTCCAAATACCGAGTCAGTTCGGCGCGTAGCCCGCGGACCAGAGCGTTATCCAGAGCCTCAGGGCTATGGTCACGAAAGTGGGAGGCGCCGGGAGGCAAGGTGCTGATGGCGTCCATATCCCTCAGGAAATTCTGTATCACGTCCCGTGACGCCCAGGGAACTGATGGCGATTCGGTCAGAGCCCTGAGAAGAGCGGCTTTTCGCCGTTCGCGAACGCCCTCGAAACGCTCAGCAAGTGCAAATTGCCACTGCTCCGATTTCTGGCGCGATGCGTGGTGCTGAGCAATAGCGTCGTCCAGCACCGGGAGCAGGGATGCGGCATGCCACGGCTTCTTCTGATAACGGAAGATTCGCCCCTGGTTAACCGCGCCCAGCGCAACGTCCAGTTCCCCGTAGGCCGATGTGAGGATGCGAGTAATATGGGGATAGGACTGTCGCATCTCGTTGATCAACTGCAGTCCTTTCATGCCTGGCATGCGCTGATCTGTCATCAGGACTGCAGTCCGGTGACCTTCCTGATGGAGAGTCTCCAAAGCCTGCTGAGCGCTGGCGGCGCAGCGGGTTTCGAAGCGGTCCTGCATCCGCATCAGCTGTTTGCTCAGGTACTTGGTCGCCGATTGTTCGTCGTCAACGATCAGTACCAGCGGCTTGGGGTGTCCGCTCTCGACGGGAGTGGGCCCGGCGTTATCCTGTACCGACATGGTGGCTGCAAACAGGTCGGTGCGTACGAGGTTGATGTCCCAAGGCTTGGCGTAGCAGCGGTCGACAACCCTATTCTCCAGCAAGTGAATGATCTGATCGAGGGAAAACTGGCCGCCAATGACGATTCGCAAGCAGCAGCCACCATCGCTGACCTGCTGAAGTAGAGAAGACGTCAGCAACTGATCGGTGTCGGTGGTGATGAATACGAGCGCGTCGGGCAGGGATCGGCCCCGTGCAATGGCGGCCAGGGCCTCTTGGTCAGAGGAGTAGCTGTCAATTGAAAATGCCCCGGCAAAATCCTGGAGAAAAGCATCCCGATCGTCTTCTCGGTCGTACCTGAGAAGTACCCGATGTGGTTGATCAGCGGACATGTGAGCTGGATCCTTGGAGACAGGTTGGCCGAGCGATAATATCAATCGGGTATCGACCCGAATGTAGGAACATCCTACGCTGTTTGGGTGCCGAAAATCCCGGCACAGGTCTCAGGATGAGGAACCAGATGAGAAGGCACCCGGGTTGGGTTAAACTCCGGGTGAGACATAATAACAACGACAAAATGGCGAGACCTTACATGAGCTACGACATTTCCTCCCTGCGCAAGTTTGTGTCCCCCGAGATCATCTTTGGTGCCGGCTCACGCAAGGCAGTAGCCAACTTCGCCAGTAACTTTGGTGCTCGACATGTGTTCCTGGTATCTGACCCTGGCGTGGAGAAAGCCGGCTGGGTTGCGGAAATCATGGATATCCTGGTGGCGGCGGGTCTCCGTGTCACGGTATTTACCGGCGTCTCAGCCAATCCGAAAGTGGACGAAGTCATGGCCGGGGCTGAATTGTATAAGTCCAGCCAATGTGACGTGATTGTCGCCATCGGCGGCGGCAGCCCCATGGACTGCGCCAAGGGTATCGGCATTGTCAGTGCCCATGGCCGGAACATTCTTGATTTTGAGGGTGTGGACACCATTACTTCGCCCTCGCCCCCGATGATCCTGATTCCCACCACGGCGGGGACATCCGCCGATGTCTCCCAGTTCGCGATCATTTCCGACCCCAGCCGGCGCTTCAAGTTCTCCATCATTAGCAAGGCGGTGGTGCCGGATGTGTCGCTGATCGACCCGGAAGTGACGGAAACCATGGACGCCTACCTGACGGCCTGTACCGGGGTGGACGCCATGGTGCACGCCATTGAAGCCTATGTCTCCACTGGTAGCGGGCCGCTGACGGACACCAACGCCCTGGAAGCCATCCGGCTGATCAACCGCCATCTGGAGCCGCTGGTGCTGAACACCGCCAATGTGCACCTTCGGGAGCAGATCATGCTGGCCTCCATGCAGGCCGGCCTGGCGTTTTCCAATGCCATCCTGGGGGCGGTGCATGCCATGTCCCATAGTCTGGGCGGGTACCTTGATTTGCCCCACGGACTTTGCAACGCCTTGCTGCTGGAACACGTTGTAGCGTACAACTACACCTCGGCAGAGGACCGGTTCCGGCGCGTGGCGGAGGCCATGGATATCGACACCCGCGGTATGTCAAAACCGGTCATCAAACAGCGCCTGATGGCGCGAATTATCACGTTGAAACAAGCTGTAGGGTTGGAGGCCAAGCTTGGCAAACTGGGTGTGACCACGTCTGACATACCCTACCTGTCCGGCTTTGCATTGCAGGATCCATGCATCCTGACCAATCCTCGCAAGTCTTCCCGCCGTGACGTCGAAGTGGTTTATGAAGAAGCCCTCTGACTCCAGCAACGCCGACTACGACATCGGTGACCTGCTTGGCCTTGGCAGCCAGTCGGTAAGAAAGAACTACTACCCGGCGCTGCAGGAGCGGATCGACGAACTGGAGAAGGAGCGTAATCGCTACAAGTGGCTGTTCGAGAATGCCCTTCACGGCATCTTTCAGGCTAACCTCCGGGGCGGCTTTGTGGCCGCCAACCCGGCCATGGCCCGGATCTGCGGCTATGAAAGCTCTGAAGCCCTGATCACGGGGGTTATCCGCCTTCGTGAGCAGCTGTTTTGCAGTTCTGGTGAGTTTGACGCCATCCGCCAGGAGTTACTGGATAACGGCAGTCTCAGTGCAAGGGAAACCCGGCTCAGACGGGCGGATAATACGCCGGTGCAAGTTGCGATAACCCTGTTGCGGCGTCCCGATTTGGGCCCCGAAGTGGTTGAAGCTTTTGTGGCGGACATCACCGAGCGACACCAGGCGCGGGAAAAACTTCGCCAGCTTAATGCGGATCTGGAACGCCGTGTGGAGGAGCGCACTGAAGAGCTGCAGAACGCCAACGTCGTGCTGAGATACCAGATCGAGCAGCGTGAAAGAGTGGAGCGGGAGCTGGTTGTGGCTGTAGAGGCGGCCAAGGAAGCCAATGAGAGTAAGGACAAATACCTTGCGGCGGCCAGTCATGATTTGCTGCAACCCCTGAATGCGGCCAGGTTACTGGTGTCCGCCCTGATAGACAGTGATCTGCCAGCGGATGAAAACCGACTTGTCCAGCGTGTGTGGAGGTCCCTGGAGAGCGCTGAGGACCTGTTGGCGGATCTCCTGGATATATCCAAGCTGGATCAGAAAGCCATGCGGCCAGATATCGTCAATACTGATATTGGCGAACTGATGAGAGGGCTGGCGCAGGAATTTGAACCGGTGGCTGAGAACGCAGAGCTGCACTTTCGGGTGCGCTTGGGGACAGGCTACGTAAGCACTGACCCGCGAATGCTAACCCGGATACTCCGCAACCTGTTGAGCAACGCGTTTCGCTATACCCGTGAAGGCGGTGTGCTGTTTGCGGCCCGCAAGCGTGGTCCCAATCTGGAAATTGGGGTGTGGGACACCGGTGTGGGCATTGAGCAGGAAAAGCTCGAGGACATCTTCCGGGAATTTCACCAGATACTGCCCAAGGGTGGCGGTCGCCAGGGTGTGGGCCTGGGGCTGGCAATTGTCGAACGCATGGCAAGGATACTGGCCTGCGAAATCCACGTGGGTTCACATCACGGCAAAGGCTCCTGTTTCAGTATTCTTGTTCCTCTGGCCCGGTTCACTGAGGCGACTGCCAGCAGCCGAAATGCGGAGCCGCCACCAATTGCACCTGTGTCCTTCGATGGGCTTCGTGTTCTGGTGATCGACAATGAAGAGCCGGTACAGGAAAGCATGCAGGCCCTGCTGGAGCGTTGGGGTTGCGTGGTCACCACGGCGGGTAGTGCGGTTGAGGCTGTGGCGCATTGCGGCGGCGCAGACATCATCCTCGCGGACTTTCACCTGGATGAGAACCTGACCGGCTGTCAGGCGGTGTATGCCGTACGCAGACACTTCGGTCGTGACATCCCGGCGGCCATCATTACTGCGGACCGCAGCGATGAAACGCGAAGGCTAATCAGTGCACAGTATCTGCCCATTCTGAACAAGCCAGTAAAGCCTAACCGTCTTCGGGCGCTTGTCTCCAGTCTTGCCGCATCCCTGAACTCAGAGTCGCAATGACGGTCTACACTTTATTCTGTCAATCATTGTTTTGTCAGGAGAGTTTGACATGTCCGTTCCCGAGAACGCCCTCACGAACCACGAAGTAACTGTATGCCTGTCTGGCGGTGCCGTCCTGGGACCCTTCAACGCCACTTGGTCGAAGGACGAAGGCGGTGACGTAAGGGAACTGGTGCGGGAGTATGATGGTTTTCTGCAAGGGGAGAAGCAGCGCCGCTTCAAGTTTCACCTTCACGACACCTACACCAACACGGTTCATACCCTGATCCTGAATTTTGATCAGGTTACCGGCATTTGCGACCATGTCAGACTGAAGTCACCGCCAAACGGGTGAGCCCCAATGCCTGTGAACAGAGGAGGATGTCATGACGAATTTCAGGACTGAAAAAGACAGCCTGGGCGAAGTACGCGTTCCTGAAGACGCTCTTTGGGGCGCACAGACCCAGAGGGCTATCGAAAATTTTCCGGTAAGCGGCCAGCCAATGCCACCGGCGTTCATTGCGGCAGTGGTAAGAGTGAAGCAGGCCGCCGCCGATGCCAACGCCAGCCTCGGTTTACTGGATAACGATCTGCGGGACGCGATTGTTGCGGCCGGTGACCGCCTGGTAAACGGTGAATTCGCTGACCAGTTCCCCATTGATCGTTATCAGACCGGGTCTGGCACCAGCACTAACATGAATGTGAACGAGGTCATCGCCGCCCTGGCGGCGCAGGAGGATGTTGAGATTCACCCCAACGATCACGTCAACATGAGCCAGAGCTCCAACGACGTGATCCCGACCGCCATCCATGTCAGTGCCGTGGCGGGTATATACGAGCGTCTGATTCCCGCGTTGACCCACCTGTGTGGGGTGATCTATGAGCGTGAGGCGTTGTTCGCGAATCAGGTCAAGACCGGCCGTACTCACCTGATGGACGCCATGCCGGTCACCCTGGGCCAGGAGCTGAGAACCTGGCGGGAGCAATTGCTCGCCGCGGAAAGACGGCTTGAGGCGGCCGCCGATGATCTGCTGGCGGTGCCCCAGGGTGGCACGGCCGTGGGAACCGGGGTGAATGCGCTGGAAGAGTTTCCTGGGCAGTTCGTTAAGTTCCTCACCTCCAATACGGGTTACCACTTCCGCTCCCTGGAGCATAAATTCGTGGGGCAGAGTGCTATCGATGCGCCCGTAGCTCTGTCGTCCCAGTTGCGGGGGCTGGCCATCGTACTGACCAAGATCGCCAACGACCTGCGCTGGATGAATAGTGGGCCGATTCACGGTCTGGCGGAAATCAGCCTGCCGGCGTTGCAGCCTGGCAGCAGCATCATGCCAGGTAAGGTCAACCCGGTGATTCCCGAGTCGGTGGCCATGGTCGGGGCCCAGGTCATGGGGCTGGACAGCACCGTTGCGATGGCAGGGCAGTCGGGTAACTTCCAGTTGAATGTGATGTTACCGCTGGTTGGTGCCAATCTATTGGACATGATCGAACTGCTGACCAACGCCTCAACCATGCTCGGAGATAAGGCGATTCGGGATTTCACGGTGAATACCGATCATCTGGACGCCGCAGTCGGCAAGAACCCGGTACTGGTTACCGCACTCAACCCCGAAATTGGTTATAGCCTGGCGTCTGATATTGCCAAGGAAGCCTACCAGACCGGACGACCGGTGATTGACGTGGCGGAAGAGCGCAGTGGCCTGGATCGCAACCGGCTGGAGGAACTGATGGACCCGCTGAAGCTGACCAAAGGCGGGCTTGCCTGATAGTAAGTAACCGCCGAAAGGGCGGCCCTGACGGAGACTGAGCCGATTGCTGATTTCTATCGAGCTCTTCGTGATGCTGGTGCTGGCAAATGGCGTACCGGTTCTGGCCGCCCGGCTGTTTGGCCGGCGCTGGTCGGCGCCTGTTGATGGTGACAGGCTATGGCGGGACGGGCGGCCGGTGTTGGGGCGCAGCAAAACCTGGCGCGGTATCGTATCCGGTGCGCTAGCGTGTTGCCTGTTTGCGTGGATCACCGGGATAGGTGTCATATTCGGCCTGGCGTTCGGGTTACTGGGGTTGGCTGGCGATATCATCAGCAGTTTCATCAAGCGTCGTGCCGGGCTCGCCTCCAGTGCCCGGGCCTCAGGGCTCGACCAGATCCCCGAAGCCTTGCTGCCGATGCTTCTGGCATGGCTTTGGCTGGACCTGGGCTGGTTTATTGTGGCGGTTGTCGTGGTGCTGTTTACGCTGTCGAATATCCTGCTGTCGCCCGTACTGTACCGCCTGGGTATACGCCATCAGCCGCACTGAGCTCAAGCTTTAGCCGGGGCCCCTTGTCAGGGTGTGTATTGTTACCTCTGGTGGGCAATTCAGCCGTACGTTGACCACCGATGTGCCCGCGCCTGGTGAGGTATACCCCTGCATGCCGTTGCGGCGCCAGTAGCCGCGGCCGAGTTCTCTGGGGCAATCGGAATCCAGGGTCACGGGGATGCCACCGGGCAGGCAGATTTGGCCACCGTGGGTATGGCCGCATAGGAAGATGTCGTAGCCCGCATGGGCAGCCTCGCGCCAGATCTCCGGCGTGTGGCTCAGTAATACGCTGATGCCACCCGGGGGGATCTCGTCTCCTGCTCGGTGTAGGTTGTGTACCTTGTAGAAATGGGCATCGTCCACACCTGCCACATAGAGTTTGTCCTCGCCACGCTGCAGTACGGCATGTTCATTCATCAGCAGGTGATAGCCCATGTCCTCAAGGCCAGGAACCATGCGTACGCTGTCGTGATTGCCCAGTACAGCGTAGGCTTTGCCGCGAATAGCGTCCCGCAGCCTGGCCATGCCATCCATGGCACCATCAATCGGGCCCCAGGTGAGGCGCCGGTAGTCCCCGGTGAGCACACACACATCGTACTCGAGGGGCTCGATTTGACGGATGACGGCCTGCAGGTTGGCTTCATCCATATCCACGTGAAGGTCGGTAAGGTGCAGTATGCGGAAGCCTTCGAAGGCCTGAGGCAGGCCAGGGATGTGGAACTGGTTGTGGGCGGTGTCCAGCCGGCGGCTGTTGTGCTGTCCCCGCCGGAACAAACCGGCCAGTTTCAGGCAAACACTGATGAAGCGTGGAGCGGAGGTGATGTTTTCCAGGTGGAACGAATGGCGGTCCGGGCCGAATACACGAGCTTCCGCTTCCCGCTCAATGCCCAGGCGCTGGCGCGCGTGTACCGGGCCAAGGCGGAGGCTCAGGCGATACTCCAGGAGGTCATCCTGATTGTCTGGTGTATGGGCCCGGGCGGTCATTGCTGGTCCTGTTGGTTGTTGGAAACGTTACCTGTCACGATCCGGTCAACCCGTCCCTTCATTATGGTCTGGACTGGGAGTGATGCAACCGAAGCGTCATAATGTTCATCTTTCTTAACACACGTTGCCACGATCAGAGTGTTCCATGACCAAGGATAGCTTCACCAGGGAGACGTATGCCGGGGCCCTGCCAGCCTGGCACATTTTTCTATTATTTCTGCGTTTGGGCCTGACGTCTTTCGGTGGTCCGGCGGCCCATCTGGGATTCTTCCATGACGAATTCGTAAAGCGCAGGCGTTGGTTGTCGGACGCGGCCTATGGCGAGGTGGTGGCACTGTGCCAGCTGTTACCCGGCCCTGCTTCCAGCCAGGTGGGATTGACCCTGGGGTTCCTTCAGCGCGGCTATCGAGGCGCAGCAGCGGCCTGGCTTGGCTTTACCCTGCCGTCGGCATTGTTGATGACGCTGTTTGCACTCGGCCTTGGCCTCTGGCCGGATGCCGGGCAGGGTGGCTGGATAACCGGCCTTAAGCTATTTGTGGTCGCCGTGGTTGCCCAGGCGGTCTGGCAGATGGGCAAAACCCTGTGCCCGGATGCTCCGCGCCTGTCGATTGCCGTGGTGGTCGCGGTTGTTCTGCTGATGGCGGGCGAAGCCTGGATGCAGATACTTGTCCTGCTTGCAGCCGGCGCGGCCGGTGCTGCGATGCACCTGCCGCAAAAGCGCGTGGAGGAGGCATTAACCATACCGGTTCAGCCCCGTCGCCCGATGGTGTTTCTGGTGGTATTTTCCGCGTTACTGCTGTTGGCTTTTTTACCGTTGGCCGAAGGCTCCCTGGGCTGGATCGGGTCTGAACTCTATCGCGCGGGGGCGTTGGTGTTCGGAGGTGGGCATGTGGTGCTGCCCTGGCTTCAGGGGAGCTTTGTGGTGCCAGGGCACCTGTCGGCGGATACGTTTCTGGCCGGTTATGGCCTGGCTCAGGCCATGCCAGGCCCGCTGTTTACCTTCTCAGCGTTTCTGGGAGCCATTGAGGGCGGCTGGACCGGTGCTGCCGTGGCTGTGGTCGCTGTTTTTCTGCCGGGAACCCTGCTGGTATTTGCCGGTCTACCCCTGTGGTCATACATTCGCAGCCATTCGGTTGCACGGGCGGCCCTGGCTGGGGTGAATGCCGGCGTTGTCGGGCTTCTGCTGGCGGCGCTGTATGATCCGGTGTGGACCTCTGCCGTACACAATGCAGGGAGCGTTGCGTTTGTCCTGCTGGCCTGGGTTTCCCTGTCGATATGGAAAGTACCGGTCTGGATACTGGCACCCGGCAGTGCGCTGGTGGGCTTGCTGGTTTTCTGATGCCCCCAAAGTGGGGGTAGCTAAAACCAACCAGGGAGGCCACACTTGGACATTGGGAAACTAAATGAACGGTAATAATCCAGAAGCAGAGGCTGATTATGTCCACATCCTGCACGATTCCGGGCTTGAACGTACCGAAAAGCCGCTTTCCGGAGCCTGAAAGCGATTTGCCAACCGGCGATAACCGCGAGCAAAGGGTTGTGCTTGGGGGTGGCTGTTTCTGGTGTGTGGAAGCCGTTTTTCTGGCGGTGAACGGTGTCAGCCGGGTGGAATCCGGCTATGCCGGGGGCACAGCGGAAACCGCCAACTATGAGGCGGTGTGCGGCGGCCAGACCGGCCACGCCGAAGTGGTCGATGTTCATTACGACCCGCAGACCGTCAGCTTCGGGGATATCCTGAAGGTGTTTTTCTCGGTGGCCCACGACCCAACCCAGCTTAACCGGCAGGGAAACGACCGTGGTACCCAGTACCGTTCCGCCGTTTTTTACGAGAATGACGAACAGAAACAGGTGGCGGAAGCCTACATTCGCCAACTGAACTCGGCGGGCGTTTATGATAATCCTCTGGTGACAACCCTGGAGCCGTTGGAGGCTTTTTATCCGGCGGAAGACTATCACCAGAATTTTGCCGCACGGAATCCATACCAGCCCTACATCACGGCTGTTGCGGCACCAAAGATTGAAAAGCTTGTGGACACGTTCGGTGACCAGCTCAAGCCCGGTTACACCGACAACAACATTGCCTGAGGAGGCTGCTATGAGCGTTTCTGCTGCAGGTTATGACCTGACCCCGCTGACACCACAACAAGTGGACGAAAAGGCCGCGGGCCTGACGGACGAGGAGCGCCGCGTGTTGCTGGATCATGGCACCGAGCGGCCATTTTGCGGCACCTTGCTGGACAACAAGAACGCAGGTGCCTATTACTGCCGGTTGTGCGAGTTGCCGCTGTTCAGTTCCGATTCCAAGTTCGATTCCGGTACCGGTTGGCCGAGCTTTTTCCAGCCTTTTGACACCGACCACATCCGTTACATTGAAGACAACAGCATGGGCATGGCTCGCACGGAGATCCGTTGCCCGCGTTGTGACAGCCACCTTGGGCACGTGTTTCCGGATGGCCCGCCGCCAACCGGCCAGCGTTACTGCCTGAATTCAGTGGCGATGGTGTTCAGGGAGAACCAGGCCTGACCGGCCTGGTTAGCGGATGACTGTCGACACCAGATAGCTGGTGTAGCAAACGTACACCAGCAACAACAGCACGCCGTCCGGTCGCCCGATGGTCCGGGACTTACCCGTCAGCCCAAAGCTCATCAGCAGAAGCCCGATGGTGAGGGCTGTCATCAGGGTCCAGTCGCGGTAAAGCACTTCCATATCCACGGCCAGGGGCTCAATGGTCGCAGCCAGGCCAACCACGGCCAGAGTGTTGAAAATACCAGACCCCACGATGTTGCCGAGTATCAGGTCGTGTTCGTTTTTCTTGACGGCCGCCAACGCAGAAGCCAGTTCCGGCAGAGAGGTGCCGATGGCAACGATTGTCAGCCCGATGATCAGGTCACTGACGCCGAGGCTCTGGGCAATAAACACCGCGCCCCAGACCAGCATGCGCGAGCTCACCAGCAAAAGTACCAAGCCTACAACCAGCCACATCACGGCTATTTTCAGCGGCATCGGGTGGGCAACCAGCTCGGAGTCGGTCTCGCCGATCAGTGAGTCCCCCTTGCCCTGGATGCCTTGATAGATGGACCAGCCCATGACGGCTGCGAACACACCAAGCAGTACCCAGCCATCGAGCCGGGTCAGGTTGCCATCAATCAACTGGTAACCGGCGATGGCCGTCAGTACCAGTAGTAGCGGGAGTTCCTTGCGTATTACCTGGGAGTGCACGGCAATTGGTGCAATCACCGCAGTCACACCAACGATCACGGCGATGTTGGTGATGTTCGAACCGTAAGCGTTGCCCAGGGCCAACCCGGGATTGCCATCGAGTGCGGCCATGGCTGACACTGCCAGTTCAGGCGCAGAGGTGCCGAATCCGATAATCACCATACCAATCAGCAGCGATGGCATACCGAGGTGTTTGGCGGTGGCTGCCGCGCCTTCAATGAAGCGGTCTGCGCTCCAGACCAGTAAAACCAGGCCAGCGATGATTGCTGCGATTGCCAATAGCATAAAGGATGCCCTGTTGGTGTAAGCCGCACGGTATGAGACTAAAGTGGCGGTGATATCGTTGAGCACAGACGCGAGAATGTAACAAAGAGCGCCCGGCGAGCGCATTTTAAACGTTTGACCTACACACGGCCACCGTTGGTAAATAAATCAGGACGTTGGCCCTTGTCAGATATGTTGGCGCAACCAGCCCCAGGCGGGCCCGACCACGAGTCAGTTGATAATCGCAATTTATTATCCGATCAAAAAACGGGATAATCGCGCCACAATTTCCAAGCCCCTCTGCTGATCGTGGGCGGGCAACAGGCTTTAAACTAGCTAGGGTGATAACCAATGGCCGTTAGACAGGCAGATGTGGTGCTGGTCGGCGGGGGCGTCATGAGCGCCACCCTCGGCATGATGCTCAGGCAGCTTGATCCTTCCCTGGACATCGTCATGGTTGAACGTCTTGATCACGTCGCCCATGAAAGCACCGATGGATGGAACAATGCAGGGACCGGGCATGCCGGCTACTGCGAACTCAATTACACCCCCGAAACCGACGATGGCGATGTTGCTATCGAGCGGGCGTTGAAGATCAATGCCTCGTTCGAAGTATCGTTGCAGTTCTGGTCTCATCTGGTTGAGCAGGGGATGCTGCCGGAACCCAAAAGCTTCATCAACCGAACTCCTCACCAGAGCTTTGTATGGGGCGAGGATGGTGTGAAGTTCCTCAAGCGTCGCCACGAAAAGCTCAGCGCCCACCATTTGTTCCGGGAAATGGAGTACACCGAATCCCCGCGGGATCTGGAAGAGTGGATGCCGCTGGTGGTGAACAACCGCGACCCGATGCAGAAAGTGGCCGCCACGCGTATCAAACACGGTTCAGACGTGGACTTTGGCTCTCTCACCCGCAGCATGGTGGAGTTCCTGGAAACCACGCCGAACTTTGAGCTGATGTTAAGCAGCCCCGTGCATTACCTGGCCAAGCGCGACAATGGCCGCTGGAAAGTACGGGTGAAGAACCAGAAAACCGGCGAGCTGACGAAGCTTGAGGCTGGGTTTGTCTTCCTGGGTGCCGGTGGCGGCGCCTTGCCGATGTTGCAGAAGTCCAACATCGACGAATCCAAAGGCTACGGTGGTTTCCCGGTCAGCGGTCAGTGGCTGGTTTGCCAGAAGCCGGAAATCGTCCAGCAACATTACTCCAAGGTGTACGGTAAGGCACCGATCGGCGCACCGCCGATGTCGGTACCGCATCTGGATACCCGTATTATCAACGGGGAACCCGCGCTTCTATTCGGCCCGTTTGCTGGCTTTACCACACGGTTCCTCAAGCAGGGGTCGGTATTCGATCTGTTCGGCTCGGTCCGCTCAGCGAATCTTCGTCCCATGTTGTCGGTGAGCCGCACCAACATGGACCTGACCCGCTACCTGATTGGTGAAGTGTTCCAGTCACACAGCGACCGTGTGGCTTCCCTGCGCAATTACTTCCCGGATGCCCGCGAAGAGGACTGGCGCCTGCAGGACGCCGGCCAGCGCGTGCAGATCATCAAGAAGTCGCCGGAAGGTGGCGGTAAGCTGGAATTCGGTACCGAAATTGTGGCGGCGAAGGACGGCACCCTGGCCGCTTTGCTGGGTGCATCGCCGGGGGCTTCGACGGCTGTCCAGGCCATGATCGATGTGATCCAACGTTGTTTCCCGGAACGTATGGAGTCTTCGGAATGGCAGGAACGCATGAAAGTGATGGTGCCTTCCTACGGTCAGTCGCTGGTAGACGATGAGCAATTACTCAATAGAGTGCGGGAACGAACGCTCTCAACCCTGAAATTGAGCTGATATTCCCAAACGATCTAACACTGGCGGAAGCGCTGGTAGTCCTGGCTTAAAAGCTGGGGCTGCCGGCGCTTTTTGTTTTCTGGGCGCCGGGCCCGGTTGCGATTTGCGCCTGAAACGTTAGGTTATAAGGAAACACCACCAAGGAGAACGAACATGAGCGAGCAAGAATTCGATCCGAATAAAGGCTATATCGCACTCCTGGGATGGAGCCTGAACGCGGTGGAAGCTGCCGATAAATTTGATCGACGATATGTGGTGGTTGCGCCGGATTGGGCGGAGGCTTACTGCAAGGAACATGATATTCCCTATGTACCTTGGAACTTCGAGCGCCTGAACGACCGGTCGGTTGAGATTGCTCAGACACTCAAAGAGATGGGCGTTAATGTGGCTATCCCATTGTTTGAGGAAACCGTGGAATGGGCCGGCGCTATCAATTCGGTTCTGATGGATCAGCCAAAGCTGTTCGGCCAGTCCATGTTGTTACGGGACAAGGCCCTGATGAAGCGCCGCGCGCAGCTGGGCGGCATTCGCGTTGGGATCTTCGAGGAAGCTCATGACCGGGACGACGTTATCCGTTTCCTCAAGCGCGTCAACCAGACCCTCTTGAAGCTGGACGGTGACCCCAACGATCCGATTCACCTCAAAGCATTCGACAAAGCCGGTTGTCTGGGCCACCGGGTGATTCGTACCCCGGATGAAGTGGACACCATTCCCGAGGAAGAATTCCCGGTGCTGATGGAATCCCATCTGGACGGTTGGGAATTTGCCGTCGAAGCCTGGATTCACAACGGCAAGATCGCATTCCTGAACATCTCGGAGTATGTGACCCTGGGTTACTCGGTGTTTGTGCCGGCCACGCCGGACCTGGAGAAGTACCGGGAACAGATCACCCGCGAGATCGAAAAGCTGATCAAAACGTTCGATATCGAGTTCGGGTTTATTCACCCAGAGTACTTCGTGACCAGCGACAGTACCATGTACTTCGGAGAGGTGGCGTATCGGCCGCCAGGCTTCAAGGTGTTCGAGCTGCTTGAGCGTGCCTACGGCTTTAACGCCTATCAGGCACTGATCATGACCTTTGACCCGAAAACCACGGCAGAAGAGGTAAAGGCGTTCTTCCCCAAAGAGGTGGTGGATGCCAAGGGCTATGCCGGCTGTTTCGGCGTTTATCCGCGCCGCCGGGTGGTCAGCCAATTGGAAATGCCGGAAGAGACCGAGAACCACGATTACTTCGAGTCCCACGAGCTCACGCCGCCGTTGGAAGAAACAGTTACCAAGCGTACTGCCTTTGGCACACATTGGGGCCTGGTTTACTTCTTCGGTGAAGACCCTTATGTGATGCGGGATTTACTGAAACATCAGGAAGAACTGGATTTCTATGTATAATTCCGTAAGGAATTAACAACAATGGGTCTGATTCAGACTCTGAGGAACACAGTTTGAGCAACTCCGACGCTGGAAACCCGGCACCTGTCGTCAATTTCGATAAGCTGGTTCAGCGACTGGACGATGCCATCGCGGCTCTCGATGAGAGCCGCGATTTTGCCAAACTTGGCAAGTTACCCCGGTTGTTCGACATCGTGCGACGGGTGCTTCTGCAGCTGGAGGGCTGCCTTGCAATTGAACAGCGAGCCGAACGGCTTGAGAAAGCCGGCGTGTTCCTGGGAACAGACTGGGCAGACCCCTCCATTCTATTGCCATCGTTGACCACCTTTTCCTTGCAAAGCCCACAGGCCGATACGGTCATCATCGAAGGGCTCAGCGAACTGCGTTTGCTGGCGGTCGCGCGCGGTGAATACCTGCATGAGTCGATGTCGGCGGAACAGGCGCATCACTACCTGACCCAGGTATTGGCCATCAACCTGAACATGCTGTTTGGTGAAGCAGGCGAAGCCGAGCGGGAGCAGGGCAAGCTGGCACTGGTCAGCCGCGCGGTGGTACAGCATGTTGCCACCCAGATCGGCTATGAGCATGTCATCGATCAACTGATTGAAGAGATCTGGCGCATATTGCAGCAACGACCGATCCAGGTCAGCAGCGTACGGCAGATGATTACCCAGATTGCACTGTGCCGCATTGATCCCAATGTGGATCTCGGTGGTGCGGGTCAGGGTGCGGAGCGTCTGATTTCGAGCCTTTACGGGCCAACACAGGCGTGCCGCGAAGATCCCGGCATTCCTGTTTACCAGGAACGGCTGCAGTCCATGGACGCCGTGGCCCTGCAAAGTGAGGCGACCGGTTTTGCCCGTTCCATGCACGACACCGGATTGGTGTCGCCGTATCACGCCACGTTTGTCCGGCACATCCTGGAGAGTCAGGATGCGTTATTGACGGAAGCCCTGGGCCTGTCCAGTACCGGCCGCGATTGCCTGCTCTGCTACAAGGATCTTGTGCATGAGTTGATCAATGAAGGCGTCTATCCGGAAACAGCCCAAGGTCTTTATGGCCTTGCGTTGATGCTGGAGCGAGGCATTCTCTATCAACCGCCACTTGCACCCGCGCTGTGGCGCCAGGCCAGGCTCTCCATCTGCCCGCACGCCCGGGAGCGTATCCGATTGGCATATGGTTACCAGCCACAGCCGAAGGCATGGCTGTTGCAGGGTGTGCTCAACATGCTGGGCCAGCCCCTTGGCGTGGGGCAGGGAAACAACCCTACCTGCCAATCTGCACGGGCGCTGTCCATGTGGGCCTACAACGATCCGGACTATCTGTTGCAGATGGTGGCCTGGGCCGCCCGCGACAACGAAATCATCATGCATTTCGAGGGTCGCCCGGTATCTTCCTCCGGCAGCCAGGGTGGCGTGGCCTCCGAAGTAACGCTCGACCTGGATCCGGTTTCGCTGGTGGTAGTACCGCACCTTGACCGGATTTATGCGGAAATGGGGCGCCTGTGTACGGACCGCCAGGGCGACCCCCACCAGTGGGTTAACCCCGAGTTCCATGGTTGGTCCGCCGGCCGTGGATTCCGCATAAACGTGGATGTTGCAACCGGTCACCTGGAAGACCTGGACACCTTCCTGCGACATTTCTATGCCAGCTACCACCCTTACTATAATGGCAACCAGCCGCTGATCCATCCGCAACCGGCTGGCGTAGCGGTTACCGACAGTGCCGCAAGATTCATCGGCTGGCACGCGATTACCATCCTCCGTGTGACTCTGGACCCGGAAGAGGTCATGCGGGTGTATTTCTTCAACCCCAACAACGACAGTGGTCAGAATTGGGGCGACGATGTGGTGGTCAGTACCTCCAGGAAAGGGGAGCGGTTCGGTGAGGCATCCTTGCCCTTTGAACAGTTCGCCTCGCGGCTGTACATTTTTCACTTCGACCCCCTTGAACGCGGTGAACCCGCAGACGTGGGCGAGGAGGAATTGGAGCGGGTGATCAGCCGCGTTCACCGCAGTTGGGGCCGAGACCGGTTGCCGGCTGAGGCATTGCAGGCCGAACCTCCGCAGGAAAAGTAGACCCAACCAAGCCAGAACGGGAGAGATGATGACCGCTGAGGCCACTACCCGCCGCAACGGCGCCGAGCTGTTTGTTCGTGCCCTGGAAAACGAAGGTGTTCGGTACATCTTCGCGGTACCGGGTGAAGAAAACCTGGATCTCCTTGAGGCCCTGCGCGAATCCAGCATTGAGCTGGTGCTCAATCGTCACGAGCAGGCAGCCGGCTTTATGGCCGCGACCTACGGGCGCCTGACAGGCCGTGTGGGCGTTTGCCTGTCGACCCTGGGCCCTGGGGCCACCAACCTGGTAACCGCCGCTGCCTATGCCCAGCTCGGCGGCATGCCAATGATGATGATTTCCGGGCAGAAGCCCATTAAATCGTCCAAACAGGGGCTGTTCCAGATCCTGGATGTGGTGGACCTGATGCGGCCACTTACCAAGTACACCCGCCAGATCAGCAACGCCAACACCATCCCCGCCAAGGTGAGGGAAGCCTTCCGGTTGGCTTCGGAAGAGCGCCCCGGTGCGGTTCATCTCGAATTACCGGAAGACATCGCCTCCGAGGTGGCAGAGAGCGATACCCATATCTTCCAGCCCAGTGATGCCCGTCGGCCCACTGCCAGTACCAAGAGCCTGGACACTGCCTGCGACATGATCAGCAAAGCCAGGTATCCGCTGATCATGATTGGCGCCGGTGCTAATCGCAAACGGGTTTCCCAGGCCCTGATCCACCTGGTGAACGTGACTGGCATTCCCTTCTTCACCACCCAGATGGGCAAGGGCGTGGTGGATGAGCGCCACCCCCGTTACCTGGGTAATGCGGCGCTCTCGGCCGGCGATTTTGTGCACTGCGCCATTGATCACGCTGACCTGGTGATCAACGTCGGGCACGATGTGGTTGAGAAACCGCCGTTTTTCATGCATCCCGGCGGCAAACAGGTTATCCATGTGAACTTCAGCGCTGCTGACGTAGACCCGGTTTACTTCCCCCAGCACGAGGTGGTGGGCGACATTGCCAACAGCGTGGAGTACCTGGCCGAGAAATGCGGCCAGTGCTCTTCGCACGACTTCAGCCGGTTTATGGAAGTGAAAGCTTCCGTGGACAGCCATATGGCCGACAAGGCGGACGATGGCCGTTTCCCGGTTATTCCCCAGCGAATCGTCAACGACGTACGCCAGGTCATGCCCGACGACGGCATCATCGCGCTGGACAATGGCATGTACAAACTCTGGTTTGCCCGCAATTATCCGGCCTACGACAACAACACTGTGCTGCTCGACAATGCCCTGGCGTCCATGGGCGCCGGCCTGCCCAGTGCCATGATGGCGGCCATGCTCTATCCACACCTCAAGGTGATGGCGGTGTGCGGCGACGGTGGCTTCATGATGAATAGCCAGGAGCTGGAAACCGCTGTGCGGCTGAAGCTGAACCTGGTGATACTGATCATCAACGACAATGCCTACGGCATGATCAAATGGAAGCAGGCCCAGGAAGGCTTTCAGAACTTCGGGCTGGATTACAACAACCCGGACTTCGTCAAATACGCCGATGCCTATGGTGCCACTGGCCATAGAATCACCCGTACCGAAGACCTGCGGCCGACGCTGAAAAACGCACTGGCCTCGGGGGGCGTACACCTGATCGATGTGCCCGTGGACTACAGCGAAAACCGCCGTGTGTTTGATGAAGAATTGGTAAATCTGACCTGTAACCTCTAAGGCCTGTAGTATTATTCGCCCAGTATTGAACATTGATTGAGGATGGGCGAATGAGTTACTCGTGGTTTAGAGTGGTGGCACTAACGCTGTCAGTCGTTGTGGTCGCTGGATGCAGCAAGCCGGAAACGCCCCAGGAAGTGGCCGCTGAATTCTGGCAGGCCTTGTCCGAGAAAGACGCGGATACCGTTGCCGATCTATCGACGCTTGCCGCCCCCTCTGCCTTCGATGGCTACGCCCGGGACTGGTCTGGCACCGTGCCTGATTTCGGTCGGGTGGTCATCGACGATCGCGAAGCTACGATCGTAACCCGCCTGCCCGCTGAAAACGGCGTCCCCGGCGAGCGCCGGGAAGTGAATACCTACCTTGTGGAACAGAGTGGCGACTGGCTGGTGGATTACGACCGCACCGGCGAGGCGATCATGAATCCGTCTCCGTTTGCAGGTTTGATCGGAGAAATGAACCGGCTGGGCGAGCGCTTGACGGCCAGTTTCGGACAGTCCTCCGACGATCTCTCTCGCCAGATGGACGCCATTGCCCGCGAATTCGAGGCGTATTCCGATCAGGCCCAGCGCCGGGCAGAGCAGGCCATGGAAGAGTACGGCCAAGCCCTGCAGGGGCTGATGGAAGAGTTGGAGGAATCCATCGAAGAGGCGTTGGAAGACAACCAGCGGGCGCCTGAGAGAGATCGAAGTGTCTTACAGCGAACCGCGGCGGACCTCAATCGAAGCAGCGACAGGCTGGATGAGCCGGATTTCGACGCCTTTGCCGACAGTTCTCGTGCGTTAGCTGAGGCGGGAGCACGTATCTCGCGCCTGAGTGACGATACCTTCAAAAGCTACAAGCGCACGTGGGACGCCAAACTGGACGAAATCACTGAGCGTACCCGCGTATTTTTTGAAGAGCTTCATGGGCGTGGGTGATAACCCGGCGTCATAGAACTGTCATATTGATCTGGTGTACTGAAGATGTGTTAGTCCCTGAAAGCGACTAAAGGAGCTCCTGCTCCACTGCATCTTTGGGCCAACGGACGGCTCCTTTTTACGCCTCTAGCATTACCCCGCCAGCCCGGTAACCACAAACCAGCCGGTCACCAGCGTGAGCGACGTTGCGACTATCGCCAACAACCCGTCCCTCGCTACGATTGCCAGCCCGAAGGCCGTCAACGCGGCGCCGCCACCATTGGCGCTGAAGGGCACCACCTCCATCGCCGGCATGGCCAGAGCCACCAGCATGCAGATAATGGCCATCACATAGAGCCCTGGCCCGTCCGCCAGAAACACCAGGCGAGGCCCTGTCCAACGATCCAGAAAACGAGCCGGTTTTTGCAGCCAGTCCAGTCCCTTCAAGAGCTTGTCCTGGGGCACGGAACGCTGGGAAATCCAGGACGGCATCCAGATGGTGCGTCTGTGGAACAACAGTTGCCCCAGCGTCAGCAGAACCACCAGCCCCAGAATGGTTGGAACGCCGGGAATGTCACCGATCAACGGCGCCAGGGTGATCAGCCCTGCTACGAGCACCACGGGCCCGAACGAACGTTCCCCCACGCCATTCATGATATCGTTCACCGACACTCGCCCGGCTCCGGCCGCCGACTCGCGAATCTGCTCCAGCAGTTGTTGCATGTTGGTAGGGTCGCCATTATTGCGCATAGATAGGGCTCTTCCTCGAATCAGGGTAACGTCTGCCAAATCCGGCCTTTAAAACCTACCATTCTCGATAATCGGAAAACAGCGATTGCGACCGAACCGCAGCGGAAATGATTGAAGCCTTTGCAGACCAGGACTAATCTCGACCCAGCGATAACAAAAACTTCAGAACCCGGAAATCCCCATGGCAGACTTGCTCAACGTTGACTGGATGCTCACCCTCAACCACCTGCTGTTGATGGCCATTGCCTACCTGCTGGCGTTCCCCATCGGTTTCGACCGGGAAGAGCAGGGGCCCCGGATTGGCCTGAGAACCTTTCCGCTGGTGGCCGTGGTCTCATGTGGCTTCATGCTCGTTGGCCGCGCCGTCATCGACTCCCCGGGCGAACAGGGCCGCGTACTGCAAGGCATCGTCACCGGTATCGGCTTCATTGGCGGCGGCGCCATCCTCAAGGACGACAGCCGCGTAATCGGCACCGCCACCGCCGCCAGTATCTGGAACTGTGGCGCGATCGGTGTGGCTGTTGCGTACCACCACCTTGAGATTGCCATAGCCCTGAGCGCCCTGAACTTCTTCACGCTGCGCTACATGGGCCGGCTGGTGCGGTCGGTGACCGGTGAGCCTGTGGTTGAAGATGGGCAGACAACCAAGCCTGTGGAAGTTCGGGAGTCTGATAACGAAAAAAACCCCTAAAATTATGGCGGCTGTTCGTCAATTGATGAGACGATCAGTTACGTATATACTTTGTATATACAAAGGTCTCGAGGGATACGATGACTCTGAAATATTCATCTGCAGTGAAGCAGAAATTGGCTGAGAAGCATGGTGTCAGCCTGGAAGAGGTTCAGCAGTGTTTTGCGAACCGTGAGGGTGGTCTGCTGGAAGATACTAGGGAAGACCACAAGACAGATCCGCCTTCTCAATGGTTCATTGCTGAAACCGATTATGGGCGCCGCCTTAAGGTGGTCTTCATTCTCAAGAATGGAGACATATTGCTGAAAACTGCGTACGGCCCCAATCAGAAAGAAGACACTATCTATCGCAAATACGCATTTTAATTGAACAGAGTCGCAGAGAAAGAATCAGAAGAGCGAGTGCGACGTGGAGCATGCAGCATGGCAAAGAAAATAGTAGGAGCTCCGGAAGCCTGGGAAGACGGATCACTGGGTCAGGATGAAGAGTTTGTTCGGGTTTCAAAAGAGGTCGATGATGCCGCGTTGAATGAAGCAGCCGGATTGCAGCCTATTTCAATCCGCCTGCAAAAGTCACTCATTGAAGACTTCAAGATGATCGCGGAAATCAACGGCATTGGTTATCAGCCACTCATTCGACAGGTTCTCAAGCGCTTTGCGGATTCAGAAAAGCGCCGTATTCTGCGTGAGAAATCTGCAGACATGCGTGCTCTGGATGATGATAACCACGACGATCCCGAGAGTGGTGAAGGGAAAAGGGCTAACGGTTAAGCCGGCAAGTGTTTGGTGAAGTGTCTATAGTCGACTGAGCTATTAATAATCCTCTGAACGAAAAAAGCCCCTGAAATCAGGGGCTCAGATTGCTGACAAACCCTCGCCATTTTGGCGGGGGTTTGCTGTAATTGGGGTATCGACTTTTCAGAGGCTGCCCCATGCTCAAAGAGCCGTCCCCGCAACAACACGAACTCGAGATGGTCAGTCTC
>Ga0208032_1000039_pt1 | contig 137420 bp, 144 predicted proteins | sample MalvirAntarct_66_FD_184254 | JGI IMG/M metagenome (GOLD analysis project Ga0208032, IMG submission 184254) | Marine viral communities from the Global Malaspina Expedition - Malaspina viral metaG Antarct_66 (SPAdes) (version 2) | ecosystem: Environmental > Aquatic > Marine > Oceanic | place... | reverse complement strand
TACCTTTTAGAACTTATTACCACAAACGTTACCGTTTTTAGCGGCTGCAAATATACAACCCTTTTTTATTACTAAACAAAACTTTTTTACCCTTTTTTTTACCTTTTTTTTTATGTGTTCATTTCTAGGGTTTTGCGACATGTTTTTTTGCATTAACGATTGAACTTTTGTTTGAACTCTTTTATAATTGTTGCAAAACAATTATAAAAAGTGAGTAGTGAAAGCGTGGTGGGTTATTTTTTGTAAACCAAATGCCTTAATTAAAACATATATAATAATTTATACCTATATATATATTGTATGAAAGTATTTATACTATTATCTTTGCAGACTTAATTAGCATTTGAATTTATGATTAATATAACTCTACCTGACGGAAGTGTAAAACCGTTTGAGAATAATGTAACTCCAATGGATGTTGCAAAAAGCATTAGTGAAGGATTGGCTCGAAATGTTATTTCGGCTAGTTATAATGGTACTACTATTGAAACTAATACTCCTTTAAATGTAAATGGTTCTCTAATTCTATATACTTGGAATGATAAAGAAGGCAAGAAAGCTTTTTGGCATTCTACTGCTCACGTATTAGCACAGGCTTTAGAAGAGTTATATCCTGGTGTTAAACTGTCAATTGGTCCTGCAATTGAAAATGGATTTTATTATGATGTAGATTTTGGAAGTCAATCTATTTCTGAAAAGGATTTTAAATCTATTGAAGATAAAATGCTTGAGATTTCTAGAGAAAAGCATGACTTTATTATGCGTTCTGTAACTAAAGCTGAAGCGTTATCGTTATATAAATCTCAAAATAATGAATATAAGGTTGAGTTAATTGAAAACCTTGAAGATGGTACTATTACATTTTGTGATCATTCTACATTTACTGATTTGTGTCGTGGTGGTCATATTCCAAATACTGGAATTATAAAAGCTATAAAATTATTGTCTGTTGCTGGTGCTTATTGGAGAGGTGATGAAAACAACAAACAGTTAACTCGTGTTTATGGAATTTCATTTCCTAAACAAAAAGATTTAACTGAATATCTTGAATTGCTTGAGGAAGCTAAACGACGAGACCATAGAAAACTTGGTAAAGAGTTAGAGTTATTTACGTTTTCAACTAAAGTAGGTCAAGGTTTGCCTTTATGGTTACCAAAAGGTGCTGCATTGCGTGAACGTTTAGAGAATTTCCTAAAAAAAGCGCAAAAGAAAGCTGGTTATGAAATGGTTGTAACTCCTCATATTGGACAAAAAGAATTATATGTGACTTCTGGTCACTATGCAAAATATGGTGCTGATAGTTTTCAACCAATACACACACCTGCTGAAGGCGAAGAGTTTTTATTAAAACCTATGAACTGCCCTCATCATTGTGAGATTTATAACAATCGTCCTTTTTCATATAAAGAGTTACCAAAGCGCTATGCTGAATTTGGTACAGTATATAGATATGAACAAAGTGGAGAATTACATGGATTAACTCGTGTAAGAGGATTTACTCAAGATGATGCACATATTTTTTGTACACCAGATCAATTAGATAAAGAATTTAAAGATGTAATTGATTTAGTGTTATATGTCTTTGGTTCTTTAGGGTTTGAAAACTTTAAAGCGCAAGTCTCTTTAAGAGACCCTGAAACTCCTGAAAAATATATTGGTAGTGATGAAAACTGGAAAAAAGCTGAAGCAGCAATTCTAAATGCGGCTATAGATAAAGGTTTGGATTATGTTGTGGAAACTGGTGAAGCAGCATTTTATGGCCCTAAATTAGATTTTATGGTTAAGGATGCTTTAGGTAGAAACTGGCAATTAGGAACTATTCAGGTAGATTATAATTTACCTGAGCGTTTTGATTTAACTTATAAAGGCAGTGATAATGAATTACATAGACCTGTTATGATTCACAGAGCTCCTTTTGGGAGTATGGAACGATTTGTAGCTATATTACTAGAACATACAGGTGGAAACTTCCCTCTTTGGTTGATGCCAACACAGGCTATTATATTATCAATTAGTGAGAAATATGAAAAATACGCTGAAAAAGTTTTAAATTTGCTAGAAAATAACGAAATTCGCGCCCTCGCAGATAATAGAAACGAGACCATAGGTAAGAAAATTAGGGAAGCAGAAATGCAAAAAGTGCCTTATATGATTATCATTGGTGAGAATGAGGAAGGCGAAAACAAGATTTCAGTACGTCAACACGGAGGAGAAGATTTAGGCATGATTAGTGTAGATGAGTTCTCGAAAATTGTTGAAAAAGAAATAAATAAGACATTAAAAACATTTAAATAAAAATAAGTTTAACTAAAATTATAAAGCCATAGCAATACGTAGAAACAGAGGTAGCTTCCAAAGAACAACTAAAGAAGAGCAGCACAAAATTAATTCGAGCATTAGAGTTGACAAAGTAAGACTTGTTGGTGATAATGTAGAACCAGGTATTTATTCAACTAAGGATGCAAGAGCGCTAGCTGAAGAGCAAGGCGTGGATTTAGTTGAAATATCACCTAAAGCTGATCCACCAGTTTGTAAAGTTATGGATTATAAGAAGTTTCTTTACGAGCAAAAGAAACGTGACAAAGCTTTAAAAGCAAAGGCAACAAAAGTTGTTGTGAAAGAAATTCGTTTTGGTCCACAAACTGATGATCATGATTATGAATTTAAAAAGAAACATGCTGAAAAGTTTTTAAAAGAAGGTGCTAAGCTAAAAGCTTTTGTATTCTTTAAAGGACGTTCGATTGTATTTAAAGAGCAAGGTCAAATTTTATTATTAAAATTGGCTCAAGATCTTGAAGAGTTTGGTAAAGTAGAACAAATGCCAAGATTGGAAGGTAAACGTATGACTATGTTTATTTCGCCAAAAAAAGGAAAATAGTTACTGAGATTAATTCAGTATAAAGATAATAAGCGAAAAGTAAATTAAAATTAGGAGAAAATGCCGAAAATGAAAACTAAATCAAGTGCTAAGAAACGTTTTAAACTAACTGGCACTGGTAAGATTAAAAGAAAGCACGCTTTTAAAAGTCATATTTTGACTAAAAAATCTAAAAAGCGTAAACTTGCTCTAACACATGACACTTTAGTGCATGCAGCAGACGAGAATAATGTTAAAATAATGTTACGTTTAAAGTAATATTATTTTAATTGGTTAAAACAAATTTATAAACCCTGGAGTTAGGCAAATAATATTTAGCAAGTGTCTTAAAGACCGCCTACTACAAAAAAACAATTAAAAAATGCCAAGATCAGTAAATTCAGTAGCAAAAAGAGCCAGAAGAAAAAAGGTTCTTAAGCAAGCAAAAGGTTACTTTGGAAGACGTAAAAACGTTTGGACAGTAGCAAAAAACGCGGTTGATAAAGCGATGTTATATTCGTATAGAGACCGTAGAGTAAATAAGAGAAATTTCCGTTCATTATGGATTACGCGTATTAACGCTGCAGCTAGATTACACGGAATGTCTTATTCAAAATTTATGGGTGGAATTAAAGCTAATAATATCGAATTGAACCGTAAAGTTCTTGCAGATTTAGCGATGAACAACCCAGAAGCTTTTGAAGCCATTGCAAAAAAAGTAAAAAAATAGGCGTTTCGCCAAAACAATAACAACTTTTCGTTTATATAAAAATCCGGTTCTGAATTGAACCGGATTTTTTTTGTGTTAGTGGTTGTAGTGGCATCCTTTTTATACATACTATAAAAAGATATAACGGAAAACACGACCTCAATGATAATTGAGGTAAAGCCCTGAAAACACTAAGTCTTTTGTTTCTTTTTCTTAGCAGCTGGAAACAAGACATTATTTAAAATAAGCCTGTATCCTGGTGATGTTGGATGCAAATCGAGTTCGGTTTTTGGATCTCCTACTCTATGCGTGTAATCTTCTGGGTCATGACCTCCGTAAAACGTAAAAAAACCTTTCCCTTTTATGCCATGTATATACTTGGCCTCACTGTTAGATTTATTTTCACCCAATACTAGCACGTTAGACTTAATTTCATTTCGAGTAAATGAAGTTGTTTGACCCATAAATCCTTTTACTAAGGCAGTATGATTTTGGTTTAGCATGGTTGGAACTGGGTCCCATTTTGCTGAGAAATCCATTAATGTAAAATAATCTGTAGTTGGAGGTATTTGGCGCTTATTAGTCATATCTATTGACGAAAATTCATAAATGTTTGGATTGCGCTCTAATATAAAATCTTTAAATGCAAAGGTTTTGTTGTAATCTATTTTACTTTGATAATTAGCATCACTCCCATCGCCATCAAACATTGGTTCGCAAATATCTACACCTTCTGCCGAGAGAGTTATATCAAAACTATCGGTTGCACTACACATAGCAAACATAAAGCCTCCTCCTATTACATAATCTCTAATTTTTAAGGCTACAGCTAGTTTTTCTTCAGAGACTTTAGAATATCCTAATTTAGCAGCCAGTGTCTCAGCTGCATTTTTTTCCTCAATATACCATGCTGCTGATTTATATGCTCTATAAAATTTTCCATATTGACCTGTGAAATCTTCATGATGTAAATGAAGCCAATCATAAAGTAGTAATGCATCACTTAATACCTCTTCATCATATATAACATCGTAAGGTATCTCAGCATAGGTTAACACCATTGTAACTGCATCATCCCAAGGTAAGTTCCCTTTTGGAGAGTAAACAGCAATTTTGGGTGCTTTTTCAAGTACTACAGCTTCCATGTTTTGTGATGGACTACTGATAAGCTCAAGTATTTCTTCGGCTTTAGAATTGGAAATAACTTCATAAGAAACACCTCTTATCTGGCATTCGCGTTGAATATCTTCTGCATCTGGTAATAAAAACGAACCACCTCTGTAATTAAGTAACCATTTTACTTTTAATTGTTTTTCGAGTGTCCAATAGGTAACTCCGTAGGCTTTTAAATGATTTTTTTGTCCTTCAGCATCCATTGGAATAAGAATATAAGACGCAAAAGCATTTGCTGAAATAAACAGGAATAATAATAAAGCAACTATCTTCTTCATAGACGAAATATACTTAAAAATTATGCCTCTCTGAAATACTTTAAGGAAATATTAGCTTTAGTCTATTTTCTGATTCCTATTTCATTACCAGAAAGTAAACTTGCAATAACTTTAGTGTTTGGAAACTGTTCTAATATAATTTTAATAAAAACAGTTATTGGTATTGACATAATCATACCTGGTATTCCCCAAATAAAGCCCCAAAACATAAGCATTACTAGTACAGTAATAATGTTTATTGAGAATGATTTTCCCATAAAAATAGGTTCTAAAATACCTCCGAAAACCACTTGAACTAATGTGATTGATAGTATAAAAAAGAAAAGAGTACCCATAAGTTGTATTTCAACAAAGGCAAAAATGGCCAAAGCAATTACAGATATAAAAGAGCCTATCATTTGCACAAAATTGATAACAAAAGCGAAAAGTCCCCAAAATATTGGAAAACTAACATCGAAATACACACAAGCTAAACCTATACCTATTCCTGTACCTAGACTTACTAAAAACTTTACTTTAATAAACTTAATAAGGTCTTTTTCAATTTTACGAAACGTTTTTACTGAAGCATGCTTTTGTTTTAGAAGTGTAGCATTCATCAGTTTTTGAACATTTATAGATTCTGATAACCATAAAACCACAAAAAACGAAGTCATTAAAGCCATGCTCAAAAAATTGCTAACATAACCAAATATAGAACCTAAATTGTCTTTTTGTAAAATTTGAGTCATTATGTTTCCCTCTTTTTGTAATTGAACACCAAAAAACTCTTCTAATGAAATTGTTAATGCTGCTAATTTATCTTCAGCTTGTTGAAAAAAGGTACTATCTGATGACATTATTTGTTTGCTAGACAGATGAATTAATTCTGCTGTTATAGCCAAACCTCCAAGAATAATTAAAATAACTATAAAAACGCTTATAACTTTTGGGACTCCACGTTTACCCAACCATCGTAATAATGGCAAAAACAATAAGGCAATAAACATTGATGATACCAATGGAATAAAGATAAACGATAAAATTTTAAGCAAATAAAATATGACTGGAATTACTAAAATGAGTAATAAAATATTTGTAGTACGTGTTTTATCCATGAGGCAATTGTTTTCTTTTAAAAGCCAACAAATATAACTTTTTAACTTTGTATTTATTGAAAGAAAAAGTTAAGTTTATTTTTAAAAAGGAACATCGTTATCCTCATCGTCGTCTAGAGATGGAGCATCAAAAGCATCACTTGGAGATGGAAAATGACTTGTTTTAAAAGTATCGTCATTTGCGGCTGCATTCATTTTGCTATGAAACTCTCCAAAAGGTGTGTCAAAATCATCTAAATTATCAAACTTACCAAGATGTCCAATAAACTTTAAGCGTATGTTTTCTAATCCACCATTTCTGTGTTTAGCAACAATAAATTCTGCTTGACCTTCAGTTGGTGTATGCTCTTCATCATCCCATTCATCAATTTTGTAGTATTCTGGTCTGTAAATAAACGAAACAATGTCTGCATCTTGCTCAATAGCTCCAGATTCACGTAAATCGGAAAGTAAAGGGCGTTTGCTTCCTCCTCTTGTTTCGACAGCACGAGATAATTGAGATAAGGCTATAACTGGAACACTTAGCTCCTTTGCTAGAGCTTTTAGGTTTCTTGAAATTGTAGAAATTTCTTGTTCTCTATTTCCTCCTTTTTGACTTCCTCCAGCTGTCATTAACTGCAAGTAATCAATAATAATCATTTTAATTCCATATTGTGACGCTAAACGTCTTGCCTTTGCACGAAGGTCGAAAATAGATAATGAAGGTGTATCGTCAATAAATAAAGGTGCTTTTTCTAATGTTTTTACTTTAACGTTTAATTGCTCCCATTCATGCTTCTCTAGCTTTCCGGTACGTAGTTTTTCTGAAGATAGTCCTGTTTCACTCGATATTAAACGAGTTATTAATTGTACAGACGACATCTCTAAAGAGAAAAAAGCCACAGGAATATTGCTGTTTACAGCAATATTTCGAGCCATAGAAAGTGTTAGAGCTGTTTTACCCATACCAGGACGAGCAGCAACAATTATTAAATCACTTTCTTGCCAACCAGAAGTTAATTTATCAAGTTTTGTAAACCCAGAAGGAATACCACTTAATCCTTCTTTATTAGAAATATCTTCAATTTTTTTCTTTGCTTGAATTACCAAACTCTGAGCTGTTTCTGTAGATTTTTTAATATTGCCTTGAGTAACTTCGTAAAGCTTGGCCTCGGCATTATCTAAAAGATCAAAAACATCTTTTGTTTCGTCATAAGAATCTTCTATGATTTCACTAGAAATTTTGATTAAACTTCGTTGAATATATTTTTGAAGAATAATACGAGCATGAAACTCAATATGAGCAGATGATGATACTCTTTGAGTTAATGAAATGAGGTAAAAATCACCTCCAACCAACTCTAATTTTGAATCTTTTTTAAGCTGACTTGAAACAGTTAATAAGTCGACAGGCTCGCTGTTTTCAAATAATTTGAAAATTGCCTCAAAGATATGTTTATGAGCATCTTTGTAAAAAGCATCTGCGCTTAAAATGTCAATTACCTCATCGACACCTTTTTTATCTATCATCATCGCTCCTAACACAACCTCTTCTAAATCAATGGCTTGTGGAGGGATTTTGCCTTTTTCTAAGCTTATAATAGTGCTTTTATCAACTTTATAGCCTTGTATTTGGTTTGGTTGTTTCATGAATGCGAATGTAAATAAATTGTTAAGAAAAGCATTATTTTTAGAAAGCACAATCTTAACAACTCTTCAACAATTTAACTGTTAATAACTTAAAAATATTGTTAATAGCGATAAAAAAACTGAAGATGTTAGGCTTCAGTTTAGATTTTTATATGGCAAAGAAAAAATTAGCCTTTAAAAACTCCCATATTAGCATATTTATCCATACGCTCTTTTACCAATTCTTTTGGTGATAAGTTTTTAAGTTGGTTGTAATTTTTTTCAATTGCGTCTCTTACAGTTAAAAATGTTTTTTCTCTATCAATATGTGCTCCTCCTAAAGGCTCTTTGATAATATCATCAACTAGTTTAAGCTTTTTCATATCTGGAGCTGTAAGTTTAAGGGCTTCTGCCGCTTGCTCTTTATACTCCCAACTTCTCCATAAAATTGAAGAACAAGATTCTGGAGAAATAACAGAATACCAAGTATTTTCTAACATCAATACTCTATCTCCTACACCAATACCTAATGCACCTCCTGAAGCACCTTCTCCAATAATTACACAAATAATAGGCACTTTAAGCCTTGTCATTTCTAATATATTACGTGCAATTGCTTCTCCTTGACCACGCTCTTCAGCTTCTAATCCAGGATATGCACCAGGAGTGTCTATTAAAGTTACTACTGGAATATTAAATTTTTCAGCAGACTTCATTAATCGTAATGCTTTACGATATCCTTCTGGATTAGACATCCCAAAATTTCTATATTGTCTGGTTTTGGTATTATAACCTTTTTGTTGACCAACAAACATATATGTTTGATCACCTATTTTACCAAGGCCACCAATCATTGCTTTATCGTCTTTTACATTTCTATCACCATGCAATTCTAAAAAAGAATCACCACAAAGTGCTTTAATGTAGTCTAAAGTATAAGGACGATTAGGATGGCGAGATAACTGAACACGTTGCCATGCAGTTAGGTTTTTATAAATCTCTTTTTTTGTTTTTAAAAGTTTCTCTTCTATCTGTTTACATGTTTCAGTAACATCAACTTCACTTTCTTCTCCAATGATTTGGCATTTTTCTAATTGCTCTTGGAGTTCTTTGATTGGAAGCTCAAATTCTAGATATTCCATAGAATTAAGTTTAATTTTAGTTAGCATACAAACCTACATAAATTTTTCGTTTTTACTAGAATGAAACTAACGAAATAAAACTTACAATTGGTCTGGTATTAAATTTAATTAATATCAAAGAGAATTCAAAAATTTAATTGTCTTTAGTTGATATTATTCTCTTTCTTTTTCTAATCTTAAAATTTTTAAAAACGCCATCTAATAGCACAGTAATTAATATTAAGATGGCTCCGTAATAGAATTGAGGACTCATTGTTTCGGTTGCAGGAAATAATAATAATGCTAATGCAATTCCATAAATAGGCTCAAGATTATACGATAAAATAACTGTATATGGGCTTATTAGTTTCATAACATGTACTGCGCCAATAAAAGCATAAGCTGTACATATTGAAGCTAATATGAATAGATATATCCAATCTGAAGATGATAGAATAAAAAATTCAACAGAAAACCCTCCTTTAAAAAAAAGTATAAAAAGAGTTATAAAAAAGACACCACTTATAAACTCATAAAATGAAATAACTGTTGCGCTATGCTTTTCAATAAACTTACCATTTATAACAGCAAATAATGTAGAAAATAATGCTGATGAAATACCTAGTAGTATTCCATTAATATATTTTATTTCGCTTTGAGTAATTAAAAAGACGCCTATTATAACTATAATTCCAAACAAAATTTCGTACCAAATTATACGTCTTTTATAAATTATTGGTTCAACAAAAGATGCAAAAAAGGCTCCAGTTGAAAACATAGCTAATGTTATAGATATGTTGGATTGTTTAATTGCTTCAAAAAAAGTTATCCAATGCAAAGCGATGATTATACCTGCAGCAAAAAACTTGATCATTGTACGTTTGTCAATAGCAATTTTTAGCTTAATAATTTTAATGTATATCAACATTAAAACTCCTGCTATTAACATTCTATACCATACAAGTGGTATAGATCCAATTGAAATTAATTCTCCTAAAATGGCTGTAAAACCTGCAATAAATACTAAAAAATGTAAGTGCAGATAATTTTTTAGTTTAGCGTTTTGCATTGTACAGAAGATATATCGCTAAAATACCAAAAATAACATTTGGAAACCACACTGCAATTATTGGTGGAAAATCTGATTGAGATGCCATAACACCAAATACTTTGTCAAAAAAAACAAATACCATTGCGATACAAATACCAAAAGCCAAATTCACACCCATTCCTCCTCGTCGCTTAATTGAAGATACTGCAACTGCAATAATTGTTAATATGAAAATAGAAACAGGCAAACTCCATTTTTTATACAAAACCACTTCATAGCGGCCAATATTTGAAGAACCTCGTTCTTTTTCTTTTTTTATAAAACTGTTAAGTTCTCCATACTGTAAAGTCTCAGCGATATATTCAACAGGTGTTAAATCTTCTAAATCGAAAGTAAAAACAGTATCTTTTCTTCTTATGGTCTCAATGACATCATTATTATCACCAATTTTTCTCTTTACATAATTAAATAAACGATATGTACTATCCTTCTCAGAAAAAGTTATTGCGTTAGCAAAAATTTTATACTTAAGTTTATTGCCTTCAAAATGTTCGTAAGTAAAATTATTTCCTGTTTTTTGACTAACGTCAAAATTGCTTACATATATATAATCGTTATCATTAATCTGTCTATAGATATTTTGAGTTTGCAACAATTGCTGATTACCAGATTTTAAGTGCTTGTAAATAAACTGATTATACCCACTACTCGCTTTTGGCGCTAAATATAATCCTAAAATTAATGCCATAATTGCAACAATAGATGCTCCAATTAAATAAGGTCTTAAAAATCTAGAAAAAGATACTCCTGAGCTTAAAAAAGCTACAATTTCTGTATTATTTGCAAGTTTTGAAGTAAACCAAATAACAGACAAAAACAAGAATAAGGGAAATAATAGGTTTGCAAAATAGATTGTAAAGTTTAGATAGTACATTGCCACCTCACCAAACGGCACATTATTCTCCAATATTTTACCAATTTTTTCTGCAAGGTTTATTGTTATACCTATAGGTATAAACAGCAACAGCATCATTAAAAACGTGAATAAATACCGTTTAAGTATGTACCAATCAAGTATCTTCATTCTTTACAAACGATTATCCATTTGTTTTACCATCATATCTTTCCAAGTTCTAAAATCTCCTGCTAATATATGTTTTCTAGCCTCTCTAACCAACCATAAATAAAACCCAAGATTATGTATTGTTGCTATTTGAGCTCCTAATCTTTCATTTACAGTAAATAAATGACGTAAATAAGCTTTAGTATAATCTGTATCTACAAAGGTAATTCCCATTTCATCAACTGGAGAAAAATCGGCTTCCCATTTTTTGTTTTTAATATTAATTGAGCCATGTGCAGTAAATAACATACCGTTTCTTGCATTACGCGTAGGCATCACACAATCAAACATATCAATACCTAACGCAATATTTTCGAGAATATTGATTGGTGTTCCAACACCCATTAAGTATCTAGGCTTGTCTTCTGGTAAGATTGCAGTTACAACCTCTGTCATCGCATACATTTCTTCTGCTGGTTCTCCAACAGATAATCCTCCAATTGCATTACCTTGAGCTCCTGCATTTGCTATATATTCTGCAGATTGTTGGCGCAAATCTTTATAAGTACTTCCTTGAACAATTGGAAAAAAAGTTTGCTCATATCCATATTTATAAGGCAATTTATCGAGATGATTAATACATCTGTCTAACCAACGATGTGTCATATGCATACTACGTTGTGCATAACGATAATCACAAGGATATGGTGTACATTCATCAAACGCCATAATAATATCAGCACCTATTGTTCGCTGAATTTCCATTACGTTTTCTGGCGTAAACACATGATAACTACCATCAATGTGCGATTTAAATTTAACGCCTTCTTCTTTTATTTTTCTTCTTGACGATAAAGAATATACTTGATAACCTCCAGAATCTGTCAGAATATTTCTATCCCAATTCATAAACTTATGAAGTCCACCTGCCTGCTCTAAAATAGCTGTTTGTGGTCGTAGATATAAGTGATATGTATTTCCTAAGATAATATCAGGATTAATATCATTTTTCAGCTCACGTTGATGCACTCCTTTCACAGAAGCAACTGTACCAACAGGCATAAAAATAGGCGTTTCAATAACGCCATGATCAGTTGTCATTACTCCTGCTCTAGCTTTACTTTGCGAGTCTTTTGCTTTTAATTCAAATTTCATAGGTGGCAAAGATAAATAACTCTATCACTTTGTTTCTTAATAAAATCAAAATTGTTAGCAAAACACCAAAATTCGTTAATAAGTGCACATATACACACTTTGTTTAAGGGTTATAAAACTTTATTTTTGCAACTGAAAAAACTAACAGTAATTATATGTCAAACACACAACAATTAGAAGATTTAGTCATTCAAGTAAGGAGAGATATCTTAAGAATGGTACATAAGGTTAATTCTGGTCACCCAGGAGGTTCATTAGGATGTGCAGAGTTTTTTGTAGCCTTATTTAATGAAATTATGGATAGAAAAGATGGATTTAATATGGATGGTATTGGAGAAGATATTTTCTTCCTTTCTAATGGACATATTTCACCTGTTTATTACAGTGTACTTGCCAGAGCAGGTTATTTTGAGGTTGAAGAATTAAATACTTTTCGATTAATAAATTCTCGTTTACAAGGTCATCCTACAACGCATGAAGGATTACCAGGAATAAGAATAGCTTCAGGATCACTAGGACAAGGAATGAGTGTTGCTCTTGGTGCTGCACAAGCAAAAAAACTAAATAATGATAGCCACTTAATATATAGTCTACATGGTGATGGCGAATTACAAGAAGGTCAAAATTGGGAAGCAATAATGTATGCTGCAGCTAAAAAAGTAGATAATATTATTTGTACAGTTGATTTAAATGGTCAGCAAATTGATGGTTCTACTGATGATGTATTGCCAATGGGAAGTATTAAAGGTAAGTTTGAAGCTTTTGGATGGGTTGTTATTGAAATTGAAGAAGGTAATAATATAGATGCTATTCTAAAAGGAATGACTGAGGCGAAATCTAAAACTGGAAAAGGAAAACCAGTTTGTGTGCTATTAAAAACTGTAATGGGTAATGGTGTAGATTTTATGATGCATACTCATGCATGGCATGGTAAAGCACCAAATGATGAGCAATTAGCCATTGGTTTAGCTCAAAACGCTGAGACTTTAGGAGATTATTAATCATCAATTAAAAAAGACAAATGAAAACATATACAAATACAGGAAATAAAGATACACGCTCAGGTTTTGGAGCAGGATTAACTGAATTAGGAAAAACTAACGAAAATGTTGTCGCACTTTGTGCTGATTTAATTGGTTCTTTAAAAATGGATGATTTTAAAAAGAATCATCCTGAACGCTTTTTTCAGGTTGGAATCGCAGAAGCAAATATGATTGGCTTAGCTGCAGGTTTAACTATTGGTGGAAAAATTCCTTTTACAGGAACTTTTGCAAATTTCTCAACAGGAAGGGTTTATGACCAAATAAGACAAAGTGTTGCTTATTCTGACAAAAACGTTAAAATATGTGCTTCTCATGCTGGTTTAACACTAGGTGAAGATGGAGCAACTCACCAAATATTAGAAGATATTGGTTTAATGAAAATGCTGCCAGGAATGACGGTTATTAATCCTTGTGATTATAATCAAACTAAAGCAGCAACAATTGCTATTGCTGAACATCATGGCCCAGTTTACCTTCGTTTTGGAAGACCTAGTGTAGCTAACTTTACTCCAGAAAATCAAAAATTTGAAATTGGTAAAGCTTTACATTTAATTGAAGGAACAGATGTAACTATTGTTGCTACTGGACATTTAGTGTGGGAAGCTTTAGAAGCAGCCAAAACTTTAAATGAAAAAGGTATATCTGCCGAGGTCATAGATATTCATACTATAAAACCTCTAGACGATAAAGCCATTTTAGATTCTGTAACTAAAACTGGTTGTATTGTTACTGCTGAAGAGCATAATTATTTAGGTGGTTTAGGAGAAAGTGTTGCTCGCGTTTTAGCTAAGCACAAACCAACACCACAAGAATTTGTTGCAACAAATGATACTTTTGGTGAGTCAGGAACTCCAGCTCAGCTAATGGATAAATACGGATTAAATAGTGCTGCAATAGTTAAAGCTGTTGAAAAAGTAATGAAAAGAAAATAATATTTGTTTGGCAGCGTTTTTGATTATACAAATCAAATCTTAAAACGAATATTATGAAAAAATTGATTTTTAGTACAGTTTTATTTTCTTTCTTATGCTTTACGTCTTTTGCTCAAGTTGGAAGCGGCTTTGGTATTAAAGGCGGATTAAATTATAATGCTAATGGTGATTATTTTGAATCTATTGGAGATAATGCACAGCATCCAGATAGAAACATTGGCTACCATTTAGGACTTTTTGGTAAAATAGGTAACAAACTTTATTTTAAACCTGAACTCATTTATACTTACACAAAAAGTGATTATAATAATGATGATTTTATAATGAAAAAATTTGACGCACCTCTTTTAGTTGGTGTAAAAATTTTAGGCCCTGTTAGTGTCTTTGGAGGACCATCATTACAATATATTATTGATTCTGAGTTTGATGGTATCACTATAGATAATGTACACGATGATTTTACTATAGGACTTAACTTTGGAATTGGTCTAAACTTCAAAAACATAGGTATAGATGTAAGGTATGAAAGAGGCTTTAATGATAATGAAGCTACTTTTATAAATAGCAACTTAGGCTCTAGTACTGCAAGTAGAATTGATACTAGACCAGATCAACTTATATTGAGTTTATCTGTAGGACTATAAAAACAAAAAAGCCACTTAATAATTAAGTGGCTTTTATTTTATTACTTAAAATCTTATTGATTGTAATTTATTGTAATTGATGACTGTAAATAATCAGCAACACCATTAGTATCTGAATCTACTGTTTTAACAGTTTTAATAGTTATTATTCCATTACTAACAGTTCTACTTCTTTCATATTCGCCAGCAGCTAAAACTGGTTCTTGTTCTCCCATATTGGTGTCTACGGTATATGTAGTTTTCTGTAGCTCATTAATAGTTAAAACACCATCTCCATCGTCATCTAAATCTAAAAAATTAGGTATATCATCCGCATCTGTATCATCATTAAAAGGGTTCTCATCACCATCTAAATCTTCAATATGAGAAGGAATACCATCTTCATCATGATCATTCATTTCTGTTTGAAATAATTCAAACTTAAAAATTAAATTAGCATAAGCAGTAACTCCAAAAGGAGGTGAGGCATAATATGCTAAACCAGAAGGCAAAAACATTACACCAAGACCATAATTATCATAACTAACAGTTCCGTCACCATTTTCTACATAGCTTTCAGCAGTATTAAATGTAGGCATAATTAATCTCCAACCTTGAATAAGGTTTAATAAATCTATGGTTGTTGGGGTTACTGTACTATCAAAAATTTCTTCGTCTAATAAATTACCTGAATAATTAACTCTAACGTCATATGAAAACTTAGGAGCAACTCCACCACCTTGGTTCAAATTTAAAACATAATACTCGTATTCTGTTTCTAAGTAAGTAGTAGTTAAAATAGTAACATCATCTATTAACAAAGTATTATTCGCAGGATCTGGTAATGGCAAATAATTACCTGCGGCATCTTTAGGCAATTCAGAAATAATGATTTCTGATATAGTATGATTCGTTCCAGATTCAAATACTGAAGAATTATAATAATGCGTTTGTAAATAAAGGAGTAAAGAATCTTTGTCAGCTGCTTGCTGCTCTGTTCGATCTCTTTCTACAGGAGGCACATAACTATCATCATCTTTTTTACATGATGAAAATGTAACCATTAAACCAAAAACTAATAAAGTTAATTTTCCTAATTTCATTATTGTGTATTTTTGTCGCAAGATACGATTTTATAATATTTTTGTACAACAACATTAACGTTGTTTTTATAATTTTAATATGCGAGTAGATAAATTCCTTTGGTGTGTGAGATATTACAAAACAAGAAGCTTAGCAACAGAAGCTTGTAAAAAAGGACATATTAAAGTTAATGAACAGGTTGTAAAGCCAAGCAGAGAGGTATATCCAACCGATAAAATTGAACTTAGAAAAGACCAAATTTGGTATCAACTTACAGTAAATGACTTACCTCCAAATAGAGTTGGAGCAAAATTAGTTGACATTTACAGGGTAGACACTACTCCTAAAGAAGCCTTTGCAGCACAAGAGCTTTTGAAATATTCTAAAGACTATTACAGAAAAAAAGGCGCTGGAAGACCGACAAAAAAAGACCGAAGAGATATTGACGATTTTTATGATGAAAAAGAATAAGCTTAATAAACTCTTTTGGGAAGAAAGATATAAAAGCAATGACACTGGTTGGGATATTGGTGACATCTCTACTCCTATTGAATCCTATATTAATCAATTAGAAAATTTTGATTTAAAAATTTTAATCCCTGGAGCAGGAAATAGTTTTGAAGCTGAATATCTTTGGAAAAAAGGATTTAAAAACACTTATATTCTAGATATTGCTGAAATGCCTTTAAACAATTTTAAAAGAAGAGTTCCAGAATTTCCTGAAAATCAAATAATACATTCCGATTTCTTTAACCTAAATGATACTTTCGATTTAATTATTGAACAAACTTTCTTTTGTGCTTTAAATCCAGAATTGCGTGAAGATTATATTAAACAAATGAATAAGTTATTAGTAAAAAATGGAAAGTTGATTGGCTTATTATTTGATTTTGAACTTACAGAAGATGGTCCTCCTTTTGGTGGAAGCAAATTGGAATATATAAATAGGTTTTCAAAATTTTTTAGTATTAAAACCCTTGAACCTTCATATAATTCAATAAAACCAAGAGAGAATAGAGAACTCTTTTTTATCTTTGAAAAAACTAACTAAAGATGGCTGTAAACAAACACATAATCCTTAATCATCAAGAAATTAATCATAAAATTAAACGAATTGCTTATCAAATTTATGAAAGCAATGTTGATGAAAATGAAGTTATCTTAGCTGGTATTGATTCCAATGGATATTTGTTTGCAAAAAAATTAAAATCTAATTTAGATAAAATATCAGATTTAAAATCTACACTTTGCAAAGTTGTAATTGACAAGAAAAATCCATTATCTGAAGTAAAAACTTCTTTGGTAGCTGAAGACTATAAAAATAAATCTATAGTATTAATTGATGATGTTTTAAACTCTGGAAGTACTTTAATTTATGGTGTTAAGCATTTTTTAAATGTCCCTCTTAAACAATTCAAAACTGCAGTATTAGTAAATAGAAACCATAAGAAATATCCTGTAAAGGCAGATTTTAAAGGCATTTCACTTTCCACTTCTCTAAATGAACATGTAGAAGTCGTTTTAGACGGAAAACAGTTTGAAGCGTATTTAAAATAACTGTAAAATTACCTCTTCAACAATACTGTTAACAGATTTATTATCTACTGATAAGGTAACATTAGATTGGTTGTAAAAAACAGATCTTTCAAATAAATGTTTGCCAATAAATTCAACAAGTTGCTCTTCACTCTTTAGATGAGAAATTAATGGCCTTTTATTTTTCTCATCTTTTAAACGCATTACTAATTGAGGTATTGATGCCTTTAAATAAACGCTTTTAGAATCTTCGACCTCAGTTATCAATTTCATATTATCGCCATAACTAGGGGTTCCTCCACCTAAAGAAATTACACTATTAGGCAATATTAAAACTTCTTCTAAATATTTCTTTTCAATTTTTCTGAAATAAATTTCGCCTTTTGTTTTAAAAATACCTGAAATAGTATTCTTTTCTTTTTCTTCAATATAATTGTCTAAATCTACATATTCAAAATCTAAAATTTGTGATAATTTCTTACCAATTGTAGATTTTCCAGAGCCCATATATCCAATTAAAATAATATTCATAAATCTGTTATAAATTGATTTTAAAAACCTTAGGAATTAATTTATAAAAAAAAACAAATTTATATTAAAAAAGCGTTGCATTATAAATTAATCGTCTTTATATTTGCACCCTCGTTAGAGAAAAAGACTCGATAGCTCAGTTGGTAGAGCACAACACTTTTAATGTTGGGGTCCTGGGTTCGAGCCCCAGTCGGGTCACAAAAAGTTAAGCATTTTGCTTAACTTTTTTTTTACCTTTAAACTTCATAAAGCGCACGTGGCGGAATTGGTAGACGCGCCAGCTTGAGGGGCTGGTATCCGTTTAGGATGTGGAAGTTCGAGTCTTCTCGTGCGCACTTTGCTTTTTCTTTTCATTATTATATAAATTAATTTTTCTATTTTTGTTTAATATTTTTAATTAAAATATGAACAATATAAAAACTACTTTTAGCATTAAGGATCTTGAAAACTTATCTGGCATAAAAGCTCACACAATCAGAATTTGGGAAAAAAGATATAATCTTTTAGAGCCTGAAAGAACAGAAACTAATATTAGGTATTACAATTTAGCAAGCTTACAAAAACTATTAAACGTAAGTTTTTTAAATAATAATGGCTATAAAATTTCTAAAATAGCTAAGCTAAAAAGAGAAAACATTCCTCTTTTAGTTAAAGAAATATCTGAAAAATCTGACTCGAAAGAAAATACAATTAATGCTTTTAAGCTTTCAATGCTAAATTTTGATCAGGCTTTATTTTATAATACTTATGAAAGTCTTGCAAAAGAAAAGTCATTCAAAGATATATTCTATAATATTTTTATTCCACTGCTTTCAGAAATTGGCATGCTTTGGCAAACCGACTCAATAACTCCAGCCCACGAACACTTTATCACAACACTAATAAGACAAAAAATTTTAGTCAGCACAGAGTTATATCAATCAAAAAAAACTAACATTTCAAATAAAACATTTGTTTTATACCTTCCAGACAACGAAGTGCATGAATTAGGGCTTATGTACATTAATTATGAAATAATCTCTAAGGGCTACCACAGTATATTTCTTGGGCAAAGCGTTCCTATTGATAGTTTAATAGATATCTTAACTTATTACGACGATATAACTTTTATTTCGTATTTTACTGTCAAACCAGAAAAAGACGAACTTTTAAACTACATTAATGAGTTTAATGAAAAAATACTCTTGAAAGGTAATTCAGACTTTTGGTTATTAGGAAAGCAATTAGAATATATTAATACAGGCAAGCTACCAAATAACATTACAACTTATAAAACCATTGAAAGTTTAGTTAAAAAACTATAAAATATTAAGCAAATAAAATATTTTGTTTAACTTTTTTGTATATTTGTTAAACAATGAATAGATCAGTATCAATAATTGGCTCAGGATTTTCTGCTCTCGCAGCAGCATGTTACTTAGCTAAAGACGGAAATAAGGTTACTATATTTGAAAAAAATCAAACTATAGGAGGAAGAGCTAGGCAATTAAAAAAAGATGGTTTTACGTTTGACATTGGACCAACTTGGTATTGGATGCCTGATGTTTTTGAACGTTTTTTTGCAGACTTTAATAAACTTCCTTCAGATTATTACCAACTCGAAAAATTAAATCCTGCTTATAGCGTCTATTTTGGTCAAGATGACTATATAACTATTGAGGATACATTAGAAAAAATATGTGTTGCATTTGAAAGTGAAGAAACAGGAAGTTCAAAAAAGCTTAGAAAGTTTATAGCAAATGCACAACATAACTACAATGTTGCGATTAAAGATTTAGTATACAGACCAGGTATTTCGCCTTTTGAATTAATGACTCCTGTTACTATAAAAAAGATAAATCAGTTTTTTAGTACTATAAAAAAGGATGTAAGGAAAGAATTTAAGAATGACAGACTTTGCAAAATTTTAGAATTCCCAGTATTGTTTCTTGGTGCTAAACCAGATAACACTCCTTCTTTTTATAGCTTTATGAATTATGCCGACTTTGGTATTGGTACATTTCATCCAAAAAAAGGAATGTATGAAGTAATTCTAGCAATGGAAACTTTAGCTCAAAGTTTAGGTGTAACTATAAAAACTCAAAACCCAATTGATAGAATTGTCGTAGATAAAGGTGAGGCAATTGGTATAATTTCTAATGGAGAAACTTTTATAAGCGATATTATTTTGAGTGGAGCTGATTATCATCATACAGAACGCTTATTAGACCAAAAATACAGACAATACTCTGAGCGTTATTGGGAAAAGAAGATTTTTGCACCTTCTTCTCTCCTATTTTATGTAGGCTTTGATAAAAAAATAAAAAATGTAAATCACCATACTTTATTTTTTGATGTAGATTTTGATACGCATGCTAAAGACATATACGACAACCCAAAATGGCCAGAAGAACCATTATTTTATGCAAGTTTTCCTTCTATAACAGACAATAGTACTGCTCCAGAAGGTAAAGAAGCTGGTATATTTTTAATCCCGCTAGCACCAGGTTTAAATGACACAAATGAGTTGAGAGAAAAATATTTCAATAAAATTATATCCCGATTTGAAAACTTAACATCACAAGATGTTAAACAACATATTCTGTTTAAAGAAAGTTTTTGTGTAAACGATTTTGTAAAAGATTATAACTCTTATAAAGGTAATGCCTACGGAATGGCAAATACCCTTATGCAAACTGCTTTTTTAAGGCCTAAATTAAAAAGCAAGAAAGTGAAAAATTTATACTTTACAGGTCAATTAACAGTACCTGGCCCTGGAGTTCCACCTTCATTAATTTCTGGAAAATTGGTGGCAGAACTTATAAAAAAACATCATAATAACTAATCTATGAAAGCATTATTCGATACCGTTTCTCATCAGTGTAGTAAGACTGTCACAAAGTCTTACAGTACATCATTTTCTTTAGCTACAAAAATGCTTTCTAATTCAATTAGACAAGATATTTACAATATTTATGGCTTTGTTAGATTTGCAGATGAGATTGTTGATTCGTTTCATGATTATGACAAAGAAACGCTATTTAATAATTTTGAAAATGATTTAAAGTTAGCTTTAAATCAAAAAATAAGTTTAAACCCTATTTTAAACTCTTTTCAAGAAACGTATCATAAATACGGCATTGAAAAACATTTAGTAGATTCTTTTATGGGTAGCATGAGACTAGATTTGCATAAAAGCACATATTTATCAGCTGAAGAATACAAGGCTTATATATATGGCTCTGCTGATGTTGTTGGCTTAATGTGTTTAAAAGTATTTGTAAAAGGCGATGTATTAAAGTATGAATCGTTAAAAGACTCAGCAATGAGTTTAGGATCAGCATTTCAAAAAGTGAATTTTCTAAGAGACCTCAAAGCAGATTATGAAGATTTAAGCAGAACTTACTTCCCAAACACAGATTTAAGCAAATTAGATGAGGTGTCAAAACAAGAAATAATAAGTGATATTGAAAATGATTTTACTCTAGGTCTGCAAGGTATAAAACAACTTCCAATTGAAGCGAAATTCGGTGTATTTATGGCTTACAGGTACTATAATCAATTACTTAAAAAATTAAAAAAAACACCAGCTCTAGAAATTAGATCTACTAGAATTAGAGTGCCAAACTATAAAAAGTTTGAGCTTCTTACAAGAAGTTATGTGAAATATCAATTAAATTTAATGTAATTTTGAGTATGCAAATTCTCTATTGGATAGTAATTTTTTTAGGCACATTCTTCATTATGGAATTTATGGCTTGGTTTACACATAAATATGTTATGCACGGATTTTTATGGAGTTTACACAAAGACCATCATAAAAAAGACCATAAAAGCTGGTTTGAGCGTAATGATGCTTTTTTTATTTTTTATGCAATTGTTAGTATGATTTGCTTCTACTTATGGAACTATGAAAACGTTTGGTTTTGTTTGCCAATTGCTCTAGGAATAATGGCTTATGGAGCAACTTATTTTATTGTACATGATATTTTTATTCATCAGCGTTTTAAACTCTTCAGAAATGCAAATAATTGGTATGCCAAAGGTGTAAGACGAGCTCATAAAATGCATCATAAACATTTAGATAAAGATGAAGGTGAATGTTTTGGAATGCTTATAGTCCCTTTTAAATACTTTAAAAAGTAAGTAATGAATCACCTATATCTATTATTAAACTTAGGTTCATTATCAATTCCTTTTTTATTCAGTTTTCATCCTAAGTTAAAATTTTATAATAAATGGAAATCATTGTTTATAGCCATTGCTTTAACAATGCTAATATTTATTCCTTGGGATATAATATTCACCAAAAATGGCATTTGGGGATTTAATGATATTTACTTTTTAGAAGAACGCCTTTTGGGGTTACCAATTGAAGAATGGTTGTTTTTTATATGTATTCCTTATGCGTGTGTTTTTACTCATTATGCATTAATATATTATTTTCCAAGTCTTAAATTAAGAAAAAAAAACACGACAATACTCACTCAAGTTAGTGTAGCCATACTATTATTGCTTTGCTTAGTATATTATGACAAATGGTACACCTTTGTTAATTTTTTATATGCAATTATTTTACTACCTATAGTTTTAAAATATAATATAGAATTGCTTCAAAAATACTTTCTTACATTTTTAGTGATGCTCATCCCATTTTTTATAGTTAATGGAATATTAACAGGTAGTTTTATAGAAAATGAAGTAGTTTGGTACAATAATTCTGAAAACTTAGGAGTAAGATTATTCACAATCCCTATTGAAGATACTATTTATGCATTTACTTTAATCTTGACGAATTTATTCCTGATTGAGTTTCTTGAAAAGAAATTATTCCAAAAGTAATGCATCTATTTTATCTCTAACTGTATCACTATTCCAATTAGCAGCTCCAGACTTATCAATAATTATATTTCCTCTCTTATTTAATAAAAATGTTCTAGGAATACTCCTTACTTCAAATAATTTAATTTGAGGTGCTTCAGATGGCATATATACATCAAATGAATAATTTTTTTTCGATAAAAAACTTTTTAAAACATCTTGCTTTTCATCTGACACAAAAACAAAATCTACTTTATCGCTATAGTCGTTATATAATTCTTGCATGCTTGGCATTTCTGCTATACAAGGTGGACACCAAGTAGCCCAGAAATTTACTAAAACAACTTTGCCTTCAGATTGATTAAAATTATAAGTATTTCCGTTTATATCTTTTAATTTCCAGTTATAATTTGTGATGGTTTTTAACTCAGATTCATCTTCTATACTTGGACTAAAAAGCGCTAACCCTTTATGCAATACAATTTGTATTGGCTGTCTTGTTTGCGGAATTAAAATAAGCGCAATTATGACTAAAAAAATGATGTTATTTCGTTGTTTCTTGGTGATATTCATAATAAACTATTAGACTATAAAACTAAAGATTACTTACAAAAAAACTCCTGATTTCTCAGGAGTTTCTTATTTATAGTTTACATCTTTAAATTAAGATGCATTTTCTTTCTTAATTAAATTTAATGCAGAACCTTCATTAAACCAATCTATTTGTGATTGATTATAAGTATGGTTTGCAACAATTACATCTTTACTTCCATCTTTATGTAAAAACTCTAATTTAAGAGGTTTTCCTGGTGTAAATTCATTTAAATCTAAGAAGTTAATAGTATCATCTTCTTGTATTTTATCATAGTCATTCTCATTTGCAAAAGTTAAACCTAACATTCCTTGTTTTTTAAGGTTTGTTTCGTGAATACGTGCAAACGATTTTACTAAAACTGCAGCTACACCTAAATGTCTAGGTTCCATTGCAGCATGTTCACGAGAAGATCCTTCACCATAGTTGTGATCTCCAACTACTATAGATTTAATGCCTTTAGCTTTATAAGCACGAGCCACATCAGGAACACCTTCATAATCACCAGTTAATTGGTTTTTTACAAAGTTTGTTTTCTTATTGTAAGCATTTACAGCGCCAATTAACATATTGTTAGATATATTATCTAAATGTCCTCTAAAGCGTAACCAAGGTCCTGCCATAGAAATATGGTCTGTTGTACATTTACCAAATGCTTTTATCAATAATTTTGCACCTTTAATTTCATTTCCGATTGGCTCAAAAGGCGTTAGCAATTGAAGTCTTTCAGAAGTTGGGCTTACAGAAACATCTACTTTACTACCATCTGCAATAGGCTCAACGTAACCAGCATCTTCAACTGCGAATCCTAATGGAGGTAATTCTAAGCCTTTAGGCTCATCTAATTTTACCTCAATTCCATCTTCGTTTAGTAAAGTATCATTCATTGGATCAAAATCTAAACGTCCAGAAATTGCGATTGCAGCAACCATTTCTGGCGAACCAACAAAAGCATGAGTATTAGGATTACCATCAGCACGCTTTGAGAAATTTCTATTAAACGAATGTACAATCGTATTTTTCTCATCGCCTTTTAAATCGCTTCTATCCCATTGACCAATACATGGTCCACATGCGTTTGTAAATATAGTGGCATCTAAATCTTCAAATATTTTAAGGATTCCATCACGCTCTGCTGTAAAACGAATTTGTTCAGAACCAGGATTAATTCCAAAATCAGATTTTGCTTTTATTTTTTTATCTACTGCCTGTTTAGCAATTGAAGCTGCACGAGTTAAATCTTCATAAGAACTATTAGTACAAGAACCAATAAGTCCCCAATCTACTTTAATTGGCCAACCATTTGCTTTAGCTTTAGGTCCTAACTCTCCAACTGGTGTTGCCAAATCTGGTGTAAAAGGTCCATTAAGATGTGGACGTAAAGTATCTAAATCTATTTCAATAACCTGATCAAAATAAGCTTCAGGATTAGCATACACTTCAGCATCAGCTGTTAGGTATTCTTTTATTTTATTTGCTTCGTCAGCTATTTCAGCTCTATCTGTAGCGCGTAAGTAGCGTTCCATTGAAGCATCATAACCAAATGTAGATGTGGTAGCACCAATTTCTGCTCCCATATTACAAATAGTACCTTTTCCTGTACAAGATAAGTTTTTAGCACCTTCACCGAAATATTCAACTATAGCTCCTGTACCACCTTTTACAGTTAAAATACCAGCAACTTTAAGAATAACATCCTTTGCAGATGTCCAGCCATTAAGTTTTCCTGTTAATTTAACACCAATAAGTTTTGGAAATTTTAATTCCCAAGCCATTCCAGCCATAACATCAACAGCATCTGCTCCACCTACTCCAATGGCAACCATTCCTAATCCTCCAGCATTTACAGTATGAGAATCTGTACCAATCATCATTCCTCCAGGAAATGCATAGTTTTCTAGAACTACTTGGTGAATAATTCCTGCTCCTGGCTTCCAGAAACCTATTCCATATTTATTTGATACTGATGCTAAGAAATCGAAAACTTCATTACTAGTTTCATTAGCACGCTTTAAATCTGCTGCTGCACCTTGTTTTGCTTGAATTAAGTGATCACAATGTACTGTTGTAGGAACAGCAACTTTAGCCTTCCCTGCTTGCATAAATTGCAATAAAGCCATTTGTGCAGTAGCATCCTGACAAGCAATTCTGTCTGGAGCAAAATCAACATAATCTTTACCTCTTACATAAGCTGTTGTTGGATTTCCATCCCAAAGATGCGAGTATAAAATCTTTTCAGAAAGCGTTAAAGGTTTACCTACTACTTCTCGTGCTTTATCTACACGTTCAGCCATAGTTGAATACACTTTCTTAATCATATCAATGTCAAATGCCATAAGTTTTATTTAAAGGATGAATATTTGTTTTTAATGTGTTGCAAAATTACAAATTTTTAATCATATTTAAAAATGTGTAACAAAATCTAAAAATTGATGAATATAATTCAAAGAATGATTTGTTTTTCATTGTATTTTTAGATATTTCATAATTTTTTATAGAATAAAATAATAAATTAACAAAATAAATCTATTTAAATTTATTCTTAATTACAGAAGAATCTCTTAAATCTGTCATAGGCTTTTCATAAAATCTGTAAACTAAGTACGATAAAAAAATGGTCATAGATAAATAGACTATTATATAAATGATACTATCAAATTTTGGCAAATCATCTGATGGTAAATAATATTTAAGTAGTTGCAGTATTATTGAGTAATGTAAAACATACATTGCATAAGAAATAAGACTAATATAGGTTATAGGCTTTAATATTAACTTGGTAGCTGAATTTATCTGACTAAATAATGGCAGAGTAAGCATTATAGCTATTGTATTTATTGGTAAATACCAAACATTCCAAAACATTGGATAAGATTCAATAAAAAGTCTTTTAATTGGTATAATAGTATTTAATCCTAAAAATATTATAGCGCCTAAAAAAAACGCTAAGTATTTTATATGCTTCCAAAAACTTGGTCTAACTATAGAAATATATGCTGCTAAAACACCATAGTAAATTGCATCTATTCTATAAATAACTACGGCTTTTAAATTAGTATTCCAATATACCATGCTTCTTGTATGGTCATTGAAACTATATATCAATTTTGTAATTGTAAATAGCATAATTATCAAAAGTGTTATATATAAGAACAACTTATCCTTTGATAATTTTGTCTTTATAAACAAAGTACAATAAAGTAATAATGGACCAATAATGTATGCAAATTCTTCAATTGATAAGCTCCAAGACTCTATAAATAATGAAGGTGTTTCCCATGCGAAATTTTGAATAAAAAACACATATTGCCATAGTGCTTCAGGTAATTCTATTCCTATATAAATTGCAATTCCAATATTTAGCATTAAAGCTAAATAATAGTTTGGAAGGGTTCTAAACCAACGTCTAACCCAAAAGTAAGACACGCTTTTAAAACTAAAATCTTCAGAAAGATATAAGTTATAAATGATACGTCCTATTAAAAACCCACTAAGTACAAAAAATATTTCTACACCAATAACTCCAGCAATACTCATCAAATCTGGAATGAATCCCTTGGTTTTTGGTATAATCCAAGTAATATGAGAAAACACAACTAAAAGTATTGCCACAGCTCGCATTAAATCTAAACCAAAAATTCGTTTGTCATAATTTATTTGCATAAAAAAATAGTACTTTTAATGTGTGAAGACTAATGTACTAAAATATTCAGTTTTATTATTGCTTTTAGCAATTTGTGTTGGTGGAATTTACTATCTAAATCTACCTAACAGACATAAAGCTATTGTTAAAACACAAATAAACCATAAGCTTGGATTGGTTGATAATACTTGGAATATTAACAGTACAGACTCTACAGTTTCATTAATTACTCCAACCTTTGTTATAGACAATATTTACAAATCTATGGAAGGACCAAAAGTGATGAGCTCTTTTCAATTAGATTATAAAAAAAACGAATTGGTTTGGATAACATCTTTTGAGACAAAGGCTATTAGCACTAATGAAGTTGACCAGCTTTCAAACGATTATGTTTGTCATACTAATGTAGATTTTTATGATGGTGAACACTATTCTCGTTGGAATCTTAATAACCGAATTGGCGAACAATACCCTAGATTAACATCGATGAGTAATGGTATTGAGCAATATGCCTTTCCTGAAGGGTTTGGATTTCCTGTTTTTACAAATGAAAATTTATTTTTAGCCACACAAACTCTAAACCACAATATTAAAACCGAACCGTTTTCTTTAAAGCATGAAATAAATATTGGATTCAAAAAACATAACAACACTATGAAACCTTTAATGAGTAAAACGGTTTTTGTGATGTTACCTTATAATAGTGAAAATCCATTTGAAGGATTGACAGAAAACAATCCAAACATGTGCCTTCCTGTTGAAACTAAAAACCACAGTTATACAAATAATAATGGAGAAAGTCTATCTGGACATTGGATGGTTTTCCCTGGAAAAGAAATGTATAAATATGACATTACTCATCAATTACAGCTTAAAGACAATACAACAATGCATCATATAGCAACGCATTTACATCCTTTTGCTGAAACTCTTGCATTTAGAGACAAAACGTTGGATTCAACTTTATTTATTTCTAAAGCAGAAAATTATATTGACAAAATTGGTCTTAAAAAAGTAACTCATTTTTCTAGTAAAGAAGGTATTATGCTCTATCCAGATCATGATTATGAGTTAGTATTAACAGTAAATAATACAACAAAAGAAAATCAAGATATGATGGCTAGTATGTTTGTGTTTTTATACGATAAGGAAATGGACAAAAAATTAAAAAGCTATAATCCTGTTCAGTAATGAAAATAGTTTTACTTTTTTGTTTTTATTTTTTAGTTAGTTGTAATAGTAATGATAAAAACTTACCAGTTTTAAGTTACAAAATTGATGGTTCTGGAAACAAATCATACTATACTATAAATTACAAAGAGTTTACAAATCAGTTAGATGAAGACTTTAAAGTTTCTGATAAAGTTTTCATTGCTAACTTTTTCTTTACACGCTGCCCAAGTATTTGTCCTCCTATGCGATTACAACTAATAGATATTGCAGAAACATTTAAAAACGAAAATGATTTTATAATAATTTCTCACACTATCGATCCAGAAAATGATACTGCTCCAATATTAAAAGAATATCAAGAAGCTACAGGAATTAAATCTAGCAAATGGCAGTTTTTACGTTCAACAGTTGAGAACACTAAACTACAAGCAGAACTTTACATGACTAACTTTAAACCTAACCAAGATGGTACAGATTTTTACCATAGTAGTTATGTTGCACTAGTTGATAGAGAACAACAAATAAGAGGGTTTTATAATATTTTAGCTGCTACAGATGTTGAGCGACTAAAAAAAGATATTAATGTATTATTGAATTAAAATAAACTCTTAATTATCTGATCGTCTGAAATACCTTCGGCTTCAGCTTTGTAGTTTTTAATAATTCTATGACGAAGTATTCCGCTAGCTACGGCTTGCACATTTTCGATATCTGGAGAAAATTTACCATTAATTGCAGCATGTGTTTTTGCTGCAAGAATTAAGTTTTGCGAAGCTCTTGGTCCTGCTCCCCAATCAACAAACTCTTTTACTAAATCTGGAGCTGTTGTTCCATTAGGACGTGTTTTGCTAACCATAGTCACAGCATACTCTATAACATTATCAGCAACTGGAATACGACGAATTAACTTTTGAAAATCGATAATCTCTTGGGCAGAAAATAATGGATTTACTGTTGCTTGCACATCTGTTGTAGTCGATTTAACAACTTGTACTTCTTCAGTAAATGAAGGGTAATCTAAATTTATAGCAAACATAAAACGGTCTAATTGTGCTTCTGGTAAAGGGTAAGTCCCTTCTTGCTCAATTGGGTTTTGTGTTGCTAATACAAAATATGGTAAACTTAATTGGTAATGATGACCAGCAACAGTTACAGCTCTCTCTTGCATAGCTTCTAATAATGCTGCTTGAGTTTTTGGAGGTGTTCTGTTAATCTCGTCTGCCAGAATAATATTGGCAAATATTGGTCCTTTTATAAACTTAAAGTGTCTATTTTCGTCTAAAATTTCACTACCTAATATATCGCTAGGCATTAAATCTGGAGTAAACTGTATACGTTTGAAATCTAAACCTAAAGCTTGTGCAATGGTGTTAACCATTAACGTTTTTGCTAAACCAGGAACACCAATTAATAAGGCATGACCACCAGAAAATATTGAAATAAGGATTTGATTTACTACCTCATCTTGACCAACAATTACTTTAGCTACTTCGTTTTTTAAACTTTTATATTTATTTACAAACTGTTCTACAGCTGCTACATCAGACATATATTATTCTTTTTTTAACCAGTTACTATTAAAAACGCAATCTCTATACTCACCATTTATATTGATGTAAGTATCTTTAATTTTTTCGTTTTGCCACTTTTCAATTTCTTTAAACTGTTTATCTTGTTCTGCTAAGTTTTTAATTTTTAAATAATCTCTAGCAAAATTTGCCTCATGCTCATCTATTCTATCAGTAACTGTAAGTATTTTAAACTTTATTCTGTTAATTCTATCTTCATCTTGAAGCACTAAACTCAACTCATTGTCTTTAAGATTTTGTATTTGAGAATATAATTCAGGATCCATTTTTGTTAACTCAAAACTGTAATCTTGAGTACGAGGGTTGATTAATTGTCCTCCATCATTTCTAGTTTCTTTTTCGTCACTAAACTGTCTTGCTGCATCAGAAAAAGTAATTTCACCATCTATAACACGTTGTCTTATAGTATTGATTTTTTCTTTTGCCTCATTAATTGACGCTTGTGTTACTTCTGGACGAAGTAATATATGACGAACATCATATTCTTGTCCTCTAATTTTTTCTAGTAAGATAATATGGTATCCAAAATCTGTTTCAAATGGTTCTGAAATTTCGCCTTCTTCTAATGAGAAAGCAACATCTCTAAACTCTTTAACCATTTGTGGTCGTTTTCTATTAAGTGTATACATTCCACCATCTTTTCTTGAAGCTATATCATCAGAGTACAATACCGCTTTAGAAACAAAGCTAGCTCCATTTTCAATAATATCAGCTTTAAAAGATTTTAGTCTATCTACAACTTTTTTCTTTTCTTCTTCAGATACTTTTGGGATAATTACAATTTGTGCAACTTTTAGTTCTGTACCAAATATTGGACGTTCGTCTTTTGGTATGCTATTAAAGTATTCTCTAACTTCTTCTGGAGTTACTTCAATATCTTCAACAATTTTACGTTGCATATCTGCCGCAAGTTTTCCATCTCTATTGATTTCAAACATTTCTTCACGCAAACTTTGCTCTGTATCTTTATTGTAAAATTTTAAAAGCTCATCCATTGAACCATTTGTTTCTTGTAAGAAGGCATTAATTTGTTGATCAATATTAGAGCGTATTTCTAGCTCATTTACTGTAATACTATCTTGTATTGCATTATGTGCGTACAATTTATCTTCTAATAATTTACCAAATAATTGGCAACGTGTAATATCTGCAGTTGAAACTCCTCTAGCCTTTAATTGAATAAATTCTTTATCAATATCAGAATCTAATATTACATAATCTCCAACAACTCCAATAACACCATCTATTTTAACACGTTGGTTACTATTAATTGTAGTGTCTTTTTTTGATTTAGCTTCAACTTTGTCTTCAATAACTTCTTGAGCCGAATTAATATTAAAACTTAAAAGCGTTAATAATGTAAGTGCTAACTTAGTGTTAGTTGTAAATTTCAAATTGATTGTTTTTAATTGCATCTTTTGTAATATCAGTTTCGAGTTGTTTTATTAACTCTAATTTTCTTTTGTTAATTATAATTTGATTTATGGTAGGTCTAACGTACTCTAATGGCGCATAATCGTTTTGCAATAACACATCATTAATTTGCATCAAATATAGGCTTAAAGAATCTTTGAGTTGTATAAAATTAGATTTTTTTAACAGTTCTTTTTTGTTCTCTGCATTGACTACAGGAATTTTATGCATCACTTGAGAAGTCTTAATCCATGTTGAATCCTTTAGTGAATAAGATTTGAATTGCACAGAGATAGAATCTAAAAACTTCTTATCCTTTTTTGTGTATCTTTTAAAACGATTTTCTATATCGTCTTTATTAAGAGCATTTAGCGGAATATTTATATATCTGAATTTTATTAGCTCTTCGTTTAGTTTAAAGGTCTCTTTATTAGTTTCGTAAACTTTTTTTGCCTCTTCTGGAGTCACCAATGTATCCATTGTTTTGTTTACTAATGCTTCTAAATAAGCTTTTGTAAATAAGTCTTTTTTATACTGCTCTACTAGTTTAATAAATTCTTGTTGTTGCTCTTCTGGTAAGTTACGTTCAGAACCATCAACTAATAATAGCTGAGTTGCCCAACGCGTAATGAATCCGTTTACAACAAGTATACTGTCTTTTGGTGAAGTTCCTTCGGCCACTAAACCTTTAATATCATCTTCATATAAATAATTATCGTTTACTCTCGCTACAGGAATCCTATCATCTGATTCTTTAAAAAAATTACATGATAATAAAGAACAAAAGCAAACAAGAATAGTTATATGACTTTTTTTAATCAATTTAATTTAGTTTTTAATTTGAGATTTCACCTTAGTTAATACATCTTCATTCACTATTACTTTGTAGCGATTATTTAACGTGTTTAACCAGTTTTCTTCAATAAATCCTTGATAATCGCTAGTTGCTTTTCCTTTTGCCTCATCAAAAGTTTTATTTGAAGCTGGTTTTATACTATTAATTAAAATTACATGAAAAGCATCATTATAATTATAAATTTTTGAAACACCTTCTTTAAGTTCTAAATCAATTGGTAATGATTGATTAGAGGTCTCCATAAGTCCTTTTGTAAAAATTACCTTTTGGATTTTATCAGAGTTTAATTCTTGACTAATATCTTCATCAGACTTACCTTTATTCATTAAGGCTTTAACTTTTTCAATGTCTTTTTGTTTTGCCGCTGTAGCAATAACAACATCTACTCTAGTATTCCAAACATAAGTAGACGCATTTTTTTCAAAATAAGTTTTTAGACCAATGCTGTCGTTTATTGCTGCACTCCACACTTCTTTCTCCATTAAATCAAACAATAACAACCCATCTCTATATTCTTTTAAAATTTGAGCAAAATCTTCATTTACAAACTCTAAATTTTCTTCATGGTAAGCTAATATTACAGCTTCTTGATATGATTTATACTCTTTTCTTATAATATCACTAAATGCCATTTGTTTTTCAAAATAGGCTTTTTGAACTGCAGCTAAATGATTTGCAAAATCACTATACAATACTGTTTTACTACCAACTTTAAACAGTTCTTTGTTTGCTTCTACATTAGAAGGCACTATCCAGCCTCTAGAAAAATAACTTGGTGTTAAAATAGATTCAAAATAAATTAATGCTTTCTCATTATCTTTCACGTCGTATTGCTTTTTAAGCTTACTAGCTAAAGCGTCATTAATAAGGCTAGAGCGTGAATCTCTTTTAACTCTATTTTCTACTTCATTTTTAATTTTTTCGATTGGTTGCAAACCTTCTTTACTAATCAACTTAATAATATGCCAACCGTAATTAGATTTAAAAGGTTTAGATATTTCGCCTTTTTCTTTAAGGCTGAATGCCACTTTTTCAAACTCTTGTGAGCTTAATTGACCTCCTGTAAATGGAGTAAGAAGACCTCCTTTATCTGATGAACTTTTATCTTCTGAAAACTGTTTTGCTAATGATTCAAAATTTTCACCTTGATTAATCTTTTTATAAATTTCATTTATACGAACTTCAGGATTAACCAAACTATCTTTTTGGTTGTTCATTATCATTATATGCTCAACTGTAACTTCGCCAAGTGTAGGTCTTTTATCTTCCACAATAACAATATGGTAACCAAATCGGGTTCTAAAAGGCATAGAAATCTCTCCTACTTTTGTACTAAACGCAGCGTTTTCGAAAGGATAAACCATTTTAAAAGCTGAAAAATAACCTAAATCTTCAGCAAAAACCGTCTCACCATCATGAACTTCACTTTTAACTTTTTCAAACCCTTCACTCAAAATACGTTTGCGCAAATCGATTAATTGGTTATAAACATTAAGAGTGTCTTTTTCGTTTTCATCAATTCTAACTAATACATGCTTAGCTTTTATATCGTAAGCCATTCTGTTGTAAGCCTCTTTTATTAATGCTTCAGTTACATTAGAATCAGACATGTAGTTTTTAGATAATTGCTTTTTGTATCCTAAAAACTCTCTTTTATAAGTAGGTATTGTATCTAAACCTAAACGTTTAGCTTCTTTAATTTTAAGTTTATAATTAATAAATAATTGCAAATAAGTATCTACATCTTTTTGTGATTCGTCTTTAACTAAATCTAAGTTTTTATTATAAACTCTAACAAACTCTGTAGCACTAACAGGCTCGTCATCAACAGTAAATAAAACATCGTCAGAGCTTTTTTGAGCAAGACTATTTGCTGTTATAAACAGCGACAAAAAAAATATTGAAAATTTAAAATTCATAACTTAAACTAATTAACAATTACAGCAAAAATAACACAATTAACACATTATGCAAGTTGCTTTTTTGAAACGATTATATTATGATTTTAGTATATTAAAGTATTAGGTGCATTAATACTATTATTAAGTACTAAATACAAAAGTTTTTAACACGAAAACGTTGTAGTAATTTGTTTTGTTTATTTGGTTCGGTTTATTTGGTAAGTTTACTAAAATCAATTAAATAATTATGATAAAACTTTACACTACATTTTGTTTGTTTTTTGTTGGTTCACTTTTTTATGCACAAGAAACATTGACTTTTTCCAATTATAATGGTTCAGCAATTAACCTTACAGCAACAACATCAACAGTAAATAATTCTATTACTATAGTTTTTGAAGATGCTGATATTATTAATAATTTTTACACACAATTTCAAAACGAAATTTATATGTTTGGTGGTTTAAATACTGATGCTGGAGGATTTCAAGGATCGCCTTCTTTTAGTGATTTAGGCTCTCAACCTCAATTAACACTGATAGATTCTGATAATAGTGTACAACCAAACACCTATAGTATCACTATTAATTTAGCTCAACATTACACCCTTGTTCCAAACGGAACAACGGTATACGGTTTTAATCTATTATTTCAGAACCAATATAGTGGTGGTGGAAATAATCAAACTCTTGATTTGTATATCGATTTAGTAGATGCAGTAAAAGATAGCACATTAAGTATTGATGACTTTAGTGCAACTGTTAAAGCTAAATGTTTAAACAATAATTTGCAGTTAACAAATTATACAGGACCACTATCAATAACAATTTTTGATATTAATGGACGAATAATTAATACACTAACAGATATAAGTAATTCTAACATCCATAACATTCGGTTAAATTTACCTAAAAGCCAGCTTTGCATTGTTCATATTAAAGGAGATAGTTTTGTGGAAACATTAAAAACCATTTCAAAATAACACGACAATTAACAAATCAACTAATTTATTGGCGATTGAACTTTCAATCGCCTTTTTTTTTGTGAAACTACATATCTTTATAACTTCTATTTTTAAATAAAAATGAAATATACTACTGAAATAATTGTTGAAGTACCAATTGAAACATTCATTAAAAAATTTGACAGTGCCGAAAACATGAAACATTGGCAAAGAGGTTTAGTTTCTGTAGAGCATGTTTCTGGTGATCCTGGTCAATTAGGTGCAAAAATGAAATTAAATTATAAATTAGATAAAAGAGAGTTTACTTTACTTGAAACCATAACACATCGCAATTTACCACATGAGTTTCATGGCACATATACAATGAAAGGTATTCATAATACTCAAGAAAATTATTTTAAATCTACAGATGAAGGTTATACAAAATGGACCTCAGTAAGTGATTTTATGCCTTTAAACTTCACAATGCGAATTATGACGTATTTAATGCCAAAAGCTTTTAAAAAACAATCCTTAAAGTACATGAAAGACTTTAAAAACTTTGTGGAAAAAGGTGTATCTGTATCAAATGCGTAAACTAAAACTTATTTGGGATTTTAAAGGACCTACAGCGAGTAAAATTGCTGAACACCATCTTATTCACTTAAAAGAATACATCAATATTAATAATGTAGAAGTATTAGCTACAGGAAATGAAGTTATAAACGAACTTCATGCAATAGCTTTTATTGTAGTGAATGAAAGTGATATGAAGCCAATTAGAGATATACTAAAACCACATAGAGGACAGGTATATCAACTTTAATTACAATAGTTTTTAAGAATTAAAGTTATAATTAAACTTACCTGTAAAAATCAACCTATGGTAAATAAAACCACTATATTATTAATTAGTTTGCTTTTTATAATTACTAATAAAGCTTTATCGCAAACAATAGAACCTAACAGCACACATGAAAAATGGGAGTTTGTTTTAGAAGATACTGGCGATGTGCTTCAAATAGCTATTCCAGTAGCTGCTGGTCTTACAACACTTTTTAAAGAAGATTGGGATGGAACAAAGCAATTTGTATTCTCTTACGCTACGAGTTTAGTGGTAACACATTCTTTAAAAAAAATAATTCGAAAAGAACGTCCTGAAGATAGAAACTTATACGATGCATTTCCTTCAGGGCATACAACTTCGGCCTTTTCTGGAGCATCATTTATTCAAAGACGTTATGGTTGGAAATATGGTAAATGGGCTTATTTAGGCGCAGCTCTCGTAGGCGTTAGCAGAATGGAAGGACCAGATGGATGGCATGATATTTGGGATGTGTTAGCAGGTGCAGTAGTTGGCATTGGCAGCACTTATATATTTACTACACCTTACGAAAAAAGCAAAGTAAATGTCGGTTTTTTATCAAATGGCGACACACATGTTCTTACTTTAATTTATAAATTCTGATATCAAATAATAATTAAAAATCAACAAACAATATTTATTGTATTTTGCAACCCTTAAAAACCTAAACAAAATGAAAAAAACTTTACTTACTATTATTATCGCATGTATTGCTATTACAAACTTTTATGCTCAAAGAGCTATCTCTGAAGAGGTTAGTTATTTTGATATAAGAATACCAAATCAGCCATTAGAGAGTTCGGTAAAAACTTATAAAGTAATTGTAGATACACCTTATACCTTAACTGTTGAAGAATTAGAGGTACAATCTAAAGCCGATTTTGAAGCTGAAAAAGCTAACTATGGTAATATTCTTAAAGAAAGTGAAGAAGAATATCAAGACCGTTTAGCTAATCATGATGACGAAGTAAAAAAGGCAGAAGCCCGTTATGACAAAGAAATGGCAGATTTTAAAGACCTTTCTTTGCTAGAGCGCCTTGCATTAACAGACCAAGGTAAAAAGCCACAACTTATTGTACCTTCTAAACCAACATATGTTAAACCTAGAGAGCCTCAATATATTCAACCAAACCTTGATGACCATTTAATTTTTGATAATCAAGTACTTGCAGATGGTGTTGAATTACTAGGTTATGAAAAAGGAGGATCAGATGTTTTGTTTATTATAAACATTTCAAAAATGGTGTTTCAAGATAATGGAGGACAAACATTTTATAGTCAACCAACAACATTAAAAGTTATGAAAGGAAGCGCTGTTATTAATGAGAAAACTTTTGATAACGAATTCCAATTTTTAACCTCATCGTCTAGTAATACTATTAATCTAGATCGTCATGAAAAAAATAACGTTAATAAAATAATGAGAAATATATCTACATATATAAATGAAGAATTTGGTCATATACCAGTTGCTTCAAATATTATGATAGAATATCCTAAAAATAAAGACAGAGAATACGACGCTCTTGAAAATGCAAAAATTAAAGCTCTTTCTGCTTACAGAAAACTTAAAAAAGATGCCACTACAGAAACTAGAGAACGTGCAAAATCTGAGTTAGAAGCTGTAAGAGAAGTTTGGAAAGCCGAACTTGCTAAAATAGATTACAACGACAAAAAAGCTGTAATGAACAAAGATGTTGCTAAAATGATTTTCTTCAATCTTATGCGTGTTGATATCAGTTTAAAAGATAAAGCTCAAGCTGAAGAAACTCTAGCTGCAATGCAAGAAAAACGTATTGATTTAGATTTAAGCTACGACGAGAAAAACACATTTACACGTTTAGAAGAGCAAGTATATAAAATGTAAGTAATGACAAAAAACATAATAATCTCTGCAATCGCTATCCTTACTTTAAACTTTGGATTTGCCCAAACATTCCAAACACAAATTGGACCAAGCTTCAAAAAAGAAAGTGAAAAAGATATTTATCATATTGTATTCCCTTCTGCTTATGGATTTATGACACTTCATCATTTAGACAATGTAATGATGGATAATACTAAAGCAATGGTTTTAACCAAATATGACCAAACGATGCAATCTATTGAAACTAAAACTTTCAATTTGCCTAAATTAGGTCAACGAGCTGCCGATTTGCAACGTGTTATTGAATTAGATGATAAACTAATTTTCTTATCAACCTCAATGGATAAAAAAACTGGTGCTCATCAAGTATTCGCACAAGTATACAATCAAAAAGATAATAGTGTAAGTGCTGAAAAAGTATTAGCCTCAATACCAATTGAAGGCTATTCAAATTCTGGATATTACCAAATTGCTGTGTCTCCAAATCAGTCTAAAATAGCTATTTATGCAAATATGCCTTTCGAAAAGAAGATGCAGGAAAAAGTTCAGGCGTGGATGTATGATATTGAACTAAACAACCTTTGGAAACATTCAGAAACGTTAAGTTTTGAAAGTGAAAGAGCTTATCAAGAAGAAACTTTTGTTAGTAATGAAGGTCAGCTATATGTATCTAAAGTGACCGATTTTTATAAAAAAACTAGAACTACTCATCTTTTAAAATGTAATGGTAAATCTTTTGAGAGTTCTGTACTATCAGCCGATGGTTTTCAACCAATGGACATGTCACTTATTAATGTAACTGGAAAGCCAATGTTAGTTGGGTTTTTCTGGGATGGTACAAAAGGAATTATAAAGGTAAATTCTGAAGAAGGCAATGATAATGATGGCGCTTTTTTATATGATTTATCTGAAAGCAAAATTACAGGCATTCATAAATGGAATTCTTCATTAAATACTAGTGATCTTAAAAGTCTTGAAGTTGTTGATGTAAAAGTTATTGGTGACGATATTTTTATGATTGGTGAAAAAAGATTGGAAAAAAGTGAATTCAGAAAAAATGGCTCTACTCCTACTATGGATTTAGATTATTTCTACACTTTTGGGTCTAGCGTTATAGTAAATTTAGATACTAAAGGCACACTTAAAAGTTTTACACCTCTTATGGGTTCAAAACTATATAAAAACACAGACAAAGAAAAAGGATCTGTTGCTGCTTTATATCTAGAAAATGGTTTACGTATATTTTCTAACAACGATTATATTCGCTGCGATTCTTTTTTCACACAAAACAAAGCAACTTTTAACTCTCCTTCTGTTAGGCCAAACGGAATAGGAACAACTCCATATATTATTCCTGCTACTGTAAGTGAAGTGAAAAAATATAATTTAGTGTATTATATTACTAATTATAGTGACCAATATTGGTTGAATAAAATGAGTTGGTAAAATTTATCTTTCAATAATAAAAAAACGTCCTAAAAGTGAATTTACTCTTAGGACGTTTTTAGTTATATTTAATACAATTAAGAATTAACACGCAACCTTTTTACAAAAAACACATCTATAAAAAAAGTGTTAACTTACTAATATATAACTATATGAGAAATTTAATTTTACTTTTCATTTTTACAATTACATTAATTTCATGTAATAATGATGATTCGCAAATAGATAAAAATACAACCAATAGTGTTGTTTTATTAAAAGTTGATTTTTTAACTAGCACTTTTGAAGGAGGAAAAGAGATTGTTTTCCCAGAGACAAACACATTCACAATTACACATACTTATCATCCACCAGGTGATTTTGGAAGTGTACAATTATATTATCAAGAATTAAATCAATTGTTATTTGATGGTGATATTATTTGGATGGGATTAGGAGACGTATCATATCCTTCAACAATAGATTTACCAGAAACATTTACTACTGTTAACTCAAATTTACCTTTACCTAACTTAAATCAGTTTAAAAAAGTAATGTATGATGAGTTTGCTTATTATCCAGACACTATTGATTATTCCAGTATTTGGAACTCAATATCTAATTTAGAAATTGTCAATAATTATTTAAACACTAATCCTAATGGAAAAATAAATTTATTCCTATATACACCAAGTGTCGGAATTGGTAATCCAGCAGATTGGGATTGGTACATTATACTTAAAAATTAAGTCCTTTATTAAAGGTTATCTCGAATAATTAGGAGATTCTTTTGTTATAGTAACATCGTGTGGATGACTTTCATTTATACCTGAAGCAGTAATTTTCACAAACTGCCCTGTGTTTTGTAATGTTGCAATATCTTTCGCTCCGCAATAACCCATTCCTGCACGTAAACCACCAACAAACTGATGTATACTCTCAAATAAATCGCCTTTGTATGGTACACGTCCTACAATACCTTCAGGAACCAATTTTTTAATATCGTCTTCAACATCTTGAAAATAACGGTCTTTACTACCTTGCTTCATGGCTTCAACAGAACCCATTCCTCTATACGATTTAAACTTACGTCCTTCATAAATTATGGTCTCTCCAGGAGATTCTTTAGTTCCTGCTAATAACGACCCTAACATAACTGTGTCTGCTCCAGCAGCAATAGCTTTTGGTATATCTCCTGTATAGCGTATTCCACCATCTGCAATAACTGGAACTCCACTTCCTTTAATGGCTGCAGCAACTTCTAATACTGCAGAAAATTGTGGAAAACCAACACCAGCTACTACTCTTGTTGTACATATAGAACCTGGACCAATTCCTACTTTTACTGCATCTGCACCTGCTTCAACTAAATATTTAGCTGCTTCGCCTGTAGCTATATTTCCAACTACAACTTCTAATTTAGGAAACTGCTGCTTTATAGCTTTTAAAATAGTTACCACTCCTTTTGTATGACCATGAGCTGTATCAATAATTACTGCATCGACACCAGATTTAACCAATGCCTCTGCTCTATCAACAGCATCTGCAGTAACACCAAGTGCAGCCGCAACACGTAAACGACCAAAACTATCTTTATTAGAAATTGGTTTTTGAGTTAGTTTTGTAATATCTCTAAATGTAATTAATCCTGCAAGTTTGTAGTTATCATCTACAATAAGTAATTTCTCAATTTTGTTTTTTTGAAGAATACCTTCAGCTTCTTGCAACGAAGTACCAACTGGAGCTGTTACTAAATTATCTTTAGTCATCACTTCAATAATTGGTCTGTTATTATCTTTTTCAAAGCGTAAATCACGATTTGTAACAATACCTTTTAAAGCACCTTTATCATCAACAATAGGAATTCCGCCAATACTATGTTCTGCCATATTTTGCTTGGCATCTAAAACCTTAGCAGTTAGTGGAAGTGTTACAGGATCAGTAATCATTCCGCTTTCAGCACGCTTTACTTTACGAACTTCGTTAGCTTGCTCTGCAATAGTCATATTTTTATGCAACACACCAATACCTCCTTCGCGAGCAATAGCAATAGCCATAGCGCTTTCGGTAACTGTATCCATAGCTGCGGAAACAATAGGAATATTGATTTTAATATTACGTGTAAATTGTGTTTGAATATTGACTTCGCGAGGAAGTACTTCAGAGAAAGCTGGAACTAAAAGGACGTCGTCGTAAGTTAGTCCTTCACCTACTATTTTATTTTGATGTGCTATCATTTTGCAATTAAAATTTAATTGCATGCAAAGATACAATTATTATTGCTAATACCGTTTTAAGTGAATATTATTTATTTTATTTCTGAAATACAGTAAGATCTGAGTATGTTTAATGCATAATTGAATCGCTCTTGAGGATTGGCAATATCGCCTTCAAATCTAATCTGTTTGGGCACAACTAAACTATACAAAAACTTTCCTTTTGCCATCCGTTCAATCTTTTTTAAACTACGCTCGTCCATCAACTGATAGATATTCTCAATCCAAACAAACTGCTCTTCATGTAAAATAGTTTTATCCCAATTTAAAGCTTCTTCACCTTTTAAAACAGTTTCAGACAGATATACTTCTTGTAAAAATTCAAACGAATTAAAAAACACTTCTTCACTCCCTTGATTAGCATAACCTTTAACCTTTTTATTGGTAAAAATACTATAAGGAAATGCTTCAACTAATCGCAATTTTTTCGAAATATAATAAGCCATTTTTGGCCACACTACTTCATGCTCCTTAGTATCTAGTTTAGCAATTATCCAAGAGTAAAAATCTCGACGTTGCTGAATTGAAGTATACTCTTCTGGTTTATTATTTGTGAGATTGAAATTGTTTGCTTTTTGCCAAACGTCTGTATTGTTCTTTCTATCAGATTTTAGCCAATCTTGAGGCAAGAGTTCATTATTTTGAGTTGACTTCTGATAGTCTTTTAGGCTTTTCCATTCTCTGGAGAATGTTGTAAAAGAAAAAAGTAATAAAATTGAAAAGACTATTAGCTTCATGTATACATATTCAATGTCGAATAAATATACGAGAATTTATACTGTAGTGGTTTTATTTTTAAACAATTGAAATAAGATGATTAGCACTGATGCTGTAAAAGTTAATGTCATTAGAATACCTGAAAGCATTACAATATATTTCATCCAAAGCAATCCTGTCCACAGTAAATATAAGCCACCAAAAGTAAGAACTACTGATACAAATGGCTCTACAATTAAAAACAGTTTTAGCTTTTGATTAAGCTTTGTTGTACTCAAAACTAATCCAACTAAAAAAAAGATAATCGACATCGATAAAATGTGATTATGTACTAAAGTGAGCATTTCCTGTTCACTTTTTTTAAACTTCATAACTTCTGCATCTTCATCGGCTTCGTTTCCTAAATACTGCTCTTCAATACCATTTGGAGCTGCAGATGACGTTTCACCAACAAAAATTAGTCCTGTATAAAAACCAATACTTAATACTAAAATAAAAGCACCTATAAGTAGCTTAATTTCTTTTGGTAAGGTATATATAAGACCGTTTAGCTGCATTATAAGATGTTTTTAGAGTGAAGTATTTTTAATGATTTTAACAAATCATTCATAGCATTTGTCATTGACCTAACTGAAATTGTAGCACCAGAAATAGCAACTACAGTATCGTTATATCTCAACTCATCATTTTGTGTTTTACCAATAAACTGTTGTAACCAACGCTTGCTACCAATTTCGCCGCCATAATCTTCTCTATAAACTAATATTTTGGCCTTTTTTACAATTAAATCAGTATCTAACAGTACTAAATAGTCAAACTCATCAGTTTTACTTGGCGCTTTAGACACATAAGCATAACCTATAGTTTTTGTTTTAGATTTTATTTCGAATAAATTATCTGAACCAAATTTTGAAGGTAAATTAGAAGCTACTTTTGCATCAATAATTTTAGATTTAAACTCAAATACCTCAACATTATATGTGTCTTTAATCTCCTTATCTACCTTTTTTTGAAGGTGCTTTGGAAGTCCGAAAGACAAAAAAACAAATGCTGTTAATAAGATTGTAAATTGTTTAAATTTCATTTTGCAAAGATATTTAATTAATTGTTGTTAGTACAACATAAATGCCAAATAGCTAAAGAGAAAATTTCTTTTCATCTTTAGCCACAGGACAATTAAAAACTAATTCACTCTAAAAATATTTTTGTTTCTAGAACCATACGCCTAATCCAACATTTAATTGGTTTGGTAAATCTGCATTGGTTGCATTATCTTTTATTTGATAATCTGCTTTTACTACTGCTCCAGGAGCTACTTTATAGCTTAATCCTAAAGTCCATTCGTTTCTATTATAAGCATCATTCTTTACTAAACCACCATCAACAGAGGCATGAGTATCATAATCTTCATAGCGTGCAAAAGCAAACAATTGTTGTTGTTTATCTGTAGGCAACAAATTATATGCAGCCTCTAAATACCAACCTTGTAAAGCACTTCCTAAATCTGTTGAGTATAATGTGTTATAATCTTCTGTATCATTTAAGCTAGCATATATAAATTGACCTCTTGCTGTAAAACGTTGGTATGCGTAGCGTGCATCAAAACCTAACATTGAAATTCCTACTGAAGAACCATCTATATCATCTACATCATCTTCAGCTTGAGTACGACCAAAATACCCTGATAAACCTAAACGTAATCCTGGTAAGCCATAGTAATCTAATTTAGCTGCAAAGTTAGGAGAATCTATTGTAGATTGAATTCCTTTTTGACGTCCATTACGTAATGCGTTACTACCACCTAAAACCTTTGTACCATTTACAGATGCAAAACCATTAAATACGTAAGCTTGATATCCTAAAGATATTTCATTAAAACGACCTGAAACTCCAGCACCTATTTCTCTCCACGTTGTTGGTACAATACTTCCATCAATACTTGGTCGCTCAACTCCATTAAAAGTAGTTGGTTCATGATATTCGTTTACGATTCCCATTGGCACTAACATTAAACCTCCACGAAGGTTAACATTATCTGATAAGTTATACTGCAAAAAAGCTTGCTCTACAAATACTTCTTCAACATGCTCTAACTCAATTTCTGTTACAAATTGTACTTTATCATTAAACTTGTAACCAAAAAGTAATACTAAACGCTGTACATCTAATTCTCCATTATTTCCTTCAGGTTGGTTATAAGTAATCTCACCATAACCACCAACTGTTACACCGCTATTAATATTTCCAGACAGAATACGTTGCGCAGCATTTTGTTGATTTTGAGGGTTTGTTGATAAAGAATCTGGTACTGTTTGCGCAAAAGAAGTTGCGCATATAAAACTTGCAAAAAGTAGGGTTAATTTTTTCATTTTTTTGATTGTTGTTGTTTTTATTTAGACTTGTTATAAATAATTATTTCTAATTCGAGTGCAAAAATAATAGGACATTTTAATTTTGCAAAGTTTATTTAGACTTATTTTAAATAAAAAAAATGAAGATTATCTAACTAATTAATTAACAACGATTAAGAGAATAAAAAATTAATGGTAAGCTGTGAAAATTTTTGTGGCCTCATTATAGGCGCTTTCAAAACTTAATGCGTTTAAGCTGTTGTTTTGTTTAGAAGTAAAATATGATAATAGTTTTTCAGTTGGCATATTGCCAGTAAGATCGTCTTTTGCCATTGGACAGCCACCAAAACCCTGTATTGCACCATCAAAACGTTTGCATCCTGCTTTATAAGCTGCATCAACTTTTTCAAACCATGTATTAGGTGTTGTATGTAAATGGGCGCCAAACTCAATTTGTGGGTACTTTGGTATTAAATTAGAAAATAAATAGTCGATATTTTCAGGATTAGATGTTCCTACAGTATCACTTAACGATAGTATTTTTACTCCCATTTTAGCCAAACGTTCAGTCCACTCGCCTACTATTTCTACATTCCATGGGTCTCCGTAAGGATTACCAAATCCCATTGAAATATAAACTACAACCTCCTTATTGGTTTTATTAGCAATCTCTAAAATCTCACTTAAAGTTATTACAGATTGCGCTATGGTTTTGTGTGTATTACGCATTTGAAAGTTTTCGGAAATAGAAAACGGATAACCTAGATAATCTATCTCACCATGTTTAGAAGCATCTTCAGCTCCTCTTGTATTGGCAATTATAGCAAGTAATTTACTAGAGGTTTTTGATAGATCTAATTTTGATAAAACTTCTGCTGTATCTACCATTTGAGGTATTGCTTTTGGAGACACAAAACTACCAAAATCAATAGTATCAAAACCAACTCTTAATAACGATTGAATGTACTGTACTTTTTTATCAGTCGGAATAAAGTCTTTAATGCCTTGCATAGCATCTCTAGGACATTCAATGATTTTTACTGGCTTTGACATTCAGCTTTAATTAGATTGTAAAATTACCATTATTTTTCTGATAGTAAAATGAAAATTGCAATACCAACAAATACTATGATTTGTAACCATTTAAGTATAAAACCTACATTCTTATGCTTTTTTATATATTCTGAAATTAATCCTGAAAGGACAGCTATAATAGAGAATATAATAAACGATACAATCATAAAAATAAACCCTAAAACATAAAACTGTGTAATGGTGCTTAACGTAGTGCTAAACAAAAAACCTGGAAAAAATGCCAAAAAGAAAATAGACACTTTTGGGTTTAAAACATTCATAATAAACCCTTGTTTAAATAATTGTGTAGTACTTTTTTTAGGGATATTATTAGAATTTAAACTCAATTCAGCATCGCTTTTATAGACATTAAAAGCTAAATAAAGCAAATACAATGCTCCAAAAAGCTTAATAATAAAAAACAGTGAGTCATTTTGTTTTATAATTGCTGAAACACCAAAAGCTACTAAAGTAGTATGAACTAAACACCCAGTTATTAGTCCACAAACCGTTGCTATACCGTACTTTTTTCCATTAACTAAACTTTGCATTAAAACATAAATGTTATCTGGTCCTGGAGAAATTGCTAAAGCAGAAGTAGCTAGTATAAATGATAGTAAAAGGTCGTAGTTCAAGTTGGCTTTATTTTTTAAGTAAAAATAATATTAAAAAAAGTAGCAAAAAAATGTAAGTAACCCTTACTTATTTTCGACATAATTATTTCAATACTAACTCTATACAAATGAAAAACTTTACTCAAACCTTAAAAACCCCAATTTTTCTCTTTGCATTGCTCACTGTCCCAAGTGTTTTTGCGCAATCTGTAGCAAATTATGATGTGTCAATAACTACAATATGGAATACAACAGATCATACTTCAGTACCTGGAAACGCGCATTGGTTTGATCTTATTGGAGCAACACATAATACAGAAAATGAATTTGTAGATTTAGGTGTTTTAGCAACTTTAGGTATTAAAAATGTAGCTGAAGGTGGTGATAATGGTGCAATTACTAATGAAATAAATTCAGTTATTACTGCAGGAAGAGCTGACCAGTTGTTACAAGACGACTTCCCTTTTGCAGCAGTTAGCACTGCTGGTTTTACAGGTTTACAAGTAAGTGAAGACTTTCCTTTTATAACTTTAGTGTCGATGGTTGCACCAAGTCCAGATTGGTTTATTGCAGTAAATAGTTTAAACTTAAGATCAGGAAATAATGCAATAAACAATGGATGGAAAGATACATTTACTCTAGATGTTTTTGCTTATGATTCAGGTACAGATAGTGGTACTAATTATACTTCATCAGATAACCCAAATGCTCCAGTACCAGTGTTTATGATAACAGGATTCCCTATTAATGGAAATAAAATTGCAACAATAACATTCACCTATAACTCATCTACATTAAGTGTTGAGAATTTTAATTCTGTGAAAAAAGTTGAAATCTACCCTAATCCATCTTACGGAATTGTAAACATAAAAACCTCTGGTGCAAATAGTGTTGCTTTGGCTTCTATGTACGATGTTTTAGGAAAACGTGTTGGTAATTTTAAAAACATTACTCAATCAGAGAATTTTAAAATAAATACTTCAAACTTTAAAGACGGAATTTATGTTTTAAAACTTAGTTTAAGTGATGGTTCAATTGTTTCAAGGAAGCTTATTTTGAACTAAATCAGACATCTAAAAATTTATACAATCCTTTGTTTTTAACAATATTTGGCTATTTTTACCCAATAAATCTTAACCTACTAACTAATGATTATTAGATTTTTACCTCTTAAAAACATATTCTTTGTTTTAAGTATAGCACTATTAGTTTCTTCAAATGGTTATTCTCAAGTAGAGCCTGTTTGCGGTTTTGTTGCTACACCTGAAGCTCAAGAACGATTTGAAAGACTTCTTCCTCAAATTAAAAAATATGAGCAAGAATATTATAACAAGTCTTTATCAAGATCATCAACAGCTATAAGCTCTATTCCCATTAAAGCCCATATTTTAAGAACATCATCTGGTACTGGTGGCTTAACTGTTACTCAGTTGAATGATGCAATTGCAAATATGAATGCGTATTATGCAAATGCTTATATAGAATTCTTTTTATGTGATGGAATAAACTATATAGATGATTCAACATATTATGACTTTGAAACCAATGAACAAAGTGCTTTAACAAGTGGAAATAATGTAAATAATGTTATTAATATTTACTTTGCGAATACAGTAACAAGTAGTGATTCTGGTGGTGGATTATGTGGTTATGCCTATTTTCCTGGTGGACCAGAAGTTATTTTAATGGACAATGGTTGTGCGATAAATGGTAGTACATTACCTCACGAAATGGGTCATTTCTTTGCATTATACCATACTCATGGACCAAGTAATTCTGCATTAACAACAGAATTAGTAAACGGAACTAATTGTGATACTAATGGTGACTTAATTTGTGATACACCTGCAGATCCTCAATTATCATATAGCAATGTTACTGGTGCATGTAATTATATTGGTACAGATACAGATGCAAATGGTGATACATTTGTACCAGACCCTCAAAACATAATGTCGTATTCCAGAAAAGAGTGCAGAACTTTATTTTCGCCTCAACAATATGCTCGCATTTATGCAACTTTTCAAACGTCAAGAAATAATCTATCATGCCCAAGCTTTAATGTGGCTTTTGATGCAAATTACACAAGAGATTGCAGTAATTCGTTAACAGTTAATTTTACTGATTCTAGTGTTGGAGCGACATCTTGGCAATGGGATATTGATGGCGATGATATTATTGATTATACAACTCAAAATCCAACACATGTTTATAATGAAGGTGTTTTTGATGTTACCTTAACTATTTCTAATGGAACAAGTTCGTTAACAAAAGTGTATTCCGAACTTATTGAAGTAGGTTCTAATCCTATAAACACAACTCAGCTTCTTTTTACATTAACAACAGATAATTGGCCTGCTGAAACAACTTGGGAGTTTAAAGATAGTAATGATATCGTTTTATATTCAGGAGGTCCATATATAGAAGGCACCCATGATTTTACAACTTTTAATGAAACTTTTAATATTGTAGCTGATGAGTGTTATACGCTAACTGTTAGTGATAGTTATGGTGATGGTATATGTTGTGCATCTGGAACTGGATCATACGAGTTAAAAACTCTTGAAAACGTGGTTATAGCAACAGGAGGTGATTATGGCTTTGGAGAAGAAACTTATATGTCTAATCAATCTTTAGGTGTTGATGATTATTTTATTAATAATAAGATTAGTGTTTATCCAAATCCAACAAATACAGTTTTAAACATAAAGCTAAATCAGAATAGCAATCTACCAGATGGATATAAAATATATAATATGCTTGGGCAACTAATAGATGCTAAAGAGATTAATAACATCGGACATTTAAAAATTGAAACAAGTACTTTAAACAATGGTATGTATTTTATAAAAATATTTAAGGATGATCAATTCACTTCCATCCCATTTATTAAAAACTAAAAACAACAAAAAAGAGGATTGAAATTTCAATCCTCTTTTTTTATAAGTGCTTTGTTAATTTGTTTAATAAGATTAGGTCCTTCATAAATAAAGCCAGTATATAGTTGAATTAAATCTGCACCAGCTTCAAGCTTCTCTAAAGCGTCATCAACTGTATGTATACCTCCAACTCCTATTATTGGGAATGCCTTACTACTTTTTTCAGATAAAAATCTAATTACTTCAGTAGAGCGATTGGTTAAAGGCTTTCCACTTAAACCTCCAATCTCAGTTTTATTAATATCGTGCAAACCATCTCTAGAAAGAGTTGTATTGGTTGCTATAACACCATCTATCTTAGTATCAGAAACTATATCAATAATATCTAAAAGCTGCTCGTTTGTTAAATCTGGAGCTATTTTTAATAATATTGGTTTAGGATTAGGTTTCTCTTTATTTAAGTTTTGAAGTGTTTGTAGAAGCTTAGTAAGTGGCTCTTTATCTTGAAGCGCTCTTAAATTTGGTGTGTTTGGAGAACTTACATTAACTACAAAATAGTCTACATAATTAAACAAAGCATTAAAACAAATAATATAATCTTCAACAGCATCATCGTTAGGTGTAATTTTATTTTTTCCAATATTACCACCTATAAGTACATTATTGTTCTTCTTCAATCGCTCAACAGCTTCAAATACACCTCCATTATTAAAGCCCATCCTATTGATTATAGCTTTATCTGCTTTCAGCCTAAATAATCTCTTCTTAGGGTTTCCTTCTTGAGGTTTTGGAGTTAAGGTTCCTATCTCAATAAAGCCAAAACCAAAATTATTAAGCTCATTAAACAATTTGGCATCTTTATCAAAACCAGCAGCTAATCCAACAGGATTTTTAAAAGTCAACCCAAACAGATTACGCTCTAATTTTTTATCATTTACTTGATAAACATTCTTGATAATTGAAGATACAAAAGGTACTTTGTTTATAAATCTTACAGCCGAAAATGTAAAATGGTGTACTTTTTCAGGATCAAAACAAAATAATAAAGGGCGGATAATTAATTTATACATTAGTGATAATTAGATGTGAGCAAAATTAAGCATAATAAAAAAAGGCTACCAAAAAGGTAGCCTTAATTTTAAATAAATTTATTCAGAATTAAAATCTGTAGTTTAATCCAATACTATAATTAGTACCTAACTGACCTAATTGTTGTACCTCTGAAGAGTAAACAAAACGAGAACCAGCTTGTGCTGTATTAGTAGATGCTTTTGTAACATCTGGATAAACATCAAATAAGTTATTTACTATAGCTGTTAAGCTTAACTTGTCAGTAAACTTATAAGAGAAACTTAAATCTGTAGCTAATTTAGAAGACAGCTCTTGGTCAACACCATTAGCAGTTTCTACACCATTAACTGTTCCACCTGAAGGCGCAGTAATAGTTACTTTTCCAAATAAAGTATTGTAAAGACCAATATTGAATTTTTCAGCTTCATAATCTAAAGCTAAAATAAACTTAGATTTTGGTCTAGAGTTAGTAATTAACCCTTTTTCTTCACGTGTAAAAATATTATATCCATTAGCTGCTAAAGCATCTGGAGTTGTAATCGCATCAATTTTAGTAGTATTAAAGTTAGCTGCTAAGCTAGTATGTAATTTAGCATCAGCTCCCATTTCAATATTTCTATAGTTTAACACGAAATCTGCTCCTGTTGTTTTAGTATCTCCAGCGTTAATAAAGAATTGTACTGCAACAACATTATTATCTTCAAGTATTTGCTCAACTTGGTTTGTTGTAGTATCATCATCATCAGAACCAATTTGAGATGAGAATAAAACTCGGTCATCAACTTTAATTTGATAAAAGTCTAATGATGCAGAGAAGTTTGTATCAAACTTATACGTTAAACCAGCTGAAAAGTTTTTAGATGTTTCAGCAAATAAGTTAGGAACACCTAATGCTTGCACAGCAGGATTATTATTTGCTAACGTACCTTGTAGCAATGGTTCAGAAGAACCTGCAACAATAATATACTGGCTATTTGTTAAGTGTCGTTGGTGTAATGTAGGCGCTCTAAATCCTGTACTGTAAGAAGCTCTAATTGCGCCATCTTCACCTAACTTATAACGTCCGTTAATTTTCCAAGAAAAGTTATCTCCAAAATCAGAGAAATCTTCATAACGTCCAGCCACACCAATTAATAAATCTTCAGTGATATCAAAATCTAAACCAGCATAAGCAGCAAAGTTATTTCTATCCCACTCGCCAGCTTCTGCAGGCTTGATACCTGCAAATGAATCTGAACCAGAACCATAATATGATAATGGATCACCTTCTATAGCTTTAAAAGTCTCTTTTTTGTACTCAAGACCAAAAGAACCACTTACCATATCTGAAAATACTCTAGATACATCTAAGTTTCCTATAACATTATTTAGACTATAACCTCCAGGTTTAAATGTTCTTGGAGATGTTCCATTTTCAGCTAAATAGTTTCTATTTACCGAATTATTTACTGTATAAGAAACACTATTACTACCATAAGTTAAACTTGTATCAAAATTCCATCCATCACCTACTTCAAATTTAATTCCACCAACATTTAAATGATCTTTAATTCTTGCTTCGAAAGTTGGTTGGTATCCTTGAAAATCTTCAGAACGAGTTATAAAATCTGCATCTGCTACATCACGTCTCCAATAAGGGGCTCTGTAATATGCAAAGCTTCGTCCTGTACGTAACGTATATCCATGAAAAGAATAAAACTCAGCGTTTTCTCCCATTGGATGAGATAAATTAACAAACAAATCACCTTTTTCTAAATCAGGCTGACCAACTTTCATTCCTAAATCTGGGTTATTTTGCGCCCAAGCAATTTCGTTAGGTCTAGCATCTGAAGGTAAATCTGCAATTCCTGGTGTACCAGCTCTATTTGTAAATTCTTGGTTATAATACCCAAGAGTAAGGTTAATATATCCACCTTCTCCAAAAGTTAATCCTGTATTAAAGTCTGTAGCGAAATTAAATCCATCGCCTTCTGATGTAATACCTGCTTTTGTACTAAAAACTGAATAATCTACATCTTTTTTAAGTACCATATTTATAACTCCTGCAATGGCATCAGAACCATATTGCGCAGAAGCTCCATCACGTAAAATTTCTACTCTCTCAACAGCAGCTGTAGGAATACTTTTTAAATCGATTCCAACCTCACCTTTACCAGGGGTTCTGTTTAAATATACTTGAGCACTTTGATTTTTACGCTTTCCATTAACCAAAACTAAAGTTCTACTAGGACCTAATCCTCTCAAATCTGCTGGGTCATAATGTGCAGTTGCATCAGAGATTGCTTGTGGCTGAGCATTAAATGAAGGCACTTTAAATGTAAGCATCGCCTCAATTGTAGGCTGCCCACCACTTGTTAACTCATTAATACCAATATTGTCAATTGGTACTGGAGAATCTAAAATGGTTCTCGGTTTTGCTCTGTTACCAATCAAAACCACCTCATCTAAGGCAACTCCAGCTTGCATTGAAACATCCATAACGCTACCATTTACGGTAAGCTCTTGTGAATTGTATCCAACATAAGAAAACACTAATACATCACCTTGATTGGCATTAATGGAATATTTACCATCAAAATCTGATGTTGTTCCTGTTGATGTTCCTTTAACAACAATAGAAACTCCAGGTAAAGGTTGGCTGTTTTCATCTACAACTGTACCAGAAACCTGAGCATTTACAAATGCTATAGAGCAAAAGTAAATCATTACAATAGTTAAATAATTTTTAATCATTAGTTAATATTTTTTTGGTTATCCACACAATATAATGAAATAATTATTAGTAATTTTGAAAAATTCTAAATTTATGTTAACACACAATCTTAAACATCTGTTATGCAGGATATTATAGATAGATTCATTAGCTATGTTATCATCGACACTGAGTCTGATCCAAAATCAAGCACAACTCCTAGTACTTTAAAACAATGGGATTTAGCTAATAAATTAGTGGAAGAACTTAAAACAATTGGGATGCAAGACGTCACAATTGATGAAAACGCTTACATTATGGCTACTTTACCTAGTAATGTTAATCATGATGTGCCAACTATAGGTTTTATATCTCATTTTGATACAACTCCAGATTTTACTGGAGCAAATGTTAATCCGCAGATAATAAAAAACTATAATGGGAAAGACATCATTCTTAATGAAGAAGAAGGTATAATCCTATCTCCAGATTTATTTGATGATTTGTTACAGTACAAAGGTCAAACATTAATTACAACAGATGGCACAACACTTTTAGGTGCTGATGATAAAGCTGGAATAACTGAAATTATAACAGCAATGGAATATCTAATTAATCATCCTGAAATTAAGCATGGAAAAATACGTGTCGGATTTACTCCAGATGAAGAAATTGGCAGAGGAGCTCATAAATTTGATGTTGAAAAATTTGGTGCAGATTGGGCTTATACAATGGATGGAAGCCAAATTGGAGAATTAGAATACGAAAATTTTAATGCTGCAGGAGCAGTTATTAAAGTAAAAGGAAAGATTGTTCATCCTGGTTACGCTAAAGGTAAAATGATTAACTCTATGTACATTGCAACAGAGTTCATTAACTCATTACCAGAGCTAGAAACACCTGAGCATACTGAAAATTATCAAGGCTTTTTTCATTTAAGTAGTATTGAAGGAAAGGTCGAAGAAACTACATTACAGTATATAATTCGTGATCACGATAAGAAGCATTTTGAAGCTCGAAAAGAGATGATACAAAATCTTGCTGACGAAATTAATTCGCAATACGAAAGAGAAGTTATAGTTGTTGAAATAAAAGATCAATATTATAACATGAAAGAAAAAGTTGAGCCTGTAATGCACATTGTTGATATTGCTGAAGAAGCAATGAAGCAATTAGGTATAAAACCCTTAATAAAACCAATTAGAGGTGGCACAGATGGCTCACAATTAAGTTATATGGGTTTACCTTGTCCAAATATTTTTGCAGGAGGACATAACTTTCATGGACGATATGAATATGTTCCAGTAGAAAGTATGGTGAAAGCAACTCAAGTAATTTGTAAGATAGCCGAATTAACTGCTTTAAAGAATTAATTTTTTTAGTAATTTTAAGATTATTATGAAAAAAGTCTATTCAGTTGAAGAGTATATTGAGGTAAACTCACATTTTGGTGAAGAGTTAACACTTTTACGATCTATAATAAATTCTACCGAACTTTCTGAGACATTAAAATGGAGTGCTCCTGTTTATGCCCTAGAAGGTAAAAATGTTGTTGGACTTGGTGCTTTTAAAAATCATTTTGGTATTTGGTTTTTTAATGGTGTCTTTTTAAAAGACGAAAAAAACTTATTAGAGCAAGCTCAAGAAAAAACCAAAGCGTTACGTCAAATGCGATTTACAGGTATGGCAGATATAGATAAAGCTGCAGTACTAGCTTATGTAAAGGAAGCCATACAAAACCAGAAATTAGGCAAAGAGATTAAACCTGAAAGAAAAGGCAAAAAAGTAGATATGCCAGCAGAATTAAAATCTGCTCTAAATAAAAATTCTGTTTTAAACGATTCTTTTAAAATGCTAACTCCTGGTAAGCAAAGAGAGTATGCAGAATACATTCAAACAGCAAAACAAGATGCTACAAAGCAAACTCGTTTAGAAAAAATTACACCTATGATTCTTAAAGGTGTAGGATTAAATGATAAGTATAAAAACTGCTAATAAAAAAAGCCACTTATTTTTAAGTGGCTTTAATTTTTTTATGTTTTTGCGATTAAGACGCAGTGTCAGAGTTAACTTTTTTACTCATTTCCATTGAAATAGCTGAACGTTCAAATTTAATTTTTCCAGCTAAAGTTTCAATTACACAACTACTATCTTTATCATTAAGTTCGATAACCTTACCATGCATACCGCTTTTAGTAATTACTTTATCTCCCTTTTTTAATTCGCTTGCAAACTTTTTTTCTTGTTTAGCTCGTTTCATCTGTGGTGCTATCATAAAAAAATACACTACAGCAAACATTGCTATAAAAGGTAAAAAACTACTTAATTGCTCCATCTATATTAGTTATGATTGTGACCTTCGTGACCTGGTTGAGTACTCGTTTTAGTTGCCGTATTTTGCATTAATGGCGTTGGTGAGTTTGAAGACCCAACAGGATTAATAGTTGCACTTCCAGCTTTTTGTTTTGGCGCATTAGGATCAACTTCTACAAATGCTTTAATTTCTACTGTTTCAGTACCTTGTTCAGTATTTGTTGTTAATGTAATTGTTTTAGATACTTGGTTTCCATTACCTTTACCATTAAACTCTACTTTAAACTCACCTGTTTCACCTGGAGCAACTTCTTTTGTCCAATCTGATGGTACAGTACATCCGCAAGTACTTTTAATATTACTTACTACTAAAGGAGATTTACCAACATTTTTATATGTAAATACTGTAGATACTGGTATTCCGTTAGGAATTGAGCCAAAATCGTGAACAGTTTCATTAAACTCAATTGTTGGAAAATTTCCAGAATTAGCGTCTCTTTGCGCAGCTTCTGCTACATTTTCAGATTTAATTTTACTCTCTGCATTGTCTTTACAAGATGTAAAAGCCACTAAACAAAGTGCACTTAAACCTAATATTACTTTTTTCATGATTTCAATTTTTAAATTATTATTTCAATTTGAGAGGTTAAAAGTAGTAAATATTTCTTATTACATCAATCCTCTACCTATTTTATTTAGTTTTCCTTGCTCAGTATATTCTTTAACAATTTTATCTAAAATACCATTAATAAAGAAACTGCTTTTTGGAGTTGAGTATTCTTTTGCTAATTCTAAATACTCATTAATGGTTACTTTTACTGGTATTGAAGGGAATTTTTGAAACTCACAAATAGCCATTTGAAGCATTATTGCGTCTAAATTTGCAATTCTATCAGAATCCCAATTTGTTGTTTTTTGAGCTATTTCTTCGTTAAACTTTGATCGATTTAAAATGGTTTTTTTAAATAATACCACAGCATAGTCCTTATCTTCATCGTCTTTAAAAAGTTCTGGTGTAAAATAAGTGTCTAATGAGTCTTTCTTAACTTTTCTTAATAACTTAAGAATACTTGTGTTAATTACAGGTAAGTCATCTACCCAAGTTAACTTTTTGTCTTCGATGTATTCATAAAGCTTTTCGTTTGGAGCAATAATTTCTGAAAACACATCAACTAAGAAGTCTTTATCTTCTTTAAATGAAGACTCTTCTGTTTTCATATAATCTGCATAAATATCACTTTCTAAAATAGCTTTATAAATAATATCTATGTATTCAAAATCTAAATACCAATAATCAATTTTACGCTTTTCTAATTCGTTTTTAACAACTTCGTTATTCTTCAAAAATTGCAGAATACTGTTGTTAATAAATTTTTTGTTGGGATTTTTTTCTTCTTTAGTTGCTAAATGCTTTTTTTGAACTTTCTCCAATTGGTCTTCAGCTCTTTTTTGAACTTCAATAAACAAAGACATCATTAACAGATGTAGGTTGTACATATTCTCAAGACTTTGAATAAGAAATCTTTCATCCTTTTTTAAATCGTCACTTTCTGAACCATCAAACGCATATAAGGTTTGCATTACTTTTATACGAATATGTCTTCTATTTAGCATATGTAAAGAACTTTTATAAATTAAAGAGGCGAATAGTTTTTAAACTTTTTCGCCTCGCAAAAATAATATTATTTTGTGATATCAGAACATTATTCTGATAATGTATTTTTTAAGAATTTTCTTTTTTTCGAGCTTCAATTCTTTCTTTAGCCATATTAAGTGCTGCAGTATTAGTAGTTACTCCGTTAGCTTTTGCACGTTCTAAGATTTCAATAGTCGTATTGTAGATATTTTCTGTTTTACGAATAATTTCTTGTCTTCCGTAGTTTTCTAACTCAGCATAAACATTAATAATACCTCCAGCATTAATTAAAAAATCTGGTGCGTAAACAATACCTCTATCTTGAAGCATTTTACCATGTTTATCTTCTGCTAACTGATTGTTTGCAGCTCCTGCTATAATTTTAGCCTTAATTTTATTAATTGTAGCATCATTAATAGTAGCTCCAAGAGCACAAGGCGCATAAATATCCATCTCTTCACTATAGACGTCATTTCCACCATAAATAGTTACGTTGTATTTAGAGCGAACTGTCTCTAATCTTTCTTGGCTGATATCAGAAATAGTTACCTTAGCTCCTTCGTTAACCAAATGCTCAACTAGAGCCTCACCAACGTGACCAATACCTTGTACGTGGATGCTTTTATCTTCTAAAACATCAGAGCCAAACTTAAATTTAGCTGCTGCTTTCATACCCATAAATACACCATAAGCAGTAATTGGAGAAGGGTTACCTGCTCCACCTTTACTTTCAGAAATACCAGTTACATAAGGTGTAACTTCTCTTACTGTATCCATGTCTTCGGTAGTCATACCAACATCCTCAGCAGTAATATATTTTCCACTTAATGAATGAACAAACTCACCAAACTTTCTCATAAGTTCTGGTGTTTTTTGAGTTTTAGCATCACCAATTATCACTGCTTTACCTCCACCAAGATTTAATCCTGTGATAGCAGACTTAAACGTCATACCTCTTGAAAGCCTTAAAGCATCATTTAATGCTTCCCACTCATTATTATATTGCCACATTCTTGTACCTCCAAGAGCTGGTCCTAAAACTGTATTGTGAATACCAATTATTGCTTTTAAACCAGTATCTTTGTCGTTGCAAAACACAATTTGCTCATGATCATCAAAAGACAATTGCCCAAAAACTGGGTCTAACTTTGGAAGGTCTTTAGCATTGATAACGTCTGATATCATATATTAAAATTTGATTTATTGTTTATAGATTCTCTAAAAACAGCGTGCAAAAATAAATCAATATTAGAGTATTAACAAAAATATGGATGTTAAAATGATATATTGTTAAAAACTTAAAAAGCCTCAATACTTTAAATGAAAGAATTACAGCATATTAACAAATATTTTTACAAGTATAGATACAAACTGCTTTCAGGTATAATCATAACCATTATTGCCAGAATTTTTTTACTATTTACGCCAGAATTAATTGGTGAAATAGTTGATACTATCACAAAAAAAATAAATGGTGAAATTACTTTAGAAGTTTATAAAAAAGAATTAACCATAAACTTGCTATACCTAGTTGGAGCAGCCATAGTAGGTGGTATTTTTACTTTTTTAATGAGACAAACATTGATTAATGTTTCTAGATATGTTGAGTACGATTTAAAAAACGAAGTATATCAACAATACCAAAGACTATCGTTAGGCTTTTATAAATCTAATAGAACTGGAGATTTAATGAGTCGAATTAGTGAAGATGTTGGTAAAGTTAGAGAATATGTTGGCCCAGCTCTTATGTACAGCATTAATACGTTAACCCTTTTTATTATTGCACTGTTTTTAATGTTTAGAGAAGCTCCAATGCTTACACTGTATACAATAATTCCTTTACCAATACTCTCGTTTTTCATTTATGTATTAAGTAAAAAAATTCATAAAAAAAGTACGATTGTTCAGGTGTGGCTAGCAAAACTATCAACCTTTACTCAAGAATCGTTTAGTGGTGTAAGTGTTATAAAATCATATAGTATTGAAGACCAAATAAATCGTGACTTTGATATCTTATCAGCTGAGAGTAGACAAAAAAATATCGATTTAGTAAAAGTGCAAGCACTATTTTTCCCTTTAATGATTTTCTTAATAGGATTGAGTAACGTTATTGTTATTTACATAGGTGGTTTACAGTATATCAATGGCGAAATAGATAGTATAGGTGTTATTGCCAAGTTTATTATCTACGTTAACTTACTAACATGGCCTGTTGCCACTGTTGGCTGGGTAACATCTGTTGTACAACAAGCAGAAGCATCTCAAAAACGTATTAATGAGTTTTTAAAGCAAGATCCTGAAATTAAAAACAAAACCATTGAGCCTTCAAAAATTGATGGTGCTATTGAGTTTAAAAACGTATCATTTATATATCCAGACACAAATATTCAAGCATTAAAAGATGTTAGCTTTACAATTGATAAAGGACAAACATTAGCTATATTAGGAAATACAGGTTCAGGAAAATCTACAATTTTAGACTTAATTGGTCGACTTTATGATATTAACAGTGGTCAAATAACTATTGATGGTATTGAAATAGACAAACTAAACCTAAAAAGTCTAAGAAATAGTATTGGCTACGTACCTCAAGATGCATTTTTGTTTTCAGACTCTATAAAAAACAATATTATGTTTGGAAAAGAAGATGCAACAGAAGAGGAAGTAATTAATGCTGCTAAAAATGCAGATGTACACAAAAATATTAAAGGATTTACCAATGGTTACAATACTATACTTGGTGAACGTGGTATTACACTTTCTGGTGGACAAAAGCAGCGTGTTTCTATTGCCAGAGCAATAATTAAAGAACCAAAAATTTTATTATTTGACGATTGCCTATCTGCAGTAGATACAGAAACAGAAGAAAAAATACTTAAAAATTTAAGCAAGCTAATTGTAGGCAAAACAACAATAATAGTAAGTCATAGAGTTTCATCAGCTAAAAATGCTGATAAAATAATTGTTTTAGATGATGGAAAAATCATTCAAACTGGGTCTCATGAAAGCTTGATAGATGTAGATGGATATTACAAAAAACTGTACTTAAACCAACTCACAGAAAATAATTCAAACAACTTATAATCAGAATTTTGTATTGCTTTTTAAAACAAAAACCAGAGTATCACTAATCAATTATTATACTATCAACTAAAAGAAATAACATAATTTGTTGGTTACTATTCTTTTTTTTTAGATTTTTGAGACACAAACCGAATTAATTTAAAAAAATTATGAGTGATAATGAAATGATGGAGAAAGAGGAAATTTTCTCTAAAGTATTAAGAGCAGGAAGAAGAACCTATTTTTTTGATGTGAGAGCTACTAAAGCTGGAGATTATTATCTTACTATCACTGAAAGTAAAAAGTTTACTAATGACGATGGTTCTTTTCATTACAAAAAGCATAAAATCTATTTATACAAAGAAGATTTTGCTGAATTTAGTGAGATTTTAAACGAAATGACATCTTATATAGTTGACGAAAAAGGAGATGAAGTTATTAGCGAACGTCATCAAAAAGACTTTAAAAAAGATGATTTTGATACAACAGAAGCTACTGTTGAAGATGAAACTCCAAAATCGACTGGAAGTTTTACTGATATCAATTTTGAAGACATTTAATTTATTCAATGTTAAAATACACACAAACCGTTACTTTAAAGTAGCGGTTTTTTTATATTTATATCCTAACTTATACTATATGAAAAATCTGTTTTTACTTGTTTTTTTAGCTTCCTTTACCCTTTTATCGCAATCGCAAACGCAGCTCGATTACTATTTACCTCAAAACACCAGCTATAATTCTAACATACCAACACCACAATCGGTAATTGGTCATGAGGTTGGAAAATGGCATGTAACTCATGATAAGCTAGTACAATACATGTATGCATTAGATGCAGCATCTGATAGAATTACTATTGAAAACAGAGGAACAACTTTTGAAGACAGACCTTTACTATTGCTCACAATAACATCACCAAAAAACCATCAAAACCTTGAAAGCATTCGTAAAGCTCATATAGATGCTACAAATAACGACAATACAGTAAACATTTCTGAAATGCCAATTGTAGTATATCAAGGATTTTCAATTCATGGAAACGAACCTAGTGGCTCAAACGCAGCGTTATTAGTTGCTTATTATCTCGCTGCTGCTGAAAGTGATGATGTTAAAAATTTACTTGACAACACTGTTATTTTATTTGACCCTTCATTTAATCCTGATGGCTTACAACGCTTTGCGTATTGGGCAAATACTAATAAAAGCAATAATCTAAATCCAGATCCAAACGACAGAGAATATAATGAGGTTTGGCCTGGTGGACGTACAAATCACTATTGGTTTGATATGAATAGAGATTGGTTACCTGTACAATTACCTGAATCTAGAGTAAGAATACAAACGTTTCATAAATGGTTACCAAATATTTTAACAGACCATCATGAAATGGGAACAAATTCTACTTTCTTTTTTCAACCAGGAATACCAAGTAGAACTCACCCATTAACACCAAAACTAAATCAAGAACTTACAAGACGCATTGGCGATTTTCATGCTAATGCTTTAAATAAAATTGGTTCATTATACTACACAGAAGAAGATTACGACGATTTCTATTATGGCAAAGGCTCAACGTTTCCTGATATTAATGGAAGTATAGGTATTTTGTTTGAACAAGCCAGTTCTCGTGGTCATATCCAAGAGAGTGATAATGGTATTTTAACATTCCCATTTACAATTAGAAATCAATTTACTGCTGCTTTATCTACATTAGAAGCAGCAAAAACAATGCGAGAAGATATTTTAAAATATCAACATGATTTTCACAAAAATGCAAGAGCTGAAGCTTTAAAAGAAAACGGAAAAGCAATAGTTTTTGGTAATGAAAAAGATGCTGCTTCAACCTATCATTTGGCAGAAATTCTTAAGCGCCATCAAATAACCATAAATGAAGTAAAGTCTGATTTTACATCAAATGGAAAAAAATTCAAAAAAGGATATAGTTTTATTATTCCTAAAAATCAGAAGAATGCACGTTTAATTCAAGCGATGTTCGAAAAACGCACGTCGTTTCAAGATAGTTTGTTTTATGATATTTCGGCATGGACGTTCCCACTAGCTTTTAATTTAGATTACGATGAAAATGTATCAACAGCAAACATAGGTAACGAAGTGACCGATTTGCAGTTAAAAACAGGAACTGTAACATCAAAAAGCAACTATGGTTATGTAATGCAGTGGCATGAATATTATTCACCAAAAGCATTGAACACCATTTTAAATGCCAATGTCAGAGCAAAAGTTGCTATGAGTACATTTAAGCTAAATGGAACTACTTATGATTATGGAACCATTTTAATTCCTGTTCAAAATCAATCAAAATCTGCTGAAGAATTATACGCGTTCTTAACAGAAGTAGCTAAAGAAAGTCATTTACAAATTGATGCTGTATCAACAGGTTTGACTGATGGTATCGATTTAGGAAGCAGACAGTTTAGAGCACTTACGGCACCAAAAGTAGCTATGATTGTTGGTGAAGGTGTTAGTCCTTACGATGCTGGTGAAGTCTGGCATTTATTTGATCAGCGTTATAATATTAAACTCACAAAACTAGATACAGAATCTCTTACACGAACAGATTTAAGCAGATACAACACTATTATTTTACCTAGTGCAAATTTAAGTGGTTCTGCTGCCGAAAAACTAAAAGTTTGGGTTGGAGATGGAGGTACTCTAATTGGATTTGAAAACACTGTCCGTTGGCTAAATAGCAATGAATTTATGAAGCTAGATATTAAAAAACTAGAGTTAAAAGCAAAGCATATTTCTTTTGAGCAAAAAGACGATTTTAGTGGAGCGCAATTAATATCTGGAGCTATTTTTGAAACCAAGCTCGACAGATCGCATCCTATTGCATTTGGTTATAAAAACGAAACATTACCATTATTTAGAGGCAATTCAATTTTTATAAACGCTGATAAACAAAGTTATAACAACCCAATACAGTATACTAAAAACCCATTATTAAGTGGCTATATTTCAAAACGTAATTTAGATAGTTTGGCTAATACTGTACCATTTCAAGTACAGCGTTTAAAACGCGGAAAAGTAGTTGCGTTTACTGATAACACTAACTTTAGAGCCTTTTGGTATGGCACAAATAAGTTAATGATGAATGCTATATTTTTTAGAGACGAATTATAGTTTAACAGCCAATAGTGTTAGCACTAAAACATTTAGCAAATACATAATGGCAAACTTAACACCAATAGTTAAACTTAATAAAACCATTATTAGAACCAAAAATATTGGAACAACAGAAATAGCAATAGCAAACCTAAATGTAGATGTGAATTCTATTTCATTAATTTTAGGCTGAAAAACTTTTTTCCAAAGTAGATAAGGAAGAAACAAATTTATAATAAGCAACACTTTAAATAGTTTTTTAAATGTGTTGCTTTCTTTTTTTACTGCCTTACACGTTTTAAAATTACTGGCAATACATGTATTTACTGCATCAGGATTTAAAAAATCTACATTAAGATGTTCTAACTTTTTAAGTGTTTCATCGTAATCATCACTATTAATATGTGTTGTAAGTTGACATAATTCTTTAAAAATCGTCTCTTTTAATTCGCTAGCACTTTTTGTTGAATTTGCATCAACCACAATTGCGTTTCCAAAATTAAGCAACGTACTATCAGCAAAACGCTCGGCATGAACAAAATTAACTCCAACAGGTACAAGCGTTATTTTTGTGTCTGGAAAATCGTTTAACGTTTCAAAAATAATACGAGTAAACCCTTTACTTAAAGGTCTAACAGTTCGTTTTAGGTTATGACTTCCTTCAGGAAAAATAACAATAGCTTTTTGTTTAGATAACAACTTTGCAGTCGATGAAAATACAGAGTTATTCTTAGTAAGATTTCCCCACCCATCTCTAATTCTATACACAGGAATCATTAATAAGCCCTTTAAAATCTTACTTATAAGTTTATTATTAAACACACTAGCTCTGGTAAGAAAATATGAAAATCGACCACTATTAGTTGCAATTAACAAAGCATCCAGTAAAGCATTTTGATGATTAGCCAAAAACAAAACTGCGCCATCTTTTGGTACTTTGTCTGCATTAACAACTGTTATCTTTTTGAAGTAAAAAAAGAGTCCTATTTTTAAATATAATCTTACGCTATGTAACCACAATTGTTTCAATCTAAAACTATTTTTGATGATTTACGAGACCAAAACAACGCTAAAAGCAACCCAGAAACTATATGCCAAATACCCCAAAACGCAGCTAAAATTGCCATACCTCCTAACCCATTAAAAAATGTAAAAATAAGCAGTAGTCCTAATCCAGAATTCTGAATTCCTGTTTCAATAGCTATCGTTTTTCTGTTTACAAACGATAATCCAAATACTGTAGCCAAACCAAATCCTAATGCAATGGCAATAATGTTGTGTGTAATGCCAATCCATAAAACGTGCTTAACATAACTATTAAAGACCTCAATATTATTTGCTAGTGCGATAATAACAAGTGCTACAAAAAACACAATAGAAAAAGGTTTTAAATACTTAGCTATAGTTAATGCTTGCTCTGGGAATTTCCAACGCACTAACATACCCAAAACTAAAGGAATGCCTAAAATTAGCAACACTACTTTCACCAATTCAAAAGCATCTAATTCAACGGTTCTTAATATCTGAGCCGTTGGCTCGTATAAATTGCCATAAAATTCAAAATTAAAAGGTGTCATTATAATTGCTATAAATGTTGCGAAGGCAGTTAGGCTTACAGACAAAGCTGTATTCCCTTTAGCCAAATGTGTCATAAAATTTGAGATATTTCCACCAGGACAAGCTGCAACCATTATCATACCAAGAGCTATACTAGGTTGTGGTTTAATAATTAGTACCAAAGTATATGTTGCCAAAGGCAAAACTACAAACTGAGACAAAATACCTACTAATACTAATTTAGGTTGCTTAAGTAAACTTTTAAAATCGTTAGTTGTAATATTTAGCGCAACGCCAAACATAACAATAGCTAAAGCTATATTTAAAACCCAAAGACTTTCGTTGTTAAAATTTATAGTGACTTTATCTAGCTGTTGCATAGGCTTAAGCTACAGTAGAGCCGTTTTTAACTTTTTGTTCTGGATTTAGTAAAATTACATCTTTACCATTTACAGCACCTAACACCAAACATTCGCTCATAAATTTTGCGATTTGCTTTTTTGGGAAATTAACCACAGCAACAATTTGACGATGCAACAATTCATCTTTAGTATATAGAGTTGTAATTTGAGCTGACGATTTTTTAATTCCTAAATCACCAAAATCGATAGTTAGTTGGTACGCAGGATTTCTTGCTTCAGGAAAGTCATTAACTTCAATAATGGTTCCTACACGTAAATCGACTTTTGTAAAGTCATCAAATGTTATTATATTATCCATGAGATAAAAATACATTATAAAACTAAATAGACAAATAAATGGCTCAAACTCCATCAAATATGTTGCCTTTAGGCACCACAGCACCAGATTTTAAATTATTAGATACAGTTAGTGATACAATGCTAGCCTTACAAGAGGTTAAGGGTTTAAAAGCTACCGTTATTATGTTTATATGTAATCATTGCCCATTTGTAAAGCATGTAAATAAACAGTTAGCACAATTAGCAAAAGACTACAAATCTAAAGGTGTAAATTTTGTAGCTATTTCTAGCAATGATGTAGAAAATTATCCTCAAGATGCACCACACTTAATGAAACAAAATGCCATAGAACAGGGTTTTATTTTTCCGTATTTATACGATCAAACTCAAGAAGTTGCTCAGGCTTATGATGCTGCTTGCACACCAGACTTTTATGTGTTTAATGAAGATTTAGCATTGGTGTATAGAGGACAGTTAGACGATTCTAGACCAGGAAATGGATTACCAGTAACAGGACAAGATATACGTAATACTCTAGAAGCTTTATTGAGCAATAAACCCATAACTGAAATGCAAAAACCTAGTATTGGTTGTAACATAAAGTGGAAGTAACAAGACAATGAAAATGTTGTCTTATCCCGAAATTAAAACCGATAAAACCATATATTTGTTGGTATATAATTAGTTGCCAGTAATTTGAAAAAATGACCCGAAAAATTCTTGCTCCAATAGACATTGATAATCCAGAAAAAATAATAAAGGACTTTTTGTATCCTAAACCAACCGAAAATGGATTTGAATTGACAGGAATAAAAACGGACAAAAAATCGGACTTTGGTATAGTCATATTGACAAGTGAAATAAATGAAAATGATATCTTTAAACGGATAATTGATAGCGGAATTAGAATTGAATCAGTGGAGAATTTAATAAACACTCTTAAAAATTACGTGGAAAAAATTCCAAAATATAAAATTGGAAATATTTTAAAAATTGACAATTCTAATGGTCAATTGGAATTTGAATTAAAATACCAAAGACTGACTAGAAAAAAATAAAAACTACACCCAACAACATGTATAACTAATTGTTTCATTTTATTTACTAAATTAGTTAACCACACAAAACACGTAAAAGACTAATGATTAAAAACACTTTTTATCTAATAATTTTAATCATCTCAACTTCATCGGCCTTTAGCCAAGAAGTTGAAAACAAAAAAGATAGCATTAAAAATGAACAATCGGAGTTTTCTAAATTTTCTGATGGTCCATATATTTTTATTGAAAAAGACAAACTAGTTGAAAAAACAATAATAAATGGTAAAGTTTTCTCAAGGCTTTTAAAAATCAATTCGTTAGACACAATATTTTCTCCTGAAAAATCCATTTTTAATGACGTACAAAAAATTGCTGCATTAAGTGATATTCATGGACAATATGATTTAGCAGTAGAGATATTAAAAAATAATAAAGTAATTGACAAGAATCTAAATTGGAATTTTGGCAAAGGTCATTTAGTAATTACTGGAGATATTTTTGACAGAGGTGATAAAGTTAATGAAATGCTTTGGTTGGTTTATAAACTCGAAGCTCAAGCAAAAAGCAAAGGAGGTCATGTACATTTTCTTCTTGGAAATCATGAATATATGATTCTTCATAAAGACCTAAGATACTTAAGTAAAAAATACGAATTAACTTCAAAATTACTGAATTTGGAGTATAGTGAATTGTACAGTACAAAAACTATTCTCGGAAGATGGCTACGATCAAAATCAACAATTATTAAAATAAATGAATATGTTTTTGTTCATGGTGGCGTTTCCGAAGATTTTATAGCTGATACTGATTTTAATTTTGAAAAAGTAAACGAAATAATGCGAAAATCTATTGATCGAACTAAACAAGAAATGAAGTCGACCAATTTTTATGACACTTATTATGGTAGCAAAAGTTTGATATGGTATAGAGGTTATTTTTATGATAGTTTATTAGATTCAGATATTTCAAAAATATTGAAACTGTTAGATTCAAAACATATTATTGTTGGGCATTGTTCAAATGATGAGATTGTTCAATTATATAATAATAAAATTTTTGGCGTAGATTCTAGTATTAAAAAAGGCGAATACGGAGAGATTTTATTTATTGAAAACAATCAATTCTTCAGAGGTACATTAAGTGGAAATAAAATACAATTATAAAAGCTAGTAATCCCAAAAACGTGTATAATTAAAATCTAAACACATGAAAAAAATAGAATTTAAAGAACAGATAAAAGCCTCACCAAAAATAGTATATGAAACTATGCTTGGATTAAATGATATTGCTACTTATGAGCAATGGACTGCTAAATTTAACCCTACTTCTACTTATGAAGGCAGTTGGAAAAAAGGAGAAAAAATGTATTTTACAGGAACAGATGAAAATGGCAAACGTGGTGGAATGATTTCTGAAATTGCTGAAAACAAACCATATGAATTTGTATCTATAAGACACTACGGAATTCTTGATGGAGACAATGAAATAACCTCTGGAGAGCAAGTTGATAATTGGGCAGGAAGTTTAGAAAACTATTCATTTCAAGAAAGTAATGGTATAACAACCGTAAAAGTTGAAATGGATACAATGGATGACTACATTGACTATTTTAAAGAATCATGGCCTAAAGCATTAAACATACTTAAAAAAATAGCAGAAAATAAAAGCAGCTAAATACCAATACTGTTTGAATAAAAAAAACACTTAGTTATACCATATTTACTCGATTGCGCAAAGTTTTAGTTAAGTAATTAAACAATCTACATAGATTTCCCTTTTTTCACCTTAGATTTACAATTAACTAACTAATACCTAAACTACAAATGGCATCTTACTCAATAAGTGAAATCAACAACATTATAAAAGGCGAATTAATAGGCAATACAACCTTAAGTATTGAAAGTCCTGAAGAAATACAAAAAGCAAATAGTAATCAAATCACATTTATAGGAAGTAATAAATATGTGAAATTTTGGGCCGAATCAAAGGCTTGTGCTGCATTTATAGATTACAATGTAACTATCAGTCCTGGTGATAATCGCGCTTTTATTAAAGTAAAAAATGTTGATTTAGCAATGGCTAAAGTGCTAGATCTTTTTAATTTACCATCACCTGTTTTTGACACTAATATACATCCAACAGCAGTTATACATGAAACTGCAAAAATTGGCACAGACTGCAAAATTGGTGCAAATTGCTATATAGGTAAAGATGTAGAGTTAGGAAATGGAGTTTTTTTATACCCAAATGTTTGTGTGTTTGATGAAACCATAATTGGCAACAATACCATTGTTTGGTCTGGTACTATTATTCGTGAACGTTGTATTATAGGTAGCCATTGTATTTTTCATACTAATGTGAGTATTGGAGCAGATGGATTTGGTTATAGACCAAGTGAAGATGGTAGGCAACTCGTTAAAATACCACAGATAGGAAATGTAATAATTGGTAACTATGTTGAAATTGGCGCTAACTCTTGTGTTGACAGAGCCAAATTTAGCTCTACAATTATTGGTGATGGTTGTAAGATTGACAATTTAGTGCAAATAGCACATAATAGCATTATGGGACGCTCTTGCATAATGGCTGGACATAGCGGACTTGCTGGCTCTGTTACATTAGGCGATGGTGTTATTATTGGAGGAAGCGCATCTATTAAAGACCATACCACAATACATTCTGGCGCAACAGTTGGAGCTGGTTCTGGAGTTATGAATGATGTTGAAGCAGGAAAAACTGTTTTAGGTTATCCTGCACAAGATGCCAGAGATATGCTAAAAGAATGGGTAGCTTTAAGACGATTGGTAAAAAATCAATAAATTTATAATCTAAAACCATATTATAATTAGCTTTTACATTAAAATGAATGCTGATATAAAAGCATATAATAACAATTTAGAGTTTTCAGATAAAGACATTTGCAATTTACTTGCTGCTACTATTGATAATATATTAACTGAAGCTGATAGTAAAATTTGGCATGCTCATCCTGTTTGGTTTTTAAGCGACAATCCAATTGTTGGCTACAGCAAGCAAAAAAAGGGTTTACGACTTATGTTTTGGAGTGGAGCTGATTTTGGAGAGACCGATTTAAATGTTAGAGGTGAAAAATTTAAAGACGCATCTATTTTTTACACATCTGTTTCAGAAATAGATACCGAGAAATTGCAACAGTGGCTCGAAAAATCGAAAACTATACAATGGGACTATAAAAATATTGTAAAACGAAAAGGTAAATTAGAAAGGCTAAAATAGCTAATGATAATTTTTTTAAAATAGCAATTAATGAATACAACACCAGAACACGACGCACGCATTGCAAATATGACTTTTGCTTCAGTATATCCTCATTATGTTACAAAAGTTGAAAAAAAAGGCAGAACAATTGAAGAACTACATCAAGTAATTGAATGGTTAACAGGTTTTAATGAAAAAAAACTAAAAACTCTTATTGAAGAAAAAGCAACCTTCGAAACATTTTTTAAGCAAGCAAAATTAAACCCAAATGCACAACTTATTAAAGGTGTTATTTGTGGTTATCGTATTGAAGATATTGAAACCCCTTTAACAAAACAGGTACGCTATTTAGATAAGTTAATTGATGAATTAGCCAAAGGTCGTAAGATGGAAAAGATTTTGAGAGAACCAAAATAAAAATCTATTTTTAAAATTTACTCAAAGATTATCCAACTGATTATCTGTTCCTTTCTCACTAATAGTCCAAAAGAAGCCTACAAAAAAGAACTGATCTGCTGCTGGTTGTAATGAGCGACGTGCAAAATTACCATTCATATCTGGTGTATTACTATACTGATATCCATTTATATTTTTAAAACCTAGCACATTATTTACCGATACATATAAGATTTTTTGCTGCGAAACTAAGTAAGCCCAATTAAGACTTAAGCTATTATATGATTTCGTTTTAGAATTTAAAAATCCTTCTTGGTTAGGATTTGTATATGTGCGTCCAGACGCAAATCCGTAACTCATACCAACTTGACTTTTCCAGTCTTCAATCCAATATTTACCAACTACTGAAATATTATGGGTATTTGCAAAGTTTGGTCTTGCCGAGTTAGGGTAGTTTTTATAATCACGCTCTGTATCTAAATAAGAGTAGCTTAACCAATAGTCTAAATTCTTAAAGGTTTTATTATCTCTCCAAAACAAATCTAATCCTCTTGCAAAACCATCACCTGAATTGTTATAATCACTATCAAAACTCGCAAAATCAGTATCATATTTTATTAGGTTATTATAGTTTTTATAGTAAGCTTCAGCTCTAAATATCTTACCATCTGCATTGTATTGGTAGTTAAGTATATAATGTGAGGTGTTTTGTGCTTTTAAATCTTGCTCAAATTTTAAAATATCATTACTAGGGTTTTGGTAAAATTGACCATAAGCTAATGATAACTGACTTTTATCTGAAGTTTTATAAGCTAACGACAATCTTGGTGATACTGTTGCATCTTTAAACAAAGCACTATACTCTGCTCTCACTCCAAGTTTCATTGCTACATTTTTAGAGAAAAACACATCAGCTTCAGCAAAGGCTGCTGCAATATTATTATCAAAACCATAATTAACTTGAGGTGTCGCATCATCTTCATAACGCTCATTAAAATCTGTTGCAAAATAATCGGCTCCAAAATAAAGTTTTAGTCTATTACTAAAATGACGTTTAAATTTTAGCTTGGCATGTATAGAGTTTTCTATGTCTTTAATATCACTATCTACAACACCAATTTTTGTGTTTCCATAGGTATAACTCATTCCTCCTGACACTGACCAAACATCATTTAATAAACCTTGATACGATCCGTTAAAGTAAAGATTTTTGTTATTCAGTTTAAAATGTATTCCTTCAGCATTATTTATATCTTCCTGTGTAAACTCAAAATTTGAAGCATCAAAAGCTGTATACAATTTAAGTAAACCTTTATCAAATTTTTGTCTAAAAACAGCTTCGCCTGAAGCGCCTTCAAAAGGCTTTTCCCAATCATTTCTATCTGGAAACAAAGCAATATAAGGCGCTAAGTTAATGTAAGAAGTATTAACACTTAAGGAGCTTCTTTCCCATTTTTTGGTATGACCTATGCCTCCACCTACAGTCATAATAGCAATATCTGTTTTATTCTGATCTGGCTCGTCAATGGTATTTAAAAGCAGTACGCTAGATAAGGCCTGACCATATTCTGCCGAATAACCTCCTGTTGAAAAGGTAATACCATCAAACAAAAAAGGCGAATAGCGTCCTCGTGTTGGCGTGTTATTAGTTGTTGGGCTATAAGGTGTAAACACACGAATACCATCGATAAAAATTTGTGTTTCATCAGCATCTCCACCACGAACAAACAAACGACCATCTTCGGCTACTGTTGTAGTACCTGGAAGTGTTTGCAATGCACCTACAAAATCACCTAAAGCACTTGCTGTAGTGACAACATCTAAAGCATTTAAAACCGACACTTTACTATTATCTCCTGCAGAAAATGTTCCTGCTGAAATAACTACTGCGTCTAAAGTATTTACATCTTCGCGAAGTTTAATTTGCAATGCCTTCATATATTTTATATCTCCAGCCATTGTAAACGTTTCATAAGATAAATATGAAACGATTAAGGTTTGTGTTCCTGTTTCGTTAGTTGTAAATGAAAACGCTCCATTTTCATTAGTTGTACCTCCATCATATGTTCCTTCTAAATACACATTAGCACCAATAATAGGTAATCCGTTAGTATCTTTAACCTTACCATCTATTGTACTTTGAGAGAATGTTAGCATTGTGATTAGCAAGCTTAAAATTGTAATTGTTTGTTTCATGATTGAATACTTTTTACTGTTCGTTTTTTTTGATGAAGCAAAGTTGCACTAGTAAACTGGTGATTAAAATTCTATATAACCGAATTGTTGAATAACTAGGATGAATTGAATTTGAGAATTGACAAATCACATAAATGAGTATATTTAGGCACTAAAAGATTAAATATGCTCAATTCTTCAGAACAAAAGTTCAGTCTTATTTTTAGCCTTATATTAATATCTGAGCTGGTTTGTGGTAGTTTAGAAAGTCTTTCATCATTACATTACTTTACAAAACCTGCCATAGTTATTGTTCTAATGATTTATTTTTTCAGAAGAAGTAATCATTTAACAAACACACTAAAACAACTAGCATTTTTTGCTTTACTGTTTTCATTAATTGGAGACGTGCTACTTATGTTTGTTGATAGAGTTCCAATATATTTTATGTTAGGTTTAGTGTCTTTTTTAATAGCACATATCCTTTATGTTTTTGCATTTTTGAAACATAGAAATACAAATAAAAACCCAGTTACTTTTATCATCATTTTAGTGGCTTATGCTGTAGGATTATTTTATCTGCTAAAAGATGGATTAGGTAATTTATTGCTTCCAGTAATTATTTATATGTTGGTAATTTTGGCAATGGCAACATCGGCATTTTTAAGACAAAATGAAACATCAAAAGCGAGTTATAACTTTGTGTTTTTAGGAGCAATTTTATTTATGATTTCTGATAGCATATTAGCTTTAAATAAATTTTATCAACCAATACCACTATCTAACATAAGTATTATGCTAACCTATGCTCTAGCTCAATTTTTGATTGTAATTGGACTCATAAAACAACGATAGACAAAACCTATAGCTAAATGTTATTAAATTAATATTCAGATAATTAAAATACTATTATTAAATAATTAATTTAATATATATTTTATATTTTAAAATAATTTGAAATTAGTGTAACATAAATGAAAAACAAGCTACTAATTGATTAACTAACCAACTTTGATTTGAACAAAGAACTTGAACATAGTTTTGTAGAATTACTTGAAGAGCATCAAAACATTGTGCATAAAGTATGCCGATTATATACCAATAATCAAGATGCGCATAATGATTTGTTTCAAGAAATTACCATACAATTATGGAAGGCATATCCTAAGTTTAGAGGTGACTCAAAATTTAGCACTTGGATGTATAGAGTTGGCTTAAACACAGCTATTACTTTATACCGAAAATCCAAACGTATAATTAATACGTATGATATAGAGTCGTTTCAGTTTAAGATAAAAGCTGAAGAGTATGACGACACAGAAGAGCAGCAGTTAAAACTATTATATCAAGCAGTACACCAATTGAATGATATTGAAAAAGCATTAGTGTTTTTATATTTAGAGGATAAAGATTATAGAGAAATAAGTGAAACCCTAGGTATTAGCGAAGTAAATGCGAGAGTAAAAATGAACAGGGTAAAAACAAAATTAAAAACAATACTAAATCCGTAAGATTATGGATGAATTAGAGCTATTAAAAAAGGACTGGAAGAAAGACGATACTCTTAAGTATCCTAAACTGTCCTATAACGAAATATATACCATGATTTTGAGGAAATCTTCTTCAATAGTCAAGTGGATATTCATTATCAGTATTCTAGAATTTGTATTCTGGACATTTATTGCCTTTGCTTTTAAAGGTAGTAAAAGCCTTAAAGAGTTTGAAAAATTTGATTCAGACTTCGTAATTATTCCACTAACTATAGCTGGTTACATTGTACTAGCTTATTTCTTCTATTTGTTTTACAGAAACTATAGAAATATTTCTGTAACTGACAATGCAAAGGTGTTAATGGAAAACATCTTAAAAACTCGCCGAACTGTTAGGCAATACGTAGCATTTAACCTGGTATACCTAGTTATTGCAACATTTGCTGGTATATATATTCAATTTGACCAAAACCCAGCGGTAATTAACAGAGCCGAAATGGCTTCTGCAAATGGTGAAGCATTTATGTTTTATGCTAAACTGTTTTTAATGACCTCAGCCGTATTACTAATAATCATCGGAATATTATTACTGTTTTACTGGCTTATTTATGGTATTTTATTAAAGCGTTTAAACAGAAATTACAAAGAATTAAGAAAGTTAGAAGTCTAAACTTTTACACCAAAGGCTTTTTATTATCTGCCTTCCATTTGCGTAATTTATTAAGTTCTTCTTGAGCCATAAGTTCATCTTGCGGAATAACTTTTAAAAAAGAAGGATGCTGCTCTATAGCATATTCTATTTTTTCAACTATTTGAGCAATGCTATCATTTTCGTAATCTATCTCTAAAGGAGCTTTAATCTCCATAGACTGCAGAATATTTTTCTTTTTAACACGTAGTCCTTTTTTATCAAAAGAGCGTCTAAAACCGTCAATTACGATTGGTACAACAATTGGCTTGTATTTCTTAATAATATGGGCTGTTCCTTTTCTAATAGGCTTAAAAGGTGTTGTAGTGCCTTGAGGAAAGGTAATCACCCAACCATCATCAAGCGCCTTACCTATCATACTAATATCGCTCATTTTTACTTGTCTGTTCACATCCTTACCTTCTGCTCTCCAAGTACGTTCAATACTAATAGAGCCAACATAAGCTAATATTTTAGGCAACAAACCTGCTTTCATCGTTTCTTTTGCAGCAACGTAATAGATATTTAATTTCGGATTCCATAAATACCCTACATTTTTAATAGAGTCGTCACGATTACTCAAACTAGCATTAAACACATGAAACATAGCTACTACATCAGCAAAATAAGTTTGATGATTAGATATAAACAACACGTTAGTGTCTGGCAAGCTTCTTATAATTTCAGAACCATCAATTTGTAATTCATTAAAACCTCTAAATCGCCTGTGAGTTAGGGTTCCTAAAATTCTGATTAACCATTTTTTTATAAAAAGTATATGCCCAAAAGGGTTTCTTTTAAATAATCCCATTATATTTTTCTCTGAATTACAAAATTACAAAAAATCAAAACTTACAATACAGTTTTTAGCAAGTCTTTTACTTCGTTAAGCATCATTGCTGTAGCTCCCCAAACAATATGCCCATTAAAATGAAAAGCTGGCACCTCAACTTCTTTTTGTAACGATGTCATTATCAACTGCGAAGTCATTAAATTATCATCGATAAAATCTTTAAGAGTAACCTCAATCAAATCTTCAACTTCATCATCTTGTTTTACAAATTTTGGTGTTTTAGTAGTTATGCCCATAAAAGGATGCACTGTAAAGTTGCTTGGCGGAATATAAACCTCAGTCATTGCCTTTATAACTTTAATATCTTTTAGAGGCACTCCTACTTCTTCTTGTGTCTCTCTAACAGCAGTATACTCTAGCGATTCATCTTGCGGCTCAAGTTTTCCTCCAGGAAACCCTACTTGAGCAGAATGAACACCTTTGTAGGTTTTTCTTAAAATTAAAATTAGATTTGTGTTTTGTAAAGTATCTGGGTAAAACAATGCCAAAACTCCTGCTCTCTTTGAGCTTTTCATAGCCTCTGCTTGTTTTTCAATCAAATCCATACGATATGGAGGCGACATTTTAAACTGAGACGCTTGCCCTGGAAGTGGAGCTTGTTCTATCTTAGATATAGAATTTAAAAACAAATCAAAATTCATCTAGTTATGAGAATTTTAGTATTAATATGCTTGTGTTTACTTTTAACGAACTGTGAAGATAAACAATCTCGTCAAAAAAAAAATAACAGTTCTACAATAGATTCAACAAAAACCGAAAAGGAAATTGCAAAAAAAGATTCTGTAACTACAGAGACTAATGAAATACCTTTATTAGATGATAAAAATGCTATTCCGTTTTTTCAACAATATGAAAAGGAGAATAAAGAAAACAAAGTCAGGATTTACACAGATTTTGGCAATATAGATATTCTACTTTTTGAAGAAACAAAATACCATAGAGCAAATTTTATATTTTTAACCAAGCAAAACTATTTTAGTTACACACAATTTTATAGAGTTATAAATAATTTTGTAATTCAAGGTGGTAATAGTGATGACTACGATATTGCAAGAAAACGAAACGCTATAGGCAAATACCTTCTCCCAACAGACTCTAAAAAGGGTTTTGTACACGACAGAGGTGTTGTTAGTATGCCAAGTGGAGAAATTGAAAACCCATACAAACTCGCCTCTCCTTTTGAATTTTTTATTGTTCAACAAAAAGGTGGTGCGCACCATTTAAATGGCGACTATACCATTTTTGGGAAAGTAATTGCGGGAATGGATGTTGTAGATACTATAGCAGCCCAACCTACAGATGAAGGCGATTGGCCTTTAAAAAACATATACATAACCAAAGTAGAAATTATAAAATAATTAAGATAATTCTATACGAAAAAGTAATACCTTGAAACCTTAAAATTTAAAACTAAACCAATGACTAAACAAAACAAGTTAAAACACATAAAAGCCTTTAGTTTATGTGTGATAGTAGCGTTTTCCAGCTATGCCCAAAACCCTGATAATATGACTAATAACACATTACTGCAAGAATGGACAGGACCTTATCAAGGCGTGCCAGCTTTTGATAAAATGAAAGTAGAAGATGTAAGCGCTGCAGTTGAAAAAGGAATGGAATTGAGTCTTGCAGACATTGAAAAAATTGCAAATAATCCTGCGGCTCCAACTTTTGAAAACACTATTGTTGCAATGGAAAGCTCTGGCAAAGAATTAGACAGAGTTTTTACATACTACGGAATTTTAAGTAGTAATATGTCGTCTCCAGAATTTAGAGAGATTTCATCTAAACTTGCACCAAAGCTATCAGAATACCAATCTAAAATATCTCAAAACGAAAAACTTTTTCAACGTATAAAAGCAGTTTATGATGCTTCTCAAAAAAAGCCTTTAGCTGCAGACCAACAACGTGTTGTTGATTTAACATATAAAAGTTTTGAAATGAATGGCGCTAATTTAGATGCTGCCAAAAAAGAACGTTATGCAGCCATAAACAAAGAGCTATCATCTATATACAATTCGTTTTCTAATAACGTACTTCATGATGAAGAAAATTATGTTACTTACTTAAACAAAGATCAATTAGGAGGACTATCTGAAGGGTTTATAAAATCAGCAGCTAAAATTGCAAAAGATAAAGGTCGTGATGGCGAGTATGCAATTACTAACACACGCTCTTCGATGGATCCATTTCTTACATATTCAACTGAACGCGAATTACGTAAACAAGTTTGGACCAACTATTACTCTCGTGGTGATAATGGTGATGAATTTGATAACAACAAATTAATTGCAGAAATTTTAAAACTTCGTAAAGAGCGTGTTGCTCTATTAGGTTATGATAATTATGCACAATGGAGATTACAAGATCGTATGGCTAAAACTCCAGAAAATGCAATGGCACTTATGAATGCTGTTTGGCCAGCAGCTATTGCAAGGGTTAGCGAAGAAGTTGCTGATATGCAAACAGTTGCTAATGAAAATGGTGATAATATTACTATCGAACCTTGGGATTACAGATATTATGCTGAAAAAGTACGTCAGAAAAAATATGATTTAGATAGCGATGAAGTAAAACAATACTTGCAGTTAGATAAATTAACCGAAGCTTTATTTTTTACAGCAGGAGAATTATTTAATTACAAATTTACTCCAGTAGCCGAAGGCTCTGTTCCTGTATTTCATGAAGATGTAAAAGTTTGGGAAGTAACAGATAAGGACACTGGCAAACACATTGGTTTATGGTATTTAGATCCTTTTGCACGTGCTGGAAAACGTTCAGGTGCTTGGGCAACTACCTATAGAAGTTACACCTCTTTTGAAGGCGAAAAGAATGTATTAGCTTCAAACAACTCTAACTTTGTAAAACCAGCGCCTGGTGAAGCTGTATTAGTGTCTTGGGATGACGCTAATACATTTTTTCATGAGTTTGGACACGCATTGCATTTCTTTTCTTCAAATGTAAAATACCCAACCTTAAATGGAGGTGTTAGAGATTATACAGAGTTTCAATCACAATTATTAGAGCGTTGGTTATCGACAGACGAAGTTATCAATAAGTTTTTAGTTCACTATAAAACAGGACAACCAATTCCTGCTGAATTAGTTGCGAAAATTAAAAAAGCATCTACTTTCAATCAAGGGTTTTCAACTACTGAGTATTTAGCATCAGCTATTATGGATATGAAATTCCATCTTGCAGACCCAACAAATATTGATATTGATAAATTTGAGCGTGAGACTTTAGCTGAGTTAAAAATGCCAAAAGAATTAGTAATGCGTCATAGAACACCTCACTTTGGTCACGTATTCTCTGGAGAAGGTTACGCAACAGCTTACTATGGTTATATGTGGGCAGATGTACTAACTAGCGATGCTTCTGAAGCATTTAAAGAATCTGAAGGTGGATTTTATGATAAAGACGTTGCTGCTAAATTGGTAAAGTTTTTATTTGCACCTAGAAACTCTATGGATCCAGCTGAAGCTTATCGTTTATTTAGAGGTCGTGATGCAAAAATTGAAGCATTAATGAGAGATAGAGGTTTCCCTGTTCCTAAAGAATAAATTTAAAATTATATATATAATAAAAAGGCATTAGATAACTAATGCCTTTTTTGTTTTAATCTTTATATAAACTTGGTAAGCTAATTTTAAATTTTACTGCAATTAATCTAATAGTTATAACAACAGCTCCAGCTATTATAAATACAATATTATTGTCTATTGGTAATTGTCTTAACACAAAATAACTAATACCTCCTGCGATACATGCAGTGGCATAAATTTCTTTTCTGAAAATAACAGGTATTTCATTACATAAAATATCTCTAATAACACCTCCAAAGCAGGCTGTCATTGTTCCTAATGCTATACAAATAATAGGATGTAATCCAATATTTAATCCTTTTTCTACACCTACTACAGTATACAAACCAATTCCGATAGTATCAAAAAGAAATAATGAAATTCTTAGATAATTAATACGCTTTCTAAAAGCAATTGTAAATACTGTAGCTCCAAAAATAACATACACATAGGTCATATTTGTCATCCACGATACAGGAGTTTGCCCAATAAGAATATCTCTAAGCGTTCCTCCTCCTACTGAAGTTACAAATGCTATGATGAGCAGCCCAAAGGCATCCATTTTTTTATTCATAGCAACAGAAACCCCTGAAATAGCAAAAGCGATTGTTCCTAGTATGTCGATAACTTGAAAAAACATATTTTTTTAATTATTACGTATAAACTATTTACATATTTTGCGTGTAATAGTTGTAATCTTTTAAAATAGTATCTATAAACTGCATATCGTTACCATCTTTATTTTTTACACCAATAACCTCAACAATTTTGGTTCTTAATTTTATAAGTGTTTGGTAATCGTTTGCCGCTTTGGCATTAGCAAAAGTTTCTTTTATAATTCTGGCATCATTGTCAGACAGCTTTATAACTGTTGGATAAGTTGGCTGATAATCGTCTCTTAAATTTTCTAAAATAGTATGACTGATATTCACTTTGTCTTTTAGCAAAATTACAGCTGTGCCAGCAGCCATATCACCTAATCGCTGAGAGCGCTTATTAAAAAGAATAACAAAAAACCCGAGTCCGAAAATGTATATATCTACAATTCTAAAAAACCATCGTACAACATAATCAGATAATGATGCTTGGTAACCATCAATCTTTACCACTTTAATTTTTAAGGCTTTTTTTCCTAAGGTCTGCCCTTCTAAAATTGATTCTAACACTAGCGTATAAAACACAACAGGCAAACTTAATAATGTATTTAGGCCAATTTGCGACCACTGATCCATATCTTCAAAAGCACCAAAACCATAACTTAAGACTATTAAATAGCCTATCTTAATAGCTCCATCAATAATAAATGCTAATAAACGCTCACCCACACCAGCAGCAGTAAAATTTATTTTTACATTTTGAGTGGTGTTAATTTGTAACTCTGACATTTTCTTTTTTAATTTATCAACTATATGAGAGAAGTCGCATTTATTAAGCAAAATAAAGAAAAATGGCTAAGTTTTGAAACTGCTATTTTCAACAACGATTTTAAAGATCCTGATGAATTGGCATCTCAATATATCCATTTAATTAACGACTTATCTTACGCGCAAACTTACTACCCCAAAAGTAAAGTAATTACTTATTTAAATCAATTAGCTGCAAAAGCTTTTCAAAAAATTTATAAAACCAAGCGAGAAGACACTAACAGAATTGTAGAATTCTGGAAAACAGAAGTGCCTCTTATTGTTTACCAATACCGAAAATATATTTATTTAGCGTTTGCAATTTTTACTTTGTTTACTGCAATTGGAGCTATTTCAGCAGCTAACGATGGTGAGTTTGTTCGTTCTATTTTAGGTGACCAATATGTTGATATGACTTTAGAAAATATTGAGAACGGAAACCCTGTTGCAGTTTATAAAAGCGGAAGCAATTGGGGAAGCTTTATTGGTATTACCATAAATAATCTTCGCGTTGGTATAATTTCGTTTGTTTTAGGAGTTTTTGGTGGACTTGGTACTGTTTGGGTTTTGTTTAAAAACTGCATTATGCTGGGCTCTTTTCAGTATTTCTTTTACGAAAAAGAAGTGTTTTGGGAAAGCGTAAGAGGTATTTGGATACATGGCTCTATGGAAATATTTGCTATTGTTATAGAAGCTGGAGCAGGTTTAATTTTAGGTGCAAGTATATTATTTCCTGGCACACATTCCAGGTTTACCTCGTTTAAGCAAGGTGCAAAAACAGGAGTTAAAATTTTAATTAGCACCTTCCCTTTTACATTTTTTGCAGGTTTTTTAGAGGGCTTTATTACAAGATACTCCCAAGAAATGCCTAAATTCCTTTCTGTCGGAATTATATTAATTACATTAGGAGCAATTAGCTACTATTATCTAATTTATCCTTATTTGGTTCGTAAAAGAGTTCAGAATCAGATGTTAACATTTAGCCCTGTTTTAGCTTGAGACATATCCTACTCTCTTTTTTATTAGTGTTTATTGTTGAGACAAATTACAATAGGTCTTTTGCTACATCTATTGCTCAAGAACCTCAAACAGAACGAGCATTTGATAAAGATTTTAAAGACAAATATTCTGGAAGCAAGTATAACTACGAAGGCAAAAAAGTAGTGAACTCTTCTGGAGCAGGTAATGGCTCTGCTTCTGGATCTGAATATAAAGAAGACTCTCCTTATATTAAAGAAGATAACAACTCAAGCAATATATCAGTTGGATTTAATCCTATAAACACTTTGTTTATAATCATTCTCATATTGGCTGTAGTTTATTTGGCATATACTTTATTAAATGATGGCAGCAGTGGGTTATTTAATTCTAGAAGCCATAAAAAACTAAACAAATATGGAGAAATCACTGCTGAAAATATTGAAAATGCTGATATAGCGTCATTAATTAATGATGCTGAAAACCAAAACGATTACAGACTAGCGATTAGATACTATTATTTATTAGTACTAAAAACATTAGCAGTTAAAAACCATATAAAATTTGAAGATGACAAAACAAATGCCGATTATTTAAATGAAATAGAATCGCAAAAATTCAGCAAAGGATTTGCTTACACTTCATACTTGTATAATTACATATGGTATGGTGAGTTTCCTTTAAATACTGAGCAATACAGTACTGCAAAGAGCAATTTTCAGAACTTTTTAAATCAGGTGAAGTAATGAAAAAGGGACTCATAATCATATTTGTTATTATAGCAGCCATAATTGGTTTGTCGTATGTTATTGGTATAAGGACTACTAAAATTGTAGATTGGGAAGAGTCATACAACGAAAAAAGCAACAAACCTTATGGTGTTAGCGTGCTTTATAAAGAGTTACCAAAGCTTTTTAAAGACCAAAAATTCAAAACCGTTTATCATACACCTTCAAATTATTTATATGCTAATTCTGAAGATAGTTATGGTGATCATATTGCAGAAGGTGTTTATATGATTATCGGAAATTCTGATTATTTAGAAGATGACGATATTGATGAGTTATTATTATTTGTAGAACGAGGTAACACACTATTTCTTTCAGATTATTATCCACCTAATAAGTTATTAGACACACTTAATCTTGAAGTTGATTATGTTGAATACGAAAAGAAAACAAACAAAGACAGTATTTCTAAACTATCTTTTAAAGCTAGAAAACTTCAAGATAAAAACAGTGAAATTGATAAGAATATAGAAGACTACTACTTTTCAAAATTTGAAGGCGAAAATTACAAATCACTCGGTTATGCAAAAAATGATACTAGCCTAATCAATTTTATTGAAATTCCTTATGAGAGTGGCACAATTTATCTTCATTTACAACCTCGTATATTCACAAATTACAACGTATTAAAAGGCGATAGATTTAAATATGTTGAAGGCGTCTTATCTTATTTACCAAACAAAACATTGTATTTTGATTCATACACCAAATATTATGACACCTACTATGGCGATGTTGAAGAAAAATCTGATTTAAGTTGGTTTATGCAACAAGTATCATTTAAATGGGCTTGGTATTTGGCTTTAATACTAACCTTATTATTTATAATTTTTAATGCCAAACGTAAACAGCGTATTATAGAAATAATAAAACCTTTAGAGAATACAACTGTTGCGTTTGTTAAAACCATTTCAAATCTATACTTTGAAACCCAAGACCATCGTAATCTTATAGAAAAGAAAATTACTTACTTTTTAGAAAAGGTAAGACGAGATTATAATATAGATACATCTGTTTTAAATGATGAATTTATTGATCGTCTTTCATCAAAATCAGGAAAGAAAAAAGAGACTATAAAAAAGCTAATTAATTATATTAACTGGCTAAGAACCAAAAACGAGTTTTTTGAAGACAATCTTTTAAAACTCAATAAACATATTGAAGAATTTTATTCTAAATAATTATGGAAGAACACAACAACGAGGCATCACAGCAAAATACACCTCAACCAGAGTCACAACCTGCTATTGAACAATCTGAAACTAACGATTTGCAGTTTACAAATCGTTTAGATTTATCAGAACTACAACATAATGTACATAACATTAAGCGCGAAATAGGCAAAGTAATTGTAGGTCAAAAAGACATGGTAGATATGCTAATTGCCTCTCTTTTAGCAAAAGGACACTCGTTAATTGAAGGTGTTCCTGGAGTTGCAAAAACCATTACAGCAAAGCTATTAGCAAAATCGTTAAGCGTTGGGTTTAGTAGAATACAGTTTACACCAGATTTAATGCCTAGTGATATTTTGGGTACTTCTGTATTTAATTTAAAATCAACCGAATTCGAATTTAAAAAAGGTCCTATTTTCTCTAATATGATTCTTATTGATGAGATTAACAGAGCTCCAGCAAAAACCCAAGCAGCTTTATTTGAGGTAATGGAAGAGCAACAAATAACTATAGATGGTCATCGATATAAATTAGATACGCCTTTTATGGTATTGGCAACGCAAAACCCAATTGAGCAAGAAGGAACTTATCGTTTACCAGAGGCTCAATTAGACCGCTTTTTGTTTAAAATAGATGTTGATTATCCAGACTTAACAGATGAGATAGAAATTTTAACTCGAGAGCATAACTTAAAAGACAAAATTAAGACCGATGCTATTACCTCTTTTTTAACAGCTGAACAAATAGCGAAATACCAAAGCCTTGTTACTCAAGTATTGGTTGAAGAACATTTGTTAAAATATATTGCAGACTTAATAGTAGCAACACGTAGTAATCAATTTTTGTATTTAGGTGCTTCACCAAGAGCATCTATAGCAATACTTAAAGCTAGTAAAGCTTTTGCCGCAATGAGTGGTCGCGATTTTGTAACTCCAGAAGACATAAAACGTGCTGCAATACCTGTATTACATCATAGAGTTATTGTAACACCAGAACGCGAAATGGAAGGTATTACAAGCAAAGATGTTATTAAACAAATTATTGAAACCGTAGAAATACCTAGATAATTACTAACCAAATTTTTCAACCTATGTTTAAAAACCCATTTTCATTTAAAGGCCGAATTAGAAGAACTGAGTATGGTTTAAGTTACTTAATGTATATTGCTGGCTACTTCATGTCTGCTATGATAATTGTACCTTTTGAAGAAATAGGAGTCGTCGTATTTTTTATCTTATTCATTGTTTTATTTTGGTTTTTATTGGCTCAAGGAGCAAAACGTTGTCACGACAGAGGTAATAGTGGAATCTTTCAAATTATTCCCTTTTACGGATTATGGATGTTATTTGCCGATAGCGATCCAGGACCAAATCAATATGGACCAAACCCTAAAGGACTTGGCAATAATGATGAAATAAATCAAATTGGAAAACCTGAAGATAGCATTTAATGAAAATGAAATTCTTTAAACCCTTTTATATACAGCCACGCTTTTTTTATTGTGGAATTGCTATTGTAGTACTTTTTATATGCAGCTACTTTTTACCAATTCTTTTCAATGTAGCACAGCTATCTATACTAGTGGTTTTAACGTTTTTCCTTTTAGACTTTCTAATTGTTTTTATTGGTAAAAACCGAATTAAAGCTCAAAGGATTCTTCCTGATAAATTTTCAAATGGAGATGATAATACAGTTCAAATTAACATAACAAACAACTATCCTTTTATAACTCATTGCACAATTATTGATGAAATTCCTGTGCAATTTCAAGTGAGAGATTTTGAGCTCAACTTAAAATTATCACCACGAAAAACAAAGTCAATTACTTACAATTTAAAACCCACACAAAGAGGAGAATATCACTTTGGAAGTTTAAATATATATGCGTCTTCTGTTTTAGGTTTAGTTGCCAAACGCTTTACGCTAGAGAGTAATGCAATGGTACCAACTTACCCTAGTTTTAAACAATTGCGAAAGTTCGAATTGCTAAACATTAATAATACATTACAAGATTATGGTATAAAAAAAATACGACGTATTGGTCATACTATGGAGTTTGAGCAAATTAAAGATTATGTATTAGGTGACGATTTAAGAACCATTAATTGGAAAGCAACTGCAAAGAAAAACAGCTTGATGGTAAATCAGTTTCAAGATGAAAAATCGCAACCCATCTACTCTATCATTGATAAAGGTCGTGTAATGAAAATGCCTTTTGATGGTTTAAGCCTTTTAGATTATGCTATTAATGCTACACTTGTAATGAGTAGTATCGCTCTAAAAAAGCATGATAAAGCAGGTATGATGTCTTTCTCTAAAAAGGTTGAAAATGTAGTTGTTGCTCAACGTCGCACCTCGCAAATGAGAATGATTTTAGAATCGCTTTATAATGTAAAAACCGATTATTTTGAAAGCGACTTTAGTAGATTATATGCCAATATTAAAAGACACATAACACACAGAAGCCTTATTTTGTTATACACCAATTTTGAAACCATGGATGGTTTAAACAGGCAATTACCTTACTTAAAAGCCATTGCAAAAAGCCACTTAATTGTTGTCATTTTCTTTAAAAACACTGAGCTTAATACTGTTATTAATGAGAATGCAGACACTATTCAACAGGTGTATGATAAAGTTATTGCCGAAAAATTTGCCTTCGAAAAGCGACTTATTGTCAACGAACTCAAAAAATATGGCATCTACTCTATCCTTACTACTCCAGAAAATTTAACTATTGATACAATTAATAAGTATTTAGAAATAAAATCTAGAGGCCTTTTATAATCTTCAATTTTTATTACTTCTACTCTTTAATAACAACTCATCCAAATAATTCAACAATTCAGTATTTCAAATTGTGAGACTTTATCGCATTGATTGATATTTGATTCATCATTAACCAATAAAATCAATTAATATGAAAACTCTAATATCAATTATCGCAATTACATTTTCTTCAATTTTTGGTTATAGCCAAAATGAAGAAGGCTATACAATTACTGTTACAATTGACAATTTTATGAGTGAAAATGGACATGCTCTATTAAGCCTACATACAAAAGACACCTTTATGAAAGGTGATGGATTAATAGATATGAAAAGTGAAATAAAAAACGGTAAAACAACAGTTACTTTTACAAATGTAAAACCAGGAGTTTATGCAATTTTAGCTTTGCACGATGCTAATGACAATGGTCACATGGATTATGAAGAAAATGGAATGCCAATAGAAGTATATGGCATAAGTAGTAATCCTTCTAGCTTTGGACCACCACAATTTAATACTGCAAAATTTGAAGTTTCAAACAATGATATTGAACTAACAATTAAATTAAGATAACAAACTATTTAAAACCACAAAGAGGACTTAAGCTTAAGTCCTCTTTGTGGTTTTTTATGTGTTAAATTGATTTAAAATATTATACTATTTCGCCTAACCAAGCTTTCATCATCCAAACTGTTTTTTCTTGTTCAGTAATAAAGTCGCTCATCATTGAATTGGTACCTTCATCATTTGCTTCTCCAGACTTATTTAAAATTTTTCGCTCAATAGTTAGCAATTGCGTTAAAGAATCTACAATTAATCTAACCGCTTTTTCATCAATCGAAATATTTTTCCCAACAGGCACTTTTGCCAATTTTGTATAATCGTCAAATGTATGTAATGGTGTGTCTCCTAATGTTAATATACGTTCTGCAATCAAATCAACTTTCATATTTGCATCAGTATATAACTCTTCAAACTTAACATGAAGATCAAAAAATCGTTTCCCTTTAATATTCCAGTGTATGCCTCTTAAATTCTGATAATATATCTGAAAATTAGCCAACAAATCATTCAAATCATTCGCTAAATCTTTAGTCTTTTTAGTATCTAAACCTATGCTATTTAATGTCATAATATTTACTATTTTTTTATTCAATACAAATTTAAGGTATAATTAACACGTTCTACTATAGTTTTTATTAATCCTTTTTATAATTTTATAGTTTAAATGAATAACGATGACGATAACACAATTACACTACGTTCTGGCGATAGCTGAACATAAAAATTTTACAAAAGCAGCAGAAAAATGCTTTGTTACACAACCAACTTTAAGCACTCAAATACAAAAACTAGAAGAAGAACTCGATATCATAATTTTTGACAGAGGTAAAAAACCTATTGAATTAACAGATGTAGGACGCAAAATTGTACACCAAGCTAGAAATATAGTAAACGAGTCTGATAGAATACAAGATATTGTAGACCAACAAAAGGGATTTATTGGAGGAGAATTTAGACTAGGTATAATACCTACAGTAATGCCAACTCTTTTACCAATGTTTTTAAAAGCATTTATAAAGAAATACCCAAAAGTGAAGTTGAAAATTGAAGAGTTAACCACCGAAGAAATTATATTCAGAATTAATGAAGGACATTTAGATGCTGCAATTGCTGCTACACCATTAGAGAATGATAATATTAAAGAACGTGTATTGTATTATGAGCCTTTTGTAGGTTACATACCTGAAACTCACAGATTAGCTGATAAGAAAAAGATTAATGTTTCTGATTTAGAAATTGACGATATGCTATTATTAGAAGATGGTCATTGCTTTAGAGATGGTGTAATTAATTTATGTAAAGCTTTTAAAGACCACAATGATGATAATTTTCAGTTAGAAAGTGGAAGTATTGAAACACTATTAAAACTATCTAACGAAGGCTTAGGCATGACCTTACTTCCTTATTTACATACACTAGAACTAAATGATAAAATGAAAGCTAACCTGCATCATTTTGTTGAGCCGTCTCCTGCAAGAGAAGTTAGCGTTATTTATCATAAAAGCGAACTTAAAATGCAAATAGTTGATGCGTTACACAATGTAATTTCAGGTATTATAAGAGGAGCAATAGCATTTCATAATGTTGAAATTATAAGCCCATTACCTAAATAAGTTAAAACTATATAAACTAAAAAGACCTCCAAATTGGAGGTCTTTTTTTTATGGTTTTAAATAGATTAAACATTGATTTAATTCTGGGTTCTGTTGAATTAAAGATTTTATAAATACCTTTAATTCTTCAATTTCATAAGGTAATAACCTCTGAATTGCTTTTTGAACTTCTCTACAGAACAAGTTAGCGTCAAAACTAACTTTATTAAGCACAGTTTTAGTGTACTCAAACATTGCTCTTGCCATAGTTTCTTTTAGGTTTAGGTTTAGATAGGTAGCTTTGTAATAATAGGCAGTTTCTTTTTAAATTATAATTAAATATACTAAAAAAAAGAATACGTTCATTTTTGTAATGAAAACTTTAACAGAAAAATACCATTCATAAAATGGTATTAAAACCTATTATCACCATCCAAAATATTACCTAATCCACCAAGAATACTACCTTCTCCTTTATCTTTTCCTCCTCCTTGTGGTGCACTTGCCAAGACACGACCAGCTAATCTACTAAAAGGCAATGATTGAATATAAACTGTACCTGGACCTTGAAGTTTTGCATAAAACAAACCTTCGCCACCAAATATGGTGTTTTTTATACCTCCAATAAACTCTATATCATAGTCTATATCTTGAGTAAAACCAATAATACAACCAGTATCTACTCTTAATATCTCACCAGATTTAAGTTCTTTTTTTGCTGTAGTTCCTCCTGCGTGTACAAAAGCCATTCCGTCGCCTTCAAGCTTTTGCATTATAAAACCTTCACCACCAAAAAGTCCACGTCCTAAACGTTTAGAAAACTCAATACCAACACTAACACCTTTAGCTGCACAAAGAAATGCATCTTTTTGACAAATGAATTTACCTCTAAATTCGGTTAAATCTATTGGTATAATTTTTCCTGGATAAGGTGACGCAAAAGAAACATTTTTCTTACCTGGAACTGTATTATAAAATGCTGTCATAAACAAGTTTTCACCTGTAAGAATACGTTTTCCAGCTCCTAAAATAGAGCCTAAAAAACCCTTATTCTTTTCAGAGCCATCACCAAAAATAGTTTCCATTTTTATACCATCATCCATCATCATAAAACTTCCTGCTTCTGCAATAACACCTTCTTGAGGGTCGAGTTCAATTTCTACGTATTGCATTTCTTCTCCGTAGATTCTGTAGTCAATTTCGTGTGCTGTCATGATTTTTTGTTTTTTAATTGATTCAAGTATATGTTGATTCTATCTAAGTTTTGTTACAAATACAATTAGCTTTTTACTTTAATGCTCCATTCAAAATTAAAAGTTGACACCTCAACACCATCAGTATTTGTTCCAACAGATGTCATCCAAATAGTTTGCCCTTCACCAGTTTCAATCGCTTTAGCAATAGCATTATCTATTAAATGACCATCGTTACATTTAAAAGTAATTCTGCCTGTTGCCTTTTTTGTAAATGTTGCATTGTTATTAGACACAAGCATTGATATATTTTTACCACTTTCTCTAATTTTCATTAGTACTAAAGCTCCTGTTGTAAGCTCTGCAGCCATACCTTGTACAGCCCAAAACATAGATTTAAATGGATTTTGATTTATCCATCTGTGCTTTACAGAAACTGTACATGATACATCATCAATTGTTTTTACTCTTACTCCTGTAAAAAAAACTGATGGTAGTTTAAACAGATTGAAAGTATTTATTTTACTAGGTGTTAACTTCATTTGTTAGTTTATTTTGCTCAAAATTATCGAAAATAATTCACATTACAATTTGTTAAAATTATGTTAAATTATACTACTATGTTTTACATAATACCTTTTTTTAGATATATATTTGCATAAGAAACTATTATATGCTTTTACATAATGTTAGATAATCACCAAAAAAATATCGCAACGTTTATACATTTATCAACCTTTTCGAGGTTTATAATTCCGTTTGGAAATTTTATAGGTCCATTAATTCTTTGGATTGCTAATAAAGAAAAGTCACCTTTTGTTGATGGTCATGGTAAACAAGCTATTAACTTTCAAATAAGTATTTTGCTTTATGCTGTAATAATTGGAACACTAACGATACCGTTTTTTATATTCAATATTTTTAATGGTATTGATTTTTTAGACTTTAATGGGTTTGATAATTTCAGTATTAATATAGACAAACCTTCTCCTCTACTTTATATTGGAGGTGGACTTGGCTTTTTGGCTATAGTAGGTTTTATTTTAGAACTCTTATTTATAGTTAAAGCAAGTTTAAAAGCTAGAGATGGAGAAGAATACAAATATCCATTAACAATAAATTTCATCAAATAATCATCATCAATCAATCAAAAAATGAACAGTTTAAAAAATTAAAACGAATGACACTATGAAGATAGAAAACACAAAAGCACAAATGCGAAAAGGTGTATTAGAATACTGCATACTTTCGGTCTTAAAAGACGAAGACGCTTATGTTGCAGAAATTTTAGACACACTTAAAGACGCAAAACTGCTCGTGGTAGAAGGCACAATTTACCCTTTACTTACAAGGCTTAAAAATGCAGGTCTTCTTAATTATAGATGGGAAGAGTCTACATCAGGACCTCCTAGAAAATATTATGGATTAACCGAAACAGGAAAATTATTCCTAAACGAGTTAAATACCACTTGGAGCGAATTACAAAACGCAGTAAATTTAGTAACCAGACAAAAAAAATCAAAAAATGAATAAGACAGTCAATATAAATTTAGCAGGTATATTTTTTCATATCGATGAAGATGCATACTTAAAACTTCAACGTTACCTTGAGGCTATAAAACGTTCTTTTACAGATTCTCAAGGTCGTTCTGAAATCATATCAGATATTGAAGCTCGTATTGCCGAATTATTTAGTGAGCGTGTAAAACATGACAAACAAGTAATTGGCAATAAAGAAGTTGACGAGGTTATCACCATTATGGGACAACCAGAAGACTATCTTGTTGACGACGAAATATTTGAAGACGAACCTAGAAAACAAACATCTAGCAGCAGTAATTCTAAAAAGCTATTTAGAGATACTGACAACTCATATATTGGTGGTGTAGCCTCTGGACTTGGCCATTATTTAGGCATCGATGCTGTTTGGGTACGTTTACTTTGGATAATATTTGCTTTCGGATCTGGTGGAACTTTTATTCTGATTTATATTTTGTTCTGGGTTTTAGTTCCAGAAGCTAAAACAACTTCAGAAAAGCTAACCATGACTGGAGAACCAGTAAATATTAGCAACATTGAAAAAAAAATCAAAGACGGATTTGAAAATGTATCTCAAACCGTAAGTGATACAGTAAAAAACATTGATTTACCAAAACAAGGTAATCGCATAAAATCATCCTCAAAATCATTTTTTGATACCATAGGAGATATTATAATGTTTTTCTTAAAAGTGTTTGCCAAATTTATAGGTATTCTATTAATGATTGTAGGTGCTTCTGTACTTATAGGATTAATTGTAGCTATGTTTTCAGTTGGTGTAGCAGATGTGATTCATATTCCTGGATTTGACCTTATAGATTCAGCAAATGCAGCTAATGTGCCAATTTGGTTAATATCATTATTATCGCTTTTTGCTGTTGGTATTCCTTTCTTTTTCTTGTTCTATTTAGGGCTGAAAATTTTAGTAAACAACTTAAAATCAATAGGAAACATTGCTAAATTCTCGCTCTTTGGTTTATGGTTAATGGCAATTATTGGATTAATCGTTATTGGTGCAAGACAAGCCAGTGAGTATAATTATGACGCTAGCACAATTACAAAAGAACAATTAAACATAACAGCCAATGACACCTTACATTTAAGTATGCTAGAAAATGCAACTTATAGTAAACATTTTGGAAGACATAGGGAGGTTTTTAAAACAGTTTACGATGAAAATGACAACAAACTTATTTATACATCTGATATTAGATTAATTGTAAGATCAACAAAAGACTCTGTAGCATCAATAAATATTGAGAAAAATGCTCATGGCAAAAACTATCAAGAAGCAAAAAAGAGAGCGTTAGATATAAACTATAACTATACCTTAAATGGTAAATCGTTACTAATAGATTCATACCTAACTACGCCTCATAATAATAAGTTTAGAGCACAACAGGTTGAAGTTACACTATACTTACCTGAAGGCACAATTTTATATGCTGATGAGAACACGTATTCATTTCATAGTAATACTGAACATTATAATGACATATTAGACAATGGTATGGAAGAACATTATCTTAAAATATTGAATAACGAAATTATTTGCCTGGATTGTGATGACGATGATTTTAAAATGAACATTAATATTAATGATGATGGTTCAGAGTTTAAATTAGACGAAAACGGATTGCGAATTAAAAGTGATAGCACATCAGTTGAGATTAATAATAAAGGCGTAAAATCTAATAGCGAAAGTGTGCGAATTAACATCGATAAAAACGGAATTGAAATCACATCAGACGACAATTAACAATTCATCATTAAAAATCAACAGTTCAGATATTTATGTTACTCATCAATAACATTTTAATAGATATTTGAATCAGAAATCAATCAAAATGAAAAAGGATACATTTTTAATCGCTATAACAATGGTGTTTTTCTTGGGAATAATCAACCCAATTAAAGCACAAGTCTCAGAAGACTCTGAGCTGTTTATTGCTTTAAAAACTAATGACAGTTTACTTTTTAATATTGGCTTTAACAAATGCGTGTTAAATGAATTTAAAAATTTAACTACAGATGATTTAGAGTTTTATCATGATAAAAATGGAATACTTAAATCAAAAGCAGAATTCATTAATGTGATGGCTTATGGTATTTGCCATAAAGACAATCTATATAAAGCAAGACGAGAATTAGTAAAAGGGAGCTTAAAAGTGTATCCTCTTTATGAAAACGGTAAACTTTATGGAGCAATCCAAAATGGCGAACATCAATTTTATGAAACCTTTCAAGGAAATGAAAAAGCTGGCAATGTTGCTAAGTTTTCACATTTATGGATTTTAGAAAACAATCAATGGAAAATTAAACGAATCTTAAGTTTCGACCATCAATAAAAAATTAATCAATCAAAAAACGAATATTATGACAACACTGACAAAAATAATAGTTACAAGCATATTAAGTATGCTAATGTTTTCCTGTAACTTTAATATTGGAACAGGAGTAAGTGGAAATGGCATTGTAAAATCTACCGAAAGAACTCTTGAAGGCGATTTTAATACTATAGAAGTAAGTCGTGGGCTTGATGTATATATTACTCAAAGTGACTCTGAAAGCTTAAAAGTACAAGCTGATGAAAACTTACACGATATAATTAAAACCATAGTTGAAAACAACACACTAAAAATATATGCAGATGAAAACATCAGTTACGCTGCATCTAAAAAGGTTTTTGTGAGCTTTAACTCAATTTCAAAACTATCAGCATCTAGTGGAAGCGATATGTTTTCAACAAACACAATTACAGTAAATGATTTAGAGCTTTCAACAGAAAGCGGCAGTGATATGACTTTAGATATAAACGTACAATCTTTACGTTGCGACAGCAGCAGTGGAAGTGACTTAAAAATAACAGGAAAAACAGAATCATTTTATGCAAATGCATCAAGTGGTAGTGATATAAAAGCTGGAGATTTAGTTTCAACAATAGCAGAAGCAAAAGCATCTAGCGGAAGTGACATCACATTAAATACAACTAAAGAACTAACTGCAAATGCCTCAAGTGGTGGAGATATAAAATACTACGGAAATCCAGAAAAAGTAAATAAATCTGATAATGTTTCTGGTAGTGTAAACAAGCAATAAAACTACAAAAACAACTAATCAACCAACTAGTTTTATAAACCATTTTAAACTCAATTACGAGTTTGGGATGGTTTTTGTTTATATTTGTTTATTACAACTTTTAAACATTATAAATGAATAAAATCATTTTCACATTCTTATTAGCCATTGGTTTTATCTCTTTTGCAAATGCACAAGATGATGAGAAAATTAAAGGCGATAGAAACGTTACAATTAAACAAACCTACATTGAACCTTTTAATAAAATAATTGTAGGTGAAGATTTTACTGTAGAAATTATTTACAACAGCAAACCTTCAATTGAAATTGAAACAGACGACAACTTGCATGAGTATATTAGCTTTGGAGTTGTAGATAGTATATTATCTATAAAAACGACAAAAAAGATAACATCAAGCAAAAAAATGAACATTAAGGTTAATTACACAAATAACCTTGAACATATTGAAACAAAAGATGACGGAGAAATTCGCTCGCTAACTTCTTTAGAGTTAAAAAATGCTACGTTAAGAACCTCTGGCTCTTCAAAAGCATATCTTAATATTAGAACTAATAATTTTACTTATAACAGCCTAGACAAAGCTAAGGTTAAGCTTAACATTAATGCTAATACTTCAAAAATTGTTTTAAGTGATAATTGCAAGGTTGAAGCATTAATAAACTCAAAGTCAATGGCTATGGATTTATATCAACGTGCAACAGCAAATATCGAAGGTACAGCTACAACAACAACGCTCAGACTAGATAATTCGGCTAGTTTTAACGGTAAAGATTTTGCAACAAAAACTTGCGATCTTATTGTTGAAACAAACAGTAACGCATCAATTAGAGTAGACGAAACCATTACTATTGAAGCTTCTGGCAGCAGTGAAGTTTATTTATACAACTTACCTAAAATAGTTTTAAATAAGTTTATTGATACAGCTAAACTTCAGAAAAAAGACAACTAAATTAACTTTTCAATTTATATAACTATGAAAAAAATAACCTTGTTTTTTATCATTCTTATAAGTGTGACAGCTTGTAAAAAAGAAACAAAAACCGAAGACACAAATGCTGCTTTAAAAGCAGAAGTACAAACCTTTCTTGACGATTACACAACTACATTTAAAAAACTGTATTATGACTCTTCTGAGGCAGAATGGGCTGCAAATACACATATAGTTGTTGGCGACACATTAAATGCTTATAATATTCAAAAAGCAAATGAAGCTTACGCTAAATTTACAGGAAGTAGTGATGTTATTGAAAAAACGCGAAAGTATTTAGAGCAAAAAGACAATCTAGATATTGTACAAGTACGTCAGTTAAAAACCATTTTGTATGCAGCTGCTAATAACCCAGAAACAGTTTCTGATGTTGTTTCTCAACGTATTACAGCAGAAAATGCTCAAAATGAAACATTATTTGGTTACGATTTTAAAATTAAAGGAAAGTCTGTATCAACTGGAGATATAGATAAAATTTTAAGAGAATCTAACGATTTAAACAGCCGATTAGAAACTTGGGAATCTTCAAAAGCAGTTGGTAAAAACCTTAAAGATGGATTAGAAAACTTACGAAACCTACGTAATCAAACTGTAAACGCATTAGGTTATGATGATTATTTCTCATATCAAGTGTCTGATTACGGAATGACTCGTCAAGAAATGCGTGACGAAATGAATAAAATGGTTAAAGAAGTTTGGCCTTTATATAGAGAATTACACACTTGGGCTCGTTATGAGTTAGCAAAAAAATATAATGCAAAAGTTCCAGATTATTTACCTGCTCACTGGTTACCAAATCGTTGGGGACAAGATTGGAGTGCATTAGTAAATGTAGAAGGTTTAGATATTGATGCTGCACTAAAAGATAAAGAACCAGAATGGATAGTTAAAGAAGGTGAAAAATTTTATGTAAGTATTGGGTTTAATCCTCTACCAGCTAGTTTTTATGAAAAATCGAGTATGTATCCTCTTCCTGCTGATGCTAAGTATAAAAAGAACAACCATGCTTCTGCTTGGCATATGGATTTAGAAAACGATTTACGTTGCCTAATGAGTGTTGAAGCTAATGCCGATTATTATGAGACAATTCATCATGAGTTAGGACATATTTATTACTACCAAGCATATACAAATCCTAATGTTCCACCATTATTACGTGGAGGCGCTAATAGAGGTTATCATGAAGCAATAGGTAGCTTACTTGGTCTTGCAGCAATGCAAAAACCTTTTCTAGCTAAAAAAGGATTAGTTGATGCTAATGTTCAAATAGATGAAACTCAAAATTTATTAAAAGAAGCTTTAAACTATGTTGTGTTTTTACCATTTTCAGCTGGTGTAATGACTGAGTTTGAAAATTCTTTATATGCTGAGAATTTACCAAAAGATCAATTTAATCAAAAATGGTGGGAATTAGCTAAAAAGTATCAAGGTATGGTTCCTCCATCAGATCGTGGCGAAGAGTTTTGTGATGCGGCTTCAAAAACACATATAAACAATGATGCTGCTCAGTATTATGACTATGCAGTATCTTATATTTTATTATTCCAATTCCATGACCATATTGCTAAAAACATCTTAAAACAAGATCCACATGCAACCAACTATTATGGAAGCAAAGAGGTTGGAAATTTTTTAAAAGGTGTTTTAGAAACTGGAGCAAACAATGATTGGAGACAATTATTAAAAGAAAGTGTTGGTAGCGAAATGAGCGCTAAACCAATGTTAGACTATTTTGCACCTTTAATGGCTTACTTAAAAGAACAAAATAAAGGAAGAACTTATACGCTTCCTGAAACGTTTTAAAAGCTTAATAATTATAAAAAATAAAAGCGCCTAAAGTAAAAATACTTTAGGCGTTTTTTATATAAATAAGTTTTTTTTAATTATATGTTGATGTACTCACTTCAAATGTCGAATCTTTTGCAGCTAAGTAACGTTCTGCATCTAAAGCAGCCATACAACCAGTTCCAGCAGCTGTAACAGCTTGTCTGTAAACATGGTCAGCAGCATCACCAGAAACAAAAACACCATCTATATTAGTTTTTGAAGTTCCTGGAACATTAATAATGTAACCTGTTTTATCTAAGTTTAAAAAATCTTTAAAAATATCGGTATTTGGTTTATGACCAATAGCAACAAAAAATCCTGTAGCAGGTATTTCATGAACCTTTCCTGTAATATTATGTTTTACTCTAACTCCAGTAACAACTTGTCCATCACCAAGAACTTCTTCAGTTTCAGTATTGAATAAAATCTCAATATTTTCAGTGTTTTTAACTCTGGCAGCCATAATTTTAGAAGCTCTAAACTCATCCTTTCTTACCAACATAGTTACTTTCTTGCACAACTTTGATAAATAGTGAGCTTCTTCACAAGCACTATCTCCTGCTCCAACTATAACTACTTCTTGGTTTCTATAAAAGAAACCATCGCAAACAGCACAAGCTGATACTCCTCCACCAAGTTTTAAATACTTCTGTTCTGAGTCTAATCCTAAATATTTTGCAGATGCTCCAGTAGATATGATTACTGTTTGGCAATGAATCTCTTTAGTTTCATTAACCCAAACTTTATGTACATCTCCTGAAAAATCTACCTTAGTTATCCAACCATCTCTAACATCAGTTTCAAAACGTTCGGCTTGTTTTCTCAACTCTATCATCATTTCTGGACCTGTAATCCCATCTGGATATCCTGGAAAATTCTCAACCTCATTAGTTGTTGTTAACTGTCCACCTGGTTGAGTTCCTTGGTATAATACAGGTTTCATATTAGCTCTAGCAGCATAAATCGCAGCTGTATATCCTGCTGGACCAGAACCTATAATTAGGCATTTTACTTTTTCAATTGTATCTGACATTCTGTGAATCTTAAATTATAACACAAAAGTAGAATTTTTGATACAATACTTACAGCATAGTTATTAAAAGTTATTATAGTTCTATAAATACTTTTAATTACAGACAAATCTCACTCTTTTTTTGTAAATTAGTAGTAACTCACCTATTAAACAAATATTAAAATTATGAAGACATTATTTATTAATTTATTTGTTGCAATGCTTCTGGTATCTTGTAAAAACGAAACTAATTCAATGGCAAACAAAACAGAAGAAACTACTAACTTATCACTTCAAGGCACTTGGGAATTGGTTGGTTTTTATAATTATGTAGATAACAAAGTTGTAGATTCATTTGACACAAATGAAGGTTACCGACAAGTAAAAATGTATACTCCAACGAAGGTAATGTGGAGTAAACATGTTCCTACAGACTCAACTGAATGGTTTGGTTATGGAAGTTATAATATAAAAGATAAACACCTTATTGAAGTTTTAGATTATGGTTCTAAAATGATGAAAAGAATAATCCAAGAGAAAAAAGAGTTTACCTATGAATTAAATTTAGAAAAAAATAGATTTAGTCAGATTGAATTAGATGAAGATGGAAACAGAATCTATTCCGAAAACTATAAACGAATAGAGTAAACAAAAAAGCTGAACAAATGTTCAGCTTTTTTTATTAAGTCGGGGTGGCAGGATTACAACCACTTCCCTTTTATATTTAATAATCAATAAGTTATATACTTCTCAAATTACATGGTAACCGAATAGGTAACTTTATTGATAAGAACTTTCGCTTTGTATTAGTTTATACTAGAGCGGTGCAAATATAGCGACCTCAACTAAACAATACAACATAAATTTACACAAATTTTATGACTATTAAAAGTAGTTTCTAACTAATTTATATACTGTTCAATAACTTCTAATTCGATACCTGAATACTCTGAAAACTCATGAATTGTAACAAATTGATGACGTTCTTTATCAAGTGTTTCCCTGATAGTTTGAAGTAACTTACGACCATAACGCTCACTCCTACCTGTTATGAGTTGGATATCTTTTGCATAAATACATATTCGTTTGCGGTTCATGATACTTTATCTAGGGCTTATCCACGCTTTATCATACAAATATAAAGCCATCAATGGATTATTTGGCAAAATCGGTTTGTATGGTTTTTAACGGAACTTCATTTTTTAGTTCTTAATTACAAGTTAGTTGTTTTGTTCTATTAATCAAAAAACGAATTATTATGGCAAAACAAACCGGAATTATTAAACTGAAAGGAACTATCGGAGGTATTTCCTTTTATAAAACTACTGATGGTCATCTAGCACGCGAAAAAGGCGGTGTGGATGCCAATCGTATTGCGAATGACCCAGCATTTGTTAGAACGCGTGAAAATGGGTCTGAATTTGGACGAGCTGGAAAAGGTGGAAAAGTGTTGCGAAACGCTATTCGTATTCTTTTGCAAAATGCAAAAGACAAACGAGTGGTTTCTCGTTTGACAAAAGATCTCTTGGCTATCATTAAAACCGATACGACCAATGAGAGAGGTTTAAGAACCTTAACTGATGGTGATTTCAACCTTTTATTAGGTTTTGAATTCAATCTCAACGGAAAGTTAGGAACAACCCTTTTTGCTCCTTATGTGAACGCCTTTGACCGTGTGTCTGGTGATGCTACGTTGAACCTTGACCCATTTTCTCCAACTTTAAGAATTGCAGCTCCAACAGGAACTACACACTTTAAAGTGGTTATGGGTGCTGCTGAATTGGATTTCGCCAATGAAGCTTCAGTTTTTGAGAGTGATGAAACAGCCATTCTTCCTTACACTGCTGCTGACACAGCTGCTATTGCTTTGACAGCTTCTGTAACTGCTAACTCAACGGTTGATGTTGTACAAGTGTTGGGTATTGAGTTTTATCAGGAGGTAAACGGACAAATGTATGAGCTAAAAAACGGTGCTTACAACGCTTTATCAGTTGTTACTGTAGATACTCCTTAATCATGGAGTTAGTGTTACACAGAGCCTATTTTAAAGAGGGTACTAATGGTACTCTCTTTTGTTCTGGCTCATTTTTGTGTCATACCATTGAACTGCCTTGGAATGATAACAAAAGTAATATGTCTTGTATTCCTGAAGGTACTTATGAAATTGTAACAAGGTACTCTAAACGCTTTCAAAATCATTTGTTGGTCAAAGGTGTTACTAATAGACGTTTGATTCTATTTCATCCAGCTAATGATGCTTTAAAAGAACTGGAAGGATGCATTGCTCCAGTCACTTATTTAAGTGGCATTGGTAAAGGCACTCAATCAAGACCAATGATGCAAAAACTATTGTCATTGATTCATCAAGCTCAAGACCGAAAAGAACCCATTTTATTAACTATTAAATCTCAAAATCATGAACATTGTAGAACGTTATAAAAAACCAACTCCGAAGTTTTTCAAAACTTTAAGAAATATTGGCATCGCTTTGGCTACTGCAGGTGGGGCTATCATAGCTGCTCCAATTAGTATGCCCGCGCTTGTTATTACCATCGCTACTTACTTGACTGTTGCGGGAACTGTGGCCACCGCAGTTAGTCAAGCTGTAGTCACTGATAATGTAGATGAAGAAAGCAATGAGGAGGAATGAGTATGCAATTCAACCTAAATGATAAAATCTGCATGGTTGGTGGTACTGTATTTGGTATTTTACCCAATATTCCACCTGATGACCTCATCGTAACGATTATTATGGCGTTTGTTGGAGCATTGGTCAGCTTTATTGCCTCCATGCTTTTTAAGTATTTAGCAAAACTCTTTAAGAACAAAAAATAGCCACTTAAAGCCCAGTTTGATCCTGGGCTTTTTTTTATCTCTCCAATTTAAAGGACCTCAACAACACCGATTTTAATTCTTTGGTTGCCTTAAGTTTGTTTTGAAATAGAAGTTCTAACGCTTCCACTTTTTTGAGAGTATCGAGTTTGGTTTTAAAATCACCTTTGTTTAAGTATTTTTCATTGTTTTTAAGCAGTTTCCTTACATCATCGATGTATATAAATGGTATAACACTACCTTTTAGGTAAATGCGGTAACATTTGCTTTCTAAAAGCATCATTGACAAGTGAAATAAAGCTTCTTTTTGCTCGGTTGTTTCCGTTGAAACCACAAAACAGTTAGGACAAGGATCTGTCATTGGTTTTCCGCTGTTAAGCCCTTTGTTTAAAATGAAAAAATGAGGCTTCGTGTAGGTTCTTCCGCTTCGGTGAGTTTTGATTTCAAAAGTTTGCATAGCTATCCAAATTAAAATTGCTTCGCTACGCTTCGCGCCAATAATTTTTTAAAAGAAAACAATAAAAAAGAAAGCTTCTTTTTAGATGGCGTGGATAATGCTGTCAAGGTTTTTGGAAAAAATACTACCCGAAACCAAATAATAATTAATAATGAAAAATTCACAATTGAGGGTGGAGATTTTTTTCAAAACCCGAAGGGCTTGACCTTTATAGCATTGTGCGGTGGGCAGAGGAGCCAGCTAATTTGCTTTCCTTTTTTATTTTTTTATTTCTGAAATATTTCCCTCTTTTTGGGGCAAAGTGACGTAGGTGGAGGTAATTGTGAATGTGTGCGCCAGGAAAAGATAATGAAAGGGCATTATGGGAATAATGCGCTTTGATTATGGGCGGTGTTGAGGTGGGTGAACGAAAGGAGCGATGCCTGAAAGGGATTGAGCGTATGTAGTTTACCTACCGCAGACACATGGACACATTTATAATTGCCGGAACCTACACCTTTGAAATGGGTGGTGGGGAAAAGAGGCATTAAATATTGTTTAACGAAATGAAACGAGCAAAGACTTGAGGTAAGGAATACTTGGACTTAACGATGGTTTTGCGAAGCTTGAATGAGATAAGCAATATTTCCTTTTGAAGTTCTGATTTGAGCGCAATGGCATAGCGGATATTTTACATAATGGCGTTATAACTACAGCTTTGGTGATGTGGTGGATGTAGCGGCTGCTATTATAACAGACCGTTATGTAAACATAGCTTTGGGTAGTTTTTGGTGTGAGTGTAGGGAACAGCTTATTGCTTTTTTGCTGTACCAATTTTACAAATAATACTTTTAAGCAAAACAAGCAATGTGCTGTGTGAGCGTTGGCAGCCAAAAACTACAAGAGCGTTGGCAAGCGGAACAAACCAAAAGACAGAGGCTTCTTGCCTCCGGCAATAAACTGGGTTTTGGTTTGTGGGGAGTTAAGAAGACTTGGATTGGTTCTGTTTAAGTAAAATATCATCTGGAGAAATATTGGGGTTTTCTGATATCAAAGTTAAAAATTCAGACATGTTTCCTTTCTTAATTATTTCTAATTGAATTTCAAGCATTTTTATATAATCTTCTGATTTTGAAAACTTTAAAAATTCATCATAGCTAGGTTTTTCCTCACCTTCAGGAATTATATTTAAAATAAACTGATAATAATTTATATTAAGTTCATTTATAATATCTTCTTTATCAAAGTTAGACTTTGCATTAACTATATCATTTGCCTTGTTTTTCATTTTATTCCCTATTTCATGGGATATATTTAAAATATATTGATGGTAATCCTTTAAACAGTCATCAAGCAAAGTACCAGCTCCTATCTTTACTAGGTTTGAATCTAAATCTGGCGTTTCTATGTAGGGCATAATATAATCTTGTCTTATTTTCATTAAGTTGTGGCCAACACCTTGCAGTTTGAAATAAGTTATTGCATCATACTGCTTTAAAAGTTTTATAGCATTTTCTAAATCGTCAAATAATGTATTGTCATTTAACCCTGAATTCAGCATCTGAATTGAGTAGAATTTTTTTGGAAAAATAGAGTCATCTCTATCATCAGTTATCACTAATAATAATGATTTTAACTTAATTAAATCATACCATACAATTAATAAATTTGAAAGAACAGTATTTAAATGTTTCTCTCTTTCTATATCAATGTCTTTTCTTTTACCCTTAACTGAAAAATAATATGTAAGATATGCAGCTCCAAAAGGAGAAACAATGGTAGTGATTAATAATAAACTATTCATAATAATAATAATAATTAGATTAAATTTAAAGGCCTAAATCAATAATAATTTTATTTAATATTTTTTTCGCAGATTCTAAAGCGTAGAGTTGATTCATATCTGAATAACCAACTTGCCTATAAGTCATAAAGAAAAGTGAAATATAATATTCAGTTTTAGAGTTGCTATTTATAATAAACTCAATACTATTGAATCTGATTTGCTTTATTATTTCACAATATTTTAATAAGTCATTTCTCAAAACAGCCTCTTTAAGGACAAAAGAACTATTAAATGATTCATCCAATAATAATTCATCTTCAATCCTTAAAAGGATGTCTAATTTGATATATTTGGGGATATGTTTAAATTTAATAGAGCATTCTAATGATGTATGATCTATAATACTATGCTCTATATTTGTGTGGCCAAAATCAATTAAGAACAATCTACCTTTATCATCTTTAAAAAAGTTTTCACTATGTAAATCACCATGGCAAATTTTCTTATTTATTTCTAACTCATAATTCAACAATTTATCTAAATTTAACTTAAATTCGCTTTGATTAAACTCTGGTTCAGCTATTCCATTGATGATTAATACTTGATTCTTTATTTTTTCTAAATTAACATATTTTAAATAAAGGTCACGAACATAAACTTTATGTTTTTCTAATGATTCTTCTTTCCAAATAGAAAAAATATCTACTTTAAAAATTTCATTTATTAATTCATGTGGTGAATGTGAAAATTCATTTTTGGGGTCGTCCAGGATTTGAGCAAAAGAGTATGAATTTATTGAAGATGAAGATTTGGCAAAATCGTATTTGAGAGCTTCATAAATGTTTGTTTCAAAATATGTACATCTATATTCGTCACTACCTTCAAATGATTTAATAAAATCGGAAAAATTTTTACTTTCTTTTTTAATTTTTCTTTCTTTGTCAATCTTTGAAAATTTTACAATAAACCTTCTGTCATATTGACCTATAGTATGAGCTTTTACAGGTCTAACTTCAACGACTTTAGCACCACTATTCCCTGATTTTAAAAGTTTATATGAAAGAACTGGAGATGAAAAGTCTTTAAACGTTTTTTTTATAATTTTTTCTTCTTCATAATCAATTTTACCATTTGATAAAAATTTAGATGTAACATATTCAATTTCATCAAAAAAACTTTCTTTTTCAACTACCCTTTTATAAAATTTCCCTTGATAATTGCCAAATTCTTTAATTGTGCAATATTCAAACTCATCAAAACTATCCACAATTATAGACAAAGCACTTTTTGTGCTTTCAAGTGCTAATGTGTTTTTAATCTTTGAGGTAAGCAGCACTAGACATAGAAGATTCGTGTCGGGGATAATTCCTTTTTGAATTTCGTTTGAAAATTTTTCAATTGAAATAGCATCGCATTCATCAAACTTCTTTGTGATTTTTTTAGTTATAGGATCATAAAAATAATTATCGTCGTATAATACTTTAATTTTATACTTTTTGGGATAATCCTGATTTGATAATTTTAAAATTGCATATCCCTTTAAATCGATAACAGTTGATTGTATACATATTAATAAATTTTTAAGTAACTCATCGAATGTTATTTCGACTTCCTGATCATTAATAGCTACTTCAATAGTTTCTGTATTATCTAATACTACTTCTGAATTTGAATCAGTAAAAAAATCTTCGAAATCTAAACCAGGTATACTAGTACTACTCTCAAATAATTTCTTTCTTAATTCTTGTACAAAAGGTTTCAAAAAGTCCCTTTTATTTTTTGATATCTTAAAAAGTGAACCTTTTATTTCTTTTAATAAAGCAAGATTTGGAGTAGCATTCATAAAAGCTTGCTCCTTTAATATCGCTAATCGTTTAAGTAATTCTTCTTCCAACATCCGTATTTATTAAATACCATAAATATCCTTTCTAGTACTAAAAGCCTCTCTTCCTCCTTCCAACAAACTTACAATCTCATCACTGACATCATTGATTGTCCCACTTGTTAGTACTGATGATTTTCTTTCTTCATACTTAAGAAAAATATTTCTTTCAGAATCTGAAAGCACAGGTATATTAGGATTATGGGTAATAAAAATTAGTTGGCGTTCAAGTTTCTGTTTTTTAATAATTTGGTGAATACTTCCGGAAATATATTTATTGTCCAAATTATCTTCAGGTTGGTCTATAATCAGAGGATTTTTTGAAACAGCAAATATTATTGGTAAAACCGTGGTGCAACGTTGCCCCATTGATAACTCATCAGATTTTCTATAATTACCTTCGATTCCTTTTTCACCAGTAATTTTCAAAGTGAATTCAGGTAAATCATCACAATAAATAGATTCTATATAAAAAATATCATCAGAATTATATAATGCCTCAATTAAAGCATTAGATCTGGACTCATCTATTCCAGTGACACCTTTTAGTTGTTCGATATCTCTTTCTTGAATAACTTTAGCAAATTCTTCAGGGCTAAAACTATCTACAATTCTTGGGATTAATTCATTGTAGCGCATTCCAGATCCTTTCAAGGCATTCCTTAAACTTTCAATATACTCATCAGTTATACCTCCTGCAAAAAGATTAATAATAATGTCCCCTTCAAATTGTTCGTTTAATTCCTTAACATTATTCAACCGTAATTCAAATATTTTTTGTTTCAGCAAACCAAATTTTTCTATTAATTTCCTCCTCTTTAGTATAAATTTATCTTTGCTCTGTTTAAGTTCTTCTAAATCTTTTTTAAGATTGTTTCGTTCATTTAGTTTTTTTGATAATTTGTTGTATTGATTAATATATTCTCTATTTACTTGAAATTTTTGTTTTAATTTAACAAATTCAGCTTGTTGAGCATTTTGTTTATCTAATAAGTCTTTATTGATTTTCTCTAGTTTTAATTGAGATTCAGCTATAAAATTTAAAATTTCAGATAATTTAGACTTTGTTTTATTCACAACACTTTCCAACTCTGTTGAAGCATTATTCATTAAGTCTTTGTTAATATACTTTTCTTTATCTTGGTTTAAGTTTTTAAAACTATCTTCAACATCATTTAATCTATAACCAAATTCGGTTTTCAATTCATTATAAAAATTAAATGTTTTACTAAAAAAACGTTTTTCATTTTCTCGTTTCTTTTCATTTAAATCAGCTTCTTCAAACTCATTTTTTTCATCATCACTAATTCCCTTTGGTTGTTGAGCCTTATGTAATTTAAACTCTTCATCAATGTTTTCATATTGGCTCAACGCATTTTTCAATTTTGATAACCTTAACTCAAATGATTTAATATCTTGGGCATTGTTAGCTAAATCAATTTGTATTTCCTCAATTTTGCTTTTTAATGGGAATAGTTTATCCTTAATTCTTTTATCTAGTAATCTAACTCTATCTGTTTTAGATTTACCAATCATTTCTATTTTTTGGGCTTCATAAAAATCGCATTCAATATCATTGAAAATCAAATCAATATCAACATAATCTAAATCTGGCAATTGATGAGGTTGAGGATAATCATTAAATGTTTTTGTAATTCTATAATCTTTTCCATTTGACCCCTCAACTACAACGTTAATTTCACCTCCTGCAAGATTATTTCTTAAAACACTTTGCACGGTTGAATCTTCTTCTGCGTTTTTATGAATTGCAGCCAGTAAAAAATAAAGTACTGTTGTTTTACCAGTACCTCTGCCTCCCATAATACAGTTCAATCTTTCAGAAAAATCAATTTTTAGATTTTCAAAAAAAGTTGCATTATTTATTTCTATTGATTTTATATACCTCATAATAAAGTTGCCTATTATCTCAACTCAAAGATAAGGTTTTGTAAAGTTATTTTTAATAATAGATGCATTATTTTGGCTACTTATGAATTAATAAAAACTCTTATTTTATTTTAACAACACATTCTTTATTAAAAGCTATTAAATTAAAAAGTTAGGGCATACGAAAAGAGACATGGTTATACAAAGATGTATTCGAGTTAATAGAAATTGATATTGGTCGTTGTAGGTTTTCTATTTTGTCCTGCTGAAATAAATCATATCTGGCAACAATTTCGACCAACAAATTGAAGTCATTTCCCTCTAAATGAAGCTGAATCAATTAAATAAAAACCTAATTATAAATATCACAATAAATCTTCTTCAACTTAATATCAAAATCTTCTTTTAAAATACTACTGATTTTATTCTTTAGTATAGTAGATTTCCTAAAATGAGCGTAGTAATACCTCGTTCCAAATTCATTTAGCCATTCTATATCAAACTTATCATAATCAAATCCATCTAAATCTAACAACCAATCATAATAATCATTGATTCCTTTAAATTTGGTAATTCTAGGATCTTTTAAACTAAAATCATATTTAAACCACATGTTTAGTAAGCTATCTATTTTATTATAACGTGTAAAAGTAGGTTTTTGTAAAAGCCCTCTACTTCTGTGTTCCACATCGCTTTTCAAATCAATAGTATTGAGATATTTGTTTAAATAATCACCATAATTAATATCAAAAACGTTGTAAACTACTAATATGTAGAAAAGATAGTGGTTGTATTCTTTTTTTAAAATACCTAGATAAAAGTTAAAATATATTTTTCTTTGAGTGGGATTGAGAAGTGGATAAATATGTGTCACTATATTATATTGATTAAATCTTCCTTCTTCAAAAATTCTATTTTTAATACAAGGAATAATCTTATTTGAAAGTTGTATATCAGTAATTTTAATTTTGTGCTTTAATTCTAAACTAGAATCAACAAGTTCTGAATTTAAATATTCAGAAAAAAACTCTTTATGCTTATATGAAAGGAATAATACCCTTTTTATAATTCCTGGTCTTATAAGCTCTTGTTGCCGAATAAAGAAGTGATAAATATATTTGCTGTTTTCATTTGATCTGTGACATAACCAACTTAAATTTTTATTTAAAAAATTAATCAAAGCTTCAGATAAAAGTTTAACTACTTCTTTTTCAAATTTTAGGATGCTACATAAAAAAAGTAAGTTGGTAAAATACCGGTTATAATCATTCCAAAATTTATCACCGACTTGTTCTGGTTGTTGTTTTAATAAATCCCTTAATTCATTAACATTGTTAGATATAAAATTAAGGAATAGATTTACTATATCTTCTCCTTCGTCTTCAGATTTCAAATAATTGAGCTTCGACGAGTAGTATCTTTTATAAAACTTTTCTATATCTTTTGTTTTTGCATAATGAATAAAATGTAACAAAGTATAGTCATCCAAATGATTAATCTTATTCATCCCATTTTTTATAGCATATGAAGCAAATACAGACTCTACTAAACTATTAATTACATCATCATAATCTGAATAATGTTCATAAACTATATAGTTTTTACTCAAGAACTGATGCAATGTTGCATATTGGTAAAATATCTCCCAATCAAAATTATTTGAACTCCTAGAACCTCTTAAATAGCCTTGATAAGTATCAATTATTTCTTCTTTGAGTGTTTGTAATTTAATTTGTGCGCTTGTAAAGAAGGAATTGTCAACAATTAAATCTTTTATTTTTAAGTTATGTGCTGATACTTTAGTTTGGCGGTTATCAATATTCTTCAGTTTTTTTACAATTGAACTTTTATTTTCTAGTTTCCAATACCTAAATTCAATGGATCTAGCTAAATGATGTAAATTATGGTTACAAATTAATTGTGTAACTTCCTGTTTCTCCTTTAAAGCCAATTCTCTCGCCTTTAAAAAACAATCTTTAGATTTTATTAAATCTCCTATTTTGTAATAAAAATATCCTGCTTTTAAGTTTTTATCTATTGTATTAAATAAATGCTCTTTATCTAATTCTTTGTAAACTCCAATAAATTTGAACTGAATATACTTATCAATTAAATTAAGTTCTTGTTGTTTATTATGAACTCGAATATCCCTAAAGTCTTCACGTTTTTTACCATGTAAGTAAAAAATAAGATTTCTACTTAACGTATTTAAAATGAAGGAAGCCTTATCATAATCATTTTTTGAATTAAAATTGTTTATTAATTTTCTGTCAATTATTTCAAATGTTTTAAGTACTTCCAACAATTCTGGATTAATATTTCTTAATGCAAAATCATTTCTATAACAAGCAGCTCCATTTTCAAAAGGATAGTAACTTATAAAAAGATAAGATGGTAAAATTTTAATCTCTTCGAATCTTATTTTTAAGTAGTAATATAATTGATTAAGTAATGGTTCGGTTTTATCAATAGAAATCCTCCCCTTGTTACTATATTGATTCAATGCCTCTTCCTTTTCCTCAATAGCATGAGGTTGCTGTACTTCCAAAATTGGCATTTCTTTTTTATACTCATTTATAGCAAAAAAAATATCTGAATAGTAATCAATTTGTATGGATGGATAATCACTAGAAATGTCTGAATGTATCTCTCTATTTTTGTTTTTTGGATTGCCAAAATCATTTTTATTCTCTGAAATAAAAAGTAATTTATTAGCTTGTTTTTCTTTAAGGTGCTCTAATGCTGAAAATATTATATATGCATCTTTTACGCTATCAATTTTATTATGAAATGGTGCTTTTCTTTTATTGTTATTTAAAAGCTGTCTATCAGGAATTAAAGCTTTTACAGTAGTTGTTATTGGAATTTCATTTGCTTTTTCAAGTAAACTATCTATAGTATTTATTTTTGTCTCTATCTTTCCATATGCAATTTCAAGATAACCCGATGGTATGTTGAAACTAGTGTTTGTTAACATTTCACGAGTATGCTTAAATTTTGTATTTACAGTTTGCCTATACTTTTCTTTTTCTTTGATTTTATGCTTATTCCACTCAATTTTTACAGTTTCAGGTAGTAATATTTGCAACGCATTTTTTTCTTGCCAAAACTTCAAATTTTCTAAATCTTTTAGGCTATCCTCTTTAGATAAAAGGTTAATTAAGCTACAAGTGTCTATTAAGCAATATATCATGAACTAAAATTAATGAATAGAAGTTTTTAAAATGATGAAATAATTAAATATATAAAGATTTATTGCAAATAGGAATGATTAACTTATCTTATCAACACTTTCCTTATCAAAAACTATTAAAACAAACAATAGATACGCTCTTAAACGTATACGATACAATATCTTTCTTTTAACTCTTGTATGTTTAGAACTGTGAGAGTTTATATTTTCCACCCACCTTTCTACCCACTTTAAGGAAGTATGTAATTAATTTTCCAATGGCCTCCTTTAGCACTACCAACTCTTTCTATAAGACCTAAATCTTTTAGAGTATCAAGATTATTATCAATAGCAGTAGCATTTAAGCCAACTTTATCTTCAAGTTCTCTTTTTGAAACTATACTATTTTTATGAATAGTTTTATTAATTTTAACTCTATCATCTGCTAGGTTTCTACCCACTTATTACCCTTCTTTTACTAAATAAAACATCCATTTTCTAGCCTTTCAAAACCTCTAAAAGTCTAAAATTTAAGTATAGTTTTTCTTTACCCACTTGTTCGCTTTTTAAAAAGCCTTCGTTTTCTAAATCCTTGAGGTAATTCCCAACCGTTTTTAAATTGCCCAATCCCGCTTTTTCCAATTGGTTTCGTTTGGTGTATGGCAATCTAAATAGTTCTTCCATTAAATCTTTTGAATAAACCCTTGGGAGTTTTTCTTGAATTTCGATTCCCATTGCATTCATCAGCTTTTCGATTTCTGCGATTTGCTGCCTTCCTTTTAAGGCTGTTTGTTCTACCATATCGAGCATATACAGTATCCAGTCTTCCCAATTACCTTCTTCTGTGACTTTGCGAAGATTGGTGTAGTAGTCATTTTTATGCTCAATGATGTAACTACTTAAATACAATGCTGGCAAATCCAATAACTCTGTGAATTTTAGGTACAATAAAAGAATGATTCTTCCTGTACGTCCATTTCCGTCAAAGAATGGATGTATGGCTTCAAACTGATAATGAATGATTGCCATTTTTATCAATGGATCCATATTGTCTTCAGCGTGAATAAAATCTTCCAGATTTTTTAGTTTTTCCCTAATTACGTTTTCGCCTTCTGGTGGGGTATAAATCACTTTATTTGTAGCTGGGTTTTTTAACTGTGTTCCAGGAGCATTTCTTATTCCCGATTCGTTCTCTTTGATTATTCGCATAATTGCTATAAAGAGGTTGGTGGTAAGCATTGGCCTTTCTTTTATCTGCTCTACACCAAACCATAAGGCATCCTTGTAGTGTATCACTTCTTTAGTTGCTGGATTGTCGTTTTTTTTATCTGCAATTGAGGCTTTAAATAGCTCGTCTTGGGTGGTTATGATGTTTTCTATTGCAGAACTGGCTCTTGCTTCCTGTAAATTGATGGTATCAATAAATAATATGGGATTAGGCAGATTGGTAATTGCCCCTTTTAATTCTGATAATGCCCTACTTGCGGTGATTGTTTTTTTGAGTATGGTTGTGCTTTCTATCTCTTTTTTTGGTGGTAGAATAGGTAGATTGTTATATGGTGTTTCTGGATTATAGGTTGTTTTATCTTCCATTATCTTGAATTTTGAACGAGGGCGTAAAACACCTTCGATATTAATACGAGTGTAAATATAGTAAAATATTACTCTCGTTTTACGAACGAGGGTAATAATTGCCCCTGTTTTAAATACGTGGGTAAAACTTACGTTCGTTTCTAAAAATTGGTTTATTCAAGGAGCGATTAAGTTTTGGAAAATTTTGAGTTTTTTTCCAAAGTTTAATTTACGATTTACTACAAATTGTGTAGTTGTTCGCAAATGAAATATTATAGCCAACACGCCAACTGGCTCCATCGCTAAAAACATCCACTGGATGTTTTTTTAACGCTTGGTCCGGTGTTGTGTCGGTGTTGTCATTTATTTTATCAAAACTTTAATTATCAAAAGCAATTAGATTTAACTTCATCAAAATTTCGACAACGTGAGGAAAAGCAGAAGTAATAAACTTTACAGAACATAAGTGCTACATTTTGTTTTAATGCTTTCAAGAGCAATAAGAACTTCTTTTAAATCAAGCGTTTCGTTTTGAAATGTCACTATTCTATCAACTTGATTATACGCCCTTTGATAATATTTTGGCGTTTCCCACTTTTGTGGTTTAAAAGGGTTGAAAGCCAGATCAATAAAACTAACACTTGATTTGCCTTGAAATAAACGTTCTATGCGTTCGTCATAATGCTCAAAATGATTTCGTATAACTCTATCAGAAATAATACTGTTTTCATCAATACCCAGTAGTTCTCTTAACTCTTTACCTCGTTCTTGGCTTTTTTTTGAACTGGGCCAAAGTATTTTAGAAACATTTGCAGTTGCCCCAAGAATAGATTGAATTGAACACCAAACTTCAATGTGGTCAAAACTTCCGGGATGGACAGGTAAACGGTTTGCTGCTTGTTGGGCAATTTTTACCTGAAACATTATTTCGCTTAAATAAACTGAATAAGCAAACTCTTTCATAACGCTTTATAAAATGATTGATACCGTTAAAATTAATTAAATTAAGTTCGTTTATCCACACTTTCCTTATCAAAAGCAATCAAATTAAAAAGCTGACGCATTCTGGAACGTACACGATTACCATATCTTTCTTCTAATTCCTGTGCGTTTAAGTTTGTTGTTGCGTGGGTTTTGACCCCTCGACTGCGCTCGGGGTGACAGGTTCTTACAAATAAATCGTAACGAGATAAAAGGATTTCTCCCATAACGTTGCAATCTTTTCCAAAATGACGTCCTGTTGTTTCTACTCCTAAATCATCAAAGCAATAAAAGCTACTATTGCCATATTCCTCAATGGTTTTGTAACCAATGTTGTTAAATGCAAATGTGATGTTTCTTGCTGGAATAACTTCATACGATTTTTGATGAGGCACAATGTGACGCAATAATTTCATTAAACTCGTTTTACCACAACCAACAGGACCAGATAATAAAATTCCTTTATTTGGATCTATATCTAATTTTTTACAAGCTTCAAAATCACGAATGAAATAGATACACAGTTTGTAAAGCACCACCTCATCTTCTTCGTAAATCTTAAAGTTTCTTCCAAATAATAGCTTGCCCTTTGCATCTAGATAAATCAATATCTTCTTGAAATCATATGATATTTGATTACCCACTAGTTCGCCTAATTGGTATTGAACACTTCCTTCGATAATGATATGTGGTAATTGTATCTTCATTAGTTTTAAATAAGATTCATGAAATCCCCACTTTCGTGGGGACTAAAGGGGTTCATTGTAATTTTTATTTTTACTGGTCTTTAGGTTGTCAGCCCCCTTTGATTCCCCCAAAGGGGGAAGATTTAAGTTGTCTTTAAAATGAGACTGCTGATTATTCTTTTTTAGTTCTTCAGCTTTTAACATCCAATTGCGAGCTGTGGCTTGCCAGTTGACAATTTTTGTTTTGCCCCCGACTTTCCAACCTATGCCCATGTAATGATTATAAAATTTTTGCGCTTCTGCTTCTGGCCAATTTTCATTTTTAAAAAAAACAATAACTTCTTTTTCATTTTTTGGCTTGTCAAGTTTATTACTGTTTTTATTTGTTTGTATATGTTTATATATAGGTACCAATGCTTGTCCATTTTTGGGACTGCTTTGGTACAGAGCTTGTCCACTACTTGTCTCGAATTTGAACATCTTTATTTTACTGCCTTTAAATGGATTGTGTGAAGGATAATACACAATATAACTCCAATGACTTAATTCTTTAATGCAACGATGATAGGTCGATTTTGAGCCAATTTTTGAAAACCCCATCACTTCTTCACGATTGATATAAAATTCATCCGGAAACCTATTATTATTCCATAGTTGAAACAATGCCACATATAGACTTATATGAGTTGGATTTAATCGACTGTCTTTAGAAAATTGAATAAAAACACCGTTGAGGTGTTTTATATAGTTTACGTCTTTCATAAGCCTCACCAACCTCTCCAAAGGAGGGGTTGTACTTGGTTATATTAAAATTTATTATGAATACGATTTTCTTCCATTACTTTTTGGATTTCTTCGTAGTCATAATAGATGACGCCTCCAATTTTAGTGAATGGTAGTGTGCCATTAATGCGAAGGTTTTGTAATGTACCTGGTGAGATGCTTAAGAGGTCGCGAACCTCTGGAGATTTGAGCCACTTTTTAGGTGAAATACCTGATTGATGACTAATCATAGCTTTAATGTCGTTTAATAATTCTTTTTTGAATTCTTGTAAATCTTCTGTAGTAATAATGTTTGCTGCCATAAGTAAATTTAGGTTTTAAAAACCGCCAGCTTCCATGAGCAAAAAATAACTGACGGTTAAATTGATTTAGCTCACGAACTTTTATATTTTATTAAATAGGTGTTCGTGAATCTTTGATTTGACTTTCTGATTACAAAACAAAGGCAGTATTTTAATATAATTTCAATAGTCATTCCATAGTATGGAACGATTTATTGAACATTATTTATAGTTTATTATGATTTTATTTGAAGAAATGATAAAAAATTACAATAATAAACTTATGCAAAATTTATGAGGAAAGATTTATTGGATTTTTTTCCATAGTTGCACCCAAGTTGGGAAATATTAATTTAGAGATTAAGATTTATTTCGCCATGACATTTACTATTCATCTGATTCATCTATACGCTGCATTAATGATTCTTTAAGCTTATCGATAAATTTTGTTGAATTTGATTTACGTGATCTGATTTCGACAAAAGTGTGATAATAGTTTCCTAAATCTATATTAAAGATATGCTCGCAAGCTATGGCCATTTCCTTAATATCAGCAGTACCACTATTTATTGCACCACTGCTATGTATGGCATAAATTAATTCGATTAAATCTGTTTTACTGGCTGTCCAAAATAATTTTGAATTGTATTGGTTAGCTTGCATTATTGTTTCCATAGTATTTCTGTTTTCGAGTTTATCGATTTCTTGTTTTAGATATACAATTAACATATCATAAGCCATAATTGTAGCTACAGTAGAATCGTGACTAGTAGAGAATTTTTCATCTGTAAAAAAATGAAAGTTATCTGGATGCAATCTTATATCGTCTTTACCTCTTATAAAGTATAAAGCATCAAGAGATGTTCCACCTCTTCTGAAATATTGGTAAAATTCCAAGTTATCGTTAAAGTAGTTTTGAAGCTTATTTATATGATAATCTAAATACTTTTTTTGAGGTTTAGCGCTTCCTCTAGGTCGTTTACTCTCTATATTAAATAATCTTACATAATATATTAAACGACTATAAATATGTGGTTTAATATTTTTAAAAAAATAAATTTCATCTTTCTGTTTTTCGAAATTATCATTAGCAACAATTTTCCGAATTTCATCAAGATTGCTTTTTATTAACTTAATAGCTAATTCTGCGTTAAAAAGAATATCTTCTGACTGCTTTTCAAGTTCTTCTAACTGAACATCTAAATTATTTATTATAGTTTCAAATTTCTTCAAATGGTTGTAAATCTTATATTTTAAACTGTTTTTCTTCAGTTCTGTCTGTCGCTAAAGCAGGAGCTATAGAAAAACTGGATATTATTTCCCGCATATCATTCGTAATCTTTAAATCTATAGAAGCTAATGCAGGGTTTAGTTGCTCTATATTTCGAGCCCCAATTATAGGAGCAGTTATTGATTTATTACTATTTACCCAAGCAATAGCTAAACTGACAGGGTTATAATTGTTAATATTCGCAAACTTTATAAATTGTTCTGTAGTTATAAAATTAGATGAATCTTCATATCGTTTTTTATACATTTCACTTGAATTATGCCTTCCATTTTTTGTTTTTTTATTTAGATATTTACCGCTCAACATACCTCCGCCCAATGGACTATATGGGACTACTCCCAAGTTCTCACTTTCAGCCATGGGCAAAATTTCAGATTCACATTGGCGTTTAAGTAAACTATACATTGGTTGAATACATGTAATAGGCATAGTATTTAATTGTTTTGCTAAACCTATGGCTTTCATAATTTGCCACGCGGCAAAATTGCTAACACCTATATATCTAATTTTCCCATCTTTTACAAAATCATTGAGCGTTAATAAACTTTCTTCAAGTGGTGTATCGTTATCAAAACAATGCATATAGTAAATGTCTATATAATCTGTATTTAACCTTTTTAGGCTTTTTTCAAGCTCGTTTGTTAAATGAATTTTTCCAAGTCCTTTATCATGAATTCCTTTTCCTGTTGGATAATACGCTTTTGTGGTTATTATAACTTCGGTGCGATGACTATGTATAAGTTTTCCAAGTATTTTTTCTGATTCCCCATCAGCATAGACATTAGCACAATCGAAAAAATTAATCCCTTTATCTCTAGATAATTCATATAACTTTTTACACATAGCCTCATCCGCACCATCTCCGAATGTCATAGTACCCAGACATAAGGAAGAAACTTTTAGATTTGAATTTCCTAATTTTTTATATTCCATGATTACGTTTCTTTTTATTTATAACTTGAACCATTGACTTTTTAAAATCCGAGACAAACGAGTCTCTTTCGGATTGCTCCAACAATTCTATTGACAGAAAAGGGTTTAAATCTTCAAGTTCAACCAACAACAAATCACCGTTTTTAAGACGGCATGCATCAACTCTTTGTATTCCATGATTTATCGTATTCCATTCAATAAACTTATCCGCAAAAATTAAATCCTCATTGGTTGGACTGTATGTTTTCAAATCCCATCTTTTGGTTTTATTAGGCGCATAAAGCGCATATTTACATTTGTTGTCGATATAATAAAATGACACTTCATATTCGAAATCTATATATGGTTGAATAATTTGGTTTTTGAGCGATACCTTTTTTAAATCATGATAATCAAATACTTCCATTCCTATTGAGTCTGCCCCATCTTTACGTTTGATAATATACTTCTCTGTTGTTGGTAGCATCTTTAAGTCTGTTAATTTTTCAATAGTAGGAATCACAGGATAATTCAAAATTGTTAAATCAAGTAAGTGTTGTTTCCCTTTCATATCTCCTTTACCAGTCATTTCATTGTAGGTGATTATTGAACTTGATTTTACTCTTTTCACAAATTCGTCAAAGTATTCTTTGTAATACATAACAGATCCAGTATTTCTAAAAACAACTAAATCAAGTAATTTTTCATAATTTTTAGAATGTGTAGGATGACAGATAAGAACTTCAAAATCATCTTTTAGTTTAGAAATTAGATACAAGTCTTCTGTATAATATTCTCTTCCTTTTGCAGGGTAATAAAAGTCCGTGAGATATAATATGGAATTTTGTTTATTCAATTTTTGTTATATGTTTTATCATACTAATCTCACACCTCGGAGAATCTATTACTTCTAATCCTTTTTTAAATCCAAAGGTTGTATAAAGATTAATGGCTGCTTCCATTAGTTTGGTTGTTTCCAGAAATATTGTTTTGGCATTTTTTTTTAATGCATGTTTTTCTAACTCTTTTAATATGAGTTTGCCCAATCCCATTCTTCTATAATTTTTTGCTACATACATCTTTCTTATTTTATATTGAATATCACTTATTTTCAGCAAACCTCCAGTCGCTATTATTTGTGCTTCTTTGCTTTCAACAATCAAAAACACCCCGCCAGTTTCATTGTAATTCTTGTCAATATTCAATAAGTCGGATTCTGAAGTGTTAAAATCAATTTCAAAACCAAATTCATTCAGGCCTTGCTCAACTAATTGAATAATCTCTTTAGTGTCTTTATTACTGGCTTGTCTTATTTTAAATGAAGTTTCCATTATGCCAATCTATAAAACTTAAATTTCAAACTTTAAAAAAATAATGGATAGAAAATATTAGAATTTTAATCCCATATTTTTGGTCTATCTATTCCTATTGTTCGTAAATAACTTAACATTTGTCCGGTATGTACAGATTCATGATAAACAATACGGTTAAGATAATCGCCCAGTGATTTTTGCTGATCAACTTCTATTCGATTAATTTTTACATTTTCCAAGTCAAGTTCATTTAACTCTTCAATCATTTTTATAAATTTCATTCTGTATTCTTCAGCAAATTTCAATTCATTTTCTACATCTCTATATTTTAGCCCTTCCCAAGGGGAATGATAATTTCCTAAATTGCCTCTGTTTTCAATTATCTTATGAAATAAGTGTTCGCCTTCTAATACATGGCGTACCATTTCGATTATGGTAAATGCCTCGTTGTCTGGTTTCCAGTTAAGATATGTACCAGGAATTCCTCTCCAAAGCTTAATACTGCGCCTTCGAGTTTCAGAAAAATTCAATAAAATAAGTTCAATCGCATTCATTTTATCATATTTAGTTATCATTTAATTTTTGATATTGTAAGTCCTTCATTTAATTTCTTTGCATTCGAATCCTCGATTGCCAAGGCAATAGCTTTTTCTAATAAATCCTTAACTTTTTTGTTTTGAAAATCTTCCGTAGAGTTAATGGGAATATGCCTTATTAGTTTTCCTGTCCCTTGCAGCAAATTATCTGGGTCATTTAACAATGAGCCTTTATTGAAACCAAGGTTAAAGTGATTGGTATAAATAGGAATCATACAAAAAGCATCAGACATCTTTTCAGATACAGAATATAAAGACGTTAATGCATGGGTATGATATAAAAGTTCGTTGCTTTCGGCGTGAATGGAAAGAATAAAATCTCTCAAGCCAAAATATAGGTCTATAAGACCTTGTTCTTTATATTTTAAACGATTCCAAAAATCAGGATGTATTTCTCTGGATTGTATCATATATTTATTTTTTAATAGAACTCCTATATTGTACAGCACATACAATATTGCCTTCGGTGTCCAAAAATTTGACTAACCAACCCACATAAGGTATTTCAGTTTTAGGCATTACAATCTTCCCTTTATTGGCTTCAATTTTTTTAATTATGTCATCAATATCTGTGACAGAAATCGAGCATTCAAAACCATTTATTTTTTCATCTATAGGACTATACTTCCTATCCTGCAAAGCTCCAATTAATTGGGCATCATCACCTGAACCATTCTTTATTTGCAGAAAATCTTCAGGTCCATAGCTATTGAAGGCCCATCCAAATATATTGTTGTAAAAATCTTTTGCTCGTTTCATATCATCTATATAAATGGCGAAGTGTGCGAGGCTGTTTTTCATGTTAATTATTTTTTATTTAATATTCTCCTCTTGGCTTTTTAATAGAACTATGTCCCATTAAAAATTTCCAAGTGTTATCTTCTCTAACTGTTAGAATAGTCATAGCTCCATCAAGTGTAAATGCATACCCAGAATTCAATGAAATATCTTCAACATACTCTACATATAACATTACTGTATTTAAATCGAGCACTTCTACATCCACTTTTGAAGCTTTTAGATTTATCGTTTTAACAGTCGGATAAAACGCTTCAATGGCACTTAAAAGTGATTCTCTATTAGGGTATTGCTTTATACCGTCTTCTATCCAATAAAAGCGACTATCCTTTGAAAAATAGAAATCAACACCATTTATTCCTTTGCTGTTGACCTGATTTACATAGGCATCAAATACTTCTTTCACCTCTTTAGTAATAGCACTTACATCTATAGATTCTTTCTTCTTTTCTTCCGAACAAGAAAATGACACTATCATTATTAGTATTAACAAATAGTTTTTTGATTTCATATATCTATAATTTTATAAGGTTTTTCTGAATCCCAGTTCTTTAAGATTTCTGTTCTAAATGTGTAGAAGTTTGTGTTGCCACAAGAGATTATTTTTAATTCTTTCTCATATTTTTTTATGTTGCTTGGTGCAACTCCCAATAACTCTTTATAGGATCTATTCATATGTGATGCATCCCAAAAACCAACATCATACGCTGTATTTGTTATTTGTTTTCCTTTTAATACAAGGTTTAGAGAGTGAATGACTTTTAACCAGAGCATAAAACTTTGTATAGGCTGGCCAACTTGTTTTTTAAATAGAAACCGTAGTCTGCTTTCGGAAAGATTTATATGATTGGCAACATCTTTTATCTTAAGAGGCTGTCCCTGATGATTTGTTATAAATGCTATAGCCTTTGTAATTCGCTCATCTTTTGGATGTGGTTTTTCAAAATTGATGAGATGATTAATTATGGTGAGAAACCCTTGAAATAATTTATCACAATCACTTATTACCAAAAGCTTTTTAAAGAAATCTGAACTAACTTTTCCGATATCAGAATCCTTTAAGTCACTTATATCCTTATTGGCTAAAAACTTCTCCGTAAGTTTTTTTGCATATTCACTGTCCTTGTCCAAGTAAATAAACAATTGAATACTATTATTACTGTCTAATTGATGTATGTGCGATGCCCTTATTATAGCAGCAGAAAAACTGGTCCAATTTGTTGATTTATCTTTTAAAAGAAATTCTTTATCAATATCGAAAACCAATTGAAGCGTATCATGGGTATGAGGATTTGTATGAAAGGATGTGCCCCAAAAGGCACTTAAACCGTTCCAAACATAAAGCGCTGAAGTAGTACCAGCATTTCCATCAATATTCTCTGTTTTATTCTTTATGACATTAATAATTTAACAATAAATTTACGAAAAGGGATTTCCTTTTAGTTGTAAAATATGACTGTATGTAATTTTATCAAATAGCCCTAATTGTAGCTCTCCGACAATTGTATTAAAATGTTAATTGCACTTTAACTACTCGACTCACTCAAGATCAAACAGTCCAGATTTGGAAAGCTGTCGAGCAATGATATGAAGCTGACTACTTTGACGATCAGTATTGGCAGTGCCGTAAAATGCAATAACCAAATCCTTTTCAGGCGATATGTAAAGGCCTTGACCTCCATGTGCCACTTTGTAAAAATCACCATCATCGTATACTGCACTCCATTGATAACTGCTATATTTCTTTTCTTGTAAATCCCTTGAAGTATTGAGGTTTTTGTTTACATCTCTGATTTTAGATAAGTGAGCATCAGAAATTATTGGATTGGTGCTTTTTCTACCGCTAGGGGTAAAAGCAAGACCAAATCTAGCAAGATCTCGAAGTGTTGATGATATACCATTAGAATATGAAAGAGAGGTACCATTCGTATCGATTCCTAAAAGGGCACTGTATTCTGATCCTATTTTTCTCCATATTTCCTGTTCAACAAAATCGTGAAAGGTAAGTCCACTGATTTTTTCAACGAGTAGTGTTAATATAGCAGCATCGACATTCGAAAATTGGAACTTCGTACCTGATGAACTAACAGATTTTACAGTAGCTAAATCTTCAATGAGATCAAAACTCAACGAATCAGGAACAAATGGAGGATCAACTCCGGAACTCATGGAAAGTATATCGATTACTGGAATACCTTCCCAACCTGAATTTTTAAGGGTCTCAAAGTAGTAATCAATGGGCTTGCTAGTATCAATCAAACCTCTATCTTCCAAAATAGCAATTGAAGCACTAACAAAGACTTGGGTTATTATTAAATGGGTATGTAAATCGGTTGGAAACATTCTTGGATATCCTTCAAAGACGATTTCACCCTTATGAATTATAATTAACCCATTAACTTCTACTTGCTGTATATAGTCGTTTAAAGATAATCCACCTCCCTTTTTTAAATCTGTTGTGGTTATAAAATTTTTTACATCATCTCTTGGTGCTTCCCCAAGAACTTTTGGTGTACCTGACCTTTGTATTCGTGAATAATTCATTATTTCGGAGAAGTTTAAGTAAGCATACCGCTCCATATCGCCACCTACGGTCCAATTACCACCTTCGTAAATGTGTTTATGGAATGCGTACTTCTCTTCTTTTGTAAACCCAGTATAATTATACGTTTCATATTTTGGGTTGATATCGCTTAAAGTATTAGTGTCAGTTTTTGGTTCGTTTTTGCATGCAAAAAGAAGAATTGAGATAATCCAGAGATTTTTCATATTTTCATAATGTTTAAATTTATGTAGTCTTTATTCAGAATAGCTATATACACCGAGTTGGCGGTAGTTGTAATTTATTATTTTAGTTTTTGTATAATTTCCGTACTCACCCAATAAATGTTTGATAGTCCCGGTTGTATATCTCTTTCGTCCCTGCCAAAAAACAAATATTTGCCATCAGGACTAATACTTGGCGTTTTTTCAGAGAAATTGCTATTTATAGTAGTTCCAAGATTAATTGGGTTTGACCAAGTTCCATCTTGATTTTTGAAATAGACATAAATATCATTGTCCTTTCTGTTTTCTTCTTTGTTACGTGCAGTCACCAATAAATAATCATCATTTGGAGAGATAAAAGCATGATGCCCAATATCAATCTCAACTTCCTGTGGCTGTATAAGTTCACCGTTTTTGTTAGGAGCGTAATAGGTTTTAAATTTTGACAAATTGAAATAATAAAGCCCTCCATTTTTTGAATGATTGGGGAAGAATACCATATCTTCATTTACAGGAGAATTCAGTTTAATAGCATCACTCCATGAATTCTCTAGACGGTTAACATACCATATTTGTTCATCTGAAAAAATAGAGTCATATGCGGTAAAATAAACCCGTTTACCATCAGGACTTGCGAAAGGGTGCATTTCTTCCTTTTTACTTCCTTTGGTAAAACTTGCTTTTTTAATGGTAGTCCATGCACCATTGACGAGTTTAGAGACATAGATTTGTGACGCCTCGTCTTCATGTTTAGCGTCAAAATACAGTTCTTTTAAATCTGATGAAAACGAAATTGTGCTTTCATACCTTCCGTTGATTGACACTATACCAGGAGCGAAAACTTCTGGCGTTAAACCAGGAGGTTTTTGACCAAGATAAAGATTTTCTTGAGTAGTAGAAACATCCTCTTCTGTGTTCGATTTCTCTGTCTTACAAGCACTTAAAAATATTAAAGTTACCAGAGCGAACAATTTAAATATGTTATTTTTCATTGCTTAATTTGTATTAATTACTGCCAGCAAAAGGTTTGTTGCTCCTTTATTACCGTCTATATTTTTTTCACTTTTAACTATAACATACAGTATTGTGTTACATCCAAAACTACAAAATAAGGATATGGGTTAATTGTAAAATCTGATTGTTTTAAAACCCGCTTAACAGATTGCTTTTTTAAAAGCGTTATTGTTGTAATACCAAAGCCCATAATTGCAGACTAAATACCCCAATCTAAATGATTGCTAAAAGAAAAGAGTTCTGCAATAAGTAAGGTATTGCCAAATGCTATCCATGCTTTTCGTTTTTGATCTTTGTTTTTAAAGTTTCCCAAGTTATCATCATTAATTTTTATTTATACTATTTAGAAATGTAACTACTGAATTCCAGTACTCATCTGCTCCTTTTTGACCTGTCCATAATGCTCTTGAACCGTGAAATCCATCGGATTCAGGAATAAACTGCGATTGATTTTCATTCATTTGGGTATTTCCAATTAGAGCCTCTAATGTTGCTGCTTCTTGCCTAGATGAAGTTACCAGATAAGGTTTGTCAGCTTTAGCAAATGCCGTAGCTAATGATGGTGCTGCATTACCAAAATAATCTCCAGGACTAAATGAAATAATGGCCTTTACTTTATCATTTGTAACACCTTCAAGCAATGCCAAACTTGCTGAATACGAACTACCCCAAACAATTATCTTGGTATTATATTTCTTATTAAGAAAATTGATAGCTGCTTTGATATCTTGTTGAGCATCAATCATTTCATTACCCTTACCATTTTCTTTAGCAACATTGGCAGTCTCATTTTGTTTTCCAGCAAACTCACCACCAGAACGTTGGTCAATAGCAAGACAATTAAATCCCAATTCGTTTAGCTTGGGTGCAATATCAATGTATTCCATGCGATTATATCCTGCTTGATGACATAATAGAATAACCGGTTTGTTTGTGCCAATCTCATATAGATTTCCAGAAACCAAAAGTCCATCTTCAGCATTGAATTCAACTTTTATTGGTTGATATTTTTCTCCTAAAGCACCAGGATTTGGAAGCTGAACACTTTCTTTCATCTTTTTTTGCGCTTCCATTTCTTGCTTTATTAAGTTTTCAATAAGCTCAATACGAACAAACTTTCCTTCTTCATCAAAATGAATACTAGATTCACGCACACCTAAACCTACGAAGTCATATTTTACTTTGGCAATTCCATTTGTACTTTCTAAAATGGAAATTGAATTTAGTTTAGGAAGGTTAGACACTATATTATTAAGTATAGCTGGTGTATTTGCCACAGGAATTGGATCAAACTTCAACTCATTACTTACATAAGGCTTAATAGGTTCAACAGATTTTTCCTCAAAACTTTGTTTAAAAGCTTCTATTTGTTTTGAATAATCTTGAGCAAAAACACTTGTACTTGTACCAAAGGCAAGTAGTAAAATTGCAGCCGTTTTTGATGTTTTACCATTTATTCTTTTAATTAAAGTAGGTAGCAGCATTAAAAATGCTCCTAACAAGAATAGGTAATTAGGCAAGTCTTCTTGTATAAAATGGTTTTCTATCATTAGATTTGCTGTTTTTGCCAAAATAATAACAGCACCAACTACCATTAGTAGTATCCCAATTTTTTGGATAATTTTATATTCTTTAAATTTTTTTGAACTTTTCATTTTTATGTGTTTATAATTATTAATTAATTCCTATTTCTTGCTTCAACTTGGTCCATTTTGAAGCTAAAACAAAGACAAGGCCGATATTGAATACTATTACTTGATAATACCAAGGATATTCTTTTGGAACAATGGGAAATGCTATTAGCATAATTACAACGCCTAAAGCCCTGATAATCTTAAATCTAATCTCTTTTTTCATACTATTGATTTATTTGTACTCAAGTAGTATGTTAAAAAAAGGTGTTAAGAATTACACTTTTTTAGATTTTATTTTTGGAAAGAAGTTTTTGGTTGTTGTTGTATGCAATCAAAATATGCTTTACTTTTTAGATAGGAAGGCTTTTGATTTTATAATAAATTCATCTTTTGTTTCTCTTTCATGAGCTCCATGAGCAACATTTGGCAAAATCCATATATCAGAATTAGGCAAGTTTTTCTTAACCCGAGCTATTTCATAGAAATCCATACCTTCATCGTTATCACCTATCATGATCATAACTTCTGGATTTATACTTTGTAATTCTTCATCACTTACGATGACCTTATAGTTTTTAAACTGCTCCATTATGGCTTTTATCTTGTCATCCGAATCATGGTTTATTAACCAAGGAAAGTTCGCTCTATTCTCAAATGTAAAAGTATCTTGATACTGAATAAAATCATCAATCGACCAAGTGCCGACAGCACCAATTGTTATCATAGATTCGATTAAAGATGGATTAATAAGCGCAAGTTGAAAAAGAACATCACCTCCAAAACTAAATCCAATAGCCTTGATTTTATCCAAGTTTAAATGTCTGCATAATAAATTAAGATCTTCAGCTACTGACTTTATAGAAAGGGTTTCCTTAAAGGTTTCTGATTTTCCATGTCCAGTTAAATCGATTAAGTAAATTTCGTATTCTTTCTCATAATCCTTTACATAAGGTTTCCATGAATTAGATGTTTGACTATAGCCATGTAAAAGAAATAAAGGCTCACCTTTGCCATATACTTCATAATAAATGTTCTTTCCGTTTACTGTAACAGATTCGGACTTTTTTGGTGTTTGAGAAAACATATAAGTAGATATAAAAATATAAATTATTAATGTAGTGTATATTTTCATTTATGTGTTAATGATTTTTTTGGTCAAAATAAAAGTTTACGGATTATTCTAAATCTTCATCCATGTCTTTCAAATTGGATTTTAATTGATTCAAATAATTACCAAATTTAAGTTTCTGTTCGTAGCGAGATAAGTAGTAGAAAATAAAAGCACCAGCAATAGTGACCAATATGATTAAGAGCGTTATTTTAATGTTCCCCTCAACAATACCTTTCTTATTGTTTATGAGGTAGGCTATCCAACCAAATGCAATGGAATTGAATGCAGCTCCAGAATAGATGTTAAGTCGAATTGCTTTTCCCATAATATCAATAAATTTCTTCAATGACTCCTTTATGTTGACTGTTTTGGTCTCAAAGCGAATTATTTCTCGAAATGCTTTAAAATTCCAAGAAAGCATACTCAACATAAAAATAACTACTGTAGCCAAGAAAACTCTATTGTCAGTAAGATTAAAAAAGTTCTCATAAAATGTGAATTTCTCTGGATTTATAAAAGAGCCTATTAACATTGTGGCACACAGAATTAGAGATAAACCACCCACAGAAAATTTCAGATACATTACCCTTTTGATTTTGCCCAATACTGTTTTTGAATCTTTCTTGATGGACTTTGCCACTACAAATTCATCGACAGTTTCTCTTGTAATGGTATCTTCTACCACTGCATTCCAGACTGATTTTAGTTCCAATAGTTCCATATTTAATTCTTATTTAAGTTTTTTGATAACTTGATTTTTATTCGGTTCATTTTTACACGCACATAGTTTTGGGTAATCCCTACTATTTCTGCGATTTCTTCATTCGATTTTTCATCTAAATGTAGCATCACAATTGCCTTTTCTATTTTGTTTAGATTTGATATGGCATTATGCATAAGCTTAAGTTTTTCATCTTGAAGGCTAGATTTTGATTCTTCAGAAGAATCCTTAAAAATATTTGTTTGAAAAAATAGTTGTCGTTTTTTTTTAGATTTTCTAAAATCTTGTATAGCAACATTTAGAGCAACACGATACATCCAAGTCGTAAATTTGGAATCTCCTCGAAAAGTGGCATACGAATTCCATAATTGTATCAATATTTCTTGAAACAAATCTTTTCGATGCTCCTCATTATCACAGTACATTCTACATACTTTGTGAACTATACCTTGTGAATCCAGAACTCGTTTTGAAAATTCTTTGCTTAATTGGTCCGTATTTTTCAATATAAATTGGTTTGGTATTCAATATGTTAAAATTAAACTTTCATAATTACAGTTTTTGGTAAATAATTTCTAAAATGAAAAAAACACATATTTGAAATTTCACATTTGTTCTAAAAGTTTACTTTTGAAAACTAAAACAAATCTTTTGCCAAAATAGATGAATTCAATTTATGATAAAATAATTTTTTATTTAAAAAAACCATATCCGTATTACTATAGACCCATAAGGAGTATGTTGCAAGTTTTATCAATTGTATTCGTCTTAAGCTTCACTTTTAGTTATTTTTTTGAACCCTTCGAAGTCAACCGAACAGAACATAAATTCGATTACTTTTGGATTTGCATTATCCATGCCTTTTTACCCATTCTTATTGCATTTATTTATTTTTTAATATTGAATTTTTCGATAAAGGATGACCTTAAATGGACACTAGGTAGAGAAGCAATTCATTTAACGGTACTATTGATATTGTTTGGATTTGGGAGTTTTTTAATTCGGGATATTATTTATGATAAGCCAGACAATTGGGAGTTACAATATTTAATTGAAGAGATTACTAATACCTTGTTAGTTGGACTGCTTTTAGTGTTTATTTTACTTCCATTAAATCTTCTACGTCTTCAGCAAAAATATCAAACTTCTGCTCTTAATTTGGGACTCCATGCAACCGAAAAATCAAAAACAGATGAAAAATTAGAAATTCAATCTTTAATTCCTTCTGAAAATTTTACAATAGAAATTTCCAATTTTATTTTTGCCAAAGTGGACAGCAACTACATTGATATTTACAAAAATACTTCCAATGGAACTGAAAAGAAGATAATTCGTCAATCTCTTAAAAATTTGGAGAATCAATTAAAACCCTTCCCTATTATTTTTCAAACCCACAGATCATATTTAGTAAATATATCTTATATCGAATCTATCGCAGGAAACGCCCAAGGTTTTATGATTACATTATCTAATTGTGATATTGAGGTTCCTGTATCACGTTCGAAAATTGAAGAATTTCGCCAACTTTTTTCTAAAAGCATTTAGTCCCTAGTTTGTTTTTCGTCACTTAATCTTGTCATTCATAACTCCATTCATAATTTATTTATTGAAGTCATTATGTTTGCTGAATCTTAAAAAAATTTGATTTTAAATGACAAAAACAGAGAGGCGTTATGATATAGATGCATGGCGTGTTATTTCCATATTAGCAGTATATCTTCACCATATAGGAATGCCTTTTAATGGAGATGGTTTTCACATAATGAACAACGAATCAAGTAAATTTCTAGATGACTTAATGGTTTTCTTTGAACAATTTAGGCTTCCAATGTTATTCTTGATTTCAGGAGCTGGAACAGTATATGCCTTTTCCAAAAGAACTTGGATTCAATTTATTGGAGAGCGAGCTTATCGATTGTTGATTCCATTAGTTTTTGGTGTTTTTTTTATAGTCCCTCCACAAACCTATTTTGAAAATAAAATGGAATATGCCTCTTATTTCGATTTCTATTCCAATATATTTTCCAATATAGAAGTAAACCATCTTTGGTTTATTGAGAACCTGTTTTATATTTCCTTAATTAGTATCCCAATTATTTTATTTTTCAAGTCTAATACTTCAAGTGGTGTTAGAAGTTGGATTGCTTCTCTAGGTTCAAAGAATTATGGAATCGCCTTATGGGTTGTCCCTTTAATTATAATAAAAATTGTAAGTAAGAAATACTTCCCTGATGATTCTAAAGATATTTTAAACCTATCTTCTACATTATTTTATGGATATTTTTTTGTTGCAGGCATTTTAATAACAACTGCTCCAATGCTGTGGGATTCACTTAAAAAATATAGAAAAGTTAATTTAACACTTACCATTACAGGTATTTTGATTTTCTATGCATATTATTTTCTACCTAATGAAATAGCTTCCCAATATTTTAATATAGAGACGCGTTGGGCTATTTGGTATGGTGTTTCCGCTTTTGTTAGCTGGTCGTTAATAACTACACTGCTTGGTTATGGTCAAATTTGGTTCAACAAGAAAAGTGAAGTACTGAAAAAAGCAAACGAAGCAATATATCCTTTCTACATCCTTCACCAAACAGTCATAATAGTTTTGGCTTATTACATTGTGCAAATGAACGCATCAATTCCGGTTAAATTAATGTTGTTATTGATCAGTACTTTTCCAATCATTATTGTTATATACCGTTTTTTAATATATCCTTTTAAAATACCAAGATTTCTTTTTGGAATGAAGAATGGAAATAAACCTACAGAATGAAAATTAATTATTATTTATGTTACATTTTATATGCTTTTTAATTTGACTTCCTCTTTTTTATTTAAAGCGTTCCTCAAACTATTCATATCATCACTAACTTTCCTTTCTATTACTTTAGCATAAATTTGAGTTGTTGAAATACGAGAATGCCCCAATAATTTTGAAACAGTTTCAATAGGAACTCCATTACTTAAAGTAACTGTAGTTGCAAACGTATGACGCGCTAAATGGAATGTCAGGTTTTTTCTAATTTCGCATAAATCTGCAACTTCTTTGAGATATGAATTTAACTTTTGATTTGACATTCTTGGAAAGATTGTACCATTAGCTAATGATTTTGGGTTCTTTTTATATTTGTCAATTAATGTTAAAGCTTTAGGCAAAATTGGGATTCGTAAAGCGTTATTTGTTTTCTCCCTTTTCATTATTAGCCATAGTTCTCCATCGATTCCATAATTAATATCACTAGCAGTTAGATTAACTACATCAATATAGCTTAAACCCGTATAGCAAGCGAATATGAATAAGTCCTTAACCAATTGCAACCTTTCTATTGAATAATCTTTTTCTTCAATTTTGAATAATTCTGCTTCAGTTAAAAATCCTCTTTCTGCTTTTTCAAACTTGGATTGGAAATTAATAAAAGGGTCTCTGTCAATCCATTCCAGCTTATAGGCAAGAATTATCATTTTTCTAAAGCGTTCGATATGCTTCATTACTGTGTTATTACCCATCGGTTTCTGATGGTCTGTTGGTGTATGGCTTCTTAAATATTTCTCAAACTTTAGAATGAAATTATAGTCCAACTGCTTTAAATACATATCGGTAACTTTATATTTTATAAAAATAAAATCAGCGATATAACCTTGTGTAGTGAAGTAGTTCTTTTGAGTACCCCATTTTAACTTACCAACCATATCTTCATTGTGATATTTGATAATGTCATTTAAAGAATAGTTTTGTTCATCTTCTTTTAAATATCTTGCTTTGATAGTTTGAGCTGAAATTATTTTGCCTTCAGATTTTAATTCGTTCTTTGAGTTATGAAGTTCTGAAGATACCTGGTCTAAAAAATCATTGATAATTCGAGCTTCTTGATTGGTGCCTTTAACCTTGTTCTTGGCCGAGCTCCAATATTCCATTTTGATTTTTCTTTTGAGGCTAATTTCTGCTCTTTTACCATTTACTGTAATACGTGCATAAAGTGGTGCTTTTCCATTTTTGGCTTTTGAAAGTTTAAGCCAGAACAGAATACTAAACGTTGTAGAAGTTTTCATGTCTTTCGTCTTTAATTAAACATTTGTTTACTGACGAAAGTCAAATCAATAATTCGGTTACCTTTTTATTTGCTCTTAAATGGTAACCGAATAGGTCACTTATTTAACTAAATAATATCAAATCTTATGATTGCCTAAAAACCATAAAACCTCGATAATCTTACGATTACCAAGGTTTTGATATTAATTGGTTATTAAATTTGTCGGGGTGGCAGGATTCGAACCTGCGACCTCCGCGTCCCAAACGCGGCGCGATAACCGGGCTACGCTACACCCCGAATTTAAATAGAATCGAATATTACTTTCTCAATTCCGATTCTACTTGCAACTTTAAATTATCAGAGCGTAGTTTATGCCGCACTTGATGCGGTACTACACCCCGAATTGGTTATCTAAATTTTCTATCGTGAAAATCGAGGTGCAAATATATGGCTTTTCTTTAAAAACTAACAAGATTTATTTTTAAATTTAAAGATTAAAGCAATTATCTTATGACACTAAAATATCAATATCTATTACTCCTTGTTTTTTTTAGTTTATTCACTTGTGCTCAAGACAAAAATCCTGTAAACACAAACCATGATTATGAAGTAGTTGTGCCAGATTTATCTATTCCTTGGGGATTTGTTTTTTTACCTGACATCTATGCTTATCAATGAAAAAGAAGGTAAAATGATACACTATAAAGATGGTAAAAAAATTACCATAGAAGATGTACCAAAAGTTTACAACAGAGGTCAAGGTGGTTTATTAGATATTGCTCTTCATCCTAACTACAAAGAAAATGGTTGGATTTATATTACCTATGCTTCCTCTGAAGGTGAAGGCGAAGGAGGAAACACAGCGTTAATGAGAGCAAAACTAAAAGACAACAAACTCATTGACAAACAACTTTTATATAAAGCAACTCCAAACACAACTAGAGGTCAACATTTTGGATCGCGCATTGTATTTGATAATCAAGGTTACTTGTATTTTACAATTGGCGAACGAGGTGAAGAGTTTGTAAATCCGCAAGATATTACTCGCGATGGCGGAAAAGTATATCGATTACACGATGATGGTACAATACCAAAAGACAACCCATTTGTAAATGAACCTAATGCTAAAAAAGCTATTTACACCTTTGGTAATCGCAATCCGCAAGGTATGGTTTTGCATCCTGAAACTGGAGAGGTTTGGACACATGAACATGGACCACGTGGAGGTGATGAAATAAACATCATTAAAGCTGGTGCCAATTATGGATGGCCTGTAATTACATATGGCATTAACTATATAGGCACAAAAATAACAGATGAAACTGCTCGTCCTGGAATGGAACAACCACTACATTATTGGGACCCTTCTATTGCACCTAGTGGTATGGCATTTATCTCAAGTGATAAATATCCTGGATGGAAAGGCGATTTACTTGTTGGCTCTTTAAAATTTCAATATGTAGATAAATGTGTATTAAAAGACGGCAAAGTAATTAAAGAAGAACGCCTTTTAGACGGATTAGGTAGAGTAAGAACAATAATCCAAGGACCAGACGGCTATATTTATGTAGGCATCGAAAACTTAGGTATCGTTAAACTATTACCAAAAAAATAATGAAGCTATCTATGATTTCTATTCTTATAATTCTGTTGTCACTATTATCGTGCAACGATTCAAACCCAAAACAAAGTCAGCAATTGCAAGCAAGTATACAACGAGGTGCTATTGTTTATGAAGACTTCTGTATGCAATGCCATATGCCTGATGGAAAAGGAGTTGAAAAGGCTTTTCCTCCTTTAGCAAATTCAGATTATTTGATGAATAAGCGTAAAGAGAGTATTAAAGCCATTAAATATGGACTTACTGGAGAAATTACTGTAAACGGAAAAAAGTATAAAACAGCGATGGCTCCTTTAGGATTAACTAACAAAGAAGTAGCAGATGTAATGAATTACATAACAAACTCTTGGGATAACAAAAATGATAAAATGATAACTGAAGACGAAGTTTCAAAAATTCAGCAATAAAAATCTTTATAATTGGTTAAATTTGCGGCAACATCTAAACAAAAAGTATGCTTATTATAGGAATTGCTGGTGGAACTGGCTGCGGAAAGACTACAGTAGTCAATCAAATACTAAATGAACTACCTGAAGGCGAAGTTGGAGTTATCTCACAAGACTCTTATTATAAAGACACATCACACTTAAGTTATGAAGAGCGTGTAAAGATTAATTTTGACCATCCACGTTCTATAGATTTTGAATTGTTAGAAGAGCATCTTAAAGAACTCAGAAAAGGTAACGATATAAACCAGCCTGTGTATTCTTTTATAAAGCATAACCGAACAGGAGATACAATTTTAACCCATCCTCGAAAAGTAATGATTGTTGAAGGTATTTTAATCTTAACCAATCCAGAGCTTAGAGAAATGTTTGATATAAAAATATTTGTACATGCTGATAGTGACGAACGCTTAATTCGTCGTTTAAAACGCGATATTACAGAGCGTGGCAGAGATATAGACGAAGTGTTATCACGTTATCAAAATACATTAAAACCAATGCATCAGCAGTTTATTGAGCCAATGAAAGAGTATGCAGATATTATTATACCTAACAATAAATACAATACAGTAGCTGTTGATATTGTAAAGACAATTATTAATCAACGTTTAGTATAAATGAATTTTAAATCTAAATATCTAAAACCATTCAAAAATCTATATATCCTAATTTTTTCAGGGTTTGTAGTATGGATGCTTTTTTTTGATACCAATTCGTGGTTAACACATCGTGGATTAAATAGTGATATTGATGATTTAGAAAATGAAAAAGAATACTACAAAAACGAGATTGATAAAGACAAAAAAGCAATAAAAGAATTAAGTACTGAAGAAGGTATTGAAAAACTGGCTCGCGAAAAATATTATATGAAAAAAGAGAATGAAGATATTTATATAATTGAATATGAGGACAGTTTAAAAAACCAGAAAAAAGATGAGTAAACAATTATTCAAAGCATTTCCTGAAGTCTCCTCAAAACAGTGGAAACAACTTATACAAGCTGACCTAAAAGGTGAAGATTATAACGAAACTTTAATCTGGAAAACCAACGAAGGCATTAATGTAAAGCCTTTTTATCACGCTGATGAATTTGCAGCACTTCCAGATATTACAGCTTCAAAAGCGACTCAGTGGAATATTTGTCAAACCATATTTGTAGCCAGTGTAAGCAAATCGAATGCTAAAGCTGTTGATGCTATTCAGCGAGGTGCAGAACGCATTAAATTTATTCTTCCTACTGAAGATATTTCATTAAAAGATTTACTGGTAAATATCAATTTATCCGAAACTGCTATCTATTTCGAATTACAATTTTTAAACTCCGAATTCGTAAAAGAGCTAAGCTCTATCCCTTCAAAAGCTGGAATTTATATTCAATCAGATATTATTGGTCATCTTGCCAGAACAGGTAACTGGTTTTCAAACCTTAAAGACGACCACCAACAATTTGAAGCTATAGTAAATACAACGTCTAGTTTTAGTGTTGATGTATCATTATATCAAAATGCTGGAGCTACAATGGTTCAGCAACTAGCCTATGCCATGGCGCATGCTAATGAGTATTTAAATCATTTTAACACTAACGAAAAGCAAGACATTAAAGTCATTTTTAATGTTGCTGTTGGTACCAATTACTTCTTTGAAATTGCTAAACTCAGAGCCTTACGAGTACTTTGGGAAGCCTTAGCAAACGAGTATCAAATACCAACCTATTGCTACATTTTTGCAACACCAACAAAGCGCAACAAAACACTATACGATTACAACACCAACATGCTTCGCACAACAACCGAATGTATGAGTGCTGTTCTTGGTGGAGCAGATACCATTTGTAATTTGGCTTACGATGCCATTTATCATAAAGACAATGAGTTTGGCGAACGTATTTCTCGCAATCAATTATTAGTTTTAAAACACGAAAGCTATTTCGATAAGGTTAATAATCCTTCAGATGGTGCATATTATATAGAGAGCATTACAACGCAATTAGCAGAAAAAGCGCTAACACTTTTTAAAGAGATTGAAGCAAATGGTGGCTTTTTACATCAACTAAAAGAAGGGCTTATCCAACGAAAAATAAAAGAAAGCGCAGCCAAAGAGCAAGAGCAATTTAATTCTGGTGAAGATATTTTATTAGGAACCAATAAACATCCAAATCCTAAGGATAAAATGAAGCATGAATTAGAGTTATATCCTTTTGTAAAAACCAATCCTGTAAAAACGTTGATTGAGCCAATTATAGAAAAAAGGCTTGCTGAAACTATAGAACAAAAACGTTTAGAAGATGAGTAGAAAAAGCCTTCAACATATCGCATTAAATACTAAATCTGAAAGCCAAAAGCCAAAGGCTGATAGCATATTTAAAACAGCTGAAGATATTGATGTTAAATCTACCTATTCTAAAGACGATTTAAAAAATATAGAACACATCAACTTTATAGCTGGCATTGCTCCTAACCTTCGTGGTCCATACTCAACCATGTATGTTCGCAGACCTTGGACTATTCGTCAGTATGCTGGTTTTAGCACAGCAGAAGAAAGTAACGCTTTTTACAGACGTAATCTTGCAGCAGGACAAAAAGGACTTTCAGTAGCTTTCGATTTGGCTACACATAGAGGTTACGATAGCGATCATGAACGTGTGGTTGGAGATGTTGGTAAAGCTGGAGTTGCTATCGATTCGGTTGAGGATATGAAAATACTTTTCGACCAGATTCCTTTAGATAAAATGTCTGTTTCAATGACTATGAATGGTGCTGTGTTACCAATTATGGCATTTTATATTGTTGCTGCAGAAGAGCAAGGCGTAAAACCAGAACAACTAGCAGGAACCATACAAAACGATATTTTAAAGGAGTTTATGGTACGTAATACTTACATCTATCCTCCTACACCATCAATGAAAATTATCTCTGATATTTTTGAATACACAAGCAAAAACATGCCAAAATTCAACAGTATTAGTATTTCTGGATACCATATGCAAGAAGCTGGTGCAACTTGCGATATTGAATTGGCTTACACACTTGCCGACGGATTAGAGTACATTAAAAAAGGACTTGCAGCAGGAATGGATATCGATACATTTGCACCTCGTTTATCGTTTTTCTGGGCAATAGGAATGAACCATTTTATGGAGATTGCCAAAATGCGTGCAGCACGCATGTTATGGGCAAAACTCGTAAAACAATTCAACCCAAAAGATGATAAATCGTTGGCTTTACGTACACATTGCCAAACCAGTGGTTGGAGTTTAACAGAACAAGACCCATTTAATAATGTGGCTCGTACCACTATTGAAGCAGCAGCAGCAGCTTTTGGTGGCACACAGAGTTTACATACCAACGCATTAGACGAAGCTATAGCTTTACCAACCGATTTTTCAGCTCGTATTGCACGTAATACACAAATATTTTTACAACAAGAAACACATATTACAAAAACGGTCGACCCTTGGGCTGGTAGTTATTATGTTGAAAAATTAACCCACGATATTGCTCAAAAAGCATGGCAACTTATTGAAGAAGTTGAAGAACTTGGTGGAATGACCAAAGCTATTGAAGCTGGCATCCCAAAACTACGTATTGAAGAAGCTGCAGCACGCAAACAAGCACGTATCGATTCTGGGCAAGATATAATTGTTGGTGTTAACAAATACCGATTAGACCAAGAAGACCCAATCTCAACATTAGAAGTCGATAACCAAACGGTTAGAAACTCACAAATTGAGCGTTTAAATAGCATAAAAGCATCTCGTAATAGCGAAAAAACAATAGCTGCTTTATCAAAATTAACTGAAGCAGCACGATTAGGAAACCAAAATTTATTAGCTTTAGCTGTCGAAGCTGCTCGAGAGCGAGCAACATTAGGCGAAATAAGTGATGCTTTAGAAACTGCTTTTGGGCGTTATAAAGCACAAATAAAATCATTTTCTGGCGTGTATAGTAAAGAAATAAAAGACGATGCTTCCTTTAAAAAGGCTCGTGAACTTGCCGATAAATTTGCAGAACAAGATGGTCGCAGACCACGTATTATGATTGCAAAAATGGGACAAGATGGTCATGATAGAGGCGCAAAAGTAGTCGCAACTGGTTATGCTGATGTTGGCTTTGATGTCGATATTGGTCCTTTGTTTCAAACACCAAAAGAAGCTGCAAAACAAGCGGTTGAAAACGATGTGCATATTCTTGGTGTATCGTCATTAGCAGCAGGACACAAAACTTTAGTACCACAAGTTATTGAAGAGCTTAAAAAATATGGTCGCGACGATATTATGGTTATTGTTGGTGGTGTTATACCAAAGCAAGATTACCAATATTTGTTTGATGCTGGTGCTGTTGCTGTATTTGGTCCTGGAACAAAAATTAGCGATGCTGCTATACAGATTTTAGAGATTCTTATCGATTAAAAAGTACGTACTTATACGTATAGGAAATTACATAAGTTTAATTTAGTTTTATGCTTAATAATAAGGCTAATAATTCCTGTTATCCCTTTATTATAATATACATACAGGAACATTAGTCCACATATAACCAGTTGTAGACCATTACCCAAACTCACACAGAAATACTGAATGAAACCTTATTACAAGATATTAATATTAATAATTATACTCTCGCTGTTTAATTGTAAGAAAGATATTGTTATTCAAGAAAATCAAAAAGTTTCAGTTTTCGATTATGACAATATTCAGTTTAATAATAAACTAAAGTTTACAAATCATACTTTTTCAGGAGAAACAGAAATAACTAAAGATAAGCATGCGGAATCTGGACAGTATGCGAAATATTTAGATGGGGAAATAAGTCCTTATAAAATTGGAATATGGAAAGAGTTTTATGAAAATGGGAAATTAAAATCAGAAGGAAAATATTTGATTGGAAGATATGTACAATGTTGTTTAACGGGTCATTGTTTAAGATATTATAATTACAAAGTTGGTAATTGGAAACATTATTTCCCAAATGGAACTCTAAAATTAAATGGAAATTATTCTCTAAAAAAATTAGCAATAGAAACTAATTGCGGCGGAGATTTTATTAAATATGGAATTCTTGACTCTGACGCCAAATATTACGACGACAAAGGCAATCGCTTAAAGGAAAATACAGAAAAATTAAAGTTGAATTACGAAAAAGAATACACTCACACATATCCAAAAATGTATTTGATTCCTGACCCTGAAAATGATAATATAATTTTAACTGAATTTGATAAATAAAACGGTCTACAACACTGGCTATAGTTCACTGCTTGGTAGTTTTTCCTTCGGAAAAACCACGCAAGCGTGAATGTTAGTGTTTATTTGTTAAATTTATTGCTGAACCAACACAGCAAACCATAGCCAAGAAACGTTAGGGCACATAAAAACTGAGAAATAATTGAAAAGAATAATTGCTATACTATTTTTAATAATTCTTGCTAATTGTCAGAAAAAGGAAACTGAATTAGAATTTGAGAAGCAAGTAAT
>Ga0208032_1000035_pt1 | contig 149622 bp, 114 predicted proteins | sample MalvirAntarct_66_FD_184254 | JGI IMG/M metagenome (GOLD analysis project Ga0208032, IMG submission 184254) | Marine viral communities from the Global Malaspina Expedition - Malaspina viral metaG Antarct_66 (SPAdes) (version 2) | ecosystem: Environmental > Aquatic > Marine > Oceanic | place... | reverse complement strand
TAACTTGGGATAAAATAAAACGGATTCAATCCCCATAGCATTAAAAGCGCAAACCGACACCGCATAGTTCAACGGCGGATTAAATCAAACTGCGCCCTTGGCTTACATGATTTAATCCTATAATGTTAGACACAATTATGAGAAAACTCTATCTATGAAAAAAACCAATTGATTTCTTATTAGTTGCTTCAAAAAAGATTGAAAAATTCCATTTTAAATTTTCCAAAAAAAATCCATTAGAATTAGATTATTCATCTCTTTCTCCAATTACCTGTAGCCTTCCCTAAAAATGTGGTGTATTTTACAAAATTAGTATTAGCATAGTATGCATTTAGCGGCCATAACACCAGTAATGTTGTGAATAAAAAGGACCAATAGCCCCGTAAGCGGCATAAATTATTATCTCCTTATAAATCTGGGGCTTTAGGAATTCAAGATGAGTTTTAATTGTTAACTTTATAAAGGCCAATAGTTAAACCACCGAAAATGAACCCACTGAAATTAGTCCTTGTTTTTTTATGTTTTACTTTTTCGTTCAATTGTCTTTGCCAAAATAGTACAGCTTCCATTAAGGTTACGGTTACGGATCAAAATACAGGAAAGCCAACGGCGGTACGAGCTAAAATCACCAATTCTGATGGATATGTGGCAGGCATACCAAAGGAGGCTATTTCTATTATGTACGGAAGGGACGACAAAGCGGAACGTTACGGTTTTCAACCAGATAGCACCTATTATATTGATGGCCATTTTAATCTTGATCTACGTCCTGGAAAGTATAAAATTAGCCTATCAAAAGGATTTGAATATCTAGATCAGGCGCACACTATAGAAGTAAAGGAAGGTGGAGGTAATGCCTTTAGCTTTGAAATGAAAAGGTGGGTTAAAATGTCAGATTTAGGTTGGTATTCCGCCGATGACCACATTCATATTCGCCGGTCTCCAAGGGAAAACCCACTAATCTTGAAATGGGTCGAAGCCGAAGGGCTAAATGTGGGGATCTTACTTCAAATGGGAGATTTCTGGGCAACTTATTTTTCCCAATATGCATTTGGGGAAGATGGAACATATGGACAGAATGAAAGCTTACTATCTACGGGCCAGGAGGACCCAAGGACCCACCAAATTGGTCATACTATTGCTTTGGTAGCAGATGATTTTGTTCGGCAACAAAAAGATTATTACGAATACGATAAAATATTTGATAAGGTTCATGAATTGAACGGGATAACTGGCTATGCCCATCAAGGTATGTCTTTTAATGGCTCAAGGGGCATGACCTTAGATGTGCTAAGCGGCAAAGTGGACTTTCTTGAACTGCTCCAATTTTGTGTCAATGGAGGCCCTTTGCTTACCCAAAATTACTACCACTTCCTAGATTTGGGCTATAAACTTACGGCCACGGCAGGATCTGATTTTCCCTGGTGTGGTCTTGGCCCTTCATTTGGCACCGAGGATCCTAGTTGGAATGCCCGAATTGGCAATGTCAGGTTTTATACTTGGATAGATGGAAAATTTGAGTATGCATCTTGGAAGAAAAATCTAAAGGAAGGACACACCTTTGTTTCGTCCGGCCCAATGATTGTTTTTAGTATCGATGATCATCTCCCAGGTGATGAAATTAAATTATCGGCACCCAAAAAAGTCTCCATTAAGGCAAAAGCTTTAGGAAATAAAGACCAAATTCCACTTTCAAAGCTAGAGATTATAGCCCATGGAAAAGTGTTGAAACAAATAACACCTGATGGCGATAAGCAATCTTTGGAAAACATGGAATTGAACTTTGATCTAGAAGTAGGAAAAGGGATTTGGATAGCCGCACGCTGTTTTGCAGGCCCAAATCAAGTTGCCCATACTACGCCTATTTATATTACTGTAAATGACGGGGGTTTTCACAACCCAGAAACATTCGATGACTATTTGTCATTAAATGAAAAGTATCTGGATGAACTGGAAACGGAATTGGAGCAACCCAACGATCGGGTAGATATGCGCGCCTGGTGGTATCGTGACCCGCTACAAAAAAGAATTGCCGAAACACGAAAAATCATTGAAACATTGAGGAAGAAATAAAAATCCGAATTAAATAATGTTCTTCGGGAGTTCTTATTCGACACGCCCAGAAATGTTTTTTCAACGTAAACGTCATTTTTTTTGTTTGCTTACACCTGCGCTAACTCATTAGCTCAAAGCATATCGGTTTAGTGCCTAATAAAAAATAAAACAAAGTTGTACCGACATTTTCCTTTAAGATGCCAAGATCAAGGCGAACTTGAAAAGTTGAACCAAATACACCATAATTAACCAGACATACACCCTAGGCTGAAATAACATTCACGACAGATAATAAATAGAAAGCCACTTACCCTAAGAGGATTATGCTTTGGTGCAGCTGTGTTGAATTTCACGGAATTCCATGGTTAAACTAGGGGTTTACAACACAACATTAAATATTAAATGCTGATTAACAGCGATTTATATTTCCATTAAATCGTTTAAGTACTGGGTGAAGGGTGGTGCAGCCGTGGAATTTTTTGCAACTTTGGTATTTTTTACATTATACTTTTAGGGGCCATATACTCATTGGTCCAGCATATAAGTTTACACTTCAACCTAACACAAAGCATTTTTAACCTCCAAAATAAAACTAAACAATTGACCAACAATTTATTATAAACATAAATTGAATATAAAAACCACACTCATTTCTATTACATTTTCTCATAAGGCCAATGGGTATCCACTCCTTGATTGCGAATGAAGCTTTGGAATTTCCGAACCTCTGCGGCTTCTTGATAAACCACTTATAATTAGTGAAGCCTACTAACAGAGTCCTTAAATAATTTTACAATTTTTTAACCCTATGTAAAAAAAAATATAACTTAGGCCTAAAATGCTTTTGCTTCCTAAAAAATATTTTAGCTACTATAAACTGCGTCTCTATGAAAACCTTCTTAAAACACCTCTTAGCCCTTTTTATTGTAGTCAATTTGGGTAGTGCGCTCTACGCTCAAAACGAAAACCCAAGCTTCTCCCATACCATAAAGGAAGAATTGAAGCCATGGACGAACAAGCCATTTTACAATAATCCCAATAATTTTCAATTTGCCATTGTAAGTGATAGAACAGGGGGGCATCGTGAAGGAGTATTTGGAAAGGGAGTTGAAAAAATAAACCTGTTGTATCCGGAATTCGTTATGAGTGTGGGCGACTTAATTGAAGGATATTCCAAGGACAATACCTTGCTAGATGCGCAATGGAAGGAATTTGACAGTATCCTAAATCCGCTCTCCACCCGCTTTTTCTATGTGGCAGGGAACCATGATTATTCCAACGAGGTAATGGCAAAACAGTGGAAGGAACGCTATGGCAAGGACTACTATCACTTTATCTACAAAGATGTGCTTTTCCTTATCCTAAATAGTAACGATGGTGACGGGGTTATGATGAGCAAGGACCAAATTGCATTTTTAAAGGAAGCCATCGCCCAGAACACCGATGTGAGGTGGACCATGGTTTTTACGCACCACCCTATGTGGGCCTACGGGGACGCAAGTGGGTTCGATGAAGTGGAGGCAGCCTTGAGCAATCGGAAATATACAGTATTCGCCGGTCATACCCACCGATATTTATTCGACGTAAGAAACGATCAAAATCATTATGTCCTGGCTACCACCGGCGGTGGAAGTAGGCTTAGGGGCCCCAAATTTGGAGAGTTCGATCACATAGGATGGGTCACCATGACGGACAAGGGACCCAAACTCGTCAACCTTGCCCTTTCCGGAATTCATGATCATTACGTGAGTACTATGCAAACAAAAGAGCAGGCCGTTTCACTCATTAATGCAACAGATTTTAAAACCTTGGTTATGGCCAAGGAAAGAGAAAGAAAAGCCATTCTACTGCTGAACAATACCTCCGACAAACCCATCCATTTTAAGGGACAATTGTACCATCATCATCAGGTACAGCCCGACTCTTCTCGTTTTAAGCTTAGTCTGCCGCCCATGACTTCCTCTGAAATAGTGATAAAAACTACCCCCTTGGACGTTTCCAAAGCATCCATTTGGGATCCTATGGAACTTGAATGGGAAATGGGTTACGACAATGAATTTATGGAACCGGAATTCAGTTTGAGCGGTACCGAAATAATTGAACTTATGCCCTCCCAAGCCGGTATATCCATGACAGAACAAGACATTTTTATACAGGAGCTACAAGTGGCTTTATCACATCCCTATAATAAAGTTTCCGCAAAATTTACTTTGGATGGTACAGAGATCAATGCTAATACTCCCGAATTTCCGGGGAATCTGACCTTGGATAAAACCTCAATTATTAATGTAAAACTTACGGATGCCGAAGGTTTTGAAAGTGCGGGTTTCCAAAAAACTTATAAAAAGGTAAAGCCGACAGCGGCAACAAGAAAACCAAGGAATACCAAAAAGGGACTCCAGTATACCTATTACGAAGGCAATTTTGATTCTATACCTGATTTTAGCAGCTTGAAACCATTAAAAATCGGCTCTGTCACCGTATTGGACCCAGAAGAAATCGGAGAAAGATTGGACCACTTTGCCATTCAATACAAAGGCTTTATCAGCGTACCGGAAACGGGAATCTACACCTTTTATTTAAAGTCCGACGATGGGTCCAAACTTTATTTGGATGGTGAACTTTTAATAGATAATGATGGCTCGCACGATACGGCAACGAAAACAGGTATGAAAGCGCTCAAAAAGGGCATGCATCCCGTTCAAATCGATTATTTTGAAGACTTTTTAGGGGAGCATTTGCAATTGGACTTCTCTGGCCCTAATGTGGAAAAGTCGCCCGCAGTATTTAGGCATTAAGGCCTACTTGTGGTTAGATAATAATCCCATAAATACTTCATTACCATAAACGACTATTGAAAATAGACAAAACACAATTAATCCCATTACATTTTCTCATAAGGCCAATGGGTATCCACTCCTTGTTTGCGAATGAGGCTTTGAAATTTCCGAACCTCTGCGGCATCCTTGTATACCTTTTGTGGGCTGCTGCCCGTTTCCATTAAAAAGGGCACAAACATCCCTATGGCCTCCCCTATGCTCCATTCCACAGGGTGCAGACGGTAGCAGCCGTTGGTAAGGTGGGTGGTGCCAATATTTTTATTGACGGGAAATATATTTTCCATCCTTTGCGGTATTAGGGCTCCCAAGGGTATCTGAAATGGAAGGGAAGCAAAGTCGATATAATTATCCCCTCCACTACTTGGGTGCAGATCAATATGATAATATCCTATCCCCACACTATCCCCAAAATCTTTGGCACGGACTTCGGATTCCGTTACTCCCTGTATACTTGCTCTTTGGGCTTTCCCCACATGATGTTCGGTGATCCTAAACAAAGGCTTTATTCTTCTAGCTTCCCTGATATAGGGATATTTTGCCAGTCCGTCTGTAGTTCCCATTACGTCCGGCCTCAATCTAATTCCTGGCCAGCCTTTTCCTCCATTTGCCCTAGGGGCTTCGGTTTGTAGCCAATACAAGAGGGACAGACTTAATTGTTTGGCCCTGTCAATATGATATTTTAGTTCTTCATCACTTACATCCACCACATTGCCCAGAAAATAATCGTTCTGGGGGTAGTTCACCAGGGTGATATCCCCTGTAAGAAAACCTTCTTTAAAATTATCCTTGGCCAATATTCTGCGATAGTTCCATAGGTTCAGTACCTCCCCCAAGCTATTGCCCCTAGGATCGAACCCTAAATTCTTTGGCTGAAGGGTGCGCGGGTTGGAATAGTTGAGCTCTAACAGTTTCCCTGCCCATGGTTTTTTCATTTCAGGCCTATAGTCGCGCCAAAACCCGTACTCCTCAGGCTTGTCTATGGTCCAATCCTCATTGGGTCTATAATCCATTGCAAAACAGACCGTAAAGGCCTGATTATTGGTTGGGTCGGCTATTTCCGCCGCATGAAGCTCCCCGGTATCGGATTTGGCTTCCGCCCCGCACACATACTCGGTTCCTGTCATGGGCAATAAATCGCCCAATTCCGTAGCATCCGCAAAGTAAGTACCCTTTAAATTCCTAATCTCTCCAGATCGAAGGTTTTTAACCCTAACCGATTGTACCCTATTCCCCCTGGTAGAGGCGTCCAAGGTCACCGTTTCCTTTAAAAGCACCAGTTTACCGGCACTGATGTAGGGATCCATCATGGTTTCCAACACCCGTAACGAAATTTTGGGCTCATGGCTAATTTCGGAAACCGATGCATTACCGGGATTGAACCGTTCGTTTTCTGCAAGCTCTGGTTTTATAGGATAGTTATTGCGATAATATCCCCTGACTTTTTTTCTGAATTCCCTATATAATGCTGTGGCACCAAAGTCGTTGATCCATTTATGCTCATCTGGCGGTACGCCCTGTTGTGTTAATTGTCCCCCTATCCAATCGGTTTCCTCGGTCATGATAACAGTAAGGCCATTGCGTAGTGCTCCCAAAGCGGTGGCACAACCACCGGTTCCCCCACCAATTATTACAAGATCTGCTTCTAATGTCCTCCCTTCTACAATTATATTGTCGACCTTTTTAGAATTTGTTTTCCCATGGGATGCATAAATTGGGTTTAACACCACCAACCCACTGCCTGCAGCCAAATTGCCCAAAAAATTTCTTCTTTTCATAGGTATTAAATTACGAAAATAGCTGTACTGCTTTATATTGAGCAGTTAACAATATTAACAAGAAAGAAAAAATGGTTTCCCAATGTTCCTTTTAATCTAAACTGACTCAAACTATTTTGAGACTGGCTAAAAACGAATATAAAATTGACTACTGCTTCATTTCTGAACGAACCGATTTTATCCAGGAACTATGTAACTGTAACAGTTCGTCCATCTTCCTTGGATTGGACTTGGCCAAATTGTTCTTCTCACCGATGTCCTCATCCAAATTGACCAGTTACAATTTTTCCAAATCTATTTTCTCCCTACTTCCCGATGGTTCATTTACATTGCCTATAAGCTTCCATGGACCTTTGCGCACTGCCCATTGGGCCGTTTTGTCGTCATAGTTCCCAAATTGCCAATGCACCACCTTATGTACGGATTCTTTTTTGTTGTCCAAAATAATGGGCATAAGGCTTTTGCCATCCAAATCTGCCGCCACTTTGGAATTGGTCAATTCTGCAAGGGTAGGAAACCAATCCATCTCCATACTAAGCTGATCCCTAACTTCATTTGCGGGGATTACTCCTGGATAGCGAATAATGGCCGGTACACGGATTCCACCTTCGAACAGACTAAATTTACTTCCCCTATAGGGTCCTGCATTACCCCCTCCCCAAAAGGCTCTTTCCTCCAAGGAATGTCCATGATCGGATTGAAAAACGACTATGGTGTTGTCCGCTATCCCCATCTCGTCCAGATAATCCAGCACATTCCCTATTTTCTCATCGGTGTTGGATACAAAGGCGGCATATTCCTTTCTGGGCGTGGGAAGGTCCTTGTAATGATCCAACCACTTTGTAGTTCCCTGGTACGGATAATGGGGCGCATTGAACGCCCAATAAATAAAAAATGGCTTCTCCTGTCTATGGTTAATGACCTGTTTTATTTCTTCCACCATCAGATCGGAAAAATGTTGACCGTTGTAATACACCTCTTCCGAATTTCTATATAGGTCGTGCTTGTTGGGGCCGTCCCAATAAAAGGTGTGGGAATAATTATCGATACAGCCCCGCTGATGCCCGAAAAAATAATCAAATCCCTGTCCGTTGGGCAAGTTCTGTTCCCTGTGGCCAAGGTGCCATTTACCGATGAGGGCGGTATAGTAGCCATTGGGCTTGAGCATCTCGGCCATGGTAATCTGCTCGGTTGGCAGACCATGTTCCCCACTCTTTTCCGCACGTTCCGGTATTGGGACATTGCCTTCAAGACCTGCCCTTAAATTGGTCTTCCCCGTCATTAGGGCAGCACGTGACGGGGAACAAACGGGTGCTCCCGCATAAAATTGGGTGAACCTTACCCCCTCCTTCGCCAATCTGTCCATATTTGGGGTATGCAGATCGGTAGCCCCGTAACTGTTGAGGTCTATGGATCCCTGATCATCGGTCATGATTACAATGACATTGGGCCGGCCTTTTACTTGGGTCTGGGAAAAAACTCCTTGGGAAAAAACTAAAAGAAGTACTGTTAAGGCAATGCCCGATGGTTTCTTGAATACTTTCATTTGGTTTATTTAAAATTTATGTGGTGTATAAATATTATAAAAAATAATTAAGCCTTTGGCATGAAATTGTGATTTGTTATTAAGGTCCTTTACAATTAAATTGTTGCCGATATTGAATGTTTAAAAAAGAAACGTTGATTTCCCAGGGTTCTTTTTGCATCAATACCACACAGCTTTATTCTTTATTCGGGATTGTCCACAACAAACTTGTAAATTTCGTTTTCTTTTACTGATATAATTTTTTTCATACCACCATATAAAACAGTGATTTCTTGACTCATAGGTGAAATTATGTTGGCATATAGTAATTTCCCATTTTCCCAATATATATCTACAGTTATATTCCCCCTAGCCTTAAGTCCGTTAACACTTCCGGTTGGCCAAGCTTTTGGTAAGGCGGGCAATAATTCTATGGCCCCGGTATGACTCTGTAAAAGCATTTCGGCCATACCTGCGGTTGCTCCCATATTGCCATCCAATTGAAATGGAGGGTGAGTGGACAGTAAATTGGTATAGACTCCTCCCCCGTCCATCATATTCACTCCATCATCATGTACAAGTTGCATAGCCCTTCTTAACAACTTGTAAGAACGATCCCCATCCAATAAACGGGCCCAAAAATTTATTTTCCAGCCCAAAGACCATCCCGTGCCCTCATCGCCCCTTGCATTTAGGGAAACCCTTGCGGCATCGATCAAATCCGGGGTCTGAGATGTATTTATCTGATTCCCTGGATATAAGGCATATAAGTGGGAAACGTGCCTATGCTTGTTATCAGGGTCGTCCAAATCCTCCTTCCATTCCTGCAACTGGCCCCACTTCCCGATTTTCAAGGGCAACAATCTTGCTTTTGCTCTTACCAATTGTTCTTTAAAAGCCATGTCCTGGCCCAAAGCTTCACTGGCCTTAATGCAATTGGTAAAGATATCCCAGGCAATTTCTATATCCATATATGCCCCTGTGGAGATGCCACCGTGTTCCGGGGAATAAGAGGGGGAAGATACCAGATGCCCCTCTGAATCCGGGGTAAGATAATCCAACCAAAATAACGCAGCTTCTTTCATTATTGGATATCCCTTTTCCTCTAGGTAGGAAAGATCTCCCGAAAATTCATAGTGCTCCCAAACATGGCGTCCGTACCATGCAGCCCCGCCAGGGAAAAAGCCCCATGGAAAATCCCATCCGGGAGCTGTATACCCAAATGGATTGTTCATCGTATTTACTATCCATCCCCTGGCATTGAAAAAATCCTTTGCCGATTTCCTTCCGGGAGACCTTAATTTATCGATATAATCGATCAACGGCTCATGGCTTTCGGATAAATTGGTGATTTCCGCTGGCCAATAGATCATTTGTATATTGATATTTGCATGGTAATCACTGGCCCAAGGCGGATTTTGCATATTATTCCATTTGCCCTGCAAGTTGGCCGGCATTGTACCCGGTCTGGAGCTGCTGATGAGAAGGTAACGTCCATATTGAAAATAAAGCGCTTCCAAGGCGGGGTCCGCTTTACCCGAAGCATATGCCTTTAATCTTTCATCGGTGGGGATGTGGCTTTGATCCACAGATTTCAATACAAAATCTACCCGGGAAAACAAGTTGGTATAATCCGCTATATGTTCCGATAAAAGCGAGCCATAATCCTTCTGTTTTATGGAGGCGATCGTGTTCTTGTTCAGTCCCTTATAATCCCGCCCATTATAATTGGGATAATCATTTTTATAATCCGTTGCACCAGTCAGATATAAGGTTATTTTATTTGCCGATTTTATCACTAATTCCCCATTCACAAAAATTGGTCTTTTGCCATCGGACTCTATCAACATCCGGCTTTCAAAGCCCATCCCATTATTCTCCAAACTACCGGACATAACAAGTTCGTCACCTTCCATATAAACCGTAACGTTTTTATGGACCGATGTTTGCCGAATGTTGTAGTCCATTCCGCTCTGACTATCATTTTCAAATTGGAAAACCAGGGCACGATGGGGGTAGCTCGCAAAGTACTCCCGTTTATGTTTCACTCCTTTTACGTTATACGAAATGGTAGATACCGCTTTGGAAATATCCAATGTCCTAATATAATCATCGACTGTCCCTTCATGAGAGGGTCTTACGAAAATATCCCCAAATGGTTGGTAGGCCCCAAAACCTCCCCAGCCATCTTCACCATTATGTCCTTTAATGATACCGGTAAGTTCCTTGTTGGCCAGTTGATGGGCTTCTTGATACCTGCCCTCATCAAGCAGCTTTCTAACTTCAGACAGGTACTTATGGGCGTTTTCCCTATTGCCCCCATTATAGCTCTCCCATTCCCCTTTTCCTCCGCTCCAAAGGGTTTCCTCATTGAACTGGATGTGCTCTTCCATTACCCCTCCAAAGATCATAGCTCCCATATACCCATTACCAATGGGCAAAGCTTCCTTCATCCATGATTTGGCCGGCTGATCGTACCAAAGACTGGAAACTTCCGCTTTCTGGGCTAATAAAGAAATGGATGGGAATAGGACCATCCCAACGAACATAACAAAATAGGTGTAACGTAATAATTTCATTTTTTATAGATTTGTGATTACTCATTTCAAAAGGGCAAATCTAACCTTTTAGATAGGATAGCCATGCTTTGCTTGGAACAAGATATTTTTTTAAATTCCATCTACTCCTACTTACCAATACCATAGCCGTGTCTCTAAAGTTTTATTCCCTATTATTGTTGACTTGTTTAGTAATTAACCTAACCCATTAATAATTCTCCGATGTACAAATTTAATTACTTCCATAAATTTAAAATCATGGAGTTAATGTATCCGGAATAACCCAACTTTTATAACGGAGAAAATTAAAATTACAGTTTGCTTGGGAAACCAGTCGGATTTCCATTTTTTGGATATATGATTATTTGTGCCTCATTTTCATGTTACCTTATATTGTATGGGTTCACAGTAAAGTCTATTTCTTACATTTTTTTACTTTGGACCCGCTCCCAAAATCTACTTTTTCGGGAGATCCAAATCACAGTGAATTGATATCGGTATCTGTTATTTTTCATTTATAAGTTTTCTTTTTTATTCTCTTGAAAATCTTCGATTATGTCCCGATAACCATTGTAGGATTCAATAATTACGCCAAGGCATTTCACAATCTATTGGCAGAATTGTTGAAACTGCTTTAATCGATTAAAAATGTGCTATTTATAAACATAAAAACATTTGATTAAGGGATCTAGACATCAGCCCCAAGACCAATAAATACAAACGACCAAAAAACCTAGGAACCAAATAGTCCCCAGGTTTTTAATCGTTGTTCAAATAGGCAAGGTTTTAAAACATTCCTAAATTATTAATATGCTTTTAATTTAGTAATCTTGATTTTGCTCCAGGATGCCCTGACTTTTATCTATTTCGGATTGTGGTATGGGCCATTGATAGAATCGTTCGTCAAAAGTATAATCGAGTACACCATCGGTTACATTGTTCAATACTTCATCAGCAATCCTCCAACGTTTAAGATCATAATATCTTAGTCCCTCAAAAGCCATCTCGATTCTTCGTTCAAGACGAATTGCGGCACGCATTTCTTCCTTGGATAGTTCTGCAGGTAAATCGGCCATACTTACACGGTCCCGAATTTCATGTATTGCATCGTAAACAGATTGGTCTGGCCCTACAAGTTCATTTTGAGCTTCAGCGTACATCAGCAACACATCCGCATATCTTAATAATACCCAATCTTGTTGACTTTGGGTCGAATATCCATAAGGCATTAGTCCAGGGCTAAGAAATTTTTTAACTCCATAACCAGTAGGCAGGCCATTGGAAGGATTGTGTATATTACCATTAAAGTTTACCTCATCCTGGAAAATTGTCATTTCAAGTCTTGGATCTAGGGGATCGAATGCATCCACTAGATTCTGCAGGGGACTGACAACAATCCAGTCTCCGTACCATTGGTCCATGGGAGTAGCATTGTCAGGTGCCAAAAATTTTATGGAATAGATAATTTCCAAATTTCCCTCTTGGGAACCATCTTTAAAAACATCTTCAAAATTAGGGCTTAAATCATATCCAGTAGCCATAATTTCCAATGCCAAGTCCCTTGCCTGGGTTAAGATTCCTGTATCAGGAACTCCTGTATCCCCATATGCCGCAAACATCAATACCCGTAATTTTAAGGCTTGCGCCGATGACTGCACCGCATGCCCACCATTGTCGGCGAATAACTCGTCAGGTAAATTCGCTATGGCAACATCAAGATCGGCCAATGATCTGGCCAAAACCTCGGACGCAGTAGACTTAGGTTGTATTTGATTATCCAACTTTAGTACTTCTGTAACAATTGGAACCGAACCGTAGCTGGAATACAGTTGAAAATAATAAAAACCTCGCATGAACAAGGCTTCACCTTCATACTTTAATTTAGTTTCCGTATCTATTCCGTCACCTTCAAAATTATTTAACTGTTCCAAGAAGATATTAATCCGGGCAATACCTTTATAACTATTTGTGTACATATCTAAAATGTATCCCCCAGTAGATGGGGAAATATCGCCTTGTACAATGGCCTGGCTTCCCCAATAATTATGCTGCCCGTACCCGTTATCGGTAAGCACATCCCAGTTTGGAGCCCCTACGGAGAACATCTGATTCTGTAACTCTCCATAAATAGCCGTAAGGGCCATATCAAAATCCTGTTTGGATTTCCAAAACTCAGCGCTTGATAATTTATCCAAAGGATTCGTATTCAGGGCGTCTTTTTCACACCCTCCCAAAATAATGCAAATTATGCCCAATAATGAGTGTAGAATATATCTTTTCATATTTTTATTTTTAAAATTGAACGTTGAGACCTAGAGAGTATATTTTATTCTGAGGGTAGTTTACAAAACGACCGCTTCCCCCTCTTTCGGGATCAAGACCCGGATAATTGGTAAAAGTCAGAAGGTTATCTCCAGAAATATAAATTCTGAATTTCTTGAGACTTATGTGCTCTAATATTGAGCTTGGTAAATTATACCCTAATGAAATATTCTTTAATCTCAAATAAGAGGCATCTTGAAGAAAATAACTAGAGGTACGTCTAACCTTTGCCGGAGCACTAAACCCCCAGTAAATTTTAGGCATAGAAGTTGAAGGGTTGTCCGGTGTCCATCTATCTCTCCAATTGGTAGTTGGTGGGGATCCCTGAACAAAAGGTATAGTTCCCCAGTCACCTACATAAATATTTCTGCCCTCCACTCCTTGAAAAAATAGGGAAATATCAAAATTTTTCCAATTGGCATTAAAGTTCATGGCATATTCAAAATCTGGATATTGTCCGTCCATATAGGTACGGTCGTCATCATTTATAACATTGTCCCCATTCTGATCTTTAAAAATAAGGTCTCCCGGTTCCGTATTATCATTAAACTGTTTGGGAGCAGCATCCACTTCTGCCTGTGTTTGAAAGATTCCGGTCCATTCCAACATATAGAAGGTATCCCATGGGCGTCCCTCCTCTTTAATAGTCGACCCTCCTATTTCACGTTCTCCAAATTCGGTAAGTTTATTTCTGAAACGATCAAATGTAATTCCGGCATTATATGAAAGTCCTTCGAATGTACCTGATCTAACTAGGTTATTGTACTGCAAATTAAATTCCAATCCCGTATTCTGCATAGTACCATTATTTACTGTTGGGGCATTCAATCCTACAAGGCCAGTAACTTGGGAACCTCTCAAAATGTCCGATGTAGTCTTTCTATACCAGTCAACCGTAAGAGACAGACCATTGAATGCTGATATGTCCATCCCGATATCTGTAATTTTAGTAGTTTCCCAGGTAATATCTTGATTGGATAATGCTATTTGTGCTGCCCCGGATGACAGATTGGCGTTATCAAAGGAATAATTTCCCGTAAGGCCAAGGATGTTCTGATAAGGATAGTTTCCAATATTCTGATTCCCCAATTCCCCATAAGAGCCTCTGATTTTCAAACTATTGAGCCATTCCCATGAACCGTTTTTCATAAACGATTCCTCGGTTACCCTCCATCCAGCGGAAACAGAAGGAAATGCTCCCCAACGATGATCTTCATGTAATCTTGAAGTGCCATCATATCTCATATTGAATTCTACTAAATACCTATCATTAAAATTATATCCTAGACGCCCAAAGAAAGAACGCAGGGCCCATTCATATGTAGAACCATAGGCATTTTGTACCGCTGGGCTACCGGCATCCAATTCTGTAAGATTATTCCCGGCAAAATCCCGTCTATATCCACGGAGGTATTCCTCTTTGTTGGATTCCTCACTATAGCCTACTTGTGCTGTTAGGTTATGCGCTTCACCAATCTTATCTTCAAATTTCAGATACGAAAAGACATTCGTGAAAATGTTCTGACCATTATTCACCTCTAAGCCTCTACCCCCTACGTCCAAATCGGTCGCATATTCCCCGGTACGATAATTATAAAGAGGTACCGAAGGTCTCCAATCCTTCCATTTTTCAAAATCCCCTACAATTGCAACTTTGGAATACCAATTAAGGGTTTTGGTAAAGTTAACATCCGCCCAACCTTGTACATTAACAGAGTAATCCACTATTGATCTCAACACCTCATTCTCTACAATGGCCAAAGGATTTTTATTATTGGATTCAAAATCATACGCCTTGTATGAATACGTTCCATCTGGTAACTTTGGCATATATGTCGGGGCCTGGGACATGGTAGACAGGAACATATCACTGGATCCTTGTCTTGGTCTGGATAAGTCCCCTTTTTTTAAGGCAATATTGGCCCCGATCTTAATTGAGCTATTGATTCGGGAACCCAAATTTAAACGTGCATTGAACCTCTTATAATCAAAACCTTTCATTACACCTGGCTGATCCACATAGCCAACGGATAATTTGTAATGAGTTTCCTCTTTCCCGCCGCTTATACCAATATTGTGTGATTGGACAAAGGCCGGGTTGAACATGATATCCAACCAATTGGCATTTGGATATAATGTACGGTCCGTAGCATTCCGATATAAATCTATTTCGGATTGTGGATATAACCCTGTCGTAATTCCGGTATTGTTTTTTGCTTCGTTCCATAATTCCATATATTCTGCAGAGTTGCTAATAATGTCGAAAAGTTTTGTAGGCGTATGTATAGCAGTATTAAGATTATATTCTACTGTAAACGATCCGGATTTTCCAGATTTAGTAGTTACAAGGATAACCCCATTTGCCGCTCTAGAACCATAAATGGATGCTGATGCGGCATCTTTAAGAACAGAAATATTTTCAATATCGTTTGGGTCTAAATCACTAAGGTTTCCGTCTACCCCATCTATTAAAACCAAAGGATTGGAACCGGCACCACTAAAAGTACCTTGCCCTCTTACCCGTATGGATAGTCCTTCATTTCCAGGCTCTCCACTATTCTGCACAATCCTTAATCCGGCTACCTGCCCTTGAAGCATTGATGCTGCATTGGTTACAGGCCTTTTTACGAGGGTTTCCCCATCAACTGTTGCTACAGAGCCAGTAAGGTTAATTTTTTTTTGTGTTCCAAACCCCACCACTACAACTTCATCCATCCCTACAGCGCTCTCCTCCAAGATTACTGAAACATTGGTTTGTCCCTTAACACTTACCTCTTTGGTGGCAAAGCCGATATATGAAATTATAAGAGTACTGTTTTCACTGGAAACCGTAATGGAAAAATTACCGTCAAAATCGGCCTGTGTACCATTTGTAGTACCTTTTTCAAGAATATTGGCACCAGGCAAAGGAGTACCGTCACTATCCGCTATCATCCCCGTAATTATTGACTGAACCACCAATGGTTCAACCTCAACAGCTTTTGGAGTTGGTTCCTCGGCTACTTTTTGAACATTACCCTTCCATAAAATAACCTGGGTACCCTTGACTTTGTATTTAGTACTAGTATTACTAAACAACTGCTCAAGAACCTTATCAATCTGTTCTTGATTAAATTTTAATGATACTTTTCGCTGAAGATCAACGTGTTTGGTATTATATACAAAATTGAATTTTGTAGTCGATTCAATGTTATCTATTACCTTCTGCACGGCAGCATTTTGGACATCCAAAGAAACTTTGGCCTTTTGGGCATAGCTGTCATTGGCATGCAGACCCAATAGGGCAGTCAACAATAATAGCAGGGTCAGTTTCATTTTTAAGTCGAATTTCAACAAAGTTGATCCCAACCTCGGTTGGTTGAAATTTTTTTTCATAATTTTAAATGTTTATTAGTGGTTAGCAAATTATTTTGCACGATCGCTTTTTATCACCGGGAAATGTTAGCGCATTTTCCGGTTTTGTTTTGTAAACATTAAAGCGTCGGCGACTGACAGAGATTTTAATTCATAGGCATCGCAATTAGTTACTGAGTTATTATATTCTTATTTTACTTTATTATTACTTTATTTCCCTCAATCTTAAAATCAATCTTATGGATATCATTAAAGTATCCAAGTACTTCCTCTATAGCTACATTATCAAAACGTGCATTGAAAACTTCTTTTCCTAGTTCAACATTGGCATTGACTATTTCTATATTATAATGGCGTTCCAATTTTTTTAAAATGTTATTAAAGGTCAAATCCCTAAATACCATATGCCCCTGCATCCAAGAAGTGTAAAGACTTGTATCTACCTCATTAACCATTATATTCTCGGATATTTGTTTATAGGATCCTTTTTGACCCGGAGATAACTTAACAGTATCGCCTTGCAATTGGTCTTTTTTATTCAAACCAACCGCACCTTCAATCAACACAACATCTATAAACTCATCTTCACCATAAGCAGAGACATTGAATTGGGTACCAAGCACCTTTACATCCAATTCATCCACATTGACTATAAAAGGGTTAGATTCACTCTTGGCGACATCAAAATAGGCCTCCCCAGAAAGAAATACCTGCCTTGGACCGTCTCTTAAAAAATTTACGGGATATCTTAAAGAACTACCGGCATTTAGATGTACTAAAGTTCCATCCGACAATTCAATCTGAAACTTTTTGCCGTTGGGTATAGTTAGAGTATTAAAAACCAACTCTTCCTTTTCAATTACCTTTGAATAACTGATCTGATTTTGTTGTTGGGACCCAACGATATTACCTTCAGAATCTCTAACTTCTATGGCCCCATTGACATCAATGGCTTGAATGGTACCGTTGTCCAATTCCAAAGTAATCGAATCATCCTTTGGCACTAAAACTTCCTTGTCAGCATCTGAAAAGTATCCTTGTTGATAGAAAAACGCCAAGCCAAACAACAATACGATGGCAGCGGCATACCTGGACCTATTAGGAATCAGCTTTTTAACCGGCTTTTCGGTTATTTCTAACTGATGGCTTACTTTGTTATAAGCCTCATCAAGATTGTTTTTTATAGTAGCCAAATTCAGGTCGTGATAATCTTGGACATAAGATTCTAGAATGGACTGATTCTTTGGATCCTGCAACCAGTTCCTAAGTTCAACAATCTCATTTTCGGTTATTGTACCAAGAAGTAGCTTGGTTATATTTTTTTTCATTATATTTTGCTAATTTTCAATGGTTTTGTAATCCTTTTGAAGTTACCTTCGTTACACATTACATAATCAATACTATAAAAAATTACAAAACCCTTAAAAAGAATTAAAAAAAAATTTGATATTCGCACTAACCATTTAAAATCAACCAAACCAATACCCAGTCATAATGAGCGAAATTGAGGCAGTAATTGCCATGAAAAAGGGGGACCGGAGTGCTTTCAGGTATCTATTTAATACATTTTATGACCGACTTGTGGCGTATATCACTACCTATACAAATGATAAAATACAATCTGAAGATATTGTGCAGCATGCCTTTATTCGTTTTTGGGAGGATAAGTCCAAATTGGACGAAACCAAATCCCCAAAAGCATATCTCTATGCCATTGCCTATAATAGATATATTGATACCGTCAAGAAGGCCAAAAAACAGGAAAAACTTCTGAGTCAAATTTGGGAACGGGCCTTAGTGGATAGAATTCAGGAAGACGCAGAAGCAATGGAAGAGCGGATTCAAAAAATGAAACAGGTAATTGATTCTCTACCGCCAAAATGTAAGGAAATCATTATGCTAAATAAAATTCAAGGGGTAAAGTATAAAGATATCGCAGACCAGCTGGGAATCTCCGTAAAAACAGTGGAATCCCAAATGCGGATAGCTTTTAAGAAAATAAGGGAAGCCTTTAAGGAGGATCACTCCATGTTATTTTTACTTTTTAAGTGATTCCCAATCCGAAATTTATCTTTTTATAGTAAAGTGACCTTTGCGTTGACCCTGGGTGAGCCCAACCCAATAATCGGAAGAAGGTAAATTTGCTCTGTTGTATGTTCCATACCGAGAAGATGTAGCATTAATTTTTTCCACACAAACCCAATATTTTATATCTTAGAAATCAGGAAGTTGACAACAAAAAATTGGTTGTAATTCTTCCCACTGCACCTACACAAATAGTGCAAGGAATTAATGTTCATTATGTGTATGAAAATATATTTGCACGGTCTTACTTTAATGCAATATTGACTATAACAATGCTGCCAGATTTCTAAAATTATCCGAAGCAGTAATGATGGAACATAAGGAAAGTGCAAAATAAAAACCTAAAAACTGAAACCTTTGAAGATTGGGGAACAAAAAATTTTCCAGGAGCAACAACAGGCATTTTAATTTTCGAACAGCCATTTAGAACAATTGATAAAGAGAAAATAGTATGACAACAACACCCGAACACGATGAAAAAATAGCAAAAATGACCTTCGCCTCGGTATATCCCCATTATATTACAAAAGTGGAACGCAAGGGAAGAACTAAGGAAGAATTACATCAGGTAATAACATGGTTAACAGGCTTTGATGACAAAAAACTGCAAGACCTAATCAACGCTAAAGCGAACTTTAAGGATTTCTTTGCGAAGGCAAAATTGAACCCCAACGCCCCACTAATAACAGGCGTAATCTGTGGCTATAGGATAGAAGAAATTGAAACTCCCTTGACAAAACAAGTAAGGTACTTGGACAAGTTGGTAGACGAATTGGCAAAAGGTCGAAAGATGGAGAAGATCTTGCGTCAAGGATAAAAATCAATACCCATTGCCCGCACAAAAAGTAACACTGTCACCACTAAAAGCTAAGTAAACTACCTCGGGGCAAGCCCACGAGGCATTGAAAGGAAGTTCAATTTTGATTTCGACGCCCGCCTGAATGGAACGGGCAGGCCCGCCTGAACAAATCGGGCAGGCAAGCGTCGGAGCATTTAAATCTCGATTATCGAGTAAATTATACAACGCTAAACCCATAAGGCATCGGATGGAAACTATATAAACTTTGAACGACATCATATAGAACCTTAAAAAAATGAAACCCACAGCCTATATAATTCTAATAGTTTTGAGCATAGAGGTAATAAATGCCCAAGAAGTTCCCAAGCTGCGCGAAGTCTCATGACTTCGCACTCATTCATAGCAATTGTCTGAAAATGTAGGCTCACCCAGCTGTGCGAAGTCTCCTGATTTCGAACTCCAATCCACCCATGCACTTCTTAAACCGTAAGGCTTCATTTCCATAGGGCCATTTAATCCAAAGTACTATCTTTAAAGTTTTATTTTAAGCCTAAGCGCCGAACATTATTTTACAAGAAGTACCTCCTATGAAAAACAGCATCCTATTAGCCCTTCTATTACTTATTTGCCACACCTCCTTTTCACAGGAAAAAGAAGAACCCAAAAAAGACAAATGGGATGTAAACACCCCTGCCCTGCCCTTTAAAAATGTATCCATTACTACCAATGAGGGCTCTTGGATAAGTCTGGACGTAAGTCCGGACGGGAGTCAGATTGTTTTTGATATGCTTGGCGATATTTATACCATGCCCATCAGCGGAGGCACTGCCACTTTAATCAGGGGCGGCCATGCCTTTGAAGTACAGCCCAGATATAGCCCAGATGGCAAACACATCAGCTTCACCAGTGATGCCGGTGGGGGCGATAATATTTGGGTGATGAACACAGACGGTTCCGATGCCGAACAGATCACCAAAGAGGACTTTAGATTGGTAAACAATGCGGTATGGTCCGTGGACGGGAACTATATTTTTTGCAGAAAACATTTTACCTCTGGACGTTCTCTAGGTGCCGGTGAAATATGGATGTACCATAAAAGCGGAGGAAAGGGCATTCAGCTTACCAAAAAGAAAAACGATCAACAGGATGTTGGGGAGCCTTGGGCTTCGCCAGATGGCAAATATGTATATTATAGCGAAGACGTTTATCCAGGTGGGGAATTTCAGTACAACAAAGACCCCAATAGCCAGATATATGTCATAAACCGTTATAATCTGGAAGATGGGGAAATAGAAAGGGTTACCGGTGGACCTGGAGGTGCCATACGCCCTGTAATTTCACACAAGGGAGATGTAATGGCCTTTGTAAAAAGAGTAAGGGAAAAAACAGTACTCTACCTGCACGACCTTAAAACCGGGAGGGAATGGCCAATTTACGATCAACTCAGCAAAGACCAACAAGAAGCATGGGCCATTTTTGGACCATATACAGGATTCAATTTTACCCCAGATGATAGCTCCATCGTGATCTGGGCCCAAGGAAAAATCAAAAAAATTGACATCAATTCCTTGGACGCTGCCGATATTCCCTTTGAGGCCAAGGCTGAACACAAGATTGTGAATGCCCTAAAATTTAAAAACGATGCCGCACCGGATACCTTTACCCCAAAGGCTATCCGAAATGCCATAACCTCCCCTGATGGAAAAACACTTATATTCAACGCGGCAGGTTACCTGTGGAAAAAATCACTTCCCAATGGTACCCCAACCCGACTCACCACCGGGACGGATCTGGAATATGAACCCGCATTTTCAAAAGACGGCAAATACCTGGTGTATGTAACTTGGAACGATGAGCATATGGGAGCCATCCATAGGTTGGATCTAACAAATAGCAAAAGCAGCCCTGTAAAATTGACTACTGAAAAAGCCATTTATAGGGAGCCCAACTTTTCCCCCATAAACAATGACCAAATTGTATACCGCGAAGAAGATGGCAATCAGCATCAGGGTTATGTACATACCAAAGAGCACGGAATCTATCTTATGGAAGTAAGTGAATCCAGAAGATCTGGCATTAGCTCCACTAAAAAATTAGTGGTAAAAGAGGGCGAATTTCCGTCTTTCAATAAGGATGCTACTAGGATCTATTACCAAACTGGGGGGTATCTTTTTGGAAAACTGACCAAAACCCTAAAATCGGTCAACCTAGACGGCAAGGAGCCCCGAGAACTGGTAAAATCAAAATATGCCCAACGCCTTATCCCCAGTCCGGACGACAATTGGGTGGCTTTTACTAATTTGTACAAAGTATATATTGCAGCAATGCCCAAGACCGGGAATACCATTGAATTGGATGGGAAGGCCACCAATGTTCCAGTTGCGCAGGTAGCACGCGATGCAGGTATTAGCCTACATTGGTCTTCCAAAAGCGAAAAACTAAATTGGACCTTGGGCGATACCTATTTTAATACCGCCATCAATCAACGGTTTAGCTTTTTGGAAGGTGCTCCTGATAGTATTCCGGCAATGGACACTCTAGGCCTTAAAATCGACCTAAGCCTAACATCGGACAAACCCAAGGGTAGAATTGCCCTGAAAGGTGCTAGGCTCATTACCATGAACAATGATAAAGTTATAGAGAACGGTACCATCATTATCCAAGGCAATAAAATTACTGACCTGGGTTCCAGCGATGTGGTCAACATCCCCGCCGATGCCAAAATTTTGGATGTTAGCGGCAAGACCATAATGCCTGGAATAGTGGATGCGCATGCACATCTTAGTCATTTTAGATTTGGCCTGAGTGCCCAAAAACACTGGCCCTATTATGCCAATTTGGCCTATGGGGTAACCACGGCCCATGACCCTTCCGCCAATACCGAAATGGTATTCTCCCAATCGGAAATGGTAAAGGCCGGCACCATGGTGGGGCCAAGAATATTCTCTACCGGGGTAATTCTATATGGGGCAGATGGCGACTTTAAGGCACCGGTAAACAATTTGGAGGACGCAAGATCGGCCATTCTTAGAACCAAAGCTTTTGGCGCTTTTTCGGTAAAAAGCTACAATCAGCCCAGACGGGACCAAAGACAGCAGATCATTAAGGCGGCCTATGAGAAGCAGATAGAAGTAGTACCGGAAGGCGGGTCAACCTTCTTTCACAATATGTCCATGATTTTGGACGGACACACAGGTATAGAACACAATATCCCGGTAGCGCCCATTTATGATGATGTACTGCAGTTGTGGTCGGCCAGCGAAACGGCCTACACCCCTACCCTGATCGTAAATTACGGCGGATTGAACGGGGAGTACTTTTGGTACCAGACCACCAATGTATGGGAAAATGAGAAGCTTTTAAAGTATACCCCAAGAAGCGTTATAGATGCACGCTCCAGACATCGTACCATGGCACCCATTAAAGAATATGAAAACGGCCATATATTGGTTGCACAAGCTACCAAAAAATTGGCCGATGCCGGAGTAAAAATAAACCTCGGCGCCCATGGCCAATTGCAAGGCCTTGGCGCACATTGGGAACTTTGGATGTTGGCCCAAGGGGGAATGAGCAATATGGAAGCTTTGAAAGCTGCCACTATTAATGGGGCCTCCTATCTGGGAATGGAGGAGCAACTGGGTTCCTTGGAAGAAGGAAAGTTGGCCGACCTTATCGTTTTGGACAAAAATCCTTTGGAGGATATTCAGAATTCCAACTCGGTTAAATACACCATGATCAACGGACGCTTATACGATACCGAAACCATGAACGAGGTAGGAAACTATAACAACCCAAGAAGCCCTTTCTACTGGGAGATGAGCGACTACGCCCCTGCTTTTGATTGGCATGGAGAAACGCATACAGGATGTTCTTGTGAGGTAGGGCACTAATATTGTATGTATAGGATGGGCTTTGCATTGGGTTCGTGTCGGCACAAGCCTAACTGAGCCAGCAATTGGTTATGGCCAGAAAGCAACCCATTATAATAAATAAAGGCTTGCGGGTCCCACCCCTTCCGGCTTCTCCGATGTCGAAGCCACCTTCCCCTAACCAGGGGAAGGAACAGTTTTTACTTTTCTGCCTGCTAATGGAAATAGCAGTTTAATATTAAGTGGGACCCTTCGCTAACAGTGGATGAGACAGAAGGGATTGCAAGCCAAAGATTAATACAAATGCCAATTGTCCCAAAAAAGCACCTCATGTCGAAGTGACCAATTCGGTCATTTCGAACGAGCGACAGTGAGGAGAAATGACACATATAGCTCAACCAAAAAATGATATAATCTCCATACTTATCAACAAACCCATACCTCGACAGAATAGCCATAACTTTAAAAAATCCTCTATTTCCGAAAATATTCAATTCCCAAATAGGCCACATCCTTCTTTTTCAGTAATTTAATAGAAAACATTTTGTGACATGGCTACCTTTCAACTAGATATTAATAATTCTAAACATAAAGTAGAAGTTGCCGAAGGTACTTCCCTACTCTGGGTATTGCGGGAACATTTAGGCCTTACCGGCACTAAATACAGTTGTGGCATAGGTCAATGTGGGGCCTGTATGGTGCATATCGACAATCAGCCTGTCCGAGCCTGTCTTCTTCAAGTGGACAATTATGCGGACGGACAAAAAATTAAGACCATAGAAGGTTTGTCCCAAAATGGGGATCATCCACTACAAAAGGCATGGATCGAAGCCCAGGCACCACAATGCGGCTATTGCCAGTCTGGACAGATCATGCAAGCCGTAGGCCTTTTGGAAACCAATCCCAATCCCACGAGGGAGGAAATAAAAACCCATATGAACGGTATCCTTTGCCGTTGCGGTACCTACCTACGCATTATTAAGGCTATTGAACTCGCCGCAAAAACCCCAACATCCATTGAAAAATAAAGCCATGATCCCAATAAAAACCGATATCAGTAGAAGGAAGTTTCTAAAATCATCCTCCGGGGTAGCCCTCTTCATTGGAGTAGCTGGTATCCTGCCGCAGTTGATATCCTGCAAAGACCCCAATAAAATTAAAAAACAACTAGCCCAACAGCCCATTACAGCATGGGTAAAATTGTCCGAGGATGGTCTAATAACCATTTATAATCCGGCCGCCGAAATGGGGCAGGGATCCATGACCTCCTTACCACTTATTTTTGCCGAAGAGATGGATGCGGACTGGTCTATGGTTAAGGTGGAATTTTCACCCCAGGAATCGGAGACCTACGGTTCTCCGGGATGGGCCCCTGGAAGTAAGCTCATGTTTACGGTAGGCAGCAGAACAACCAATAGTTACTACAACGTAATGCGAAAAGCAGGCGCCCAGGCCCGCTATGTCTTAATGAACAGTGCCGCCAAACATTGGGAAGTTCCGATTTCGGAACTAACAACATCTAACAGTCATGTGCATCACGGTAAGACAAATCAAAAAATCAGTTACGGAGACTTGGTGCCCTTTTTGGAAATGCCCGAGACCCTGCCCGACTACAGCGAAGCACAATTAAAAAATCCCAAGGAATTCCAGCTGATCGGAAAAGACATTCCACGTACGGAAATCCCTGCCAAAGTGGATGGCAGTGCCATATTTGCGATAGACATCCGTATGCCAGAAATGATTTATGGCGTTTTGGAAAGAGGTAAACTACACGGTTCCAAACCCAGCCTGACCAATGAAGCCGAGATCCTCGCCTTGGAGGGGGTTTTAAGAATAATCCCCTTGGATTATGCCATTGGAATTGTGGCCAAGACCCTGGAACAGGCCTTGAATGCAAAACAAAGCCTAAAAATAGATTGGAGCGAGTCCAAGGCAAGCGGACACAATTCCCAAGAAGTATACGCTACCTATGAAAAAATAGCCTCACAAAATGAAAAAGGCAAGGTGATCATCGAGATTGGGGATGTTGCCAAGGCCAGAAGAACCGCCGCCAAAACTTATGAGGTGGACTATAAGAACGATTATGTATACCACGCCCAAATGGAACCTCTGAATGCAGTAGTGCAGGTTGCCGAAGATGGTGGCAGTGCCGAAGTTTGGGTAGGCAGCCAACAAGGGACGGATACCAAGTTGGGAGTCCCTAAAATCCTGGGTATTGCCCCGGAAAAGGTAAACGTACACCTACAATATTTGGGAGGTGGATTTGGGAGAAGAAGCATGAACGATTTTGTAGAGGAATGTACCATACTCGCAAAAGAAATGGCACCACTTCCGGTAAAACTTATTTGGACCAGGGAGGACGATGTTACCTATGGGGCATTCCGGCCGCTTTCCCTACAACGACTAACGGCCAGCACAGATGCTGAAGGGAATATTACTGCGTTTTCGCACTCTGTGGTAGGGGACGGTGGAAACCTAGTGGCCAGTGCCGTGGCCAATGATCATTATGACATCCCCAACCAATTTGCGGAATGGCGGGAAGCCTCCAATGGCATTCGCCTAAAACATTGGCGTGCCGTGGGCCATGGCCCCAATAAGTTTGCCATTGAATCTATGCTGGATGAAATTGCCTGGAAGCAGGGCACAGATCCTTTGGAGCTTAGAAGAAAGTTAATGGCAAAAGCCCCTAGGGCATTGGCTACCTTAGAAAAGGCAGCTGAAATCTCCCATTGGAGCAAGCCTTCAGTGGAGGGCAGGGCCAAAGGCATGGCATTTGTAGAACATGGATCTTTGGGAACGGGGGTCTGTGAAATATCTGTGGACCGTAGTACTGGCATTATCAAAGTGCATCAATTTTGGATCGCCTTGGATGCTGGGGTGGTGGTACAGCCGGACAATGTAAAAGCCCAAATGGAAGGCGGCATCATCATGGGCATGAGCAGCGTGCTCAAAGAACAAATTACCATCGTGGATGGCCAAGTGCAACAATCCAATTACCACGATTACCAACTGCTTAGGATGCAGGACATCCCTGATAGTATTGAAACTGTAATTCTAGAATCCTCTGAAATCCCAGAAGGGGTAGGCGAAACGGCTACACCTATGGTGGCCTGTGCCATAGCCAATGCCTTTCTGAAATTGACAGGGAAACCCCTACGCCACCTACCTTTCTCCCCAGAGCGTGTACTTCAAGCCTTGAACAGTTAAATCGTTCCAATAACAACAGCTTAAAACCCTTGGGCATTACAAAATGGATTTTTTTATTTTGATCCCTAAATCGGAAATGTCCTCAAATAATTTGAAGGCTTTTTGTATTTTGGAGGGATGAAATTTAAGTTCGGCCTGCCTCTACTTTTTATCCTTGCTTACATGTACTGCCATGCAGGCTCAAACCTTAAAAATAACTTTGAACACAAGCGATACGATTATTCTTTTACCTTAAAACAGGCAAATGACTCCTTGGCCTCCCTTAAAAAACAAATAGGGAATTTTGCCAAAAAGAGTGACTACAAAAATGCAATTGCCCTCTCCAAGAAATTACTTGAAAAGGCCATAATTATATCCGATAGCAGCCACATAACCAATGCCTATTGGAGACAAGGATATTATTTCAAAAGACTGGATCAATTGGATTCGTCTTATTTCTACATTGACAAAGCATATTCTATAAATCTCAAATTAAAGGATAGCATAGGTGCGGGAGACCGACTGCTGGACATGGCCAACATCCAAAAGAGTTTGGGCGATTACAACGGAGGGATGATCACTGCTACCGAAGGATTAAAATATTTGGAAGGTTCCAATGAAATAGAATCCATCTCCGGTCTGTACCAAAACATTGCTGTATGCCAAAAGGAGTTGGGACACCCTAAAGAAGCCTTGCGGTGGAGCGATAAAATTTTTAGTCTTCTAAACAAACACCCGACAGCTGACATCAGCACCGAAAATCTATACAACATTAAAACCACCAGGGCGAATATCCTGGCAGCACTAAAAGATTACGGTACCAGCCTTAAAATTTTGGACAGTATTGCCGCGAACACCCAAGCTAGCAACCCCTCGCAATTTGCACGTGCTATTTGCAATAAGGGCTATTATATGTGGTTGGAAAACAAAAATAACCCTGAGAGCGAGCCCCTACAGTTGGAAGCCTTAAGAATACGGCAAGAACTTAACACGGTTCCCGGATTAATATCCAGCACTATACATTTGGCAGAATATTACTTTGAGACCAATAAGCCATTGGCGTTGGATTATGCCCAAAAAGCTCTTGCCAACTCGAAAAAAACAAATAATTCTGTCGCTATTTTGGAAGCTTTGGATCTACTATTGCCCCTGAAAAAATCCTTGGGCCAGGATGTTTCCGAAGAGGCCATATTTTATTCCAATGTGCAGAATAACCTTGAAAAAACAAAACAAGCCGTTCGCGCTATCTATGCCGCCACAAAATATGACAATGATGCATTGGAAAAAAAGAACCTTATGCTTTTGGCGCAAGTCGCTATTAAAGAGAAACAAAATATTTTGGCCATTTCTGCCACAATTATTTCATTGATCCTGATAGTCTTTGTTGTCCTGTATAAAAATCAGCAAAAAAAGAAAGAACAGCTGGAGATGGCCTATAAGACCGAGTTGCGCCTTTCCAAAAAATTGCATGACGAACTGGGTAATGACATTTTTTACCTTATGACACAGGTTCAAAAAGAGGGCCAGGATATAGCTAACCCACAGAAAGTAATAATTTTAGAAGGTCTGGATAGTATTTACCAAAGAATAAGGGATATTTCCAAAGAATTTACGGCCATTGATACCGGAGATAACTTTGGCAAGGAATTCTTCTCCCTTTTAAATTCCTATAGCTCCACTAAAACAAAGTTGATCACCAAGGAATTACCCTCCAACTTCTGGGATAATGTTTCGGCAGAGGCCAAAATTGAAGTATATAGGGTTCTACAGGAATTACTGGTGAATATGAAAAAACACAGCAATGCCTCTTTGGTTGCCATTACCTGCAGTAAGAGCAGCAAACAGGTTGTTTTAAAGTATGTGGACAATGGAGTGGGATTTTCCTTGAAAGGAAATTATTTGGGAAATGGGCTTAAGAATGTGGAAAACCGCATAAAAGGTATAAAAGGAAGTATTATTTTCGATTCGAAACCAAACGAAGGTGTCACTGCCACCATAACGTTTGCCATATAAAACACATATGCAATTCAATAGGATATTCGTTTCGGAAGACATAGATAGCAATAACCTGGGGGTTATTACCATGCTTCAAAATTTGGGGTATACCCAAATTGGCCATTCACAATACTGCGATGAAGCCTTGCTAAAATTAAAAAGGGCTTTGTTGGATGGGAATCCTTTTCAACTTTTGATAACCGATCTTTCTTTTGATAATCCCAGGGATAAAAAAAGCCTACAAAACGGGCAAGAACTCATCGCCGCCATAAAAGAAGTCCAACCCGAAATAAAGGTGATTGTTTTTTCTGTGGAGGACAACCAAAACACCATAAAATCCTTATTCGAGAACCAAAAAATTGAAGGCTATGTCTGCAAGGGATTGAATGGGCTAAAAGAACTGAAAAATAGTATTGAAGCGGTATCCCAAAACAAATCATATACCTGCCCCATAGCCACGGCCGTATTACAACAGAAAAACCTTTTGGAATTGGATGACTATGAACAGCAGCTGCTCTTGTTCTTGGCCCAAGGACACAAACAAAATGAAATAAGTGCCTTACTAAAAGCAAAAGGAATTGCACCCAACAGTATACGATCTGTAGAAGCCAACATTAGTAAGTTAAAGGATTACTTCAATGCTTCCAATACTACCCAATTGGTCTATATAGCGACAAGTATGGGGGTTATTTAAAATGGACCATCTTTTTACTTATTTGTTGACCCAACATAATAATTAGAGGGTTTTCTCAGTTCCATCCAAATGCACTTGGAAGAATATAATTAAAGCTCGAAATCCCTATCAGACATTTTATGCTTCCCTAAAAAGGTAGAAGGGAAACAATTCACAATCAACCTAAACTGTCCGTCAAAGTAGGAAAAAATGTTAAGGCCGGTTTCACAACATACCCCACTAATACTATCGTCCCCTGGACTTATTATATTTAACTGGATATAAAGTTATATGCCAAATACCTTCCTAAATATGAAGCACTCAATACATCACGCCATTATTGTCGTTTTGGCAATAATCTATTCCATTCACTCCTGCAAATCCCCAAAAGAGAACGAGCCAAACAAGGCTCTTCCCAATATAGTTCTAATAAATGTAGATGATTTGGGATGGAAGGATTTAGGGTTTATGGGCAGTGAGTATTATGAAACACCCCATTTGGACGCTTTGGCCAAAGAAGGTATGGTATTTTACAATGCTTACGCAGGAGCTGCAAATTGCGCCCCCAGCCGTGCCTGCCTCCTATCCGGACTTAATACTCCGCGACACGGCGTTTATACAGTGAGCCCTTCGGATAGGGGCAATCCAAAGACACGAAAACTTATTCCAATAAAAAACACTGACCATCTAAATGACAGCATATACACACTCCCCAACATGCTAAAATCGGCCGGATATATTACCGGAAGTTTCGGGAAATGGCACGTAGGGAACGACCCTAAAGAACAGGGGATAGATGTAAATGTTGGCGGAAGTGCCAGAGGAAACCCAGGAAGCGGGGGCTACTTTTCGCCATATAAAATAGATCATATCACCAATGGCCCCGATGAGGAGTATTTAACGGACCGCATTACCAAAGAGGCCATCTCTTTTGTAGAAAAATACAAGGACACCACCTTTTTTCTCTACCTCCCCTACTATACCGTACATACCCCAATTATGGGTAAAGAGGAACTGATTGATAAATTTAAGGACAAAAAGGGATCCAATGGACAAAACAGGGCCGATTATGCCGCTATGGTGGCCTCTATGGATGAAAACGTGGGCAAACTACTTTCCTCACTAAAAGCAAACGGACTGGAAAAGAATACTTTGGTAATATTTACCTCGGACAATGGTGGCATTAGGGCCATATCCGAACAAAACCCCTTACGTGCAGGAAAAGGTTCTTATTATGAAGGAGGCATACGCGTACCTCTACTGATGAAATGGCCTGGAAAAATAGAACCCAATTCCAGCTCTGCCGCCCGTGTAAGCAATCTGGACTTTTACCCCACCCTACAAAATATTGTAAGCCCAGAGAAAAAGGCTTTGCTACTGGACGGAATTGACCTCAAACCCATTTTTGAGGACAAAACCCAAGTGGAAAGGGACCTATTCTTTCATTTTCCTATCTACCTTCAGGAATACCAGGGTTTACAGGATGGTAGTCGCGACCCATTGTTCCGTACCCGTCCTGGCTCAGTAATTATTTCGGGCGATTGGAAACTGCATGAATATTTTGAAGACGGCGAGTTGGAACTTTTCAATTTAATAGATGACCCAAGTGAAGAAAATAATGTTGCCGAACAAAATCCGGATAAAGCGCAGGAGCTCCAAAAGAAACTAATGGAATGGCGTGTCACAACCAATGCCAATGTTCCAAGCCAAAGCAATCCAGAATACGATGCCGCTTTTGAACAACAGATGATCAAGGAAAAAAGTCTGCGATAAAAATTCCTACTTTCTAGATTGCACGGTCATTTGTTTTAGAAAAGCAATTCATTATCTTAGAAGCTAAACAAATTACCATGCCAACCTACCACCTCAACGTCAACAGTTCCCGAAAAATGGTCGAGACTGAAGCCGACACCCCTTTACTATATGTCTTACGAGACTATCTGGAACTTAATGGTCCAAAATTTGGTTGTGGACTTGCACAATGTGGGTCGTGCAAAATCCTCGTGAACGGAAAGTCCATCAACAGCTGTATGATTCCAATATCCTCTATTGGGGATGCTGAAATAATCACCTTGGAAGGACTTACTACCAATAAAGGTAAGCTACATGCCGTGCAGCAGGCTTTTGTGGACGAGCAGGCTGCCCAATGCGGTTATTGCCTCAATGGTATGGTGATGACCGCGGTTGGACTTTTAAATTCCAACTCAAACCCAGATGAGATGGAAATCAAAACTGCACTGCAGGGTAACCTCTGTCGCTGCGGAACACATACTAGGATCATCCGAGCTATTAAGACCGCAGCCAAAAGCCTATAATTTCAATCTGCCATGACAGCAATACCACTTACAACCAGAAGAAAATTTATCAAAGACTTGGGCTATATCAGCGTGGGATTTACATTGTTTGGAGCCTGCTCGGGTGTGGAAGACCCCATAATGGCCGCCCGACTAGATTATGATGGGAAACTACCAGGCAGTATGGGCCGTGCCAAAACCGTAAACGCCTGGTTGGAATTATTGGAGGATGGCACTATTAGGGTACTATCTGGAAAAGTAGAATTGGGACAGGGCATCCGCACTGCTATCCAGCAGGTGGCTGCCGAAGAACTGGATATGGATCTGGAGAAGGTACAAGTTCATCTGGCAGAGACTGGTGTCACCCCTAATGAGGGCTATACCGGTGCCAGCGCTTCCATTCAGAACAGTGCCATGTCTGTTCGCTATGCAGCAGCTACAGCTAGACAGGAATTATTGCTCTTGGCGAGTAAAAAACTGAATACTGCTGTTGATAATCTGTTGCTTTACAACGGCCTAGTTAAATCTAAACAAAACAAAGAATCCTTGACTTTTGCCGAGATACTTGATGGCGAACAGATAGAAAAAGAAGTAATGCTTCCAATTCCCATAAAAGACAACAGCGAACATCGCTATGTTGGCAAAGCTATCCCAAGACCAGAAATAGAAGAAATGGTAAGGGGGCAGGCGACCTACATTCAAGACCTGCGCTTCTCCGGTATGGTGCATGCCAGAGTGGTGAGACCTCCGGGATATACTTCCCAACTGATTTCTTTGGATGACACCGGTTTAAAATCAGAAGTTTCAGGAATTATTAAAACGGTAAGAAAAGGAAGTTTTGTGGGCGTAATTGCTGAAAGGGAATACCAAGCTGTAAAGGCAGAAAAATATCTGAAGGAACACTCTATATGGACGGCCCCCATACCCTTCCCTAAATCTGAAAATCTCTACGCACATATTAAATTGATTGCCTCCAGCCCGGAAACAGTGAAAAACGAAGGTGATGTGGCAGCAGCATTTGAAGGCACTGAAACCCTTAAAGCAACATATACCAAACCCTATATTAAACACGCCTCTATGGGCCCCGCCTGTGGAATAGCGATGTTTGACGGTGAAATATTGCATATCTGGTCCCACAGTCAAGGAATATATCCCATGAGGGAAGCCTTGGCGACCATGTTGAATATGGAACCCGATAAAATTCATATTAAGAGTGTCCCTGGAGCAGGGTGTTTTGGCCATAGCACTGCCGATGATGCCGCGGCCGATGCAGCACTTTTGGCCATGGAATACCCCAATACCCATATTAGGGTGCAATGGTCCAGACATAATGAGCACTTGTGGGATCCCTATGGTCCGGCCATGATCACCAAATTGGAAGCCAGTCTGGATAAAAACAATAAAATAAACTCATGGAAAACCGAGGTGTGGACCGACTCCCATAGCACACGCCCAAACAAGGATGCCGGAACGGTATTGGCCGCCAGGTATTTGGAAAACCCATACCAGATGAAGTCGAGAGGGTATTTGGGAGGAGGACATAGAAATGCAGATCCATATTACGGCATTCCCAATATTACCGTGAATGCACACTACTATGATGGACCCTTTCGCACATCCTCTTTGCGTAGCCTAGGATCGTTTACCAATATTTTTGCCACAGAATCGTTTATGGACACTTTGGCCGAAAAGGCAGGCCAAGACCCCTTGGAATTCCGACTAAACCACTTGGAAGATGAAAGGGCCATAGCGGTAATCCAAAAAGTGCAAGTCCTTACCAGCACACAAAATAACGAGGATGGCAAAGGGATTGGGTATGCCTTTATGAGGTATAAAAATACGGACGCCTATATTGCCGTTGCGGCCAAGGTTACGGTGGATAAAAATAACGGTAATGTGGGTCTTATTAAAATGTGGGCAGCGGTAGACTTAGGGGAGGTAATCAATATGGATGGACTCACCAATCAAATTGAAGGCGGGATGATCCAAGCAGCCAGCTGGACCCTAAAAGAGGAGGTGACGTTCAATACAACAGAAATAAATAGTACAGATTGGATAAAATATCCCATTCTAAAATTTTCCGAAGTCCCTGAAATGGAGGTGGCCATTATCAACCGCCCAAGCAAAGACGTCAAAGGTGCCGGGGAAGTCCCAGTTCCGCCAACGGCTGCAGCAATAGCCAATGCCATCTATAATGCCTCTGCTATACGTATTTATGATCTGCCGATAACGCCAGAGAAAATTTTAAATGCATAGTCAAATCGAGTTTCCACTTTGGTCTTATAATAATAAACAAGGCAGGCCTGCCGTAGGCAACCTCGCGCCATCAAGGGCTTCTTACCCCTTCCAGCTTATGCTGTGTTGAAGTTAACATCCCAGTCATTTCGACAGAGCGAAGTATGAGCGACGAGAAACCGAAGGTTCACGAATACCCATAAAATAAAACGGCCATGAGCTAAATCACACTAATTACTCAACTTATAGACTAATTGAACTTTAAACTTCTCAAAAAAAACATGAAAACTAAATAACCTTCAAAAAAATCCAACTTGTGTGACTTCTCCTCATCCCGAAAAAAAGGACTCTGTCATATTGACTCCCACAGTCGCCAACAAGGGCCTACCCCTTCCGGCTTCTCCCCTGTCGAAGCCACCTTCCCCTAATTAGGGGAAGGAGCTATCTTTTTAGTTGTTTCGGGGTTCCTTCTTGGAACTTCCAGTTTAATAAATGCTAATAACAAGCTCCTTCCCTTGGACCTGTGCTGAGTGGAGCCGAAGCATAAGGGAAAGTGGAGCCTCGGCCATAAGCGGAGGGGACGGAGGGATTGAAAGTCCTAATATTTTTTGGACTGTTCAATATATTTATCATCAAGTTCTTTGGAATCCTTATATTTTACCCTAAGCTGGGCGAGTTTTTCCTTGAGCTCTTTCACGATATCCGCATATTCCGGATCATCATAAACATTGTTCAATTCCTTTGGATCTTTTTTGCGATCATATAATTCCCATTCATCCACATCGTAATAAAAATGGGCCAATTTATATTCCTTGGTAACTATGCCGTAGTGGCGTTTCACCATATGCACACTGGGATATTCATAATAATGGTAATAAACGGCTTCCCGATTCCATTGGTCAGATTTTCCTTTTAACAATGGCATAAGGCTTTCCCCCTGCATATCTTCCGGTGCGGTGATTTGGGCCGCCTCCAAAAAGGTTTGGGCAAAATCCAGATTCTGTACCATTTCCTCCTCTGTGGTTCCCGGTTTAATTTCATTGGGCCAACGGATCAACAAGGGAGTCTTAAAGGACTCATCGTAAATAAAGCGCTTGTCGAACCAACCATGCTCCCCTAAATAGAACCCTTGGTCTGAGGTGTAGACCACTATGGTATTTTCGGCCAATCCATTCTCGTCCAAGTAATCCAGTACCCTGCCCACATTGTCATCCACAGAGGAAATACTTCCCAAATAGTCCTGCATATACCGCTGGTATTTCCATATCATTTTTTCCTCGTCCGTCATGGTAGGCCATTTCTCTTTAAATTCTTGGTTTATGGCGTCTATAATAGGTTTGTACTGACTCTTTTGTTCCTCGTTTCCGCGATTGAATTCATTGTTCACATCGGCTTGGGACCCTTCAACAAATGGCTCCACGTCCCCCATGGCCTCCAAGGTTTCTGGCCATATCTTGCTGTCATGACTATATTGCATATGGTACAACAAATTCATTTCGGCAGTTTTGGCAGCGGTACCTCTATTGGAATAATTATCAAATAAAGTTTCCGGCAGGGGAAAGGTTTTTTGGGTGTACTCCTTAAACTTATCTGCCCTTGGCCACCAAGGTCTGTGCGGGGCTTTGTGCAAATACATTAAAAAGAAGGGCTTGTTGGGATCGCGTTTTTTATCCAACCATTCCAAACTCATATCTGTAATGATATCCGTTACATAGCCAGTAATAGTGGTATCTCCCTTTTGGGTAATAAAGTCCGGGTTAATATAATGTCCCTGCCCTGGCAGGATCATAAAATCGTCCACTCCCTTGGGGTTGTTCCCAAAATGCAGTTTCCCGAACATGGCCGTTTGGTACCCCGCCTTCTGAAAAATTTGCGGAAAGGTAACCTGGGTGGTATCAAAGGGATTGTGATTATCTATTTTCCCATTAATATGGGTATGTTTTCCGGTAAGTATAGTGGCCCTGGAGGGTGCACAGATGGAATTGGTAACGCTGGCATTTCTGAACAACATGCCCTCCTTGGCCAAACGATCAATATTTGGGGTTTGGATCAAATGATCGCTATAAGCACTAATGGCCTGATAGGCATGGTCATCGGACATGATAAACAGGAAATTGGGTTTCAGTGGCTTCTGCTCTTCTTTCTCTGCACAGCTGTGCAAACACAAAAGACATAGTGTAAAAAGGGAAAATAATGGTAGTGCTTTCATAAAGAATGATGGTTTAAATAAGATCACTAATATAGGAAACAAAAAATATATTTGATTTTGACTTAAGGTCTTACAAAAATTAAAGAACCAGCCAAAACTGTATGCCTTTCTAACGGAACCTCTTTATTTTCTTCCTTCGGAAATCGAATAGATACACGGTGAATAAGAATGGGATAATTTTATGAAAAAACCTTTTTATGTTGAAAATACGGTACTCTTTAGATTTTTTCACCATTAAATAAACCAATTAAAAATCAGCATCATAAACGGTAAAGCTTCGAATAGCACCTTTATGTTCCACGCTCTTATAGGATAGCCTAAGTTTATTTGTTCTGATTTTTTCAAAGGTCTGAATTCGTTTCCTTCCAACACTTTGTCCTTTTGCAATGCTTACCCATTTCCCCTTTATATAGGCTTCCACATTGTACTCCTTTATAAATTGCCCTAACCGAAGTTGTTCTTCAATTACCAAAAGGTTCATGGTTTTCTTTTTAGGGAGATTTATGAAAATTTCACTTTCCTGTGAAAGATCTGTTGCTTCTGCCCTGCCCAAGGGGTTGGAATACACCTTGTCTATCGCCACACCCAATTCCTTTAATCGTTGCACTTCCGGTTCAGGAATTAATCCATTGGTATCCGGTGTCATATTGATAAGGATATTGGACCCTCTTCCTATGGTTTCCAGATATACTTTTTTTAAGTAATCCAAACTCCTTAAAGTACTATCGGAATTAGGGGTCCAAAACCACTTCTCCCTAGGATGTATATTGGCCTCAGCTGGTATCCAACCTGCATTTTGTGGCCCTACCCAGTGGTCAAATCCCTCCCCGGGCTCCAGAACATTCCAAAGCGGATAGGCAGCCCAACCTTGCTCGCTGCCCGACCATCGCACATCTGGTTTTGTACCTCCCATGACCAAAGCATTGGGCTGCAAATGTTCCACCATAGTTCTAATGGCATCGCCATAAGCGGTACCTAATGGTTTCATGGTCTTGGGATCCACAACATCCCAGCCGAAAGGGTCATAGGCACCATCAAACCACACATAAGATACTTCACCATAGTTGGTCAACAATTCCCTCAATTGTTCCAGAAATACAGGAAAGTAGTGGTGAATATTACCTACCAACTTTCTTTCCCCCTGGGGATCGGGTGTACTGGTTACCCCAAAATGTTTATCCCCGCCCGAAATATATAGCCCAATTTTAATATCATTGTTCCTACAGGCCTCAACAAATTCCGCAACAACATCTCCCTTACCATTTTTCCATGGCGATTTTTTAACGGAGTAATCAGTGGTTTTCGTGGGCCATAAACAATACCCATTATGGTGTTTGGCAGTTAAAACAATGTGTTTTGCCCCAAACGATTTGGCCGTCTTTACCCATTGTTCCGCATTTAGTTGCGACGGATTAAAAAGATCCGCAGCCGGCACACTCATAAAATCCGATGCTATATAAGTAGCTGGACCAAAGTGAACAAAAGCACCCATCTGTCTTTCTTGATAGTCTAATTGCTGGGGAGTAGGTTTTCTGCGTATCTCTTTATTGGAAGTTTTGGTATTCTCCAGATTGTTCTGGGGCGATATCAGAACCGGAGTCCAATCCCCTTCATGTTCTGGGGGCTCTGAGGAAACTTCATCGGTTTTTTTAAAAAAATGCTCAAATAATTGTCTGGGTGCCCCATCATATGTTGCCCATTGCAAATCTCCGGCTGTAGTCTGGTCACTTCCTGTAAAATAAAGAATAGTTCGCCCTTCAAAATAGCATAGTTCAACATCGGAAGCATTACTTTCACTAATTCTTTGGTCTATTAAAGGAATATTTTTATGGGTAGGGTCAAAGCTTATAAAAGGTCTCCCAGCCGGTGCATCCTCCCAATGAACCAAATCTTTGGAGCGTGTAATTCGGGTTTCATAACCAGGCTTCAAAGTCTCCAAATAAAGTGTATAATACCAGTCCCCTTCGTAATATAGGGCAGGGCCGCCCACATATTTATCCACACCATACAGGGCTTCGGGAATTGCTTCCCAATTTGTAAGGTCGGTCGATTTCATATACCTGAAGGTAAACGGCTTCCAGCGCTTATCATTGGTTTCATAAAGTAGAATAAACTCATTTTTGCCCCGGCAGACTGCTGTGTTAAAAAAAAATTCTCCCTCGGCCGCCCGCAGTACCACTTGGGGTTTGGTCCAATTTTTTAGATCTGAAGAACTTGTCATAGTAATCTCTGTAATATGCCGCCAAGGCTTGCCCTCTCCGTAGTTACCGGCAAAAACATAAACACGATCGTTCCAAACCAGAGCGGTACCGAACCCGTGGTTCTTTAATGGCTCCGAAACAATATTGCCGGATTCCACCTCCCTGATACGTACCTCATCCTCATGAAAATAATCCCCTGGCTTGGTCCCTGGAATGTCCCAAAACCGCTGGTTATTCTCCAAGAGGTAAAGTTTGTCCCCAAAAACAAAAGGGGAGGTTTCTACCAAGGGAGACCCCAGTCGCCCCCTCTTTTGAATAGGATTTTGAAAGGTATTTTGGGCCAACGAAGTACCGCCCAGAAATACCATCGTTAAACCACAAAGGATATATTTAAATAAGACCATGATATGATTATTTATAGAAAATAAAGCTAAGGCTAAATCCAAGGAATAGCTACACAGATTTAATCCTATACCAATGTATTTTTGTCCTTGGAGCTAAAGTCTTAAAACTTTCCGGAACAATCTGGTGCGAACTATGCAATCGAAACTTATTACACGACCCAAACATTGGAATAACCAAAAGATACAAATTGTAATTAATGCTTTGAAGTTAATTGGAGTATTTAAGCTTATGGCGCGTTAGTGGTTAACGTTGTAGGCTTTTTTGATAAGTCCATAAAGTTGGTCTCTTCATAAATGTAATTATTCTTTCGATATAAAAAACATCTAGTTAAGCAAAGGCTTACAAAGGAGATATCATTCTTTTTTCACTACCCATTTTATTCCTTCTATAAGATGTTGTCGTCCAAAATCAGTATCCAATGAACGAATGTCATGCCCCAACTCTGTATAGAAAAATCTTCCACCGCCCCAAACGCGGGTCCATGCTATAGGATGATCTTTTCCCATGGCCACGCCTCCTCTAGTCTTGAAATATTCCCTGACCGGTTCGTATGTGGATTCATCCACCCTAAGTAAAACCTGCACTCCAGGCAAACCGGTAACGGTGTTGGTGTGGTTAGTCCAATCCGCCTCGTACCAAAACTCTTTGCCCATCCCCTTAACTGCAGGATGATCCATCGCGGCAGAATCAACTACCACTTTCGCTTTTAGGAATTCAGAATCACTATTAAAATCACAACCGCCCAATTCCATTATCCAGGGCCAATTTTCCTGATGCACCAACAATGCATGTAAACCAACAATAGCTCCCCCGTCTTTATACCATTCCTCTATGGCATTGCGTTGATCTTCATTGAAAACTTTGTCCAGTACATTTGCATTGTTAAACAGCAATACATCATAATAGCTCAGTTTTTCCTTGGATATATCACTTCCTGTTTCACTTACATCTATCTGCATATTGTGTTCGGAACCTAGCCTTACAATCCAACCATTTACAATGGGGATGTCCGGATGACGGAACCAACCTGTACCGGAAAAAAGTAAAACCTTTAATGTTGTTCCCTCTCCCATGCCATTGCGTTCATGCATTTTCTTTTGATGGTCAACATCAAGATGCTCTTGCGCAAACAATTGAAAGGTAGACAAAAACATTAACCATAAAAAAATGGTTGAAACAATATGGGTTCTTTCGCTTTTCATAATTCTTTTGATGTAAGCAGATGTTTACTTAACATCTGTTTCAATAAAAATAAGTGTTTTAAATAAGATATTACTTATGATTTCTAAAGATAAAAATACTTCATTCATAGACCTTAAAACTGCCAAAAAAAACAACATGGATATAGAAGATTTGCTATATTGGGAACTTTAACAACAATCAAGTACCAAAAATAACCTGCCATAAACTCAAACCGTACAACCTAATGTTTAAAATTAATCATAGCATAATTCTCAACACTTGTGCAATCCTTTTGTGCACCATCACTATAATAAGTTGCCAAACAACACCGAAAGAGGAGCTGCCCCCCAATATTGTATGGATCACTTCTGAGGATAATTCCAAACACTATCTAAAGCTTTTTGACGAGAATGGTATTGCCACCCCGGATATTGAATCCTTGGCAGAACATGGCCTGATATTTAATCGTGCATTTTCCAATGCCCCGGTCTGCAGTGTTGCTCGGTCCGCGATTATATCCGGTTGCTACGGACCGCGTATAGGAGCTCAATTTCATAGAAAGATCGCTACTGTCCCCATGCCCGATTCACTAAAAATGTTTCCTGCCTATCTAAGGGAGGCAGGTTATTACACTACCAATAATAGCAAGGAAGATTATAATATATACAAAACCGAAGGAGTTTGGGACGAGTCTTCAAAGAAGGCAAGTTGGAGAAACAGGGGTGAAAATCAACCTTTTTTCCATGTTTTTAATATTGGGGTCTCTCATGAATCCAGTATGCACTTTTCCGCCGAAGACATGGAAACCAACACTCCTGAAACGGATCAAAACTCTTTTGAAATTCAACCCAACCACCCCAATACTGATTTATTTAAATACACCAATGCCCTATACCGCGACAAAATTAGGGAAATGGACCGCCAGGTTGGGGAAATAATCAAGGAACTAAAGGAAGATGGCCGCTTGGATGATACCTTCATTTTTTACTATGGGGACCATGGAGGTGTACTACCGGGAAGCAAGGGTTACCTCTATGAAACGGGACTCCATGTTCCCATGGTAGTCCACGTTCCCGAAAAATACAAACACCTTGTAAATAGTCCTGTTGGCAGCTCCGTAAACGGTTTTGTAAGCTTTATTGATTTGGCACCAACAGTATTAAACCTTGCAGGCATAGATATCCCGAAAGAAATAGATGGAAAGGCCTTTTTAGGCAAGGATATAAATGCTGAAGAGTTAAACTCACGGGATGAGACCTATAGTTATGCAGATAGGTTCGACGAAAAATATGATATGGTAAGGGCCGTACGAAAAGGGAAGTATAAATATATTAGAAACTATCAGCCCTTTAATTTTGATGGCTTAATGAACAATTATCGTTACAAGCAATTGGCTTACCAAGAATGGCAGTCTTTGTATGACAAGGGAGAGCTCAACGAAATACAGTCGGCCTTTTTTGAAAACCGTTCGCCAGAAATGCTTTTTGATATTGATACCGACCCCTATGAAACCAAAAATCTGGCCAATGATCCAGAACATAAGGCTACACTATTGGACCTTCGAAACAGACTCAACACATGGATAAAAGGAATGCCAGATCTTTCTTTCTACCCTGAACACCATCTGATCGGCGAGGCGTTTAACAACCCGGTGGCCTTTGGACAAAAACACAAAAAGGAAATTGAAAAATATATGGAAATTGCCGATCTAGGCCTTTTGAACTTTAGGGAGGCAGAAAACTCTTTAACCCAAGCCTTGGATTCATCCGATCCCTGGGAAAGATATTGGGCCATAATTGTTTGCAGTTCTTTTGGGGAACAGGCTATTGGTATGGAGACAACAATAAGGGAAATCTCATCCGATGACCCGGAGCTGATCAACAAAGTGCGTGCCGCCGAATTCCTGGGTATCGTAAAGAAATTGGACCCATCCTTGGTAATGACAAATGCTTTGTACGCTACAGAAAAACCAAGTGAAGCCCTACTGATCCTAAATTCGATCGTGTTGATGACATCGAGCAATTACAACTATAATTTTGATATTGAGCGCGATAAGATGTCCAAAGTGGTTACCGAGGATCCTGAGGTTATGCGTAGATTGGAATTCCTAATCGTCCTTTAGAAATATCGATTGGTTTTCTTGACCTGGATAAATTAATAAAAAAGAGGCCTTATCACGGTTTTACAATATTTCCAAACGCAGCCAAAGGACAACTTACGGTAGTCATATACAAAGGATTTTGTGTGTGTCCTGAAGGATGAAAACATTCATAGGGAGCTCCGTATTCTGGTCCCTTTCTAAAATCGTTCTGGCGTAGATCGTCTATGTACTCCTCTGCCAATTGCTGGGCAAGTTTAAAATTGGTTTTGGCTATGGCATAACACACCCACCCTGTTGGAGTGCCCCAATAGGCCCCATTCTGGTAAGTGTTTTTTTGGGCCAAGGAAAATTCCCAAGCGGTGGATTCATCAAAGTCATCGGTGGTTAAAATGTGCCTAATGTTACCTTTGTAGGACAAATGCCCATTTTCGTAGGCTTGGGACAGGAATCGGCTTGTTTTTTCTGTTTCCACTTGGCTCAAGATATCGTAATATAGGGCCAAGGCCGTAGACCATACGTCAGGCTGATTTCCTTTTCCTGTTGACGCTTTTAGCATACCCCTTTCATCCATAAACAATAGCGGTATTGCCTCTTTGATCTTCCCGGCGATTAATTGGTATTTATCCGCTTTTTGTTGGTTATTCAGTTTTTCAAACAATTCGGAAAGCTCCAAGGCCGCCTTAAATTTCAATATGGACGGATAACAAAGATCGCCCGTAATGGTCATAACATCCCTAAACCCAAAATCGATGCCCCTAAAATGGTCCGTAGTGGTAACAATATGATCTTCCAATCTCGATGGTGGCACATTAAATGCAATTTCGAGTCGGTCCATAAGGCTCGTTCCATTTATTTTCTGTTCTAAAATGGTTAATTCCGACGTGGTTTTAATAAAGTAAAAGGCCATATGCACAAAGAAAAACTGATCGCCATAGGGTGGGGTCCTACCAAACTCTGGAGTGCCCTGTTCTTCAAAACTATAGGTACCCGGAAAATATATGGGCAGTCCGTCGTCCATACGGATATGATCTGCTATGGCGCCAAAGGGAATTAAAGCCCCATTTTTGGTAATCCATGTCCTATCCGCTTGGGTAGACGCTGTTAACAGTAACATATGTCTTTGTTCCTCCCTGGAAATAAATCCAGACTCCAAAGACATGGCATAATCCCTGATCCAGAAGGCCGGATAACTCCCCCTACCTCCTGGCTTAACAAGTATTCCCCCTGTATTGTTATTGCCCATTTGATCCGCAACCCGTTCTCCGGGGTAAATGCGGGAACTATCAATAATGGTTTCGGTTAGTGTTTTTAAAAATTCTAAATCCCCATCATTCAAAATAGCGTCCTTGGGCGTAAACATAGATTGTCCATGTCCAAGTAATATTATTGTTAGGAATAATAAGGGGAAAACTGTGCGCTTCATATGATTTGTTAGAGTATTTAAATTAAATTCCATTGACCCCTGAATTACAAGGATCAAACTCCAAATAGAAATTAAGTTCCCAAAACTTATTCGGGATTGTATCTCACTAAATATAAGCCAACTAAAATTTATTATCTTAACCTAAGAAAAGGGAATTTTCCTAAATTTAACCAAACAATTTTTATCCGTGTGCAAATCTTGGAGAACAAGCGTCACCAAGCTGCCCCGCTAAATTTATTTAGGCAACAGATAATGACGATATTCTGGGTTTGGCACATATCAAACAAAAAAGAATAAGCATGCAGACTATATTGGGTGCCGGAGGACCAATAGGTATTGAACTGGCCAAAGCACTAACAGCATATACCAGCAAAATAAGGTTGGTAAACAGAAATCCCGTAAAGGTAAATGAAACCGATCAGCTATTAGCTGCAGACCTTTCGGACAGAAAAAAAGTCTTTGAAGCCGTCCAAGGTTCTTCCGTTGTTTATGTCACGGTTGGATTTCCTTATAATCTTAAAATTTGGCAGCAAAACTGGCCAAAATTCATTAAAAATGTCGTCGACGCTTGTATAGAAAACAACAGTAAATTGGTGTTTTTTGACAATATCTACATGTACGATGCCAATTATTTGAATGGAATGGATGAGGAAACGCCAATAAATCCTTCCAGCAAGAAAGGCAAAGTACGTGCAGAAATTGCTGCCATGATCATGGACAAAGTCAAAGAAGGTCAACTAGAAGCTTTGATTGCCCGTTCCGCAGATTTTTATGGCCCCAACATTAAGAATTCCAGCATGCTGACGGAGACCGTATTTAAACCCTTAAGTACAGGTAAAAAAGCCAATTGGATGGCTTCCTTAAACCACAAACATTCCTTTACATACACGGCTGACGCGGGCAAGGCCACTGCCCTTCTGGGAAATTCAGCGGAGGCCTACAATCAGGTCTGGCATTTACCCACCGCAAAGAATCCGTATACAGGAAAAGAGTGGATAACAGCCATTGCAAAAGAAATGGGGGTAAAGCCCAGATTTCAGGTTGCCAGTAGCTTAATTGTAAAGATACTAGGGCTTTTTTTGCCTATAATGAGGGAAATGCCCGAAATGATGTATCAATACGACAGGGACTACGTTTTTAATTCGGATAAATTCAATAGCCATTTTGATTTTAAAACAACTAGCTATTTGGAAGGCATCAAAGCAATTGTAAAATCTGATTATAAAAAAGAACCTGTAAAAAATGATTCCTGATTTTATGCTTTTTTGACAAGTTTGGGTGAAGAATAATTACGGTGCCATTCACTTGTATGTTTGGCTCTCAATTTTTTAACAATTGTAGAATGGCACCGTTGCAATCCAAAATAATCCTTAAAATTTATGGTTGAAAAATTGTCTATATTCCGGGCAAGATTGCCTGTGGCACTATATTCTTAACGGGCTTTATGCTCTTTAAATAGGCGTATATAGCCTTTAGATCCTCATCTGGCAATTTGGAATATCCTTCCCATGGCATTGGGGGCAATAGTGGCCTACTATTGTCCAGTCCTTTGTATTTCCCCTCTTTTATGGACTTCACAAATTGCTCCTCGGACCAAAACCCTATACCCGTAGCATCCGGGGTTAAATTACCGGCAAAGGAGGTGCCCCAAGGTCCAATTGCTGCAGTTCCGTTCATATTGAAAAGCACGTAGCCCCCTACCGACTGGGGATCATATTCAGGTAAAACTTCATTGGAATCATGGCCGGATAACAGCCTGTCGGGATCCGGTACAGGACCCCTTGGGGTCATAACTTTTGGGGAGTGGCAATCGTTGCACCCTAAGGTAGCCACCAAAAACTCCCCGCGTTCTATCCTATCGGCGGCGCTGGGCAGATCTGCTTTTGCCAATTCCTTTTGTTTGGGAGAGTTGCAAGCGATTGCCATTATACCAAAAACGACAAACGCAAAAATTGTTTTTTTCATGAACTTTTAATTTTGATTTTACATTAAGGATATTTGGGCATTTGGTTTTTAATCCGACGCCCATATAAACATGGTACAGAGATTTAAATACACTTGACAAAGGAATAAAGAAAGTGTGATGCCGACAATCACATATTTATGTGAAAATTAATAGCCAAAAACCAAAGAAGGAAAACTCCGAAGAAGTACAACAATAAAATTGCTATCTTACCGTATTGAACATACCTCTATCAATGAGCCGTAATACCCCACTTCTCCAAGACAATTTTAACGGGCTACAGCACCTTGGCCTGCCCGTTTCAAATCTTGAGGCTTCCATAGCGTTTTATAGATCGCTAGGATTTAAAAGAATTATGGCCTCACAAGTAGATGTGCCTGAAGAAAATGACACCATACTCGTAGCCATGATGGAACAAAAGGGAGTAATTATTGAACTATATCAGGTGACCAGGAAGGAGATGGACGAACTTAGATCGAGGAAAGATGGCCATGTAGACCATATTGCCTTTGATGTGGCCGATGTGGACAAGGCTTTTCACGAACTAAAGGAAGCCGGTTTTACCATGGTAGAGGAGAAACCCGTTTTCCTGGACTTTTGGGAAAAGGGCTGCAAATATTTCGCAATAAGGGGTTTGGATGGGGAAAAACTGGAATTCAACCAGATTATGTGAAACTTCTTTACTCTCCGAATTTATTTGAGTGAAACGCCCTTAAAATAGGAACCAAAAATTCCTAATTGGAAATATTAGTCTACTCGTATTGACATAGATAGGAAGTTTGACCTACCGATTTCACTTTAAAAGAAGTATTTGCCGCTACTTTAAAAGAAGTGCCCGACTTAAAGGATTTCCATTCCGTTTCATTTGGCAGTAGGGCTATTAGTTCCCCTTCTACTACAATCATGTTTTCTTTTGCGGAAGTGCCAAATTCATATTCGCCGGGCTCCATTACCCCTATGGTAGATTTTCCTGTAGCGGAGGTGTACCCTAACGATTTTACCGTTCCTTCAAAATATTCGTTGCTCGAGATCATATACTTTCTTTTTATCAAATAGGTCGCAAAGATAAAGAAAGGAAGTTCAGAATGGCAATATCCTCTATTTTTTAAACCTGCCAAGCCTCTACTTTGGGGTATATAATTTCAATCCTTAAAAATACTACCCATAATTAGAACCTTATTATTGACAGGCATATCAAGGGCCGTTTTTTAGATTTTTCAGATACAAAATACTGTCTGCCAATTGATTATTAGTTTATACAGAGTTTACAGAAAGTAGACGCAAAAATTTAAACTCTGGCGTAACAACACAAAAATTCCCTACATTTAAACAAGCAATTCCATAAAATAGAGAATTTATTTAAAAAAATAAGAATGAAATACATTTTCACTGTGGTTATACTATTATCCACAATTAGCCTATGTTCCTTTACCTACAAACCCACTAAAACTTCTGTAAGTATCCAAGGAGAGCAGTTTTACATCAACAATCAAATAACCTATAAAAATAGATACTGGAAAGGCAATAAAATTGAAGGCTTACTTTTTAATTCGCGAATGGTCCAAGGAATATTCGATGATCTTAATGGCGACACCCGGGATAATTTTAAATATCCGGATTCGGGCAAATGGGATGCGGATAGGAACACCACAGAATTTGTCAACGCCATGGAGGATTGGAAGGCCCATGGCCTGTTATCCTTTACCCTTAACCTGCAAGGCGGAAGTCCGTTGGGCTATGGCAATCACGGGTGGATCAACTCAACCTTCGACAGTTTGGGCAACCTAAGGGAAGATTACCTGACTAGACTTGAAAAAATATTGAATAAGTCCAATGAACTGGGCATGGTAGTTATATTGGGCTATTTTTATTTTGGTCAGGATGAACAATTAAAAGATGAACAAGCTGTAGTAAATGCAGTTGACAACATAACAAATTGGATTTTACAAAAAGGCTATAAAAACATTCTGATAGAGATTAATAACGAATGTGATGTTAAATATGACCATACCATATTACAGCCGCAACGTGTCCATGAATTAATAAAAAAGGTTCAGGAAATAAGTGGGAACAAACTCTTGGTAAGCACCAGTTATGGCGGTAATAAGATTCCCTCCTCAGAGGTTATTGCCGCCTCGGATTTTGTGCTGTTACATGGCAACGGAGTAAATGATCCAAAAAGAATAGAAGAGATGGTGGCATTGGTTAGACAATCCGAAAGTTATTCTGCTAAGCCCATACTATTCAATGAGGACGATCATTTTGATTTTGACAAGGAGTCCTATAATTTTCTCTCTGCCACAGAATCGTACGCTTCATGGGGTTACTTCGATTTTAGAATGAAAGGAGAAGATTACACCGCTGGTTTTCAAAGTGTCCCAGTGGACTGGACTATTAGTTCTGATCGAAAAAAGGCTTTTTTCAACAAACTAAAAGAAATTACCGGGTATTAACGAATCGTTATTTTACTGCTAGATCAGAAAAGCCATTTCCAAAAACAGCATGAATGTGGATAACACCAATAGGTCTTTATTACCATGATATTGGGAACTGTCTATTTGAAGCATTGCCAACAGTTAATAACTTAAAAAAATGACGGAGAAAATAGAAAAGAATTCCAAAGAAACGGAATTAAATAACACGGCATGCAAAAACTGTAAAACTCAATTTAAGGGTAAATTTTGCCCCAATTGTGGCCAATCTGTCTATGAATTTGAAAAGCCATTTCGTTTTTTGATCGTTGATCTCGTAGGGAATATTTTCGCCTTCGATACTAGGTTATGGAAATCCATGTCATCCTTAATTTTTCGTCCAGGTAAATTTGTAGAGGAATATCTCAATGGCCATAGGGCAAGGTATATGTCCCCCTTTAGGCTCTATATATTTGTAAGTTTCTTATTCTTTTTATTATTGTCTATTTATGCCGGAAGTCAAATTCAGATCAGTGAAAAAGACAGAAATGAAATAAATTTATCATTCAACGGTCAAATAGGCTCACTTAATCCAGAGACCGATTCCCTAAAAACTAACGAATTAAATATTAGCGATAGTTCTGTTAGCCCAAAGAAATTGACCAATGCCCTTTCAAAGGTTCTAAATAACCCCAAAATGTACATGGACAGTTTTCTTAAGTTTGTATCATGGTCCCTGTTTTTTCTTATGCCCGTTTACGCCTTCTTCCTATGGCTGTTATTTAGAAAAAGTAAAAAGTATTATTACAGCCATCTTGTCCTTGCCATTAATCAACATACTTTTGTTTTTCTCCTATTTGTACTTATAATTTGCTTTAAACTTATATTCCCAATTCGGGCATATTATCCCGAGAATTACCTAATAGCCTCCATTCCTATTTACTTATTTTTCGGCAAATTACATCTCTATAAAAGGAGCTGGTCAAAAACTCTATTAAGAATGATTACCATTCTTATTTTTTATGGAATCGCACTTTTCATAACCTTATTTATGACATGGAATTTTTGGATAAAAATAGAGTTACTATAATAAGTATTTATTGTAGTTTATTAGTGACTTAGACTTTTATACCCAAATTGATGGAACACATATTAAAATGAAAAAATTGAACTTCATCTTATTACTATTGATATTATTTTCATGGCATACGTATGCTCAAAATGAGATAGCATCGAATTCAGATTACTTGAAGGACATTAAAGTAGAACTCACCAAAAAATGGCCCAACAATAGGACTATCAATTTGGTTTTTCACGGTCATTCGGTTCCAGCGGGCTATTTTAAGACCCCAATTGTCAACACCTTGGAATCCTACCCTTTTCTAGTGTTACAAACAATAAAGCAACACTACCCCTTTGCAGTAGTTAACATGATTAATACTTCCATTGGCGGAGAGAATTCTGTTAGCGGGGCGGAACGATTTGAGCCCGAAGTCCTAATCCACAACCCAGATGTGCTTTTCTTGGATTATGCCTTAAACGATACCGGGATCGGACTGAAAAAGTCCTATGAGGCCTGGAACAATATGATCCAAAAAGCTTTGATGAGAAATATTAAAATAATACTTTTAACTCCCTCCCCTGACCAACGCATAAACATGTTGGAAGCAAATAATGTACTGGAACAGCATCAAAAACAAATTCAAAACTTAGCAAGGGAAAATGGGATCGGCCTTGTGGATAGTTTCGAAATATTCAAAGAAAAAGCGATTTCCGGAGACAGTATTTCAAAATTTATGTCGCAAGTAAATCATCCAAATGCTGAAGGGCATAGACTCATTGCTGATGAAATCAACATGTATTTTGAATAACAGGTAAAATACTTGAGTGGGCCTTCATATAGTTTGAAACAAAAAATAATACCCCTCCTGAATGGAATACAGCACTAATAATTTGCTTTAAAAATTGAATTCACCAATAATTAATTCCTTTAACGTTATGACCAATAATCGAGATTCAGCACTGGAAATAAAAAAAGAAGAGTTCAAAAATATTGGTTATCAGCTAATAGATAAGATAGCTGGATTCTTGGACACAATTGATGAAAAACCTGTTACCCTGGGAGAGGGACCCCAAGCACTACAAAAACTACTGGGCGTTTCTTCCCTTCCGTACAACGGTACGGACGCAAAAGATATTATTTCCAATGCCACAGATTTATTGATGGACCATTCCCTGCTCAACGGGCATCCAAAATTTATGGGCTATATTACCTCCTCCCCTGCACCTATTGGTATGCTGGCCGATTTATTGGCGGCTTCGGTAAACCCCAATGTGGGTGCACATATTTTGAGCCCCATGGCCACAGAAATTGAAAAGCAAACCGTACAATGGCTGGCTGAATTTATTGGGGTAGGGCCAGACTATGGCGGAATATTGGTAAGTGGAGGCAACATGGCCAATTTTACTGCATTTTTAGCAGCGCGAACTGCCAAGGCCCCAAAAAACATAAAGGAAGACGGCCTGACCTCAACTTCAAAAAAATTATTGATCTATTGTTCAAAAACTACACATACCTGGGTGGAAAAAGCAGCTATTCTTTTTGGCCATGGTTCAAAGTCTACCAGATGGATCCCAACCGACGCCTCCAATAAAATGGACAACGATCTCTTGGAAAAAGCCATAAAAAAGGATTTGAAAGATGGCCATCAACCATTTATGATTGTAGGAACTGCAGGAGATGTAAGTACAGGGGTTGTAGATAACCTAAACGGCATTGCATCTATATGTAAGACTTATGATTTATGGTTCCATATAGATGGAGCCTATGGCATACCTGCCGCTATTGTTCCAGAATTAAAACAAATTTTCCAAGGTATTAAAGAGGCAGATTCCTTAGCACTGGACCCGCATAAATGGCTCTATAGTCCCTTAGAAGCTGGATGTACCCTGGTCAAAAACCCCAAACACCTTACAGACACCTATAGTTCGCATCCCGAATATTATAATTTTAGCAAAAACGAACAGGGAACAGCTCAGAATTTTTATGAATATGGACTTCAAAACTCACGTGGATTTAGAGCTTTAAAAGTTTGGATGGCATTAAAACAATTAGGAAGAAATGGATATTTAAAAATAATTAGGGAAGATATTGAACTGTCCCAATTATTTTTTCAATTGGCAGTAAACCACGAGGAACTGGAAGCTATTACCCAGAATTTGAGTATTACCACCCTGAGGTATGTGCCATTGGGTTACGGGGATAAATCCGATGGGAATGAAAAATATTTAAACACCTTAAATGAGGCCCTATTGGATAAGCTGCAACTAGGTGGCCAGGTATTTCTCTCCAACGCCATAGTAAATCATAAATATTGCTTACGCAGCTGTATTGTAAATTTTAGGACCTCTAAAAAAGACATAGAGGAAATCATTGAAATAATAGTTAGGGAAGGAAAGGAAATGCATCAAAAATTAACCACAAAATAAGTTAAGATTGAATCAATGGGATTGGTCCCAACCTAAATGGAAACTAAATTTAACTATCATTCAAACTGCAATCAAAAAACCTAATTAAATGACAGCAAAAGACAACCACATCAACTATGTAGAGCTCAAGGCCAAAGACCTTGAAAAAACTAAAAAATTCTACACTGCAGCCTTTAATTGGACCTTTACGGACTATGGCCCTACCTATATCGCCTTTTCGGATAGTGGATTGGAAGGAGGATTTGAAAAGACTGAAAATGAAATAGTGAACGGTGCCCTGGTAATTTTATATCACAAAAATCTTGTTTTCGTAAGGGATAAAATAATCGAGGCTGGTGGTGATATTACCAAGGATATTTTTTCTTTTCCAGGAGGTCGTAGGTTCCATTTTAAAGACCCTTCCGGCAATGAGCTTGCAGTATGGTCGGATCAATAGAACTATCATCGCCAATCTATCACAACCGGTTACAAAAGGTGGATTCTAAGTAGATATGATACCCCCAACCTTGTTATTCCCCCAAAGTTTTCGCATATTTATATATGGGATTTTTTAATCATTGGATAAGTTTCTAAAAATGATTCCATTTAACACGGCCTAAAGCCGACTTTATGAATCCAGAAGCCATAAAAATATCGAGAATAACAAATAAGACCGTTTCTGAAAAGGACGGAAAATATTATTCTGTTTTTTGGATTCAGAACGGAGTAAAATCCCTTGAAATAGACAGGGTTTCCTACAATAATGTATCTAATTCAATTTTCTTTCTTCACCCTAGTATCAATTGGAAAATTTCAAAAGAAAATAGCACCACATCTTCCGGATATATCCTGTACTTGTCTAAGGAAATACTGGACAATCCCTTATTGAGCAAACTACATATAAATGAAATCAGGCTTTTTACCACGGAGGAAATCCCAAAAATTAATTTATCCCCGAGTATTGAAAAAAGAATTCAGTCTATTTTGGAAATGCTTGATGAACTGATCGGTTCTGAACTGAACCATAAGGACGATGCCATAATTTCCCTCTTGAATACCATTTTTGTCTATTGTGATGGTCAGTGCAATATCAAATCCGTTATTTCGGAAAACGATGCAAAAAAGGCAATCGTCTATAAATTCAAAAAACTGGTGGACAAGTGGTTTGCCAAGTACCATAAAGTGAGTGACTATGCGGATCTGCTCAATGTTTCAGACAACTATTTAAATGAATGCATAAAAGAAACCATTGGTGTAAATGCCAAGGCGGTTATAACCGAGAAAAGAATAATGACTTCAAGGCACGCTTTAAAATTTACGGATAAGACCGTAAAAGAAATATGTTTTGAATTGGGCTTCTCTTCCCCTGATTACTTCAGCTATTTCTTTAAAAAGCATACTGGTGTAACTCCGTCTATGCTCAGACAGAACTAAATCCTATAAAATCTAAGGATTTACCCAGTTTTTCGCATTCCCTTGCGCTACCTAATATTGTAAGTTGCTACTACTAAAAACAATATTATGGATAGGAAAAAATTTTTAAAGACAACAGGAGTAGGATTGGGATTTGCGTTGGTCCCAGGATTGGTACAATGTCAATCATCAACTGGAGATGGCGACTATTCCGATAAATTGACACCCAAGGTCATCAGGGACGAAGAAGGAAATGTTTTAAATGTAATAGGGGATATACAAACACATAAACTTGTTGGTAGCGAAACTGGAAACCAGATTGTGGAATGGGTAGACAATGTAGAACCAGGGGTAGGCATACCTCCGCACATCCATACCCGCGAAGATGAAATCTTTAGGGTCATTAAAGGGCAGGTAGAAATAATGGTTGATGGAGCCACCACAATTTTAAATGAGGGCGATGTGGCCTTTGCACCAAAAAACATCCCTCATTCCTGGACAGTTGTGGGTACGGAAAAGGCCAAAATGATTACCTCTGCCTTCCCTGCAGGGATAGAACATATGTTCACTGAATTATCCCAATTACCACCTGGACCCCCAGACTTTCCGAAGGTTGCAGAGATATGTTCAAAACAGGGCATTACCTTTGTTTAATTTCAGAAGAAAACAGAACTAAGGTCTATTAGCACCTTCTAAAAACACAAGCGCGAAGGGTTTAAAATCAAAATATTTTATTAATAAAAACCGTAGTCACGCAGCCCAAGGCGCGACCACGGTTTTTTACTTTTTGCCCACCTTGTCATTACCGCACATTAGGCATTTCCAATGAACATATAATGTATTGGAATGTCAGTGGAATTAAGAATTCTACTTAATTAAAAAAGTTGATTTCAAGGCTCGATTCCCGACAATGGAAGCTCTGAATTTACCTAAATTCTACTTTACTGAAATTTGCCTAAGCTGCCCTAAATATTCCGCATTGAGCCCAAAATAAGTTTGCCAAGTTAAAAGTGATTGAGAAAAACTTCTTCAACCTTACAAAATATTTAATACGTTCCCCAACTTTGCACGCTAGATATTACGTACATTTAATAAACTATTTTTTACAATGGAAAATTGTTTCTTTTCCCATGACGCAGATACTACACCAATGTAGCCATGGCATTATTATGGGGATAATTTTACCCCAAACACAGTACTAATTACCACCCTTTCACCTTATTTTCAACTGGAGCAAATAAGATACAATTCAATTACGATGGACAGGTTAATCGAAATAATATTACATACGGATGATGCACTATTGGCCTTGGTGGCCGATAATGTTTTTAATGCCTATCTTCTACTTTTTTTTATAATCATGCTCGAGACCGGCCTTATATTCTTTCCATTTCTACCGGGGGACGGCCTTTTGTTTTCCGCTGGAGTGGTAGCCGCCTCTACGAATTTAAATATTTGGATATTGCTGGTAATACTTATTATAGCCGCCATTATCGGAAACCTTTTAAATTTTACCGCTGGAAAATATTTGGGCGAAAAGTTGGGACGAAGTAATAATTATTTTCTAAAAAACTACTTGATGAAAAGCTTGCCCAAAGCACAGAAATTTTATGACAAACACGGGGGAAGGGCCATAATTATAGGTCGCTTTTTCCCGATCATTAGAACCTATATTCCTTTTTTGGCCGGTATGGTCTATATGGATCGCCGTTTATTCTTAAAAAATACCATTTTAGGTGCAGTATTATGGATAAGCCTTTTCTTATTAACAGGTTTTTTTGTCGGAGAAATTACTTGGGTCAAGAATAATTATGGACTAATCTTCCTATCCTTAATAATAATTACTACTGTGCCACTAGTATTTTCCTTATTATTAAGGAAGAAATCAAATTCTAATTAATTCAATTAAGTAAGCATGGGATTTTATCAATTTAAAAAAACACAGGAAATCAATGCCAGTTTGGAAGAAGTATGGAAATTTATTTCCGACCCCGCCAATCTAAAAAAAATAACCCCGGATTATATGGGCTTTGATATCATTTCAAACGATGTACCATCCGAAATGTATGCCGGTATGATTATAAGCTACAAGGTTTCACCCTTGTTCGGAATAAAGACAACATGGGTAACCGAAATTACCCATTTAAAGGAAAATAGTTATTTTGTGGACGAACAACGGGTTGGACCATACAAGATATGGCATCATCAGCATATGATACAGCCAATGGAAAAGGGGACCCTAATGACAGATATTGTAAGCTACCAACCACCTTTGGGACTCCTGGGGAGTGTTGCCAACACCCTTATTATAAAGGGAAAGCTTAACGAAATATTCGACTATAGGACCAAGGCTTTGGATGAAATATTTTAAAAAGTGTCTCTCACTTATTTAGTGAATTAAGCTAAATTTGGGGTGTTCTGTCATCATAGTATTTGGCAAAGAAATCTTCGTCAGGACACCTTGAAATGGACTTTATTCACAACAAATTTGATTAAAGGGAAGCAACACTCTTCTTCAATATAAATTATATCTTATTAATTACCAATATTTTAGGTTGTAAGCAAATGAACGGAAAATCCACTATAAAAATCCAAGAGGGCAAAGTAGGAATGATCGGATACGGTATGTTATCCTCATTGGAGAGCCTCGAGGAAATTCTAGGTAGAAAATATGAAGATCCTATCTATTGGATACATCTTAGCGGCCTGCAGCGTGCATGGAATTTTGTAGCCCCCAATAACGATCCAAATTTTCCTGCAGAATATATAAACTATGAATCCTTTTATCTAAAAAATAACAGCGCCATACCTTACGAAAAGTCTATTTTTTTAAATATTATTGAGAATAAGGATATACGATTAAACTGTACTTTGTATTTCTTGACCCATGAGGAATTGGCATTGTTCGATCAATTTGAATTAGGGTATACCAGAATTGATGTAACGGATCGTGTTGAAGAATACAATTTTGAAAATGGCAAAGTCTATGCCTACAAGGCGCTGCCGGAATATGAGTATGATGACATTAATGACGGGGACAAAAGCATCATAGAAAAACGTTATTTAGATTTAGTATTGGCATCCTATGATAAATTGGGAAAAGAACACAAACTGGAATTTGAACAATCTACATTACCTCATGACCCCAAATTGGTGGCACCTGTAATACATAGGAAGATAAGGGAATAGGGTTTACAGGATTACGAAACACCTATTCGTATACTTAAAAATAAGAAACCCCTATTTTAATTCCCATGTTGAGCATAAAATACTGCTTAGCAAACCATTACATACGGAATCATTCCGTTCTAACAGAATAATTTACGGCGCTGTTTTAATATGATATATTTAAAAAATAGCTACATTTAATAGGCTCTATTCTCTAACAAGAAAATTGGGCCAACTCCCTCCCTAAGTATTTGAGCATCTCCCTTTTGAATTTTACATTTAAACGTCATAAAATGAAAAAAATGAAATTCGCCCTGTTAGGTGCAATGGTTTTTTTGGGTCTTATATTTATTGGCACTAGGCCATCCAATGGTCACTTTAGGGAGATAAAGGAAGGGACAATTACCAATCTCTATGATGCCTTTGGTAATAATCCGACACTTACAAAAGACTTTGGATTCTCCTGTATTACCAATTATAGGGGCAAGACCATACTATTTGATGCTGGTGGGAATGCCGACATTTTCAAGGACAATATTTCCAAACTAAATATAGATTTATCCCAGATAGATATAGTGGTTGTCTCCCATGGACATTTTGATCATTTAAACGGACTTGATTATTTGTTAAAAATTAATCCAACAGTAAAAATCTATTTTCCATTTGATATTTTTTGGGGTGCCGATGTAGCATTTGATGCTACAGGTCAAGAACCGCTAATTAAAGATTCCTTACCAACGCGTATGCAGTATTTTGACGGCAGGGACACCAAATTCACCATTGAACAAACTGGCAGATTTTGGAATTCTAACATGGAATACATAAAATCCTCCAAAGAAATTCTTCCAGGATTGACGTTCATTGCAACCAATTCATCCTATATGGGATATTTTTCTTGCTATCCTGGAAAAGGTTTTGTGGAAGGCGGATTCGACCAGGAAAAAGAGGCTTGTAAAAACACCAATCTTCCTGAATTGTCCTTGGCCTTGAAAACGGCAGATGGACAAGTGCTTATCGTTGGCTGTTCGCATACAGGGATAGAAAATATCCTACAGAAAACACAAGAGGTAACCAAGGACAAAATAAGTTTGGCTTATGGAGGCTTACATATGCTACCATTTAATAGAGAACAAACAACTAAACTGGTGAAAGTAATAAAGAATGAATTTAAGGTAGAAAAAATTGCCCCCGCACATTGTACAGGCCATCTTGCCTTTAAAATTTTGTCCAACTTTTACGGCGAAGATTATATATACGCCGGTTTAGGCGAAACTATAGAGTATTAATTAACAAAGAAACAATAGAGCTATCCAGACTTGATCCAATCCCTTTTTAAGCCTTGGATTACCGCTTAAGATTCGGTATCCCTGTTATCCTAGAGATGATCACCCTTTTCCAACTTGATCTTTTTTCAAATACAATTTGTCAAAAATATTAATCAAAAAGTGGACGGACACGATGAACAAAAGTATAAAGAGATATTCATTAAAAAAGTTATCCTTGGGAGGGAAACTGGGGACGTATATTTTAAAGGAAACTAGATAGTTTATATAACAGCTGAACCCCAAAAGCAGCAAAAACCGCCAATCTTTTAGACCACTTAGATATACTCTGACTCTCAAAAGCGATAACAATTCCTTTCCAAACAATTGCCCGGCCATAGGCCATAAAAAAATAAGTGGCAAGGCATATAATCTGGTTTCCCTGGCCAAGGCAGCTACCATTACAATAGGTGTATTAATTACCACTGCCAGTAAAAAAGCCTGAACGTAATTTTTTTCCAATGCAGTAAAGACCTTGGGCTTATTGCTCATATAAAGAAAATATAGACCAGGACCTAAAACCAAGAAAAAAGAGACTATTGATTCTACAGAACTGGCATAAGTCCCAAAATTTTGAAAATAACAGCTCAGCCTGTTGGCGGCCACCTCTGACGTTTCTTTCCAAATATCTGTAGTCCACAAAAATGTCCCCAAATAAATTGCGTATAGCGGAAGGGGAACAAAGAGCAGGAGCAATTTTCTTTTTACGGACATGGACCACATATTCTTGGCCTTTAAACTAAAACCTGAAAAAATAATGGCCAATCCGGGCATAAGAAATACAGTACTTTCCCTGGCAATAATTGCCAATAAAAATATAGGAATATAATACAGCCACTTTTCACGGATCAAGGCCAAAATACCAAGCATGATCAAACAATACTGAAGTGGCTCATCATAACTGAAGACGGGTGGAAAAAAGGCGAATAGAATCGAAAATGTCAAAAAATAAGACACTTGGTTAAATAATGCCTGACCCTTGGAAGCATTAAGTGCAATGGAAAGGATATATACCAACAATCCACTGAAATACAACAATAATAGGTTTACCAGTACAAAGGACTCCCCTAGGGTAATTCCAAAAATACCCGAGGATCCCTCGATTAACAAGGAAGTCAACGGCCGTCTCGCAAAGGGTGCAAATTCCTGATGATATCTAATTTGGGATGCCAAAAACACATTGGATAGTTCGGTGTTATTTTCATTCAACATACTATCTGAAACTGGTAACATGTGAATACCATAGATCAGTAGCACAAACAGAAAACTAACAAGATAAGGCCAATAGTTTTTCATACTATAATTACCAATGGAAGGCTTAAAAGTAAACAAAACATTAGTTGGTTGTCATTATGCCAAAAATTTATTCTATCCTTAACTTGAAAACATAGTTATCACCTGGGGCGGATTAAAAGGTGGTATTCCCATTGCCTTGTCATCGGGACCTTTACTTGGTCTTATTTATGTTGTGGTAGTCCTTTCAATCCTAGTACAGGGTTTAACTGTAGGTAAACTGGTGAACAGGTTATCCCAACTAAACTAATTTTTCGGTTATAGCAGTGACTTCAAAGCCAGCCAAGCCATTAATCCCCCTCCTGTTTCCAATGCCGATTCATCTATATTGAAGGTTGGGGTATGTAAGCCAGAGGTAATGCCCTTTTGTATATTCCCTACCCCCAACAAATAAAAGCAGGCCCTATTTTGTTGGGAATAATAAGCAAAATCCTCGGCAGCCATCCATAAGTCCAGGTCTACCACATTGTTAGAACCCAGGTAGTCTATTGCTCCCTTCTTCATAGCATTCGTCAATTCCTCGTCATTTTTTAAATGTGGGTATCCCCTTGGTATATCTACTATGCATTCCGCACCCATACCTTCTACGATGGATTTCACCAACTTAGTGAGTTTTTCAATCGCCTCTGTTCTCCATACCTCATCATAGGTTCTAAAAGTACCCTCAATGGTTACCTTATTCGGGATAACATTATTGGCCCCATCCCCAACAATACGACCAAAGGACAAGACGCTGGGAGTTTTGGGCGATGCCATTCTGCTAACCACCTGCTGGGCCGCCACAATAACATGGGATGCAATGAGAATAGGGTCTATACATTCTTCTGGCACGGCGGCATGACCGCCTTTTCCAATAATGGTGATATAAATCTCATCCATACTGGCCATAAATAGTCCAGATCTAAAACCTACTTTCCCGGCAGGAAGGTTGGGCATTACGTGTTGTCCTAAATGGGGAATTGGCCCCAAGGCATTATGGGCAGTCTCTTTCATTACCAAGGTAGCCCCACCGGGCATTAGTTCCTCCCCTGGTTGAAATAATAATTTTACCTTTCCAGAAAAATCTTTCCTAAGCTCCCAAAGAATTTTAGTGGTCAGCAAGAGGGAAGTCATGTGTACATCATGTCCACAGGCATGCATAATCCCATTATTTTGGGAGGCGTATTCCACTGTATTTTCTTCCTGTATGGGAAGGGCATCCATATCTGCCCTTAAAAGGATGGTTTTGCCCGAAGCCTTTCCATTTATTGTAGCCATTAAACCAGTTTTGGCAACAGATTCAATTTCGGTGATCCCAATTTCCAAAAGCCATTCCCGCACATAGGCACAGGTGTGGTGCTCTTGAAAAGAAAGTTCGGGGTACTGGTGCAGATGTCTCCTTACCTTAACAAACTCTGAAGTGTGTGCCTGGGCCAATTGTTTTATTCTGTCCTTAATATTCATATAACTATTGTTATGCTACAATATTACAATATAAATTCGTGCATTTTCAGGGACAAAAGACGGAAGGGATCCAGCACTTAACATAAATCCTTCCAACGTTCTTCACCCCTTCCGCCCCAATCCACTAAAACGTGGACCGGGACACCTTCCCCTTCTAGGGGAAGGAACCCATTATTCCATATTATTTCTAACATTATCCCGTATTTTATTAAAAACAAGAATAACATAACTTATGCTCCTTCCCTTGGTAAGGGAAGGTGGATTTTGGACCTTTTTCAGGGACAAAAGACGGAAGGGATCCAAGACAGTACATAAATTCTTCCAACGTTCTTCACCCCTTCCGCCCCGCTCCACTAAAACGTGGACCGGGACACCTTCCCCTTCTAGGGGAAGGAACCCATTATTCTATATTATTTCTAGAATTATCCCGTATTTTCTTAAAAACAACAATATCTTTTGCTCCTTCCCTTGGCAAGGGAAGGTGGATTTTGGACCTTTTTCAGGGACAAAAGACGGAAGGGATCCAAGACAGAACATAAATCCTTCCAACATTCTTCACCCCTTCCGTCCCACTCCACTAAAACGTGGACCGGGACACCTTCCCCTTCTAGGGGAAGGAACTTTTTAATTTATTACAAGTGAAAAATTCTCTTTAATCTTCAACAATAGATTTGACAAATCCCGGACTGTTCCACTTCTTGTATGCTCCAGGAATGTCTTCTACCATAAACGCCTCCAAATCAGGTGTTTTTTGGACAATATTCCTACCTTCCTCAATTCCCAAAACACTTAAAGCGGAAGCATAAGCGTCTGCCATTGCACCATTGGCAGCTACAACAGTTACCTGGATATTATTGCTCAACGCCATACCATTTTTAGGATTGATGATATGCGAGTACCGCTTCCCATCTATTACCGCATACTGATATAAATCTCCCGAGGTAGCTACGGCCTGATTTTTAAGCTTAACTTTTTGGAATACTTCTTCACCGTTTTCACTGTAATAACTAAACCCCAAAACCCAAAATTCCCTATTGGGCGGGGGCCCACTTACCGTAACGTCTCCACCCATATCTACCAAAGCCGCATTTACACCATTCCTCTTCAACAGGCTAATGGCCTCATCGGCAGCAAATCCCTTTCCTATCCCGCCAACGTCCAATTGCATTCCTTCTTGTTTTAACCTTACCGTATTACCGGTCGGGAATTCCACCTTGCCGTAACCGGTTCTTTGTTGTGCGGTCTTTATTTCAGCTATTGAAGGAACTTGCCTGTTTTCCCTAGCTTTTTTCCATAGTTCAATGAGTGGACCAAGGGTAATATCAAATGCCCCATTTGTCCTTTTGGCATAGTCCCCTGAAATACTCATGAGGCGAAATAGGTCTTCACTCACAGCCACATTCATATATGGACTTTTACCAAGGAGGTTGATTTCGCTTTGTGGAAGATAATTGCTTAGAGAGGCATTTAATGCATCTATCCTCCCGAATACCAGCTGTGCTATGGAATCCGCCTTTAGCTGGTCATTATAATAAAACACCAGACCAATTTGGGTCCCCATTTGTTGGTGGGTATACTCATACCTTGTCTGGGCCTTCAGTAACGAATGAAAGAAAAAAAGATATATGAAAAAAGGCAGATGCAAAGCTCTATACATGATTATAGTCATAAATTGTAAATCCGTTTACGAAATTACTCTTTACTCTCCACAATAGTATCTTTCTCTATAAATTCAATTTTTAGTTCTGGATCAATTCCGTAGTCTAAATGTAAATTGGGTAATGCTTCTTTCAGCTCAGTGAGTCCCCCTTCAGAAATTTTGGTCTCCCATACATAAAGACTTCTAAGACCCTTGAAACCCTTTAGAACAGCAACACTTTCATCACTAATGTCCGTTTCATAGGCCTTTAACACCCTTAAACCGGAGTTGCCAATTAATTTCTTGAACTCAGTATCTGTTACAGGAGTTCTATCTATCTCCAACCATTCCAAATTCTTGCACATGGCCACTAGGTCCATTTCCTTTTGACCAATAGGGATTCCGCTCAGATCCAATTCTATGATATTATTGGAAATCCGCTTTAAATCTGTAATATTTTTAGGATCGTATTCTGGAGGCAAGTACACGGATATACTTAAAGCCTGGGAATTACTGGCTATCCTTTTAATGGTAACATAATCCGAGGCCAAATTTTGAAGGGTACTGTCCGCTACCTTGGGAAGTTTTGCCCATGAATTTATTGTTCCGGGTTCCATCATCTTTCTAACCATTCCTACCAATGGTTCTTCGTTATCCAAATGGCTTAATTTTAGGGTATCAGAGGCTCCCAAGGCTATCCAACGTTCCAATATTTGTATTTCGTTATCGGACAATGGTTTCTTGCCCTCAGGCGGCATATGTTCCTCATCTTCCATTGGCAAATGTAAGCGCCTGATAAGTTCACTCTCCCCTGGATTTCCAACCACCAAAGCGGGGCCACTTTCACCTCCTTTGATAAGCTCGCTTATACTGGTCATTAAAAGCTCCCCCTTAATTTTATTCGGATTATGGCAGGCTATACAATTATTATCCAATACCCTGTATACTATATGTTCATAAATCAATGGATTTTCTGGAATCTTCTCTAATTTTTTACTTCTAGGCAAAGCCAAAAAGTCTTCCCCATGTGTAATCATTCCTCCGTAGTGGCCCGTGAGTCCTATTAAAACAATCAATACCACCTGTATTCCCTTCACCAAATAAGTCTGCTGTAAATGATTGGTACTCACCCAATACCATACAACTGCCAAAATAGCCACCCCGGCCCCCATCCATTGGTGCCAAAAAAGAAGGTCGCCCTTGGGTACGGATTCAGTCCCCAAAAAGAATCCTGTAATGGCGGTAACCAGCGCGGAAAGTGTGGCAACCGTAAGTAACAATTTAGGAACTATTTGATTGAAAAGACCAATAACAGCGGCCATTAATAATAATACAATCGGAAAATGCAGGATTAAAGGATGCCAGCGACCCAACCAGGCTACGAGGCTTGGAAGATCAATAAAAGATTCAAAAATTAAACAGAAAACTAGAAATACAGTAAGACCGAAAATAACATAATCGACCCAAGGAGAACTATTTTTTTGAGCCATATACTATGTTAAGATATCGTTTACAACATTACCGGCAACGTCTGTAAGCCTAAAGCGACGTCCCTGATATTTATAAATTAATTGTTCGTGATCCAGTCCTAAATTATTCATGATAGTGGCATGGAAATCATTGATATGAACAGGATTTTTAACAATATTGTATCCAAATTCATCAGTCTCCCCATAAGTTATACCGGGCTTTATACCGCCACCGGCCATCCAGATACTGAAGGCCCTAGGGTGATGGTCCCTACCGTAATTTTTTGGATCAAAATTACCTTGACAATAATTGGTCCTTCCAAACTCCCCGCCCCAAATAACCAAGGTGTCCTCCAACATGCCACGTTGTTTTAAATCCAGGATAAGGGCAGCAGATGCCTGATCCACATCCTTGGCCTGTCCGGCCATTTCATTCGGTAGATTACCGTGTTGGTCCCAACCTTGGTGGTATAACTGTATAAAGCGCACCCCATTCTCAGCCAGCCTACGGGCCTGAAGGCAATTGGCCGCATAAGTCCCGGGTACTTGGGAATCCTCCCCATATAATTTAATGATGGATTCCGGTTCTTTTTTAATATCCATAACATCGGGCACCGACATTTGCATCCTATAGGCCATTTCATATTGGGCAATCCTTGATTCTATCTCGTCGTCGCCCGTTTCAACATGATGTATTTTATTCAATGAAGAAACATGGTCCAACAAATGGCGCTTATCTGAACGCGAAATTCCATCGGGATCGTTCAAATAGAGAACAGGATCCTTCCCTGAGCGCAACAGTACCCCTTGATGCTTGGAGTCCAAGAATCCACTGGACCAAAGCTTGGAATATAAGCCTTGGCTATTTCCCTTGCCCCTTGAAGTAAGCACAACAAAAGAAGGCAAATTTTGATTTTCACTTCCCAACCCATAGCTCATCCAGGAGCCCATACTCGGCCTCCCCGATTGCTGACTTCCCGTTTGAAAAAAAGTGATGGCCGGATCGTGGTTTATGGCCTCGGTATGCATACTTCTTACTATACAGATCTCATCGGAAATTTTGGCAATATGCGGAAAAAACTCGCTTACCCATGCTCCACTTTTACCATGTTGGGCAAACTTGGCGGCCGAAGGCATTAAGGGAAATTTATCCTGGCCAGAGGTCATACCGGTAAGCCGTTGGCCGTTACGGATAGATTCTGGCAAATCTTCACCCATACGCTTGGTAAGGGTAGGTTTATAATCAAAGGATTCCAACTGGGACGGGGCCCCGGATTGAAACAAGTAGATTACGCGTTTCGCTTTTGGGGCAAAATGGGGAATTCCCAATGGCTGACTCGCCAAAGGTTTAGTGCCACCCTTAAAAAGGTCCGGGATCAACAAAGAGCCCAAAGCCAAAGAACCGATTCCTACACTTAATTGCGAAAAGAAATGTCTACGGTTTACCTTGAGCGGATTTTCAGAATTTGTTTTGTCGTCTTCCATGATCATTATTCTTTGGTAATTGTTTCATCTAGATTGTAGATTACCTGGGCCGTCAACATCAGCGCGGCCGTTTTTGCCGGATCGGTATCCAATCTTTTATATTCTCCCTGGGCAATCAATTTTTCGGCATTCTCCCTGTCGTTCAAGAACTTATCAAGGGCATCGGTATAATATTCCTCCAAGACCTTTTTTTCCTCTTCCTTGGGGTTCCTTACCAAGATACGCTGAAATACGGTGGTGACCCACTGTTCCGCATCTTTTGTATCCGTAATGGTATTCTCAGATAGTACCCGGGCCGCCTCCAACATCTGCACATCGTTCTGCAATGCCAGGGCCTGCAATGGGGTATTGGTCTTTTGGCGCCTCACCTCACAGATATCCCTGTTGGGCGCATCAAAAATGGACATGCTCGGTGGTGGAAGGGTCCTTTTCCACAAAGTATACAGGGAACGCCTGTACAATTTATCGCCTTCGTCGGCAGTATAAGTCGTAAGAACACCTCTATTGCCACCTGCATTGGTTTCCTCCCATAGCCCTGGGGGCTGGTAGGGCTTTACACTTGGCCCGCCTATTTCCCTGTTCAGCAGACCACTGGTGGCCAAAACGTAATCCCGTATGATCTCACCGCTCATCCTGAACCTGGGGGCCCTGGAAAGCCATTTATTATCCGGATCCGCCTTTTTGGATTCCTCGGTAGCAATGGAGCTTTGCTGGTAGGTAGCGGAGAGCATTATTTTCTTCAAAAGGTATTTTATGTCCCAATCGTGCTCCATAAAATCCTTGGCCAGCCAGTCCAACAATTGCGGATGGGTGGGCAGACTGCCCTGCACCCCAAAATCTTCGGAAGTTTCTACAAGTCCCCTCCCGAACAACATCCCCCAGACCCTGTTCACAAAGACCCTGGAGGTCAAGGGATTGTTCTCATCGGTCACCCATTGGGCCAGTCCCAATCTGTTTTTGGGAAGATTTTCGGAAAAGGGAAGTATTATTTCCGGGGCATTGGGCGATACTTCCTCTCCCGGACTGTCATATTCCCCACGGTCGAAAATATAGGTTGTTCTGGGCATGGAATCGTTCATGACCATCACCTTGACGTCTTCACCTTCGGCCTTGTTGATAAAGGACAGGACCCCATTGGTCTCCTCATCGGTAATGGTTATATAGGGTGCGTCAGCAAAATATTTCTGATTTGCAGCCTGAACGGCATCCATACGCAACCCCTTTTCATCCACATTGTTGAAAAAGGAATAGATCTCATAATAGTCCCTTTGGGATAGCTGGTCGTATTTGTGGTCATGGCATTTGGCACATTCCAAAGTAAGCCCCAAGATGCCCTTGCCCAAGGTATTGGTACGGTCCACCACATAATAGGATTGGTACTCCTCCTGGATGACCCCGCCCTCCTGGGTGATAGGGTGGTTCCTGTTGAAACCCGTGGCCAGCACCTGTTCCTTGGTGGCATTGGGCATCAGGTCGCCCGCCAATTGCTCCGTCAAAAACTCATCATAGGGCATGTTGTTGTTAAAGGCATGGATCACCCAATCGCGCCAGGGCCACATACTTCTATAACTATCGTCCTGGTAGCCGTGGGAGTCCGCATACCTGGCCACATCCAGCCAGACCTGTGTCATACGTTCCCCATAGCTCGGGGAGGCCAAAAACTCATCTATGGCCCGTTCCAAAATGTCCCCCGAGGTATTGTTGAGATATCTTTTCACCTGGTCCGCATTGGGGGGCAGGCCCGTAAGGTCCAGGGCCATTCTTCTGATCAGCGTATGCTCCTCCGCTTTCCGTGAAGGGACCAGGGCGTTCTCCTCCAGTTTCTCCATGATAAAGGCATCGACCTCATTTTGTGCCCAATCCGCCGATTCGGTCTTGGGCAGCTCCGCCTTCTTGGGCTGGATAAAGGCCCAGTGCTTATCGAACTTGGCGCCCTGTTCTATCCATTTCTTCAAAAGTTTCTTCTCATAGGAATTAAGTGCCAATTGCGAATCCGGTGGGGGCATCAGCTGTTTTGGATCGTCCGAGACCACGTGCTGGTACAAGAGACTGTTGGCAGGCTTTCCCGCTACAACGGCATATTTTCCGGGATTCTCCGGCAGTTCCGAAAGCGCGGCCTGTTCAAGGTCCAGACGCAGGCCGGCCTTTCGCTTGTTGGCATCAGGACCATGGCAGGTATAGCAGTTGTCCGACAGTATGGGCTTTATATGAAAGTTATAGTCAACCACCTCCGGCAACTTCTGATCGGCATATACGTCACTAGAGGATTTGAAAAGCCCCGATTTGAAGGCGAACAACAGTGCCACCAGGCCCAATAAAATTAATACTATGATAATTTTTTGTTTCATTTGGGAACTTTATTTTCATCTATTGAAATTCCAAGAAGTAAAAGCCAAAAGCCCAAAATCCTCAGTTAAGAAGATACAACTTCTCATTTTACATATATTACATTATTTATACTAAAATAGTAACATCTTTTTAAATAAGGGTTTAAAATTTTCATAATTAACTTGGCTATTTTAATAATATTCAAGAAAACTCTACCTAACATTCCTGATTCAACACTATTTTCCTATTCCCAATATTATTGATAAACGATAATAATTGGTCTACGACTAAAAAAATGAATCCTTTCAAAACTTAATAATTCCTATTTCAGTCATCATCACTCTTTGGTAATTGTTTCATCTAGATTGTAGATTACCTGGGCCGTCAACATCAGTGCGGCCGTTTTTGCCGGATCGGTATCCAACCTTTTATATTCTCCCTGGGCAATCAATTTTTCGGCATTCTCCCTGTCGTTCAAGAACTTGTCCAGGGCATCGGTATAATATTCCTCCAAGACCTTTTTTTCCTCTTCCTTGGGATTCCTCACCAAGATACGCTGAAATACGGTGGTGACCCACTTTTCCGCATCTTTTGTATCCGTAATGGTATTCTCCGATAGTACCCGGGCCGCCTCCAACATCTGCACATCGTTCTGCAATGCCAGGGCCTGTAATGGCGTATTGGTCTTCTGCCTCCGCACTTCACAGATATCCCTATTGGGCGCATCAAAAATGGACATGCTCGGTGGTGGAAGGGTCCTTTTCCATAGGGTGTACAGGGAACGCCTGTACAATTTATCGCCCTCATCCTGTACATAACTGGTTAGTCCGCCTCTGTTATTCCCTGCATTGGTCTCCTCCCACAGCCCTGGGGGCTGGTAGGGCTTCACACTTGGTCCGCCTATTTCCCTGTTCAGCAGACCACTGGTGGCCAGCACATAGTCACGTATGATCTCCCCGCTCATCCTGAACCTAGGGGCCCTGGAAAGCCATTTATTATCCGGATCCGCCTTTTTGGATTCCTCGGTAGCAATGGAGCTTTGCTGGTAGGTAGCGGAGAGCATTATTTTCTTCAAAAGGTATTTTATGTCCCAATCGTGCTCCATAAAATCCTTGGCCAGCCAGTCCAACAATTGCGGATGGGTGGGCAGACTGCCCTGCACCCCAAAATCTTCGGAAGTTTCTACAAGTCCCCTCCCGAACAACATCCCCCAGACCCTGTTCACAAAGACCCTGGAGGTCAAGGGATTGTTCTCATCGGTCACCCATTGGGCCAGTCCCAATCTGTTTTTGGGAAGATTTTCGGAAAAGGGAAGTATTATTTCCGGGGCATTGGGCGATACTTCCTCTCCCGGACTGTCATATTCCCCACGGTCGAAAATATAGGTTGTTCTGGGCATGGAATCGTTCATGACCATCACCTTGACGTCTTCACCTTCGGCCTTGTTGATAAAGGACAGGACCCCATTGGTCTCCTCATCGGTAATGGTTATATAGGGTGCGTCAGCAAAATATTTCTGATTTGCAGCCTGAACGGCATCCATACGCAACCCCTTTTCATCCACATTGTTGAAAAAGGAATAGATCTCATAATAGTCCCTTTGGGATAGCTGGTCGTATTTGTGGTCATGGCATTTGGCACATTCCAAAGTAAGCCCCAAGATGCCCTTGCCCAAGGTATTGGTACGGTCCACCACATAATAGGATTGGTACTCCTCCTGGATGACCCCGCCCTCCTGGGTGATAGGGTGGTTCCTGTTGAAACCCGTGGCCAGCACCTGTTCCTTGGTGGCATTGGGCATCAGGTCGCCCGCCAATTGCTCCGTCAAAAACTCATCATAGGGCATGTTGTTGTTAAAGGCATGGATCACCCAATCGCGCCAGGGCCACATACTTCTATAACTATCGTCCTGGTAGCCGTGGGAGTCCGCATACCTGGCCACATCCAGCCAGACCTGTGTCATACGTTCCCCATAGCTCGGGGAGGCCAAAAACTCATCTATGGCCCGTTCCAAAATGTCCCCCGAGGTATTGTTGAGATATCTTTTCACCTGGTCCGCATTGGGGGGCAGGCCCGTAAGGTCCAGGGCCATTCTTCTGATCAGCGTATGCTCCTCCGCTTTCCGTGAAGGGACCAGGGCGTTCTCCTCCAGTTTCTCCATGATAAAGGCATCGACCTCATTTTGTACCCAATCCGCCGATTCGGTCTTGGGCAGTTCTGCTTTCTTGGGAGGGATAAAGGCCCAGTGCTTATCGAACTTGGCGCCCTGTTCTATCCATTTCTTCAAGAGTTTCTTTTCGTAGGAATTAAGTGCCAATTGCGAATCCGGTGGGGGCATCAGCTGTTTTGGATCGTCCGAGACCACGTGCTGGTACAAGAGACTGTTGGCGGGCTTTCCCGCTACAACGGCATATTTTCCAGGATTCTCCGGTAGTTCCGAAAGCGCGGCCTGTTCAAGGTCCAGACGCAGGCCGGCCTTTCGCTTGTTGGCATCAGGACCGTGGCAGGTATAACAGTTGTCCGACAGTATGGGCTTTATATGAAAATTATAGTCTACGACCTCGGGCAGCTTCTGATCGGCATACCCATCCCCAGAGGATTTGAAAAGCCCCGATTTGAAGGCGAACAACAGTGCCACCAGGCCCAATAAAATCAATACTATGCTAATTTTTTGTCTCATGAAGGAACTATCATATTATAAGGGCTATTTCATAGTTTTAACATCTTTAATAGTGCATAATATATATTGAAATAAACTAAATACCGTCATTACATCCCCATTATTATGGAGGGTCGATTTTCTTTTTTGGCAAAACTTGCCACCTCATCTTCGGTTATTGCTGTTCCCCAAGCGTATACCCGTTCCAATCCTTTCATTTTTATAAAATTCTCAAAACTGGATGCGGTAATTTTAGTCTGATATAGATTAAGGCCCGTTATACTTTGAATCCCTGTAATTTCAGAAATACCTACGTCTGTTATCGGATTTTTTTCCAGCTCAACTTTTTGAAGGTTTTTAAATTGACCGATGGTTTTTAAATGTCTGTCCCGCACATCATTGTCCTTGAGGGAAAGCCAGATAATGTTGTCCTTCATTGGAAGAAGCTTTTCCAGCTTTCCGTCCAATTCATTGCTGTTCCCGGAACTAATAAAATGAGGGGGCAGCACAACCTCGTACAGACCGGATTCAAATATTAATTCCCGAACTTTGAACCCTTCACCCATAATATCCTTCAATATTTCCTCATTTATTTGGCTGACTTTAGGCAAGGGTATTCCACTTTTACCGGTCACATCTTCCAAGCCCAACATGTTAGAGGCAATACTCGTTATCTCCTCTGGAGTTTCCAAATCCCCCATTTTTATCTTAAAGTCCGCATTGGCCTTTTCTATCCAGAAGGACAAAATTGATTTCTCCTCATCAGTAAGGGGAGTCTTACCTTCAGGAGGCATATAATCCTCATGGTGGGGATCCAGCATTGTACGTCTAACCATCTCGGACTTAGCAACATTTCCAGCTATAAAAACCTCCCCATTCTTACCTCCTTTTTTGATAGCAACGGAATCCTGAAAGGAGAGTCCTCCCTTTTTCTTGCTGGAATTATGGCAACTATTGCACTTGGTTTCCAAAATAGGATTTACCAAATAATCGTAGACCGCAGCTTCCTCCAGTTTGTCGATTGGCGGCAATACCACCTTTTCCGTTCTTCCAAATGGGGCATATTTTACCAAATAATCGCTTCCGTGGGTCAAATTACCCCCATAATGACCGGTAATAGCCACCAAAATAACCACAAGGGTCAGACCAGCTATATTGGCCTTTAAACCATTTAATTTTGGCATATGAAGCTTGCCCGAAAGAATGGACCATGCTAGAAATGCGACCAGAGTAGTTGCTATTCCAAACCAAAAATGAGTATCCAACATATCCTGCTCATAGTCCCCGCTCAAGGAGAGCATATACCCCAGGACACTGGCTACAGCGGCACTTATGGCTCCACCCAACAAGGCAAATTCAATTGCCATGGAAACCGCGAAATCCCTTTTCCAACGCCCATAAAGTTCCAAGACAAAGGCAAAAATTAAGAATCCAATGGGTAAATGCACCACTAGTGGGTGAAATCTACCTAAAAACAATATAAAATCCGGTACGTTACTTTCCATTCCTAATTTTTAAAAAATACAGCCAACATGTTTTTACTTTTTGCATCAAGTAAGAATATCTTTCACCACATCCCCATGTACATCAGTAAGTCTAAACCTACGTCCTTGATGTTTATAGGTCAATCTTTCGTGATCTATTCCAAATAAATGTAATAAGGTAGCCTGAAAATCGTGGGTATGTACTGGATCTTTGATAATGTTATAGCCAAAATCATCGGTCTCGCCATAGGTGAATCCCGGTTTCACCCCTGCCCCTGCCATGAACATGGTAAAGGCCTTCGGATGGTGGTCACGTCCGTAGTTCGTTTCAGTGAGCTGACCTTGGGAATAGACTGTACGTCCAAACTCTCCGCCCCACACCACCAAGGTATCTTCCAGCATGCCCCGTTGTTTTAAATCCTTTATCAAGGCCGCAGTTCCCTGATCTGTATTTTTGCTCTGATATTTTACTCCCCCTGGGCAATTGCCATGTTGATCCCAACCTTGATGGTATAATTGAACAAATTTCACATCCTTTTCCAATAATTTACGGGCCATCAAACAATTTGCCGCATAAGTTCCGGGGTTTCTACTATCGGGACCGTACATATCAAAAATATGGTCGGGCTCGTCCGAGGTATCCGTTACCTCGGGTACGGAGGTCTGCATTCTATAGGCCATTTCATACTGTGCTATCCTAGCATTGATTTCGGGATCTCCAAAGGCGTCATAGGCCATCCCATTCAATTTTTTCAAATAATCCAGCATTTGTCGACGGTCATTTCCATCATAATTCTCAGGGTCTCCCAAATAAAGTACCGGGTCCTTGCCCGATCGGAACTGTACCCCCTGATGTTCTGTAGGTAAAAAGCCGTTGCCCCATAAACGGGAGTACAAGGGCTGCCCAGAACCATTTTTGGAAACCAAGGAAATAAAAGTTGGCAAATTATCATTGTCCGACCCCAATCCGTAGCTGATCCAAGAACCTATGGATGGTCTCCCCGGCTGTTGACTTCCGGTTTGAAAAAAGGTTATGGCCGGGTCATGGTTAATGGCATCGGTATGCATTCCCTTAATAAAGCAAAGATCATCCACTACCTCGGACAAATAGGGCATTGCATCACTGACCCACGCCCTAGATTCCCCATACTGCTTAAAATTTAGGGTTGATGCGGCAATGGGAAAGGCCGTTTGATCAGCGCTCATCCCAGTAAGGCGCTGCCCGGCCCTTATAGAATCTGGCAAGTCCTTACCAAACATATCCTTTAGCTTAGGCTTGTAATCGAAAAGATCCAATTGCGAAGGACCACCACTTTGAAAAAGGTACACTATGCGCTTTGCTTTTGGCAGATGATGCGGTAAACCCAATTTATTTTTAGTGAAGGCATTCAAGGAATTCCTTTGGGCAGAGGCTGGATCCACAGCACTCCACATCTTTTCCGTATTCAATAGGGAACCAAGGGCCATAGCCCCAATACCAAGGGAGGTCTTTTTAAAGAACTCCCTTCTATCCCATTGTTTTTCGATGCTCTGAAGATCCCGATTATTAGATCTTAATTTATCATGATGATCGCACATATCCTCCTATTTAATTCTGCAATTCTTTAACTTTTTATCTTTTAGTAATACAGGCGTCGGCATTCATAATGGTGTTGGCCACCACGGCATTGGCGGCAACCAAAGCCTTATCATCACCATTCTCCAATTTAAATTCACCTGTATTCAGCCATCCTTTTGTTCTTTCCAAGTTGGCCGCAAATTTCTTATATTCATTCTCCTGAAGTTCAACCAGCAATTGCAGCTCATCCTCCTTAATTTTCCTCCCGGTAAGCTGCCTAAAAACATTGGAGATGGCCAATTTTAAATCTCCCAAATCGCTCATACGCTTGCCCAAGACCCTGGATGCTTCAATATAAGTTGGATCATTCAGCAATACCAAAGCCTGTAACGGGGTATTGGTCTCCTGTCGCTGAATGGTACATACATCCCGCGCTGGAGCATCAAAGGTGGCCAAAGTAGGATGGGGTACGGAACGTTTCCATATGGTGTACATACTTCTTCGGTAAAGTTTATCCCCGGTATCCTGCCTGTAGGTAGCGTTGTTCACCCTCCATAGCCCTTCCGGTTGGTACGGACTTACACTTTCCCCTCCTATGGTTTTGTTCAGCAATCCGGAACTGGCCAGGGCATTATCCCGCAGCATCTCTCCCGATAGCCTTTTAGAAGGTCCTCTTGCCAAAAGTCTGTTGTCGATATCCATTTCCATCAATTCCTCACTTACCATGGAAGATTGTTGATAGGTATGCGACATCACTATCAATTTTTGAAATGCCTTAACATCCCATCCCGAATCTCTAAATTCCAAGGCCAGCCAATCCAGTAATTTGGGGTGACTTGGCATTTCGCCCTGATTCCCAAAATCCTCCGAAGTCTTTACCAGGCCATACCCAAAGTAATGTTGCCAAAACCTATTCACCGCCACTCTTGCAGTAAGGGGATGGTCCTCATGAAACAACCATTGGGCAAATCCCAATCGGTTTTTTGGATAGTCCTCGGGCATGGGTAAAATAGCTTTAGGGGTATTGGGAAACACTTCCTCTCCCCTGGCGTTATACACTCCCCTATCCAAAATGTAGGACGGCACCGGTTCAGGGGTTTCCTCCATGACCATTACCTCTTTTACCTTTTCCACACTATCCACATAACTCTTGCGTAATTCTGCCAGTTTATGGTGCTGTAATTTGGTGGCTTGGGAGACCGACTTCAAATAGTGCTCCTGCAGTAATTTTTTATCATTGGAGGCAAGACTTGTTTTCTCCTTTCCTAGCAATTCATTTAATATAGGATTATTGGCAAGTTGCATAACCTCCACGGCCGACAAATCCCTATCATACACCCTTATCTCATCTACTACAGCTCCTTTTATTCCCTTACCCCTTAATCTTGCCCCCAATTGCAAGCCTGGTTCATTGTTATTCCTAAATAGAATGTCCTTGTACAGATTATCCGTTTTCACAGTGGTCTCCATCTCCTTACCATTAACAAACAACCTATAACCTTCGGCCTTGCTGGAACCATCATAAGTGATGGCAAAATGCACCCATTCATCCCTGGGAAACCCTTCTTTTGTAAGCTCTACAATGGCATTATTGGGTGCCGTATGGGCCATCATGAGTTCCAATTTATTGTCCACTATCTTTAGATGATAGCCGCGCCAATTGTACAAAATGGCTCCATCGCCCTTGTGGAAAATGTTCCCATTCTCGATATTCGAGGGTATATTTGCCCATAGGCCTATACTGAAGGCATCATTTCTTCCGAAAACAGCTGTCTTTCTCAAATCAAGCCAAGTATCTCCATCCAACAATACTCCTTTGCCCTGTTTTCCTTCGGATAAATTTATTTTTTGTCCTTCCGTACCTTCCCGCTTCATGGTTCCCTTATGCTTTGGGTTGATGACATTTTGCAAACTTTGATCATTTAGATTGAAATAAGCTTTTAATCCGTTTGAAGGAATTTTTATATCTATGGATTGGTATTGCTCTTCCAATAGCCATTTATCAAAATTGACAGCCACTTCCTTCTCTTCCATTTTTTTGATCTCCCCTTCGGTTTCTTCAATTAAACTTTCCATATAGGACAGTACCTTTTCCTCTTCTTCGGTGGTCAACATCAAGGTTGGAACCGGAGTGGCATCATTCCAAGAAATCTGCCCCGATTCGTTCACATTATTGAAAAAACTGGTGAGTTCATAAAAATCCTTATGTGATATGGGATCATATTTATGATCGTGGCATCTGGCACAGGCTACGGTTAACCCCATAAAGGCTTGCCCGGCCGTACTTGCCCGGTCTACCGCATATTCTACCAAAAACTCTTCACTTACAATACCCCCCTCCATATTTTGCGGATGAACACGGTTGAAGGCTGTTGCCAAAATAGTTTCCCGAGTAGGATTTTCAATAAGATCACCTGCCATTTGCCAGGTTATAAACTGTTCATAGGACATATTTTTATTGAAGGCATCAATAACCCAATCACGCCAAGGGGACATATCCCGATATCTATCAACACTATATCCGTGAGTATCCGCAAACCTCGACAAGTCCATCCAATCCAAGGCCATTTGCTCTCCATAGTGGGGAGAGTCCAATAATTTGTCCACTACCTTTTCGTAAGCCTCGGGGGAAGGATCTTCCATAAAAGAATCCATCTCCTCCACAGTTGGCGGTAATCCCGTCAGATCCAGATAAAGTCTTCTCAACAATAATTCTTTGTCCGCTTTTGGAGAGAACTCCAATTTATCCTGCTCCAAACGTGCCAAAACAAAATTGTCGATAGGATTTTGTACCACACCTGCCCTATCCTGGACTTTTGGGACATCGTATTCTTTCGGCTTTATAAAAGCCCAATGATCTTTATATTCTGCACCCTGTTCTATCCACTTGATCAAGATTGCCTTCTCATGGTCCGATAACGAAAGATGGGAATCCGGTTCCGGCATTACATAGTTGGGGTCATCTGACATAATTCTGTGGAAAACCTCACTTTTATTTAAATTCCCAGGCTTTAAGGCAAATTTTCCTGGAGATTCCTTCAGCTCCTTATAGGCAGCTTCAGGAGTATGCAATTGAAGGTCGGCCTTTATTTTAGCCTTATCGGGGCCATGGCAGATAAAACATTTATCCGAAAGAATGGGCTTTACATGTAGATTGAAATCCACTTTCTTGGGTAATTTATCATATTCAAGAGATACCAATTCAGGTATTTCCGGACCTCCACAGGAAAAAAATAATAAAACCCAAATGAAAATTAAAAGCTTCTTAATTATTACCATATTCGACCTATCTATTTGCTACCTTTTCAAAGATAAAATTTAAGGATTCATAACGTAGGTCCAAATCAGTTTAAGTATTGCACATTTCCGACATTAACATCCTGACAAAACCTATTCCTTACTATAAAATTCATTAAATTAGTAGTGAATTAATCGGTTTTTGGATAAACATATATTGATTAATACTGTTCTAAATCCGACAAAAAACTGAGCTATGTCCAAAATTCTTCAATCCCTAAAATTAGCCCTATTGAATGTAGGTTATGCAAAACTTGGTCCCCTGTGGGATTATGATGATGTTATTAGCCCATTCATCAGACTATATTACATTACTGAGGGAAGCGCCATGGTTTATCACAGCAATGAAGCAATTGAATTGAAACCTGGGCATATATACATCATCCCAAGCTATACCTTTGGCAGATACAAATGTGATGAATATCACGAACAATATTATATCAGTTGTTTGGAAGAGATAAAAAATGGCTATTCCATATTTAATTTTAGCAGTTTTATTTTCGAGTCAAAAGCCAATCCAATGGACTTGTATTATTTTAAGCGCTTGTTGGAACTAAATCCGAATAGGCAGTTGGAAAATAACAACCCAAAAGTATATGACAACAGACCCACCTTGATGGATTTTGAAAAGAGGAACGAAGAATTAAGTCCTTCGGCCTATATGGAAACCCATGCCATTTTGGAGATATTGACATCCAGGTTTATAAAGGATATGAACACCCAATCCACTAAGAGTAATGTGAAAAAAGAATTTGGTATGGTCTTAAACTATATCCATGAAAATCTCCACGAAAATTTGACCGTGAAGCAGCTGGCCGACTTTTGCCATCTAAATACAGATTATTTTTCAAGGGTCTTCAATGAAAGTTTTGGCATGCGCCCCAATAAATACATTCAATCCAAACGTATAGAAAGAGCACAATTGCTATTGCTTTCCACCAACAATTCCCTGAAGCAAATTGCAGAAAAAGTGGGATTGGAAAATCTCTCCTATTTCAATAGGATCTTTAAGAGTCATACCGGGGTAACGCCAGGAATTTTTAGGGAAGAGCGATTGCAAAAATAATATTGCACACGCGCCCACCCATACATTTCAGAACCAAGGATTATCACAATACAAATAAATCCAGAAATATAAATTCAATAAAAGAGCCAATCCAAATATCTGGAGTAGGCATCCCTATCCTTTGGCAAAGACCAAATCGAAATCGATAGTAACATTATCACCCACTATTATTTGACCGAACATTGCCGTTGGCGGCTCCATATCGTAATCCTGTAATTTTATCTCCTTGCTTCCCTTTAACATATATTTCCCGCCAACTTCCTGAAATTCCGATGTTATTTCCACCGCTTTTTCAACACCGGCAATATTAAGCATCCCATGAATCTTAAAAGTATTTTCCGAATCGGCGGTCTTCTTTATTTCCTGAAATTTAAAGGACACTTCAGGATGCTCTTCCATCTTCAGTGCAGCATGCATCTTTTTATCCATCGCCGCTCCACGTTCACTTTTAATTTGGGCCACCTCCACTTGAAACAAGAGATTATTTACAACACCAGCCTTCACTTTCATGGATCCCTTCATTGAATTGGCCGTTACGGTCCAATCGTGAATGGTAGACGAACCATTAATTTTGAGGACACTTTCTTTGGACAGCGTATATGATTCTTGGGCATAACCGGCTAAAACCAGAAATGATAATAGTATGAACAGTGTATTTTTCATGTGCTAAATTTAATGATTTGTTTTCAAAAGGTTTCTACGGTTATTCCTACTCGTCCAGCACAATTTGCCAAAACTGTTTTTGCTCCTCTTTTGAAGGCTGAACTTTAGGACTCACCAATCTAAATCCAATAAAGTTGGAATCCGTGTTCCACCAAAAACTTTTTGGGATCTGTGGATCCCTTTTTTGTAATTTTAAGCTGGACGCGATCCTGGCAGACGACCTAAGTGTCTTTGCGTCATCGTCCCAAGACCCTCCTTTGATTACTCTGGGATGTATAACGGTAGGTTTTACCCATGGGTTCTTGGATTCGGTAATAGCCAAGGCATTTTCCTTGTATTCATCCAAAGTCCATTCCGAGACATTTCCGTGCATATCATACAATCCCCAAGGATTTGGCAGTTTGCTTCCCACCTTGGCATAATGATTATCGGAGTTTTTATAATACACGGCATATTCATCAATTTTGGAAACATCATCACCAAAGGAATAGGCCGTATTGGTCCCGGCTTTGGCGGCGTATTCCCATTCCGCTTCTGTTGGCAATCTATAGAACCTGCCTGTAACGGTACTCAACCACTTACAGAATACCAAGGCGGAATACGCGGACATACTTATGGCAGGATACCCAACCTTTCCCATACCATAGGAAGGATCCTCGTAGGGAGGACTGGGCCTTGTAATGGCATCTATGCCTTTTAACTTGTCAGCTTCCAAGTTCTCGAACAAATTTTTATTCTGCTTAAAGAAAAGCTCAAAAACCTCCCAACCCAGTTCATATTTCCCCATATAAAAGGCATCCACTTCGACAGTCTTCATTGGGCCTTCATCGGCCTTTCTGTTTACTTGGTTTTCAGGGCTTCCCATCATATATGTCCCTTCGGGTATCAATACCATATCAAAAGAAATATCGGTAGCCGGAATTTTCTCAGTAAAGGCCTCGCTAACGAATGTTTTGTTATCCGTTTCGGCCACAACCGCCTGTGCCGATTTACAGGACTGCAAGGAAATCAACAAGAAACATAGTGAAAGAAAATTAAATAGATGCAGATTAAATAATCTAGAGGTAAGTTTTAGCATTTGATAAATTAGTTTAGGTTGATGGGCTAAAAATATTACAATTTTTCTAAAGAGCCATCCATATGACGTAATATACCTCCAAAACTCAAAATTTATAAGGTTATAACCCCTAAAACACCTATTAATTTTTGTATTATTGAATATCAAAAAACTACACTGTCATGAGAATAAAAATCATATCTCTTATACTAATCTTCCTGATTTGCAATAGTCTTTCCTATGGGCAATTACAAAAAATAGCCTCTGTGGAAGGAATAACGGAGTACCAAATGGACAATGGCCTTAAAGTACTTCTATTTCCCGATAATTCGTCACAGACCATAACGGTCAACATTACCTATCTGGTAGGGTCCAGACATGAAGGTTATGGAGAAAAAGGCATGGCCCACCTTTTGGAACACATGGTTTTTAAAGGTACCCCCAACCATCCGGATATTCCCAAAGAGTTGAGCTCGCATGGTGCGCGCCCCAATGGAACCACCTGGTTCGACAGGACCAATTACTTTGAAACCTTTAATGCCACTGATGAAAACTTGGATTGGGCCTTGGACCTGGAGGCGGATCGTATGGTGAATTCCTATATAGCCAAAAAAGATTTGGAATCAGAATTCAGTGTGGTGCGCAATGAATTTGAAAGTGGTGAAAACGACCCATCACGTGTTCTTATGCAGAACGTTATCAATGCCGGTTTTATATGGCACAACTATGGTAACAGCACTATTGGAAATAGATCCGATATAGAACGCGTTCCCATTGAAAACCTACAGGCATTTTATAAAAAATTCTACCGTCCGGACAATGCCGTTTTAATGGTTACGGGCAAATTCGATGAAGCCAAAACACTGGACTTGATCGAAAAAAAGTTTGGTAAAATTGAAAAACCAACCACTCCATTAAGGGACTCCTATACCGAGGAACCGGCACAGGATGGTGAAAAAACGGTACATCTCAATCGCGTTGGCGATCTACAGATAGTATCCACCATGTACCATACCCCGGCAGGCTCACATGAGGATTATGCCGCCATTTCCATTATTGAAGATGTACTGGCAGACGAACCCTCGGGAAGGCTCTACAAAGCCTTGATCGAGACAAATAAAGCCTCCTCTATATGGTCTTTCTCCCCTTTTACCAAAGAACCGGGTTTTTTATATATCAACGTAGATGTACCTTCGGACAAGAATGCCGACGAAGTGGAAAAAGTACTAAAGGAAACTTTAGATGCCGTAAAAACCACACCCATCACCCAAGAGGAACTGGATCGAGCCAAAGCCAATCTTTTAAAACGAACCGATCAAATCTTTAGAAATTCTTCCTACTTAGGAACCTATATGAGCGAATTTATTGGTGCTGGTGATTGGCGATTGGCATTTATACAGCGGGATAGAATTGAAAATGCCAGTCTTGAAACCGTAAATGAAGTTGCCAAGAAATACCTGATTACCACAAATAGAACCATAGGCCGATTTAATCCTACCAAAAAGCCCGAAAGAATAGAAATTGAACATACCCAAAATCTTGATGCCCTTGTATCAAACTATAAAGGCAAGGAGGACATGGGTACAGGTGAGGCCTTCGATGTTTCCTATGATGCCATACAATCCAGATTGGACCAAGGCCAACTTTCCAATGGCATTGCCTACGGTATTATAAAAAAGAGCAACCGCGGCAAAACCGTCCGACTTAGTTTTAGCATTAGAAACGGAAATGAGGAATCGCTTAAGAACAAAGGGGTTATCCCCTCTTTTACCGCTAGTCTACTTAACAAGGGTACCCGATCCAAGTCCAGGCAACAGATCGAGGACGAATTGAGCAAACTAAAATCTTCGGTATCCTTTAGAGCCAGTAATGGGAATGTTTATGCCAATGTAGTTTCTACCGAAGAAAACCTAATGGCCACCTTGGCCCTAATGTCGGAAATGCTCAAAACCCCTTCCTTCGAGGCGTCGGAATTGGAAAAATTAAAAACAGAGTCCTTGGCATATTTGGAAAGTAATAAGACAGAACCACAATTTTTGGCTTCTAAAAGACTATCCGTAATAAACAATACATTTCCAAAGGGACATCCTTTATATGCCATGACCGTTGAGGAAGAGGAGGCCGCCATAAGGGCGATCACCGTAGAGGACATTAAAAGCTTCCACAAGGCATTTTATGGTTTGGGCAAATCCATTCTGGTAGGTATAGGGGATATGCAGCCGGAGCAAATAAAAACCTATATGCAAAAAGAGTATGCCAACTTCAAGAGCAAAAATACCTACGCCAGGCTAAAAGATCCTTTTACCGAATCCCCGGAAGTAAATGAAGACATTCTTACCCCAGACAAGAAGAATGCTATGACGCTTGGAAACCTTAACGTTAAAATTAGCCAAGAGGATGAAGATTATGCCGCGTTAAATATGGCAGCCACCATACTGGGAGGCGGTTTTCTTAATTCGAGGATTGCGGACAGGTTAAGACAGAAGGACGGCGTTAGTTATGGTGCAGGTGCCGGATTCCAGGCAGATTACAATGCGGACGACCAAAATTCATCCATGTACCTCTACGCCATATACGCCCCGGAGAACTATGACAAGGTACAATTAGGCTTTAAGGAGGAATTGGATCGTTTTATTAAGGACGGAATTACGGAGGAAGAATTGAAGAATGCCGTAAACGGCTGGGTGCAGGAGGAAAATGTTTCCAGAGCAAAAGATGCCGAACTGGCCGGCCTGGTAAACAACAACATTTATTACAATCGCACCATGGAATTCCAAAAAAACTTGGAAGAAAAAGTGAAGAGTCTAACCGTAAGCGATATCAACAATGCCATTCTTAAATACATTAAACCCTATAAGAATTGGACGGTAATCAACGCCGGGGACTACAAGAAATAAGCATAAACTATTTTACCTGCTTCTAATTGGACAGTTTAAAAACCAACATTTTTAGACTGTCTTTTTATAAAGGAAATCGGTCTGCCGAACATATTACTGGCCAATATCCAAAGCCTCAAATGCAATTAGCTCCCCCTCGTCAAAAACCGGTGTAACCGAGATAGGATTACAACAAACCTCACAATCTTCCACATAGGTCTGTCGGGAAATGGAAGGATCCAACAGCATGGATATTTCTTCCCAGCAATAGGGACACTGAAAGAAGTGTTCGTACATGGATCAATAGTTTAATTACTTAAACTTTCTAGCTATTAATGAGAGCTTTGCTCCAATTGGAAATGAATATAATTGGATTAAAATTCTACCGATAACAACTGTCCTGTTAATTGTAACAGCTGTAATTCGGCCAACTTGGCATCGTATTTGGCCAAATTCTTATTGGTCTGGGCGTTGAGCAGGTTTATTTGTGCCTGCCTAAATTCTATGGACGTTATCCGTCCCAATTGAAATTGTTCCTTGGACCGCTCAAAATTATTTTGGTTGGTCACTACGTTCTGTTCCTGGATTTTAAATATCTGCAACCTGTTCTCATAGATCCCCAAGGCATTTAAAATATCCCTATCCACTTCAAGTATTACCTGTTCCTTAAATATTTCCTGATTTTCATAAGCTATTTTGGCATTTTTAACCCTTACGGTTGTACCGCCACCATCGAACAAATTCCATGTAAGGCTGGCCCCCAATGCAAAATTTAAACTGTTCCTATTGCTTCCAGGTATAATTTGTCCCGGAAGAAATGAGGTGGCAGCACTTTGGTTCAAATTCCACCCATAGCTACCGCTTAGCCCCAAAGTAGGCAGATATCCAGATCTGTTGACCTTAATATCATACTCGTTTATGGCCATATTGCGCTCTGTTTGAAGTATGGCCACATTGTTTTCTTTCGATTGGGCAATATAATCCTCCAACTGTAATTTAGGAATAAAACTCACCAAGGTATCCACTACGAATATTTCATTGAGATTTTGATCGAGAACCACATTTAAATCCCTTTTTGCATTGGCCAAGTTCTGCTGAACGTTCATTAAACTTATACTATCATTGGTAACATCTACCTGGGCATTAAGGATATCCAATTTGGTATTCTGTCCATATTCAAAGGAATATTCCGCCCTTTTGATCCGGTCTTTGGAAATTTCCAAGGCCTGCCTTAGAACATTCTCGTTTTCGGTAAGCCTGGCAATTTCATAATACACACTAAATAATTGGAGAATAGTATTTTCTATGGTTTCCCTAGCTTGTAATTCTGATAATTGATACTGCTCTTTTAATCGCTTAAAATTATAGAGTCTGCCCATACCATCAAACAGCGTATAGTCTAAACGAAGAGCGGCATTGTAGGATTGTGATTCAGCATCATTGATCTCCAAATCTGGCCTGGGGCTCCCATTGGATTCAAATTGACCAGGGTACTCCGTATTACTGTTCAATTCGTTATACGTGGCACCAGCTGTACCGGTAAGGGAAGGCAAGTAACCAGAGTTGAGGATACCCGCATTATTATCCGCAATGGCCACCTGATTTTTGGCAACCTTAATTCCAAAATTATTTTCCAAGGCCAATGATACAGCTGCATCTTTGGACAATAACCTCTCCTGAGCACTTACAACTCCGCAAAAACCAATTACCAGGCCTGCGATTATATATTTATATCCCATTTACTTCTTGTCTTCCAATTCGTTAGATATTGCCATGTCATCCTCTAACAAAGTTGATATTTCCGGAGAATGACCATTCTGCTCATGTTTTTCAAAATTTTGCATATGGCTTTCTTCCATTTGTTCCTTTATTGCCCGTTCAACTTCTTCTTTGGTCACTTTTTTTCCAGTAATCAACCATTTGGTACCAACTTTCATTTTATTGCTAAAGGCCAAAAACAAAGGCAGCATCAATAAGGTCAATACGGTCGCGTACCCAATTCCATAGGCAATGGATATAGCCATGGGTTTCAAAAATTGTGCTTGTCGACTTTTTTCCAATAACAAAGGTGCCAAACCGGCAATAGTCGTAATGGAAGTAAGAAATATGGCCCTAAACCTAGATTTACCGGCTTCATAAATGGCATCATCAAACTTCATTCCTTCCCTAAGATTACCATTAAATTTTCCAATAAGCACCAAGCCATCATTTACCATAATTCCTATTAAGGCAATAATCCCCAACATGGACAAAACGTTGATAGGAAAATCATGGATCCAGTGGCCCCAGGCCACGGCGGTGATACTAAAAGGCACCAAAATAATCAAAAGCAGAGGTTGACTAAAACTCCTGAAGGTAAAGGCTATAGTAATATAGATCAACAGCAAAACGGAAAGGCCCACAAATTTTAAAGACCCAAAAAGCTTTTGGGTTTCTCTGTTCTGCCCTTCATAGGATGCAGTTACAGTAGGATATCTAGAATGGATATCCGGCATAATAACCGTCCTTATTTCATTCATAATATCGGTGGCACTAGTTGTCTTATCATCTTTAATATCCGCAGAAACCTGAATTTCGCGCTGACCCTCCAAATGGTTAATAGCCACATCACCCCGCACTATAACGTAACTTGCAATTTCCTTTAAGGGTACCTTACTTCCACTGGGAGTACTAATCCTCATATCGTCCAAATCGTTGATGGACGAGCGATCGGAGCGGTCGTAACGCACCCAGACCCGGATTTCATCCTGTCCCCGTTGAAAACGTTGCGCCTGGGCCCCAAAAAATCCTGCACGCACCTGATTCATAACACTTCTAAGATCCAGCCCCATTAAATAGGCATTCTCCTTCAGCTCCAGCCGTATTTCCTTTATTCCTGCAGGATCATTGTCCGCAACATCCTTTAAAAGGGCATTGTTCTGCAAAATAGCTTTAAGCTCCTTTTTGGCCTCTTTTAATTCCACAATATTATTGCCCAATAGGGAAACAGAAACAGGGCTACCCCCAAAATTACCCCCAGAACCATAGATGAGACTTTCTACCCCAATAACAGGACCTACCAGTTCCTGCAATCTATTGGTAATCAAATCCGACCGTATCTCGTCCGGCCTTTCTTCCCCAGGCAAAAGATTAATGTCCAGCGAGGCCGTAGAGGAGCCGGGCCCTACTTTCCTAATCATGTTTTCAAAAAGCTTTTTACCAGTACCCTTTAAGTATTTTTCCGTCAGCTCCTGATCCACAATTTTGGCCTTTTCCTCAATTAGGCTAATTATGGAATCGGTTACCCTTTCATGGGTCCCATTCGGCATAAGCAAGTCTACGGATACCCGATCACTTGCCACCCGTGGAAAAAACGCAGTTCTGATTATTCCACCCCCAATGGAACCGAAACTTAAAAACAGTAACATTACGAATATGGAAAACATCAGAATTTTATAGCGGAGAGAAAAACGCAGAACGGGGCCATATAACTTATCCCTCATCCATACCATAAGTTTATCTCCCCATTCATTGATGACCCTTAATTTTGCAAACACCTTAGCTATTCCCTTTTTAGGCTTATTGTCCAAGGGCTGTAAGGCTTTTGAATGGGCCAAATGGGCAGGTAGAATAATCAAGGCCTCCACCAAGGAAACCACCAAAGTAAGAATCACGATTACGGATACCTCACCAAAAAATTCGCCGATCCTACTATCCAAGAACAGGAAAATAGAAAATGCCAATATCGTAGTAATGATGGCCGAAATAATTGGAGGCAGTACCTCCATAACACCATCAACCGCGGCCTGAATAGGGGGCTTTCCCTTCTCGTAGTTCTGATAAATGTTTTCGGCGATTACAATACCGTCATCTACCAAAATACCTATTACGATAATCATTCCAAAAAGGGACAAAACATTGATGGTTACATCAAAGAATCCGGCAAAAACAAACATTCCCAAAAATGCTACTGGTAAGCCAAAGGCCACCCAAAACGCCAATCTGGTATTAAGAAACAGCGAAAGGAAGATGAGTACCAAAATCATCCCCATAATGGCATTTTCGGTCAACAATTGAGTACGTTGTGTTAGTGTAACGGACTGATCACTGACCACACTCAATTTTACGTTGTTATGTTTTTGATTATACTCCTCTATATATTCCTTTACCTTTTCGGATGATGTTATTAAATCTTCCGTATTGGTACTTGTGATATCAATATTTACAGCTAGATTTCCATTAAAATAGGTAGCATTGGGCGTTTCCGAAAACCGATCCCTTATGACTGCCACATCCTTGAGGCGTACTGTTTGTCCGGACGCATTGGCCCGGACGATGACATTTGATAATTCATTTCCATAATACGACCTATTGTTGGCCCTGATCAGAAATTCCTCCGCATTAGTCTTAATATTACCCCCGGTAACCAAAATATTGGCATTAGAGACGGCTTGGGCTACCTCGTCAAATGACACATTATAAGCCAAAAGGCTATTCTCGTTCACAGCAATCTCTATTTCCTCAGCAGGATATCCGGTAATTCCGATCTGGGAGATGCCCTCCATAGCCCTGATATCGTTCTCCACCTGCCTGCCTATCTGCTTCAATGCAGACAAACTTATATTTTCACCACTTATGGCAAAACTAATGGTCTGTCTTACCGCCTCCAACTTGGAGACCACCAAAGGCTCCATACCCGTTGGGAACGAAGGCACCCTATCAACGGCATTTTTAACTTCCAAGAGCATAAAGTCTATATCCCTGCCCTTCTCTATCTCGACATTAATAATACCGCTGTTTTCCCTTGAAGTGGAAGTAACCCGGTCCACACCCTCCAAACCTTTTAGGTTATCCTCTATCTTAAGAACAATACCTTCCTCCACTTCTTGTGGGGAAGCACCCGGATAGGTTACATTTATACTAATATTTTTGGAATCAGTAAGCGGGAAATATGAAGATTTTAATGATAACGCCCCTACTACACCAAAAATAATGAAAGCCACAATTATGACATTTACGGCCACATGGTACTTTATAAAATAGGCTATTATATTCCTCATTAGTTTTGATTGTTGGTTACTTGGCCATTAAATACTTTTACCAACATTCCCGCATAGGCTCCCATTACCGGTTTGGATAGAATTGTTATTCCGTCTGGCACATCTTTTAATACTACTTTGTTATCCGAAAAATAAACCGGCTTCACGGGTATCAAATCCAAAACTGAGTCCCTGACGACATATATTTGTTCGGTTTCCAGTAATAAACTCCTGTTTATTTCAATGGAATTTGGCTCTTCCTTGGCTTTTAGATGGGCCTCTAGGTACATCCCTTCCCTTAGGTCCGGATCCTTCACCTCTATAAAAGCCGTAATGGTCTGGGAAGCCAGATCTACCCGACCGTTAATTCTCGTAACTTTCCCTTGATAGGTTTTGTTATTATCAATACTTTTTAACTGCACTACCTCACCAACATTCAATAGATCGCTGTAGGTCTTGCTAATGGCGACTTCCAATTCGTAATCATTGGTATTGATAAATTCTCCCAATTTTTGCCCAGACCTGACCAAGGTACCCTCTGTGACCAATGCTTCGGTCAAAACCCCATTAAAAGGTGCCGCAATAGTATACTTGGCCAAACGTTGCTCTAAATTTTTTATAGTGTAGTAATTGGTCAATATACCGCGCCCGGAAATAAAATATTTTTCTTTGTCCGTATTCATTTCCGGAAGGGGAGGAACACTTTTATTTATATCAAAATTGGCCAGAAAGGATTGCCATTTATCAAATACCTCCGGATAGTCCAATCTCAGATCGGGCATTATGGAAGTGATTAAATTGTATAAATTACTTTTGGAGGATTGAACGTTGGCGTAATATTCAGCAGCGTCTATCCTTATAAGTATTTCTCCCGCCCTATATTCCTGTCCTGGTTTAAATAGTTTGTTCCCAGATTTAAAAACCCCTTGGACTTCGGCATAGAGCTCCACCCTTCTTTTGGCTACAAGATTTCCGTTTGCCGGAACAATAATTGGCACATTACCATTCTTGACCGTCTCAACCATAACCGTTTTTACCACTTTCTCTGGTCGTGGCTTTGGAGTAGTCTTACTATTGACAATATATTTTGCACCAAAAAAGGAGCCTATTATTAGGAGGCCCCCAATAATAGATAATGCAATTTTTCTAGAATTCATATAGGGTTTATAAGTTGGTTTGACTGCAAAACTATCTATTAGTTTAAGGGATACTTGTTAAATGTATCTTAAAGTTCCGAAATACGATATTAATCCAAAAAAAAAGGAATACAAATTGTATTCCTTCTAACCAAACCAACTTATTTTTAAGTAATTACTATTCCTCCATTTCATCCTCAAACTTCGTATCTGCCATTCTTGTTTTAATGACGTCAAAATCCTTATACTTATTTTCTTTTTCTACTTCTACCTTATCGTAATCAAAGACAAGGAACTGACCAGAATTCATGCCTTCCATATTATCAAAAGAGAAAATATTGTTATTCTGAATTTGAAGGACCTTAAGGCTGCCCAATTGCCCAAACTCTTTGGGAATTTCCCCGCCAAGTTCATTATTTGCCAGTACCAGTTCCTTTAATTGACCCAATTTCCCCAATTCTCCGGGAATAGAACCGTACAATTTATTTTCAAAAAGTCCTAGACTCTCCAATTTTGAAAGTTCTCCCAAAGAGTTAGGTATGCGCCCTGTAAGTTCATTGCTGGACAAATTAAGCTCCTTTAAGGTTTGAATATTTCCAAGACTTTCGGGTATTCTCCCACTTAAGAAGTTATTGAAGGCAGAAAGTTTAACCAAGGATTTCATACTCCCAATTTCTGATGGTATTTCACCCTCCAACCTGTTCATCTCCAGTTTCAACACCTCCAATTTACTTAACTGGGCTATACTTTTCGGTATTTCCCCACTTATGGTATTGAAGGCAAGGTTTAGATTTACCAAGTGTTTCAAATCCCCTATACTTTCTGGTAGGCTCCCTACAAGGTTGTTCCTAAAAAGGTTAATATCCACCACATGCCCGTTCTGGACCGTCACCCCAAACCAGGTGTCAACAGGGGCATTAACATCCCATGTAGTATTCCATTTTTGGCCTTGGGTGCTTTTGTAAAGTTCCAATAACACGTTTTTTTCGCTTTTTGGAACCATGGCATTTGCCGCAGTGGCAAATACTACACAAAATACAATCACTCCAAAAAAGCACGCTCTTTGTAATTTTTGTTGTATCATATACATAATCTTTTAATTAAAACTATCCTCAAATCTGGTATCAGCCGTTCTAACGTCCTTATTACTATTTATTTTATTAAGATCAAAGTTTCTGTGATTACCTCCATCAAAATCAAAAAGGGCAAAATTATTATTGGCTGCATCGTTGCTGAAATCATTTCCGCCAAATCTATTATTTTGAAGTTGTACCAATTTTAGATTGGGAAGGCTCAAGATATCCTCAGGGAATTCTCCACGGAATCGGTTCTCCGCCAAAACAAGCATTTTTAGATTGGTCAGGTTTTCCAGACTCTCTGGCACTTCACCACTAAAATTGTTATCGCCCAACTCCAAACGTTCTAAATATTTTAAATTTCCATAGGTCAAAGGAATAGAACCACTTAATCCGTTATGGGAAAGCAATATTACCCTTAGCCTTTTAATCTCACTCATGCTTTGGGGCAATTCTCCAGAAAGGTCATTATAAAACAGATCCAGTACAAGAAGGTTTTCCAGACTCCCAATATTTTTAGGTATCCCTCCTGTTATCTTGTTTTTACCCAACCTTAGCACAACCAATTTTCTTAATTCCGTTATACTTTCCGGAATACTCCCTCCTATATTATTTAGAGCAAGGTTCAATACCTTTAAATTCTTTAGGTCGCCTATTGAATTTGGTATGCTCCCCCTAAGATTGTTATTCATTAAATTAACGGATACCACCTTATTGTTCTCTAGGGTAATACCCTCCCAGCTAGAAACCGGGGCATTCAGATCCCACCCCTTGGTCCAGGTATCGCCCTTAGCACTGTTATAGAGGTCTATAAGCGCATTTTTTTCCAGATCAGAAACCTGCCCGGACAAAAATTGCCCAATTATAACCATGAATAGCATAAATATGCTTTTTCTCATATTTTCACTTTTATCCTAAATAAGGAATAAGAATTACCCTACAAAATAAGGTTATTGTCCGACAAACAGCAAAAATACTCGATGAAAAAAGCTAGAAAGGCCCATATTTGTTGTGAAAGTGCCAAAAGTTGTGGTGAGAGAAATTCAACCACTTGGATTTATTTCCTACAAAGAGATTTCTTCGAGTTCCAAAGTGATATTTTCCCAAGTTTTCATTAGGCTTTCGAGGTTCTTTTTTTTCTTTTGATAGGAATCGAAAAAATTGGCCTTTGCAATTGTTGCATCATAATTCATAAGTAGGTCATGATCAATTGCAGCTATCTCTTTTTCTAAGCTGGCAATGTCACTTTCCGTTGAACTGAGCCTATTTTTTAAGGATTTTATCTTTTTTTGATCTTCGAAATCGATGTGTTTCTCCTGGGGTTTTTCTTTTTTCTGAACCACTGTTTGCTTCTTTTCTATAGCCCTGAAATCATCAACTTTCCTCTGTTCCAAATAGAAATCGATATCCCCAAGATATTCTTTGATGCTACCATCCTTAAATTCATATACCTTGTTGGTAAGGCCTTGCAAAAAATCCCTATCGTGACTCACCAATATCAATGTTCCATCAAAATTCTGAAGTGCCTGCTTAAGCACATTCTTGGATTTAATGTCCAAATGGTTTGTTGGCTCATCCATAACCAACACATTAAAGGGCTGTAGTAACATTTTAGCAAGGGCCAATCTGTTCCGCTCACCTCCGGATAGTACTTTTACATATTTCTCCACCTCATCGCCCCTAAATAAAAAAGACCCTAATATATCCCTAACTTTACTTCTGTTCTTTTCATTGGCCGCATCTATCATGGTATCCAAAATAGTCTTTTCCCCATCCAAATATTCTGCCTGATTTTGAGCGAAATAACCGATTTGAACATTATGCCCTAATTTTAGGTGCCCCTTATGATCCAAATCTCCCACCATTATTTTAGCGAGAGTGGATTTCCCTTGCCCATTTTGTCCAACAAAGGCCGTCTTGGAGTCGCGCTCTATCAATAGGTCTATTTTCTTTAAAACATGGTTATCCCCATAACTCTTGGACAGACCTTCTATTTCTGTTACAACTTTACCAGGGGTAACGGAAATTTGAAATCTTAGGTTCATTACACTATTGTCATCCTCATCAACCTCTATCCGCTCCATTTTATCGAGCTTCTTGATCAGGGACTGTGCCATGGAAGCCTTTGTGGATTTGGCCCTGAACTTTTCAATCAGTCTTTCCGCCTGCTGTATTTCCTTCTCTTGGTTTTTCTGGGCATTTAGCTGCTGTTGCTTTATTTCGTTCCTTAGTACCAAATATTTGGAGTAGGGCTTATTGTAATCATATATCCTTCCCAATGAAATTTCAATAGTCCTATTGGTAACATTATCCAAAAACATTTTATCGTGGGAGACTATCATTACACCCCCTGGATAATTCTTCAGGAAATTTTCCAACCAAATTATTGATTCTATATCCAGGTGGTTCGTTGGCTCATCCAACAAGAGCACGTCATTGCTCTGTAACAAAAGTTTTGCCAATTCTATCCGCATCCTCCAACCTCCGGAAAAGGTTTCTGTTTTACGATCAAAATCCTCACGTTTAAAACCCAGACCCAACAATACTTTTTCGGTTTCGCCCTGATAGTTGTACCCTCCCAATATCTCATAATGATGGGTTACATCGTTCAAGTCTATAATTAATTGATTATAGGCCTCACTTTCATAGTCGGTACGTTCTGCCAACTGATGGTTAATCTCGTCCAACCTCAACTCCAAAGCTTTTATTTCCTCAAAGGCCTGATGCGCCTCTTCCTGCACCGTCCTACCTAGATCAAAATCGATATCCTGTCTCAAAAATCCCATTTTAAGATCCTTATCAGAGGCTATAGTACCCGAATCTATGGGCATATCCTTTGATAAAATTTTCAAAAGCGTAGATTTCCCTGCTCCATTTTTTCCTATTAGACCAACTCGATCTCCGGAATTTAAACGGAAAGATATTTCTTCAAACAGATATTCTCCTCCAAAAGAAACGGAGAGATTGTGGATATTAAGCATATTCGGTGACTATTGTTACACTAATTAATGCTACAAAATGTAATTTTGTAGAAACTTTTTGCAAATGTTAAAAAAAGGAAACAAACTCTACAGCATTTTAACAGGAACTTGTCCTAAATGTCATGAAGAGAGTATGTATCAGGACAAAAACCCATATCATTTGGGCAATATCTTTAAAATGAACGAGCGTTGTTCGCATTGCGGAACCAAATATAAAATAGAACCCTCTTTTTTTTACGGGGCCATGTATGTTAGTTACGGTGTAGGTGTAGCCTTTGCCGTAGCCGCTTTCGTAATTGCCTTTTTATTTTTCAAAGCTACCTTGATAAATACATTTATTGCAATTATTGCTACAATGATCGTATTTATGCCATTTATCATTAGGGTATCGCGAAACATCTGGATCAATTTCTTCATAAAATACGACCCAAAGGCCACCACTAAGATCAGTTCCTAAAATGCTTCTTGGTAAAACGGCATAGGTCCATTTCGGGCACAATAGCCTCTTTATTTTCTATTAAGGCATAAAGTTGCATGGACGCCATTGGGGCGATCATTACCCCACGTGAACCCAGACCATTGAGCAAATACATGTTTTCATGTTCGGGATGCCTGCCTACTAATGGCTTCCTATCACTTACCGTTGGCCTAATTCCCGCCACATGGTCAACAACTTCATAAGGGCATTTTAGAAAAGTATTCAACTTTTGCAAAAGCTCCTGTTTGCATTCTTCGGTGGGAGTATTGCTTTTATCTTTCCATTTATAGGTAGCCCCCACCCTATACATATCACTGCCCAAGGGAATAATAAAAACGGACGATTTTATAACCCTCTCCTCTTTTAAGGCCGGTGCCTTGATCGTCAGTAATTCACCTTTGGTACCGTTGAGCGGCAAATAATTAAAATACGGGTTGTTTTTTAACCCAAATCCTGTTGCAAAAACTATGTTTTTAGCCTTTGTACCTTGATACTCCACAAATCCGTCCTTTAACGTTAGGGCCTTAAAATCAAAGGTTTCCCTGAGCAATACATCTTTATCCCTCAGATACTTGCCGTAGTGCAATAGTAAAACGGCAGTATCTATCCTTCCCGTATGCATTACCTCCCCATAGCCATAGGGCGCTTCAATATTGGGATTATGGTTGGTAAGTATTTTTGGGGCCACAAAGAGGCCCAAATTTGGTTTGTCCGAAGCTTCAAACCAAAGGTTCTGTTCGTTTATACTGGCAAAACGCCTCAAGATCGGAATTTTGTAATCCAGCTGGATATTTAATTTCTTTTCCAATTCGGAATAGAAAGGAATAGCCAAATCCAACTGTTCTTTGGCATTCCAGGCCAATGTAAAACGTTTAAGGGTTACAGGATTATAAAGTCCGCCTGCTACCACGGAAGAGGTTTGGGAATCATCACTGATTACTTTAAACGATTTTTTATTGCTCTCCAATACTTCGCAAAAGGAAATACCGGCCAAGCCCAGACCCACAATTAGATAATCTACCATTTTGCAAAAGTAGAGAAGGAATTCCAAACCTTCATCAAATTGAATTATTAATCATCCTACTTTCTAGAAAAGCAACTTTCTTAACGGCTCAGTGATTTAAAGTAATCTCAAATCCATTAAAAAAAGAAGCGCCACATCTTACGAAGTGGCGCTTTGCTTTATATGTGAATTGGAATATTATTAAGGCTAGTAGGCCCACATATCTTGTTCCCTATCTCGGATAACCTCCTTAATACGTTTGGATTCCAATAATTGGAACAAGGCATTATCTGCAATATAGTCCTTAACCTCACGGTCTCCATGCACGTTATCTTCTTTATAGATCGTTGCATTGAATCTTCTTGCATTCAACAACATATCAAAAGAAATAGGCTGCGCGGAATTCCGTTGGTTAAACACTTTGGCTTCATGTAATATCTGTCTGGCACTAGGATACCATACCCAGAACAATGGAACTTTTGCCTCGGCCAAATCCATAGATTCATCATCTATAAAGTTAACGTCCGGAGCTACAGGTGCAATACCCAACAATCGGTATTTTAGTTCACCCAATCTTTTGTCGAAATACCAGATTCCTTTAATAAGGTATTCCTCCAAATCGGCAGCAGTAAGGTTCCTACGATTAATATATTCAGGAGAAATAGGCTCTCCTGCATTAAATTGCTCGTATCCGTAGTCCGTAGTATCTACTTTTTGTAAAGTTGCAGCCAAATCGCTGAACTTTCTTTTTTCGGTAAAATAAGAGTCTACATAAACATCTGTCAATTTACCATTCTTAATGTTTTTGATCAACACATCATACAATGACCTTCTGTCCGGACCTATATCAATAGTATCCAAAGGATAATACAGCGGAAAGTTAACACGCTCGTCCAGGTCGATTACCTCCCAAACGGTTTTGGACCAGAGAATGTCCCTGTCATCCACGTAAGCGTAAGGTAAAGGAGCGTCATTATCTTTAGCAATTTGTGCTTCTGTCTTCTTCCCTATCTCTTCCGGTAATTTGGCATTTAAAATATTTGCCTGGGCGGAAATAGACAATGGCAACAGGACCACTACTCCAATTAATAAAACATTTTTCCAATTCATCTGTTTAAATTTATTGTTTTTAATCTTCAGCCCCACTAAAGTTGGACTGGTGAATTAGCCATAGCAAACATTCTTTATTTGCCATGGCCATTTCACAACATTTTTACTAGTTTGTAATCTCCACAACAACAGGAGATACCTTTTTAAGCTTATAGCTTTTGTTATTTGTAATATACGCTTCGATATCGAAAATCTGTACGGCATCACCTCGGCTTGCTCTTTTAAGGGCAGACTTGGCTCTAGCGTCCAATTTGTTACCGTTAACATCTACCGTTGGCTGTCCTGGAACTTTAAATTTAAATCCACTAACCGCAAGGTTAAGATCAAAATCAAAGTCTTCCAATAGAGCTCCAATAGTAGAGATCTCTAAGTTGTTTTTACCCATTTTAGCACTTCCGGATTCTCCTCTTACAGAACCTGAAGGTCTTGGAATATCCTTAATCCTAAACTCGGATGAAGTTTTGATCATTTGACCATCAGGCAATTTACCGGAAGCAGTTATAGAAACAGTTCTTCCTGTACCAGGATTCATAGCGTATTTACTTCCACTCTGCTTACTAAGTCCTGGAGCGGATGCGGATACATTGTTATCCGGAATACCAGGAATGGATATGGTTATAGGGTTGGAAACACCACGATATACAACATTCATTTTATCAGCAGAAATTACAGCTGCATTGGGCTTGGTAATAGTGGCAAATGTAGAGGATACTGGCACTTCTGTACGCTCTCCATCCTGCATAAACACCAAGTTACCTTCAATCTTATGATCACCAGCACTTCCAGCACTTACGGTCAACCTTACCTTACCGTCCTCGATTACATAATCGGTACCTTCACTTAATTTTCTACCATCTAGGGTCAAGTTAACTTCGTTAGGTTTTGTAGTAGCATCTTTACGACCCAATACAATATTTCCTGCAAATTTTTCACCTGCATAAAAAGCAGATTTCTCTTGCTCCAACAAAGTGGTATAATTGGTCATGGAAACCTCACTGCTCAACTGTCCTTGAAGCATAGCTTTTAAAGCATCTTCCTCGGTAGCCTTAATATCGGCCTGAAGTGAAGTAATCTTGGTCAAAGAAGCAACCAAAGGATATCCTTCAAAGTTATAGTTCAACCAATCTTGTTTGGAACCATCCCTTTTAGTAACCTTACCATTCTCATCTCCAGTTTCGAACCTAGAATTTACAGAAGACTTTACAGACTCCAATTCCTTAGGCATTACTGCAGCGATCTGGGTACGATAGTTTACCAAGCGATCCAAGAACTCTTTACCATCCGCTCCAAGTTGGTCTCCTTGGAAAAAACGTTGATCCAAATAATCGGTCTTGTCCATAACTTGATAATCTTTTGGATCCTCAACATCGGCCATCATCTCCTTTTTCAAGTTTTCCAAGTATTGGTAATACTCAGCAGACAATTCCTTTATTTTCCTGGCATCCTCCAAAAGAGGGCCAAATTTCTCAGCATTTTCAGATGCTTTGGTTTCAAGACCACTTAGGAAAGCCGTATTGTTTTCCGTGGTTTTTATGTTAGAAGCTTCTAACTTTTCGTTCATAAGACCGAAAGCCGATAGAACTTCTTTTCCCATATTTAAGGCCAACATCGCGATGAAGATCAAGTACATTAGGTTGATCATCTTCTGACGTGGTGTTGCTTTTCCTCCTGCCATTTTTCTAATTAGTTTTAATTATTAATTGATTTGGGTTTGGTTATTGAATTGTAACTAATTAGTTTCTATTCATTGCAGATAACATACCACCGTAAACTCCGTTCAATGAAGAAAGGTTGGTAGCCAAAGATTCCATTTGCTCTTTAAGGGCGCTAGAATTCTGTACCACTTCCTCGTTGATAGAAGCTTGTCTGCTTGCACTTTCCAATTGTACTTTGTAAAGACTGTTCAAAGATTCCATTTGAGCGGCAGCCTGTACCATTTCATCAGAATACTTCTTAGTAGATTCCATAGCATCAACAGTTGGAGCTATACCTTTGGCAGCACCTTCAAAGTTTCTAATGCTAGATCCAAGACTTTCCATAAGGTTGGCATCTACACCGGCTTCTTTTAACAAATCATCCAATTTTTTGGATAAAGAAGCTTCTGCCTCTTTCATTTCAGCTTTAGAATTTGATTTTCCAGAAGCAGCACCTCCGTTTAATTCCGGGTACACCAATGACCAATCGTATTCGTCATCTACTGGTTCAAATGCACTGATAGCAAAAATTAATGCTTCGGTAATAAGACCGATTGCCAATAACAATCCTCCCGTAAGTGGGCCAAATTGCCAGTGAAGGATCTTAAACAATGCTCCTATAATTACTACAGATGCACCAAGGCCGTAAGCCATGTTAAATAATTTCTTAGTTGATTTTGACTGTGCCATAATTTTAAATTTAATTAAGTAATGTTAATAATAAGTATTTGGTTTAACGTTTGATTCAATATAAAGGTCTTCTTTATTTTATATTCTAATTGGTAGAGTCTTCCTCTCCCATGTAATCCTGTACGGTTCTAAAACCGATATAACTACGTGCCGAATCCTGGTATTCGTAATCTCTGGTGCTTACCTGTAGGAAATAAGCAACATCTTTCCAAGATCCACCTCTTATAACTTTTCTTGCGTTTTGGGTAGATTCCGCATTGGGGTTCATAGTGGACACATATTCATAGGAATTTGGGTCATAGCTACTATTGGTCCATTCGGAAACGTTACCTGCCATATTGTAAAGGTTATAATCGTTGGGCTCATAGGCCTTTGCCTCTACTGTATACAAGGCTTGATCTGCCGCGTAATCCCCACGTTGTGGTTTAAAGTTGGCCATAAAACACCCGGTATCACTAATTACATATGGTCCACCCCAAGGGTATGTTCCTCCTTCTATACCTCCTCTTGCAGCATATTCCCATTCCGCTTCGGTAGGTAATCTAAAGCGGTTGACAAATTGCTTGCCCCTACTTTTTTGATCATCGTTCTTGAACTTGGTCCTCCAGTTACAAAAGGCCTGTGCCTGTTGCCAGGAAACACCTACCACAGGATAATCACTATAGGCATCGTGCCAGAAGTAATCGTTGTGCATAGGCTCATTATAAGAGTAGGAGAAATCCTTTATCCATACCGTAGTATCCGGATAAATTTCAAGTTCTTCCTGTTTTATAAAATTCTTTCTGTTCCCCTTTTTGGCACGGGCCGCAGCCTCAATATCCATCCAGGTATATTTGTATTTCAATTTGGTAACATCTATATGACGTTGGCCATTATAGGATTCCTCTTGGGAAATATACAATGAATCCATTACCTCGGCATAATACTCGTCCGGATATTTGGATGTATCCCAGATTAAGTTCTGTTTTCTGTCCAATGCCCTACCTTCATAGCCTGTTTCTCCCATGCCTGCATAATTGTTCAACATGTACTTATCGTAGGCAGACAATCTTGTGGTATCGGCATCCTTAAAGGCATAGTCCCCTATACCTCCATCTTCAGGTCCCAAGCCCAACTCATCGGCCAAAATAGCCAAATTGGTTCTTGCAATGGAGTCTTTTACCCATTCTACAAATTGACGATATTCACTATTCGTAATTTCAGTATCATCCATGTAGAAAGATCGAACAGTTACAGTCTTTGTCGGGGCGTTTAGTACCTTAGCCTGATCTTCCTCACTCTTACCCATGATGAATGCTCCTCTAGGAATCAATTCCATACCATAGGGTTTTTCGGGATACCACTTTTTTCCTTGAGCTCCGACCAGCTCTCCTTTTGTTTTGGACCCACAACTTGAGAGTAAAAAAACAAATGCTATAGATGACAACAATAGCTTCTTCATACGTTAGGTTAAATTTCGATTATGATTATAAATGCAAACACAAGTATTATTCTCTAAAACTTATTTTTAAATAATTTATTGTATAAAAATTGTTTTTATACCCTAAATTTATTATTTCAATTAAACCCTTTTTTGTAGGCTTTAAACCACCGCTCAGGAATATTTTGATTACATGCATCCAGATAATCCAATTCAGTGCATGGTAATAACGCGGGTGAATTTGTTTTAGTATGTGAAGTTAAAATTGAAGGTACCTCTACCCACCATCTTTCGCTGAGATGGCTTTTATAAAAGATAAGGGACTCATCTTCCGTAGGTACGGTATACTTGGTGAAGTCGTTACTATTACTATTGGGAGTCTCTTGGATCCTAAAGTTTAGGCCCTCTATAAAATACCATATTATTTGGGCAACAAGTTGAAAGGATTGATTGCTATTTTCGCATTCGTATATCCCAAAAACCGATACATTGTCACTAATTCCGGCATATCTTGCTATGGCACAGATTTCCCTTCCGGTAAAACCATTGGGAGAAAAGTTTCTGGAATACCCTATATCTGCCGCACGTATGGCACGTGCATCCAAACTAACCACATGGGCATTCCGTAGCACCGGCTCCGCCAAGGTTATATTGGAAATTAATTCGCCCAACCTATAGGAATCAAAGAAAAGACGCTCCATTAGGTCCAATTCTTCTTGGGAATTAAAATAACTTTGATAGCCAATATTGGAGAAATTAAATAAATTATTGGGCTTTTCGGTAATTATTTTACTCATATAGGAATGGGAAGAAATAAGATCTTCGTCCATCCCAAAGTCGAACCTACTGTCTATGGACACTAGATTAACCATATTTTTAAGACCGTCAAAGGCCCTGTATGTAGGATAGGTAATATCTTGTGTTGCACCAATGACAATGGGGATAATATTCTCTTCCAGTAGGCCGGCAACTATTTCCTTTACCACAAAATAGGTATCCTCTACGGTCTCCCCCTCTTCAATATCTCCCAAATCTATGATGGAGGAATTCCAGTTCCCCATCATCAAATTATACAACTGTAGTCTAATTTCGGAAATATCCAGGCGCTCCGGTTTTTTCTCAAAAGCATTTCTAGATTCATTGACCCCTAATATAGCTACACTTACATTTGCCAGCACCGGAAGACCATGCCGTGCAGTGTGCATATATATGTGTTTCCCCAATGCTTGGGCCGGAAGTAATTCGCAGTGGGCCAATACCCTGTCACTTACGGGTACTAAAAAATCGAATGCCATATTATTTTTTAGCCTTAGGTTTTGCTTTGGTTTTTTTCTTAGGTGTCTTTTTCTCTATTAATTCCTGCGCATCCTTAAGGGAAATCTTGGTAGCATCCACATCCTTGGAAACTTCCACCTTGATCTTGCCCTTGATAATGCTATGCCTGCCCCATCTGGCCTTTTCTATTCGAATACCTTCTTCTGGCCATTCTTGGACCAATTTATCGATTTCTTTTTGTTTTTTGGCCTCTATAATCTCTTCGATATCCTGTTTTGAAAGAGTATCAAAATCATATTTCTTACTAACATTAATGAACATTCCGTCCCATTTAATAAATGGACCAAATCTTCCGACCCCTTTGGTAACCTCTTTATTCTCATAAATTGCAATAGGGGCATCCGCTTTTTGTTTTTCCTTGATCAGTTCCACGGCCCGATCCATGTCTATCTCCATGGCATTTTCATCCTTGCCCAGAGAAACAAACTTTTTACCAAACCTTATATAAGGACCAAATCGGCCCACATTGGCTTCTACATCTTCCCCTTCATAAACCCCAAGTTTTCTTGGCAATTTAAACAGGTCCATAGCTTCTTCGTAGCTAATAGTATTCAATGACTGGTCCGGTAACAAACTAGCAAACAATGGTTTTTCCTCATCATCTACGGTACCTACCTGTACCATAGGCCCAAAACGGCCCAATCTAACCGAAACCTGTCTTCCCGTCTTGGGATCTGTCCCCAAAACGCGCTCGCCACTGGCCCTATCCGCATTCTCCTCCACATCCAAAACCTTGGGATGAAAATCCCCATAAAAATTCTTCAATACTTTTTGCCAATCCTCATCACCCGAAGCAATCTCATCAAAGTCTTCTTCCACTTTAGCAGTAAAATGATAATCCAAAATTGTCTCAAAATGTCCTACCAAAAAGTCGGTTACTATTATTCCAATATCCGTAGGTACCATTTTCCCTTTATCGGAACCTACATTCTCCTTTAAATCCTTTGTGGTCAGCTTATCGGATTTCAGCAGTAGCTGTACATAATTTCTTTCGGTGCCTTCAATGGTTCCCTTTTCTACGTAACCCCTATTCTGAATAGTGGAAATAGTAGGTGCATAAGTAGACGGTCTTCCTATCCCAAGTTCTTCCAATTTCTTTACCAAGGAAGCCTCTGTAAATCTATAAGGTGCCCTGGAAAAACGTTCTGTTGCCGTTATATAATTATTGTGGAGTTTTTCACCCTCTTTCATAGCCGGAAGCATTCCTTCCTGCTCTTCACTTATATCCTCATCATCGGTACCTTCCAAATAGACCTTCAGGAAACCATCAAATTTAATTACCTCCCCGTTGGCCGTAAATTCTTCCTTGTGGGTATTGGCCTTTATTTTAACATTGGTACGCTCCAATTCGGCATCACTCATTTGAGAAGCCAAGGTACGTTTCCATATAAGTTCGTATAATTTGGATTGATCCCTTTCCAATGATGGGGACTGATTGGTCATCTCCGTAGGACGGATGGCCTCATGTGCCTCCTGTGCTCCTTTGGATTTCCCTGTAAAATTTCTGACCTTACTGTATTCCTTACCGTAATTGCTTATAATAGCATCCTTTGCAGCATCTATGGCATCTTTGGATAGGTTAACGCTATCCGTTCTCATATAGGTTATTAACCCAGCCTCATATAAGCGTTGTGCCACTTGCATGGTCCTTGAAACTGAAAAATACAATTTCCTGGAAGCTTCCTGCTGCAATGTTGAAGTTGTAAATGGTGCTGCAGGCGATTTTTTAGCAGGTTTCTTATCTAGGCTGGCAACTGAAAAATTTGCCCCAATATTTTCTTTTAAGAAAGCTTCAGCCTCTTTCTGGCTGGCATAGGTCTTGTTTAACTTGGCAGTAAAAACACTACCCTCATTGGTTTTAAACTCCGCCGATATCCTAAAGGCTGCTTCTGGATTAAAAGCTTCAATTTCCCGTTCCCTTTCTACAATTAATCTTACCGCAACGGATTGAACCCTACCCGCAGATAAACCGGGTTTAATTTTTTTCCACAAGACTGGGGAAAGTTCGTATCCCACCAATCTATCCAAAATCCGTCTTGCCTGTTGGGCGTTCACCAAATCGTAATTAATTTCCCTAGGATTTTCAATCGCCTTTTGAATGGCAGATTTGGTAATAGAGTTAAAAACTATCCGCTTTGTTTTATTCTTGTCCAATTTTAACTCCTCTGCCAAGTGCCAGGAAATTGCCTCCCCTTCACGGTCTTCATCACTGGCAAGCCATATAGTATCCGCTTTGTCCGCCAAGTCCTTAAGCTTTTTAACAAGGGCCTTTTTGTCCTTGTCAACAATATATTTAGGCGCAAAATTATTGTCCACATCCACTCCTAATTCCTTGGAAGGCAAATCGGCAATATGTCCAAAACTGGACTCTACCTTATATTCCTTACCTAAAAATTTCTCAATTGTTTTTGCTTTAGCCGGGGACTCTACGATTACTAAATTCTTTGCCATTAACTAGTTTTTGGTGACACAAAAGTAATTGAATTTTTTAATTTGATGCCATACCCTAGTTAGTATGACCAAAAATTAGCAATGGTGGGAAGTTAATTTAAGATTGAAAGCTCATGGTTTAAGGTTCAAAAAATAGTAGGCCGTAGCAGGTTGAAAATAGACAGACTTTGTACAGCAGGTTGTCCTTCCCCAAACTTCCCGCCCAAAAGTGGGACAGGCACACCCAAGGAGGGGGAGTTAAAATTTTCCGTCATTGCGAGCCTGCCTGGTCGGACAGGGAGCTATGGCGACGAAGCAATCTCTTCAAACAATTGACAGATTGCCACGCTTCGCTCGCAATGACGAAATCAAAAAAGCTCCTTCCCTTGGCAAGGGAAAGTGACTTCTCCGACCTGAGGAGGAAGGACTACAACCAAAAGTTTGCCATAGACCATGTATGTTAGGAAATAACAAGTAGCTGTTGGCCGTGACAGTTGGCAGCTTTAAAATTCAAGGTTTCAGGTATAAAGTCTAAACCCAAAATCTAAGGTCTCATTGTCCAATACTTTAATTCTCGATTCCCATATCCAGTATGTGGCTTCGACTACGCTCAGCCACCAAATAGGTGTTCGGAAATTGACCATAGTCGAAATCGGAAGATGTTCCAACTTACAACTAATGTCTCAATTCTAATATCTAGTATCTAGCACCTCAAACCCAGTGTCCCATTCTACAGGGATTAGTTAAGCTTAAAGGTGCTGATCAGCTTTATTTTATTCTCCAGATATTCATATTGATATAGAACTTCTTCCCCGATCATCAGTAAATTATCCTCCATGGGAATAACATCAAAAGTATCTATATCCTTAAAATGGTTAAGTTGTACCAAATCCTGAACATTGGACTTGTCATAGACCTTAAGTCCTGATGCCCCATCGCACACAAATAATTTTTCATCCTTTACTCCCAGGCCATAAGGACCGTCCATGGGATAGGTCTTTACCAATTCAGGGTTGGTGATATCCGAAATGTCCACAATAAAAAGTCCACTCTCCGTTGCACCGCACATATTGCCGCCCCTTAAGGTTACATAGGCGTAATCCCCATCAACCACAACAGGATCACAGGCCGTACCGTGTTCAAATTCGGAAATCAAGCTAGGCGTGGCCGGAGAAGAAATATCATAAATATACATCCCCCTCATACTTCCTAAAAATAATTGGTCTCCCCTGTTAAAAATAGTTTCAATATCAAAACCGGCATATACGTCATCCAGATCCTTGGGGTTTTCCAGATCCTCAATATTGAATACATTTATATTGTGACTGTCCACAGCGTACAAATAATCATTTACGATCTTAAAACGTGCCAAGGATCCTCCCTGCCCTGTTGGGGCCGAATTCTGGGCGGCATTGGACAGCATTACATCAAATTCACGTGAAAAATCCACCTGCACTTCCTCAATCAACCTTCTCTCCTTCACCGTTTCCCATCCGATCACAATATCATTTTCATAATCTATATCCTGCCATTCATAAATATCCACCTCAAACGGAAAAATCACGTTGTCCCTCAAAACATTTTCCAAGCGGTTAACCGTTTTAATATTATTGATGTCCGATATATCCAATACGATCAAATCCGTAATACTATCCGCATATAGGTAATTACCCTTTACAGAAACATCTACGTTGCCCGGTATTTTAATAAAGGCTATTTTTTGGGGAGCTTTGGGATCGGAATTATCAACTACATGAACCCCTTCATATTTCTCATTGACAAATATATAATCTCCGTAAACATAAATTTTTCCGGATTCATCCATGGGAATAGGAGCTATAACATCTATGGCCTTTTTAAAATCGGCCTTACTCATCTTTAAAGGTTTGGCCACCAAGTACTCCGCATATTTACCGTCATCCTCGTCATTACAGGAAATAAACCCAAGGGCAGTCAACACAAACAAAAGTAGAATCATCCTTCTCATACCAATATAATTTTGCGGGGTCACCATTAGTGAGATGTCCCTTGACCCAAAAAGTTGCGTGGATTTTTGATAAATATTTAACTGTCAATATGTCATATTTAGCCATATAATACTATCTTTGCACACTCTTAAAGATGAGGTTGAATGCATAATAAAATGGAGAAGATTATAGATGAATCCGTACAAGGAACTGCCATAACCCTTGCTAAAAAAGAAAATAGCACTAGAAAACTATACATAGAAAGCTATGGCTGTGCCATGAATTTTTCGGATAGTGAAATTGTTGCCTCCATTCTTTCAAATGAAGGCTTTAGTACGACACAGGAATTGGAAGATGCCGACCTGGTATTGGTCAACACCTGTTCTATTCGGGAAAAGGCAGAACTTACCATTCGCAAGAGGTTGGAAAAATTCAATGCCGTAAAACGGCACAGGCCACACATGAAGGTGGGGGTTCTTGGATGCATGGCCGAAAGGCTAAAAACCAAATTGTTGGAAGAGGAGAAAATCGTGGACATGGTAGTAGGTCCGGACGCCTACAAGGACCTGCCCAACCTTATCCAAGAGGTGGACGATGGCAGAAATGCCGTAAACGTTATCCTGTCCAAAGAAGAAACCTATGGGGATATATCGCCGGTACGCCTCAATTCAAATGGGGTTACCGCCTTTGTATCCATTACCCGTGGATGTGACAATATGTGTACTTTTTGTGTAGTGCCCTTTACACGTGGACGTGAACGCAGCAGGGACCCACAATCCATACTGCAGGAAGTAAACGACCTTGCCGATAAGGGGTTTAAAGAAATTACCCTATTAGGGCAAAATGTGGACAGTTACCTATGGTACGGCGGCGGATTGAAAAAAGGATTCGAAAAAGCGTCGGAAATGCAAAAAGCCACAGCTGTTGATTTCTCGAACTTATTGGAGATGGTAGCCTTGGCGCAACCAAAAGTACGTATCCGATTTTCCACTTCCAACCCTCAGGACATGACATTGGATGTGGTTAGAGTAGTAGCAAAATATCCAAACATCTGTAATTATATTCATTTACCAGTGCAAAGTGGCAGTAACAGGATCTTAAAGGAAATGAACAGATTGCACACTAGGGAGGAATATCTTGAACTGGTGAGGAATATTAAGGAAATAATCCCAGATTGCACTGTCTCACAGGACATGATTACAGGATTCCCTACCGAAACGGAAGAAGATCATCAGGATACCCTTTCCTTAATGAAAGAGATTAAGTATGATTATGGGTATATGTACGCCTATTCGGAAAGGCCAGGGACGGCCGCAGCCAGAAATATGAAAGATGACGTACCCCAAGAGGTAAAAAATAGACGACTCACCGAAATTATTGCCCTTCAAAGGGAACACAGCCATTTTAGAAGCAAACAACAGCTTGGAAAAACAGTTGAAGTTCTAGTAGAGGGATCCTCCAAAAAATCCGATTTGGATTGGATGGGAAGGAACTCCCAAAGTTTTGTGGTGGTATTTCCAAAGGAAAACTATAAAATAGGCGATTTTGTGAATGTCGAAATTACAGATTGTACCTCCGGCACCTTAATAGGACAGCCATTGGGGCTATCCAATAACAATTAAATAATGGAATCGATTCAATCAATAAAACAGCGCTTTGAAATCATTGGCAATGATGTTAAACTTAATCGTGCCATTGAAAAGGCCATTCAGGTGGCACCAACGGACATTTCCGTATTGGTTACCGGGGAAAGCGGTGTTGGTAAGGAGGCCATTCCAAAAATCATACACTCCCTTTCCCATAGAAAACATGCCAAATACATTGCGGTAAACTGTGGGGCCATTCCCGAAGGCACTATAGACAGTGAACTTTTTGGTCACGAAAAAGGGGCTTTTACAGGAGCAACAGCTACTAGAAGTGGATATTTTGAGGTAGCCGATGGCGGTACCATTTTTTTGGATGAGGTCGGGGAACTTCCCCTTACCACCCAAGTACGACTTTTGAGGGTTTTGGAAAATGGCGAATTTTTAAAAGTAGGATCTTCCCAGGTTCAAAAAACAGACGTCAGAATAGTGGCCGCTACCAATGTTAATATGTTTGAGGCCATAAAAAAGGAAAAATTCAGGGAAGACCTGTATTATCGTCTTAGCACCGTAGAAATCAACATACCGCCCTTACGGGAACGTAAAGAGGACATCCATCTATTATTTCGGAAATTTGCTTCGGATTTTGGGCAGAAATATAAAATGCCTACGATTCGCTTGGATGACGATGCGGTGCAACTCCTTTTAAAGTACAGATGGCCGGGAAACATCCGTCAGTTAAGGAATATTGCGGAACAGGTTTCCGTATTGGAGGAAAGCAGGCTCATAACTTTGGCCACCTTAAATAGTTACCTGCCCAATTCAAGCAATAGCAACTTGCCCGCTGTAATAGGCAGTGAAAAAAAAGAAGGCGATTTTAGTACCGAAAGGGAAATATTGTACAAGGTACTTTTTGATATGAAAAGCGACTTGAACGATCTAAAAAAATTGACACTGGAGCTGCTCAAGCACGACAGCGAAAAAGTACAGGAAGAAAACGAAAATCTTATCCGAAAAATCTACGGGGATGAGGAGGAGGAATATACCGAACAAGAGGAAAGCCCCAATAAAATTTTGCAGCTTCCTGAACCCTATACAGAAAAACCGATAGTCAAAACTCCCCAGCAAGAAGACAAGTATCATTTCGCTGAGGAAATACAAGAGGAAGAAACCCTATCTTTACAGGACAAGGAAATAGAGCTCATTAAAAAATCCCTGGAGAGGAATAAAGGGAAAAGAAAGGCCGCTTCTGCGGAATTGGGCATCTCGGAACGCACGCTGTATAGAAAAATAAAACAGTACGACCTGTAACAGTAGGCAGTAGGCAGTAGGCAGTAGGCAGTAGGCAAAAAAAATAAAAACAGAGAATCCAGAAAAAAACTAATGAATGTTTAAAGCAAAAAATATTATAATTCTACTGGTATTAACAAGCTGTATTTCTGGTTGTGGTATTTACAACTTTACCGGAGGCGATGTGGGAACAGCCAAAACCTTCCAGGTCCCATATTTTCAGAACTACGCTTCCCAAAATCCGGGATCTACCTTTGAACCGGGAATGGATAGGGATTTTACCTTGGCCCTGCAGGATTTAATTTTAAATCAGACCAGTTTGGATCTTGTTAAATCCAATGGGGATTTATTGTACGAAGGAGAAATTGTGGAGTACCGAATTTCTCCCATGTCGGCTACCTCACAACAAACCGCGGCGCAAAACAGGCTGAGCATTGCGGTAAATGTAAGGTTCTTTAACAACACCAAAGAGGATGTGGATTTTGAACAACGATTTTCATTCTTCTACGATTATCCGGCCAATTCCCAATTGGCGAGTGTTAAGGATGAGGCCCATCAGGTTATATTTGAACGTATTACCCAGGACATTTTTAATAAATCATTGGCAGATTGGTAAATTATGAACGTACAGGACTTTACATATTTATTACAAAACCCGGACGAAGTGGTTTCCCCTGTGCAGACCAACCAACTGGAAGATGTGCTGGCAGAGTATCCATACTTCCAAGCGGCAAGGGCCATGCACCTTAAAGGCCTTAAGAATCTCAACAGTTTTAAATACAACAACGCCCTTAAATTAACTGCCGCCTATACCGCAGATAGGGATATTCTTTTCGATTTTATTACCTCAATAGATTTTTTGCAAAATACAATCGCCGATTCTATTTTGGGAAAATCCACTGCTTTAAATGATACGCCAACAATTTCTGAAGAGATCGTATCGGAATTTAAAAAGGAAAGTGCGCTAATAGAAGAGTCGGAAGACGAACCCTTGCCAAGGACGGTAAAGGATGCCGATGACATTTTGGATCCTTCACTTTTTTCCTCCAAAGACCCAAAAATAGACAAGTCTATTTCGGAGAATAAAAAAAAAGCTGAAGAGACACTGGAAATCGGGAAACCTTTAAATTTCACCAAAAAAGAGAAATATTCCTTTGGGGAATGGCTTCAATTGACTTCACACAAGCCAACAAAGCCAAAATCCGAACCCAATACCCCAAAAAAAGAAGCCTCTAAACCCGAGGTGAAACCAACTCCAAAAGCAGATAAACTAAAAAAGAAAAAATTTGACCTGATCGATAAGTTCATTGAAACAAACCCAAAAATTGTACCCAAAGAAAGCACGGCAAAAGTACCTATAAAAGACTCCCTTAGCTTTGATAAAAATGAATTGATGACAGCCACTTTGGCCAAAGTATATTTGGAACAAAAGAAGTACAAAAAGGCTATTCAGGCCTATAAAATTTTAAGTTTGAAATATCCAGAAAAAAGTAGTTTCTTTGCAGACCGAATTAAAGCGGTAGAAAAGATACAACAAGAAAATAATTAAATAATGAATACAACATTTACAATATTCTTGGTCCTGATCATCTTAGTTTGCATCCTATTGATGCTCGTAATTATGGTGCAAAACCCTAAAGGTGGCGGATTGTCCTCATCCTTTGGCGGAAGCGGCAACCAAGTTGTTGGAGGAGTAAAGAAAACAGGCGACTTTTTGGATAAGAGTACTTGGACATTGGCAACCATATTGGTTGTCCTAATTTTACTTTCCAATGTAGCATTAAAGGGAAGCTTCAGTGATTCCGATTCGAAATTGCTTAACGGCGACCCTATTGAAACTACTGCGCCGGATGCTTTACCCGAAACACCAATAACTGCCCCTGCCACTAATGGTACAAATACTACTGACAGTGCCCAGTAAGAAGAAAAAACAAATATAAAATATAAAAAATGCCAGCTTAAGTGACAAGCTGGCATTTTTGTTTAACAAAGTGTCAGTTTTAAGGTAATGGCATAATTTCTGCCTACAATAATCAAACTTAAAAACATAAAATCTAAATAATATGGCTAAAGTTAGCATTAAACCATTAGCAGATAGAGTTCTAATAGAACCTATGGCTGCCGAAACAAAGACTGCATCTGGTCTTTACATCCCTGATACCGCAAAGGAAAAACCGCAAAAAGGCAAAGTAGTTGCTGTTGGCCCTGGTACTAAAGATGAAAAAGTGACCGTTAAAGTTGGCGATACGGTGCTATACGGTAAGTATGCCGGTACTGAGCTTAAGCTTGAAGGTACCGAATATCTTATGATGCGCGAGAGCGACATATTAGCAATTATATAATATTGCTCTTGTTCCCTGAATGATGGGAATAATTCCAAACAACAAACTAAAGAGTATAACTAATTTCATTCCTTTTTACTTAGGAATGATAAATGAAATTAAATTATGGCAAAAGATATAAAATTTGATATCGATGCAAGAGACGGCCTAAAAAGAGGTGTCGATGCATTGGCTAACGCAGTAAAAGTAACTTTGGGACCTAAAGGTAGAAATGTAATCATCAGTAAATCGTTTGGCGCACCAAACATTACCAAGGATGGTGTTACCGTAGCCAAAGAGATTGAATTGGCTGATCCTCTTGAGAATATGGGTGCCCAAATGGTAAAGGAAGTTGCTTCCAAAACCAATGATTTGGCAGGTGATGGTACTACTACCGCAACCGTACTTGCACAAGCTATCGTAAAAGAAGGCTTAAAGAACGTTGCTGCAGGTGCCAATCCAATGGACCTCAAAAGAGGTATAGACAAAGCTGTGGAAGCTATTGTTGAAGACTTGGCAAAACAAACCAAAAAAGTGGGAGATTCTTCAGAAAAGATAAAACAAGTAGCCGCTATTTCGTCCAATAATGACGAAACTATTGGTGACCTTATTGCCCAAGCTTTCGGAAAAGTAGGTAAAGAAGGAGTTATCACTGTAGAGGAGGCCAAAGGAACGGATACTTATGTTGATGTTGTAGAAGGTATGCAATTCGACAGAGGATACCTTTCCCCATACTTTGTTACCGATTCTGAAAAAATGACAGCCGATTTGGAGAATCCTTACATATTATTATATGATAAGAAGATTTCTTCCATGAAGGATTTGTTGCCAGTTTTGGAGCCAGTAGCACAATCAGGAAAACCTCTTTTAATTATTGCAGAAGATGTTGACGGAGAAGCTTTAGCTACTTTGGTAGTGAACAAATTAAGGGGATCCTTAAAGATTGCTGCTGTTAAGGCACCAGGATTTGGGGACAGAAGAAAGGCAATGTTGGAAGACATAGCTATCCTTACAGGTGGAACCGTAATAGCCGAAGAAAGAGGCTTTACAATGGAAAATGCTACCTTGGACATGCTAGGTACTTGTGAAAAAATAACAATTGACAAGGACAATACAACCATTGTAAATGGCTCAGGTGATCCAAAAACAATTAAAACAAGGGTTAACCAGATCAAATCCCAAATAGAATCTACCACTTCCGATTACGACAAGGAAAAATTACAGGAACGTTTGGCCAAATTGGCCGGTGGTGTTGCTGTTCTTTATGTTGGTGCTGCCTCTGAAGTGGAAATGAAAGAGAAAAAAGACAGGGTAGATGATGCCCTTCACGCTACTAGAGCCGCTGTTGAAGAAGGAATCGTTGCCGGTGGAGGTGTTGCTTTGGTTAGGGCCAAATCTGTACTTGCCAAAATCAAGACCGAAAATGCTGACGAGGAAACAGGAGTTCAAATCGTTGCCAGAGCAATAGAATCACCTTTGAGAACCATCGTTGAAAACGCTGGAGGAGAAGGATCGGTAGTAGTTGCCAAAGTGTTGGAAGGCAAAGGAGATTTTGGTTATGATGCCAAATCGGAAAAATATGTGGAAATGATCAAAGCGGGTATTATTGACCCTAAGAAAGTAACAAGGATAGCATTGGAAAATGCCGCTTCTGTTGCTGGAATGATCTTGACTACAGAATGTGCCTTGACCGATATTAAGGAAGATGCTCCTGCAGGCCCACCAATGGGTGGAGGTATGCCAGGAATGATGTAAATTTTAAAATTTACGTCCATAAAAAAAACCGCATTTGGAATACCAAATGCGGTTTTTTCTTTTTAGTAGGATCGTACAAACAACTTACTTTTTTTAATGATGCTGCCCATCATCGGTATTGTCCTCACGATACTTGCAACAAGGGTGCACTCTTTCATAAGCCTCTTCGGTAGCCTTTAACTCCTTGGTATCATGACCTACCCCTACTATTGCGGTTTTTATTTCCATTGAATTCGTTTTTCGCTCATCGATTATCAATGACAATTGATGTGTAGGAATATCCCATAAGGCATATTTAACCCCTTTTACGGCCAAGGCCGCCTCCTCGATTCTCTCCTTGCACATAGCACATTTTCCATTGACCTCGAAACTCATCTTCTTGTTTTTCTCTTGTCCATAGCCCGATAAGGTAAACAAGGCAAAAACGGCTCCTAAAATTATATTTCTCATATCTCTACTTTTTAAGTTGAATAATTGATTTTAAATAATACTATAATTTATACCTGAATCCGGTATAAAACATCCTGCCCATTATGGGCGCATATATTATGCTGGTATCAAAATTGGTACCAAAAGGGTCATCGGCACCTACCACAGGGTTATCCTGCATAAAATTAGTCAAATTTTCCCCTCCCAGATATATTTCAAATTTGTTGTTAAATACTTTGGTGATCTGTGCGTTCATTAAACTATAGGATGGCGAATACTCCATGGAACTATTCGCGATATAGGGCAAACGTTGCCTACCCAGGGTATGAACCGTATAATCCATACGCCATTGGGACCCGTTTTCTTTAGGAACTGTTATATACCCAAGATTGGCAAAAAATCGATGTTGGGCCTGTAAAGGTTTTTGCAGGGTGCCGCTTATGTAATCGGTTTCCACATCATAAAATTTATACGCCGTCCTTAATTCTAAATTCTTTAAAGCCTCATAATTTATTTCAAATTGAAAGCTTTTGGCCAAACTCTTTCCCTCTAGGTTATAAAACGACACTTCCAAAGGATTCTCCCAATCCACCACCACTTGATTTTTAAAGTTGGTAACGTAATAATCCAATGTTATGTTTCCTGTTCTACCGAACAAATTAAATCCCTGTATATAACTGGCACCGTAATTCCAGGCATCTTCGGGATCCAACCCATAAATATTGCCATTATCCCCAAGAACGCTTATCTGCCTTGCGGAGGCAAATAATTGTTGGTTTTCAGCAAAGATGTTGGCCGCCCGTTTTCCGCGGCCAAAAGACCCCCTGAAGCTCCCTCTTTCCCATGGCATATAGCGCAGGTGCAATCTGGGCGTAACAAAAGTGCCTAAATTATTGTGGTTGTCCACCCTTATGCCCGCAGTTAAGCTCAATTCTTTTAAATTGTCATAACTATATTCAAAAAAGGCTCCAATAGATTTATCCACCCTAGAATAATCTTGAGTATTCACCATTTCCCCATAGCCATCATAGGCAAAGGTAAGGCCTGTTTTAAATTTGCTCTTGGTATCTCCAATTATGGAATTGAACAGTAAGTTGGAGTAGACACTTTCGTGATCGATATTATATTCATTAAAACCAAAATAAGAATCCTGTTTATGGATATTGTAGGCCGTTTGAAAACCAAGGCTCTGAAAGGGTAACTCTGGAAAAACATAACCCAATTTCAACGAAGTATCAAACCTTCTGGTATTTATTTCACCTCCCCATGAATTGGTAGTGAATTTATCAGTGCCGGGCACAAAATTTGTCTGTCCCACCTGTTTTTCATCATTCAAAAAACGAAGGTTGATAAAACTAACCCAACCGGTACTTGGGTTTTGGTATTGCCACCTATTCAAAACATTAATTTGATTGCCCAAGGGCGCGTCCAAAAACCCATCCCCATTACCATCTTCCTTGGCATCCCTTCGGTTGCCATGGAGATAAAGCCCTGTACTCCAATTATCGGTCAACTGCTTGTTCAAATGGGTGTTTAACTCTAACCTGCCATTCAAATTGGCATACCCGTTAACAAATACAGCCTTATCCGTTAAGGGTTTTACCAATTCCGTATTTATCTGACCAGAAATACTTTCGTAGCCATTGACCACACTGCCCGCCCCCTTAGTTATCTGAATACTCTCTACCCAAGTTCCAGGGGTAAAGGTAAGCCCATAGGCCTGGGAGGCACCCCGTACCATTGGGATGTTCTCTTGGGTTATCAATAAATAAGGACTGGTAAGTCCCAACATTTGTATTTGCTTGGTACCGGTCAAGGCATCAGAAAAGTTAACATCTATGGCCGGATTGGTTTCAAAGCTCTCGGAGAGATTACAGCAGGCCGCTTTTAGTAATTCGGCACTATTAATGGTAACCACATTCTGTGGGCTAAAATAGGATTTCTGTACGGCATCCCGCTTTTTTTGAACCACCACCTCGTTTAAGGCATTGGAGGGTTTTAGCCAGTGATTTACCGTTTTAGGGGAATCAATGAACAAGGTGTCCGACTCAAATCCCACATAGCTGATGACCAGTTGGTTATTCTCCTTTTTGAATGGAATTACAAAGCTCCCGTCCGTCTTGGTAATGGTACCTGTCTGGGAATTCAACCAGTAAACATTGGCTCCCGCTAGACCCAGGCGCCTATTTTCAGGATTGTCCTCCATGACCATACCCTCAATATTGTTCTGGGAGATGGCCAATAATGGAAGCCATAAAAACATACTTACAAAAAAATTCTTCACTTGATATATTTTAATATTAGTAGATAATTGAAATCAACAAACCATCGAATTCTCCAATTACACAAAATGGAAAACCGAGGTCACTACCAATAAAAAAATCAAATGAGAAAAACTTGGTCCAAGACATGGATATCTTTTACCAGTATGGGCGGTGGATAATCGGCATGGGGAACATAGCGCTGCTCCCTTGGCTGAAATAAGTTTAAATAATAGGAAGTAATGGCCACCAATAAATACTGTTGGCCCAAACTAAGGTCATCATAAGAAATACTTAATTCGTCCTGTCCCTGAACCGAAATAATTTCATCACTACAGCAACTATTGGAATCTTTATTAAGGGCTACATTATCTTTTGACAAAGGCCTTTCCATCCCGCATGTGTCCGCTTCATGAAAGAAAGCAATATCAACCAAGGAGCCAAAGCAAAAATGCTTCTCCACGGTCCAGGAAACGGTGGAGACCAGCATAAAAAATGCCATTAACAGGGCCAATATTTTATGGATCACTACTTTCATCAAGGCAAAAATAATCAAAAGTTACCACTCTATATTTTCCTTCTACAACATTAACTAAAATTTAGGGCAAAAATTGTCCAGATCAACAACAGATCATAAGTTTCAATAGGTTATGGCCCAAAGGATTTATAAATAGCCCTATTTTTGCAAAAAATTATCACATGCTTAGCACACTAAGACCAAAAGTTTCGGGAATTATAAACAGTACCCAAAAGAGTACAACCGAAAAAATGCAGGCCATTTGCGAATTGTTAAAAGAGAATGTCCCCCATTACGATTGGGTAGGTTTCTATTTCAGAAACGGGGATAAGGAAGAGCTTAAATTGGGTCCATATGCCGGGGAACCTACAGACCACAGCATAATTCCTTTTGGCAAAGGAATTTGCGGACAGGTAGCGGTCTCCAACCAAAACTTTGTAGTTCCGGATGTAAAGGCCCAAGACAACTATATAGCATGCAGTATAACCGTTAAGGCGGAAATAGTAATTCCGCTATTTTTAAACGGTGTAAATATTGGCCAAATCGACATAGATTCCAACACTCCGGACCCATTTTCCGAAGAGGACGAGCGCTTTTTGGAATTCGTAAACCAAGAGGTGTCAAAAATTCTTTAAAACTTTAGGGCGATTGTTAATAAACGTGCTGATTTTTAAGCACAAAAAAATTACTTTTGTGTCCTTATAATCCATAACAACAATCACAACAAAATGAGTACCATTAAAAAAGCTTCCTCAGCCTTAATATCTGTTTTTCATAAAGATGGCCTAGAACCATTGGTAAAAAAGTTTAATGAATTGGGAATTACCATCTATTCTACAGGCGGCACCGAAACATTCATTAAGGATTTAGGAATTGATGTAGTACCCGTGGAGGACGTTACAAGCTATCCGTCCATATTGGGCGGTAGGGTTAAAACATTGCACCCAAAGGTATTTGGTGGTATTTTGAACCGTCAGGACAATAAAAGTGATCAGGAACAATTGAAGGAATTTGAAATTCCCCAATTGGATATTGTAATTGTAGACCTCTATCCTTTTGAAAAAACTGTTGCCAGTGGAGCTTCAGAACAGGATATTATTGAAAAAATAGATATAGGCGGTATCTCTTTAATACGTGCGGCCGCCAAGAATTACAAGGATACACTCTGCGTTTCCTCTATGAACGATTATGACGAAGTTCTGGAAATGATTACCAAAGGAAATGGCAGCACTACTTTGGAAGACCGCAGACGTTTTGCTACAAAATCTTTCAATGTGTCATCACATTACGATTCTGCCATCTTTAACTATTTCAACAAGAACCATGAAGAGGCCGCGTTTAAATTAAGTGAAACCAACGGACAAGTGTTGCGCTATGGAGAAAATCCCCATCAAAAAGGATTTTTCTTTGGTGATTTCGATGCAATGTTCAACAAACTTCACGGAAAGGAACTTTCCTATAACAATTTATTGGATGTGGATGCCGCGGTTAACCTTATCCAGGAATTCAAGAACGATGCCCCCACCTTCGCCATATTAAAACACAATAATGCCTGTGGTCTTGCAACCAGGCCTACAATTCATCAGGCCTATGTTGATGCCTTGGCAGGGGATCCTGTTTCTGCTTTTGGCGGAATATTGATCAGCAATGTTGAAATAGACAAACCTACGGCCGAAGAAATACACAATCTATTTTGCGAAGTGGTAATTGCCCCTAGCTACACCCCAGTGGCCCTTGACATCTTAAAAGGCAAGAAAAATAGAATCATTCTGGTTCAGAATGAAGTTGACCTTCCAAAAATGACGGTTAGAACATGTTTGAATGGCGTTTTAGTGCAGGAAAAAGATGAAAAGACCGACAAAATTGCCGACCTTACCAATGCTACCAATAAAAAACCTACGGATAGGGAACTGGAAGATCTGATCTTTGCTTCAAAATTGAGCAAACACACCAAGAGTAACACTATTGTTCTCGCTAAAAACAAACAATTGTGCGCCAGTGGAACAGGCCAAACTTCTCGTGTAGATGCCCTAAACCAAGCTATCCACAAAGCCCAGTCCTTCAATTTTGATCTAAATGGAGCGGTATTGGCCAGTGATGCCTTCTTTCCATTTCCGGATTGTGTAGAAATTGCGCATAAAAGTGGAGTAACCAGCGTTATACAGCCTGGAGGGTCCATCAAGGATCAACTTAGTATCGATTATTGTAATGAAAATGGAATTGCAATGGTAATGACTGGCACACGTCATTTTAAACATTAATTTTATTACTTTTAACGATCAAACTGACATTTAAACCGAAATATAACAACATATAATGGGATTCTTTGATTTCTTAACCGAGGAGATTGCAATAGACTTAGGTACTGCCAACACCCTCATCATTCACAACGACAAAGTGGTGGTAGACAGTCCATCTATTGTAGCCAGGGACAGAATAAGTGGCAAAATCATTGCCGTTGGCAAGGAAGCCAATATGATGCAAGGAAAGACCCATGAAAATATAAAGACCATCCGTCCCTTAAAGGATGGGGTTATTGCCGATTTTGATGCCTCTGAAAAGATGATCAATATGTTCATCAAGAATATCCCGGCACTAAAGAAAAAGTGGTTTCCACCGGCCTTGAGAATGGTTATCTGCATCCCTTCGGGAATTACAGAGGTTGAAATGCGTGCCGTTAAGGAATCCGCTGAACGTGTTAACGGTAAAGAGGTCTACCTTATTCATGAGCCTATGGCAGCTGCCATAGGTATCGGCTTGGATATAATGCAACCCAAAGGGAACATGATCGTTGACATAGGGGGTGGTACAACTGAAATTGCAGTAATTGCCCTGGGCGGAATTGTTTGCGACAAATCGGTCAAGATTGCAGGAGACGTTTTCACAAACGACATTATCTATTACATGCGTACGCAACATAACCTTTATGTTGGGGAAAGTACAGCAGAGAACATAAAAATTACCATTGGTTCGGCAACCGAAGATCTACAGACCCCTCCGGACGAAATGTCCGTTCAAGGAAGGGATCTACTAACCGGTAAACCAAAACAAGTATCCATCTCATACCGGGAAATAGCCAAGGCCTTGGATAAATCCATACTAAGGGTAGAAGATGCCGTTATGGAAACCCTATCTCAAACCCCTCCGGAACTGGCAGCGGATATCTATAATACAGGTATTTATTTGGCCGGTGGCGGATCCATGTTAAGGGGACTTGACAGGCGTTTGTCCCAAAAAACCGATCTACCGGTATATATAGCCGAAGATCCTCTTAGGGCAGTAGTAAGGGGTACCGGTATTGCTTTAAAAAACTTGGAGCGATATAAGAGTATTTTAATTAAATAGTTTATTTACCCCCTACAATCAGCACTACCTTTTTAAAAGGTTACGAATAGCAAACAGGCTTTAATTCCTTATTGGGCAGTTGCCCAAATAAGGTTTTACAAAACAATTTAAGTGAATGCGGCAGATTATCAACTTTATATTAAGATATAAAAATTTCTTGCTCTATCTTTTCTTGTTGATCATATCCTTGGCGCTTACCGTACAATCCCATTCCTATCACCGTTCCAAATACTTTAATTCCTCGAACTGGTTAACAGGAAATATTTATGAGACCACAAGCAATATAACCACCTATTTTGGCCTTGGAGAGGAGAATAAAAAATTAGTAGAGGAAAATAAGCGATTGCGGAAGCTTCTTTTTAACCAAAAAAAGGAAGATTCCATGCAATTGGACACGACCAATATTACTTACGGGGTGGTAGCTTCCCAAGTAATAAAGAACAGTTATAGCCTGCCAAGAAACTATATTACGATCAAGAAAGGAAGTGCAGATGGGATAAAACCCGATATGGGCGTAATAACCGCCAATGGGATCCTTGGAATAGTAGAAAATACGTCTAAAAATTTTGCCACGGTACAGAGTATTTTGAATACCAAATCCAGAATCAACGCAAAAATTAAGAACACCAACCATTACGGTTCATTGGTTTGGGATACCAAGGACTATAACACCGTACAGCTTGCCGACGTTGAAAGATTGGTACCTGTAAAAATTGGGGACACCATAGTTACGGGTGCCAGTTCCAGCATCTTCCCGGAAAACATACCCATAGGAGTCATCAAGAATTTTGATCTCAACAATTCACAAAGCTCATATAGTATAGACATTAAGCTCTTTAACAACATGGCCGCAGTTAGGAGCATTTACATCATAGAAAACGTTCAACGGGAGGAAATAATAGAATTAGAAGCCAAGACCAATAATGATTCGCAATAGCTACTTTATTAACATAATTAGATTTGTACTATTAATTTTGGTACAGGTATTGGTTTTTAATAAGCTCAATTTTTTTGGATATATAAACCCTATGGTGTATATTCTATTTCTCTATTGGTATCCCATAAAGGAAAAAAGACAATTGTTCCTACTGTTAAGTTTTCTCCTGGGTTTCTTAATAGATTTATTTTCGGACACCGTTGCCATTCATGCAGCAGCCACCGTTACCATTGCCTATTTAAGACCAACCATAATGCGCTTTTGTTTTGGGGTAAATTACGAATTTCAAAATTTTAAACTAACCAACACAACTAGGGCACAACAAATTACATTTTTAACGTTATTAATTATAATACACCATTTAGTTTTCTTTACCCTGGAAATTTTCAGTTTTGAAAATACACTGTTAATTTTGAGGAAAGTATTGGCTATCAGTATTGCCACCTTAATATTGTGTTTACTATTAAATTCACTTTTTAGTGTTAAAAAAGAATGAGAAAAATCCTTTTATCCTCCATTATATTACTGGTTGGAATAACTTTTATCGGCAGATTGTCCTATCTCCAGATATTTAGTTTTTCCCCCAATCAGATATTGGAAGATCCGGCGATAAAAGCAGTTTATGATTATCCGGAAAGGGGTTATATATACGATAGAAACGGAAAACTTCTGGTGGCAAACCAACCGGCCTATGACGTAATGGTCATTCCAAGGGAGGTAAAGCCTTTGGACACCCTTGAATTTTGCAAGCTATTGGGAATTGACAAAGATAGGTTTGTGTCCCAACTAAGGAAAGCCAGGGTCTATTCCCCTAGACTTCCCTCTGTTTTGGTACCTCAGCTATCCAAAGAGGACTACGGAAGGCTTCAGGAAAAAATGAGGAGATTTGAAGGGTTCTATATTCAAAAAAGATCACTTAGATATTACGACACCAACAGTGGCGCCAACGTTTTGGGATACATCAGCGAAGTCAACGAATGGGATCTGGAAAGAAACCCGTCCTACGCTGCGGGTGAGTTAAAGGGAACTACCGGCATTGAAAAGGAATACGAGACGATCCTAAGGGGACGAAAAGGCGTAAAATACATACAAAAAGACCGATTTAATAGAGATATTGGCCCCTATAAGACCGGCACACTGGATACACTCCCAGAGCAGGGAAAACAAATAACCGTTACCATAGACAAAATTCTACAGGAATACGGTGAAAAGTTGATGACAGGGAAACATGGGGGAATAGTAGCTCTAGAACCGGCCTCCGGTGAGATATTGGCCTTAATTTCAGGACCAACATACGACCCGGCCCTATTGGTAGGCAGGGAAAGATCAAGGAACTACAGCAAATTGCATTATGATACCATTTCAAAGCCCACATTTGACCGTTCCATCTTGGCCTCTCAATCCCCTGGATCGCCATTTAAGACCATAAACGCCCTTGTTGCCCTACAAGAAGGTGCCATTACTCCCGAAACTACTTTTCATTGCTACAACGGTTTCTACGTAGGCAAAAGAAAAAGAGGCTGCCATTGCGGAGGAGGAACACGAAATTTAAATTCTGGCATATACCTATCGTGTAATGCCTATTTTGCAGGGGCTTTCCGCAAAATCTATGACCAATTTCCAACTTCTGCAGAAGGTATGGATGCATGGGAAAAACATGTAAAAAGTTTTGGATTGGGAACCTTTTTGGGATATGACCTCCCCACGGGTAGACCGGGACGAATACCCAACAAGGAATATTACAACCGAATTTATGGAGAAAATAGATGGTCGTCCTCCACTATAATATCCAATTCCATAGGGCAAGGAGAGGTAGAGGTTACCCCTATTCAACTGGCCAATATGACCGCTGCCATCGCCAATAGAGGACATTATTTTACCCCACATGTGCTTAAAAAAATAGGGGGCGACGCTATCAGTATCCCAGAATTCACAGAGGCCAAACATACTTCTATTGATAAGAAATATTTTGAACCTGTTGTACAGGGAATGGCCGAAGTATACAAAAAAGGTACGGCGGCCAGGCTTCAAATAGAGGGAATAGAAATTGCTGGCAAAACAGGAACAGTAGAAAACTTCACAAGAATCAATGGGGAACGCACCCAACTAACGGACAACTCTGTTTTTGTTGCCTTTGCACCCGTGGACAATCCAAAAATAGCCATAGCCGTGTACATTGAGAACGGATACTTTGGATCGCGGTATGCGGGTCACATTGCCTCCCTTATGATTGAAAAATATCTAAAGGGGGAAATAACGAGGGTAGACTTGGAAAAAAGAATGCTTGAAAAAACACTGGAAGAAGAATATGCGAAGCCCTATAGCGGACAACCCTTTAAAATAAATGAGCGTGTCTGGTAAAAGTGTCCTTAAGCGCTTGGATTGGTTTAGCGTTCTAATTTACATTGCCCTAGTTTTTATTGGTTGGATAAATATTTATTCCAGTACCTTTACCGACGACAACCCCTCGATATTCAATTTTTCCTCATTACATGGAAAACAATTGTTTTTTATAGGAACTAGTGCGCTCTCCATTATTATTATCCTGGCTTTGGAAGCCAATTTTTACGAACGATTTTCCAGTCTGTTCTACATTATATCCATAGTATTGCTCTTGGGCCTTTTTATATTTGGCAAGACCATTGCCGGGGCGACCTCTTGGTACGACCTTGGTTTTTTTAACCTTCAACCCTCTGAATTTGCCAAAGTTGCGACCGCACTTGCCCTGGCAAAATACTTAAGTGACATACAGACAGATATAAAGCGGCAGAAAGATCAATTGATTGCAATTTTAATTATTTTGATTCCCGCATTCTTGATCATTCCCCAGCCAGATCCAGGAAGTGCCCTGGTCTTCTTTGCCTTGATCTTTGTAATTTTTAGGGAAGGCCTTCCCCTATACTATCTCGGAATAGGGTTTATGGTAATTCTTATATTTATCTTGACGCTGATGTTCGGTACTATTTGGGTAGCCATAATCCTTGGACTTTTATTGGCGCTGTTCCTATTGTTAAAAAAGCCTTCCTTCAAGGTACCTATAATACCGGTTGCCCTTATCTATGTGGCTATTGTTCTATTCTCCCTTTCAGTCAATTTTGTATTTAATTCCGTTTTTGAACAAAGGCATAGGGATCGTTTCAGTCTTTGGCTTCGATTGGAAAAGGACCCCAAGAAATTGGAAGAGATTCGTAAGGACATAGGCTATAATACCTATCAATCTGAAAAAGCCATTGAATCCGGCGGCCTATCGGGCAAAGGATTTTTGGAGGGAACGCGCACCAAAGGCGATTTTGTCCCCGAACAACATACAGATTACATTTTTAGCACCGTAGGCGAGGAATGGGGGTTTATGGGTACTGCCACTGTGGTAATTCTTTTCACAACATTACTTTTACGACTGGTCTACCTATCCGAACGCCAAAAAAATGACTTTAGCCGTATGTACGGTTATGGGGTCATCTCCATATTGTTTGTACACTATTTCATAAATATTGGTATGGTTACAGGGGTTTTGCCCACCATTGGAATACCCCTGCCTTTTTTTAGTTATGGAGGTTCCGGATTGTTATTTTTTACTGCACTATTGTTCATTTTCCTTAAGTTGGATGCCAATAGACTAAACGAACTGACTTAAAATCTCCAACCGCTAGTATTTAAACCAGCCTCCAAAAAATCCTCTTGTTCATCGGGCAAATCGGTAAAGAAATCTATCCCCGTCATTTTTTCAAGAGAATCCACAGGAACCACAAATTGATCCAATTTTCCGCTACTCTCCTTATTGGGAAAAAGAAACCCGATAATCTTTAGATTATCCCCCTGTCCTTTGGCCACGATCTTATAAAAATATTTTGGAACGGCCACATCCTCCTCCCCTATACTGGGCAACCCCCTTTCCAAAACTCCCGCAGTTACAACAAATAATGGACCATCCTTCTTGGCCCAATACCTCACCTGCTGCTCCAACCTATTCCAGACTCCTGCGTTAAATTCCCTATCCTGTGGAGTAATATTGCTCGTATAAAAAGTTTCGTTATAGGCATTTTTGGAGAATCTGCGATCCCCGGCCGGACACAAATGCCCCCTATCATATCCCGAGCCTTTGTAGTTCCTCCAATCTGCCGACCTACTACTCACCTTAGGATCCTCAAGAAAAAGTGGTCTTTTCCTATCATCATAGGTTAAGTGCGATTTCTCTAATACATAGGCCACCCACTCCGCCTGTTCATAAGCTTCATTATAGGACAGGGCAAAATGGGCATGCTGTACTATTTCACCAGTGGTGGAACTAGGCCATAGCCATTGCGGAATTTCCGTCCTATCTCCCTCTCCTTCAGGCAAGGAATAAGGGGCGGGCGTATAAAAATTATCGAATATCCAAAATAGGACCACACAAACCAGCAACAGGGTGGTATAAATTATCCTATTTTTCCTATATTTATTCATAGTGTAAATATAGATTAAAACTACCATTCGGGAATTTCCATAGGTGTAAGTATTGGTCTTTTTGTACGACCAATTTTGTGCATAAAAATGTTGATGGCCCTATCATTTCAACACTCCCAATGCCACTAAAGACAAATATTATATACAATACCGATTACTATATAAACAATAAAAAAGAAAGGAAAATATTCATGTTAACTTGGAAAGATATTATTAATTATAGTGTAAAGGGAAACCCACTGCCCGATAAAAGAGTAGAAAAAACAGAAGAGGAATGGCGAGACCTACTAACTCCGGAACAATTTAGGATTACAAGAAACAAGGGAACCGAAGCACCACATAGCGGTGCGCTTTGCAGTAGCCATGAGGCGGGGAAATATAGTTGTATATGTTGTGAAACCCCCTTATTCGATTCCACCATAAAATTTAATTCGGGCACGGGCTGGCCAAGTTTTACACAGCCTATAAAAGAAAACGCCATTAAATACCACAAGGACACTTCTTTTGGTATGCTAAGGGTAGAAGTAATGTGCAATACCTGTGATGCCCATTTGGGGCATGTGTTTCCGGACGGACCAGAACCCAGTGGCTTGCGTTATTGTATTAATTCAGAATCTATGAAAATAGTTAAAGAAAGGGTATCAGATGAGCAGTAAAAAATTAGAGATCGCTACCGTAGGAGGTGGATGCTTTTGGTGCGTAGAAGCCATTTTCCAGGAAGTGCGTGGTGTACAAAAGGTAATTTCGGGATATACCGGCGGAAATGCGCCAGGCAAGCCTACCTATAGGGAAGTATGTTCCGGCCTAACTGGCCATGCGGAAGTGGTACAAATAACCTATGACGCCAATATCATCTCCTATGAGGACATCTTGGTCATTTTTATGACCACCCATGACCCTACCACCTTAAACAGACAGGGAGCAGATATTGGGACTCAATACAGATCTGTAATATACTATCACAACGACTCCCAAAAAGAAATTGCGGGGTTGGTCCTAAAGGAAGTGGCGCCATATTACGAGCAGGCCATTGTTACGGAAATAAGTCCTTTGGAAACTTTTTATGAGGCCGAAGAATATCATCAGGATTATTATAGAAATAATCAGTCGCAGGGCTATTGTAGCGCCGTTATTTCTCCAAAAATAAGCAAGCTTAGAAAAATGCATGCCGATAAAATTAAAAGAACAAAAGTTTAGGCACACCAACTATTGGCATAGCCTATTTTGGGAATAATTACAAGGGCATCCTATAGGAGATAAGGTAAGGCCAATAATTAATCGTGGCCCGTTCCATATTTATCCAATACAGCGGGCATTCTAAAACAATTCCGCATAATTTGGAAATTACAATCATCAAAATTTATAGGGAGTATTAAATGCAAAATAACATTAACACAGATAATTTGACCGTAGTGCACGAAAAGGATAACAATAGATTTACCATGGCTATTAATGGCGAAATTGCCAAGGTGGTATACCAGTTACGGGATCATAAAATGTATTTGACCTATTCCGAGGTACCCTTTAAACTTAGGGGCAAAGGATATGGCAAGGAACTAGTGGAGCGCAGCTTTGAGCAGTTGACCAAAGAAGGATATAAGGCAGTAGCGGTATGCTCATATATAAAGGCTGTTGCCAGAAGAAGTGAAAAATGGAACTCGATAATTGAATAAACATCTTATGAACCTTAACATTAAGGATACCTTTAATACTGAACTCCCTGCCGACCCTGTCCGCGAAAATACAAGAAGACAGGTCATGCAGGCATGCTATTCCTATGTAAAACCAAAATCGACCGCAAACCCTAGTTTGATCCATGCCTCCAATGAATTGGCCAAGGATCTGGGGCTGACCCAAGACGATCTAAAGTCCGAGGAGTTCATTAGTATTTTTAGTGGAAACTCGGTAGTACCTGGCACCAATCCTTATGCCATGTGCTACGGAGGTCACCAATTTGGTAATTGGGCCGGACAGCTGGGAGATGGCCGTGCCATTAATTTATTCGAAGTTAACCACAGTAATAAACAATGGGCGCTACAACTTAAGGGCGCAGGGGAAACCCCTTATTCCAGAACCGCCGACGGACTGGCGGTATTGCGTTCCTCTATTAGGGAATACCTTTGCAGCGAAGCTATGTACCACCTGGGAGTACCCACTACAAGAGCACTATCACTAGCACTTACAGGAGACCAAGTACTAAGGGATGTACTATATAATGGCAATCCTGAATACGAAAAGGGAGCCGTGGTTTGCAGGGTGGCACCCTCTTTTATACGCTTTGGAAATTTTGAAATTCTTGCGGCCAGACAGGATAAAAAAACCTTAAGAACACTCACGGATTACACCATAAGGCATTTCTTTCCTAGTATAAAGGAGGGTAGCAAGGAAGCTTATCTCCAATTTTTTAGGGAGGTTACCAACAACACCCTTGATATGATCATCCACTGGCAACGCGTAGGTTTTGTGCACGGGGTAATGAATACAGATAATATGTCAATTCTTGGTCTTACTATAGATTACGGCCCCTATGGATGGCTGGAAGGTTACGAAGAAGGTTGGACCCCCAATACCACAGACCGGCAGTATAAGCGCTATAGATATGGGAATCAAATAAACATTGGCCTATGGAACCTTTATCAATTGGCAAATGCCCTTTTCCCCTTAATAGAGGATGCCAAAGCGCTTGAAGGAATATTAACGGAATACCGTAATAATTATTCCACAAAATATCTCTCGATGATGAAATCTAAAATTGGGCTTTTCAATTATGATGAAAATGACGCAGAGCTTTTGGGCAGATTGGAAGACAACTTACAATTGACCGAAACGGATATGACCATATTTTTTAGAAATCTAAACCGTATTACAAAAGATAGTTCTACAAATGAAGACTTTTTGAACCCAGTGATGGATGCCTTTTACGTAAAAGAAGAAGTCAAGGGCGATATCCTGAAAAAATGGAAGTTATGGTTTACCGAATACGTAGATAGATTGCAAAAGGAAAATATAAGCGACCGGCAGAGAGCGGAAAAAATGAACGATGTAAACCCAAAATATGTCCTGAGAAATTACATGGCTCAACTGGCCATAGATGCTGCGGACAAAGGGGACTACTCCCTCTTGGATGAATTTTTCCAATTATTAAAAAATCCGTATCAAGAGCAAAAGCAAGCAGAAAAATGGTTTGTTAAGCGACCGGAATGGGCCAGGCACAAAGTAGGATGTTCCATGCTGTCCTGTAGCTCATAGACTAAGAACACCATTAACGCCTTGGAAATAATATGCTCTTAAAATATATAAAAGCCATTCCATTGGGCTACTCTATCGTCCTGTTCCAAAGCAAAAAATATGCCCTTACCCGAACAGATTTCAATGAAGGAAGGAGTACCAAAGTCTATGCAGAGGAGTTGGGCGGCAAAGATTTCATCAGTTTTAACTTTTATATTTCGGAAAAGGGTGAGCAGTTAAAGCCCTGTGAAATGCCGGCCGAAAAGGTGATCTATTTTTTAACCAATTACCACTTATTGCAATAAGTAACAAGATAGAAAATTCATAAAAAAACCTGCTCTAGGAGCAGGTTTTAATTTATTATGATTATCTACAATTAGCCTTTTACACTGGCCAATTTAGCATTCTTTATGTTATTCAATTTAAGATCCTGCAAAACGTTAACAGCCTCCTCTACATAAACATCCTTGGCCAAATCTTTATGCCAACGATCACGCTTTTCCCTTAGTACAGAGTCTTGCGTAAACAACTCCTTTTCATATTGCAAAGATTCAAAGCTTAAGTGAGAATCGTAATCCGAGATGGTCTTAAAATACTTGGCTTTTTCCTTATCCAATTCCAACCCCTTCTTATATTCGTCATATTTCAAAGAGACTACGGTTTCATCCTGTGCTTTTTTGATCCACTGGGCATTTTCCTCTATCAATTTTATTTGATTGTTCTGGGCCATTCTTTTAGTGCTGCTAGCAATAGTGGCCTCGTAATCAATATAACCATCCCAAGGAGTATACTCCGCTGGAGAAATTTTATCCCAGGTCAAAGGATTTTCCTGATCCCTTTCCCCTAGGTCTATATAACTATAGCGATCTGGAACAACAACATCGCTCTTAACTCCTTCCAATTGGGTAGATCCCCCATTTATTCTATAGAATTTTTGTGTAGTCAACTTAATGGCCCCAAGATCACCGTGCTCATTGCCTCTTACAATATTCTCCAAGGGAATTACATTTTGAACGGTTCCCTTACCGAAGGTTTGTTTGCTACCTATAACCACCCCTCTTTTATAATCCTGAATGGCCGCAGCCAAAATCTCGGATGCAGAAGCAGACAATTCATTTACCAAAACTACCAATGGTCCATCCCATTGTATACGTTCGTCCTTATCATTGTAAACTTCTGGTTTTTTATCGGTAGACCTTACCTGTACAATTGGTCCGTCCTTAATAAACAACCCAGCCATTTCAACCACTGTTTTAAGGGATCCGCCACCATTATCACGAAGGTCCAAGATCAACCCCTCCGCTCCTGCTTCTTTTAGTCTTTCTACTTCCTGCGCCACATCCGTAGCGGCGTTTCTTTCATTATAGTCCTCAAAATCCACATAAAACTTGGGTAGATTGATAAGTCCATATTTTTGGTTACCCTTAATTATGGCGGCAGATTTGGCATAGGACTCTTCCAATTCCACCACATCCCTCGTAAGGGAAATTACCACAAGGGAACCATCTACTTTTCTAACCGTCAAATCTACGATAGTACCTTTGGGGCCTTTTATAAACTTTATGGCATCATCCAAACGCATACCAACAATATCCACTGGTGCTTCCCCATTTTGACCTACTTTTAATATCTCATCACCAACTTCCAATTGCTGATCTCTCCATACGGGTCCACCGGAAATAATTTCTACAATTTTGGTCTGATCTTTTTTCTTTTGAAGTCGGGCACCAATACCTTCAAATTTACCAGACATACTGGTATCAAATTTTTCTTTGTCGTCCGGAGCAAAATAGAAGGTATGTGGATCAAATACTTCAACTATGGTGTTCAAGTATTGTACAAACCAATCCTTACGTTCCAAATCATCTACAAAATCGAAATAATCATCCAGGGTACCCTTGGTAGATTCCCTTGCTGCCTTTTCAGCCTGCTCCGGAGTTAATGGTCCGGCAGCACTGTTTTCGTCTTCAAAAGCTACAGGCTCACCCCCATCAGTTCCCGCCTTGGCAGATTCCTTGTTCAAATTAAGTTTGGAATCGTAAGTGCCCAAAGTGGCATATTTTAACTGCTTTCTCCACCGTTCTTTCAAATCTTTGCGAGAGTCCACATATCCTTGACCATCGTAATTGATTTCAATGGTTTCGTCCACCGAATAATCAAAAGGTTCATCCAAAACCTCTTTATAGATCTCCTTGGCATCTTCCATTCGCTTCAATAGGCGTTGGTAGACCATATCAAAAAAAGTTATATCGGTATTCTTTATCTGATCATCCAACTGAAACTTATATTTTTCAAATTCCTGAATATCGCTTTCCAAAAAATATCTTTTTGTGGGATCTAAAATATCCAAAAAGCCTTCAAAAACATTAACTGAAAAATCATCGTCAATATCTTTTGGCTGGTAATGGCCGCGTTCCAGTACATAAGTAATAAGATCCAACAATAATTTGTCCTTGTCATCAGTTTCAAAAGATTTGTTGGTAAAACTGCATGAAGCTACGGCAACAAGCATTACAATCAATGCGTAGGCTAAATTTCTTTTCATCTATTCTTTTTTATTGTTTTTCCACATTTGGAGTAATTTTTTAAATAGAAACCACCCCTCCTTTTTGTTATCTTACAATCATCTAAAATTAATCAAACCACCTCTGCAATCCAAGTTTTGCCTTTTAAAAGTGGTCTAATATGCCAATTACTCTAAGATAACGAAAAAATCGTGCCATATTATACCTATATGCCATTAATCTTTTGTTAATATCTCAATTGCCTAGGACACTGACAAAGGTTGGAAGTATACTGCCATTTCCATAAATTCAGTGCAAAATTTCATCATACACCCTTCTTAATACAAAAAGCGATAATAGATTAAAAACGTATTTTTGCAGCATAAATTATATACCATGACGAAACCTTTGATCCTTGTGACCAACGACGACGGAATTACAGCCCCTGGCTTAAGGGCATTGATTGGATTTATGATGGAATTGGGAGAGGTAGTCGTAGTGGCCCCGGACAGTCCGCAATCGGGGATGGGGCATGCCATAACTATAGACAACACCCTTTATATAAAAAAGATTAAAGTAGATCTGGAAAACGGTGCAACTGAAGAATACAGTTGTAGCGGAACTCCGGCCGACTGTGTAAAACTTGGTCTTCAGGAACTCCTGAAAAGAAAACCCGATCTATGTGTAAGCGGTATAAACCATGGATCCAATTCCTCTATCAATGTTATTTACTCCGGTACTATGAGTGCCGCTATTGAAGCCGGAATTGAAGGTATACCTGCCATAGGCTTTTCCCTTTGTGATTATTCCTGGAACGCCAACTTTGAGGCCAGCAGGGAGGCAGTTCAAAAAATAGTCCGGGAGGCCCTAAGCAATGGCATTCCCAATGGGGTTGTGCTCAACGTTAATATTCCCAAAACCGACAATAAGGCACCCAAGGGTATAAAAATTTGCAGGCAGGCCAGAGCCAACTGGAAAGAAAAATTTGACAAAAGAACCAACCCCAGTGGAAAGGAATATTATTGGCTTACAGGCGAGTTTGAACTTTTGGACAAGGGAGAGGACACGGACGAATATGCCCTGTCCCAAGACTATGTTTCAGTAGTCCCCACGCAATTTGACCTAACGGCACACCACGCAATTCAAAATATTAACAATTGGAAACTAAATGATTAAAAAAGAAATATTAATTGGATTAATAGTTGGTCTAATTGCCAATACGCTTGGAACTTTATTATATATATTGATCTTTTCGGACTTTGGAATCGTAGAAACCTACCAGGCCGCCGTTCAACAGGGACATATAGGAAGTTTATTGGCGCTAGGGGCCATTCTAAACTTAGTTGCCTTTTTTGGTTTTTTAAAAATTCGTAGGGATTATAGGGCAAGGGGTGTTATGATCGCCACCCTATTAACCGCTATGCTAATATTGTATTACAAAGTTTTTTAGCATCGGGCTTGGGGCTATCCAAAGCAATAAATGGCAGAACTACTAATGAACCACAGAAACTGAACAGATGAAATACTATATCATCGCTGGCGAGGCATCGGGCGACCTGCATGGCTCCAACCTCATAAAAGCCCTTAAAAAACAGGATTCGGATGCCGACATTCGCTGTTGGGGCGGCGATCTAATGAAGGCCGCAGGAGGCGACTTGGTAAAGCATTACAAGGAAATGGCCTTTATGGGCTTCCTCGAGGTGATATCAAATATCAACCAAATTTTTAAAAATATCGCCTTTTGCAAAGAAGATATCAGCGATTTTAATCCAGATGTTATTGTCTTTATAGACTATTCCGGCTTTAATCTTAGAATAGCCTCTTGGGCAAAAAAGAACAAATTTAGGACCAATTATTATATTTCCCCGCAAATATGGGCCTCTCGGGAGGGCAGAATACATAAGATAAAAAACGATATTGATGCCATGCACGTAATTCTTCCTTTTGAAAAGGAGTTTTATGAAAAAAAACACCACTATCCTGTTAATTTTGTTGGCCATCCCCTTATAGACGCCATAGGTGACATTCCCAGGACCAGCGATAAAAAATTTAGGGAAGAGAATAATTTGGATTTGCAAAAACCTATTATTGCCCTTTTGCCGGGAAGCAGAAAACAGGAGGTTCAAAAAATGCTTACCCTTATGTTATCGGTTACAAAATCTTTCCCAAAATTTCAATTTGTAATTGCAGGGGCTCCCAGTTTGGATCTGGAATTTTACCAGCCCTTTCTGAAATCGTCCCAAGTAAGTCTTATTTCCAACAAGACCTATGACTTATTAAGCCTATCCTATGCCGCCCTGGTAACCAGCGGCACCGCCACCTTGGAAACGGCCCTTTTTAAGATTCCACAAGTAGTCTGTTACCGTGCCAATTGGATATCCTATCAAATTGCCAAAAGGATCATTACCCTTAAGTTTATTTCCCTTGTTAATCTTATAATGGATAAAGAAGTAGTAAAGGAACTTATCCAAGGCGATTTGAATACCAAAAACCTAACCAAAGAGCTCGATAAAATTTTGAACGGACCCGAAAGAAAGAAACAATTTGAAGCTTATTACGAATTGGAAAAAAAACTAGGAGGCAAGGGCGCCAGTGAAAAAGCAGCATCACTAATAATCCAAAGTGCCCAAATGGATCATTGAAAATTTTTGTTGGTTCGTTGAACAATGGTTTACCCTAATTTTAACCACCGCAAAACCTAAAATCTTATAGATGGAAAAGGCAATTATTGACGATTTAATTGGAAGTAGTCATAAGGGTTTTCCGAAAAAAATGACGGATTTTAAATTAATTATTTAAATTTGATATCCAAGAGCACTAACTTTTACTTGGATGATCCAAAGATTTCTTTCTTTATTCCTAATTACATTACTGGTTGGCTGCGGAGCGGCTAAGAAAAAAACTACCTCTCGCGAAGAAAGAAAAATAACCGTGGAAGCTTCCGAAAGACCAACCGAAATAAAAGGCGAGACTCCTTTAGGCGGTGAATCCATAAACAAACCCGCGAACAAAATAAGTGAGCAAATCATAAATACTGCCCTGACGTTTTCGGGCACCCGCTATAAATTTGGAGGCACTACCAACAAAGGTATGGATTGCTCCGGATTGCTTTACGTTGCTTTCGGGGAACATGATATTCAATTGCCACGAGCCTCTTATCAAATGGCAGAGGAAGGACAAAAAATAAATTTAAAGGAGGTCAGCAAGGGCGACCTACTTTTTTTTGGGACCTCCAGAAGAAAGAACAACATAAACCATGTAGGCCTGGTAGTACAGGTAGACGGGGATGATATAAAATTCATCCATTCCACCTCATCCCGAGGTGTTATAGTTTCCTCTTTGCAGGAGGGTTATTGGAACTATGCCTTTATCAAGGCTGCCCGGATCCTCTAGGATGCGTCTGCTGCAGTTTACAACCGTAAAGCTTACCTTGTGCCTGATCTGTGGAATCTTAATCGGATATTACCTACGTCCGTCTCTTCCACTATCTCTTTCCTTAACCGCAGCTTCATTAATCCTATTGGGAGTTGTATTTGCCTATTACCATAAACTGCCCACCTTCCTTTTTGCATTTTTCACTGGACTTTTGGCCATAGCCATAGGCATATTAAGTTTAACCCTAAGGGAGTCCCACAATCTTGGCCGGCACTACATCCAACAAAATCTTGACAAAAATAGGGCCTACACTTATAAAATTCGTGAAGTATTAAAACCCAATGGCTATTCGGATAGATATGTGGCCAATGTTATTGGCATGGACAGCTTAAAGGTTAGCGGTAAAATACTATTGAATATAGCGGTGGATTCTTCGGTTAAGTCCCTTATGGTCGATGATGAAATATTGGCCTACACCACCCTCTACCCTATTGCCCCACCCCTAAACCCACATCAGTTCAATTACAAAAAATACCTTTCCAATATTGGGATAGAACATCAGGTAAAACTTGAAGGGCATGAATACTATTTAAAGCCACAGGCTTCCACAACCATCTTTGGAACAGCTTACAGAATAAGGGACCATATCATTCATAATTTAAAAAAAGAGGACTTTGGTGCTGAAGAATTAGGTGTTATCCAGGCACTTCTACTTGGGCAACGGAATGAAATAACGGCAGAAATCGACACGGAATATAAAGCTGCAGGAGCCTATCACATCTTGGCATTGTCCGGTTTACATATCGGAATCCTTTTGGGATTGTTCCATTTTTTACTTAGGCCATTGGAACTCCTGCCAAAAGGGAGAACCATAAAATTGGTTGTTATTGTCCTGCTATTATGGGCATTTGCGCTCTTGGCCGGACTTTCTGCCTCCATTCTAAGGGCAACAACCATGTTCACCTTTGTAGCCTATGCCCTGTACTTGAACAGGCCTACAAGTCATTTTAATATTCTGGCCCTGTCACTATTCTTTATTTTACTGCTGTTGGATCCGCTACTACTATTTCAGGTAGGGTTTCAATTAAGTTATGCCGCTGTTTTTGCAATTGTATGGATATATCCCTTATTGCAAAAACTTTGGATTCCCCAATACTGGATTATAAAAAAAGGATGGGAGCTCGTTTCCGTAAGTATTGCCGCCCAACTTGGGGTATTCCCTATAAGTCTATTTTACTTTCATCAATTCCCAGGACTGTTTTTAATTTCAAGTCTATTGATCCTTCCTTTTTTGACATTCATTTTAGGGTTTGGAATATTGGTAATAGTTCTGTCCCTGGCCAACAGTTTACCACCTGTTCTAGTAACCATCTACGATACTGTAATACGCTGGATGAATTCGATTATTGGACTGGTTGCCCAGCAGGAAAATTTTCTCTTTAGAAATATTTCTTTTGATACGATTCAGTTAATTCTCAGTTATGCCATTATAATATCAATGGTAACAGTCTTTATTAAAGTCTCCTACAAAAGGGTAGTCGTCTTCCTAGTGTTTGTCCTTTGCTTTCAATCTTATGTCTTGGGCATTGGACATCTTGCACAAGACAAGGAATCCCTGGTGATAGGACATCTTGGCCGTAATAGTGGCCTAATCCATCAAACAGGACAAAAACTTACGGTATTTAGCACCAACCCCGAAGCCACTGCACGAATGGCCAACGATTATGCCATTGCCCAAAACATCATAGAGATGCAACATCGACCTATAAAAAACAGCTATCTAATTGGAGGGAAGAGAATGGTTATTCTGGATAGTGCCAATATAGCCCTTCCAAAAAATTATGAGGTATCTACCTTAGTATTGACCCAATCCCCAAAAATAAATTTAGAGAGGCTTTTGGATTCTATTGCACCCAATATTATTATTGCAGATGGCAGCAACTATAAAAGTTATATATCTCGATGGAAAGCTACATGCCATAAAAAAAAGCTGCCCTTTCACCATACGGGCGAAAATGGTGCATTTATATATACTTGGCAGTAGTTATCTTATGCCGTGCATTAATTTCTTCAAGAGTGGGTTTAATACGATTGAAATAAGTCCAACTCCCACGGGAACCAAGGTGAAAATTAAAAAGAAGGTACCCATGGAGTATTGTTCGGAAATCCTATCGATCATCCCGCCCATAGTTCCAGCAGCCTTTTGCCCGATAGCAATGGCCAAATACCAGATCCCGAACATAAACCCGATCATACGTGCAGGCACAAGTTTGCTTAAATAAGAAAGTCCTACCGGAGAGATACACAACTCACCCATGGTATGTAACAAATACGCCATAATTAAAAATATCATGCTGACAGATGCGGTCTGTGCCCCGGAAGGTATCCCCGATGCTCCAAATGACAGAACTGCGAAGCCCAATCCCAATAAAATAAGACCTATACCATATTTCATAGCGGCACTGGGATTGTATTTACTTTCCCACCATCTGGAAAAAAATGGTGCCAGGGTAATAATAAAAAATGAATTTAGAATACCAAACCAAGTGGCATCTACCTGATTACCTTCTTGGGAAAATTTATCCATAAGCCTATAGATAACCAATACCCAGAGCCCAATAAAAGCAATGGCCAATACAATATTTGACAAGCCTATACGGGTGAAAGTCTTTTTTGCCAATAGTAGCAGCACCCAACTTATTATTGCCAAAGGAACTGTAGTTAACAATGCATCTATTACCTTAAAAATCATGGCCGACTGACCAACGAGTTCCCTATTGGTATAATCTCTGGCAAAAATGGTCATAGACCCCAAGGATTGCTCAAAAAAAGCAAAAAAGAAGACCGTAAAAAACCCAAAAATCGACACAGCTATAATTCGATCCCTTACCACAGGTAGGTATCTGGCTATTCTTGTAACCAGCAAAACTAAAAATAACAACAAGGAAAATAGGATTACCACATTGGTGCCACTAAGATTCCCTAGGCTAAATGGCATCAAGTTGGTACCCTGTATTTTTTCGAAGGGATCGTTGAACAAATAGAGCAGTCCTCCAATGGACGATAAAACGATCAACACCTTATCGAAAAGGGTGAAGGGGTTCAATTTGATTTCTACCTCATTGTTCCCTTGCTTTCCTTCTTTACTATCCGCTTCAATTGCGGATATGTCTGTTTCCCCTTTTTTAAGAGGTTTGGCACCAATATTCCCAAACAAATCCTTGGCCAACCAAAATTGGAACATACCCAGCATCATAAAAATACCTGCTAACCCAAAGCCCCAGGACCAACCGAAGTTTTCGGCCAAATACCCACAAAGCATCATTCCAAAAAATGCGCCAGCGTTAACACCCATGTAGAATATTGTATAGGCACCATCCTTTTTGGATTCCTTACCGTGGTACATTTCGGAAATAATAGAAGTAATGTTGGGCTTAAAGAACCCTGTACCAATTACCAACAGGGCAAGGCCCAAATAGAAAGCGGCGGTAGTTTCAATGGCCATAGCGGCATGGCCCAAGGTCATTATTAAACACCCAATAACCACTGCCACCCTATAACCGGTTATTTTATCTGCTATCCAGCCGCCTATAATAGGAGTTAAATACAAAAGTGAAGCATAGGTGCCTATTAAGGCCAAAGCGTGTTCCCTTGGCCATTCCCAGCCAGGATTATCACTTATAATGGGCGCCGTTAAAAACAACACCAATAAAATACGCATCCCATAAAACGAGAAACGCTCCCACATTTCGGTAAAAAATAATACAAATAGTCCTGCTGGATGCCCAAGAACCTTGTCCTTAAATAGATTTTCAATATCGGTATTCATATACAACAGAATTACAAATTATTAATTTTGGGATCAACAACAACTTACTACTGTATTGAATAATAGAACAAGTTTTACAGCCTATTCATAAAATCCAAGGGACTAATATACAAATTGCCGATTTAAGTCATTATTGTGCAATTCTCTTCTCATTATCTTCAGCACCATGTGTCAAGGCCTTTAATTTTTTCAAGAAAAGTCTAATAAGCAATCCGAAAAGAATACAGAAAATGGCTATTCCTGTAAATACGCTATACTCTCCAAGATGTGAAGCGGATTCTCCCAGTAATCCTGCAAGTTTATTTCCTAAGCCTGTTGTTGCAAAATATAGGCCCATCATTAGGGAAGCGTATTTGGCCGGTGCCAATTTGGTGACAAATGATAAAGAAACGGGAGAAAGACTCAACTCGCCCACTGTATGGAACATATAAGCCAATACCAACCAATACATGGCTGATGACCCAGAGCTTTCAAACTGGGCTGTTGCCGCAGTCATAAACAAAAATCCAGCCCCCATAATGATCAGTCCAGCGATCATTTTAAAAAGTGAGGAAGCTTCCTTTCCTTTCAATTTACGATTGGCCCAGAAGTTGGCAACCGCAGCACCAAGCACAATAATGAAAAAAGCGTTCAGGGATTGGAACCAAGAAGCGGGTACCTCCCAACCCATCAACATTCTATTGGTCTTTTCCGACGCATATATATTCATTAACCCCCCTGCTTGTTCAAACGCTCCGAAAAATACGATTACCATTAAGAAAGATAGGATCAAAACAATTACCCTGTCCTTTTCCATTTTATTAAGAGGTCTCTTCAAAGCCTCCTGATCTTCAACATTCGTAGATTTCCCGAGAAAGTCGCCCACTCCCACTAGATATTTCTGACCAAGAACAAACTGTAAAAGGCCCAACAGCATACAGATACCAGCCAATCCGAATCCATAATGCCAGCCATATACCTCTCCTACATACCCTACAATTAAACTGGAAAGGAAAGCGCCTATATTTATACCAATATAAAATATAGTAAATCCTTTATCCCTTCTAATATCACCTTTAGGGTAAAGACCACCCACCATAGTGGAAATATTTGGCTTTAACATGCCTACTCCGGCGATAATAAAACCAAGTCCAGTATAAAAAGCCCACATCTGTTCTATTGCCAATATACTGTGACCTATAACCAATAGCACCGCACCCACAATAACCGCTTTCTTTTGCCCAAGCATCCTATCCGCTATAATTCCTCCAGGAATAGAAGCCACATAGACCAGCATTGTATACCAACCATAAAGTGCAAGTGCTTCCATATTGGTCCAACCCAAACCAGGATTTCTATCGGTAGTTTCGGTAATTAAATACAATACCAGAATGGCCCTCATCCCATAATAGGAAAATCGTTCCCACATTTCAGTAAAGAATAGGATGTAAAGTCCGACCGGATGGCCGAATAATTCTTTTCGATGCACTTGTTTTGCGGTTGTTTGCATAAGTATGATTTATGGATTATAGATTTTCTTTTATGAAATCGGTCATTTTTGTGTACAAGTGTAGGCGGGTGTTGCCTCCAAATATACTGTGATTTTTATCAGGGTAAATCGCCCAGTCGAATTGCTTGTTGGCCTGCACCAAAGCTTCTACCATCCGCATCGTATTTTGAACATGTACATTATCATCCGCTGAACCATGAACCAATAAATACTTGCCCTTTAAAAGTTCTGGATAATTAAAAGGGGAGTTTTCATCATAACCACTTGGATTTTCCTGAGGTGTACGCATAAAACGCTCCGTATAAATGGTATCATAGAACCTCCACGAGGTAACCGGTGCCACCGCAATTGCCATTTCAAAGGTATCATTCCCTTTTAACAAACAATTGGTAGACATAAACCCTCCATAACTCCAGCCCCAAATTCCTGTCCTTGATTCGTCAATATACGACAGTTCACTTAACTTTTTGGCTGCTGCTATTTGATCTTCCACCTCATATTTTCCTAATTCCTTATAAGTTACCTTTTTAAAATCGGCTCCTTTATACCCGGTACCCCTTCCATCTACACATACAACAATATACCCTTCATTGGCCAACATTTGAAACCAATAATCATTGGTATCCATCCAGCTATTCGAAACCTTTTGCGAACCTGGACCACTATATTGGGTCATAAATAAGGGGTATTTTTTAGTAGGATCGAAATCATATGGTTTTATCATCCACATATTCAGCTTATTGCCATTAATGGCGATGGTGGAAAATTCCTTTGAATTAATCCTATAATCCTCCAATTTAGATATTAACCCCTGGTTATTTAATATATCCTTTACTTTTTTTCCGTTCAAGGCATTATGTAAGGTATATTCCGGAGGGGTGGATGAATTGGAGAACGCATTGATAAAATAGGTGAAATTAGCACTAAAATCGGCAGTATTCTGCCCTAATTTGGTAGTCAGACGTCTTTTATTCTTTCCATTGCTACGGACACTGTAGACATCTCGATTTATTGATCCATTTTCTGTGGATTGATAATAAATTAGATCTTCATTTTGATCATAACCATAAAATTTGGTTACCTCCCACGGACCTTTGGTAACCTGATTCATTAACTTACCGTCAACATTATACAGATAAATATGTTTTAACCCATCCTTCTCACTGGTCCAGATAAAGCTGTCATCGGCCAAAAAAGTAAGATCATCAGTAACGCTAACATAGGCATCATCCGTTTCCTCCAGTATAATACTAACGGTATTATTCCTTGCATTTACAGCATATAACCTTAGTTTGTTCTGATGTCGGTTCAAGGTCTGAACGCTAAGAAAATTGGGGTCGTTCATCCATTTAATTCTAGGGATATAATATGGATCATCCAAATCGACCTGGGTTATGTCGTATGTGTCCACATCCACAATATGGAGTGAAACTTCCGAATTGACCTCTCCTGCCTTGGGATATTTAAATTTTGTTTGTGTCTGGTAAAGATTGGCGCCGTAAACATCCATAGAAAATTCAGGAACCTTGGTTTCATCAAATCGAATGAATGCCAATTTAGAACCATCTGAATTCCACTCAAATGCCCGTACAAAGGCAAACTCTTCCTCGTAGACCCAGTCCGTTATCCCATTGATTATCTTATTTTTTACACCATCCAATGTAAGTTGCTTGGTATAATTGGCGGCTATATCCCAGACAAAAATATTATTGTTATATACATAGGCCACCTTGCTGCCATCCGGAGAAAGGGAAGGTTCCTGAATTTTTAAATTTGAAACAGCGGAGATTTTTTTTGATTTCAGGTCGTATACATAGAAATATCCCAAGGTAGATCGCCTGAAGATAGGCTCTATTGCCGTGGCCAACAATAATTTGGATTCGTCCTCACTAAACTCATATGAGCTAAAAAACGGGACCGAGGCGGAAGAAGAAACAATGGTTTCCAGTTTTTTTTGCGTTTTGTAATCGTACTTCTCAATAGTTGATATTCCTAGACTCCTGTCTATATTCAAAATGGTATATTGCTTCCCATTATCCATGGACCGCAATTTATCCAAGCTTTCCACTGTAAAGGTACCATCATAAATTTCGCCTATAGCAATCTGTTTGTTTTGGGCTGAGAGTATTGAAAAATTGCACAGTAATAAAACAATTATCAATAGCACGGGGAATTTTCTCACAAATAAAAGGGTTTAATTCAATTATTATTAGTTGAAAAACACGATACAGGATTTCAGTATTTTCAAAAATTTATTCAAATCTCCAAGTTTACTAAAAAAATAACAAAAGATGACTGTTTATAATGAAAAAATAACATTTTGTAATGGATATTTATCCTTTATTGGAGCTCGAAAGTTTTGACACCTTATTACTATCTTTGCCCAAAGTAACTATAAGCTCAATGACCAAACCAATTGAAGGATTCTCCAAACTGTCCAAAGAGGATAAAATTAACTGGATTGCCGAACATTATACCCAAGATAGTGCGAAAAGCGTCGCTATTTTAAAACAGTATTGGAACGATGATGAAAAATTGCAGAAATTACATGACGAATTCATTGAAAACACCATCACCAATTTTTATTTACCCCTAGGAATTGCACCCAATTTTCTCATAAACAACAAGCTCTACGCTATTCCAATGGCCATTGAAGAAAGTTCTGTGGTAGCAGCCGCCAGTAAAGCGGCAAAATTTTGGCAGTCCCGTGGGGGTTTTAAGACTACCGTTCTGGGAACGGAAAAAGTAGGTCAGGTACATTTTATGTATCACGGCGATACAGAAAAACTCATCGCATTTTTTAAGCTTGTTCGACCAAGATTGATCAACAGTGTTGCCCCCATTGTTAAAAACATGGAAAAACGGGGAGGGGGAATCAAGAGTATTGAATTAAGGAATAAAACATCGGATTTGGATGATTATTTCCAATTGCATTGCACTTTTGAAACCTTGGATGCCATGGGTGCCAATTTCATAAACTCCTGCCTGGAAGGGTTTGCCCATTGCCTAAAGGAGGAAGCTCAGCAATATGCAGAATTTACGGATAGTGAGAAAGATATTGAAATAGTCATGAGTATTCTTTCCAATTACATCCCCAACTGTGTGGTAAAGGCAGAGGTTAGTTGTCCTGTTTCCGATTTAAAAGGCCACCACGGAATTTCCGCCGAGGATTTTGCAAAAAAAATGGTCCGTGCCGTTAATATTGCTAAAGTGGAACCCTATAGGGCCGTTACCCATAACAAGGGGATCATGAATGGAATTGATGCCGTAGTTTTGGCTACAGGAAACGATTTTAGGGCCATAGAAGCGGGTGCCCATGCCTATGCATCAAAAGATGGACGCTATACCAGCCTTACGCACGCCAGAATGGACAACGGAATCTTTAAATTCTGGATAGAAATTCCCTTGGCCCTGGGAACTGTCGGTGGCCTAACCACCTTACATCCACTGGTAAAACTCGCCTTGGAAATATTACAAAATCCTACTGCACAAGAACTAATGCAAATTGTAGCGGTAGCAGGCCTTGCTCAAAACTTTGGTGCCGTGCGCTCCTTGGTAACCACAGGCATTCAACAAGGACATATGAAAATGCATTTATTGAATATATTAAACCAGTTAGGAGCTACGGAAGAAGAAAAAATAAGATTGGTGGACTATTTTAAAAAGCATACGGCCTCCCACAGCGCAGTAGTGGTAGCTTTTGAAGAGTTGAGAAATAAAAAATGACAAAACAATATTATAGTAACGGAAAACTATTGATTACTGGGGAATATCTGGTTTTGGATGGTGCCCAAAGTTTAGCGGTACCTACCCTTTACGGACAATCACTTTCTGTAAAAGAGACCCAGGATAAGTTGCTGACATGGAAAAGTTTGGACGATAAAGGAAAACCCTGGTTTGAAAGTGATTATGAATTGGAGGACTTTGACCCTGTTACCAAAAACACAGTTTCCGAGGAGGCATTGGCTATTTCGGTTACCCTCAAAAAAATTCTCTTGGAAGCAAGAAAATTGAACCCTAGTTTTTTGAGCACTTCCCAAGGCTATGAAATTACCACGGCGCTGAACTTCCCAAGGGAATGGGGTTTAGGGTCATCGTCTACCTTGATCAACAACATTGCCCAATGGGCCCAAATAGATGCCTATGTGCTTCTGTGGAACGCTTTTTCGGGCAGCGGGTACGACATTGCCTGTGCTCAAAACAACTCACCTATTATTTACCAATTAAAGAACAGCAGACCAATTGTACATTCAGCATCCTTCAACCCTACATTTAAAAGCGACCTTTACTTTGTATACCTAAATCAAAAACAAAACAGTAGGGACGGCATTGCGCAGTATCGGAACAAAGAATTCAACGCCTTTTCCGCCATATCTCAAATTAATAGTATTACCCAACGAATATTGACCTGTACGCGGCTGTCCCAATTTGATAAGCTTATTAAAAAACATGAATCAATTTTAAGCGAGATCCTAGGAACGCCCACAGTTAAAGAACGATTGTTTCCTGACTTTAAGGGGGCAATAAAAAGTCTAGGGGCCTGGGGAGGAGATTTTATATTGGCAACGGGCAACAAGACCACTCCGGATTATTTTAAGGAAAAGGGATATGCCACAGTTATTCCTTATTCCAAAATGGTAAAATAGCCAGACTACGTTCGTAGTGATAAAACCGAAATTCCAAAAACAACAAAGCCTCCCGTTTGGGAGGCTTTGTTGTTTTATAAGGAACTTACGTTCCACTAATAAAATGTTGCTCTTTTATCCTCTATTGTGGACGACTCCTTTAAGGCATTGTAAACGGCGAAGTTTACTCTGCCGGCAGCACTGGCCTGTAAATTATTGGCATAGGTACTGTAGTTATCCAATTTGGCAGCTTCTTCTTTTTTGGTGACCGTCAACATATATACGCCACTATCTCCTTTAATTAAACCAGAGGTTGCCCCTTGCTCCATAGCAAAGGCAGTACCCACTACAAAAGCCTCCGATCCTGCACCTGGAATAATAGGTGACTTCATGGTCAAGGCAGAAGCCGTAGAAGCTATAACATTATTATCCTTAGCGAAATCTTCCATAGATTTACCTTTATTGGCTTCTATGATTTGTGCCGCCTTTTTTTCCTTTCGTATTTTTGGAAGTACCAAAGCCGAAGCGTCTTCCACGCTCATAAGTCCTTCAGCATACTTTGCAGTCAACCTTACAACGGCATATCCGTTGTTTATATTGAACCTTTTAACCTCGCCCAATTTGGTGTCATCGTTAAAAGCCCATTGAACAATGGCACGTTGTGCCGAAAGTCCTGGTAGGTTTTCATCCATTTCCTTAATTTTATTTACCGGCCTTACCACAAAATTACTTTCCTTGGCAGCAACGGCAAAATCCTTATCCGAGATAGTTTCCATTTCAAATTTGGTAGCCTCGGTGAACAAAGTATTGATAGTTTCTTCGGACGGCTCTATTTCCCTTGCCAAAGTAGCTATTCTAACAATATCCTGTTTGTCATCTATCTTAACGATGTGGAATCCAAAATCTGTCTCTACCAAACCTATGGCTCCAACTGGATTACTAAATGTGAAATCGTTGAACGGTGCTACCATTACCCCTTCCTGATTATATCCAAGGTCACCACCTTGGGGCGCAGAAGGTCCGTCTGAATTATCCCTGGCCAATTCGGCAAAAACAGTCCCAGCCCGCTTTGCCTCTGCCAACAATTCCTTAGCCTTTGCCTCAGCTTCCTCTTTGGTGCGGGTAACCTCCGGATTGGCACGTTGGGCGCCTGCATAAGAAATTAGGATATGACTTGATTTTACTGTACCATTTGCCTTTCTATCCATCATTTTGGAAACCTTAAAGTAATCCCCATCGCGATAAGTACCGAACATACTTCCCTTTTCCAAGGTCATAAGTGTATCCGCAAATTTAGCAGGTAAATCTTTCTTTGCCTTATAAATGGTATCGTATTTAATATCCGAATTTCTATCCAAAAAGGCAATCATATCAGTTGTATTCCTGAAACCTTTAATGGTATCGTTTGCGTCTTTTTGAGCATTGTACTCAACGCGATCCTCCATAAGTTTGTTAATTTCTTCCTTTACGGCATTCTCATCTTCCAAGGAAGGCTTTTCCTCGAAATATACGAACTCCACATCCCTTGACCTATCTTGTTTATAATCTTTCTTATGATCATTGATATAGGCCTCGATCTCTTTCTTGGTAACCGCTATGGAAGAATCCGGAATAGAGGAAAAAGGCACACGCACATACTTAATATCCACTTTATCATTGGCCAATTTATAATCCAATTCCCCTTCTTTCAAGGTTGAGCCTACACCTGCCTTTATTAGGTTAAAATAGGTCTGTTCCTTTGCATTCTGAATTATGGCCTGTTCATCCTGTAACCACAAAGCGTAACGACTTGGATTGTTCGCTTTCCAATCGGCCACAGCCTCCCTAAACTTATTTTCATCGAAAACGCCACTGGCGTTGTGAAATTCAGGGTTTTGAACATATGAAGGAATAGTTTTAATGTAGTTTATTATCTGATCCTGTTCTATATTGATACCCAACTCCTCAAATTGCTGAGCAAGAATGGTATTCCTAACTTGTCTATCCCAAACTTGATTGACCAGTTGCATTGAAGAAGCAGTTGGACCGGCCATTCTAGAATACGCCTCCACATCCCTTCTAAATTGATCTATGGAAATTTCGTCCCCATTGATCTCCGCTACGGAAGAACCAACCTTTCCACCCCCCAAATCATTGCTGCTGAACACTCCTGAAATTACGAATGCAAACAAAGCCAAACCAATGATTAAAATTAAAACGGTAGTTCGTTTCCTTATATTCTCTAAAATTGCCATTATGTAAACTGTTTAAATTTATCCCGTTACTATCGGGAGGCGAAATTACTACTTTCTTTTGAAATAATAAAAACTAAAAAAAATCCCTCAAATACCTATTCATCGTCAAGCACTACCAAGGATACCATATCTATTTTATTACTCGAAACTTCCAACACCACAAAAAGGAAACGGCCGATCTTAATCTCGGAGTTTTTTTCTGGAATCTCTCCGGTTTCATTAATGATCAAGCCTCCCAATGTTTCGTACTCATCGCTTTCCGGAAGCTCCAATTTATATTGTTCATTAATATAATCTACTTCCAGTCTCCCAGAAAACTTATAGGAATTATCATTTATCTGCTCCTCATGCAGGTCTGTAGTGTCATGCTCATCCTCTATGTCACCAAACAGTACTTCCACAATATCCTCAACAGTCATTACTCCCGAAGTGCCCCCATACTCATCCAGAACTACCGCGATACTCTTCCTTTTTTTAGTCAATATATTTAGGATATCATTGATTAGCATTGTTTCCGGAACAAATTCTACGGGCAACAGGATACTTTTGATGGTTTTGGGTTTCTTAAAAAGCTCATAAGAATGCACATAACCAATAATGTTATCTATGGTATCCTTGAACACCAATATTTTAGAATAGCCCGTTTCCGTAAAAAGCTTTGCCAAATTTTTAGGGGTCTCGTGAAGTTCCACCGCCGCAATCTCTGTTCTTGGCACCATTACTTCCCTAGCCTTGACTCCTGAGAACTCCAAGGCATTCTGGAAAATTTGTATCTCGGAATCCACCTCATCTTCCTTTTCCACAGCTTCCATTTGTTCGGTAATATAATCTCCCAATTCTATTTTGCTAAAGGCCAATTGCACCTCATCCCCATCTGTCTTAAAGAGCACCTTTAGAATTATATCGGAAATCCAAATAACGAAATCCGATATTACAGAAAATAATACATAGAAAACATAGGCAGGTATTGCCAATAACCTAAGCATAGTGTTGCTGTAGATCTGGAATAATACCTTGGGCAAAAACTCTGCGGTCAATAAAATAATCAAGGTAGATATAACGGTTTGGGTCACCAAACTGAAATCGGTAAGCATTAAACTTAAAAAACCACCGGGGGTCGACTCGATTCCCGCAAATAGGCCCATAAGAAGATCTCCCATAAAAAGTCCGTAGACCACAAGGGCAATGTTATTGCCAATAAGCATGGTGGCAATGAACTTGGAAGGTTTTTTGGTAAGGCGGGTCAGTACTTTGGGCAAAAACCCATCCTGCTTTTTTTCTATTTCTATGTGAATTTTATTCGCAGAAATAAAGGCTATTTCCATTCCTGAGAAAAAAGCCGAAAACAGCAATGAAATAACAATGATAATGACAATATATGCCTCCAAGACTATTGTTTATTGTTTTTTTGACGCTCTTCGAACCTTTTTCTATAGGTTTTCTTAAAAATAAACATACCTATGGAAACAATTCCGAAGAAAACAAACAAATAGGCCCTTTGCCTATCTATGTTCCACTGTTCATAAACCTCAAAAACGGATACTACCGCCACAGCCAAATAAAGGTATTCCGTATATCTTAAAATCTTAATCATTCTTTTTTTCTTTTATACTCATATAACCATAGGTTTTATTAGCATTAAAAAAACTAAAATCCCTATTAAAGTCCATTCCCTCACCATCCATTATGGTTCCTTCCTCCGGATTGGTATATTTAAATTTCCGTTGGGTAAAAATCCAATCATTGGACCTATCCCAATATAATTGCGGTGCCTCCAATTTTTTACCATCACTGGATTCCATAACCACATTACCCTGCAAATCTATTAAATTAGTACTGGAATAAATAATTCCGTAATCTGCGGTAACCGTATTCTTTTCTCCTTTTTCATCAAAAAACTCCAAAATGAGTCCATTGGGAAAAGTTGTATAAGGAAAAGTCAGGTTGTCAAATTCATTACTGACGGGGCTTTTTAGTACAGCAATAACATGTGCAGTAACAACCCCTTCATTTTTTTCAAGTTCATCGGTCTCCGTATAAGTTAAGGTAAATTCCTCCGCAACAGCACTTGGAAATATCTTTTTTATTGCCTCGTCTCCAACCCTCTTATAATTGTCTGCGCAGGAATAAAAAAGCATTGCCATAGAAAATACTATGGCAATGCTCCTTAAATAATATAAACCTTTTTTTTTCATCTTATAGGTTGGGCACTTTTACACTACCACCTACCCAACAAGAGAAACTTACTGTTTTACCGGCCATTCCGGAATTAAATATATCCGTTTTAGACGGTGCCTTGGCTGAATAACTTGCAGCTGCCTGACCTGCCCTACCACTTAAAGCTGGATCCACACGACCTGCTTGACGGGCCAATTCAGCAGCTTTCCAGTAGATAGCCCTTTTCTCGAAAGGAGTACTACCACATTCATTGGCACTACCGGCATACAAACTGGCAATCAACAAATAGGCCTTACCATTGGAAGGATTGGCATCTATAGCCTTTTGCGCATAACTCCTTGCTGTAGATTTACTACCTCTTCTGTAGCTAGTTGCTATTTTATAGGCGATGTTGGATTTCTTCCTGGAATCGGTTTCCAGCTCCAAAGCCTTGTTGAAATCCGCAATGGCACCACTGGTATCCCCGGCATTGTTCTTAAGGGCACCACCATACATATAAGCACTGGCGGAAGGCTCCAAGGCCAATTGCACCTCAAATAGTTTCTTGAACATTGGATCTTCGGTACACTCTTTACTGTACATTCTACCAACAGCTCTCTTAACCCATGTAATATCTCCCTTTTTGGAATCAAAATTCTTTTGATATAAAGGAATTAAGTTTTCACAATTCGCCAAAGCTCCCAATTTACTGTCTATACTTTCCGCTATTTTACCATAGCTTTCAGAATAACTGTTATAAGAACTCAATTGCTTTTTCTCTTTTGAGGTCAATGTACCGGCATCTTCCTTAGGAAGAAGTTTGGTTATAACCTCTGTAAGCTTATCATTTTCTTCATCTATCTTTTCGGTAATGTTGTCGTATTTTTCAAATACTTCCTCCAATTCCCTTTTGCCGGCGCTGTTTAAATCTACCAAGCTAGAGAAATATAAATATAAGGCCTTAGGGTTTTTAAAATTTGCTTTATCCTCTGTAAAGGCTTTGTCCAGCTGAGTGTAGATTTCCTCATCGGTAATCATTTTCTCATCGTACTTCAACAATACCTTATCTATAATGGTCTCCGCAACGTCTGTTTTGGCAGGAAAGTACTTCATCCTATTATCATAAAGTTCCATTAAGGCATTAATATTGGCAGTTTTATCTGCCCCGGTGGATTTTTCAAGCCTATCCTTTAGAATTCGCTCACCATATAATATATTGGCCCAATTTAAGGTAGGACAATTATCATACACCATTTTCCATGGCGTATAAGCAGCCTCATAGTTCTTAACTTTTACATGCTCTGTGTAAATGGAAAGATTGGTCATACACTCCGGGTTTTGAGCTTGGGAATGCCCTAAACCCACAAATCCCATGGCGGCTATCGCTGTGATGTAGAGTTTCTTTTTCATCTGTCTGTTTATTTTAAGGTGGTTAAAGTAATAATTTTTAATTAATTTTTCTCGGTATGAACCATTTATCGTTTAAAGATAAGCCCACATTAACTTTGAAATAACTTTCTTCTACTAAATCCCCATATTTGGTTCCTCTTTTACCAAGTTCAAAGCCGATGTTAATATTTGAAAGACTACGACTCATACTACTCAGTGGTAAACCTAATCCAAAAGTTATGCCAAAATCATTAATCTCCTTATTATCTACCACTATTCCCGATTTGGATACCTTTGCTCCGGCCCTGTAGGTCAATCTTTTCATATAACTGGTAAAAGAAGTGTAATCAGGAATATAATATCCTCCAAGCCTATAGGTCTGTGCATTTTGGTATTCCAAATTACTGGCAGGTGTAAGTTCGTTCTCAAAAGAGCTTAACTCCTGAAAACTGTACTCTGCCCCTAAAAACCACTTTTTATCTTGACCATAACCCACCCCCAATGTGGCGGTAGTTGGAATCTGCACCCCTGTACGTGCCAAGCCCTGTGCTTCCAAATCCACTTCCGTTACTTCAATATCCCTACCACTAACGGTGGAGAAGGAACCTATGGTCCTAGTATTTTCCGAAACCAAATTGGCCTGTGTATTTACTACAATGCTGGTAAAAAGAGTATGTTTTTCTGTTATGGCCGGTGTAAAACTGGCTCCAAAGTTAAAATCGAAGCCTTTAATTCTAGATTCAATCTTATTGAAAGAACCAAACTGTACATCTTCAATAGTCTGATAACTATTGGTATTCTGGTTCCCAAAATTAAAATTACTGGTTACCCCTAAACTAAAGTTTTTGAAAAGTTCATAGCCTACAGAGATATAAACCCTGTTCAACCCTCCTTCTCCATTAAATGATTCGGTTACAAGTCCTTGGTCGGTGGTTCTTTCGGAGAGAAAATTGTACCCTACGGAGGAATACGGCATAATACCAAAACCAAGACCAAAGCCTTTGCCCAAATTAACCCCTAAAGACAGGTAGTCCAAATTTGAAATGGAGGCATTTTCCTTGGAATCGTTACTTTCAAACCTGTACTCCTTACGCGATAGTCCCGCTGTGTAGGTCGTTAATCCCAATTTACTGTATGCTGCGGGATTATTAAGATTGATGTGAATACTATCTGTATAAACACTCAACCCGCCCATCATTTGATTCTCCACTGTGCCGGTAGCCCTTAAATCCCCAACACCAAAATAAGAATAGGGGGAGGCAGTACTATTCTGAGCATATATGCCTACCGAAGTTACGCATAAAATTGCAATAATAAAATTTTTGATCATCTAGCGCTTGTTGTATTCTAACAAATGGTATAACCCCAACAGGAGAAATTTAGAATGCGCAAATATGGTATTTTTTAATCGTTTTGACAAAAATTGAGCATCACCTCCTGTTAAAATAACTGTTAAATCGACAAATCTACTTCTATATTGATCAATTGTACCGTCAATTTCGTTGCAAATTCCATTAATTACACCACTATGCATACTAGTTTCAGTACTATTTCCAATAAAGTCTATTATGGCCTTTTTTTTCAACATGGGCAATTTGGACGTTTGTTCGTGCATAGCTTTGTACCTCATAGCTATTCCAGGCGAAATGGCCCCTCCCAAATATTCCCCATAGTCGTTAACCGCATCATAGGTAACACAGGTACCCGCATCTATGACCAGGGTATTTCCTTTAGGGTTATGATAAAAGGCTGCAGTTGCAAGGGCAATACGGTCCACACCTAGGGTCTGGGGAGTAGCATATGAATTCTTAAAGGGGGTTTTGGAGGTGTGACTCAGGACATGAACTTTACAGAAAACGCATAACATGGCTATTTCCTCATGGCTCATGCCTCCTACGTTGGATACAATGGCATTTTGAATGAGAACGTACTCGGCAAAAATAGATTTAACATTTTTTGCATAATCCGCATTGGGAATTTTTCGATAGGAAATAATTTTACCATTATCGAAAACCGCCATTTTTACTAGGGAATTACCCACATCTACAATCAAGTTCATACTGTAAAGATCAAAAAACTTTAAAAAACAAAAACCTTTTTTTTCAATTTTGTTTGTATATCCTAAAATTGAATTTATATTTGCACCCGCTTACAGCGTTTGGTGCCTTAGCTCAGTTGGTAGAGCAATGGACTGAAAATCCATGTGTCCCTGGTTCGATTCCTGGAGGCACCACCTCAAAAGCCCTTGATTTTCAAGGGCTTTTTTTTATTTTAATCCTTCTATTGCTTCGCTTTAAGGGCGGCTACCGTAACTACGGATCAGGAACAATTGTTGTGTTTCTTCAAAAATTGGAATTAATATAATTTGTGATGTTTATAAATCCTCAATTTTGTTTATCGGGAGGAATTGAGTAATACTTATGTT